>FTKD01002402.1_pt1 | contig 267701 bp, 232 predicted proteins | sample 1658191 | NCBI WGS metagenome assembly FTKD01 (sample SAMEA3914808, study PRJEB12502) | metagenome | biome: forest; material: soil | place: Canada | collected 2011-08-03 | depth 0.3 m
GACAAGATTTCCAGCACGCTCGACCTGACGCGCGACTACGGCATGTTCGCCTTCGTCGCCAAGCCGATCTTCGCCGTCATGAACCTGCTGCACAAGTTCGTGGGCAACTGGGGCTGGACCATCATCGCCTTCACCGTGCTGATGAAGGTCGTGCTGTTCCCGCTTTCGGCTTCGAGCTTCCGCAGCATGGCCAAGACCAAGCAGTTGCAGCCGAAAATGCAATCGATCCGCGACCGCTACAAGGAAGATCCGCAAAAGATGAACCAGGCGATGATGGAGCTGTACAAGACCGAAAAGGTCAATCCGCTCGGCGGCTGCCTGCCGGTCGTGGTGCAGATGCCGATCTTCATTGCGCTGTATTCGGTACTTTCGGCTTCGGTAGAAACGCGCGACGCCGCCTGGATCGGCTGGGTGCACGACCTCTCCACGCCCGACCCGTACAGCATCCTGCCGGCCGTGATGGCGGTGGCGATGTTCTTCCAGACCAAGCTCTCCCCGGCGCCACCGGACCCGACGCAAGCCAAGGTCATGATGTTCATGCCGCTGATGTTCTCGGTCATGTTCTTCATGTTCCCCTCGGGCGTAGTGCTGTATTACGTGGTCAACACGCTGCTGTCGATTGCGCAGCAGCAGTTCGTCAACAAGAAGCTGCTGGCCGATCCGAAGAAGACGTAAATCCCGGCATTCCTTCCCGATCAAGCCCGCGCCTGTGCGCGGGCTTTTTCTTTGCATCAATTCGCGTGCCTTGAACTCTCGGCGGCTCTGCCGCATAATGGATTCATCATGGCTACGCAAGCTCGCACCCTGGCCGTCAGGGACTATCCCCAGCTCAGGCTCATCGCATGGAATCGGCGCGAGGGGGATGTCTTGACCGAAGAAGAGGCATTCGCGCTTTACGAAGCAAATTGGCGGCATGTAGACCAGGCCAGCCTCGGCACGCACGAACGCGCCATGATCGCGCATCTCACGCAACGCTACGGCAAAGGCGTGATGAATGTTTGAACGCGAACATCATCAACGCATCCAGACCGTTCTCACCTGTCTCAACGCCGCGTTCCTGCTTCAAAAGCAATGCTATTTCGGCGGCGGCACTGCCATCGTCCTGCTGCTTGACGAATATCGCGAATCGCTCGATATCGACTTCCTGTGCGCATCGCAGGCTGGTTACAGCGCGCTGCGCAACACGATCGACAATGCCTCGCTCGGCGAGATTTTCGCGCAACCCGTGAAGATTCTCCGCGAGGTTCGCGCGGATCGCTATGGCATCCGCACTTATCTCGAGATCGACGGACAACCCGTCAAGTTCGAGATCGTGCGAGAAGACCGCATTGAGCTGCATGGGCATCTTGACCCGGCTCTTGGCGTGCCGGTCCTCGAACGCGAGGACATGTTTGCCGAAAAATTGCTCGCCAATGCCGATCGATATAACGACATGTCGACGGCAAACCGCGACATCATCGATTTGGCCATGATGATCTCCCACTGGGGTGATATTCCGGCAAGCGCCTGGGAAAGGACCCGCCTGGTCTATGGCCAATCGGTGAACCGGGCCTTCCACACGGCATTGATCCGCGTGTCGGACCAAAGCCATCTGGCATCCTGCCTGGCGAAGATGCACATGGCCCCAGCCATGGCCGAGCGCATCCCTGCCTTGCTGGCGCGCAATGCGCCTGTCGCGACATAGCAGCCTCCATCGTTCGATAATGGCTTCTTAACGATCCCAATACGGCACGTCGCCGAAGTGGGCAAACAAGTGATCGATGAAAACGCGCACCTTGGGTTGCATGTAGCGGTGCGGCATGTACATGGCGTACAGCGCCTGGTCCGGATTCGAGCGGTGCCCTGGCAACACTTCGAGCAGGCGCCCGCTTTTCAATTCCTCATACACGGCATAGGTGGGAAACATGGCGATCCCCGCGCCATCGAGCACCATCGCGTGCAGCACTTCCTGATTGTTGACGCGGCAATTGCCTGTCGCCGGCACGCTCACTTCACGGCTCCCCACATTGAAGCGCCAGCCGCCGCGCTTGGCCGGCAAGCCCTGGTACACCAGGCAATTATGCTGCACCAGATCCTGCGGCACTGCCGGCGTGCCGTGCCGCGCGAGATAGGCGGGTGCGGCGCACACGACCCAGCGCATCGGCGCGATCTTGCGCGCCACCATGCCGGGAGCCGGATTCGTGCTGATGCGCAAGGCGAGGTCGTAGCCTTCCTCGACCAGGTCCACGGCGCGGTCGCTGGCATATAACTCGACTTCGACTTGCGGGTAACGCTTCTGGAACGACTGCAACAGCGGTGCCAGATGCAAGGAGGCAAAGATCACCGGTGTGGTGAGCTTGAGGATGCCGCGCGGCTCGACCTGCAATTGCTTGACCGTCTCGAGCGCCGCGCCGATCTGCTGTTCGATGCGTGCACAGTGTTCGTAGAACGCGCTGCCGATTTCGGTCAGGCCCAGGCTGCGCGTGGTGCGATGGAGCAGCCGCACGCCCAGCCCGGCTTCAAGCTGGCTGACTTGCTTGCTGACCAGCGATTTGGAGCTGCCAAGTTGCCGCGCGGCGGCGGAAAAGCTACGCGCTTCGACGACTTTGACGAAGGTCATCATCTCGGCCAACCTATCCATGCGCCCTCCGTGATTGTCCACATATGAGAACAATCTTATTCCATTTTGGCAGATTGTAAAGATTTGGGAACCGATCATACTGTCTTCATCGGCGCGGCATCGCGCGCCCAGGAGGGCAAGATGAACTCGACCACACTGAAAACCTGTTCCGACCGCTTCGACGTGGCGCTGGCAAACGGCAGCCACGCCCGCATGCAGGATGCGCTGGGTTGGCGCGTGACGGCGGCCCACGGCACGCTCTGGATCACGCAGGATGGCGACCGGCGCGACGTGGTGTTGAAGGCGGGCGAGAGCTTTGCCTTCGACCGGCCTGCCGCCTTGGTTTCAGCCCTCGGTGCGGCGACAGCGCGATTCACCCAGATGGAAAGCGCGATGGCGTCATTCGCCAGCCCGCAAGGGCGGCAGGCCGCGGGTTGCCTCGAAGCCTTGGCGGCCTGAGGCGGAGGCGATCATGGCAGGCGCCCTAGCCCTGTTATCACGCACAAGCGCACCCGCCAGTACGCCCTTCGAGCGCTGGCAATTGGACGATGGCCGCAGCGTCACGCTGCGTGCGGCGCGCGGCGACGACGCCCTGCGCATACAGGCGCTGGTCCGCTCGCTCTCGCCGCGCACGCGCTACCTGCGTTTTTTCAATCCGTTGCGCGAGTTGCCGCCGGCCCTGCTCGATGCGTTCACGCATGCCGAGCCGCGCCATGAGCTGACGCTGGTGGCTTACCTCGACATCGAGGGGCAGGAAACGCTGATCGGCATGGGCCAGTATGTAAGCGTTGACTATCCCGCGCAATGCGAATTCGCGCTGTTGGTGGCTGACGGCTACCACGGCCAGGGCCTTGGCTCGCGGCTGTTGCGCAATCTGGTGTGCATTGCGGTCGAGGCCGGTATTGAAACCATGGAAGGCGAACTGCTCGACGAAAACCTGGCGATGCGCCACCTGGCGCAAGCCAATGGCTTTACGCTGTCGCGCCATCCGCACGAGGCCTATCTGCTCAAGGCGCACAAGGCTCTCGCGCCGCCGCCGTGGAAGTGTTCGCAGCTTGCTGCGCTGGCGAGCTTGCCGGCACGATAGATTCCCGAACGCGTTACACTTGCCTATCTCAACGATAGGCAACGACAAGGTACGCGTCATGAGCCAGACCCCAGGCAGTCCTTTATCGCACCATTTCCTGACCATGGCCTACAACAATGCGTGGGCCAATTTCCGTCTCGCCAAGGCTTGCCTGCAATTGTCGCAGGACGAATTCGTCGCCGGGCGCACGGGCTTTTTCCCCAGCATCAAGGCGACGCTGAACCACATCCTGATCGTCGACCGGGTGTATGTGGACGGCATGGAGCGCGAAGCCGCGGGCGACGCGCCGCATCCCAACTACCGCGAGATTCTGGCCGAGCGCGAACCCTGCGCCACGGCCGAAGCCTGGCGTGTCGCACAGACGAACGTGGACCAGCGCCTGATCGATTATTGCAAGGCGCTGCTTGACGCCGACATGGGCCGCATCATCGTTTATCAACGGCCCGATGCTACCCTGCGCGAACCGCGCGCGCGCCTGTTGGCCCACGTGTTCCAGCACCAGATCCATCATCGCGGCCAGGTGCATGCCATGCTCTCGGGCACCTCGGTTGCGCCGCCCCAGCTTGACGACTTCTTCCGCGCGGCCGACGCCGGGGAACGCGCGCAAGACTTCGCCGAACTGGGCTGGAGCGAGAGCGGGATCTGGGCTTGATCCGGGGCTGAAGCGACCATGGAAGATTTATTGAAGACCTGGCAGCCGCAACTGCAGGCGATTGCCGCATCGCACGCGGGCGACGACGGCGCGCACGACGCCAACCATCTGCAGCGCGTGTGGCGCACCGCGCGCGAACTGCTGGCGCAGCATGCCGAAGCCGACGCGCTGGTGGTGCTGGCGGCGTGCTTCCTGCACGATCTGGTGAACCTGCCCAAGGACCATCCGCAACGCGCCCAGGCTTCGCGCCTGGCGGCAGCCGCTGCGAAAGAGGAATTGGTGCGCATCGGCTTTCCGCCCGAAAAACTCCCTGCCGTGATGCATGCCGTCGAAGCGCACAGTTTTTCCGCCGGCATTGCGCCGCAATCGATCGAAGCGAAAATCGTGCAGGATGCCGACCGGCTCGATGCGTTGGGCGCCGTCGGCCTGGCGCGGCTGTTTTACACGGCCGGCAAGATGGATTCGGCGCTGGCGCATGGCGGCGACCCCTTGGCGCAGGCACGTCCGCTCGATGACCGCACCTATGCGCTGGACCACATCGCGGCCAAGCTCGAGAAGCTGCCCGCCACCATGCAAACCGCCGCCGCGCGCGAACTGGGCGAACAAAGGCTGGAGCAGGTGCGGGCCTTTCGCCGCGCGTTTGCCGCCGAGTGGATCGCTGAATAAGCGTCAAATAAGCATCAAACAAGCAGCAAACAAGCGTCGCATGGATCGGCGTTGCCATTTCGTTCATAATATGGCGGTTTGGCAACACATGACGACAACAAACAAGGACGCCCATGACCCTCACCCTGATCCAACGCAGCTTGCCGGCCACACTGGCGCTGCTGTTTGCCGCCGGCACGGCCGTAGCCGAACCGCTGGCTTCCGGCATTGACTTGAACAATGCCGATAACAAGGTCCGCATCCAGGACAATTTCTTCATGCACGTCAACGGCACGTGGATGAAGACGACCCAGATTCCGGCCGACCACTCTTCCTGGGGCGCGTTCGACGCGCTGATCGAATCGACGCTGCCGCAACTGCGCGGCATCATCGAAGATGCGGCCAAGGATGGCGCCGGCACGCCCGGCTCGGACGCGCAAAAGATCGGCGATCTTTACGCCAGCTTCATGGACGAGGCGAAGTTGGAGGTGTTGGGCGCCAGGCCGCTCGACAAGGAATTTGCCCGTGTCGCCGCCTTGAAGGACGAGTCGGACATCCCCGCGCTGTTGGCGCATTTTTCCGAGGTCGGCATCGGCGCACCGTATGGCCCCAACGTGCATCTCGACGCCAAGGATTCGACGCGCTATGTGATCGATTTCGTTCAGAGCGGACTGGGCCTGCCCGACCGCGACTATTACCTGAAGAACGATGCCAAGCTCAAGAATGCGCGCGTCAAATACGAGGAACACATCGTCAAGATGTTCACGCTGCTGGGCGACCCCGATGCGAAGAAGAAGGCCAAGGACATCCTGAAGCTGGAAACCGCTCTGGCCCGCGTGCAATGGACCAAGGTGCAGAACCGCGACCCGGTCAAGACCTACAACAAGGAGCAGATTGCCCGGCTGAACCAGCTCGCGCCGGGTTACGATTGGAAGCCCTATCTCGACGCCGTCGGCGTGACGGGCAAGGTCGATTACGTGATCGTGAGCCAGCCGAGCTATATCACCGGCTTTGCCAAGCTGTTGAAGAGCACGCCGCTGCCGGTGTGGAAGGAATACTTCGATTGGCAAATCCTCTCCAGCAATGCCTCGCTGCTGTCGAAGCCGTTCGACGAGGAAGACTTCGCCTTCAACGGCACGGTGCTGCAAGGCATACCGGAACAGATGCCGCGCTGGAAGCGCGGCGTGAACCTGGAAGAAGGCGCCGTCGGCGAGGCGCTGGGCAAGCTCTATGTGGCGAAGGTTTTCCCGCCCGAGAACAAGGCGCGCATGGAACAGCTGGTGGGCAACCTGCTTGCCGCTTTCCGCCAGAGCGTCGATACGCTGGACTGGATGGGCCCGCAAACCAAGGAAGCCGCCAAGGCCAAGCTGGCCGCCTTCACGCCCAAGATCGGCTATCCCGACAAGTGGCGCGATTATTCGAGCCTGACGATCGCGCGTGACGACCTTTACGGCAACATGGAACGCGCCGCCGTGTTCGAGTTCAAGCGCAACGTCAACAAGCTCGGGCGCCCGGTCGACCGCAGCGAGTGGGGCATGACGCCGCAGACCGTCAACGCCTATTACAACCCGGAGATGAACGAGATCGTGTTCCCCGCGGCGATCCTGCAAAAGCCGTTCTTCAATCCCGATGCCGACGATGCGGTCAATTATGGCGCCATCGGCGCCGTGATCGGCCATGAAATCAGCCACGGCTTCGACGACCAGGGCGCGCAATACGACGGCGCCGGCAACCTGCACGACTGGTGGACCAAGGAAGACAAAAAGAACTTTGCCGCCAAAACGCAAGCGCTGGTCAAGCAATATGGCGCCTACGAACCCTTGTCCGGCTACCACGTCAACGGCGAGCTGACCCTGGGCGAGAACATTGCCGACAACTCGGGCCTGTCGATTGCCTACAAGGCCTACAGGATTTCGCTGGGCGGTAAGGAAGCGCCGGTGATCGACGGCATGAGCGGCTTCCAGCGCTTCTACATGGGCTTCGGCCAGATCTGGAGCGACAAGGAGCGCGACGACGCGCTCCTGATGCTGCTCAAGACCAATCCGCACGCCCCGGGCGCCGTGCGCGCCAACGGCACGGTGAAGAACCAGCCGGGGTTTTACGATGCGTTCGGGGTGAAGGCGGGCGATGCGATGTATCTGAAGCCGGAGGATCGGGTGATTATCTGGTAGCGCATCGCCGGCGGAACACCCCTTTCCTGCAGGCGGGAGAAGGGTGGGGGTGAGGGAGTTTGCGAGTTGTCTTCGATGATTTCAATCAATGTAGCTTGCAGACCAATCGGTTTTTCAAGCGCAGCCAAATCACTACCGCCCTCACCCCCGACCCCTCTCCCGCCTGCGGGCGAGGGGAGCACGTCCGCACACTGACGCATAAATACGTCACTTCCCGTTTCACCGCAACAAATTCGGCCGTGGCGGCGCGATAATAGGCTATCTCATTTCGCATCCCATCATGCTCTACGACAGCTCCCCCATCGCCGCCATCGCGACCGCCCCCGGCCGCGGCGGTATCGGCGTGGTCCGAATCTCGGGCAGGAACATCGCCGGCCTGATCCCGCAATTGTGCAAGCTCAGCGCCGCCACCGGCTTGCAGCCGCGCCGCGCGACCTTCACCACCTTCACCAATGCCGACGGCAGCATGATCGATCAAGGCCTGGCCTTGTTCTTTGCCGCGCCGCATTCCTACACCGGCGAAGACGTGCTGGAGCTGCAAGGCCACGGCGGCCCGGTGGTGCTGCAGATGCTGCTCGCGCGCTGCCTGGAAGCCGGTGCCGAAATCCATCTGCGCCTGGCCCAGCCCGGCGAATTCACGCATCGCGCCTTCCTGAACGACAAGCTCGACCTGGCCCAGGCCGAAGCCGTGGCCGATTTGATCGACGCCTCCACCGAAGCGGCGGCGCGCTCGGCCTCGCAATCGCTCTCGGGCCTGTTTTCCAAGGCGATCCATGAATTAGTGGAGCAGGTGGTGCATCTGCGCATGCTGGTCGAGGCCACGCTCGACTTTCCCGAAGAGGAAATCGACTTCCTGGAAAAATCCGACGCGCGCGGCCAGCTGGTGCGCATCCGCACCGGCCTGGAACAGATTTTCGCCCAGGCCGCGCAAGGCGCCATGCTGCGCGACGGCTTGAACATCGTGCTGGCGGGGCAGCCCAACGTCGGCAAGTCTTCGCTGTTGAATGCGCTGGCCGGCGCCGACGTCGCCATCGTCACCGCGATTGCCGGCACCACGCGCGACAAGGTGACGGAGACGATCCAGATCGAAGGCATCCCGGTCAATGTGATCGACACCGCCGGCATTCGCGATGAACACGACGCCGGCGACGAGGTGGAACGCATCGGCATCGCGCGCACCTGGAGCGCGGTGGAAAACGCCGACGTGATCCTGCACGTGCTCGACGCTTCGATGGGGCCGACCTTGGCGGACGAGGAGTTCGTGCGGCGCTTCCCGGCCAACGTGCCGGTGATGCGCATCTGGAACAAGATCGATCTTTCCGGCCACAAGCCCGGCATCGATCTGGTGGGCAGATCGGACAACGAACCGGGCAACATGAGCAGCCATGTCTATCTCTCCGCATCGGACCATCTCGGCATCGACCTCTTGCGCACGGAATTGTTGCGCGTGGTCGGCTGGCAGCAGACCGGCGAATCGCTCTACCTTGCACGCGAACGCCACCTGATCGCGCTGAAGGCGGCACACATGCACCTGGAAAACGCCGCAGGGCTTGCGGCGCAGGATGATCAATCGCTGGATTTGTTTGCCGAAGAGTTGCGGCTGACGCAGGAGCGCTTGAACAGCATCACGGGGGAATTCACGCCGGATGATTTGCTGGGGGTGATATTCAGCCGGTTTTGTATTGGGAAGTGAGAAACGCGTACGAGTAAGTTTTCACACCTTTTCAATTCGCAACTTGGTGCCACCGAAACTCCTCTTCAAAAATTTGCCACTATGCGATATTGAAATGATTGAACCAAAACATCTAGGTGATCTCACCGTAGAGGACTTGCAGAAGCACCGCTGGTGTTACTTTTATGACGAAGAGGGTCGCTGTGACGTATTTGAGTATGTTATTCCAGACACTCACCCAAAGTTCGATTCCAACGTCATGGAACTCGAGCTTGCGACATTCAAGTTTTTTGAAGGTCAAGAATATTTTGGGATGTACGATGGCTCGGCCTCATACACGATGAGCATCGGTGGCAAATGGGTTTCACTATGGTACGGAATGCGGCGGCCTGATCTGGAGGACATCGAGCGTACGCGAAACCAGCTGAAGAGTTTGAATCTGAGATTTCCGATATTGGCGACCGCGTTTTGGTCAAAAAGATCCAAGTGTTTCAATGGGCTTCACTACTTGGACGAAGATTCAAATGAAGTCGAAATTGGAATTTCGTTCGATCTGACTAACAATCGCTAAGCTTCGGCATAGGGACCTCGCCATCTCATGCGTCTAGCGCGACGATGGCGGCATGATCGAGTCTGCCATGCGCTCAGAAGGCAAGCATTATGATGCTATTCGCGACCTTTTCTACACATAAAGAAACTCGTTAGACCTCGACGCCCTCATCGCGAATCTGCCCACCTTTATGCCAATAATCCGACTGCAACGCGTCAAGCAATCCGACGCCCCCGCCCTCATCGCCGCCAACACGGCCAGCCAGGAACACCACCTGCCCTGGGTCACCTCCTTCACCGACCAGGCCGGCTTCGATGCCTGGTTCGGGCGCGGCATCACCGGGCCGAACGTGAGCCTGATCGCGCGCGAAGCGGAGGGCGGCGGCATCGTCGGTGTGATCAACATCAGCGAGATCGCCATGGGGGCGTTCCAGAGTGCCTATCTGGGCTATTATGGCATGGCGCAATTTGCGCGCCGGGGCTTGATGGGCGAGGCGCTGCGGCAGGCGATTGCGCTGGCTTTCAACGATCTCGGGCTGCACCGGCTGGAAGCCAATATCCAGCCCGGCAACGTCGCCTCGATCGCGCTGGTCAAGCGGCTTGGCTTCAAGCAGGAAGGCTTTTCCGAGCGTTACCTGAAGATAGGCGGGCAGTGGCGCGATCATGAGCGCTGGGCCTTGCTGGCGCAGGACTGAGCGCGCCAGCATTTTCTGCCGAGATTTCTTGCAGCCGTGTAGCCCGACGAGATCAGGGAACCCGAGGGCGCGCCCATGCGATAGCGGGTCTTGCGCAATCGCAGCGGCGGCAGCACAATGCCTGACGAACCCGCGCAACCATGCGCTTGCGCCTATCGGCAACGGATACAGGAGGAGGACCAGATGATCGGATACGTCACCGTCGGCACCAACGACATGGTACGCGGGGCAGCGTTTTACGACGCGCTGTTCGGTGCCATCGGCGCCGGCCGCATGATGGAAATGGAGCGCTACATCGCATGGGGCACCGCAGCGGACAAGCCCGGCTTTTCCATCTGCAAGCCCTTCGACGGGGCCCCGGCCACGGTGGGCAATGGCGTGATGATCGCCTTCAACGTGGACTCGCCGGCGATGGTGGATGCCTTGTACAACAAGGCGATGGAATTGGGCGCGACCGATGAAGGCGCCCCCGGCGAGCGTGGCGTCGGATACTATGCCGCCTACTTCCGCGACCTTGACGGCAACAAGCTCTCGTTCTTTTGCGGCGATTGACCTCTAGTCAAGATCGACATCGGACCCAAGCCCGCGCGTGCGGGCTTTTTTATTGCCTGGAAGACGGGATTTCTTTCCCGCATGAAACAAAATACCGTGATTTGCAGCTAAACCTTCCTTTTTTACCGTTTATCCCCGTCCGGACCCGGAAATTCTGTTTTGCTGCACCGCCCAATCCGGCATTTTTGCGCTCTGCTCCGCAATTTGCGCAATCTGTCGCATACGCGTGGCGCTTGCCGGAGCACTCACCTAAAGTGACCATACCGAAACAAACAAACGAAAGGAAACATCATGAACACCACACGTTTTATCGAAGCCACGACGCTCGTCTCCATCGGCGCATTGTGCGCAGCCGCGATCCTCACCTTGACCGTGCCGAGCAAGCACGCAGCAGCCGGTGAAGTCGCTCAAGCCCGCGTCCAAACCGTGACCATCGTCGCCAAGCGCTTCACGGCCGCCGAGAAGAGCGCCATCCTCAAGTCCGGCCGCGTGACGATCTAAGCAACATCAACCGTAGACATTGAAAGGAAACATCATGAACACCATCCGCAACATCGAAGGCGCCACACTGGTTTCGATCGGTGCCTTGTGCGCAGCGGCGATCTTCAGTATCGCCATGCAATCGGCTCACGCTGTCTCTGCCAGCCACGCCACTGTCACCGCCGTGCCCACCGTCGTGATCGTCGGCAAGCGCATGACGGCAGCGGAAAAGACCGCTCTGCGCGCCGAAATGAACAACGGCCACACGACGCTCTGATGCGCACCATGACGACAGCCGTCATTGCGGCCGACAATGCGGCACACAACGAGGCCAGCCTCCGCATAGCGGCAGGCAACACCCGCCGGGGCATGCGTTTCCAGAGGAATGGACGGCGGAGCAATTAAGCCCGCCTCCATTCCTCTGGAAATGCGCCGCTGTCCCCGGCGCAACCGGAAAAACGGCACCGCTTCATGCGGTGCCGTTTGCTTTTGCGCAAGGATGTTTCCTGCCGTGCCCACCTGCTGCCCAGGCGCATTGCCATTCGCCAAATCCCGCGATTTCGACGGCCAGCCCCCGGTTTTTGCATTCTGTCGCATTTTGCTGGCACCAAGCTTGGGCTTACCCTACAGTGAGACTCAAGAAAGCGTCCCGATAACAAGCATACGCAAATACGCAATAGGGAAGAGGAGCAAGGAACATGACCAGGTTCGAATACATTGAAGCACTGCGCAAGGCGCTCGAAGGCTTGCCGCCGGAAGTCGTCGCGCGCACCGTGGCCGAATACGAGCAGCGCATCCATGACGCCAGCGCCGCAGGCCAAAGCGAAGACGAGATTTTGGCGGGCCTGGAAGATCCGCAACAAGTTGCCGACAAGCTGCACGCCGAGCTTGCCCCCAAGCCGCCGGCGGTTACCGCAGCGCAGGGTCCGGCGAGCGTGTTCCGCATGGCGGCCTCGTTCGTCGGCTTGATGGTGTTCAACCTGTTCCTGATCATCCCGGCCATCGCTTACGCCGGGCTGCTGATCGCGGCGTTTGCCGTATCCCTTGCCTGCTACGTCGGCGGCATCGCCATGACGGGAGCGAGCGTGGCCGGCGTGAACCAGTTTTCGCTGGACGAGCCTTTCGACCATATGTCGTTTCACAAGCCCGACGCCATTGCCGACTTGCGCAGCCATGACGGCCGCACCGTCGTCGACATCGGCGAGAAAGGCTTGCATGTCGAAGCAGGCGACAAACTGATTCATATCGGGCCGCAACCGCATGTCGGCAACGCAGAAACGCAAGCAGTTGCTCAAGCCGATACCGCATCGGCATCGGCCTCAGTCTCGAGCAGCAGCATGCCGGGCGATGCCACCGGTACCACGATCGATATCGGTCCCCAAAGCATCATCGTCAAGGACGGCGTGCCCAAAGACGCCCGGACCGGGCATGACGAGGGCGACGTCGACGTCGACATACCCGGCCTGCACATCCATGACAACGACGCGGATTTCGACAAAGGCAGCTTTACCCTGGGCACCGATTTCTTCAGCGAATCGCGTCCGGTCCAGATCGGTATCGGCATCGCCATCACCATGGCCGGCATCATCAGTTTCCTGCTGTGCCTGGTGATCGCGCGCTACACCTTGCTGGGCATTGCCAGACTGGCGCAGCTGGAATTCGGCCTGCTGCGCGGCGCCTGATCCCTTACACGACAACGCTCTTACATACGGAGGCAAGCATGCGTATCTTGATCAAAATCGGTGCCGGCATGATGCTCTTGGCCATCATCCTGGTCGGCATTTCGGCCGCCACGCTGCGCGCCCACGCCGCAAACGAAATCGCCGGCAATCTTCCGGGCAGCCATGCCATGAAAACCGAGACCCGCGCGGTCGATGCCACGGTCACGGTCGTCAACGCCGACGGGCCGGTCGATCTCATCGTGAAACAGGGCGCGACGGCTTCGATGCAAGTCATCTCCGAAGAACGCCTGCTGCCGCGCATCAAGACGACGCAGCAAGGCAATACCCTGGCCATCGGTTTCCAGGATGCGTTTTTTCATTCCAGCCGCCCGATGCGCATCGAACTGACCCTGCCCAAGCTTGAGCAGATCTCGCTGCATGGCAGCGGCGACGCGCGCATCAACGGCTTTTCCGGCGACAAGATGGTCTTGACGCTGCGCGGCTCGGGCGACATGAGTTTCGACGGCAGCTACCAGCACCTCACCGCCAGCACCATGGGTTCGGGTGATCTCGAACTGTCTGCCGGCAGCGGCACCGACGCCGACCTGAGCATACTCGGTTCGGGCGGCATCAAGGCCTCGGGCCTGAACAAGGCGCTGGCCGTGCGCGTCATGGGCTCGGGCGACCTCGATACGGAAAACCTGCACACCGACGACTTGAAGCTCGACGTCATGGGTTCGGGCGATGCCTCGGCCTATGCCGCCAAATCGGCCGTGATCAACCTGCACGGCAGCGGCGACATCAGCGTGCACGGCAATCCTGCGCACCGCGAAGTCAACCGCACCGGTTCGGGTGACGTCAGCTGGGATTGATGCCGGGCATCTCGCTATCTTGCGTGAGCGGCGGCAACGCGGCCGGCCCAAACGCATGTGCGGCGGCGATAGCCTCCAGCGCCTGCGGTTCGAGCTGGCGCAACAGCGCCTGCATGTCGAGTTCGAGCTGTTCCAACAGCGGCTGCAACACCCGCTCGCGCGCGCCGCGGCGCAGCGACATTTCAATTTCGCCGGCCAGGCCCTGCACGAAGCTCGCGCCGATCAGGCCGGCCGACCCTTTCAAGGTATGCGCCACGCGCTCGGCGACTATGCGGTCGCCGCCGTCGAGCGCGGCTCGCAGCGCCTCGACCATGTGCCCCTGGTCGTTGCGGAAGTGGCCCAGCATCTGCAGATAAAGTTTCGGGTTGCCCATCGCGCGCCGGATGCCGCCTTCGACATCGACGCCTTCGAGCGCGATTTCGCCCGGCGCAACCTGTAGCGCAGCGAGGCTGCGCGCGGCTTCAAGCAAGGCGCTGCCGCGCCCGGCCGCCGGACACCAGTGCTCGATCGCCTGGAACAGCTCGTCGGGATCGATCGGCTTGGCCATGTGGTCGTTCATGCCGGCGGCAAAGCAGCGCGCCCGGTCCGCCGTGGTGGCGTGCGCCGTCATGGCCAGGATCGGCAGCGCATCGAAGCGCCGGTCTTCGCGGATCAGGCGCGTCGCTTCGATGCCGTCCATCTCCGGCATCTGCAAATCCATCAGCACCAGATCGTAGCGGTTAGGCGCGCCGTTGAGCATCTCGACCGCCAGCCTGCCATTGGCGGCAATCTCGACACGGACCCCCGCTGCCTGCATCAACTCCATGGCGAGCTGCTGGTTGAGCAGGTTATCTTCGACCAGGAGCACCGAGATGTCGTCGAAATTCGCCGCAACGGCCGGCGGCGGCGCCGGGCGGCGCGTGTTTTCCTCGAACAGCTCGACCAGCAAATCGGTCAGCATGGCCGCCGTGACCGGCTTCATCAGGAAACCGTCGGCCTGCGCGCTTTCCATGCGCAGGCGGTCTTCCTCGCTGGTGTGGGTGCCGATCAACACCAGGCGCGGCGGTGCCGTCAGCGTCTGGTCCTGGCGCAGCGCCTGGATCAATTCGATGCCGTCGAAGTTCGGCATGTGCCAATCGGCAAACACCACGGAGTAGGGGCGCGTGGCATCGGCGGCGCGCACCGCATCGAGCGCCGCATGGCCGCCGGCCACCAGATCGACCTCGAGCGGATGCTGCTCCATGCCTTCGCCCAACACCACGCGCTCGAGCGGATTGTCGTCGACGATCAGGATGCGCTTGCCGTGCAGCGCTTGCGGTATCGTGCGCGGCGGCTGCGCGTTCTCGGGCACGCCGAAGACGGCCGTGAAATACACCGCCGAGCCGACATCGGGTTCGCTCTCGATCCAGATCGCACCGCCCATCAGTTCGACCAGGCGCTTCGATATGGTCAAGCCCAGGCCCGTGCCGCCGTACTTGCGCGCGGTCGATTCGTCGGCCTGGCTGTAGGCGCGAAACAGCCTGGCCGATTGTTCGGCCGTCAAGCCGATGCCGGTGTCGCATACCAGAAAGCGCAGCTTGATCCTGCCGTCGGCGGCTTCCATCGGCCGGCATGAAACATAGACTTCGCCGCGCTCGGTAAATTTGATGGCGTTGCCGACCAGGTTGATCAGGATCTGGCCCAGCCGCAAGGGGTCGCCGATCAGGTAGCGCGGGATGTCGGGCGACGAGTGGATCACGTATTCGAGCTTCTTGGCGTGGGCGCGGGCGGAAGTCACGGTGGCGACATTGTCGAGCACGTTTTCCAGATTGAATTCGACCTTTTCCAATTCGACCCGGTCGGCCTCGATCTTGGAAAAATCGAGTATGCCGTTGATGATGCCCAGGAGCGAAATGCCGGCGGTGTGGATCTTGTCCAGGTAATCGCGCTGCTTGGGATTGAGGTCCGTGCGCAAGGCCAGGTGGGCCATGCCGATGATGGCGTTCATCGGCGTGCGCAATTCATGGCTCATGCTGGCCAGGAACAGGGTCTTGGCCTGGTTGGTTTCCTCGGCGTGCGCGCGCGCCGTCTTGGCTTCCTTCAATTCGCTTTGCACGTGCAGGTTTTGCAGCCGCACGCGCGCGGCATGGTTTTGCGAGCGCGCATACAAGGCCTGGCAGCGCTTCTGTTCGTGGAAGGCCGCCTCCCAGTCGCCGCGCTCGGCATGGATCGCCGCGAGTTCCTGGCTCGCGCGGACCGGCAGGAACACATAGCCGAATTCGCCTATGCCTTCGACGGCACGCCCCAGCAGATCGATGGCGTCGCCGATACGCCCGCGCCGGTGGTGCAGGTGGCCGGCCACCCACCAGCAATAGGGCTTCAGCTGCTTTTCCTCGAAGCGCTCGAGCAGCAGCATGGCCTTGTCGGACAGGTTTTCCGCTTCGTCGAGCTGGCCGTGCAAGGCCAGCGTATAGGCCGCAACAGAGAGGCTGAAGCTGCGGTTGGCCAGGTCGGCGTTGCCCTCGCCCTCACCCTCGTCCGTCTGCACCTGATCGGCAATGGCCGCATAAGCATCGTCGTAGCGTTCCATCGACAGGTAAGCCAGCGCCAGCACGGTGGAAGCGAAGCCGACCAGCCAGCGCTCCTTTGATGCCTGCGCCAGGCGCACCGATTCGATCAGCATCGCCTCGGCATCCTCGGCATTGCCGCTGACGTAGAACATCTCGCCGATGTTGGCCTTGATGTGGCCGATGCGTGCGGTCAGGCCCAGGCTCTTGGCCGCGTCGAGTGCGCTGTAGTAGTGCCGGATCGCTTCGTCGATGTGGCCGTATTCCTGCGCCACGATACCCATCAGGTTCAAGCCGAGCACGGTTTCGCGGGTCGCTTCGGTCAACAACGGCAACAGTCTTTCGTGGCCGAATTCGTAGGCTTCGCGCGCACGGCCGCGGCTGCGCCAGATCACGATGATGCCGAACAGGCACAACGCCAGGCTGCGCTCGTCGCGCCCGGATTCGTCGTCATGATCGAGCGCGCCCAGGAGGCGCTCGAATTGCGCCAGCGCGGCATCGAGATCGGCGCGGTAATAGTCGGCGAAGGCCAGGCCGAGCAGGGCGCCCAGGCGCATGGCCTCGTCACCGAGTGCGTCGGCCGTTGCCTGCAGATCGAGCACGATTTCGCGCCCGCGCGCGGGGTCGTCGCGCATCAGGTCGAGTGCCTCGTGGCAGCGTTCGCGCCAGTCGAAATCGGGGTCGGTAATCATCGTGGCCAATAGCAGGATTTTGCTACGATACCACGGCTCGATTGGCTTGCCGTGAGCTGTTTATTGGGTGGTGAACTGCCAGTTGCGCGCCACTTGCACCCCATCGACGCGGCCGACGAATTGCACTTCGTAGGTGGTCGCGCTCTGCAGCACCTCGAGCGGGATGATGGCTGCCGCCGAGGTCGGCGTGTTCGAATCGATGGCGGAGGTCAGCAATTGCACCGGCAGCGCAGCGCCGCCCTTCGGGCGCAGCGAAAAGTGCTGTACCTGCAAGGCGGAGAGCAGGTCGGCATGCACGCTGATGGGGAAGCCGACCTCGTGCCGGCCCGGCACCGGCTCGGGTTTTTCGCCGTCGTTGTGGAACAGGGGCGGCACCTCGGTCTGTGCCGCGGCGGGGTAGGTGATGAAGCGGCCCGCGCCCAGGCCCTGATCGAGCCCGTCGGCGGTGGTATCGGCGGTGAAGTAGGTCTCGCTCCTGTCGTTGAGGGCCGCGACGCCGGCCTGCTTGGACATCGGCTCCAGCACCACGAAGCGATGATAGATCGCCGTAACCAATTCATCGGCGGCATTGAAACCCGAATTGCTGCCGGTGGCGGCGATCACTTCGCCATAGGCGTGGCCGGCATTGGCGAAGCCATAGCCCGATGCGGCGAGGCGGTCGGTCAGCGTCATGCCGGTGAAGCCGGGCCGGCCGGGCGTTTGCTCATGGGTCACGATCTGGTTCGCCAACAAATAGCCGGCCTGGCCCAGCGCCGCGCGGTCGAGCCTGACATTGCGCGCCAGCGGCGTCAGGCCTGCCTGGCGGCGGCGGAAGTTGATCCAGTTGAGGCCATCGGTGGCTGTGTCGCCGGTCGAGCGCGGCAGGGCGCCATCGCGCGCTGCTGTCGCGGCCTTGGTAGAGGCAACGGGATAGGCATCGGCCGGCGCGCCGCCGCATGCGGCGAGCAGCACCAGCGCCAGGAGCGATGCCGTGCCTGATCTGACCAGCGAAGATGCGCGCGAAGGGCGGGAAATACGCATTGGGTAATTCTAAGCGGTTTTTCTTGATTGAGCCGCAACCTTAATTCCCGCCAAGATTACCGGAAACGATTATTACATTCAGTTGCAATCCTCAAGGAACCGCGCGAAACGTTGACGCATGTTAACGTTGTTGAAACACGCCCGCCGTGCGGTTCTTTTCCACGTTGTCCCAGGCGAATACCTGGCCGTTCATCGCCACGTAGACGCCGGGCGGCAACAATTGCGCGGCGGCACAGGCAAAGCCGAAATTGAACAAGGCATCGGAGTTGGCGATCTCGTAGGGGATCATCGCACCGGTCAGCACGATGCGTTTGGCCAGCTTGGCCTGGCCCAGCACTTCGGCGGTTTCGCGCATGGTGTCGGTGCCGTGGATGATGACGATGCCGTCCTCGCTCGCCTTGGTGCATGCCGCTGCGATGCGCTGGCGATCGGCGTCTTGCATGTCGAGCGAATCGAGGAAGGGCAATTCCTCCAACGTCACCGGCACGGTGATGCGCGCGCGCTTGATCACGTCGCCCAGGTGGCCGGGGCCGAAGCCGAGCTTGCCGGCGATTTCGTCGTAGTGTTTGTCGAATGTGCCGCCGGAGGCGATGACGCGCAGTGTCATGGGTATCCTCTTGGAAAATGATGAATCAACGCCCGCCGCTTCTCACACTAGGCAGGCATCAAATAAACGGGGATGTGTTCGAAGGTCTTAGATAAACCAGGGGTTCACTTCGAAGTCGTGGACATTATCGTATTTTACGCCCACGCCTTGCCGGCGCCGCACCGGCGGCTTGGCCGCGGCGCTGACCTTGAGCCGGTCGAGCGAGAATTGGCGCAGTTGCTTGAACACGCTCTGGTTGATCGCCATGGTGGCTTGCGAGACGAGCAGGTCGATGTCGTGCTGGCGCCGATCGCGCTCGTCGATCTTGGCCGCCGCAGCGGGCCGCGTATTGTGCGGCTGGTTCGCCACCACGCAACGGAATACGTCTTCCAGCGTCACGGCGGAGGGCGAGCAGGCCAGGGTCCAGCTGCCGCGCACTTCCATGTCGGGCTTGGTCAGCATGGAGCGCCACAGCATGCCGCACAGCTTGGACAATTCCTTGGTCGGCTGGCCGGTGTAGCTTTCCAGCTGCGCCATCGAAAGCGAACGCGGCGCGCACGATACCAGCGCACCGAGAATCTCGGTCGTCAGGCGGAACCGCTCATGCAGGGCGCCGTTGCCCAGGATGTAATCATCTACCGTAATCACGAAGTTTCCCTGCGTAACTACCGCCGGACTTGGCGGTGGGTCGTATTATCGCCGACTCCGATGATGACCAATGGCAAGGGTGGAGAAAAAGCGACACTTATACGTCATGAATTTGTAACATAGGGCGCCTTTAAAATCGTAGCGAGCGACTCAAGGTCGGATCGAGAAGCGCAACCGTACGAATGTACGGTGAGCATCGCAGGCCCGAGATTGAGCCGCGTAGTAGATTTTAAAGGTGCCCTTGACTTTCCGAATCGTAGGGTAACGCAATGCAACAAAGCCAATGCCGTGTGCGCATCGGGTCATGTGCAAAATGCATAGTATTGAAGTGAGGCAATTTCTGGCTGCCGAATCACGCTTCGCTGGCACCGCATGATTCACCCAAATGCCTGGAAAAATATACGCATGGCTTATGGTAATTCTTGGCGGCTTTGCTCATTTGAGCTAATATGATTGCTCAAAGGAGCAACTTATGGCCGTTACAATCGCAAAACGCAGCTCGCCCGGATCGACGCAACAGCCTGGAAGGGCCGATGTCCGCGCGTCCGAAATGAGGTCAACTGCCGGCGCTGCGAAAACCCTGGATAGGAAACACCAGAATAAGAAGATTGTGTCCGCAAAGCCCAAGGGAATCCCTGGGGAAAATGCCGGGGTCGTTGAAGGCGCCGTCGATTTCTTGTTCCTCTACAAGGCCTCTCCAGAAGATCGTGTGCAGATAATCAGGCATGGCGTGTGGGCAGTGGAGGTAAAAAAAGTGGCAAGAATGATGGGGCTTCCTCAAGACAAATACAATGCGATATTGAATCTTTCCACTGCGACTCTCAATCGTAAAATCAACAAAAATGAGGGGCTTTCACCTGCCGACAGCGAGCGTGTGATAGGAATGTCGACACTGATCGGCCAAGTTCAGGACATGGTCGAAGGATCCGGGAATCCAGAAGGATTTGATGCGGCGAAATGGCTATCGCAATGGCTTAATGAGTCGATACCTGCCCTTGGCGGCAAGCGCCCTTCCGAATATATGGACACAATCGAAGGGCAGAGAATCGTTTCCAATCTACTGGCTACGATGCAAAGCGGGGCCTACGCTTGAGCAAAGTTGTGTGGCGTATCGCTACAGACGCTCCGGCTTATACTGCCGATGATTTATCTGGGGCCGGCGCCAAAACCACTGGCGGCAGATGGAATTCGCAAGGTGTTCCCATGCTTTATTGCGCACAGAGTATTGCACTGGCCTGTCTTGAAACCGTTGTACATCTAAAGGCAAGTGGCCTGCCCTTTAATCGATACCTTGTGAAGATAGATATTCCAGATGCGGCATGGGTTGCGGCAACCAGCATTTCTGCAACTTCAGCGCCTATCGGTTGGGACGCGGTGCCGGCGAGTAAAACGAGTATCGATTTCGGCAACAAGTGGGCGGCAGGCAATGCTTCGTTGCTACTGGCTGTTCCGTCAGTCATCGTTCCGGAAGAATATTGCATCTTGATCAACCCATTGCACCCCGACATAAAGAGCCTCGGCGCAACCAAGGTGCGCAAATTTACGTACGATCCGAGAATTGGCGGCGGTGCGCCTTGAATGACAAGAGCGGCTCATTGCGCACCCTTTAGCCCGTGCCGCCCTGCTCCGCCGGCAAAGCGTGCCGCCCCTTGCAGGCCTTCTTCGAACACGACGCGGTATCCCGCCGCGCCTTCCTGGCGCAAGGCCTCTGCCAGGGGCAGGTCCCATTGGCGGTAGGCCGAAGCGCGGTCCGTCAGCAGGCAAGCCTGGGGTAGCGCGGCCAATTCATGCGCCAGCATTTCCGCTGCGCGGCGCGCCTGCCCGGCCGGCACCACTGTGTTCACCAAGCCGATCTGCAGGGCCTCGGCGGCACCGACCGCACGTCCGGTCAGGATCAGGTCGAGCGCGCGGCCCATGCCGATGATGCGCGGCAGGCGCACCGTGCCGCCGTCGATCAAGGGTACGCCCCAGCGCCGGCAAAATACGCCGAGCACCGCGCTCTCGTCAGCCACGCGCATGTCGGCCAACAGTGCCAGCTCCAGCCCACCCGCGACTGCATGCCCATGCAGCGCCGCGATCAAGGGCTTCGACAAGGCCATGCGCGTGGGCCCCATCGGGCCGGTGCCGCTGCCGTCGGCCGTGACTTCGTTGCGCGTGGCCGGGTTATGCATCGCATGCAGATCGGCGCCGCCGCAAAAGGCGCTGCCCGCGCCGCACAGCACGGCCACGCGCAGCGCGGCATCGCCTTCGAAGCGCTGGAATGCGGCCAGCAGAGCCTCGGCGGTGGCGCGGTCCACCGCATTGCGCCGCTCGGGACGATTGATCACGATGGTGCATACCGGCCCATCGATCTCAAAGAGGACTTGGTTCTCGCTCATGGCTTCCATTGAAAAGAGATATTCATAGCACCACACCCATGACGAGGGAATGACAATTTGTTCAGGAAACGGACTATTTATTTTCGCGCGCAAATCGCAGAGACATTGCGTTTCCTTGCTATGCTACCCCCATCTTCATCACAAGCGCATGCGTATGAAACCCGTCGCACCCGGCACCGTCATTTTCCACCGCCATCGCGGTTATGGCGTGGTCACGGCTGTCAATTTGCTGACCGGGTGGATCGCGGCGCGCTTCGGCAGCGAATCGCGCACGCTGGACTTGAATCTCTCGACCGACGAAATTCAGCATGCCGACGGCGAACCCATTTTGTTTCGCCGCCAGCCGCCGGACCGTATGCCGCATGCGCGGTTGATGGCCATGATGCGCGAGTTGCATCGCGCCGGCTATCAGCGGCTCTACCTCTATAGCTGGCCCAAGGCCTCGGGCTTGCACTGGCGCTGGCATTTGTTCACCGGCGGCCGCAACTGGATGCAGCGGGCATGGCGCGAGGGCTGGTATGGTTCGGGCGCCGACTACAACTTCAACCCGGTGATGGGCTGGGGCGACGCGCCGACGGCCACCCCGGCCGAGCTGGCCAGCTCCCTCGCTGCATTCGATCCGCAAGGCATGGCACATGCACTGGGGCGCGACGATGATCACACCGAGTGGTTTGAAACCGCGTGCGAACTGCTGCTGCCCAATTATGCTTTCAGCTTGAGCGGCAACGGCATCGACGGCATGCAACCGGAGAGCGTGCCCATCATCGGCGTACGCCAGGGCCTTCCCGCCTATAGCGGGCCGGCGCTATCCTGGCCGCCGGGATGGAAGCGGCTGTGGCGCAATGCGCCGGCACGCCAGGCCGTGCTGCCCTGATTTCCGCCCTCGTATCGAGGGTTTTGCACTCCAGCCGTGGTTGGGAAATCACCTGCACAAGCCGGCAGGTGAAACCTTTTGCTTTTGAAATATTGCCGTATTACCATGGCCGGGCGCTGGCTTTGCGTTCGCGGTTCGCGGGTAGTGGTTCAGTTTGAATAGAAGTCGGTAACAACATTCTTTGGCGCTGTCTCGACCATCTGTAGGACTTCTTCCATATCCCAAATATGGTCAGCCAGTCCGGCTTCCATGGCTGGTGTTACGCGCAGTGACTTATGAACTCGGCAGAAGTTGTAGTGCATGTGAAAAATGCTGATCGCATGCATGTGGTTTTCTATCTTCTTGCTGAAGGCATTTGTCAGCCTAGTGAAGCGGCGCATTCCCATGCGCATAGTCAGGTTAGCACGCTCCATATAGCTTGTCGATATGTGCTTGCCATCGGGGTTTCCGTTGATTCGGCGCTTCTCCGTCCCGGTGCATTCTGCGGGGCTGTAGCGGCGCGCAGCTTCGATAGGCAAGCCTTCATTGCCATATTGCTTGATCAGCATCGCATAGTCGATTTCTCCGCCAAAGGCTTCTTCAACAGCATCAATGTACATCTTGTGGCCATCCGTGGTGAGCTGGACGCGATTCGCAAGACGTGAGGCAAGGTCAGAGATGAAGATGTGCGCGGAGACAGCGCCACGCGTGCCTACGTGCCAGCAGGGCATCAACTTGGTATCGGCATCGATGCTTGTCCAGGTATAAACGTCGCCCAAGCCGAATACGTCTTGGCTTTCCACAGGTACATTCTTTTGCTTCATGCCGACGAAAGACCAGATTTCATCGCACTGCACGCGCTTGCAGGTAAGCCCTACCATCACGCGATCTTGGTACAGTGCGCAGGCCTCGCCAACCTCACTCAAGAGCTTCAGGACGGTGTTTTTAGAGACGCCAAGAACTCGGCAAGTCGAGTTGATGCTGCTCCCTTCGACCAGCATTGAAACAATCTGCGAGCGCTTTTCAATCGTCAACTTGTTCATGGTTTCCTCAAGCATTCAATGCATATTGAAATTATATGCCGAATGCCGCCATCGTCAAGCACTTAGTTCATTTTAAATTGAAAAGTTTACACATTTTGCATTGCAATGCCGCTCTACAGCGATAGAATTTACCGCATGGATACTAATGTGATTGTGATCCCGCTTCAGCCTCGTCCGCCTTACGAACTAACGCAAGAGCAAATTGCCTCGCTTCGTTGGGAGCCAGTTCTATCGCAATCTTGTGCCCAGGAGTCAGGCCAGCATCTTTCTCAAGTCCCCGCAAATGAATCAGAACGTTCCGATGGGGATTTACAATTGAAAGAGTCAAGTTTTCGGGTTTAATGACAATATACCGATCGGACATAATTTCACCTCGTAGTTGAAGTAGGAACGCCCCTCACCGGCCAAGGATAGAGGGGCGTTTTGATTTTACCAACTGTATTCAATTGCAGTTTGTGTAAATCGTATTGCCGTTGACTGTGCTTATGCAATTAGCTTTGACAGGCTGCTGCGTCTGAGGAACTACCATTGGATGATACTGCACTGGGGGAATGTAAAGCGGGGGAGGTACGTAACCAGGCGGCGTCATACCCGAGCAAGAAGATAAGACAGTTGAAATCAAGATGAAAAAGGGGGTCAAGAATGATTTTTTCATGACTTCTCTCCCCTAGCCGGACATGCTTGCGCGCACAGTTTCAACGCATCAGCGCAATCGCTCTTGTGGATGGCGGGGAACAGCGTGAATTTGCCAACGCACTGCGAGTAGTTGGTGCTGCAATCCTTCCCACATGCAGGTTCGGCTTTGCTTAGATCGATATCTGAAGGGCTGGCGCATCCAGACACGGATACAACCAGTAGAAGCAGGGACAAAACTTTATGCATGGATCCTCCTGTTTGATTAAGCCAACCACCAATCAGAAGGGGTGGCGGGCACAAAGACAGGGTTAGCAGACCGGAACCACTAGCAACCGGCATACCCGAAGGTATCCCCGCCTAGGCCCGCCATAGGGCGTGCAAAGGCGAACAGCCGGTAAGAACCGACCGCCAGTGGTTATCAGGCTGCTAAACCTGGCCACGTCTTTTTTCGTGACGCTGTGATTATATCTTGGCTTGCAAATAGGAAAAGCCGCTACGGGAGCGGCTTTTGATGATGTTTTGTTGCTACTGTGCTATTTTTTCCAGCGAGCCTCTGCGGCCTTCCTGGCTATCTCGCTGCGTTGGGATGCTGGGAGCTTATCAGCACGCGCTCGCCCGCCGCTTAAACCACCTTTGCGGCCCGCTATCTGGCTTGGCGTGGACTCTACCGTCTCTAACTCTCCCGAGGCGCGCTGAAACACGCTATGCGCGGTCTGAACGAAGTCTTTGCGGGGATTGGTATTGGAAGCCATGAATATAGGCTAGCACAAAGTGCGACAATAGGAGCAATTACATTCACTGCGGCTGTATAGATAACTACCAAAAGGGGAAAGATCATGACTTGGCACAGCATAAAGCTTGGCAATGGCAATCAAGAATTTCTGATCACATCAAAGATTCAGGGCACATTCACATCTGCGTACGCAAGTGCGCCGTCTTCAAGTATGGGTGTCTTTATAACTAAAAGCTCTCACGGGGGTAGGTTTATATATTTCTCCCCAACTGCGGCCATACTGGCAAACATGTATGGTGCGCAGCCATGCGAGGCACCAGAAAAGAGCTTAGTCGGAATTGTAGTAGGAGACGAGCGGGGATGTTGGATCGAGAACTTCACGGGGGAGTGACCGCAAAAATTCCGATATTCGCATTGTTATGCGGCTTGGAACCCGATTCAAAATGTAGGTGCCCTGCGGAAAACCAGAGTAGTGGCCATCTTCAAAAATTTTCCACACTCTACCGTCTGGATGTCGTATTTCGACTATTGGGCCTTCGAGTAGTTCTTTTATGGCCTTCTCGTCTGCTGTTTCCATCTCCGCCCCGTTACAAGTCACTGTTCTAAATGAACCAGTACCGGTTCGCGGAGTTCCTGGCGCTCTGTTCAACAACAATATGAAGCGGAGGATTCGATGAGCCAAAGGCACTTTGCTATTCTGGGCACAGCAGCACTGCTCGTCGCGATACAGATTCCCGTCGCGGCCGAAGACACCGTGTACGTGATCAAACAAGAGCGGCCCTCGTCCGGTTCCAACATCCGCCGCGAAGTCGTCAAGGCAGGCTCGATCCCGCTGGACAAAACTTACGCGGAATTGACACCGGAACAAAAGGCTTGGCTCAAGAGCCAATATCAACAAATGGGCCCGAACGACGAGCCGCCATACCCGCTGCGCGGCCTGCGCCCGCTCTACACCTCGCTGGCGCGTGCGCACGAAGGGTTTGACTTGAAGTACAAGGGCGAGCTCATGGTGTATGTCAACGTCGATAGCAGCGGTGCCGTGAATTCGATTTCGGTCGCCAAGTCTCCCGACGAGGCCTTGTCTCAGGCCGTTGCCAATTTCATGACAATACAAAAATTCAAGCCCGCATTGTGCAGTGGCGCACCATGCGCGCAGGTTTTCCCTTTCCACGCCGAACTGATCGGCCCGGAGATCAGGGAAATGACATCAGCCAACCCGGCCAGCGGCGTCGACGTGAGGCCGCGTGAGTAATTTCACTGCTTCGAAAGGCAGCCGGGCAACACGGCCTGATCTCAAGCGTGCTTTGCAAAATCCGGATTGAGAATTCCGGATGGCACTCCGGCGGCAAAGTTAAGCACATTTTCAAACGCGGCGCGGAAATACAATTCATAGCTGTCCTTCTCCACATAACCCAAATGCGGCGTCGCCAGCACATTGGGCAGGCGCAGATAAGGCGAATCCGCAGCAAGCGGTTCGTTCTCGAACACGTCGAGCGCGGCGTAGCCGGGATGGCCGGCTTGCAAGGCTTCCAATAGGGCACCGGGCGCAATCAATTCGGCGCGGCTGGTGTTGACCAGCAAGGCGTCCGGTTTCATCAGCGCCAGGTCTGCGGCGCTGACGGCGGCGCGCGTGGCCTCGTTCAGGCGCAGATGCAAGGTCAGCACGTCCGCCTCGGCGAAGAAGGCCGTGCGCGAGGCTGCCGCCTCGAAGCCGTCTTTCACCGAGCGCTCCAGGCTCGCCTCGCGCCCCCAGACCACGACGCGCATACCGAAGGCGCGCGCATAGCCGGCCACCAGCCGGCCTATCTTGCCGTAGCCCCAGATGCCCAGCGTCCTGCCCTTCAAGACACGCCCCAGGCTGTTGTGCGCCGGATCGGGCGAAGCGGCCTGCCAGGTGCCGCGCTTGAGGTTTTCGCTATAGCCCGGCACGCGCCGCATGGCAGCCATGATCAGGGCCCAGGTCAATTCGGCCGGCGCGGTCGGGTCGCCCACGCCTTCGGCAATCGCCACGCCGGCAGCGGTGGCGGCTTCCACATCGACGTGGCCGCTGACCTTGCCGGTTTGCGATATCAACTTCAGCCTGGGCAGCTTGGCCAATAGCTGCCGCGTGATCGCGGTGCGTTCGCGGATCAGCACCAGGGCTTCGAATTCGGCCAGGCGGATCGCCAATTGGCCGAGCCCGCGCGCCGAACTTTGGAACACCTTGACCTCGTGTTGTTGCAAAAGTGCAAAGCAATCGAGCTTGCGAACGGTATCTTGATAGTCGTCGAGAATGGCGATTTTCATGGGGATTTTATTTGCAAATGGCAAATTTTTAATATTTTCGTAATAAATATACAGCCTGGCAATCGATAAAAATAACCTACTACGTTAGTCAAGCTTTTCTACTACATTTTTTCCCGTAATTGGCTCAGAATAGCAATACGCGGGTGTACAATCGCGCACTCTTTTTGATAAAGAGTCTGGTCTAAAGTGGTCTTAACACGAGTGAAAAATCGCCGTTTCGACCACTTTGAAACAGGCTTTTCGCCGCGAATGAGCCGTTGCCTGACATAGCGGGCACCGTACTACATTTTCGGGCGAAGTGGTTGTCAACGACCACTTTCGACATGACCGCCGTATCGCTTCTATCCAGCTGACGACGATCCTGCCATGCCTCAATGAATGTGAAGAATTTTAATTGGCATTGGAGGTAGTGATGAATCAACCCGTCATGGGCGGTGTGCCTACGCTTAGCGCACCGAGTTACGTCAAGCAGCAAAAACTGATCAACTGGGTGGCCGAGATCGCCGCCCTGACCAAACCGGACCGCATCCACTGGTGCGACGGCTCCGAAGCCGAATACGACCGCCTGTGCGCCGACATGGTTGCCGCCGGCACCATGAAGAAGTTGAACGAAGCGAAGCGCCCCAACAGCTACCTGGCCTGTTCCGATCCTTCGGACGTGGCGCGCGTCGAAGACCGCACCTTCATCTGCTCCGGCCGCGCTGAAGATGCCGGCCCGACCAACAACTGGATGGCGCCGGCCGAGATGCGTGCCACGCTGCACAATCTGTTCGACGGCTGCATGCGCGGCCGTACCATGTATGTGGTGCCGTTCTCGATGGGCCCGCTGGGCTCGCCGATCGCCCACATCGGCGTCGAGCTCTCCGATTCGCCCTACGTGGCTGTGAACATGCGCATCATGACGCGCATGGGCCGTGCCGTTTATGACGTGCTCGGCACGGATGGCGAATTCGTGCCCTGCGTGCATAGCGTGGGCGCACCGCTGGCAGCCGGCCAGAAGGACGTGGCCTGGCCGTGCAACGTCACCAAATACATCGTGCACTATCCCGAGACGCGCGAGATCTGGTCCTTCGGTTCGGGTTATGGCGGCAACGCCTTGCTTGGCAAGAAGTGCTTTGCGCTGCGCATCGCTTCCAACATGGGGCGCGACCAGGGCTGGCTGGCCGAGCACATGCTGATTTTGGGCGTCGAGTCGCCCAAGGGCGACAAGCACTACGTCGCCGCCGCCTTCCCCTCGGCCTGCGGCAAGACCAACTTCGCCATGCTGATCCCGCCCAAGACCTTTGAAGGCTGGAAGATCACGACCATTGGCGACGACATCGCCTGGATCAAGCCGGGCGCCGATGGCCGCCTGTATGCGATCAACCCCGAGGCCGGCTACTTCGGCGTGGCTCCGGGCACGAACGACAAGACCAACCACAATTGCATGGCTTCGCTGGCCGCCAACACCATCTTCACCAACGTCGCGCTGACCGACGATGGCGACGTCTGGTGGGAAGGCATGACCAAGGAAGCCCCGGCGCACCTGATCGACTGGCAGGGCAAGGACTGGTCGCCCGAGATTGCCAAGGAAACCGGCCGCAAGGCGGCGCACCCGAACGCGCGCTTCACCGTGGCCGCGACGCAAAACCCGGTGATCGACCCGGCCTGGGATGATCCCGCCGGCGTGCCGATCTCGGCCTTCATCTTCGGCGGGCGCCGCTCGACCACCGTGCCGCTGGTGACCGAAGCGCGCGACTGGGTCGAAGGCGTCTACATGGCCGCGACCATGGGTTCGGAAACCACTGCGGCCGCGGCCGGCCAGATGGGCGTCGTGCGGCGCGACCCGTTCGCCATGCTGCCCTTCATCGGCTATCACATGAGCGACTATTTCCAGCACTGGCTCAATATGGGCGAACGCATCCTGGCACAGGGCGGCAAGCAGCCCAGCATCTATTGCGTCAACTGGTTCCGCACCGACGAAAACGGCAAATTCGTCTGGCCCGGCTTCGGCGACAACATGCGCGTGTTGAAGTGGATGCTCGAGCGCATCGCCGGCACCGCGCAGGGCGAGGAAAATATCTTCGGCACCACGCCGCGCTATGAAGACCTGAGCTGGGAAGGGCTGGAGCTGTCGCAGCAGCAGTTTGCCATGCTCACTTCAGTCGACAAGGAAGCCTGGCTCGCCGAATTGGCCTTGCACGGCGAGCTGTTCGACAAGCTCAAGCATCACTTGCCGCCGCAATTGGCCGAGGCCAAGGCGAAGCTGGAGCAGCGTTTGTCTGCTTAAGGCTTTCAGCCTTTCCGAGAAGCGCGCCCGAGAAATCCGGCGCGCTTTTTCTTTTGCCTGGGCGAGGCGCCTGTAATTGTGCGTGGAAATTTCATGCGTGCGAGCAGCGCGGTTTGACGTGTTATCGTATGGCCAAACTCTGGAGCGCCCACATTGAGCACCCTCATCATCGGTTTCATCGCCGGCGTGATCGGCATGGCCTATTTCGTCTATGGCAAACGGCAGCAAAAATTCGCGCCCATGCTGTGCGGCGTTTTGCTGGGTCTTTGCCCGATGTTTACGGGCAATCCCTATGTGCTGACGATAGTCAGTGCGGCGTTGTTGGCAACGCCCTTTTTCACCGACTTCTAGAAACCCGTTTCAGCGCGGCTGCGGTACAAGAAAATCGTCCGTGGCCAGCTTCATTTCCTTGGCTTCTTCCAGCTTGCGACGATGTTCGATCCGCTTGCGCATGACCGCAGCGTGTTGTTCGGCCGTCATCGGCGGGATCGTCGTCAAATCTTTCAATTGTGCGATATTCGAGTAATTGTTCTTGATCAATCGGCCCAAGTTTTCGCCTCCAGAAATTGCAGGGAATCCCGTCGCGGCATTCGTGATGCAAGTACGCGACGGCATTACACGACAACAGCGCGGATCGTATCCGCATAAAGGCTATTGTGCTCCCTTTTAATGTCGATAGCATGACGAATTGAAAAAAGGGCGAAAATAGCTAGAAAAGCAATGATTTCGGCGATCTAACCGCCAAATGCTGTTTTCCGGATTTTCCGGCTGCGACATTTCGCGCTTGGGGGAAGTTGGGCGACCGTCGACCCAAGGATATTCCTTGGCGTAACGCGGATGGCGAGGGCAAATGGCGATGCGGGGGTGGTAACGCGGGAGGGATGCCATGCGATTAGCATGGCGGACAACGTCACAGCGGCCCGTGACGCGGGCCGCTGCAAGTCAAGCGGGATTAGCAGCGCGAGGCGAGTTGGCGCAATTCAGCGGCCTGGTTCGGCTCGAATTGCTCGATGTCGCGCGCCATGCGGTTCAACATCAGCACGCCTTGCAACGTGCGGCGGCTGTTGCGCTCTTCAAGCGTCAGGCGCGGGCTGAACACCAGGCGGATTGCCTGGAACACACCCACCACCATGGGCTTGAACATCATCAGGACCGTCGCCAATGCGCCCAGGCCGAACAAGGGACGGGCGTAGATTGCGGCCGAGCCGGCGATGGTTTGCAGGGCTTGAACCGGATATTCGATACTTAAGACTGAGGTGAACATGATTTTTTCCTTTTCCACTATTCGATTTTCTCTATTGTGCATAGCAGTATAAGGACGCTGAAGATATATTTCCAATTCTAATTTCTGATAATTATCATTCACAAACAGTATATCTTGGAAGAACTTATTGTTCCAACAAGGAAACGTGACCCTGGCACCGAACTTGCAACGAGGAAAAGCACGAAGCTGAACTTGCGGCAAAAGGGCAAAAAAAAGCCCGCGTAAGTGATTACGCGGGACTAAATCCTTCCTTAGGAGGGAGGAGGAGACATTGGGGCACTGCTACAAAACAGATATCGGTACCGTTGTTTGACTTTTCAATGGACCGGACAAAAAATACTTTTATCGTGTATCGTCATTGCTGCATCGCAGTATATCGGCCTTGGAGTTATATTCCCAATTTTTAAATCGAATATCAGTTATGATTTTTCCGTATAACAAGTTAACCTGAAGTCGCAAGTATGAGTTTTCTGACACTCGATTTAAACCTCTTGCGCGTGTTCGACTCGGTCATGACCGAGCAAAACCTGACGCGCGCGGCCAACCGCCTGGCCATGACCCAGCCGGCGGTATCGAACGCCTTGAAGCGCCTGCGCGATGCGCTGGGCGACGAATTGCTGATGCGTACCGCGCACGGCGTCAAGCCGACCCCGCGCGCCGAGGAACTGTGGCCGTCGGTGCGGCGCGCACTGTCCGAACTCGAAGCCGCCGTCGCGCCCACCGAATTCGACATCTCCAAGGTGCAAGCCACCTTCCGCATGGCCATGGCCGACGCCACCGCCGTGCTCTGGCTGCCGGCGCTGGTGCGCTCGATCGAAAGCGACGCGCCCGGCGTCAACGTGCGCATGGTGCCGCTGACCACGCGCGAGCCGCGTCCCATGCTGTTGCGCGGCGATATCGATTTGGCCATCGGCTTTTTCCCCGGTGTGGTGGCGCAGCTCTCGGGCGGCCCCTACACCCCGATCAGGCACGAGCGGCTGTATTCCGGCCAGTACATGTGCGTGATGCGCAAGAACCACCCGCTTGCCAATCAAGAGCTGACCCTGGACGCCTACTGCAACGCCAATCATTTGCTGGTGAGCTTCTCCGGCCGCGCCCACGGCCTGACCGACGAAGCCTTGGCGCAACTGAACCGCGAGCGCCGCATTTTACTCACCGTAAACCAATTCTTCACCGCCGGCCGCGTGGTGGCAAGCTCGGACCTGATCACCGTGCTGCCGCGCCACTTGATCGGTTCGACCGGCATGACGGGTTCGTTGATTTCAAAAGAACTTCCCTTCAAGCTGCCTGATGTGCACGTCGACATGCTGTGGCATGAACGCGATGCGCGTAGTCCGGCGCATCGGTGGCTGCGGGATCATTTGACGAGGATGGTGGCGGATGATACGTCTACGCGGGTGGCGACTAGGCACGCCTGAATTACAGGTGGCGTGAAGCGTCCATACGGTCGTGCAGAATGCGAACGACCGCTATTCCGTAAGACGTAATGCGAAAGTAAATCACATGGCGTTCGGCAATGTAACGTCGATATCCGGGCCGGATGTGATCGCATGCCGAGGCGATTTTTGGCGATTGCGCCAATTCGGCAAACACCTCTGTAATACGGTCAATGTAATGCTCGGCTTGTTTGATGCTCCACTCTTGGCAAGTGTTGATCCAGATGGTTTCAAGATCACTCTCCGCTGCCGGAGAGAGGCGATATTCAGCCATGTTTGGCCCGCATTGCCTGCTTGAAGGCTGCTGCGTCAAACGGCTTAGGCTCTCCGCCAGCCTCGCCCTCGATCAGGGCGGCGCGTATTGCTTCCACTTCGGCGCTACGTTCCTGCTCGCGACGGATGAGATCACGGATGTATTCGCTGTCGTTGGTGTAACGCCCTGCCGCAATCTGCGCCTTGATCCAGTCGTCTTGTTTGTTAGTCAAGGTAATTGTTTTGCGCACGGTAGTCATGGTGTATCCTCCTTCAATGACATCAAAAGCATGATTTGATCATACTATTGGTGCAATATGGCGCAAAATCGCGCAACTCACGAAATTTGTCTTCTTCCCAATAGAAAAATGGGCTTGCTTCGATACAAGTTCTCTGAAGGCAATAGTGAACGAATACCACTTTAAGAAAAGTGACGGTCGGATGCAAACCAGGGAATTATTTATTGCAAGATTCTTGCAGGCGCAAAAGCGAAACTATATGGAAGGATCTGATGCTGTGTTCCAGACTTCAGCACCCTCTAGATGCGCATCGACGCCACGAAAAAAAGAATCGCCCATTGCACCGTAATCCGGAGCCTCAAGCCCTTCACACTGAAGAAATTTCGGGCGATGAACGGCGAAACCTTCAGAACTCGTCGCATTTCGATAGGGGACTGCCATTGAAACAGTAAAGTATGGTGCTTGGTAGGAGCGGATGACTGCAAACACGGCATCAGTTTTACCTGATGGCAGCGTGACTTATCCATCGTACAGAAGGACCGCGCGCGCAGCCTGTCCGACATTCGATTCCAAAAGCCGCCGCCCTTGCGTCACGCCTTCCTCAAGTCTTTCTGCAGCGAGTCGAGACATTTGCCGAGAACCATTCTCAAGCTCCTCGCCAAACATGGGAATCAGTGGCGAGCCATCCGAGACACACCAAATTCAATGTGCCGATAGAAACCCGGCAAGCTCGAGCGTTCTTTCGATTTGTGAACGATTCATACGAACAAGCTAACGTATTGGCAGCTTGGAAGTATTCTTCACTTCCTCCATCACAGCATAAGTATGCGTCTCCCGTACCCCCTTAAGCTGCAACAGCGACTTCCCTAAAAACTCCCGATACGCGTTCATGTCCTTGACCCGCGCCTTCACGAGATAGTCAAATCCGCCCGCGACCATGTGGCACTCCAGCACCTCGGGGATCACCTGCACGCTGCGCTTGAAGGCTTCGAACACTTCGGGCGTGGTGCGGTCGAGCACGACTTCGATGAACACCAGGAGCGAGACGTCGAGCAATTGCGGATTCAATTGCGCCGTGTAATGGAGGATGTAACCGGCTTCCTGCAGCTTGCGCACCCGTTCGAGGCAGGCGGCCGGCGAGAGGTTGACGCGCGATGCCAGTTCGACATTACTGATCCGCCCGTCATTTTGCAATTCGGATAATATTTTCTTGCTGATCTTGTCGAGCATCGAAGCGCCCCGGTAAAAATTTTATTTGGCGGAATTTTCTCACCAAATACAAAATTTTGATAGCCCTTCGCATTACCAGAATTAATCCAGAAGATTCGCCTTTACAATCGAATCAACGCGTGGCGGGGATAAGTCCTTCCATTTCCCCCGTCGGCTCCGAAGAATTCCTGGCTATAGCGCCACCTGACGAGATCAATATGAATACAAGCACGATCCGGGCCAACGACCCGGCCACCTCCTCACAAGCCTTCGCCGCACTGGCCGCCGAGGTGTTGCCGCCGGCGTCCCCTTTGCGCGATGCCGTGACGGCCGCCTACCGCCGCGACGAGCGCGAAGCCGTGCATTGGTTGCTCGCGCAACTGGGCGACGACGTGCACCCGCGCGACGAAGCGCAGACCCTGGCGCGCAACCTCGTCGAAGCCGTGCGCAGCAAACGCACGCGCGCTTCGGGTGTGGATGCCTTGATGCACGAATTCTCGCTGTCGTCCGAAGAAGGCGTGGCGCTGATGTGCCTGGCCGAGGCCTTGCTGCGCATTCCCGACCACCAGACCGCCGACCGCCTGATTGCGGACAAGATCAGCAAGGGCGACTGGAAGCGCCACCTGGGCGAATCGCCTTCGCTGTTCGTCAATGCCGCCACCTGGGGCTTGCTGATCACCGGCAAGCTCGTCACCACCAATAGCGAACAGGGCCTGGGCAGCGCCATGACCAAGCTGATCGCCAAGGGCGGCGAGCCGCTGATCCGCAAGGGCGTCGACCTGGCCATGCGCATGCTGGGCAACCAGTTCGTGACGGGCCAGACGATTGAAGAAGCGCTGGCCAACAGCCGCGACAACGAAGCGCGCGGCTACCGCTATTCCTACGACATGCTGGGCGAGGCGGCCTTGACGGCGCACGATGCCGATCTCTATTACGCGGCTTACGAAAAGGCGATCCACGCCATCGGCAAGGCATCCAACGGACGCGGCATCAAGAGCGGCCCCGGTATCTCGGTCAAGCTCTCGGCGCTGCATCCGCGTTATTCGCGGGCGCAGCGCGCGCGTGTAATGACGGAATTGCTGCCCAGGCTGAAGCAATTGCTCTTGCTGGCGAAGCAGTACGACATCGGCTTGAACATCGATGCGGAAGAGACCGACCGCTTGGAGCTGTCGCTCGATATGCTCGAAGTGCTGGTGCAGGACCCCGACCTGGCCGGCTTCGACGGCATCGGTTTCGTGGTGCAGGCTTACCAGAAGCGCTGCCCCTTCGTGCTTGACTATGTGATCGACATCGCGCGCAAGCATGGGCGCAAGCTGATGGTCCGCCTGGTGAAGGGGGCCTACTGGGACGCCGAGATCAAGCGCGCGCAAACCGACGGCCATGCTTCCTACCCGGTCTATACGCGCAAGGTCTATACCGACTTGTCTTACCTGACTTGCTCGCGCAAGCTGCTCGATGCGACCGACGTGATCTATCCGCAATTCGCCACGCATAACGCGCACACGCTTGCCACCATCTACAACTGGGCCAAAGAGCGCAAGGTCGATGACTATGAATTCCAGTGCCTGCACGGCATGGGCGAGACCTTGTACGATCAGGTGGTGGGCAAGGATGCGCTGAACAAGCCGTGCCGCGTCTATGCCCCGGTCGGTTCGCACCAGACGCTCCTGGCTTACCTGGTGCGCCGGCTGCTGGAGAACGGCGCCAACTCTTCCTTCGTCAACCAGATCGTCGATGAAAACGTCCCTATCGACAGCCTGATCGCCGATCCTTTTGCAAGCTCGAGGAAGCTAGACGGGCAGGCACATCCCAATATCGCGTTGCCGCCGCAACTCTATGGCAGCGAGCGCGGCAACTCTTCCGGTGTGGACTTGAGCAATGAAAACGTGTTGCGCAAGCTTGCCGCAAGCTACGAGCGGATCGGCGCGCAGCAATGGCATGCCACGCCGTTGATCGACGGCATTGTCAGCACACGTAAGGCTAGCCCTGTTTGCAATCCGGCTGACCGGCGCGACGTGGTGGGCTCGGTCATCGAAGCCGATGTGGAAGATGTGGAAACGGCGCTCGCTGCGGCGTCCGTCTATGCTACCGACTGGCAGACGCGCGAACCGGCCGAGCGTGCCGCCGTTTTGGTGCGCGCCGCCGAGCTGTTCGAGGAAAATCAATCCGAATTGATGGCCATTGCCGTGCGCGAGGCGGGCAAGTCGCTGCCGAACGCGATTGCCGAAGTGCGCGAAGCGATCGACTTCCTGCACTACTATGCCGAGCAGATTCGCGGTGCGCAAAACGCGCTGGCGCTGGGCCCGGTGGTGTGCATCAGCCCGTGGAATTTTCCGCTGGCGATTTTCACGGGCGAAGTCAGCGCATCGCTGGCCGCCGGCAACGTGGTGTTGGCCAAGCCGGCGGAGCAGACGCCCCTGATTGCTTTCCGCGCCGTGCAATTGCTGCATGAAGCGGGCGTGCCGCGCGCGGCATTGCAGTTGCTGCCGGGCCGCGGCGAAACCGTCGGCGCCAGGCTGACGGCGGATGCGCGCGTGCGCGGCGTGATCTTCACCGGCTCGACCGAAGTCGCGCAATTGATCAACCGCACGCTGGCGCGCCGCGCCGTGGACGAGAATTGCGACATTCCCCTGATCGCCGAAACCGGCGGGCAAAACGCCATGATCGTCGATTCCAGCGCCTTGCCGGAACAGGTGGTGCAAGACGTGATCAATTCCGCCTTCGACAGCGCCGGCCAGCGCTGCTCGGCCTTGCGCATCCTGTGCCTGCAAGACGAGATCGCCGACAAGACCTTGACCATGTTGAAGGGCGCGATGCAGGAATTGCGCCTGGGCAGCCCGGATTGCCTGGCCATCGATATCGGCCCCGTCATCGATGCGGAAGCGCAGCAAAACCTGGTCAATCACATCGACCGCATCAGGGCCAGGTCCCCGAGCTTTTTTCAGCTTCCCTTGCCTGACACCCACGAGCACGGCACCTTCGTCGCGCCGACCGTGGTTGAGATTGCCTCGATTGCCGAATTGAAGCGTGAAGTGTTCGGCCCGGTGCTGCACGTGCTGCGCTACAGGCGCGACACGCTGCCGGCCTTGATCGATGCCATCAACGCGACCGGTTACGGCTTGACGCTGGGTATCCATTCGCGCATTGACGAGACGATCGATTTCATCACCGCGCGCGCGCATGTGGGTAATATTTATGTCAATCGCAATATCGTCGGCGCCGTGGTCGGGGTGCAGCCCTTCGGCGGCGAAGGCAAGTCCGGCACCGGTCCCAAGGCCGGCGGCCCGCTTTATCTGAAACGCCTGCAGCGCAACCCGGCGATCAAGATCGGCGCGCACACGATCCATCATGCCGAAGCGGCCAAGGCCAACATTCCGGTGGCCGAGGCCCTGCTTGCCTGGGCGCGCACGCATGGCCACGAGCATATTGCCGTTCTCGGCGAACAATATCTGCACACCAGTCCGATCGACACCAGCCTGCTCTTGCCCGGCCCGACCGGTGAACGCAACACGCTGTCATTTGCGCCGCGCGGCCGCGTGTTGTGCGAAGCCACGCGCGTCGATGTCTTGCTCAATCAATTGGCTGCAGTGCTGGCGACGCACAATACGCCGGTGGTGCGCGGCAGCAACGAGAAACTGATTCCCAACGGCTTGCCCGATATCGTGCGCAAGGCGATCCGCGTGGAAAACGATCTGTCCGCCGCCGCGCTTGATTTCGCCCTGGCCGAAGGTGCCAGCCTCAAGGAATTGCGTCCGCTGCTGGCCGCACGCGAGGGTGCCATCATCAATGTCATCGAATGCCGCGCCGAGCAGGCGATTGCGCTGTGGCGCCTCGTGGCGGAGCGGGCCTTGTGCGTGAATACGACGGCAGCCGGCGGCAATGCCAGCTTGATGACCCTGGGCGCCTAGCGCGTCAGTATCTTAACGGGTGGTGTTCTTGGGCGGTACTGCGGGAAGGCCCAGCTGCTTGCGGCAGCCATTGCGCATGTCGAGTTCCTCGGCCTGGAGCGCTTGGGCTTCGGCCTTCGATTGCGCGGGCTGGGTCTTGGTCACCGCCCGGTCGGCAAACTTCTGTCCGAAACAGCCGCAGTAAGCCGGCAGTTTCGGATCGTCCTTGATATCCCATTCGCCGATCTGACGCGAGGTCGAGCCCATCTTGGCCATCTGCTGACATGAATTGGCGTATTGATCGACCATCCCCTGAGGTGCGCCGGCCGAGGCGGACTGGCACAACGCCAAGGTGGACAGGCAGGTGAAGGCAATAGCGAGTTGGCGAACGGCAGGTCGTGTAATTGAAATAAGCGATGTAGGCGAAGTCATTGTTGGCAGGATCGGCAGGGAAAATGTGTGATTTTTTATCATAACATTTTTACCATGTTTTGCCACAGCCCCCATCCGCGCCTGTGGATAACCCGCTTAACAAAGCTTGCGGCGATTGTGGAAAATCGCCTCCTTTTTTTGCCTGCGTTTTTTATCCAATAATTGCCACTTCCGGATACAAGGCTTATCCGAGCGCTTATCCGTTTCGCAATCGCTTGATTCCGGACGTTTTTTTCGACTTATCCACAGAAACAGGGTGGTGTTAACTATTACTACTAATTGTATATATCAACAACCATATTAAAACCCCGAGCGCTTGCGCGCGTCGCTTCACCAACCCCGCTCGCATAAATGCCTGACGATATGCAAGGCGTACGGTGAAGCGACGCGTTCGATGAAATGGACGAAGTTCATCGGTGAATCTTCATTGGAGCCGTCGGAGATGGTGCGCACCACGGCGAACGGCAGGCCGAATTCAAAGCACACCTGGGCCACCGCCGCACCTTCCATCTCGACTGCCAGCAAACCCGGCAAGGCCTGGGCCAGAGCTGCCGCTTTTTCGCGCTGGTGGATGAATTGGTCGCCGCTGGCGATCAAGCCTTGATGGATGGTTGGTCTGTGCAGGTGCAGGCTTTGCCGGTCCTGCGCGGAGATGACGCGGTCGAAATCCTGTTCGATGAAGGCCTGGGCCGCCGTCAGCAGGCGTTCGGTGGTGAATTTGTCGCTGGCGAAATGCGATTGGCCGAGCAAGGGTACCTCCAGAGGCGGAAACAGGGGCGCGGCATTCATGTCGTGCTGCACCAGGCTGTCGGCCACGACGATATCGCCCACCCTGACCTCTGGCGCTATCGCCCCGGCCACGCCGGTGAAGACCACGTGGGTGACCTTGAAGCGTTCGATCAAGGTCGCCACGGTCGCTGCAGCTGCCACCTTGCCGATGCGCGAAAGCACGCATACGCATTCCATGCCCCATAACCGGCCTTGCACGTAGTCGCGCATGCCGATCTTGTGGCTTGCGCTGTCGTTCATCAAGTCGAACAAACCGGCTTGTTCCTGGTGCAGGGCGCTGACGATGCCCAGGCGGATGGGGTTGGTGTCCATGGAATTTTCTCGGCGGAAGATGGGCTGTTGGTTTACAACGATTAATGAGATATATCTTTAATAGTAATAGTTAACGTGTGGCTGTTTCTGTGGATAAGCGAAGGTTTCGGTGTGCTTTCAATTGCTTGCGGCAAGGACAAGTGGCGAATAACCGGGCTGATATCCGGGGACGGAACTTGGACAAAAATCCACGTTTGTAAAACCCGGCACTTTTGCACAGCGCATGCAGGAGATGTCCCAAGACTTATCCACAGCGAATATTCAACGAATACTCAATGCCACAGCGAATCGAGCAGCGCAAACACGGCGGCAATCACCGGTTCATGCCTGCGCTTGGCCAGGCAGATGAATGACAATTCGCTGGCCAGGCTGACACGGTCGGCAATCACCAGGCCGTGCGCATGGGCTTCGCGCAGGGCAATCGATTCGCGTATCAGCGACAGGCCCACGCCGGACTTCACCAGGTCGAGCATGGAGGGTTCCTGGTCGACCAGGGCGACCTTGTTGGGCGTGACATGATAGGGGGCGAAGGCCTTGTTCAACAGGCGGTGATGGACCGATTCGGCGGGTGTCCAGATCCAGGGCAGCTTGGCCAGCGCCGGCCAGTCTTTTCCTGTCACGCGCGACTTCCAGCCTTGCGGTGCTACCACGTTGTAAGTGAACGAAGTCAGGGTTTGTGAATGGAATTCCTTGCCTGGCATACCTAGATAGAACCCGAGATCGAGCCGGCCGGCCTTGATTTCCTGCGCTACCCAGCCTGACATGCCGTGGCGCAGTTGGGTCGAGATTTGCGGATGGCTTTCGACCAGGCGTTTCAAGAACAGGCCGAGGCGGGTGAATTCGGGGTCGAGGATGGTGCCGACGGCCAGGAACCCGGAAACGGTGGTGTGCAGGGCTTCGGCGCCCTGGCGGAACTCGTTGAAGCTTGCCAGCACCCGTTCGGCATAGGGCAACAGCTTGGCGCCGTCTTCGGTCAGGCCCATGCCGCTGCTGTTGCGGTTGAACAATTGCAATTCCAGGGAGCTTTGCAGGGACTTGATTTGCAGGCTGACCGCAGGTTGTGTCACATGCAGTTGTTCGGCCGCGCGGGTCAGGTTGCCTTCATGGGCGACGGCGACGAAGGCGCGTAATTGGGTGATGTCCATGCGAGCTTTATAAGGATATCTTATGCCTGACTTGATAATAACTCATTGGATGCCAGGCTGGGTAAGGCGTAAGCTCATACCCTAGGCTGTTTCTGCAAAAATTGAGCATTCGTTACCAAAGGAAATCTTATGAGCGGCACCCGGATTTTGCATTACATCGATGGCAGCGTGACCGCAGGCGCGAGCCGGCGCAGTCAACCCGTGTTCAACCCGGCATTGGGCAAGCCTTCCGGCGACGTGGTGCTGGCCGAAGTGCAGGATGTGCATGCCGCCGTGGCGGCGGCTTCCGCTGCGGCACCGGCCTGGGCCGAGACGGCGCCCTTGAAGCGGGCGCGCATCCTGTTCAAGTTCAAGGATTTGATGGAACAGCATCACGACGACCTGGCGCGCGCCATCACGCTGGAGCATGGCAAGGTGTTTTCCGATGCCAAGGGTGAGGTGGTGCGCGGCATCGAAGTGGTGGAATTTGCCTGCGGTGTGACGCAATTGCTCAAGACCCAGTTCACCGACAATATCGGCGGCGGCATCGACAATTGGCAGTTGCGCCAGCCGCTTGGCGTTACTGCCGGCATCACGCCGTTCAATTTCCCGGTGATGGTGCCCTTGTGGATGGCGCCGCTGGCGATAGCTACCGGCAATACCTTTATCCTGAAACCTTCCGAGCGCGATCCCACGCCTTCGCTGATGCTGGCCGAGTTGTTTGCCAAGGCCGGCTTGCCCAAGGGCGTATTCAACGTGGTGCAGGGCGACAAGGTGGCGGTCGATGCCTTGATCGCCCATCCCGATGTGAAGGCGATTTCCTTCGTCGGTTCGACACCGATTGCGGAATACATCTACACCGAAGGGGCCAAGCGCAAGGGACCGTATCCGCTACGTGTGCAGGCTTTGGGTGGCGCGAAGAATCACCTGGTGGTGATGCCCGACGCGAACCTGGAACAGGCGGTCGATGCGCTGATCGGTGCGGCTTACGGTTCGGCCGGCGAGCGCTGCATGGCGATTTCGGTGGCGGTGGCGGTGGGTAGCGTGGCCGACAAGCTGGTCGATGCCCTGGTGCCGCGCGTGAAGGCTTTGAAGGTCAAGAATGGCTTGGAAGCGGACGCGGAAATGGGCCCGGTGGTGACGGGTGTGCATCGCGACAAGATCACGTCATATATCGAAGACGGCGTGCGCTCCGGCGCGAAGCTGCTGGTCGATGGCCGCGGCTTGCGCGTGCCTGGCCATGAAGAAGGCTTCTTCCTTGGCGGCAGCCTGTTCGATCATGTCACCCCCGAGATGAAGATCTACCAGGAGGAAATCTTCGGCCCGGTGTTGTGCATCGTGCGCGTGCCGGACTTTGCCGGCGCGGTCGAGCTGATCAACAAGCATGAGTTCGGCAATGGGGTGTCCTTGTTTACCTCGGACGGCAATACAGCGCGCGAGTTTTCGCGCCGCATCGAAGTCGGCATGGTCGGCATCAACGTGCCGATTCCGGTGCCGATGGCCTGGCATTCGTTCGGCGGCTGGAAGCGTTCGCTGTTCGGCGATGCACATGCCTACGGCGAGGAAGGTGTGCGCTTCTATACGCGCTACAAGTCGGTGATGCAGCGCTGGCCCGAATCGATAGGCAAGGGCGCCGAATTCACCATGCCGGTGGCCAAATAAGTGATGGCGCAGTCTGCCGGCAGTTACGACTACATCATCATCGGTGCCGGCAGTGCGGGCTGCGTGCTGGCGAACCGGCTGACGCGCGATCACGATTATTCGGTGCTGTTGATCGAGGCCGGCGGCAAGGACGACTACCTGTGGATCCACATCCCGGTCGGCTATCTGTATTGCATCGATAATCCACGCACCGACTGGCGCTTTCGCACCGAGGCCGATCCCGGCTTGAATGGTCGCTCATTGATCTACCCGCGCGGCAAGGTATTGGGTGGGTCGTCTTCGATCAACGGCATGATCTACATGCGCGGACAGGCGCGTGATTACGATCATTGGGCCGATCTGAGCGGCGATGCGAGCTGGTCGTGGAAGGAAGTCTTGCCGACTTTCATCAAGAGCGAAGACCATCATGGCGGCGGTGATGCCGTGCACGGCAGGGGGGGCGAGTGGCGTGTTGAGCGGCAGCGCCTGTCATGGGAAATCCTCGATTCCTTCCGTGAAGCTGCGTCGCAGACGGGCATACCGAAGATCGACGACTTCAATCGCGGCGACAATGAAGGCTGCGCCTATTTCGAAGTGAACCAGAAGAGCGGCGTGCGCCTGAATACGGCGCGGGCGTTTTTGCGGGCCGAGCATCGGCGCGGCAAGCTGGAGATCATGACCGGGTGCCATGTGAAGAAGTTGACGCTGGAAACCACCGCGCAAGGCACGCGTTGCACCGGGGTCGAATTCGTCGGTAACGAGAATAAATGGGTGGCCCAGGCCAAGCGCGAAACCTTGCTTGCCGCCGGCGCGGTGGGCTCGCCGCAGATTCTGCAATTGTCCGGCATCGGTCCGGGAGAATTGTTGCACCACCATGGCATTGATGTGGTCAAGGACTTGCCCGGCGTCGGGGAAAACCTGCAAGACCATTTGCAGTTGCGCATGGCCTTCAAGGTGCAAAATGCCAAGACCTTGAACACCATGGCCAACAGCATGTTCGGCAAGGCGCAAATCGGCCTTGAATACCTGTTCAAGCGCAGCGGGCCGATGGCGATGGCGCCATCCCAGCTTGGCGCCTTTGCGCGTTCGGATGCGGCACAGGCCAGCGCCAACCTGGAATATCACGTGCAGCCTTTGTCGCTGGAAAAGTTCGGCGAGGCCTTGCATCCGTTTCCGGCTTTCACAGCCAGCGTATGCAATCTGCGCCCGACTTCGCGCGGCCACGTGCGCATTGCATCAAGCGATGCCCTTGCCGCGCCGAAGATCACCACCAATTACCTTGCCACCGAGGACGATCGCAAGGTGGCGGCCGATGCCTTGCGCCTGACGCGGCGCATCGCCGCTGCGCCGGCCATGCAAAAGTATCGCCCGGAGGAATTCAAACCCGGCGCCGGTTATGAAACCCAGGAACAGCTGGAGAAAGCCGCCGGCGAGGTCGGCACGACGATCTTTCATCCGGTCGGCACCTGCAAGATGGGAACAGCAGAAGATGCGATGGCGGTGGTCGATAGCCGGCTCTGCGTGCGCGGCATTCAGGGTTTGCGCGTGGTCGATGCCTCGATCATGCCGACCATCACCTCGGGTAATACCAATTCGCCGACCATCATGATTGCCGAGAAGGCCGCGGAATGGGTACTTGCAATGAATCAATCATGAATGCGTATCTTGTGGCACTATTGACGGCGAGGTGATGGCCGCTACAATGAGAGGCGCCAGATAAAATAAAAACACGCAGGGAAAGCAATACCACCGGAATACTGCGGAATTCGTCAGCGGCCGTATTTGTACTGTATTGCCAGCAGTCGGTGCGTCTGTGTACCATCGGCGACCGACATAAAAATGACAGGCCGCGCGAGCTGGCCGGTTCAGGAAAAGATAGGAGACTCAATGGCTGATGTCATTCTGGAGACAAGTCGCCTCAGCAAGAGCTTCAAGGGCTTTACCGCCGTCAATGACGTCAGCCTGAAAGTCGAGCGCGGCCACATCCACGCCTTGATCGGTCCCAATGGCGCCGGCAAGACAACCTGCTTCAATCTCCTGACCAAGTTCCTCGTCCCCACTTCCGGGGCGATCCAGTTCAATGGGCGCGACATTACGTCAGCCAAGCCGGCGCAGATCGCGCGCCAGGGCATCATCCGCTCATTTCAAATCTCGGCCGTGTTTCCGCACCTGACGGTGTTGCAGAATGTGCGCATCGGCCTGCAGAGAAAGCTCGGCACCTCGTTTCATTTCTGGCGCAGCGAGCGCAGCTTGAGTACGCTGAACGACCGTGCCATGGCACTGCTCGATGAAGTGGATCTGCGCGGCTTTGCCGACAAGGTGACGGTCGATCTGCCCTATGGACGCAAGCGTGCTTTGGAGATCGCAACGACCCTGGCGATGGAACCGGAATTGATGTTGCTGGACGAGCCGACGCAAGGCATGGGCCATGAAGACGTGAGCCGCGTGACGGATTTGATCAAGAAGGTGTCGGCCGGCCGCACCATTCTGATGGTGGAACACAATATGAGCGTGGTATCCGGCATTTGCGACCGTATTTCGGTCTTGCAGCGCGGCGCCATCCTGGCTGAAGGCAGCTACCAGGAAGTGTCGAGCAACGCTCAGGTGATGGAGGCCTATATGGGCACGGGAGCCGGGGCACTTGAGGGAGCGCACTGATGACAACGCCGGCTCTTGAAATCAGCGGCTTGCATGCCTGGTATGGCGAATCGCATATCCTGCACGACGTCAACCTTGAGGTGCAGCCGGGCGAAGTGGTGACGCTCCTGGGGCGCAACGGCGCCGGGCGCACCACCACGCTGCGCGCCATCATGGGCTTGACCGGTGCGCGCAAGGGTTCGATCAAGGTCGACGGCAGGGAAGCGATTACACTGCCGACGCATAAGGTGGCGCACCTGGGCATAGGCTATTGCCCGGAGGAGCGCGGCATTTTCTCCTCGCTCTCGACCGAAGAGAATCTGATGCTGCCGCCCGTGGTATCGAAGACGCGCAGTGGGGAAAAATCCGTGGGCATGCCGGTCGAGGAAATCTATGCCATGTTCCCCAACCTGGCCGAGCGCAAGAACAGCCAGGGCACGCGACTCTCCGGCGGCGAGCAGCAGATGCTGGCCGTGGCGCGCATTCTGAGGACAGGCGCCAGGCTGCTCTTGCTCGATGAGATTTCCGAGGGCCTGGCGCCGGTGATCGTGCAGGCGCTGGGGCGCATGATCACGATGCTGAAAGAGAAGGGCTACACCATCGTCATGGTGGAACAGAATTTCCGCTTTGCCGCACCGCTGGCCGACCGTTTTTACGTGATGGAACACGGTCAGATCGTGGAGAGTTTTGCCGCATCCGAATTGAACGACAAGATGCCTGTGCTGACCGCCCTGTTAGGGGTCTGATAATCATTGGAGGAAGACATGTTAAAGAACAAGCTCAGTATCCTCGCCGCAGCTGCGGCCCTCATTTGCGGCAGCGCCCAGGCCCAGATTTCCGGCGACGTGGTGAAGATCGGGTATATCACCGACCTCTCCGGCGTGTATTCCGACATCGACGGCCAGGGCGGCATCGAAGCGGTCAAGATGGCGATTGCCGATTTCGGCGGCGCGGTCAATGGCAAGAAGATCGAACTGATCACGGCGGATCACCAGAACAAGGCTGACCTGGCCGGCAACAAGGCGCGCGAGTGGTTCGACCAGCAAGGCGTGGACATGCTCCTGGGCGGCACCAATTCGGGCACCAATCTCGCGATGGCCAAGGTTGCCGCCGATAAGAAAAAACTGTTCATCTCGATCGGCGCCGGCACCGCGCGCCTGACCAATGAGGAATGCACGCCTTACACCATCCACTATGCCTATGACACCGTGGCGCTGGCCAAGGGCACGGGTTCGGCCGTCATCAAGCAGGGCGGCAAGACCTGGTTCTTCCTGACTGCCGACTATGCCTTCGGCCAGTCGCTTGAGAGTGACACGTCGCGCGTGGTCAAGGCCAATGGCGGCCAGGTGCTCGGCGACGTCAAGCACCCGCTGTCGGCATCGGACTTTTCCTCCTTCCTGTTGCAGGCGCAGTCGTCCAAGGCGCAGATCCTGGGCCTGGCCAATGCTGGTCTCGACACGGTGAACTCGATCAAGGCCGCCAACGAATTCGGCATCACCAAGACCATGAAGCTGGCCGGCTTGCTGATGTTCATCAACGACGTGCACTCGCTGGGCTTGAACATGACCCAGGGCATGTACCTGACCGATAGCTGGTACTGGGACCAGAACGACGAGACGCGCAAGTGGAGCAAGCGCTACTTTGAAAAGATGAAGAAGGAACCGTCGAGCCTGCAGGCCGCCGACTACTCGGCGATCACGCAATACCTCAATGCGGTCAAGGCGACCGGCACGGATGATCCCGACAAGGTCATGGGGTATCTGAAGAAAACCAAGATCAACGACATGTATGCCAAGGGCGGCTACATTCGCGAAGACGGTTCGATGATCCACCCGATGTACCTGATGCAGGTCAAGGCGCAGAGCGATTCGAAGTATCCCTGGGACTATTACAAGGTGATTCAGACAATCCCCGGTGAGGAAGCCTTCACCACCAAGGCTGAGACCAAGTGCTCGCTCTGGAAGTGATCGTGCGGGGGTGGGCGTAATGTCCCACGCCGGTATCGAGCTATGAGTAACCAGCCATGAGTATCGCTTAATGGAAATATTCGGCGTCCCCCTGCAAGCCATGCTGAGCCAGCTCCTGTTGGGGCTGGTCAACGGCTCTTTCTATGCGATGCTGTCGCTGGGCCTGGCCGTGATCTTCGGCTTGCTCAACGTGATCAACTTCGCCCATGGCGCGCTCTACATGCTGGGCGCGTTCTTCGCCTGGATGGGCGTCACCTACTTCAATTTGAATTACTGGGAAGTGCTGGTGCTGGCGCCCTTGGCGGTCGGCATCATCGGCATCGTCATTGAAAAAGCCTTCCTGCAATGGCTGTACAAGCTCGATCATTTGTATGGCTTGCTGCTGACCTTTGGCATCACCTTGTTGATCGAGGGTTTGTTCCGCTCCATCTATGGCGTGTCGGGACAGCAGTTTGCCGTGCCCGAGGAGCTGGGCGGCGCCACCAACCTGGGCTTCATGATTCTGCCCAACTATCGCGCCTGGGTGGTGCTCGCTTCGCTGGTGGTGTGTTTCGGCACCTGGTTCATGATCGAAAAGACCAAGCTCGGCGCCTACCTGCGCGCCGGCACGGAAAATCCCAAGCTGGTTGAAGCCTTCGGCATCAATGTGCCGCTGATGGTGACGCTGACCTATGGCTTCGGCGTGGCACTGGCCGCGTTTGCCGGGGTGCTGGCCGCGCCCGTGATCCAGGTGTCGCCCCTGATGGGTTCGAACCTGATCATCGTGGTGTTTGCCGTGGTGGTGATCGGCGGCATGGGCTCCATCCTCGGGTCCATCCTGACCGGCCTCGGCCTTGGCTTGATCGAGGGGATGACCCGCGTGTTCTATCCCCAGGCTTCGGCGACGGTGGTGTTCGTGGTGATGGCGATCGTGCTGATCATTCGTCCGGCCGGCTTGTTCGGCAAGGAAAAATAAGGGATTGATGATGATCAGAAGAATCGCTTACGGCATCCTCCTGCTTGGCCTGCTTGTTGCACCGGCTTTGATTTACCCGATCCTGGTGATGAAGCTGTTGTGCTTCGCCTTGTTCGCCTGCGCTTTCAATCTCTTGCTTGGCTATACCGGATTATTGTCATTTGGACATGCTGTTTTCTTCGGCGGGGCAGGCTATGTGACCGGCTATGCCATGCAGGAATTGGGCTTTCCGTTTGAGCTGGGCATCCTCTGTGGCGTGCTGGCGGCGGTGCTGGCCGGCTGGGCCATGGGTGCGCTCGCCGTTCGGCGGCAAGGGATCTACTTCACCATGATCACGCTGGCCCTGGCGCAGATGCTGTATTTCGTGTTCCTGCAGGCACCGTTCACCCACGGCGAAGACGGCATGACCGGCGTGCCGCGCGGCAAGCTGCTCGGCATGTTCGACTTGAGCAACGACATGCTGATGTACTACGTGGTGCTGGCCATCACGATAGGCGGCTTTGCCTTGATCGTGCGCATCATCCATTCGCCCTATGGCCAGGTGTTGAAAGCAATCAAGGAAAACGAACCGCGCGCGATCTCGCTGGGCTATGACGTGAACCGGTACAAGCTCTTGGCCTTCGTGCTGTCGGCCGGCCTGTCCGGCCTGGCGGGGGCGACGCGTTGCCTGGTGAACTCGCAAGCCTCGCTCACCGACGTGGCCTGGGAGATGTCGGGCCTGGTGGTGTTGACGACGCTGGTGGGCGGCCTTGGCACGACCTTCGGCCCCTTGGTCGGCGCGGTCCTGATCATATTGCTGGATAACCGCCTGGGCGAAATTGGCGACTGGATCGCCAACATCACCGGCGTCGAGTGGTTTCATACCTTGGGCGATTCGGTCAGCATTGTGACCGGGTTCATCTTCATCGCCTGTGTGTTGTTGTTCCGCCGGGGTATTGTCGGTGAGTTGCTGGCCTGGCGCGAACGGCGCATGGCTGCCGCAGGCAAGCCGACCTGAGCGGCGTATAAGTTTGTAGGGTGGGTGCAACCCACCAGTGTTCCAAATGACTGTCGCGATGTCGCAGGTGGGTTGCACCCACCCTACAAATCAAAGCGCTGCGGCGTAGATTGCCCGCGCATCGTCCCTGGTGACGGTGCGCGGGTTGTTGGTCAGCAGGCGTGTCTGCAACATCGCGTCGTCGGCCAGCCGGTCCAGGTCGGATTCGGCGATGCCGACTTCACGCAAGGTCGTTTCAATCCCCAGCCGTTTTGCCAACCCTTCCATGTGCGAAATCAAGGCCAGGCTCTTTGCTTCGGTCGAACCTGCCGCATCATCCGGGCAGACGATTTCGGCCAGCTCGGCATACATGGCGGCGGCCTCGGGCGCGTTGAAGCGCAGCACGTGCGGCAGGACCAGCGAATTCGACAAGCCGTGCGGCACGTGGAAAATCCCGCCCACGGGGTAGGCAAGGGCATGGACTGCCGCGCATGGCGCGTTGGCGAACGACTGCCCGGCCAGCATGGCGCCCAACAGCATGGCCTGGCGCGCTTCGACGTTGCTCCCATTTTCGCAGGCGGCCACGATATTCCGGCCCAGCAGGTCGAGCGCCTGGCGCGCCAGCATGTCCGACAGCGGGTTCTTTTTCAGCCTGGTGGTGTAGGCTTCGATCGCATGGACCATGGCGTCGATACCGGTTGCGGCCGTGACCTTGGGGGGCAGGCCGACGGTCAAGGCGGCGTCGAGCACGGCCAGGTCGGCATACAGTTGGGGCGAGACCACGCCCATCTTGGTTGTGGCGCCGGTGGTGACGATGGAAATCGGCGTGACTTCCGAGCCGGTGCCGGCCGTGGTGGGAATCTGGATCAAAGGCAGGCGGCCGCCCTTGACGTTGCCGATGCCGTACATGGCTTTCAATTCCTGCTCGCTGCCGGCCAGTACGGCGATGAGTTTGGCCACATCCATCGAGCTGCCGCCGCCCAGGCCGATCACCATGTCAACCTTGGCTGCGCGGGCGTCGGTCACGGCTTGCAGGACCACGGCTTCGGGCGGGTCGGCCACGACGTCGGAAAAAATGCTGATCTGGATATCTGCCGCCTTCAGGCTCGCTGCGGCGGGATCGACCTGGCCGGTCTTGAGGAAGCCGGGGTCGGTGACGATCAAGGCATGACGGATGCCCTGGAAGTTGTCGCGCACCAATTGTCCGAGCTTGGCGGCCGCGCCGATTTCACAAACCAGCCGTGGAACGGTGTTGAAGCTGAAAGCGTTGAACGATTGCATGATCTTCTCCTTGTCCATTCCATTGTAGCCGAGGTCGTAGGATGGGTTTCGGGCGTGATTATTCACGGCGTGTGCGGTGCAAAAACTTTCCATGGAGCATGGCACGCTTGCTCGGGTTTGGGTATAGTGAAGGGTGTAAGAACAGGTTTCAAAAAGCCCATGGCCTTGTTGAGTCGTACTGTCTGCGGCGCTCCGCCTAGCCCTGGTCATTTTGAAACCAGCTCTAAGTAGACGAATGTTCCACGTGAAACAATGGCCGCCAACAATATCAAGCTGCAGCGCACGCCGAAAGGCGAGTCTGAGATCCGCAAAAAATCCAATGCCCTGACCCAGAGCCAGCGTTTGATCCTGGCGACGGTCGATGGCGTGAGCCAGATTGCGGAATTGCAGCGCAGGCTTGGCGGCATGGCGAAACGACGCTTCACGTTGGCGGTTGCCGATCTGACGGCGCGCGGGCTGGTCGAAGAAGCGCGCAATCCGATCGTGCCGGACAAGCTCGACTTGCAATTGATCGAACGCTTTGTGCGGCAGGATCCGTCCGATCCGATTACAATCACGGCTTTGTATCTGCAAGCGCCACCGCGTCCGGTGGCCAAACCGGCCATGTCCGCCAGCAAACCGACTCCGGAAGTTGATTTCTATATACCCTTGACGCCGCGCGACAAGCCCGCGCCTGCCAAGTGGCAGCCGCCCGAAGATGCGAAATTGATCACTTCCAATAGCGGCGGCGAAGAAAAGAGCAGCTCGTCTCGGCGCCGTGCGCGCAGGGCACAACGCAGCCGGCAAATCCAGATCGGCTATTGGCTGCTATTCGCGGGCCTGGTTTGTGCCGTCGTTTTCCTTGCGATCTGGTATCGCCGCTGATTTTTACCCTCTTTTTGTTTCACGTGAAACAATGCGGGCGAGGGTGGCCTGGATTCTCGCTGGCGAAGCCAAGTCAAAGATCATATAATCACGCCTCGGCAGGTCCCTTCAAGTCCAGGTAAACAATGCATTTCCCCAAAGAATTCGATGTCATCGTCGTCGGTGGCGGTCACGCCGGCACTGAGGCCGCGCTCGCTTCGGCGCGCATGGGGCAGGCTACGCTCTTGCTGACGCATAACATCGAAACCCTGGGCCAGATGTCGTGCAACCCGTCGATAGGCGGGATAGGGAAGGGTCACCTGGTCAAGGAAGTCGATGCCATGGGCGGTGCGATGGCGATTGCCACCGATGAAGCCGGCATCCAGTTCCGTATCCTGAATTCCTCCAAAGGCCCGGCGGTGCGTGCCACGCGCGCGCAGGCCGACCGCATTCTGTACAAGAAGGCGATCCGCGACCGCTTGGAAAACCAGCCTAACCTGTGGCTGTTCCAGCAGGCGGTGGACGATTTGATGGTCGAAGGCGACCGCGTGGTCGGCGCCGTGACCCAAGTGGGCATCCGCTTCCGTGCGCGTGCCGTGGTGCTGACGGCCGGTACTTTTTTGGACGGCAAGATCCACGTCGGCCTCAATAATTACTCGGCAGGCCGTGCCGGTGACCCGCCCGCGATCTCGCTCTCGGGCCGGCTCAAGGAATTGAAGCTGCCGCAAGGACGCCTGAAGACCGGCACGCCGCCGCGCATCGATGGCCGCAGCATCGATTTTTCCGTACTGGCCGAGCAGCCGGGTGATTTCGATCCGATTCCAGTGTTCTCGGTCATGGGCAATGCCGCCATGCACCCGCGCCAGTTGCCGTGCTGGGTCACGCATACCAACGAACGTACGCACGACATCATCCGCGCCGGTCTCGACCGCAGTCCGATGTATACCGGCGTGATCGAAGGCGTCGGCCCGCGTTATTGCCCCTCGATCGAAGACAAGATCCACCGCTTTGCCGACAAGGGCGCGCATCAGATCTTCCTCGAGCCGGAAGGCTTGACCACCAACGAGTTCTATCCCAACGGCATTTCGACCAGCCTGCCGTTCGACGTGCAGCTCGATCTGGTGCACTCGATGCGCGGCCTGGAAAACGCTCATATCCTGCGCCCCGGCTATGCCATCGAATACGATTACTTCGACCCGCGCGGCTTGAAGGCTTCGCTCGAAACCAAGGCCATAGCCGGCCTGTTCTTCGCCGGCCAGATCAATGGCACCACCGGCTACGAAGAAGCGGCGGCGCAAGGCATGCTGGCCGGTATCAATGCCGCCTTGCTGACGCAAGGCCGTGAAGCCTGGACCCCGCGGCGCGATGAAGCTTACCTCGGCGTGCTGGTTGATGACCTCGTCACGCAAGGCGTGCAGGAGCCGTACCGCATGTTCACCAGCCGCGCCGAATATCGCTTGAGTCTGCGCGAAGACAATGCCGACATGCGCCTGACTGAAATCGGGCGCCGCCTGGGCTGCGTCGGCGATGCGCAATGGGCCGTGTTCGAGCAAAAGCGCGAAGCGGTGGCGCGCGAACTGGAGCGGCTCAAGTCGACCTGGATCAACCCCAAGATGCTGGCCGAAAACGAGTCCGAGCGCGTCTTGGGCAAGGGCATCGACCATGAGTATTCGCTGGCCGATCTGTTGCGCCGGCCCAATGTGGACTATGACGGCCTGATGAGCTTGAAGCGCGCCGACGGCAGCGGCTTTCTGCCGGAAGCTGCCATCGACGATGCCGTCAAGGAACAGATCGAGATCCAGTTGAAATATGCCGGCTACATCGACCGCCAAGCCAAGGAAGTCGAGCGCCACGAGCATTATGAGCACTTGAAATTGCCGCTCGATTTCGATTACCTGGAAGTCAAGGCGCTGTCGATCGAAGTGCGGCAAAAGCTCAACCTGCACAAGCCGGAAAGCCTGGGCCAGGCCTCGCGCATCTCGGGCGTGACCCCGGCGGCGATTTCGCTGTTGCTGGTGCATCTGAAAAAAGCCGGGTTCAAGGGCTTTGCCACGACGGCTGTGGCAGACAAGACGGCTGCTTGATGGCAAGGCCAGCCCTGTTTGATCGCGCCAAATTATTGCAAATATTGCAATTCGGTGTGGCCGAGCTGCCGCTGAGTCTTGACGAACGGCAACTTGGGCAACTGCTTGACTACCTTGCCCTGCTCGTCAAATGGAATGCCACCTATAACCTGACCGCCGTGCGCGATCCGGAACAGATGGTGGTCCAGCATTTGCTCGATACCCTGGCGGCAGTGCCGGCTTTTGCCGGCGCGCAAAGCGCGCTTGACGTCGGCGCGGGCGGTGGCTTGCCCGGCATGGTGCTGGCGATCTGCGGTGTGCCTGCCGTGGCGATGATCGACATCGTGCACAAGAAGACGGCTTTCCTGACGCAGGTGAAGGCAGAACTCGGCTTGCACAATGCCACGGTTTATACGGGCAGGGTGGAGCAGCTTCGGGTTGAGTCCGGGGTCGGCCCGTTCGACGTGATCACCTCGCGCGCGTTTGCCGAGTTGAATGATTTTGTCGCCTGGTCCGGTCATCTGCTGGCGCCGGGCGGCAGGTTCATCGCCTTGAAGGGCGTGGAGCCGGCGGAGGAAGCGGCGCGTTTGCCCGCAGGCTGGAAGGTAGCGGAAATCAGGAAGTTGGCGGTGCCGGGCATGCAAGCGGAGCGGCACCTCGTATTCATCGAACGAAATTAGACGTGCCCAAAGGATAAAAAGAGAACATGGCCAAGATATTCTGCGTCGCCAATCAAAAAGGCGGCGTCGGCAAGACCACCACGGCAGTCAATCTCGCCGCCGGCCTGGCGCAGCACCAGCAGCGCGTGCTGCTGGTCGACCTCGATCCGCAGGGCAATGCCACCATGGGTGCCGGGGTCGACAAGGCCAGCCTGACGGCATCGATCTATGAAGTCTTGCTCGGCTTGTCGGACGTGAAGACGGCGCGCAAGCGTTCGGAGTCGGGCGGCTTCGACGTGCTGCCGGCCAATCGCGAACTGGCCGGCGCCGAAGTCGAAATGGTCGAGTTGGACAACCGCGAAAAGCGGTTGAAGGATGCCTTGGCCGAGGTCACTGCCGAATACGATTTCGTGCTGATCGATTGTCCGCCGGCGCTGTCGATGTTGACGCTCAATGGCCTCTGTGCCGCGCACGGCGTGATCATTCCCATGCAGTGCGAATACTATGCGCTGGAAGGCTTGTCCGACCTGGTCAACACGATCAAGAAGGTGCATGCCAAATTGAATCCGGACTTGAAAATCATTGGCCTGTTGCGCGTGATGTTCGACCCGCGCATGACGCTGTCGCAGCAAGTCTCGGCCCAGCTCGAGCAGCACTTCGGCGACAAGGTCTTCAAGACCATCATCCCGCGCAACGTGCGCCTGGCCGAAGCGCCGTCCTATGGCGTGCCCGGCGTCACCTTCGATCCCGCCGCCAAGGGCGCGCAGGCCTACATCGCCTTCGGCGCCGAAATGGTCGAACGCATCAAGAGTCTATAAACATTATGGTTACCAAGAAACCCAAGGGCCTGGGACGCGGCCTGGACGCGCTGCTCGGCGGCTCGTCCGATTTTTCCGATACGCCTTCCATTCCCGGCGCGCCGTCCACGCTCAACGTGACGGAAATGCAGGCCGGCAAATACCAGCCGCGCACACGCATGGACGAAGGCGCGTTGAACGAGCTAGCCGCCTCGATCAAGGCGCAAGGTTTGCTGCAGGCGATCCTGGTGCGCCCGCTGGCGTCGCCCAACGGTGCGGCGCGGTATGAAATCATCGCCGGTGAACGGCGTTTCCGTGCGGCGCAGATCGCGGGCCTCACCGAAGTGCCGGTGCTGGTCAAGGAAGTCGGCGACGAGGCCGCCGCCGCGATGGCGCTGATCGAAAACATCCAGCGCGAAGACTTGAACCCGCTCGAAGAGGCGCAAGGCATCAAGCGTTTGATCAGCGACTTCGATTTCACGCACGAGCAAGCCGCCGGCGCTGTCGGGCGCTCGCGCACGGCGGTGTCGAACCTGCTGCGCTTGTTGAATCTCGCCAAGCCGGTACAGACCATGCTGATGGCCGGCGACATCGACATGGGCCATGCCCGCGCCTTGCTCGCCGTCGATGCGGCGACGCAAATCACGTTGGCCAATCAAGTGGTCGCCAAGCGACTCTCGGTGCGCGAAACCGAAAAGCTGGTGGTGCGCGCCAGCACCGAGCAAGCGGGCAAGCCGCGCGCGGCGGCGAAGGAAAAGTCGCGCGATATCTCGCGCCTCGAAGAGGAATTGTCCGACAGTTTGGCGACGATGGTGGCGATCAAGCTGGGTGCGAAAAATCGGGGACAGCTTGTGATCGATTTTGCGGACCTTGATGCCTTGGACGGCATCATTGCGAGATTGCGCGCCTGATGTGCTAGCCGGGCACCGCCGAGCCGCAGCAATAAAAAGGGTGGGGCTGATGAAAAAACTGCTATGCATGATGCTGCTTGCGTTGGCCTGCGTTGCGCAGGCGGCAAACGCCGACGAGTATGAGAACGCCAAAGCGGCAATCGCCCGCAGAGACTATGCCGCTGCACTGAAGACCTTGCGCGATCTCGCGGCGAAGGGAAACGCGGCCGGGCAATACAAGCTCGGCTGGATGGTCGATCACGGCTTGGGCGTGCCTAAGGATCCTGTCGAAGCGGTCAAATGGTATCGCCTGGCGGCCGACCAGAATTACGTCAATGCGCAAGCGACGCTTGGCTGGATGTATGAAAACGGCAGCGGCGTGCAACAGAATTTCGCGGAGGCGGCGAAATGGTATCGCCTTGCCGCGCAACAGGGCGACGCGATCGGGCGTTTCGACCTCGGCGTTTTGTACCGTGACGGCAACGGGGTGGCCAAGGACGAGGCCGAGGCCTTGAAGTGGTTTCGCCTGGCCGCTGCGCAAAAGCTCGACCTGGCGCAGGACGAACTGGGTGACGCCTATCACTACGGCAGAGGCGTGCCGCAGGACTACGCGCAGGCGATGAAATGGTATCGACTCGCCGCACGGCAGGATAATGGCGCGGCACAAGCCAGCCTGGGCAAAATGTATGACTTCGGCGACGGCGTAAGCCCCAATATCGCGGAAGCATTGAAGTGGTACCGATTGGCGGCGGATCAGGGCGTGGCCGATGCGCAGGTGAATCTGGGCAGCATGTACTACAAGGGCAAAGGCGTGGCGCAGGATTTCAAGCAGGCGCTGGCGCTGTTCAAACTGGCGGCCGATCAGGGGGACGAGACGGCCCAGTACAATCTCGGCGTGGCCTACTATGACGGCCAGGGCGTTGCCCAAAATTTCCCCGAAGCGCTGAAGATATTCCGGGCCGGTGCGGCGCGCGGCAAGGCGAATGCGCAACTCTACCTGGGCATCATGTCGCGTCGCGGTCTGGGCGTGCCGCAGGACGATGCGCAGGCGGTCAAGTGGTTCCAGTTGGCGGCGGCGCAGGGGCAGCCGATCGCCCAGACCAGGCTGGGCTGGATGGTTGAACAGGGAAAAGGCATTGCGAAGGATGAGGTGCAGGCGGTCAAATGGTTTCGCCTGGCTGCCGAGCAAGGGGATACCAACGGCCAATCCAATCTCGGCGTCAAATATCTCAATGGCGAAGGCATCGCGCAAGACTATGTGCATGCCTACATGTGGCTGCATCTCGCGGCATTGTCCGGCGAAGACGGCGCGGCGGAGAAAAGCAGCAACGCCGCAAAGCACATGACGGCGGAGCAGATTACGCTGGCCACGAACATGGCGCGTGCCTGCCAATTGAAAAAATTCAAAGCATGTGATTGAGCGGGCTGATCTGCCCGGACGGACGCCCGGTGAGAATCGGAGTGAGAGTCTGGCTGAGATTCGAGACTGAAATTCGGGCTGAAATTCGCTGCAAGACTCGCGCCGCAACCGGCTGGAGCAAAGCAAGACCCGGCCGGCCCCATGCTAGAATGCAAGCGCTTCTACCCTGAGTCCGAGAGAAGGCTGAGCCTTCCCGCCCATCACGACTGTTCACATCGCCATGCCCGCTATCGAAGGGAAGGATACGCTGATTCCCGCACACGACGAGCGTCCGCTCAGGGCCTTGGCGAGGGCGGCTGCAGCCGGTGAGGCTGAGGCGCTATTCGGGCTCGGCTACCGTTACCTTCTGGGCCAGGACATCGTGCGCGACGAAAAGCGCGCTTACACGCTCTGGCGCAAGTCTGCCGGCCAGGGGCATGCCGCCAGCTTCAACAACCTGGGCTGTCTGCATGCGGTCGGGCGCGCCATCGCGCAGGACGACAAGCTGGCCTTTTCCTGTTTCCAGAAAGCCGCCACGCTCGACAACGAGATCGGTCAGTTGAACCTCGGCCGCATGTATCTGCAGGGCCGCGGCACCTCGCAAAACCTGGCCAAGGCGAGGCTGTGGCTCAAGCTCGCAGCGAGACATGGCAATGCCGATGCCAAGGCGCTCCTGAAAGAGATCGGCGCGGGGGCGGAAAGGCGGCATGTGCTGCTGATCGTCGTGGTCTGCCCCTTATTGCTGATCTGGAGCGTGCTCTACCTTGCGGTATTCGCGACGCCGCTCGGCCACATGTTGGGGCAATTTCCGGAACTGTCCCGCATCGTCATCCAGGGCTCGCCGGTATGGCTGCCGCTGCTGATCGTATTGGCCTATTTCTGGCGCAGGTTCGGTCGATAGCAGCCGCGCTTGCCCTGTCGCGCTGCCGGAAGCGCCGTCTCCAAGCTTGGAGCAACTGTTTAGGCCGGTTAATAATATTCAACCATTGGCGCCTGCCGATCGAATGCCGCCATCGCGGAACCGGACGATTCCCTCCCAGGTAATTGAACAGGGCAATGGCCTGATATACCCTGCAATTACCGTACAACATGCCGCAAGCGTGCACCAATTCAAGCGATCCGCCCTTTTGCGGTGCAGCAAGCAATTGACTGGTGCGGTTAAAAAATCTTATAATCCCGTGGCTACACAGAACGCATTGCAATCTTCACCACACCGGCCGGTTGAAGCGCCCCCAAGAGTTGCGCGCCCGGCTGTACGACTTAGGCAAGTAGGCAAGTATGCTGCGCATCATTCTTCTGCAACTTGCGGCAACGGTCGTGACCGGCGTGGTGGCAGGTTTGCTGGGTGGGGTTCCTGCGTTGCTATCGGCGCTGCTGGGAGGCTTGTGCTGCGTGGTGCCGAACAGTTTGTTCGCCTTGCGACTATTCGCGGAGGCGCAAAAGCCGCACGGAGCCAACCCGATGTCGTTTTTCATCGGTGAATTTATCAAGATTGCATTGACGGTGGCGCTATTGGGCGCGATCGGCTGGCTGTACCACGGTTTGAACTGGCTCGCGCTGATCGCGGGGTTCATCGTGGCGCTGAAGAGTTACATCATCTTATTATTTAGGCACTGATAAACATGGCAACTGATCTGTCCCCCGAGGGCGCGGCGCAAGGCGCGGCCGAGGCAGCTCCCAGCATATCGGAGTATATCCAGCACCACTTGACCCATTTCCAGCCGAATCCGCAACACGGCCCGCTTGACTTTCACACCATCAATTACGATACGGTGTTCTGGTCCGTCCTGATGGGCGTGATCGGCCTGTTCCTGATGCGTCTGGCGGCACGCAAGGCAACCTCCGGCGTGCCGGGCCGTTTCCAGGCAGCCGTTGAAGTGATCGTCGAGCTGGTTGAAGACCAATCGAAGGCAATCATTCCTCACGGCAACCGCGCGTTTATCGCACCGGTGGCCCTGACCGTGTTCGTCTGGGTATTCCTGATGAACTCGATGGACTTCCTGCCGGTCGACCTGTTTTCGTCGCTGTTCAAATTGTTCGGCCTTGAACACGTGTTCCATCACCAGCGCGTCGTGCCGACGGCCGACTTGAACGGCACGCTGGGCATGGCCCTGGGCGTGCTGGCCCTGGTGTTGTATTACAACGTCAAGATCAAGGGCGTGGGCGGCTTCATCCATGAATTGTTCTGCGCCCCGTTCGGCGCGCATCCTGCCCTGTGGATATTCAATTTCGGGCTGAACATGATCGAATTCGTCGCCCGCACCGTCTCGCTCGGCATGCGGCTGTTCGGCAACATGTATGCCGGCGAATTGATCTTCCTGTTGATTGCGCTGCTCGGCTCGACCGCGACGTGGTGGGGTTTCGGCCTGCACGTGATCGCCGGTTCGGTCTGGGCCGTCTTCCACATCCTGATCGTGGCGCTGCAGGCGTTCATCTTCATGATGCTGACCCTGGTTTATATCGGCCAGGCGCACGAAGGACATTGATCGGTTTTGGCAGCAGGCAGTACGCAACGGTTTGCAGTAATTTGGTTTTAATTTTTGACTTTTGACTATCCTTAGGAGTTCACATGACTGACGTTTCTTTTGTTGCACTGGCTTGCGGTTTGATCATCGGCTTGGGTGCAATTGGCGCTTGTATCGGTATCGGCATCATGGGCGGCAAGTTCATCGAAGCGTCGGCTCGCCAGCCTGAACTCATGAATACCCTGCAAACCAAGATGTTCCTGTTGGCTGGTCTGATCGACGCCGCGTTCCTGATCGGTGTCGGTATCGCGATGATGTTCGCGTTCGCAGCCCCGCCGTTCTAATCGAGGTTTAAGTTGGCGAGCGTCGGGAGGATTGCCTCTCGATGCCGCGATTCCCATTAACTTAAACGCAAAGGACGTGCCGTGAATTTAAATGCCACACTATGGGCACAGTTCGTCGTCTTCTTCATTCTCGCGATCGTCACGATGAAATACGTGTGGCCGCCGATGATGAAGGCGCTGGACGACCGTGCCAAGAAAATCGCCGACGGCTTGGCTGCCGCCGACCGGGGCAAGGAAGCGATGGCTGCCGCCGAGAAGCAAGTGGCCGCCGAGCTGACTTCCGCCCGCGACGAAGGCCAGAAGCGTATCGGCGACGCTGAAAAGCGTGCGCAAAGCATTATTGAAGAAGCGAAGAAGATCGCCTCGGACGAAGCAGCCCGTATCGTGGCCGCTGCCCGTGACGACGCAGCCCAGCAACTGACCAAGGCGCGCGAGGAATTGCGCGGCCAGGTTGCCGGTCTGGCTGTCAAGGGCGCCGAACAGATCCTGAAGCGCGAAATCAATCCTGCCGCCCACGCCGATCTGTTGAACCAACTCGCAACAGAGCTGTAATCATGGCTGAACTCGCAACGATCGCCCGTCCGTACGCCGAAGCGCTGTTCCGCGTGGCTCGTGCCGGCAACCTGTCGGCCTGGTCCGACCTGGTGACGGAACTGGCCCATGTCGCGCTGCATCCCGACGTGCAGGCGCTGTCGCGTAATCCCAATCTCTCCGACAAGACCGTCGCCGAGACCTTGTTGGCCTTGCTCAAGTCGCCTGTTACCGATGAAGCGAAAAACTTCGTCAACATGCTGGTCGAAAACGGCCGCGTCGCCCTGTTGCCGGAAATCGGCGCGCAATTCCATGCATTGAAAAATGCCCAGGAAGGCGCTGCCGATGCCGAAATCGCCAGCGCGTTCGAATTGAACGACGCCCAGGTCAAGCAACTGGTCGCCACGCTGGAAAAGAAGTTCGGCCGCAAGCTGAACCCTTCGGTGCATGTGGACCAATCGCTGATCGGCGGCGTGCGCGTCGTCGTCGGCGACGAAGTGCTGGACACCTCGGTGCGCGCCAAGCTGCAGCAGATGCAAGTGGCGCTGGCCGCGTAGTTCGCGCGTATTTCACGACACAGCAGAGATATCAATTTTAGGAGTTAGTATGCAACTCAACCCGTCTGAAATCAGCGAACTGATCAAGAGCCGCATCCAAGGTGCCGGCGCTTCCGCTGAGATTCGCAATCAAGGTACGGTGATTTCCGTATCCGACGGCATTTGCCGCATCCACGGCCTGTCCGACGTGATGCAAGGCGAAATGCTGGAATTCCCCGGCAACACTTTCGGTCTGGCGCTGAACCTCGAGCGCGATTCCGTCGGTTCCGTCATTCTCGGCAGCTACGAGCACATCTCCGAAGGCGACACGGTCAAGTGCACCGGCCGCATTCTGGAAGTGCCGATCGGTCCTGAACTGAAAGGCCGCGTGGTCAACGCGCTGGGCCAGCCGATCGACGGCAAGGGTCCGGTCAACGCCAAGCTGTCCGCGCCGATCGAAAAGATCGCGCCGGGCGTGATCGCGCGTCAATCCGTTTCGCAGCCGATGCAAACCGGCTTGAAGTCGATCGACTCGATGGTGCCTATCGGCCGCGGCCAACGCGAATTGATCATCGGCGACCGCCAAACCGGCAAGACCGCCGTGGCGATCGATGCGATCATCAACCAGAAGGGCCAGAACATGACGTGTATCTACGTCGCGATCGGCCAGAAGGCATCGTCCATCAAGAACATCGTGCGCTCGCTCGAAGCGCACGGCGCCATGGAATACACCATCGTCGTTGCCGCTTCTGCTTCCGAATCGGCCGCGATGCAATACGTGTCGGCCTACTCGGGCTGCACCATGGGCGAATACTTCCGTGACCGCGGCGAAGACGCACTGATCATTTATGACGATCTGTCCAAGCAAGCCGTGGCTTACCGTCAAGTGTCGTTGCTGTTGCGCCGTCCGCCGGGCCGCGAAGCCTATCCTGGCGACGTGTTCTACCTGCACTCGCGCCTGCTCGAACGCGCCGCCCGCGTCAACCCGGAATACGTCGAGAAGTTCACCAACGGCGAAATCAAGGGCAAGACCGGTTCGCTGACGGCGTTGCCGATCATCGAGACGCAAGCCGGCGACGTGTCCGCTTTCGTTCCGACCAACGTGATCTCGATTACCGACGGCCAGATCTTCCTGGAAACGCCCCTGTTCAACGCCGGTATCCGTCCTGCGATCAACGCCGGTATCTCGGTGTCGCGCGTGGGTTCGGCGGCGCAGACCAAGGTCATCAAGAATCTGTCGGGCGGTATCCGTACCAACCTCGCGCAGTATCGTGAATTGGCCGCGTTCGCGCAGTTTGCCTCCGACCTCGACGAATCGACCCGCAAGCAATTGGACCGTGGCGCACGCGTGACGGAGTTGTTGAAGCAGGCGCAATACGCGCCGCTGCCGATCTCGCTGATGGCCGTGTCGCTGTTTGCCGTCAACAACAACTTCTTTGACGATATCGACGTCAAGCGCGTGTTGGCATTCGAATCGGGTTTGCACGGTTTCATGAAGACCAGCCACGCTGATTTGCTGGCCAAGATCGAAGAGACCAAGCAACTCGACAAGGATGGCGAAGCCGCCCTGACCGCCGCGATCACCGCATTCAAGAAGACGTTCTGATCTCAACCGAAGCTGAAGGAGTAAAGACTCATGGCTGCAGGTAAAGAGATACGCGGCAAGATCAAGAGCGTAGAGAATACGAAGAAGATCACCAAGGCGATGGAAATGGTCGCCGCATCCAAAATGCGCAAGGCGCAGGAGCGGATGCGTTCGGCCCGGCCCTACAGTGAAAAGATTCGTAACATCGCTTCCAATCTGGCGCAGGCGAATCCGGAATACACGCATCCGTTCCTGGTCGAATTGCACGGCTCCAAGACGGTCGGCTTCATTGTCGTCACGACCGACAAGGGCCTGTGCGGCGGCATGAACACCAATGCCTTGCGTACGGCGACCTCCAAGATTCGCGAGCTGGAACAAGCCGGCAACCGCATCGAAGCTGTCGCCATCGGCAACAAGGGCTTGGGTTTCTTGAACCGCATCGGCGCCAAGGTGGTGTCGTCGGCGACCCAGTTGGGCGATACGCCGCGTCTGGAAAAGCTGATCGGCCCGGTCAAGGTGCTGCTGGACGCTTACCAGGACGGCAAGCTCGACGCGGTCTACCTGGTGTACACCAAGTTCATCAACACGATGCGTCAGGAACCGATGCTGGAACAGCTGTTGCCGCTGGCGGATCACCGCATGAAGGCAGAGAAGCAAGCCCATTCGTGGGACTACCTTTACGAGCCCGATGCGCAAACCGTGATCGACGAACTGCTGTTGCGTTACGTCGAGGCGCTGGTCTACCAAGCCGTTGCCGAAAACCTCGCGTCCGAGCAATCGGCGCGCATGGTGGCGATGAAGGCGGCGAGCGACAACGCGGGCAACGTGATCGGCGAATTGAAGCTGGTCTACAACAAGACGCGTCAGGCGGCGATCACGAAGGAATTGTCGGAGATCGTCGCAGGTGCAGCCGCTGTTTAAGCTTATCGCGTAGCGATCGCTTTGTTCCCCTCGCCCGCAGGCGGGAGAGGGGCTAGGGGTGAGGGGGCTCGCCAAGACATTTGGCTTCGCAATCTCCCTCTAGTGTGAAACGAATTTTAATTTTATTATATTGAAGGAACGAAAATGGCTGATGGCAAAATCGTTCAGTGTATCGGCGCTGTGGTGGACGTGGAGTTTCCGCGCGATGCGATGCCCAAGGTCTACGATGCCTTGAAGATGGAAGGGTCGGAACTGACCCTGGAAGTGCAACAGCAGCTTGGCGACGGCATCGTCCGTACCATTGCGCTGGGCAGCTCGGACGGTCTGCGTCGCGGCATGATGATCAAGAACACCGGCAAGCCGATCATGGTGCCGGTCGGCAAGGCAACATTGGGCCGCATCATGGACGTGCTGGGCAACCCGATCGACGAATGCGGTCCCGTCAGCCACGAACACACGGCCTCGATTCACCGCATGGCTCCGGCCTACGACGAACTGTCGCCGTCGCAAGACCTGTTGGAGACCGGCATCAAGGTGATCGACCTGGTGTGTCCGTTCGCCAAGGGCGGCAAGGTCGGCCTGTTCGGCGGCGCCGGCGTGGGCAAGACCGTGAACATGATGGAATTGATCAACAACATCGCCAAGGCGCACAGCGGTCTGTCCGTGTTCGCCGGTGTGGGTGAACGTACCCGTGAAGGGAACGACTTCTATCACGAAATGGCCGATGCCAAGGTGGTCGATCTCGACAATCCGGAAAACTCCAAGGTCTCGATGGTGTACGGCCAGATGAACGAACCGCCGGGCAACCGTCTGCGCGTGGCCCTGACCGGTCTGACCATCGCCGAAGGCTTCCGCGACGAAGGCCGTGACGTGCTGTTCTTCGTCGACAACATCTACCGCTACACGCTGGCCGGTACCGAAGTCTCGGCGCTGTTGGGCCGTATGCCTTCCGCCGTGGGCTACCAACCGACGCTGGCCGAAGAAATGGGCCGCCTGCAAGAGCGTATCACCTCGACCAAGACCGGCTCGATCACCTCGATCCAGGCCGTGTACGTCCCTGCGGACGACTTGACCGACCCGTCGCCTGCGACCACGTTTGCCCACTTGGATTCGACCGTGGTGCTGTCGCGTGACATCGCTTCGCTCGGTATTTATCCTGCGGTTGATCCGCTCGACTCGACCTCGCGTCAGCTCGATCCGCTGGTCGTCGGTCAAGAGCACTACGAAACCGCACGCGCCGTGCAAGGCACGCTGCAACGCTACAAGGAATTGCGCGACATTATCGCGATTCTGGGCATGGACGAACTGGCACCGGAAGACAAGCTGGTGGTATACCGCGCCCGCAAGATGCAGCGTTTCCTGTCGCAGCCCTTCCACGTCGCCGAAGTGTTCACCGGTTCGCCCGGCAAGTACGTTTCGTTGAAGGACACGATCAAGGGCTTCAAGATGATCGCCTCGGGCGAACTCGATCACCTGCCGGAACAAGCGTTCTACATGGTCGGCACGATCGAAGAAGCCATCGAAAAAGCCAAAAAGGCGGCATAAACCTACTGCGCGGGCCGGGGCTGCCCCTGCGATGCTCGCCCTACACCAGTAGGGCTGCGCTTCTCGGAACAGCCGCGACCCTCGCTGCAGTTTCTGCCACCTTTTGATTTTTTGGTGGTCTTTAACTAGATTAATAGGACTAACATGGCACACACGATCCACGTAGACGTCGTCTCCGCCGAAGAGCAGATCTTCTCCGGCGAGGCCGAATTCGTCGCGTTGCCGGGTGAAGCGGGCGAGCTGGGGATTTATCCCAAGCACACGCCGCTGATCACGCGCATCAAGCCGGGTGCTGTCCGCATCAAGGTCGAAGGCCAGGCCGAAGACGAATTCGTATTCGTCGCCGGCGGCATTCTCGAGGTGCAGCCCGACAACGTCACTGTCTTGGCCGACACCGCGATTCGCGGCAAGGATCTGGATGAGGCGAAGGCAACGGACGCCAAGAAATTGGCCGAAGAAGCCCTGCGCAACAGCGAAGGCAAGATCGACTATGCCAAGGCGCAAGCCGAATTGGCGGCGGCGATCGCGCAACTGGCGGCGATCCAGAGGTTGCGCCAGAAGCGTTGAACCTTGCGGCAAACCCATGAAAAAAGCAGCCTCGGCTGCTTTTTTTGTTTTGCGGGTTCATAATGGATCTGTCCCGCAGGAGTTTGTCCATGTCAACAAACTGGAACACGATGGCCGTCCATGCCGAACTGCTACCCGCCAATCCGCTCAGCGCGATGGCGCGGGTGAAAATGCTTGGCCGCCGGCAGGCGCGCGATGACGACACCATTGACGGCACGCCCAGGCGGCTGTGGGCGGTTTTCGTCGCACTGCTCGTGCCGCTTTGCCTCGGGCTGGCAGTCATGCTGTTTTGTTCGGCGCTGAACACGCCCGCGCGGCTGAGCGATGCCGAAACGGTGGAGATTTACGCAAGCGCCATTGCACGCCTGGTGGCGCAAGACGACACATTTCCCCAGCCGCTGCGCCCGCTGAAAATCTATCTGAGGCCGGCAGCGAAGGTGCGCATTTCCGATGCCGTGCGGCACAAGCTTGCCGCGGCGATTCCCGGTTCGGCCGTGGTCTGGATCGACGACCCGGACAATGTGCTCGACCGCAGAGACGGCACCGTGCGCGGCGGCGGCGTCATGATAACCCTGGACGATATTGTTGCCCTCAGGCCCAATCACATCACGACGCTGGCCGGTCTCCATGTCGCCTATGAGGCCGGCGTGGGCATGCGCTATGAGCTGGAGAAGGTGAATGGGCACTGGGTGGTGCGGCGCCACGACCGACTCTGGATCAGCTGAGGCGCGATGGATCTCTCCGGCTCGATCAACGACGACCACGTCATCGATTACGTCCTCGCGCGCAGCAAGACGATCGCCATCGTCGGCATGTCGGCCGACCCCGCGCGCGACAGCCACCAGATCGGGCGCTATCTGCAGGGCCACGGCTACCGCATCGTGCCGGTCAACCCGACCTATGCCGGCGCCACCATCCTGGGCGAGCGCTGCCATGCCTCGCTGTACGATGCGGCCGATTACGTGGAAGCGCAGGGCGCGCACATCGAGATGGTCGATTGCTTTCGCCGCTCCGACGCCATGGAGGCGATTGCCGAGGCTGCCATCGACATCGGCGCCTATTGCCTGTGGATGCAATTCGGCGTGATCAATCAGGCGGCTGCCGACAAGGCCCGCGCGGCAGGCCTGGCGGTGGTGATGGATCGCTGCATCAAGGTCGAGCACGCAGTTCGCTAAGAAGCTGTTGCGAAATTAGACTGGCTAGAGTGTAGCGGGGAATTCAGGTGGCACGCCGCCTGCCCGCGTAACGGTTCCCGCTTGCAAGCGGGAGCGCGCCCTGCAAGAGCGACGACGAAGACAGTACGACTGTACGGCAAGGAGGAGCAACAACGCCAGGCTAATTTCGCAACAGCTTCCAAGCGTCATTGCGCCGTCGGGTTGCGAAATTCTTCCAGCGCGCCTTCCAGATACAGGTTGGTCAAACGTTCGCGCTGCACTTTCCCCGTCATGGTGCGGGGCAACTCCTTGACCGCAACATATTTTTGCGGACGCAGCGGCCCCAGTTTTTCCTGGGCATACGCGTCCAGGTTGTCGATGGCGCTGCCGCCGTCGGTCGTATAAGCAAGGCCGATTTTCTCGCGGCTGGTGCTATCGATCACCACAAAGACCACAGCTTCAGTGATGGCCGGATGGGACTCCATCACCTGTTCGATGTCGCGGAACATGATCTTGACACCGCCGATGTTCAACACGTCGTCCTGCCTGCCTTCGATGAAGAGCAGGCCTTCCTCGTTGAAATGGGCCATGTCGCGCGGGTAGTACCAGCCGTTCTTGAAGCGTTCCGTGGTCAGGCCGTCGTCGGGATAATAGCCGGAGGGCATCACGGCGGCGCGCAAGCGCAGGGTGCCGCTTTGGCCCGCCGGGAGCGCGACGTCGTGTTCGTCGACCACTTGCGCCTCTATCGTCGGCAATAGGGGGCCCACGGTGCCGGGGTGACGTTGAAGCATGTCCGGGGCAGCGATGGCAATCTGTCCCAATTCGGTCACGCCGTAGGCATTGAACACGTGAGGTGAAAATTTTCGCATCAAGGCGTCAAGCAATTTCGGGCTCGGCGATGCGCCATTCAAACGCAGATGTGCCAGCGTAGCAAAGTGCACGTGATCCTCGATCAGGTGCGGCGCGATGCTCTCGGCAATCGCCGGCGAGAGCGACCAATCGGTGACGGCAAACCGGCGTATTTCGTCGATGTAATCGCGCGGCGTCTCTACCGTGATGAAGACCAGGGCGGCGCCCACGGCCAGTGTGCATAGCGCGTGGTTGAAGCCGACCGAGAAATTCAAATCCATGGTCAGCACGCGCGAAGTCGGTGTCATGCGCAAGGAAATCAAGCGCATGCGGGCACGGATGTCGCCGTGCGTCAGCATCACCCCTTTTGGGTCGCCCGACGTACCCGATGTCTGCGCGATCCTGACGGGAGTGGAAAGCGCCGAGTCGGCATAAGGCGTGGGAGCAATATCGTCCCGCAAATCGGTGCGCTGCAGCAGCACGAACGGCAAACCGTCGAGCTTGCAATCGGTCCTGCCGGAAATGATGGCAGTGACGCCGAAGCGCCGCACGGCAATCATGCGCCTGTCTTCAGGCAAGGCGGGGTGAACGGAAACAAAGGGCGCGCCAATACGGGCTAGGGCCAGCATGGCAAACATATGCATGGGTGTCTGCCCCATCGATATGCCGACCATCTGCCCGGCCTTGATGCCATTGTCAAGCAAGGTGGCAGCCACGGCATTGACCGCGTTTTGCAGACCGCGATAGTTGACGATGGCTTCACGCATGATCATGGCGGGCGCGGCTGGCTGCACTAGCGCGCGCTGCTCGATCATGGCGGCGATGTTGGTCAGCTCCTTGCCGTCGCGGTCATGCGTGATGAATAGGCCGGTCTCCATTTGTCACTCCCCTGTGGATGCCGTCCGATGGCGAGCCAGCCATTTCTCGACTAAGGCCGCGCCATTGCCCGGCAAATGCAGGCCGAGCTTGGAGCGGCGCCACAGGATATCCGCGGCATCGCGCGCCCATTCGTGCGCGACCAGGTATTCCAGCTCGGCGGCATACAAGCCGGGCGCGATTTCCTCGCCCATGTGGTCCGGCGCGGTGCGGCCTTCGAGCAAGACGTGGATGCGGTTGCCATAGGCATGCGCATAGCGCGCAACCAGTTCCGGCGCCAGCCAGGCGTAACGCTGCTGCAAGCCTTGCACGTAATGCTCGAATTCGCGTACCGAGCGGTTTTGCGGCTTCGGGCCGTAGAGATCGCCGCCGGGCAGGCAGGCGCCGGCGGTCCATGCGCCATGCGTGTTGCCCAGAAGCGGCGCAAGCAGATCCAGTGCTTCCTCGGCGAGCTTGCGGAAGGTGGTGATCTTGCCGCCGAAGATGGTCAGCATCGGAGCACGCTGGTTCTCCTTGTCGTGGTCTAGCTCGAAGCGGTAGTCGCGCGTCACTGCCGATGCGTTCGCCGACGCATCTTCCACCAGCGGGCGCACGCCGGAATACGACCACACCACGTCGGCCGGTTTGACCGGCTGGCGGAAATAATGGCTCACCAGCTCGCACAGGTAGGCGATCTCGCCCTCGTCGATCGCCACTTGGTTGAGGTCGCCGTGGTAATCGATGTCGGTGGTGCCGATCAGCGTGAAGTCGCGCTCGTAGGGGATGGCGAAGATGATGCGGCCATCGGGGTGCTGGAAGATGTAGGCGTGCTGGTGCTCGAACAGGCGCTTGACGACGATGTGGCTGCCCTTGATCAGGCGCAGATTGCGGTCGGCTGGATGATGCGCGGCCTGCTGTAAAAATTTGACGGCCCAGGGTCCGCTGGCATTGACCACCGCGCGCGCCTTGACCTGGATCTGGCGACCCGATTCTTCCCGGAGCAGTGCGTGCCAATGGCTGCCTTGCTGCTCCAGCGCAACACAAGCCGTGTGGGTCAGGATTTGCGCGCCTTTTTCCCTGGCGCCCATGGCGTTCAACACCACCAGCCTGGCATCATCGACCCAGCCGTCGGAATAGATGAAGCCGCGCGTGAAACGCTCCGCCAGTGGGCGGCCGGCGGCGTGCTTTTTCAGGTTGACGCCGCGCGAACTCGGCAACAGTTCGCGACGCGCCAACAGGTCATAGAGCAGCATGCCGGCGCGTATCATCCATGCCGGGCGCAAGCCGGCTTCGTGCGGCATGACGAAGCGCAAGGGGCGCATGATGTGCGGCGCGCTGCGCAACAGCACTTCGCGCTCGATCAAGGCCTTGCGCACCAGGCGGAATTCGTAGTATTCGAGGTAGCGCAGCCCGCCGTGGATCAGCTTGGTCGAGGCCGACGAGGTGTGGGAGGCGAGATCGTCTTTCTCGCACAGGATGACCGAGAGGCCGCGTCCGGCGGCATCGCGCGCAATGCCGGCGCCGTTGATGCCGCCGCCGACGACCAGCAAATCGCAGTGGCGTTGATCCTCGCGTTGATCTTTTGGCTCCATCGGCGAATCTTAGCAGCCTCTCGTCATGGCGTGGGATAATGAGGCCCGAACCTTAGCCACACGATCAAGCCATGCCTTTTCCACCGCTGCAAAACGACACTTTCCTGCGCGCGCTGCGCCGCCAGCCGGTCGATTACACCCCTGTCTGGCTGATGCGCCAGGCCGGGCGCTACTTGCCGGAATACCGCGCCACGCGCAAACAAGCCGGCTCCTTCCTCGGCCTGGCCAAGAATCCCGACTTCGCCACCGAAGTCACCTTGCAGCCGATCGACCGCTATCCGCTCGACGCCGCGATCCTGTTTTCCGACATCCTGACCGTGCCCGATGCCATGGGTCTGGGCCTGTATTTCACCGAAGGCGAAGGGCCGAAGTTCGAGCGCGCCTTGCGTGACGAGCAGGCGGTGAAGGCCTTGCGCGTACCCGACATGGCCGAGTTGCAATACGTGTTCGATGCGGTGACCCAGATTCGCGGCGCCTTGAACGGCCGCGTGCCGCTGATCGGTTTTTCCGGCAGCCCCTGGACGCTGGCCTGCTATATGGTCGAAGGCAGCGGCTCGGATGACTACCGTACCGTCAAGACCATGCTGTACCAGCGGCCCGATCTGATGCACCATATTTTGCGCACCAACGCCCAAGCCGTTGCAGCGTATCTGAACGCCCAGATCGAAGCCGGCGCGCAAGCCGTGATGCTGTTCGATTCCTGGGGCGGCGCGCTGGCCGACGGCGCTTACCAGGAATTCTCGCTGGCCTACATGCGCGAGGTGGTCAAGCAGCTCAAGCACGAACACGAGGGTGTGGATATTCCGGTAATCGTCTTCACCAAGGGCGGCGGCCTGTGGATCGAGCAGATCGCCGATATCGGCGCTAACGCGGTGGGCCTCGATTGGACCGTCAATCTCGGCCAAGCGCGCGCCAAGGTCGGCTACAAGGTCGCGCTGCAAGGCAATCTCGACCCTGTGGTGCTGTTTGCCGGCCATGACCAGATTCGCGCCGAAGTCGGCCGCCTGCTGAATTCGTTTGGTCGCCACCAGGCCGATTCGGGCCACGTGTTCAATCTTGGCCACGGCATTTCTCAGCATACCGACCCGGAAGCGGTGACGGTGCTGGTGAATGCGGTACATGAGCTGAGCAGACCACTTCATGCCGCCCAGTAAGGGCCTTCCGTTTGTTGCGCAGTGCATCTTATGCACAGTAAAAGCAAGCGGGAATGCAAATTAAATTTTTTCCGGCAGTTTTTTCGCTTGACCAAGCAGGTTTTCTAACTGATTGATTTAAAAGGGGAAAAAATTTGCACCTCGTTTCAGCAATCTGTTGAAACCCGCGCCGATTCTGGCGTCTGCGGCTGTCAAGGGGGTGTTATCCACAAAGTTTTCCACAGACTTTGTGGATAGATGAAAAAGCGTTTACGAAACCGCTCTTTAGCGAATTTCTTCAAGTAAAACCTGAAGATTGTTGTGCAGTGCAAGAAACGATGGATAGCGCCCTGCCCACCGCTTTTTATCGCATCGGTTACCAGATGATTTTGCTTGTCGGTATAAATAAGGCATCGTTTTTGCTGCCTGCAAGCAATAAAAAACAAGCGCAAAAAGTGCATGCGCGCAAGTTATTTTCTTTTGCCGCGTTCGACTTATGCACAAAAAGATTGTGTTGCGAAGCAGCAGAAATATTTAACATAATTTTCCAAAGATGCTTTTTGGTAAATTGTAAGTAATTGATTTAACGAAGATAAATTTTTGCTTTTCAAATGGTCAAGCTAACGAAACCCTTGCAGATACGGGGCTTTGGGTCTGTCAAGGGGGGCTTATACACAAAGTTATCCACCGGCTTTGTGGATAGAATAAAAATGACTTATGAAACCGCAGCTTAGCCAAATTCCTCAAGTATTACTTTAACTTCGTGGAACCAAAAATATTGCGTGTGGCGGTCGATTCGCCGCTCGATTTCGCGTTGGACTACCGCTGGAGCGGTGCGGGCGAGAGCCCGGTCCAGACGCCCGGTGTCGGACAACTGGTATTAGTCCCGTTCGGCCGCCGCGAAGTGGTCGGTCTGATCGTGGATGTGCTCGATCAGACCGACCTGGAAGATGGCAAGATCCGCGACGTGATCGCCGTGCGCAGCACGCTCGCGCCGCTGTCGCAGTCCTGGATCGACCTGTGCCGCTTCGCCGCCGACTATTACCAGCGTCCGTTGGGCGAGGTGGCCTTGCCCGGCCTGCCCAAGAGCCTGCGCGCGGAAAAGACCACGGCGCTCGACAAGGCCTTGAAGAAGTCGCTCAAGCTTCCGGCAAGTGCCGCGCCGCATGCCGAGATTGCGGGGGCGGCCGATCTGAATGGCGAACAGGGCCAGGCGGTCGAGGCGATTGCCGGGGCCGCCGGCTACGCGCCCATGCTGCTGTATGGCGTCACCGGCAGCGGCAAAACCGAAGTGTATCTGCAGGCGATTGCGCGCTGCCTGGCGCGCGAGCCTCGCGCGCAGGTGTTGATCCTGGTGCCGGAAATCAACCTGACGCCGCAGCTCGAAGACAATGTGCGCGGGCGATTCCCCGGCCTGACCGTCGCCACGCTGCACAGCGGGCTGGCCGAAGGCGAGCGCTTGCGTAGCTGGCTCGCGGCCCATTTGGGGCAGGCCAGCATCGTGCTCGGTACGCGGCTGGCGGTATTGGCTTCGCTGCCGCGCCTGAAATTGATCGTGGTCGACGAAGAACACGATCCCTCATATAAGCAGCAGGAAGGCTTGCGCTATTCGGCGCGCGACCTGGCGGTATGGCGCGCGCATCAATTGGCGATTCCCATCGTGCTCGGTTCGGCCACGCCTTCGCTGGAGAGTTGGCAGCACGCGCAATCGGGCCGCTACAGGAAACTCGTCATGCGCCAGCGCGCCGTGCGCGATGCGGTGCTGCCCAAGGTACGCATGATCGACCTGGAGCGCGACAAGCCGACCGAAGGCCTGAGCTCGCTCCTGATTGCCGCCATGCGGAACCGTCTGGAGCGAGGTGAGCAATCACTTTTATTCCTCAACCGGCGCGGCTATGCGCCTGTGGTGGCGTGCGACGCCTGCGGCTGGATCAGCAATTGCACGCGCTGCTCGGCCTATCTGGTGCTGCACAAGCTTGACCGGCGGCTGCGCTGCCATCATTGCGGGCTGGAGCAAATCATCCCGCGCGGCTGCCCGACTTGCGGCAACGTCGATATCCAGCCGCTCGGACGTGGCACGCAGCGCGTGGAAGAGGGTTTGCAGCGCAACTTTCCCGAGGCGCGCGTGTTGCGCATCGACGCCGATTCCACGCGCAGGAAAGGCAGCGCCGAAGCCGCCTTCGATGCCGTGCATCGCGGCGAAGTCGATATCCTGATCGGCACGCAAATGGTTGCCAAAGGACATGATTTCCGTAACCTGACCTTGGTCGGCGTGCTCAATCCCGATACCGCGCTGTTTTCCCAGGATTACCGCGCCAGCGAGCGGCTGTTTGCGCAACTGATGCAGGTGGCGGGACGCGCCGGGCGGGCCGGGCAGAAAGAGGGTGGCAATGCCGCCGAGGTGCTGATTCAGAGCCGCTATGTGCGTCATCCCTTGTATGCCGCTGTCGCCAGGCATGACTTTGACGGCTTTGCACAAGGCCTCCTGGCCGAGCGCGAACAGGCAGGCTTGCCGCCCTTCCTGTATCAAGCCATCCTGCGCGCCGAAGCGCGCACGCTGCAAGTTGCGCTCGATTTTCTGGGCGAGGCCGCGACCTGCATCGAGCATGCGGGCATCACCATCAACGATCCGATTCCCATGACCGTCACGCGTGTGGCCAATATGGATCGTGCGCAATTGCTGGTCGAGTCGAGCTCGCGTCCGGCCTTGCAGGCCTTCCTCAAACAATGGATGGCGGTCTTGCGCGAGCGCAAGGCGCGCGTCAAGTGGTCGCTTGAGGTCGATCCGACCGATATTTGAAACCGGAAGCCGTTCAGTCCAGCTTGCCTTCGGACGCCATTTGCCGGATCAGGCTGATGGTGTCGATATCGGCTTCCTTGTAGGCCGATTGGCGGAATTCATTGTAGAACGCATCGAGCCCTTCGCCGTCGCCGGCACTGTCCTCGTAGTCGAAACGCACCAGCAGATAGTCTTCCGAGGGTTCCTCGATCGACATCGTCAATTTGGAGGCGGCGATGTCGGCTTGCTGCGGCACCCAATATTCGACACGCTGGCCGGGATAGAACACGACCGTATCGCGCACATTGATCTTCCCGTAGTGCAACAATCGCGACACCGAATCGGCCTTGCGATCCGACAGTTCGCAGCGGTCCAGGTGCGGCATGAACAACCCGGGCTGCTCGGCCCGCATTACCAGGCCGCGCCAGAGTTGGGCGCGGCTCAGGGTTTCAATTAGTGGGTTGAGTGGATCGTTGATTTCAACGAGGTGATGGAATTGCATGGGCTAATCTGTTACCGCCAGGCTAAAAGATTAATTATCGCATCATGCCGCCGTCATCGGTCGTTGCTTTGCATTTCTCGCTTGGGAAGCTGACTTTAGAAGCGCATCAGGATGCGATCCCATTGAGCTTGGCAAGGTCGGGGTCGGAAAAGCGCAGCTTCGCGGCGGCAAGGTTTTCGCGCAGGTGGGCGAGCGAGGAAGTGCCGGGAATGGCCAGCATGTTCGGCGCGCGATGCAAGAGCCAGGCCAGCGCTGTTTGCATCGGCGTGGCGCCGATGCTTGCGGCGACTTCCGACAGCGTGGCCGATTGCAGCGGCGAAAAGCCACCCAGCGGGAAGAAGGGCACGTAGGCGATGCCGTCCTTGGCCAAGTCGTCGATCAGCGCGTCGTCGGCGCGGTGCACCAGGTTGTAGTTGTTCTGCACGCAAACGATGGGTGCGATCTTCTGGCCGTCCTGGACTTGCTTGCGCGTGACGTTGGAGAGGCCGATGTGGCGCACCAGGCCTTGCCGGCGCAGTTCGGCCAGCACCGAGAGCGGCTCTTCGAGCGAGCCTTCGGCGGGACCGTGGGTGTCGAACATGGCACGCAGATTGACCGCATCGATCACGTCCAGCCCCAGGTTGCGCAGGTTGTCGTGCACGGCCTGCCGCAGTTCCTTGGCCGAGAAGGCCGGCAGCCAGGCGCCCTTGTCGTCGCGCCGCGCGCCGATCTTGGTGACGATGACGAGGTCATCGCGATAGGGGTGCAGCGCTTCGCGGATGATTTCATTGGTCACGTGCGGGCCGTAGAAATCGCTGGTGTCGATGTGGTTCACGCCTTGCTCGATCGCTTCGCGCAACACGGCGACGGCTGTTGCGCGGTCCTTGGGCGGGCCGAACACGCCCGGGCCGGCCAGTTGCATGGCACCGTAGCCCATGCGATTGACGGCCTTGTCGCCGAGCTTGAAGGTGGATGGGTGCGTGGTGTTGTTGACCTTGCTCATGATGGACCTCCTGTTGAGAAGCGCCCATTCTAGGCGCCTGCGCGTCATTCGATAATTCCCTATAATTCACACAGGTTGTGCGGAATTCCGCACAATAGGATTGCTCACCAAGTCCTGACCAATCAGCCGCACGCATTGAGCCGCATGCAATGAGCCGCCATCAATGAATTTCGATCTCGCCGATCTGAACGCTTTCTTTGCCGTGGCCCGCGCCAAGGGCTTCCGCGAAGGCGCGCGCGCCAGTGGCACCAGCGCATCGGGCTTGTCCGAGGCCGTGCGCCGGCTCGAAGCGCAACTGGGCGTGAGGCTGCTCAACCGCACGACGCGCAGCGTGGTGCCGACCGAGATCGGGCAGCGCCTGCTCGACCGCCTCACGCCGGCCTTGAACGAGGTGGAGGCGGCGTTGGACGTGGTCAACGTGTTCCGCAGCCGCCCGGCGGGCACCTTGCGCCTGAACGTGCCGGTGGTGGCCGCGCGCTTGGTGCTGCCTGCCATCGTGCCGCCGTTTTTGGCTGCCTATCCCGAGATCAAGCTCGAAGTCATCGCCGACGACAGCTTGGTCGACGTGTTGGCCGCCGGTTGCGACGCGGGCATCCGTTACGTCGAGCGGCTGGAGCAGGACATGATCGCGGTGCCTATCGGGCCGCGCGTACAGCGCTTTGCCACTGCCGCGTCACCGCAATACCTGGCGCGCCGTGGCCGCCCCAAGCATCCGCGCGATCTGCTCGATCATGCTTGTGTGCATGGCCGCTTTGCCGGCAGAGCCATTGCCTCATGGGAATTCGAGCGCAAGGGCGAGATTGTGCGCATCGACCCGAAGGGGCAGCTTTTGGTGCAGATCGGCGGGGCGACGGACTTGCTGGTGGAGGCGGCAATCGCCGGGGCGGGGATCGTCTACCTGTTCGAAGAGTGGTTGGCGCCGCACATGAACAGCGGCGCGCTCGAACCCGTCCTGGAGCCGTGGTGGCTATCGTTTCCGGGAATGTTTCTCTACTACCCCGGCAGGCGCCTGGTGCCGGCGCCCTTGCAGGCGTTCATCGATTTCGTCAGGGCCTTCCCGGCATCGGCTTGTGCACCGATTTCTGCACATATCCCATAAATACGGGATTGTGACCCTTTGCGCTTTTGGCTATAAAGTGAGTCTTGAACAATCAACATCAAGAAACACATGAAAACGCTCTACGACCTGCTTGAAGTCGAAGCGGGTGCGACCCAGGCGCAGATCGAACAAGGCTACAAGCGCCAGCTTGACCGCTACCTTGAGCGGCCGCAGGCGGGCAGGAACGATCAGGAAACGCGCCGCATGCAACACATCCGCGAGGCGTATCTGCTGTTGTGTTCGCCGCAGAAACGCCAGATTTACGATCAGCAATTGCAAATCTTCCAAAAAGCGAAGAGACGCATCTTCAACCGCGCCAATCTTTGGCGGGCGGCCTTGGCGGCGCTCGGTGTGCTCGCGGTTGCGGGCGGGATTTACCTGAGCCACGACGCACGCGGCCACGCCTGGAACGATCCGGGTAACGGCGCCGACCAGGCCATGTTAAGCCAGCTTAATCAGGGGGATGGACGGAGCGGCAACTAGATCACGCTCTGCCAGGAAAAAGCGGCGCCTGTGCGCCGCTTTTTCTTCGTGTGCCTCGCGTGTCGCAGTTAATTGCGGCCGTCAATTGTCGTCGGAACCGAAATCGACATCGCTGCCGCTGTTGCTGTTGCTGTTGCTGCCGGAGTTGTCGCCGCCGAAATCGATACCGTCGGAAGCATCTTGTCGGCGCGGCTCTTCGTACACCGGCGCATCGTGCACCTCGCGCACTTCGTGTATTTCGCGCACGACTTCGCGGTCGTGATGCCCGCTCATCATCTCGCCCAGCACCACGCCGGCGACCAGGCCACCCACCGCGCCCATGCCGCTGTTCTGCTCGACATACATCGGTTGTTGCACCACTTGCGGGTAGCCCTGCTGATATCCCACCGGCTGATACACCGTGTTCACGGCGCCGCCCATTACCGCGCCTGCACCGGCATTCACGCCGTTATTGACTTGCTGCGGCATGCCGAAGCCAGTGCCCTGACCGCCTTGGTAGACGGTTTGCGGCGCATTGTCTTGCACCGGTTCTGGCGTCGGCGCCGGTTGCAGTTGTGGTGCCGGATCAGCCTTGCCCTCGAACTTGCGGCGCAGGTGTGCCAGGTTGTCCGACTGCGCATCGATTTCATGCTGCGCAACCGGCGCCTGGGACAGGCGCTCGATCAAGCCGATCAAGGCCTTCTCGGCATCGTCGAGCTCGGCCAAGAGGGCGGTGTTGGGCGGGCTGGCCATGCGCACGTCCAGGCGCAGCGGCTTGACCGATTCGAGCAGGGCATTGGCTTGTTTCAATTGATCCTGGCGCAATGTCTTGACGCGCGCTTCGTCTTCTTGTTTATCCTTCGCGGTGGTGCGGCGGAAGATGAACCAGCCGCCTGCGCCTAGAACGATCAAGCCCAGGACGACCCACAGCATCATATGGCTGGACTTCGTCTCGCTGGCCAGCTTTTCGCCGAACAGCGCGACGCGCGACGTGTCGGCTTCAAACGAATAGCTCGGATCGAGCCTCTTCATCTCGTTGAATTCGCGCAAGGCGTCTTCGTGCTTGCCGTTCTTGTCGAGGATTTGCGCGAAGATATAGTGGTAGCGCGCATTGCCCGGATCGCCCGCCACGACTTCGCGCATCAGCTTTTCGCCCTGCACCTCGTCGTGGTTGACCTTGACGGCGATTTCGACGTCATGCAGCGTCGCGGCACCGAAGGCTGCGCCGGCGAAGGAGAGCGCCAGCATGGCGGCGCATAGTTTGCCCGATAGTTTCATGTCTGCCTGGCGGCTCGGCCGCATAAATTACGGAAATAAGTTATGGAAATAAGTTGCGCAAACAAGTTGTGGAAACGGCGGGAGGTGATACGGCTTCCGCCGCATCACCCGTCTTGCGCAAAAATGTTATTGCGGCGCTTGCTGCATCTTGGCCTTCAGCGCGGCCAGACGGCTTTCGGCCGAGTCGCCGGTGGTATTGACGTGGCTCAAGCGGTCGTCGAGCGACTTGCCCGAAGCTTGATCAACCGAGGACAGGCGCGCATCGGCGCGGGCCGAAGTCAGTTGTGCCTTTTCTTCCAGGCGGGCGAAGTCTTCCGACAGGTTCTTCCCGCCGATGCCGCCCAGGGCGGTGGCGGCGGTTTCCTTGGCGCTGGCGACCTGTTCCTGCACTTCGATGACTTCGGTGCGGCTTTTCAGGTCGGTGCGGCGGCGGCGCATGTCTTCGATCTGGCGGTCCAGTTCTTCGACGGTGGGTTTCAGTTGCGCGATTTGCGCATCGTAGGCCTTGGCCTTGCCTTCATGGTCCATCTGGGCGCTCAAGGCGTCGGTGGCAAGCGCGTCGTCACCGGCCTGGACGGCGTTGGCGGCGCCCTGGCCATAGCGTGCGGCTTCCGAGACTTCGTGATCGTGCTTCGATTGCAGCACGGTCAATTGCGCGCGCACATCGGTCAGCGCGGATTCGGCCTTGCCGATGCTGTCGTCGAGTTCGCGCACGATCTGGCGCGCATCGCGTGCAGGATCGGCGACGGCATCGGCGGAGTCGTTGAGCACACCCTTGATAGTGCGTGACAGGGATTCGAGAAAATGCATCTGTATCTCTCCGTGAGGTGATGGGTCCGGCTGGCAAATCGGGTTGATTTTGTTGAAATCAATCCCGTTGTCAAGCAATCGCCAAGTGGGGCGGGTTCCCAGTGTAGTGAGCAATGGCGAATCCTACAAGTGAAGAAAGCACATTTTCCATTGAGCAATTGCAACGGCGGAACATCCGCCGTCCCTGATACAATGGCAGCCTTTCGCGTCTTACGCATCGGTAAAACAAGGCGCGCTTGACCGAGGCTGCCGCAAAATTACCGTGGCGTTGTTGCCGCTCCTTGACGTACAACCGTACTGTCTTCGTCGCGACGCCTAGCCACACTAATTTTGCGACAGCCTCTTATTCAGTAACTGGCATGTCGAAACCCTTCCCCGGATTGAACGCGCCCCAGCGCGAAGCCATCAAGTACATGGACGGCCCAGCCCTGGTGCTGGCCGGCGCCGGCTCGGGCAAGACGCGCGTGATCACGCAAAAGATCGCGCACCTGATCGAAGAGTGCGGCTACGACTCGCGCCATATCGCCGCGCTGACCTTCACCAACAAGGCCGCGACGGAAATGCAGGAGCGTATCGGCAAGATCCTGCAGGACCCGAAACAGGCGAAGAATCTGACGGTCTCGACCTTCCACTCGCTCGGCGTGAAAATCCTGCGCCAGGAAGCGAACCACCTGGGCTTGAAGGACCGCTTTTCCATCATGGACAGCGACGACTGCTTCTCGCTGGTGCAGGACATGGCGGTGACGACCGACAAGCAGATGGTGCGCCGTATTCAGGGCGCCATCTCGCTGTGGAAGAATGGCCTGGTCGATCCCGAGGCCGCGATCAAGAATGCCGCAACCGAAGACGAAGTGCAGGCCGGGCGTATTTACCGCAGCTACGTCGCGACGCTCTCGGCTTATCAGGCGGTGGACTTCGATGATCTGATCCGCCTCCCGGTCGAGCTGTTCCGCAACAACGACGCGGTGCGCGACAAGTGGCAACGCCGCCTGCGCTATCTGCTGGTCGACGAATACCAGGACACCAATACCTGCCAGTACGAACTGGTCAAGCTCTTGGTCACCGGCATCGGCAAGAAGCCGATGTTCACCGCAGTGGGCGACGACGACCAGGCCATCTATGCCTGGCGCGGCGCGACGCTGGAAAACCTCAAGCAATTGCAGGTCGACTTTCCCGATCTGCGCGTGATCAAGCTGGAGCAGAACTACCGTTCGACCACGCGCATCCTGCAGGCGGCCAATGCGGTGATCGGCAATAACCCCAAGCTGTTCGAAAAGTCGCTCTGGTCCGAGCATGGCCTGGGCGACCCGATCAAGGTGCTGGGCATGCAGGACGACGAGCAGGAAGCCGATCAGGTGGCGATCATGATTTCGGCGCATCGCTTCGAGCGGCGCGCCAAATTTTCCGACTACGCCATTCTTTACCGCGGCAACCACCAGGCGCGCGTGATCGAGCAAGCCTTGCGCAAGGAGCGCATTCCCTACACCATTTCGGGCGGGCAAAGCTTCTTCGACCGCGCCGAGATCAAGGACATCATTTCCTATCTGCGCCTGATCGCCAACCAGGACGACGATCCGGCCTTCATCCGCGCCGTCACCACGCCGCGCCGCGGCGTCGGGCAGACGACGCTTGAAGCGCTTGGGGCCTATGCCGGGCAATGGCAATGTTCATTGTTCGAAGCGGTGTACAAGGGCGGCATCGAGACCAAGCTGACCGATCGGCAGTTGACGCCCTTGCGCCAGTTCTGCGATTTCATCAATGGCCTGGAAGCGCGCGCTTCGCGTGTGGGTGCCGCCGCCAGCGGCGACAATGCCGCCGGTGTGCTCGACGACATGATGAAGGAAATCAATTACGAAGCCTATCTCTACGATGCCTTCGACGACCGGGCCGCGCAGAGCAAGTGGCAAAACGTGATCGACTTCACCACCTGGTTGAAGGAAAAGGGCACGGGCGGGCGCGACGGCACCGACCCTGAGAAGAGCCTGCTTGAACTCACGCAGATGGTGGCCCTGATGAGCATGCTTGAAGGGCGTGACGAGGAGCCTGACGCGGTGCGCATGTCGACGCTGCATGCGTCGAAAGGACTGGAGTATCCGCACGTGTTCCTGGTCGGCGTGGAAGAGGGTATCTTGCCGCACAAGGGCGACCCCGATGCGCCGGCAGAGACCGTGGCGGCGCGCATCGAGGAAGAGCGGCGCCTGATGTATGTCGGCATCACGCGCGCCCAGCGCAGCCTGCACGTCACCTGGTGCAAGAAACGCAAGCGTGCGCGCGAGCATGTGCATTGCGACATGTCGCGCTTCATCAAGGAAATGAAGCTTGACGAGGGCGATGCGGTGCCGACCGAGGCCGAGACCATCACGCCGCAAAACCGGCTGGCCAACCTGAAAGCGCTGCTTTCCACGCCGAAACCTGCCTAGAGGCTGGCCGCACTAATTTCGCAACAGCCGCTTAGTTACATTTAGATGTTTTCACAACGGTAAAGCCCGGTTACACTGCCTTTTCTCTGAGATCCCAAACAGGTTCTGGACCGAGGTGCCCGATGGCTGACGTGGTAATACGCGAACTGGCAGATTTCCCGCAATGGATACCGACCATCTCGACCTGGTTTCATGGCGAGTGGCGCGAATTGCTCGGCATGCGCTCGGCCGAGGAGATCGAGCGCGGCCTTGCCAAGTGGCTGGTGCGCGATGCCATTCCCACCGCCCTGGTGGCGGTGGCCGGCAAGGAAGTCGTCGGCACGGTGGCCTTGAAGACGCGCGAAATCGAACATCGCGAGCAATTCGGCGAAGCGCCCTGGCTGGCCGGCCTTTATGTGGTGCCCGCGCACCGCAAGTCCGGCGTCGGCATGCAGCTGTTGCGCGCGGCGGAAAAGAAAGCCCTGGCGATGGGCATCCACAAGCTCTATCTTTATACTCCCTGTGCCCAGCGCTTTTACCAGACCCTCGGCTGGCAGGCCAGGGAGGACCTGATCCTGCACGCCACGACGGTGACGGTGATGGAAAAGGTGCTGCAGCCGCACAACCTGTTCCAGGCTCCGCCTGCGCCGGCCAAGGGGTAGCGGCGCAAAGACTTCGTTGCCATCATTTTGCATCCATGGCACGATAAAGCACGTACAAGTATCACAACAAGAGGAGGCGACATGGGCAAGGAAAGTCTGTTTTCCGTTTCACCAGCGCTGATCGTGCGCCGCCGCGGCTTGTTTGCGCTGGGCGCGCTCGCCGCAAGCGGGCTCGCGCAATCGGCGCTGGCCAAGGGGGCGGCCGGCGCCAACGCCGGCGACGTCGTCATTCTCAACGCGGCGCTGGCGCTGGAGTTCCAGGCCATCGCCGCGTATCAGGTTGGCGCCGAATCGAAACTGCTGGAAAAGCCGGTGCTGGATCTGGCAGTGCAATTCCAGAGCCACCACAAGGCGCACGCCGCAGCCTTGACGGTAGCGGTGGAAAAGTCGGGCGGGGTGGCGGCCGAATCGAAGACGATCGCCGACTATGCGTTTCCGGTTGATCAACTGAAGTCGCAAGCCGACGTGCTGCGCTTTGCCGCCGGGCTGGAAAAGGCCGCTGCCTCGGCGTATGTAAACTCTTTGGCCAATCTCCGACAAAAGAATCTGATCAAGGGCGCCGCCGCCATTCTCGGTGACGAGACGATGCACTGGGCGGTGTTATTGAACGCGCTTGGTGAAAATCCGGTGCCGGCCGCGTTCATCAGTTGAATCGAACATTAGGGGAGAAGCATGGAAGAAGCAGAAGATCCGCGGCGCCGCATCCTGATCCAGGCGCTGTCGGCCAGCGTGGCTGCCATGTTCCTGAAGCCGGGCGAGGCCCGTGCCGACGCAGTCTATTCCGAGACGCCTTCGCGGCTGCCGCCGGGCCAATCGATCTATCGCATCAAGGGCCAGGTGACGGTCGATGGCAGGGAAGCTACGCTCGACACCCAGATCCACGCCGGCTCGACGGTTCGGACGGGCGAGGATAGCGAAGTGATCTTCGTCGCCGGCGGGCATTCCATGCTGGTGCGCGAAAACGGCGTGCTGGTGATCAAGGGAAGGGAGACGGGCGTTGGCTCCTTCCTCGTTTCGGCCATGCGTCTGTTGCAGGGCAAGCTTTTGGCCGTGTCGCGTAAGCAGAATTATTCGATCAGCACGCCGACGGCGACCATAGGCATACGCGGCACCGGCGTGTACGTCGAAGCCGAACCCGATCTGACGTATTTGTGCACCTGCTACGGCAGGACCAACGTATTCGCGCGCCACGACCCACACAGCCAGGACACGGTAGTGGCGACGCACCACAACCGGCCGCTTTATATCGCCGGCAGGGGTAAAGAGGGCAAGCTGATCAAGAAGGCGGGCTTTCGCAGCCACACCGACGAAGAGCTGCTGCTGATCGAGACGCTGGTTGGGCGTACTCCGCCATTCCCTGTTCCCTACGACGGCCCGGACAATCCTTACTTCGGAACGTGATTTACAATGACGAAGATAACCCTTCGTCATTGTCACCGTGTCTTCCACTCCACCGCGCAAGATCATCCATTGCGACTGCGATTGCTTCTACGCATCGGTCGAGATGCGCGACGATCCCGGTCTGCGCGGCAAGCCTGTCGCCGTCGGCGGCCGGCCCGATCAGCGCGGTGTGGTGGCGACCTGCAATTACGAGGCGCGCGAGTTCGGCATACGCTCGGCCATGCCGATGTCGCAGGCAGTGCAGCGTTGCCCCGATCTCGTCATCATCCGCCCGGCAATGGAGAAATACCGCGCCGCGTCGCGCCTGATCGGCGAGATCTACCGTTCCTACACGGAGCTGGTTGAGCCGCTTTCGCTCGACGAGGCTTATCTCGACGTCAGCAATTCGCCGCACCACCAGGGCAGCGCCACGCTGATCGCGCAAGAGATACGCGCGCGCATTTTCGAGACCGTCGGCATCACTGCTTCGGCTGGCGTGGCGCCGAACAAGTTCCTGGCCAAGATTGCGAGCGACTGGAACAAGCCCAATGGACAATTCGTGATCCGGCCGCACGAAGTCGAGGAATTCGTTGCCGCCTTGCCGGTCAAGAAGCTGCACGGTGTGGGCAAGGTCACGGCGGCCAAGCTGAACAAGATGGGCATCCAGACCTGTGCCGATTTGCGCAACTGGTCGCTGCCGGACTTGCGCCATTACTTTGGCGTGTTCGGCAACCGCCTGTATGACCTGTCGCGCGGCCTCGACAAGCGCGAAGTGTGCTCGCACCAGGAGCGAAAATCGATTTCGGTCGAGGAAACCTATGTCAACGACTTGCCCGACCTCGCCGCCTGCATGAAGGCGCTCGAGCATTTGATTGCCGACCTGGAGGCGCGCATCCGCCGCGTGAACGCCGAGGAGAGCACGCACAAGCTGTACGTGAAGATACGTTTTGCCAACTTCCGCCAGACCACGGTGGAATGCGTGGGCAACGCGGTCGATCCGCTGCTCTATCGTAAGCTGCTTGAAACCGGATACCAGCGCGCGCGACTGCCGGTGCGCTTGTTGGGCGTCGGCGTGCGCATGGGCGAGGATGCGGCGGCCTTGCAGTTGGGATTGTTCGGAGAATAAGCGCGCGGCACGCTCGAAGCAGACGGCACCGGTGTAGAATGGCCCCTTTTTTCGCACACCTGCTGCTACCGCCATGTGGTTCAAGAACCTGCAAATCTATCGTCTCAACGCGCCCTGGACCCTCTCCCCGGAACAGTTGCACGAAAAGCTCCTGCCGCACGCCTTCCAGCCTTGCTCCAGCATCGAACTGCAAAGCCAGGGCTGGATTCCTCCGCGCGAAAACGGCGTGCTGGTGCATGCCGTCAACCAGCAGATGCTGATTTTGCTCGGCACGGAAAAGAAACTGTTGCCGGCTTCGGTGATCAACCAGGTGACCAAGGCGCGCGCCGCCGAAATCGAAGAACAGCAAGGTTTCAAGCCAGGTCGCAAGCAGATGCGCGACTTGAAGGAACAGGTGGCCGACGAATTGCTGCCGCGCGCCTTTTCGGTGTGGCGTAACACCTGGACCTGGATCGATCCGGTCAACGGTTGGCTGGTGGTCGATGCCGCCAGCCCGGCCAAGGCCGACGAGGTGTTCAAGCTGCTGTTGAAATCGATCGACAGGCTGCCGGTGGAAAACCTGCGCACGGATCGTTCACCGCAATCGGCCATGACCGAATGGCTGGCCGCAAATGAGGCGCCGGGCGGCTTCACGGTTGACCAGGATACGGAATTGCGCGCCGCAGGCGAAAGCAAGGCCACGGTGCGCTATGTGCGCCATACCGTCGAGGCCGACGAGGTGCAGCGCCATATCGCGGCGGGCAAGCAGTGCACGCGGCTGGCGATGACCTGGGCCGACCGGGTGTCGTTCGTGTTGACCGACGCCGGGGCGGTGAAGCGGGTTGCGCCGCTGGATGTGCTGAAGGAAGACAACGATTCTTCCACGATGAATGAAGACGAGCGGTTTGACTCGGACTTTGCTTTGATGAGTGGGGAGTTGGCCAAGTTGATGACCGACTTGGTTGAGGCGCTTGGTGGGGTGATGGAGGCGAGTTAGTCGACGTGATGCTTCCTGCCTTTTCTTGTATCCTTTGAAGAATTGGGGCGACAATTGGCGTCGAAAAAATAAAGGAATGGCACGAGAATGACTGCCTATAAGATGAAACTGGCATTGGTGTATGGTTCCATTGCATCCATCATCGTCTTGGGAATCTTGGCCAAATACGTATTTGAAGAGCTGATCTTCTTATTGCCCGCGATCCTGCTGTTGGCGTCTTATATCGCGACAAGGATCAAGTGCCCGAACTGCGGCACATCGATAGCGTATCGGCCGCCGGGGACGTCCTTCAATGACGGGCGTTTCTCCACGCTTCATAAGAACAAGAGTTGCAAATATTGTGGCGGGAGTTTGGATGCGGAGTGATTTTTGCAATGTTCGCTGCGCGAACATTGGGAGTGGAATGAAAAAAGCCCGCATAAGCGGGCTTTTTATCTGGCGGAGTGGACGGGACTCGAACCCGCGACCCCCGGCGTGACAGGCCGGTATTCTAACCAACTGAACTACCACTCCTAAACCGAAAATCAGTTTTGCATCTATCCAGCTTTGGTGGGTGCTGAGAGGCTCGAACTCCCGACCTACGCCTTGTAAGGGCGCCGCTCTACCAACTGAGCTAAGCACCCGTTCGGACACTTAACTGGAAAGGACGCTTGTCATCACGTCCAGCAAAGACGAGAGATAATACACGGGTTTTTGGGGATTGGCTAGGGGGAATTGCGAGTTTTTCCTGAATTTTTGCGCTTTGCGCGGTGCCGATTGCATAAATCCGGGTTTGGGAGGATTCTTCGGGCTTCTTGCCAGGGGAATTGTATGCTCGACGCCCACGCCGAGGCGGCCTTGTTTCCGCCCATCGAACCGTATCAACGCGGCACCTTGCCGGTCGATGAGTTGCACACCTTGTATTGGGAGCAATGCGGCAACCCCGAGGGCGTGCCGGTGCTGTTTTTGCATGGTGGGCCGGGTGGCGGTTTGTCTCCCACGCATCGGCGCTTTTTCGATCCGGCGCATTACCGCATCGTGCTGTTCGATCAGCGCGGCGCGGGCAAGTCGACTCCCTTGGGCGAGTACCGGCATAACACGACGCACCTGCTGATCCACGATATCGAGAGCTTGCGCAGGCTGCTGGGCATCGAGCGCTGGCTGGTGTTCGGCGGTTCGTGGGGTTCGACGCTGGCCCTGGCTTATGGCCAGGCCCATCCGGCGCATTGCACGGGCTTCGTGTTGCGCGGCATTTTCCTTTGCACTGCTGCCGAGATCGACTGGTTCATCAATGGCATGCGGCTGTTTTATCCTGAGGTGCACGCCGAGTTTGCCGCAGCGATCCCCGAATCCGAGCGGCACGATTTGCTGCACGCCTATCAAAAGCGGCTGTTTTGCGATGACCCGGACATCTACCTCCCGGCGGCGCGTGCCTGGGCACGCTATGAAGGCAGTTGCCTCTATCTCTTGCCGCATGCCGAGGCGCTGGCCGAATTCACGGCCGATGCGACGGCGCTGGGCATCGGACGGCTGGAAGCGCATTACATGCTGAACCTGGGATTTTTCGAAGACGATCAGTTGATCGGCAATATCGGGCGCATCCGCCATCTGCCGGCCGCCATTGTGCAGGGGCGCTACGACGTGATCTGTCCGCCCGGGACGGCTGACCGCTTGCATCGCGCGTGGCCCGAGGCGGCTTACCACGTGATTCCGGACGCGGGCCATGCGGCAATGGAAGCCGGTATAGCACGCGCCCTGGTGGCGGCGACGAATCAATTCAAGCGCACGGGCGGCTTCGCACAACGTGAACAATTGTGAACTGTTGCTAATCGTTCCCAAGCGTCACGGCCTGGGTGCAGTTGGAATATGATAGCGATTCAGGTCGAACCGGATACGGGCACCTCTAAAATCTGCTGCGCGGCGCCAATCTCGGTCCGAGCTTGGTCCGCTCGCTACGATTTTAGAAGTCCCCATACTTCATGGAGGCATTCATGGCAGACGGGTCCAAGAAATACCGCTTGATCACGCGCAGCGACTTCGACGGTCTCGTCTGCGCAGTGTTGCTGAAGCACCTGGAATTGATCGACGAGATCAAGTTCGTTCATCCCAAGGATATGCAGGACGGGAAGATCGAAGTCAACGCCCAGGACTTGACGACCAATCTGCCTTACGTGCCGGGCGTGCACCTCGCCTTCGATCACCATCTTTCCGAGACCAAGCGCAATACCGGCGAACGGCCCAATCACATCATCGACCCCGATGCGCCTTCGGCGGCGCGCGTGGTGTACGACTATTACGGCGGCGCCAAGGCCTTCCCGGCCGAGTGGAACGACATGATGGCCGCGGTGGACAAGGGCGATTCGGCGCGCTTCAACCGCGACGAAATCCTGCATCCGCAACAATGGGACTTGCTCAACTTCCTGATGGATGCGAGGACAGGCCTGGGCCGCTTCCGCGAATTCCGCATCTCGAACTACAACCTGATGATGGATTTGATCGATTATTGCCGCAACCACACGATCGAGCAGATCATGCAACTGCCCGACGTCAAGGAGCGCGTCGATATCTATTTCGAGCATGAGCCGCGGTTCAAGGAACAGTTGAAGCGCTGCACGACGGTGCATGGCAATCTTGCGGTACTCGACTTGCGCAAGGAAGACATGATTTATGCCGGCAACCGCTTCATGATTTATGCGCTGTTCCCCGACACCAACATCTCCATCCACGTGCTGTGGGGCTTGAAGAACCAGAACACGGTGTTTGCTACCGGCAAGTCGATTTTGAATCGGACTTCGAGGACCAATATTGGGGATCTGATGCTTTCGTATGGCGGCGGCGGGCATGAGAATGCGGGGACTTGTCAGGTGGAGAATGATCGGGCTGAGGTGGTGCTTAAGGAATTGGTTGGCAAGATCAATGCTGACGGATGAGTTGTCGCAGGCTGGCCCCCCCTCGCCCGCAGGCAGGAGAGGGGTGGGGCGGGCGGCGATCCGATGAGGGACGTCGTGCTTTGGCTCAGCTGACAAAATCAAACGGACTTTGTCTGGAAGTCTGTTGTTTCAACCACGCAGGCTGTTTACCACCTCCCTCACCCCCAGCCCCTCTCCCGCCTGCGGGCGAGGGGAGTTTCGAGGCCATCCTCTAACGCCCTCAACGATAATAAGCCCCGACCCGACTCGGACGCCATCGCCCATGACCACAACCACCCATCCCCACCTCCTGGCCCCGCTCGACCTCGGCTTCACCACGCTGAAAAACCGCGTGATCATGGGCTCGATGCACACCGGCCTGGAAGACCGTTTCTACAACTACCCCAAGCTGGCCGCGTATTTCCGCGAGCGTGCCAAGGGCGGCGTGGGCTTGATCGTCACCGGCGGCATCTCGCCGGATCGCCAGGGCTGGCTGCTGCCGTTCGGCGGCACGCTGTCGTCCATCTTCGATATTCCCAACCACCGGCGGCTGACGCAGGCGGTGCACGAGGAAGGCGGCAAGATAGCGATGCAGATCCTGCATTCGGGGCGCTACGGCTATCAGCCCTTCGTGGTGTCGGCCTCTCCCATCAAATCGCCGATCTCGATGTTCAAGCCGCGCGAGTTGACGGATGCGGGCGTCCTGAAGACGATCAAGCATTACGTGCGTTGTGCCAGGCTGGCACAGAAGGCCGGCTATGACGGCGTCGAGATCATGGGCAGCGAAGGCTACCTGATCAATCAATTCCTGTGCAAGCGCACCAATCGTCGCGCCGACCGCTGGGGCGGCTCGATTGAGAACCGCATGCGTTTGCCTGTCGAGATCGTGCGCGGCGTGCGCGAGGCGGTCGGCCCCAACTTCATCATCATGTACCGTCACTCGCTGCTCGATCTGGTCGAAGGCGGCAATAGCTGGGACGAGGTGGTGGCCGTGGCCAAGGGCGTGGAGGCGGCCGGCGCGACGATTATCAACACCGGCATCGGCTGGCACGAAGCGCGTGTGCCGACCATCGTCACTTCGGTGCCGCGCGCGGCCTTCCGCAGCCTGGCGGGACGCCTGAAGCGCGAGCTGACGATTCCCGTTGCGGCGTCGAACCGCATCAACATGCCCGATGAAGCGGAAGACATCCTCGCCTCGGGCGAAGCCGACATGGTGTCGATGGCGCGGCCTTTTTTGGCCGATCCCGATTTCGTGCGCAAGGTCGAGACCGGGCGCGTCGATGAAATCAACACCTGCATCGCCTGCAATCAGGCTTGCCTGGACCACACGTTTTCCAACCAGCGCGCGAGCTGCCTGGTCAATCCGCGCGCGGCGCACGAAACCGAACTGGTGTTCAAGAAAACCGTGCGTGCCAAGCGCGTGGCCGTGGTCGGCGCCGGGCCGGCGGGCTTGTCGGCGGCATCCGTTGCGGCCGAGTGCGGCCACGACGTGACGCTGTTCGATGCCAGCGACCGCATAGGCGGGCAATTCAATTACGCCATGCGCATCCCGGGCAAGGAAGAATTCGCCGAGACGCTGCGCTATTTCAACCGCCGGCTGGAGCTGGCCGGCGTGAAGCGCCAATTGAATCGCCGTGTCACGCGCGAGGAATTGTTGCGCGAGGGCTACGAGGAGGTGATCGTCGCCACCGGCATCGTGCCGCGCACCCCGAAAATAGCAGGCGTCGATCATCCCAAGGTGTTGTCGTATCTTGACGTGCTGAAGAACAACGCCCCGGTGGGCAAGCGCGTGGCCATCGTCGGCGCGGGCGGGATTGGTTTCGACGTCGGCGAATTCCTGCTGCATGACCCGGCCGTGCCGCTGCCGCTGCCTTTGCCGAATTGGCTGGCCGATTGGGGTGTCGATTTGCAGGCCGGCAATGGCGGCCTGGCCATGCCGCACGCCGAATCACCGGTGCGCCAGGTGTATCTGTTGCAGCGCAAGGCAAGCAAGCTTGGCGCCTCGCTTGGCAAGACCTCGGGCTGGGTTCATCGCGCCACGCTGATCCGAAAAGGCGTGGAAATGATCGCCGGCGCCGAGTATCACAAGATCGACGACTCCGGCTTGCATATCAGCGTGGCCGGCACGCCGCGCCTCCTGGAAGTGGATAACGTGATCATCTGCGCCGGGCAGGATTCGCTGACGGAGCTGATGCCGCCGGCCGATGCACCCCGTGCCGCAACGCAGCAAGGCGGCCCGCGTTTTCATGTGATCGGCGGCGCCAAGCTGGCGGCGGAGCTCGATGCCAAACGCGCCATCCGCGAAGGCGCCGAACTCGCCGCGGCGTTGTAATTTTCTTTGCGGGCGCATCCGACGCGTAACAGTTCGTAAGAAGACGTTTCCTTGGTCAACGCCATGACATATATTGACGTTGTGCGCTGACTAAAGGAGCGTCATCATGACAACGAACAAATCGAAGCACATGCGCATGGTATGGATCACAGGGGGCGTTTTGGCGGGCTGTTCCGTCACCACGACGCCTCCGGTATATCATCCCGCACCGCAGCCGATTGCGGCGAACAACCCCAGCAGGCCCGACAGCACCATGCGGCAAGAGAATGCGCAGCCTTTATACCGAACCGAAAACATGTCGCTCGAACATTACAAGCGCGTCCTGGCGCAACGCATCGTCGATCAAAACCCGGAAAAGATCTACCCGGGCAATCCGCAAGCCTTGTTGCGCTCGGTTATCGTCATGAAATACGTGCTCGATGCGAACGGCAGCGTGGTGTCGGTCGACACCATACGTTCAAACGGCGACTCGGCAACGCTGGCCACGGCCCATGCCGCGGTGCGCCATGCCGCGCCCTATCCGGCGCCGCCGCATCAGCTGCTGTCGCACGGCAAGGTCGAGATCGTTGAAACGATGCTGTTCAACAATGACGGACGTTTCCAGCCGCGCACGATTGCGCAGCCGCAGCTGTCGGAATAAGAAAACCAAAAGAATCATTGGCGCGCGGCAATTTCCTGCCGCGTTTTGCTTTTTGACGCATACTATAGCCTGGTCTTTTTGGGTCTCCCGCCATGCCAGGTATTGATGCATCCCGTCCGCCCAAGCTCTATCGTTATTCCGACCGCCAGTGGCTCGAACGCGCCCTGACGCTGGGTGAATTCCGCCTGTCGCCGCCCCCGGCCGATCCTGGGCAGCCGGCGCCGCGCTACCTGACGCTGGGCTGGACCCGCAGCTGGAATGAAAGCCTGTTCGATACCTTCGGGGTGGACACTTGCCTGATCATCCACGATACCGAGCAATTCGGCGAACGGCTGCACCGTGCGGCGCAAAAGGTGTTGCCGAGCTGGGCCGGCATCGATGCGCCGGTGTATTACGGCAAGCCCAGTCCGCTGGGCGCACTGTTTTCCAGGGCCAGGGATGACGCGGCGCAGGAGGAATGGCTGTTTGCCTGGCGCCCGACCGAGGCCATGCTGTCGCTGCACCCGGTATTCATCCGCATGGGGAGCATTGAGGGGATCGCCGAATTGCGCGACAAGAGTACCCCTGTCGGTCCCTTGCACTAGCGGCCCGATTCGTCACCGTTTTGCCACCATTTGACGGCGAAAGGTTTGCATGAACAGTTTGCATGTCGACGTTGCAGTAATAGGAGCCGGCACGGCGGGCCTGGCGGCATTTCGTGCGGCCAAGTCGCATGGCAAGTCAGCGGTGTTGATCGAGGGCGGTCCTTATGGCACAACCTGCGCGCGCGTGGGCTGCATGCCGAGCAAGCTCCTGATCGCCGCGGCCGAGGCGGCGCATGGCATCGCGCATGCGCCGGGCTTCGGCGTGCATGCCGACAATCTGCGCATCGATGGCCGCGCCGTCATGGCGCGCGTGCGCGCCGAGCGCGACCGCTTCGTCGGCTTCGTGCTCGAAGGCGTGGAGCGCATACCGGAGGCACAACGCCTGCGCGGCCATGCGCGCTTTCTCGACGCCAAGCGGCTGCAGGTCGATGAGCATACCGTGGTGCATGCCGAACGCATCGTCATCGCCACCGGCTCGAAGCCGCAGATTCCGCAGGCCTTGCGCGATGCCGGAAAACGCCTCGTGGTCAATGACGACGTATTCGAATGGCAGGACTTGCCGGAATCGGTGGCCGTGATCGGCACCGGCGTGATCGGGCTGGAACTGGGGCAGGCGCTGCACCGGCTCGGTGTGCGCGTGGCCGTGTTCGGCCGCAGTGCGCGCCTGGCGCAATTGAGCGACCCGGAAGTGACGGCCGCAGCCGCCCGCGTGCTGGGCCAGGAACTCGATTTGCGCTGCCATGCCACGATGCTTGGCGCCCATGACGAGGGCGAACGCGTGCAGTTGCGCTACCGCGATGCGCACGGCGCCGAACATGCGGAACACTTCCGTTTCATCCTGGCAGCGGCCGGCCGCATGCCCGACGTCAAGCATCTCGGCCTGGAAACCACCGATCTGGAACTCGATGCCCACGGCGTGCCGCGTTTCGATCCGCGCACCATGCAATGCGGCACCAGCGCGATCTTCATCGCCGGCGACGCCAACCACGAGCGTCCCTTGCTGCACGAGGCTGCTGACCAGGGCCGTATCGCCGGCGACAATGCCGCCCTGTTTCCCGCCGTCCATCCGGGCTTGCGCCGCAGCCCCTTGAATATCGCCTTCACCGATCCGCAGATCGCCGTTGCCGGGCAATCTTCGGCCGAGTTGGGTGGACCGGGTGGCCTGGGTGACAAGGTAGCCTGCGGCGCGGTGTCGTTCGAAGACCAGGGCCGCAGCCGGGTGATGCGGCAAAACCGGGGCTTGCTGCGCGTCTATGGCGAATATGGTTCCATGCGTTTCCTCGGCGCCGAAATGATAGGCCCGCGCGCCGAGCACCTGGCGCACCTCCTGGCCTGGGCGCACCAGAACGGCATGACGGTGCCGGCCATGCTGGAGATGCCGTTCTATCATCCTGTGATCGAGGAGGGGGTGCGCACGGCCCTGCGCGACCTGAACGAGAAATTGCAGCGCGGCCTGCCCGAGATCGAACATTGCACCGACTGCACGCCGGGCATGTGAGGGGCCGGACGTAAGGGGAATCACGGCAGTCTTGAAATTGTCACCATTGGGACATCGCGTTGAGGCAAAATGGGGGGAGCCGGAGTTTGTCATGAAACGCATCGCATCGCCAAACAAGCAAAATAACGGGAGCGTCCACCGATGCGGCTGAAGCTGCGCGCCTCCATCGTGGCGGCCGTCGTGGTCGGCCTCTTGATCCCTGTCACGGTATCGAGCCTGCTCACGCTCGGCCAGCGCGAGGCTGCGCTGTCGCAAAGCCTGGCCTCGGACCATCGGCGCCTGACCGATATCCTGGCGCTGGGCATGGAAGAGCCCTTGTGGAATCTCTCGCGCGACGCGGGCAAGCCTCTGTTCGATTCCGTGCTGTCGGACGAGCGCGTGACCACGGTGCTGGTGCGCGACAAGAAGTTCGGCAGCTTCCTGACCGAAGAGCATCCCGAGCGGCGCCATGGCCACCAATCGGTGCAAAACCGCGACGTGGTCTATAACGGCAACGTGATCGGTTACGTGACGGTAGAGATGGATAGCGGCCAGCTCGACGCCGAAGTGATGCGCGACCGCCGCACCTTCGTCCTGACCGTGGCGGGCCAGTTGCTGTTGTCCATCCTCTTGACCGTGGCCTTGCTGCAATACCGGCTGCTGGCGCCTTTGCGCCGCCTGATGCAGGAATCGGCCCGCCTGGCGCGCAAGCAATTGAACGAACCCTTCCACTGGCAGCGCGACGACGAGCTGGGCAGCCTGGGCGCCAGCCTGGAGAGCACGCGGCAAGCCTTGCAGGCGCTGTTCGACGAAATCGAAACCAAGAACCGCGCGCTGGAGCAGGACATCGAGCGGCGCGCGATCACGGAAAAGGAATTGCAGCGCCATCGCGACCACCTGGAAGACCTGGTGCGCGAACGCACGGCCGAGCTGACCGTGGCCAAGGAACGCGCCGAGGTGGCCAACCGCGCCAAGAGCACATTCCTGGCTTCCATGAGCCACGAATTGCGCACCCCCTTGAACGCGATCCTGGGCTATGCGCAGATCCTGAAGCGCGAACGCAACCTGTCGGAACGCCAGATAACGGGCTTGAACACGATACGGCAGAGCGGCGAGCACCTGCTGACCCTGATCACCGACCTGCTCGATTTGTCCAAGATCGAGGCCGGCAAGTTCGAGCTTTACATCAATGCGGTCGATCTCTCCGCCTTCCTTTTGACCATCGCCGACATCATCCGCATCAAGGCCGAACAGAAGGGCCTGCTGTTTTCCTATCATGCGGCGGCGGATATGCCGCATTCGGTTTTGATCGACGAGAAGCGCGTGCGCCAGGTGCTGTTGAATTTGCTCGGCAATGCCGTGAAATTCACCGATCATGGCCATATCTCGCTGCGCGTGACGGCTGCGCACCGCGGCGATGGCCAGGTGGCGCTGACCTTCGACGTGGAAGATACCGGTGTCGGCATGACGCGCGACCAGTTCGATACCATATTCCAGCCCTTCGAACAGGTGGGCGACCTGGAGCGCCGCTTCGGCGGCACCGGCCTTGGCCTGTCGATCAGCCGCCAATTGGTGCGCATGATGAATAGCGACATCAAGGTCGAGAGCCAGCTGGGCAAGGGCAGCCATTTCAGTTTCGAGCTGATCGTGCCCATCGTGGAAGTGGATCAAGCCCTGCGTCCGTCCAAGCGCCGCGTTTCGGGTTATGCCGGGCCGGTGCGCAAGATCTTGATTGTCGACGACGTGGTGGCGAACCGGCAGATGCTGGCCGATCTGCTGCACGGGCTCGGCTTTGCCGTCGATGAAGCGGGCGACGGCAAGGAGGCGTTGCGCCAGATCCGCTTGTCCATGCCCGACCTGATTTTGATGGACATCATGATGCCGGTGATGGATGGCCTCGAGGCGACGCGCCAGATCCGCGCCAACCCGGAATGGGCCGGTGTGCCCATCATCGCCATTTCGGCTTCAGCCACGTCGGACGACCAGCGCGATTCCATGACCGCCGGTGCCAATGCTTTCATGACCAAGCCGATCGACCAGGACCAGTTCCTGCAGCATGTCGGCAATTTCCTCAACCTGGTGTGGGATACCGAACCCCTGCCGCGCGAGGTGGCGCGTGCCGAGGCGCCGCAAGCGCCGGCCTTCGAGGCGCCGCCGCCCGAGGAGATGATGCGGCTGCACGAGCTGGCGCTGGCCGGCAACATGCGCGACATCCGCATGCAAGCCGAGCACATCGCGACGCTGGGCGAGCAATACCAGCCGTTTGCCGACAAGCTCTCTCTGCTTTCCAAGAGCTATCAGTCCAAGGCGATTCTTGAACTGGTCGAATCGCTGGGCGGAAATCCACAAGGAAAGCGCGCGCCGTGAGGCCCGCCACCGCCACACAGCCGGCGTCGACCATCCTCATCGTCGACGACACGCCGGCCAATGTCGGCGTGCTGGTCGACTATCTGGAAGACAACGGGTTTCGCGTGGTGGTGGCGCAGGATGGGCAAGAGGGCCTGAAGCGCGCCGAATTCGCGCGGCCCGATCTGATTTTGCTCGACGTGATGATGCCCGGCATGGACGGCTTCGAGACCTGCCGCCGCCTCAAGGCCGACGACAAGACGCGCGACATTCCCGTGATATTCATGACGGCCCTGACCGAGGCGGGCGAGAAGGTCAATGCCTTCGGCGTGGGTGCGGTCGATTATGTGACCAAGCCGTTCCAGATCGAGGAAGTGCTGGCGCGCGTCAGGACGCATCTAGCCCTGCGCGACATGCAGTTCCAGCTGGAGAAACAGAACGATTTGCTGCAGCAGGAAATTGCCGTGCGGCTGCAGACCGAACGCGCACTGCGCCTGACGCAATTCTCGGTCGATCACGCCACGGTTGCGGTGGTCTGGATCCAGCCCGACGGCCTCTTTGCCTACGCCAACGATGCAGCATGCGACATGCTGCGCTATACGCGCGAAGAAATGCTTGCACTGGCCATGTACGATATCGAAATCGGCGTCACCCGGGAGAACTGGGCCCACAACTGGGCCTACATCAAGGAACGGCGCCACTACAGCAACGAAACGCGCGTGCGCACCAAGGGCGGCACGGTGCTGCCGCTGGAAGCCACCATCAATTATCTCGATTTCGACGGCAGGCAATATGCGATCGCCTTCGTGCGCGACGTCTCCGAGCGCAAGCGCGCCGAGCAGAGCTTGAACGAGAGCTACCAGAAGCTCAAGGAAAGCAACCGCAAGCTCGAGGACATGTATCAGCAATTGCTGCAATCGGAAAAACTGGCCTCGATCGGCCAGCTCGCCGCAGGCGTGGCGCATGAAATCAACAATCCGATCGCCTTCGTCCATGCCAATCTCGGCACGCTGCAAGACTATGTCGCGGGCATGCTGCAGCTGATCGGCATGTACGAACGCGTCGAGCCGCTTCTGGTTGAGCAAGCCGACCTGTTGTCCCAGATCGAACGGCTGCGCAAGCGCATCGATCTGGCGCACGTGCGCACCGACGTGCGCGATCTGCTTGCCGAATCGCAGGACGGCGTGCAGCGCGTGCGGCGCATCGTGCAGGATCTGAAGGATTTTTCGCGCGTCGGCGAAGTCGAGCGCCAGAAGTTCGAATTGCATGCCGGGATAGACAGCACGCTCAATATCGTCAAGCACGAATTGAAGCAAAAGTCCGAGGTGATCAAGGAGTATGGCGAGCTGCCCTTCATCGAAGGCGTGCCGGCGCAATTGAACCAGGTGTTTTTGAACCTGCTGGTCAATGCCGCGCAAGCCATCGAGAGCGACGGCCGCATCGTCATCCGCACCGGGCACGAAGGCGACTGGGTCTGGGTCGAGGTCGAAGACAACGGCCGCGGCATCCCGGCCGACAACATGACGCGCATCTTCGAACCCTTCTTCACCACCAAGCCGGTCGGGATGGGAACCGGGCTCGGACTATCGTTGTCGTACGGTATCGTCGCGCAGCACGGCGGGCGCATCGAGGTCAGCAGCGAAGTGGGCAAGGGGTCCACGTTTCGCGTCTGGCTGCCGGCGCATCCGCCACAGTCGCCGGACAATAGTTAGTTGCCGCTTCCCGCTGCGCTCGGTATGATGTCAGACGATATGCTAGTCGCTTGCGGATCATTCGATACAGCAACACTATTGGATCGATCCGCGTCAACTCACAACAAAAGGAGCATCCCATGCTGGCCAATAACGTCAAGACCGTCAGGAACGACATGAAGACCTTGCTGCGCGATGCGCAGGAACTGTTCCGCGAAGCCACCGCCGCCACGGGCGATAAAGCGGAAGAGCTGCGCCAGAAAGGCATCGGCCTGCTCGAAGCGGCCAGCGTCAAGGCGCAGGAATTGCAGAACGCCGCCATCGAAACCGGCAAGGAAGCCGCCAAGACTACCGACGAATTCGTTCACGAAAATCCGTGGAAAGCCGTCGGCATTGCCGCCGGCGTTGGTTTCATCGTCGGCCTGTTGATTGCCCGCAAGTAAGCCCCGGCCGATACGTCAACTGATCATGGAGCAAAAACCGCCGGGCAAATCCGACACACACTTGACCGCCGGCTTGATCGGCATCGTCAAGAACATGTTCGGCCTGTTCCTCACGCGCATCGAACTGGCGGCGCTGGAGTTGGGCGAGGTGCGTGCCACCCTGTTGAAGCTTGCCACCGTGTTCGCACTCGGCTTGCTTGCCGCGTGGTTCGCGCTCGCCTACTGGAGCGTGCTTCTGGTCTACCTCGCGTGGAATACGATGGGTTGGGTGATACTTCTGCTGGTGGCGCTTGGGTTCACCGTGGTCGCCATCGGCGTCTTCCTTTACGCACGTTCCGTCGTGGCCCAGGGCAAGCTCTCGCTGCCGGCGACCATGAGCGAACTGCGCAACGACCGCGACGCCCTGTTGTAGGAGAGAAGATGGTCAACGACAGCGACACCCCGATCGAATTGCGCAAGCAACTGCTCATCACGCAGGGTGCGATGTACCGCAGCGGGATTGCGACCTCGAAAGAGAAAGTGGTGCAGGGCTTGCGCGCCGATTCGCTGGCGCGCAGTGCGTTGAAGCAGGTTGGCCTGGCGGCCTTGTCGGCTTGGCGCACACGTTCCGGCGTGGCGGCGGCCACCAGCATGCCGGCCATCCTGCCCATTGTGGCCGGCGGCATTGCCCGTGCCTGGCGCGAGCGCAACTGGAAACCTGTGTTGCGCGGGCTCTTGATCGCCGGTGCCATGGCCGGTGCCACGGCTGCCTTTGTCGGCTACAGCCGGCGCAAGCAGGCGGCTGACGAAGCCGAGACCGAAGACGATTTCTGAAATCTGCAGACACAAAAAAGCCGGCTCGCGAGCCGGCTTTCTTATTTGCTGCGGGTCAGGCTTTCAGGCTTACTTGGCAGCCGACACCATGTAGTCGACCGCAGCCTTGACGTCGGCGTCCGTTGCCGTCATCGCCGTGCCCTTGGGCGGCATGCCCTTGAAGCCGTGCAGGGCGTGGTCATACAAGGTCGGCTTGCCTTGCGCGATACGCGGTGCCCAGGCGGCCTTGTCGCCGAACTTCGGCGCGCCGGCAATACCGGCAGTGTGGCAGGTGGTGCAGGTGGAATCGAACAACTTCTTGCCGGCATCGGCGGCAGGAGCCGACGTAGCCGGCGGAGCAGCAGCGGCAACCGGGGCGGCCGGCGCAGATGCGGCAGCAGTCTGGACAGGAGCGGGGGCAGGAGCAGAGGCCGCCGCCGAGGCGCTTGCCGCAGCGCTGGCTACGGGGGCAGCTGCCTTTACTTCCGGTTCCTTGAAATTGGCGCCGCCCTGATTGGCCATGAACACCAGCGCGCGTGCGACTTCGACGTCATCGAGGTCGGCGTTGCCGCCCTTGGCCGGCATCTGGCGGATACCCTTCAAGGCATGGTCAAGCAGCGTTTCGTAGCCTTGCGCGACGCGCGGGCCCCACGCACCCTTGTCGCCCAGCTTGGGCGCGCCCATTGCGCCGGTGCCGTGGCAGGTGGTGCAGGTCGATTTGAAGACTGCTTCGCCGCTTTGCAACTGCTTGGGTGCGTTCGCGTCAACCAGCTTGAAATTCTGATCGGCCACCGGAGCGACGCGCTCGGCAATGGCTTCCTTCGATTGGCTGTCCGAGCCGGCGCCGGTCTTGGGGGTGCTGGTCACGTATTGGACCAATAGCACGATGCAGACGATGGGCACCAGGAAGGCGGCAACGATAGCCACGATGAGTTGCTTGGGTGTTTTGATTGCGGATTCGTGTTCGTTATGTGCGTCGCTCATTATTCCCTCAATACAATTTTCGAAAGCTGTGACTCGAGGTGCTGCTGCATTTCGGCCCGCGCACTGTTGCAGTGCGGCACCTTGCCAAACCCTTGATTATAGACGTAACAACCATGTTTTGACACAAGAAATTGCCGCTTTTCATCGCAAAACATAGTGGGGAATGCTCCTATCGAGGAGTGTTCGGGCGGTGTGTTCGTGACAGCACGGCGCAGCTCGCCTATAATGCGAGGCGTTCGCACGGCATGGCCGCATTGCAAGATTTGCATTTCATGCAATCCTCAAGCAGCCATTTTGCGCTTCACGCCTCGACGGCTCCATCCAGGCCTCGAAGTCCTCCTCAACGCGGCTGTAGCTCAGTGGATAGAGTATTGGCCTCCGAAGCCAAGGGTCGCTGGTTCGATCCCAGCCAGCCGCGCCACGATCTTCTTTGTATTCAAACGCGCATCGGATTTTGGATTAGTTGGACCAAACCAGTTCAACCAAGTGGCTGATTTCGAGTGGTTTGCCTATGCTTTCCGCCTTGACTTTCCACTCTGCGGGATAGGGTGCCTTTGTCGGTGGCGAGCCGCCGAACAAGCCGACTTGAATCGCTGCGACAACGATGCCTTGCACGTCAAGTGCAGGGACCGAACTCGTCGCTTCCTGCATGCTTGCTGCCTCGGACTGTTCCAATGGCGGCGAGAAATCGAGCCAGATATGCGATCTTCGGTTTGGCTTTACCGCCACCACGATGTAACCCGAGCGTTTTGTCTGGTTGGCGAATCGGCTTGCCACCCGCTCTGCGCCGGCCCCTACACCCTTCAAATAGTCTGCGAAGCTCGCAACGTCGGGTACACGGGACGCCAACACCGATTCCGGCTGCAGTAGCATGACGCCGTGCATTTGGTAGGGTTTGTCGGCGGCGAGGGTTTTATTCATGGCTGCGCTGCAAAGAAGTCCCGCGATGGCGTGAATTGCGTTGCGGCGGTCCATTGTCATGTCTTCCTGATTTCAAGGTTTGCGAAGCATCTTGCTACAAAGCATGCGCTGGCGCAATCGATCTTTGCTTACCCATCGGTCCTTCGCGCGAAGAGACTCGAACGAGCGGCAATGTTATGTAGCGCCACGGCAGACATTTCGGGAAAAGTATCTTCCGCGCGAATCTGAATATGCTGTTCGATCGAGACCACATTTGCAAGATCCAAAGCGTGCAGCATACGGCCGCATAATTCCTGCGGCGTACGCGAGATCAATGCATTCGGCACGTTGAATTTCTTGGTCAAGCGGCCAAAATCTTCAAAGCCGTAGGACACCATAAAGGGATGCATTCCCGATTCGAGCGCGGCCTGGTAATCCTTGAACTCGTCTCCGCAAATATATGCGCGTGCCGGATTGATGTTGTTGCCGAACCGCGCGGCCTGAAAATGGGCCGTCTTGTTCTGACTCAGGGGGATATGAACCAGAAAATCCAATGCGTCCACATCGATTTCATGCCGGCGAAAAAGTTGGCGCAAGGTTTCCAGCGGTTCGTTTGTGATATTTCTCGTCATCAGCCCCACCACGATATTCGGTGCGTCGATCAGGGTTTGAATCATGGCTGCCATCCCCGGATACAACTGCGCCTCTTCGCGGTACACGTCCGTCAGCGTCGAGATCAACTGCCGGCGCCTCCGCCGGGTGATTTGTTTTTTGAGATTGGCTGGAAATTCCCTGAGTCCGCCGAAATATTTGAACAGGTGCCGCCTTTTTTGAAACCGCTCCTGATCACCCAGTGCCATTCCATGCAGGGCGAAGGCCTTGCCTATCGCCTGGTAGGCATCGATGGTCGTGCCATCTGCGTCGAGGATGATGAGTCTCTTGTTGCTGTTGAACATGATTCAGTCCTGATTGAAGAGCTTCCGCAAGAAATGCCGGTTCAAGTAACGACTACGATAGTTGTCATGGACTTTATCGAACCATCACGGTGACATGAGCTTCGGGCCTACACTGCCGGCAACTGCGCCCCACAAGCCGAATCCGCCATTCTTTTGTCGAATACTCCCTGATAGATGTCCACTACTCGCTGGGCGGCCTGGGAGGCGTCCCATGTCATTGCATATTCCCTCGCCTCGTCGCCCATGGCGGTTCGCAAGGCGCGGTCGTTGAGCAAACGGGATATTTTGCCGGAGAAGTCGTCGATGTCCTCCAGGGCGACCAGTGCGCCGCGATTGGGAGACAGGATATCGATGGTCCCCATTACCGCCGTGGAGACTACGGGGACGCCCAGCGCCATTGCCTCCAGCAGCACAAGCCCCTGGGTTTCCGTGCGAGATGCGAAGACAAAGACGTCGGCGGCACGATAGCAATCCATCAGTTCCGTTTCGCGATCCAGGTAGTCGATGAAACTGACGTTGCCGGCAAGGCCCATTTGCCTGGTGCGGTTTTGAAGGTCGCTTCGCGCCGGCCCTTCGCCGCAGATCAATAAAAGAATATCCGGGTGGTCCGCCCTCATGCGATCAATCACTTTCAACAGGAACCCGATGTTCTTTTCATGTGCGACGCGACCGGCAATCAGCAAGACTGGCCGGTCTTTGGGGATATCCAGTTTCGCCCGAAACGAGGCGCCGCTTCCAGGCTTGAATTTTTCCATCTGAATGCCGGTCGGCGCAATATGTATCGGGGTGACGCAGCCATATCGTTTCAATACCGCGCTCATGGCGTGGGAAGGCACGATCACCGCATCGACAGCATTGCATTGGGAGAGGGAAAAGCTGCGCGTGATTCGGCGCGTCAGGAACTTTGGCAGCACCGGCATGTAGTGGTAAAGGTACTCTTCGAAAAAAGTGTGATAGGTCTCGACCGTCGGTATATTCAGCAATCGCCCCAACTTGACTCCGGCATAGTGCGCGAGGAACGGCGTCTGGATATGGATGAGGTCGAATTCCCGTTGGCGAAGCCTTGGCAACAAGGCCCGGATCCTGGCAGGTTTCATCAGGCGATCTTCGGGATCCAGCATGACGTATCTGGATTCGACGCGCGTAATATGATCGACTTCCGCATGGCCCGCCGGATAAGCGGGCGCGATGACATGCACCTCGTGCCCTAATTTCGAAAATTCCTGCTGGAACGTGAGTATTGAAGTGGAGACGCCATTTATTCGAGGGAAATAAACATCCGATATCATCAAGATTCGCATGCTGATTTCCTCACTGTTTTGATCCTGAATGGATAAGGTTCCAAGGTGCTCCGTTGCCTATGTTGTATGGGTCGGCGGGCGACGACGATCACTTCGAGATCGACCAAAACAATATCGTTGGAAGTCGGTGCAATCGAAGTTTCGTCACGTTCCATTTACAATCGATCGGATCGAACGCCTGCTTCACTTCCGAGGCAATTTTGATGCCAGATGAAGCGCCTCCAGTCGCTTGGACGTGAAAGCGAAACCTACCTTCGTGTGCCTGGCGCTTTGTGCAGGCGTAGCGTCTGTCTTCAGATCCAGCAAATTTTTTCGGTGCAATTATTGGCGACACTTTTTGCAGACGGTTGATTCTTCGCTTAACCAATCAGGCTTGCGTGAACTGCATCAGAACCGGGCCTTGAGAACCTGCACGGCACAACTGGCCATTCAACATGCGTTCTGAATGATACTCCTTGCCTGCTTTCAGGAGGCAAGGGGGGAGGCTACTACTGCTTTTGCGCAGTGATGTTTGCTGCCCAGTTGTCGATCACGCGCAAATGGGCAGCATCACGCTGGAGTCAGCGTGGCCGATATTGCTTCAAAGGCTGATTCGCGCGTTGGAAGGGCGGCATCGATCTTCCGTCCGCGCTTGATGGCGTGCGAGGTGGATCCGGGCGACGTGCTGTGTCGATTCAAATAGCCTGCGCAAACCCGAACACCCCATTCGGATCATACTTCTGCTTCACCTGCTGCAAGCGCGCCAGGTTACTTCCGTAGTAAGCCTGCAGCGGATTCGTCAGCAGCGGATCGACGTAGTTCTGATAGGCTTCGCCGCTGCTCCAGCTTTGCATCACGCTGCGCATGCCGTTGGCCCAGGTTTGTGCTTCCGCGACCGTTGCGGCGTCGGTGCCCAACGCGAAATCGGCATAGTATTGCGCGCTGAAAATCGCATTGCGGTGGACGAAGGCGGTGGCGTCGGGTGCGACCTTGGCGATGGCGCCGCCCATCAAGTCCATGATGACGAGGCCCGATTTGCCGGCGGCCTGGCGCGTTGACATGGCTTGCAGCATGGCTTCGATTCCCGCCTGCGGCAGCGCCGCGTTGAAGAAGTCGGAACTGGCGGCAAAGGGCGAGCGCGGGTATTCGCCGTCCGGCGTCTCGCCGGCCAGGTGGCATTGCGAGACGGTGATGCCGTTGCAGCCGCTTAGCATTGCGTCGACGAAGTTTGTCGCGACGATGCTGGGGCTGATCGGCGTGGCGCCGGCGGCGGCCAGGAACTGCGTCCAATAGGGCGAGAAATCGCCGGGCGTGCCGATGAAGTAGCCCGATACGCCGACGTAGGGCGGGCTGCCCGGGCTGCCGTAGGCACCGAGCACGAGGCCGGCCCAGACTGTGTCGGGCAGGGTTTGCGGCCAGGTTTGCCAGGCGTTGAGCACGGCGGCGGCGTCGGAAAAATTGAATTGCGCCGAAAAGCTGGTCAAGTCGCCGGTGGTGAAAGTCTGGAAGGTGAAGGACGTGACGATACCGAAATTGCCGCCACCGCCGCCGCGCAGAGCCCAGAACAGGTCGCTGTTGTTATTCGCGTCGCACTCGACGAGCTTCCCGTCGGCCGTGACGATCTGGGCCGAGATGAGCTTGTCGCAGGTCAAGCCGTAGGCACGGTCGACCACGCCGATGCCGCCGCCCTGGGTGATGCCGGCAATGCCGATGGTGGGGCAACTGCCTGACGGTATGGACAAGCCCGCTGCGCCCAATTGACTGTAGATGTCGGCCAGCTTGGCGCCCGCGCCGATGGTGGCGCTGCTGCCGGCGAGCGTGATGGTGTTCATGTTGCCGACGTCGATCACCATGCCGCTGGTGGTCGAGTAGCCGGCATAGCTGTGCCGGCCCGAGCGCGCTGCCAGCGGCAGCTTGAACTTCTGGGCGAAGGCTAACGCCTGGCTCACGTCGGCGCTGCTTGCGCATTGCACGACGGCTTGCGGGAAGACGTTGTCGAAACTGGCGTTGAAGACCACGCGCACCTGCTCGTAGTTCGAACTCGACTGCAGTACCACGCTGCCGGTCAGGCTTGCGGCCAGGCCTTGCCAGTCAGACGCGGCAGGACCGCCGTTGGGAGGTGGTGTCGGTGTGCCGCCGCCCGATTCGCTTGAGCCGCCCGTGCCGCCCGTGCCGCCCGAGCCACCACAGCCCGCCAAGGCCAGCGCCGCCGCGCCGGTCGCTCCCAAAAATTCCCTGCGTTTCATGATGGCTTGTGCCCCGTTGGCATATCGACACATCGAGCATGGGTAGCATGGGCCTATCCGTCAACTGGTTTTGCCGGACTTTGGCCTGGTGCCATACCACTGGGGAACAGCGCGTGATGAAGACTTGGACAGTGCGGAAATGGGCACGACCACTCTCGCCGCTTGGGTAATCTGGTATGCCCGCCCGCTGGCGTACGCCGCGGGTCAGGCTTGGCCGCCGCGCAGATGGCAAGGGCGCGCACGCACTCATGGCGCGCCGCCCAAGCGCGACATCTTGTTCAAATGAAGGAAAGGTCAGCCTTGGCACTCACAAGTTCGGCAAAGCGGGCCATGTCGACGTTTCCGCCGCTGATGAGCACGCCGATGCGCTTCCCCTTCAACGCTTCCTTCATTTGGCGGGCCGCGGCGAAGCCGAGGCACCCGGTCGGCTCGACCATGATCTTCATGCGGGAGGCGAAAAACTGCATGCAATCGACCAGTTCGGCGTCGCCGGCGGTCAGGATGTCGTCCACGTCGCGTCGGATGATGGGGAAGGTGAGGGCGCCGAGGTGCTGGGTTTGCGCACCGTCGGCGATCGTCTTGGGGGTGTCGATGTGGACGATCTGGCCGCAGCGGAAGGATTGCTGTCCGTCATTGCCCGCAGCCGGTTCGACACCATACAGTTGCGTCTTCGGCGACAGGGCGCGGGTTGACAGCGCGGAACCGGAGAGCAGCCCGCCGCCGCCCAGGGGCACGAAAAATGCATCGAGCGGGCCGGCTTCCTCGAACAGTTCGGCCGCCGCCGTGCCTTGCCCGGCGATCACGTCAGGATGGTCATAGGGTGGAATCAGGGTCAAGCCGTGCTGTTCGGCCAGGTCGCGCCCGATTTTCTCCCGGTCTTCCTTGTAGCGGTCGTAAATCACCACCTTGCCGCCATAGCCGCGGGTTGCGGCAACCTTGGCAGCCGGGGCGTCGTGCGGCATCACGATGGTCGCCGGCATGCCCAGCAATTTCGCGGAAAGCGCAATGGCCTGCGCATGGTTGCCCGACGAGAAAGCAACGACGCCGGCGCGCTTTTGCCGTTCGTCGAACTTTGATAGCGCATTGAACGCGCCACGGAACTTGAATGCGCCCATGCGTTGCAGGTTTTCACACTTGAAAAAGACTTCGGCGCTGAATTCTTCATTGACGGTACGCGAGGTCATGACGGGGGTGCGATGGGCAAAGCCCTTGATGCGGGCGGCGGCGGCGGCAACGTCGGGGTAGGTCGGGAGTGTCGATGTGTTCATAAGCGTGGCAACTAAATGGTGGAAGTCGATGGCATGCAAAATGACGCAATGCGGGCGCGCCATCTTCCGGCGGCGCATTCCCGAATCCGATAAACATATTGTATCGGTGTTTGCCCCGGCGACAGGATTGGCGCGCATGGACACTGGTCGGCGGCCCTGTTTGCACGGTGTGCGCGCCGCATTCCATGGCTATGGCGGTTACGCCTGGCAACACCGCTACCGCCGGTCGTAAGTCGCTTTCGGGCCGCTGATATCTGCATAAATGACAATTCATGACCCAAAAAGTACCGTTCGTCGCATGGGGCTGGGGTGGCGCGGCGCGCTGTCGTAAAGTCTGACGCAGCAGTTGGAGGAGCTGGTCCGCTGGAGTACCATGGCGGTGCCGCGAATTCAGCTCGTCGAACACGGATCGTCGAACAATAATCAAAACGGAGTTAGACAATGTCATTCATTGCTGCAAGTCTAAAGGGGTTGGGCCTTGCGTCGCTACTGGCGGCCGGCATTGCCATCCATACGGCTGGGGTCGGAAGTGCTCCCGCCGACGCGCCTGCCACCGCGGGCGCACCTACGGCGCCTGCCTCATCAACCGAAAAAATATCGCCTAGCCTGGACGGCATTCCGCTGGCCGGCCGCATGGCGCGTGCCGTGACGGTGCCGTCCGCAGCCAATGCCTGGGGCGGCGCGCGCAGCGGCAACGAAGCCACGCTATCGGACCGCGTGGTGAATTACGACATCGCGGCCACGCTCGATCCGGAAAAGCATACCGTTGACGGCCAGGAAAAACTGACCTGGCGCAATCGCAGCGACAAGGAAGTGCGTTCGGTTTATCTGCACATGTACCTGAATGCGTTCGAGGGTAACGGCAGCACCATGTATCACGAGCAGAACCATAACGGTTTCGAGTTCCGCAGCAACGTCAAGATCAAGGATGGTCAGTGGGGCCATATCGAGCTGGGCAAGGTGACCCAGGAAGGCAAGGACGTGGCCTGGAGCTTTGTGCATCCCGACGACGGCCCGGCGACCGACCATACCGTCGTGCGTTTCGACTTGCCGACGCCGGTGGCGCCGGGCGCATCGGCAAGTTTCGACATCGCTTTCCACGACCAGTTGCCACGCGTGGTGGCACGCACCGGCTACTTTGAAACCTTCCACCTCATCGGCCAGTGGTATCCCAAGATCGCGGTGCTGGAGTTGCCCGGCGAGCGCGGGGCCACCGAAGTGCGCTGGAATGCGCATGAGTTCCATGCCTTTTCCGAGTTCTATGCCGACTTCGGCAACTTCGACGTGAAGATGACCGTGCCCAAGGGCTACACGGTCGGCGCCACCGGCGAAGAGCAGGGCGTGGCCGTGGAAGCGGACGGCAAGGTGACGCACCATTACGTGCAGGGCGACGTGCACGACTTCGCCTGGACCGCCGACAATCGCACCGCCAAGCCGCTCGAAGGCGTCTATACGGGCGAAGGCAGTCCGACGGTCAAGGTCAAGGTGTTGTATCCGCCCGAGTATGAAGCCAGTGCCGCGCCCTCGCTGAAGGCGACCATCGATGCGCTGGGTTACTTTTCCAAAACCCTGGGACCCTATCCCTACAAGACCGTGACCATCGTGATTCCGCCGTTCAATGCGGAAGAGGCAGGCGGCATGGAATATCCCACCTTCTTCACCGCGGATGGCCACGACAAGGCCGAGTCGGGCACCCTCGACCAGTTTATGGTCGACTTCGTCAACATCCACGAATTCGGCCATGGCTATTTCTACGGCATCCTCGCTTCCAACGAGTTCGAGGAACCGATGTTGGACGAAGGCATGAACGACTATTGGGATTACCACATGCTGCGCGCTGAAAACTACAAGATCCACCTTCCCTCGAGCTTCGTGAAACTGGGCGTGGATCTGCAGGCCGAGCCTTTCGAAATCGAGCGCTTTGCGGCAGAGAACAATGCGCCCGCCGACGAAACCGGGGAGAACTCCTGGAATCGGTATTCCTTCAACAGTTATGCCAGCGTCTATTCGCGCACCGCGACCCTGATGCACGATATCGAAGAATCGATCGGCCGCCCAACCATGGAACGCGCGATGAAGCAGTATTACGCGACGTGGAAGTACCGCCATCCGAGCATCGCCGATCTGCAGGCAACGCTGGCCCAGGTTTCCGGCAAGCCCGAGGTCGTGAACCGGATTTTCGCGCAGCAGGTATACACCACGCAGAAAGTGGATGACCGGATCAAGACCTTCACCAGCGAAGAAGACCTGCCCATGCCGGGCACCAAGCTCGTCAACAGCAAGTGGACCGAAATGACCCAGGAGCAGGCCGACAAGGCGGTGGAAGACCAGCGCAAGGCCTGGGAAGAGAAGCATCCCGATGCCAAGGAAGACAGCGGGCCGTTCGCCTTCCGTACTACCGTGATCCTGCGCCGCAACGGCCTGGCCGTGCCGCAGACGCTGGTGGTCAAGTTTGCCGACGGCAGCAGCGAGCGCGTGGTGTGGAACGACGACAAGCGCTGGGCGCGCTACATGTGGGTCAAGCCGGTCAAGGCCGTGTCGGCCCAGCTCGATCCCGATGAAATCAATAATCTGGACATGAACAAGCTCGATGACAGCCGCACCATCAAGGCCGACCATGGCGCATCGCGCCGCTGGACGGCGGAACTCGAATCCTTGATCCAATTGACCTTTTCCGCGATGGCTACGCTATGACTACCATGCCCCCCACCATGTCTCACACATCAACGAACCAGGCCGGATTTTCCGCAACCGTCGCCGGCGCCGGCCGGCGCGCCTTGCAGTGGCGCTTGCTGCTGCTGTGGATCGCCGTGCTGCTGATTCCCACGGCGATGCTGGCCGTGCCGCTGTGGCAGATTTTTTCCGACCAGCTTGACCATACGCTGCATGCAGCCGACCTGGCGCAGCGCTTGACACTGAATGCCGTCAGCGACTTGCTGGTTTCGGTGGTGTACGACGGCGCAGCGCTGAAATCGGTCAGCATGCTGGCCGCCTCGTTCGTCATGCTTGCCACGCCGTTCTTGAACGGCATGGTGGTCACCGCGGCGCGCTCGGCAGATGCGCCGGGTTTCGTTGCGCTGATCCAAGGTGGAGCGGCCGAATACTGGCGCATGTTCCGCATGCTGATCGTCTCGCTGCTGCCGCTGGCGATTGCCATCGGCTTGGGCTCGGCCGCCATGAATGGTGCCGACAAATTTGCCGAACACGCCATCCTGAAATCTTCCGCCGATCACATGGGGCTGGCGGCTCAAATTGTGTTGGGACTGTTGATGGTATTGGCCTTGGCCAGTATCGATGCGGGCCGCGCGCAGTTTGCCTTGTCGTCGAAGAAGCGCTCGGCGTTCAAGGCATGGTGGCGCGGCTGCAAGTTGATTGCCAAGCGTCCTGCGGCCACGCTTGGTTCCTATGTGGTGTTGACGCTGGTCGGCGTGATCGTGTTTGCCGTGTTCGGCTTGTTGCGCATCAATGTGCCGCATGCCAACCTGGCGGGCTTCATCGTTGGCGTGGTGTTCACCCAGCTTGCCGCGGTGGCGTTGGCGTGGACGCGCGGCGCACGTGTTTTTGCCCTGGCCGACATCGCCAAGACTCAGGCGGGCGGGTTTTAAGTCTGCCTGACCACGAGGGTGGTGCCCAGGGTTTCGGATTCCACGGGCACCCCTTCGATCAAGCCCAGGATCTTCTTCGCCAGCAGCACCCCGCCGTCGCGCAGGTATTGATGCACCGTGGTCAAGGGCGGCACGAAGGTTGCCGCTGCCGGCGTGTCGTCATAGCCCACCACCGATACTTCCTGCGGCACGCTGATGTTGCGGCCGTCGAGGGCGCGGATCGCTCCCATGGCCAACAGGTCGCTGGCGGCGAAGATGCCGTCGATGCCCGCGCCGCTTTCGGCACCTTGTTCGCGGATCAGCGCGGCGATGCAATCGTAGCCGGCTTCAAAGGTGAAGGCTTGCGGCGTCAGCAGCCGCACTGACTTACCCAATTCGCCCAGTGCCTCGGTGAAACCGGCGTAGCGCTCATGGATTTCGGCGTGATCGATATCGCCGAGAAAAACCAGATTCCTGCGACCCTGTGCAATGAAGTGCTGCGCCACACTGGCGCCGCCGGCGCGGTTGTCGCTGCCAACCAGCGTGCAGGGATGCAATGCATCGGGCGCACCCCATACCACCAGGGGCAAGCCGGTGCGCTGCAAGGCTTGCACCGCTTCGCCGTGCGGACCCTGGCCGAGCAGGATCATGCCGTCGGCGGATTGCACCGGAGCGGTGTCGATCAGCTGCTTGGACGTCAACAGCACGCTGTAGCCGGCCGTGGTCAGTTCCTGCGTGATGCCGCCCAGGAGGTCGAGCGGGTAGGGGTCCGACATCGGGCGATTCTTGGCCGGCGTCATTTCGACCACCACTGCGACCGAATAGCTGCGGCGCAGGCGCAGGTTGCGCGCACTGATGTTCAAACGGTAGCCGTGCTGCTCCGCGACTTCGCGGATCTTGGCGCGCGTCTTTTCCGTCACCAGCGGGCTGTTGCGCAGCGCGCGTGATACCGTGATGGCCGAGACGCCGGCAATCGCCGCCAAATCCTCCATGGTCATGCCGGATTCGCTTTTTTCGATGGCGCTTTTTTTCTTGGCTGGCATTGGGCTGGTAGCTGGTTGTGGCGGTCTATTGCGGTTCGTGATGCGATGGAAAACTGTTCACATCATAGCGAATAAAGTTTGGGGCCATGTTCGGAAATTGCAAAACAGCAAGCAAAATGATACCGCACAAGCCGGGGAAGAAACCCTGGACGGCAGATTTTCAGCCTGATTTGCCCTGCACATTTCCGTCCGACAGTATGGCGCAGAGTGGTAGAGGTGCGCTGTCAGGAGTCAAATCTTGCGCACTGTCACTGGTCTGCATGGCTGCGTGTTCCCTATCCTTCCCTGCCCTTTACCTGGCATGACTTTCACCTTGCAGACGCAAAGTGGTCTTGCCGAAGCAGGAGTAAAAGCCGCAGCAATAGCAACGCTGGCATCACGCAAATCAGGAGAAACGTTGTTTTTCGGTAATCGCATGTTATCGATAACAAATAAATTGACATCCATGTCATTTCTTGTTTCAATGGCCTCCGTCACCACATTCTGCCCGTTTCTGGAGTTTGAGTTCAGCAAAGCGACGGGCAAGGCAAAGAGGGGGAATCGGCTCCCTCCAGCTCAAGGAAGGGGGGAAGCCGGCAGTGTTTGCGCGAGGAGGGTATCCGCGAACGCTTACCGTCCCTGGGGCAGAACCGTCCAAAATCATAAGGAAGAGACAAATGAAACATACGAACAAGCTCCTGCTATCGTCAATCAGTGTTGCGGTTTTGACGCTGATGAATCAAGCCCACGCCCAGCAAGCCGGCGACACCGGCAATACCGCCAACACCTCCCCGCCTGCCCAGGCGACTTCGCAAGACGCGGCCGTCCAGGCCGAGGTGCAACAGGTTGTGGTGACCGGTGTTGCCAACGGCGGCTCCAAACGCAAGATCGACTCGGGCTTCTCCATCACCACGGCGACCGAGGAGCAGATGAAGGAAGCCGTGCCGATGAGCACGGCCGACATGATGAAGATCTCCCCCGGCGTGTACGTCGAATCGACCGGCGGCCAGACCGGCGCCAACATCCAGATCCGCGGTTTTCCGTCCGGCGGCGATGCGCCTTACGTTACCTTGCAATTGAACGGCTCGCCGCTGTTTCCGGCGCCGACGCTGTCGTTCCTGGCCAACGACTCCACTTTCCGCATCGACGACACGGTGCAGCGCGTGGAAATCCTGCGCGGCGGCCCGAGCGTGATCTTCTCCAACGGCCAGCCCGGCGCCACCATGAATTTCATCTTGAAGACCGGTGACGATACGCCGGAAGGCACGATCCGCGCCACCGTCGGCACGGGCGACCTGATGCGCTACGACCTGTATTACGGCGGCAAGTTGGCCGACGGCTGGTACGGCTCGATCGGCGGCTTCTACCGCACCGACAACGGCGTACGCGACCCTGGCTTCCCGGCCGACGACGGCGGCTCCATCACGGCGACCTTGCGCCACACCATCACTGACGGCGAGATGCTGTTCTACGTGCGCGGCACCGACGACAAGAACGCGTTCTATACCGGCGTGCCGGTGGTGCTGCAACCCAACGGCTCGCTCTCGGCCTATCCCGGCGTCAACCCCTTGACCTGGACGCCGATGAATAACGAGAGCCGCGAATTCACGCTGCCCGACGGCACGCATGACGACCTGTCCAAGGGGCGCGGCGCAAGCAACGGCGTAATCGGCTTCGACTTCGACCAGAAGATCAACGGCTGGGACGTCAACAACAAGATGAACTACTTCAAGGGTGACCAGCCGACCATTGCGCTGTTCTCCGGCCCGACGCCCTTGACCATGTCTTCGCAGATCGGCAACTTTGTCACGGCGGCCAATGCCAACGCAGCCCTGACCACCGCAGCAGGCCGTGCGGCGGTGACCGGCACCGGCACGTATGCCGATGGCGCCGGCGTGGTTGCCGCAGGTACGGAGACGATCCAATACGGCCTGTGGGACGTGGACAAGAAGCTCAAGAACTTCACCGACGAATTGCGTTTCACCAAGGAGATCGTCAAGGACCACACGGTGACCTTCGGCTTGTATACGTCGGAATATTCGTCCGACGACGTCTGGAAGCTCGGCAACAATCTCTTGACCGACCTCTCGGGCCGTCCGATCCAGGTGACGCTCGACAATGGCGTGCAATCAACCAGCAGCAACGGCTTCGCGTCGAGCTGCAGCTTCTGCATCGCCGAAAACGGCAATACCAGCAACCGCGCCCTCTACGTCTCCGACGACTGGAAGGTGCTGGACAACCTGCACCTCGATGCGGGCCTGCGTTATGAGCGCCAGCAAATGAGTCTGGCATATCAAAGCCCGAGCACGGCGGCGTTCGTCGGCGGCAATCCGCTGGCGGCCTACAACTACGGCGTCTCGCAGCCAAACGGCCCGGTCATTTCCTACAACGATAGCTGGAATCTGACTTCGTTCACGGCCGGCGGCATCTACAAGCTCGATAAGGACATGAGCGTGTTCGCGCGCTTCAACGAAGGCGGCCAGTTCCCGTTCTTCGACCAGGTGCGTGGCTCCATCGTCAGCGATCCGCCGCCTGTCACCAAGATCAAGCAGTTCGAACTCGGCTTCAAGAACGTCAATTCGTTCTATACAGCGTTCATCAACCTGTTCGCCAACCAGTTCAACAACCAGTTCCAGGGCGAAAGTACCTTTGCCGGCCTGCCGATCAATACCATAGGCGGATCCAAGACCTACGGCATCGAATACGAATTCGCGATCCGCCCGATCAAGAACCTGCAGATCGCCCTCTCGGGCGACGCCCAGCACGCGCGCTATCAGGACTACGACAATGGCATCAATCCTGGCATCAACGGCATGATGGTGCAGCGCCAGCCCGCCAGCCAATGGCGCCTGACGCCGTCCTACTTCATCCCCTTGGGTGACTACTCGCTCAAGCTGTACGGCACCTACTCCTTCATCAACGCGCGTTACGACGACCAGCAAAATGCCGAATACCTGCCGAGCTATCACACGCTCGACGCCGGCGCCTTGCTTGAAGTCGGCCAGAAGCTCGAGTTCCGCTTGTCCGGCACCAACTTGACCAACGAACTCGGTTTGACGGAAGGCTCGGCTGGTCGCGTGGTGAGCGGCGGCGGCAGCACCGTGATAGGCCGTCCGCTGTTCGGCCGCGCCATCGAGCTGTCTGTCATGTACCGCTTTGAATGACGAGGGAAGGGCGCGAAGCCTCGCCGGTTCGCGCCGTAATACCATGATCGAATCGACGATAGCAGGAAAACTGGTGTTGGCGCGCACACGCGAGCGCGCCGCGCCGCGCCTTCTGGCCGACATCGGCGGCACGCACGCGCGTTTCGCCATCGAAGTCGCGCCCGGCATCGTCCTGGCGATCGCGGTGCTGCCGTGTGCCGCCTATGCGACGCCGGAAGAGGCGATGCGCGACTACCTGGCGTCAAGCGCGGCCATCGACGCCGGTGCCGGTGCGGTGCGCGAGGCGGCGCTGGCCATTGCCGGTAACGTGAACGGCGAGCGCGTGCGCATGACCAATCACCACTGGCTGTTTGTGCCGGAGGCGATCAGGAAGGCGTTCGGCCTGCACGCGCTGACGCTGTGCAACGATTTCTCGGCCCTGGCGCTGGCGATCCCGCGTTTGAGTCCGGCGGAAAAGCGCCAGGTCGGCGGCGGGCGCGCCATCGAAGGGGGCGCGACGGGCGTGCTGGGGCCGGGTACGGGCTTCGGCGTCTCGGGCCTGGTGATGGCGCAGGGCGATTGGACGCCGCTCGAAACCGAGGGCGGCCACGTCAACTTTGCGCCCTCCAATGAAGTCGAGTGCCGCATCCTCGAATACGCCTGGCGCGAGCATGCGCACGTCTCGGTCGAACGGCTGCTCTCCGGCATCGGCTTGCACATTGTCTACCGGGCCTTGTGCGAGCAGGCCGGCGTGGTGCCGACTGCGGCCGAGGTGCCGGAAATCATCCGGCGCGGTCTGTCGGGCGAATGCGCGCAAAGCAGTGCCACCATCGATACCTTCTGCGCCATGCTGGGCACGGCAGCGGCCAATGTGGCGCTGACTTTGGGCGCGGTAGGCGGCATCTACATCGGCGGCGGCATTGTGCCGCGCCTGGGCCCGCGCTTCGATGCATCGGGCTTTCGCGCGCGCTTCGAGGCCAAGGGACGGTTTTCGTCTTACCTGGCCCAGATTCCAACCTATGTGATCACGGCCGAATACCCGGCCTTCAAGGGCTTGTCGGCCAGGCTGGCCGCCATCCAAACGAATTAAAGGACGTCATCGTGCAGCAGAAACACCGCCGGCCTCACTCCTTCCCGCTCGATCCCTGGCGGATACGCGAGACCGGCTTTGACACCGAATCGCACTTTCTCGACGAAACGCTGTTCGCGCTCGGCAACGGCTACATCGGCTTGCGCGGTTCGCACGAGGAAACGTATACCGGCCCCAAGGGCAGCTCGCGCGATGGCTGCTATCTGAACGGCTTTTACGACACCGAGGAAATCCACTACCCCGAAAACGCCTATGGCCTGGCGCGCTTGAATGAATTCATGCTCAACGTGCCCAACGGCAAGCGCGTCGACTGCATGATTGAAGGCGAGCGGCTCGACCTCTCGCAAGGCGAGGTGTTCAATTACGAGCGCACCCTCGACTTCAAGAGCGGCATCGTGGTGCGCCAGTTCGAATGGGTGTCGCCGCAGGGCAGGCGTGTGGCGATCTCAAGCCGGCGCATGGTTTGCCTGGCACACAAACACCTGTATGGCGTGGAGTATCAGGTGCGTGCCTTGAATTTCTCCGGCCGCGTGCGCCTGGCTTCGACGCTTGATGGTGCGGTGAAAAATCTCGAAGCCGGCGACGATCCGCGTGTCGGCTCGTCGGTTTCCGGCCCTTCGCTGCATTTGATCGACCTGGAACAGGAAGCCGGCTATGCCGCACTGACCCAGCGCACCTCCAACAGCGGCTTCACGCTGGTTTCAGCGACCGATGTGGAGTTGATCGGTTCGACCAACATCATCGAGCATGCGGTGCATGGCCAGCGCATCGAAACGCATTTCGACTTCCACCTGGCGCTGGGCGAGAGTGCCACGCTGGTCAAGTTCGGCTGCTATTTTTCTTCGCGCGACTATCCCGAGGGCGAACTGGCGGCGCGCGCGCGCGATTCCTTGCTCCAGGCCAAGCGCACCGGATTCGACGTGCTATGCGCGGAACAGGCGGCCTACCTTGCCGACTTCTGGGAGCAGGCCGACGTCGAAATCGCCGGCGACGACGCCTTGCAGCAAGGCATGCGCTTCAATCAGTTCCACCTGCTGCAATCGGTGGGGCGCGACGGCAAGACCAACATCGCCGCCAAGGGCCTGACCGGCGAAGGCTACGAAGGGCATTACTTCTGGGATACCGAAATCTATATCCTGCCCTTTTTCCTCTATGCGAAGCCAGACGTGGCGCGCAAGCTGCTCGAATACCGTTACGCCGGCCTGCCCAAGGCGCGCGAACGGGCGCGCCAGATGTCGCACGCCAAGGGCGCACTCTATCCCTGGCGCACCATCGCCGGAGAAGAATGCTCGGCCTACTATCCGGCCGGCACGGCGCAATTCCATATCAATGCCGACATTGCCTACTCGATCAAGCAATACGTCGAAGTCAGCGGCGACACGGCCTACCTGTTGCAATACGGCGCCGAAATCGTGCTGGAGACGGCGCGCATCTGGATCGGTGTTGGTGGCTATGCTCCGAATCATCCCGAACGCTTCTGCATCAATGCGGTCACCGGCCCGGACGAATACACCGCCATCGTCAACAACAACTATTACACCAACCTGATGGCCCAACTGCATCTGCGCTATGCGGTAGAGGTGGCGGAAACCATCATGCGCGCCGACCCGAGCGCCTTCGCGCGCATTGCGGCGGCCATCGAGCTGGAGCCGCAGGAAGTCGCGGAATGGCGCCGCGCTGCCGATTGCATGCACTTGCCGTACGACGCTCGCCTCGGCATCCATCCGCAGGACGACAGCTTCCTGTCCAAAAAAGTGTGGGACTTCGCCGCCACGCCGCGCGCCAATTATCCCTTGCTGTTGCACTATCATCCGCTGGTAATCTACCGCCATCAGGTGTGCAAGCAGGCCGACGTGGTGCTGGCGCTCTTGCTGCAAGGCGACCGCTTCACGCTGGAAGAAAAGCGGCGCGACTTCGACTATTACGAAAAGGTCACGACGCACGATTCCTCGCTCTCGTCGTGCATCTTCAGCATCGTCGCTTCCGAAGTCGGCTATGCCGACAAGGCTTACGACTATTTCATGGAAACGGCCCGGCTCGATCTCGACGATACGCATGGCAACACCTGCCACGGCGTGCATACCGCCGCCATGGCCGGCACCTGGCTCGGCGTGGCCTGCGGCTTCGCCGGCATGCGCGCGTATGGCGGCAACCTGCGCTTTGCGCCTACCTTGCCGCGCCAATGGAGCCATTACCGTTTCCGTGTGCACGTGCGCGGACAGTTGCTGCAGGTGCAGGTGGCGGCTGATGGCGTCGAATATCGCCTGCTGCAAGGCGAACAGCTCGACTTCACGCATCGCGGCGAACCGGTCGAACTGACGCGCGCCCAGCCCGTATGCAAGCTGGCGCCGGAGGCGGCATGAGCGGCGCGCCTATCCGCCCCACTCACTTCCGCGCCGTCGTGTTCGATCTCGACGGCGTGTTGACCGATACCGCGCATTATCACTACCTGGCGTGGAAGCGCCTGGCCGATTCGCTCGGCATCCCCTTCGACGAAGCCGCCAACGAACACCTGAAGGGCATAGACCGCATGGGTTCGCTGAACCTGATCCTGGGTGACCGTGCCAAAACCTACTCGCCCGAGAAAAAAATTGCCTTGGCCGACAAAAAGAACGACCATTACCGGCAATTGATTGCGACGATGACGGCGACCGATCTTCTTCCAGGAGCGCGCGATGCCCTATTGCTGGTCAAGGCGGCCGGCTTGAAAACCGGCCTGGCGTCGGTGTCGAAAAACGCTATGACCGTGGTCGAGCGGCTAGGCATCGTGGACCTGCTGGACGATATTGTCGATGCGGCCACCGTCACCCACAGCAAGCCGCACCCGGAAATCTTTCTCACGGCGGCGGCGCACCTGGGCGTGGTGCCGGCGCGTTGCCTCGGCGTGGAAGATGCCATCGCGGGCGTGCGCGCGATCAAGGCGGCCGGCATGACGGCCCTTGGCGTGGGCGACCCGGCCGTGTTGACCGAGGCCGATGTGGTCATTCCGGGCTTGCACCGCTTTACCCTGGACGTGGCGTAGAAACGGCAACAAAATGAGTCTGGCGTTGTTGTCGCTCCTTGCCGTACAGGCGTACTGTCTTCGTCGCGACGCCTAGCTAGCCTCATTTTGTTACCGTTTCTTTCTTGTAGAGACTTGCTCGATGAAAAACTGGAGAATCACGCTCTCGCTGTTCCTGATCTACTTCCTGTTCGCCATGTTGTTGAACAGCGTGGGCACCGTGATCCTGCAAGTGATTCACCATTACGACGTCAGCAAGCCCGCCGCCAGCATCCTCGAAGCATTCAAGGACTTGAGCATCGCCGCGGTGTCTTTCATCGCCGCAAGTTTCCTGCCGCGCGTGGGCTATCGCCGCTCCATGCTGATCGCGCTGGCCCTGATGGCCTGCGCTTCAGCCGCCATGCCATTGGTGCCGGGCTTTTTCACGACCAAGATGTTCTTCATGTGCGCCGGCATGTCGTTCGCCTTGGTCAAGGTATCGGTATATTCGGCCATCGGCCTGCTGACGGAAGACGAGAAGGGCCACGCGCAATTGATGAACCTGCTCGAAGGCACCTTCATGGTGGGCGTGCTCTCGGGCTATTGGCTGTTTTCCGCCTTCATCGATTCGAACGACCCGCACTCGCCGTCATGGCTCAAGGTCTATTGGGTACTGGCGGGTTTGTGCGTGTTCATCTTCCTGTTGCTGTTCGGCGCCGAGTTCGACGAGTCGCAGGCACAAGCACCGGAAGCGGGCGAAGCGCAAGGCTTCCTCGCCATGCTGGCTTTACTGGCCAAGCCCGTGGTCTACATCTTCCTCGTCTCGGCCTTCCTCTCGGTGTTGATCGAACAGGGCGTGACGTCCTGGCTGCCGACCTTCAACAATGAAATCCTCAGGCTGCCGCTGGCCATGAGCGTGCAGGTGACGAGCATCCTGGCGGCATCGACCGCCATCGGGCGTTTGTCGTTCGGCGTGCTGGTGAAGAAGATCAGCTGGTATGCGCTGCTCAACATCTGCGTCATCGCCATGGGCGTGCTGGTGGCGCTGACCCTGCCGCTGGCCGCCGGCCTTGCGCCGGGGCAGGTGGCCGACTGGGCGCATGCGCCGGTGGCGGCGTTCATCTTTCCCTTGATCGGCCTCTTCATGGCGCCGATCTACCCGGTCATCAATTCGCTGATCCTGAGTGCGCTACCCAAGCACAGGCATGCGGCGATGACGGGATTGATCGTGATCTTCTCGGCGCTTGGCGGGACCAGCGGGTCATTGATTACGGCTGCTGCGTTTGCGCGCTTGGGTGGGGAGGTGGCGTTTTATCTGACGCTGGTGCCGATGGCGGTGATCTTGGCGGCGTTGTTTCTGTTTCGGCGGGAGTTGGATCGGGGGCATGTGGAGCAGTCGGGTGCTGTGTTGCAGGGCGGTGCGGCACACTGACCGCTGCGTGCCATAAGTCTTGTCTTCCTTTTGCGAATGACAAGACTGTCTTCTCGTTGTGGAAGCCTTCGCCGGGGGCGGCCCGGCAGCCGCTCACTTTCTTTGCTTCGCCAAAGAAAGTAAGCAAAGAAAGGCGACGCGACACCATCGCCCCTTCGGGGTGCCCAAAAAGTCAGACGCCAAAGCGGGAAGCGCAGGAAACTCGCCTTCGGCTCAGACAGCCTGCGCTTCTTTTTCCGCTTTGACGTCTGACTTTTTGGCGATGCTTAACGCGAAATGGCCTCCGGCGCTATCGAATCCTGTTTCAAGTGGCGTCCCGAGGAGGTGTCTGCATTTGTACGCAGTACATAGGTGAGTCAGGAATGGTTTTGATAGACCTACTTAGCGTCGGATTTCTATACGCACCGGTCTGTGAATGTCGACGAAGCGGACGTCTAAGGGAAGATGAGCCGGTTAGTGCTCACTTTGCAACAAGCCGCTGACCCGATACTCGGGGGCGTTGTGTGGAGAACCCAACACGGTAACGGCAGCGTTCCTTGACTGGCAATGGTTGCATACGAAGAACAAAACATCGTTTATGGTTAGCTGCGGGGAACCAAGTACAAACCACTGCCCACAACTCGGATTTTGACACTGTTGGATTTGACCGTGCACGAATTCGTCCCCTTGAGTTGGATGAGGTTGTTAGTTTGCATCCACCGTCATAGTACCGATAATCAAGCGAGAACAACTAACAACGGAGAATGAATCTTTAGATTGCGTATTACCTAGCGAGTCGCGATAGGATCCGGTGGTGCCGGACGCCGTTTCGCGTTAAGCATCGCCAAAAAGGCAGGCATCAAAGCGGATAAAGAAGCGCGGATGTTTGAGCCGAAGGCGAGTTTCCGCGCTTCCCGCTTTGATGCCTGCCTTTTTGGGGACCCCCGAAGGGGGCGATGGTGTCGCGTCGCCTTTCTTTGCTTACTTTCTTTGGCGAAGCAAAGAAAGTAAGCGGCTGCCGGGCCGCCCCCGGCTAGGATCAACGGAGCGGTCGCTCAGAAAAAACACCGGCCGTCGTAAGCCTTACGGCACATTATGCCCGTTCGCCGCCGTCCAAACCGCAAACCAATGCACCCGCGCCAACGTAATCGAAGTCGCCGCCACGGCCTCGCGCGCCGCCTCGATGCGGCGCGATCCGGTCAACACCACCGGCTTCGACGGATGCTGCAACACCCAGGCATAAGCAATCGTGGTCGGCGACACGCCGTATTCCGCAGCCAATCCATCCAGGGTCGCGCGCAGTCGCAGTGCCTGCGCACTATGCTCGGCAAACAAGCGCCCACCGGCCAGGGCCGACCAGATCATCGGCGCTACGCGCAGGCGCTGGCATTGGTCCAGCGTGCCGTCGTGCAGGGGATCCAAGAACATCGGCGACAGCTCCACCTGGTTCGTCACCAGCGGGGTGCGTGCGGCCAGCAATTCGAACTGGCTGGGCGTGAAATTCGATACGCCGAAGTGCTTCACCTTGCCGGCCCGCTTCAATTGCGCGAAGGCTTCGGCAACTTCGTCGGCGTCCATCAAGACGTCGGGGCGGTGGATCAGGAGCACGTCGATGGTGTCGATGCCCATTAGCCGCAGCGACTTTTCCGCCTGTGCCACGATGTGACTGCGGCTGGTGTTGTAATGCGGCGCGCGCGTGGCGCTTTGGTCTGCGATCGGCACGATGCCGCACTTGGTGACGATTTCGAGCTTGTCGCGCAAGCCGGGTTTGAGTGCCAGCGCTTCGCCGAACGGGGCTTCGCTGCCGTAGATGTCGGCGTGGTCGATGGTGGTGATGCCCAACTCCAGCGCCTGTTCGACGAAGGCGAGGCGTTCCTGCGGCGTCATGTTCCAGCCGCCCAGGCGCCACATGCCCAATGCGATGCGGGAAAATTCGGGACCATTGGGGGCGATTGCGAGGCGTGGGGTAGACATGGGTGGGATTCGTGGTGAAAGTGGAAACGCGCGATTATGCCGAATTATGCCGAAAATGCGGCTTCCATGTGGTTTGGCCGGCTTGGCACGGCGCATTGTGAAAAATACCGCGCAAACCGGCATCAAACTGCAACATTTCGTGCCGTATCAGGCCTACCAATTGTTACCCATGTTGTAAAATGTTTCTCATTCCCCGGTTTTCCCTTGTCGGGCGGGAGCGGCTGTCATTCCAGCCCCGCCGACGTGTCCGGTTTTGCGTGCGCATTTGCAGTGGTATGGGTGTATGAGTTATTTATCGCCTGAGTTTGCGGTCTTTTTCCTCGCATTCCTGGTTTTATATTGGTCCCTGGTGAAATGGAGCCGGGCGCAGAAGGCCTTGCTGCTGGCCGCGAGCTATGGCGTCTACGGCAGCCTGGACCTCAATTTCGCGCTGACGCTGGCGGTCTATTCGCTCGTCATCCTGCTGCTGTTTGCCGCCGTCCTCGAGTGGCCGCAATGGCGGCGCTGGTTCGCCGGCTTCGGTATCGTCGCCTCGGTGGCTAACCTGGCGGTCTTCAAGTATTTCGACTTTTTCCGCGAAGCCATCCAATCCGGCGCCGACGCCATGGGCTTGAATTGGGCCTTGCCGGCAGTCGATATCCTGATGCCGATCGGCATTTCCTTCTATACCTTCCAGGCCATCGCCTATCTGGTTGCCGTCGGCAGCGCAGAGCGCGAGCCGGCCAATTGGCTCGACAGCCTGCTGTATCTCGCGTTTTTCCCGACGTTGTTGGCCGGGCCGATCTGCCGTCCCAAAGTCCTGTTGCACCAGATCGAAGTCGGCGGGCCGCGCCGCATTGCCGATCCCAACCTCGCCACCTGGCTGCTGCTTTCGGCTCTGGTGAAAAAGGTCTGGCTCGCCAGTTGGGTGGCCGACGCCTGGGTCAAGCCGCTGTTTGCCAATCCCGATGCCTACCAGGGCCCGGAACTGGTGATGGGCATGTATGCCTTCGCGGTGCAGATTTATCTCGATTTCTCGGGCTATTCCGATCTCGTGATCGCGCTGGCCATGTTGCTGGGTTACCAGTTGCCGGACAATTTCAACTACCCCTATCTGGCGCGCAACCTGCGCGAATTCTGGCGCCGCTGGCATATCTCGCTTTCCACCTGGATCCGCGATTACGTCTATATCCCGCTGGGCGGCAACCGCCACGGCTGGGTGATCACGCAAGGCACGCTCCTGGCGGCCATGCTGATCAGCGGCCTGTGGCACGGCGCGAGCTGGAAGTACCTGATCTGGGGCGCGCTGCACGGTTTCGGCGTGATCGCGCTAAATAGCTACCAGAAAGCCGGCGGCAAGCCCTTGCCGGGCTTCATCTCGGGTTTCCTCACGTTCAACCTGGTGTGCCTCGCGTGGGTGTTTTTCCGCGCCGACGGCTGGCAGGAAGCGGTCAATTACATCGCCGGCTTCGGCCGCTTCAATGCGCCGCTGCACCTGAACGTGCTGGCCGGCTTGATTTTGCTGGCGCTGTTTTTTGCCTTCACGGCGATCAGCGAGCGCTTTTCGCGCGAATCGGTTGCCTTGCTCGCACGCACGCCCTTGCTGATGAAACCGTTTTTGCTGGCGGCCGTGGTGCTGGTCGTGACCCTGCTCGGGCCTTCCGGCGTGCCGGCCTTCCTCTATTATTCGTATTGATCGCCGATGGACCAGGACATCACAAAGCCGTCTTCTCCCGCCGCCACCCTGTTCGTGCTCGGCGCCACGCTGGCACTGGTGTGCTGGCTGCGGCATGACGCGCTCGATACCTACTGGCAGCAGACACGCCACGGCGAACTAGGCCTGACCGCCGCGACCAAAGACCCGCTGTGGGTCGAGGGCGTGGAATTCAGCAATCAGCTCTCCAGCAACATCGACGCGGGAACGCAATGGCTGAACATGTTAGGCAGCCGCGTGACGCTGGCCACCAATATCGTCTTGACCGGACCCGAATCCGTGGCGCCGGCGCAAGCCTCTGCTCCGGCGGTCGCCGCGCTGCCGGCGCGCTCAAGCCTGGTGCCATCGACGGCCTTGGCAACCGTTCCCCCGCTGCCCGGGGATGCGCATGGCGCATCCGCACCCAAAGCGGTGGGCCCGGCACAGGGGGATATGCCTGGCGCTGCCGTATCGACGGAAGCGCACACCTTGCCGCCCCTCTCCGACGACGGCCGCATCGTATTGACGCCGCAGGACAAGGTCTTGCTGGTGGGCGACTCGATGATGCAGGGCGTGGCGCCGCACGTTGCGCGCGCCTTGCAAAAGGCCAATATTCCCAGCGTGGACTTGAGCAAGCAAAGCACCGGCCTGGCTTACCCGAGCTATTTCGACTGGCCGGCCACGGTGCAAAAAACGATTCCCGATGCCGGCATCACGGTCATGGTGGTGTTTTTGGGCGCCAACGATACCTGGGACATCTTCATCGGTGGCCGTGCCGAGCGTTTCGGCAGCGAGAAATGGCAATCGGTCTATGCGCAGCGCATCGACAGCATGGTCAAGTTCGCCGAATCGCAAAACGTGCGCGTGATCTGGCTCGGTGCGCCCAACATGGGCCGGGAAAAGATCAATAGCGGCGTGAAGATCCTCAATCATCTGTACCAGAGCGAAGCCAGCGATGGCCTGGCGCGTTATGTTTCGACGCGCGAACTGCTCTCGGGCGGCGACGATACCGACGTCTACCAGAAGCACATCACGATGGATGGCGGCAAGACCGTCACGGTGCGCACCGACGACGGCATCCATTTCACGCGCGTCGGCCAGCAAATGCTGTCCAACCTGATCCTGCGTCAGTTCGCGATTCCTTCGAACGCGCCTGCAGCATCTGTTGTACCGCCGGCCGCTCCTGCCAGTAACCCCGCCAGCAATCCTGCCACCGCTCCCGCCGCCACCGCCTCGCTTGCTGGGAAGCAGCCTTCCTGATGGGTTCGGGGGCGTTACGCCTTGCGGCACTGGCCGCGGCGCTGGTCCTGCTGCCCGCGGCACGGGCTTCGAGCGTGGTCAACTATGGCGACCTGAACGCGCCGCACCTGTGGAGCCAGCTTTCCGCGCTGGAGCATGGCTATGGCGAAGACGTGCGCGTGGTGCAATTGGGCGATTCCCACACCGGCGGCGACTATTTCACGCAGACGCTGCGCGAGCAGATGCAGCAGCGTTTCGGCTCGGGCGGCATCGGCTGGCTCACGCCCGGCTACGTCAAGAACCAGCGCTCGGCCCAGGTCTTGATGCACATGAGCGGGCAATGGAACACGCGCGTCAGCCATAGCGAGCCGGGAAATTTTCCCTTGGGCGGCGTCGTCAGCCAAGCCTCGGCCGGCGCGGCCATCGAGATCGCACCCAAGATTCCACTCTCTGGCTTGCTGCGCGTTTCGATCTGGACCCGGCGCCCCAACGACGCGCCTTCGGGCGGCTGGACCCTGACTTTTCCCGACGGCGAAGTGCGCGAGCTGCCGCCGGCTTTCGACAACGATTGGCATGTCAGCTACGTGATCGGCAACGCCAATGACATCAACAGCCTGTTTTTGCGCGCCGGCAATAATCCGCCGGAATTGGGCGGCATCGCGGTCGATACCCTGTCGCATGGCGTGACCGTCGATGCCTTGGGCATCGTCGGCGCGGTGCAAAAGGTGATCACGAACTGGCAGCCGGAGGCGGTGCGCGAGCAATTGGCCTGGCGCCGGCCGAACCTGATCATCCTGTCCTACGGCACCAACGAGGCGTTCGACCCCAGGTTCGACCCTGAAATCTACCGTGCCGACCTGCGTCGCACCATCCGCGAACTGCGCGATGCGGCGCCCGAGGCGGCGCTGCTGTTGATCGGCGCGCCCGACGCCGGCAAACAGAGCGGCGCCGGCGACCGTGTCGGCTGCCGTTATCCCTTGCCGCCGGCACTGCGTGCAGTGCAGGACGTCCAACGCAACGTGGCGCGCGAGGAGCGGCTGCTGTTCTGGGATTGGTCCGCCGCCATGGGCGGGCGCTGTGCCATGCAGCAATATGCCAGTGCCAACCCGGCGCTCGGCCGGCCCGACCTGATCCATTTCACCGAGGAAGGCTATGCCAGGAGCGGCATGTCGCTCTATCAAGCCTTGATGGAGTCCTACGTTCGCGGACGATGAAGCCGCCATCAGGCGGCTACCCGATTCCAGCGTGCCGGGTCGCGTTCGACCGGTATAATCATTGTATGCGCCCTGCCAAGGTTGGTAATTGTCCGAACCTTGCATGCGGGGCATGACTTTTACGAGCATTTCCCATGTTATCTTCACAAAAACAACAGATCATCGCCTTGTTCGACGCAGCCTTGATGCCCGTTTTGGCCGGCAGCGAGTTGCAGCCCAATATCGTGTTGGAGCGTCCGCGCGACCCCGCGCACGGCGACGTGGCGTGCAACGTCGCCATGCAACTGGCCAAGGCACTCAAGAAAAATCCACGTGAACTGGCGCAAGCACTGGTCGCCGCCGTGCTGGCCGACCCGGCGCGCGACGGCCTGATCGAGACGGTGGAAATCGCCGGTCCCGGCTTCATCAACCTGCGCCTGACCGCAGCGGCCAAGCAAGCCGTGGTCAAGGCCGTGCTGGCCGAGCGTGAGGCGTTCGGCCGGAGCGAGTCCGGCGCCGGCAAGAAAGTGCTGATCGAATTCGTGTCAGCTAATCCCACCGGCCCTTTGCACGTCGGGCACGGCCGGCAAGCCGCGCTGGGTGATGCCTTGTCGTCGCTATTCGGCTCGCAAGGCTATGCCGTGACGCGCGAGTTTTACTACAACGACGCCGGTGTGCAGATCGGCAACCTGACCACCTCGGTGCAGGCGCGCGCGCGCGGCTTCAAGCCGGGCGACGCGAACTGGCCCGAAGCGGCTTATAACGGCGACTATATCGCCGAAATCGCGCAAGACTTCCTGGCGAAAAAAACCGCCGCCGCATCCGATGGCGAACCGGCCCGGGCCAGCGGCGACGTGGAAGACGTCGAATCGATCCGTCGCTTCGCCGTGACCTATCTGCGCCACGAGCAGGATCTCGACCTGCAAGCCTTCGGCGTCAAGTTCGACAATTACTACCTCGAGACTTCGCTCTACAAGGATGGCCGGGTCGAAGCCGCCGTCGCTGCCTTGATCAAGGGCGGCCATACCTATGAAGAAGAAGGTGCGCTGTGGCTGCGCACCACCGACTTCGGCGACGACAAGGACCGCGTGATGCGCAAGTCCGACGGCACCTACACCTACTTCGTGCCCGACGTGGCTTACCACATCGTCAAATTCCAGCGCGGCTTCCCCAAGGCGATCAACATCCAGGGCAGCGACCACCACGGCACCATCGCACGTGTGCGCGCCGGCTTGCAGGCGGTCGAAATGGGCATTCCGCAAGGGTATCCCGACTATATTTTGCACAAGATGGTGACGGTGATGAAGGGCGGCGAGGAAGTGAAGATTTCCAAGCGTGCCGGCTCCTACGTCACGGTGCGCGATCTGATCGAATGGTCCAACGGCGAGACGCCCGAGGGTGAAGTTCGTGATCTCACGCGCGGGCGCGACGCCGTGCGCTTCTTCCTGATTTCGCGCAAGGCCGATACCGAATTCGTGTTCGACATCGACGTGGCCTTGACGCAGGGTGACGAGAATCCGGTGTACTACGTGCAATATGCGCATGCGCGCATCTGCTCGGTGCTGGGGCAGTGGGGCGGCGATGAAGCCGTGCTCGATGGTGTCGATCTCGCGCCGCTGGTGGCGCCGCGCGAAGCGGCGCTGATCGCGCGCCTGGCCGATTATCCCGACATGCTGCAGCGTGCCTTGGACGAACTCGGCCCGCACCAGGTCGCGTTCTACCTGCGCGATCTGGCGGGAGAGTTGCATAGCTATTACAATGCCGAACGGTTCCTGGTCGATGACGAGGCACTGAAGCTGGCACGTCTTGCGCTGTTGAAGGCGACGCGTCAAGTCTTGAAAAATGGCCTGGCTTTGATCGGCGTTTCCGCGCCGGCACGCATGGAAGCGAGAAAGAATGACTGATATCGGCAAAAAACAGCAACGGCGACAAAAACAGCGCGGCGGCACCGTCGTCGGCATCATCATCGGCCTGATCATCGGCTTGGCGATCGCTGTCGTGGTTGCGATCGTGATCACCAAGAGCAGCTTGCCCTTCATGAACAAGGTGGCCAAGCAGGACAAGGTCCCCGAATTGACGGCGGGGCAGGCGGCCGATCCGAACAAGCCCCTGTATGGCAACAATAACGCCGCCAAGGAAGCCGAGAAGGACTTCAACGGCACACCTGCTGTGCCAGGCGCAGCACCGACGCCGGTGCCGCCCAATGCCGTCACGGCCACGCCCAACGCACCGGCCGGCCCGACCAGCGCCAGTCCGGCAGCGGCGCCGACCCCTGCCAAGGCGGCGGCTAGCAGCCCGGCAGCGGCTTCGGCAGTTACCGCTGCGGCGGCCAAGCCCGACAACGCCGACGACAAATGGACCTACTATTTGCAAGCCGGCGCCTTCCGCGACCAGGCCGACGCCGAAAACAGCAAGGCCAAGCTGGCCTTAGCCGGCTTCGAAGCCAGCATTTCAGACAAGGGCAGCGATGCCAACGGCTTGTTCCGCGTGCGTATCGGCCCGTTCAACCAGCTCGAAGCGATGAATCGCGTGCGCGGCAAGCTGTCCGACAACGGTATCGACGTGGCCGTGGTACGCGTGGCCAAATGATGCTCTAGGGGAGGCGCCATGCGCTTGGGAAAGATCGTAGTCCTGGCATTGGGTTTGATACTTTCCGCGGGTTACGCCGCCGCTTCCCCGGACGACCCGCAAGAAGGCCACGAATACACGAAGCTTGCCGGCCAGCCTCCCGCGCCCGGCAACAAGGTCGAGGTCACTGAATTCTTTCTCTATGGCTGCCCGCATTGCAACGGCTTCGAGCCGTATATTTCGGGCTGGACCAAGTCGCGCTCTTCCAAGGTAGTGTTGAACCGCGTGCCGGTGATGCTGCATCCGGGCGATGAGCAATGGCAAATGATGTATTACGCGCTCGAAGCCCTGGGCCAGGCCGACGCGATGCACGCCAGGATCTTTCACGCCATCCATGCCGAGCACATGCATTTGAACGACGAAGCCGCGATCGCCGATTTTGTTGCAAGCCAGGGCGTGAATCGCGATGCCTTCCTGCAAGCCTTCCGTTCGTTCCAGGTGCAGAGCAAGATCAAGCAGGCACAATTGCTGATGCGGGCCTACCAGGTCAAGCGCGTGCCGACCATCGTCGTGGGCGGCCTTTATGAGACTTCCCCTGCGATGGCCGGCGATAGCCTGGGCGACCGGCCCGAGTCGGAATATTTTGCCGGCGCGCTGCAGGTGATGAGCAAGCTGGTGGCCTTGTCCACTCCAAATTGACCAGGCAACAGACCATGCAACGGGTATTCCTCACCGGCGCATCGAGCGGCATAGGTGCCGCGCTGGCGCGCTGCTACGCCGAACAGGGTGCCAGCCTGGGCCTGGTGGCGCGGCGCGGCGAGGTGCTTGAGACCTTGCGCGCCAGCCTGGCGCACCCCGAGCGGCACCGCCTCTATGCGCTGGACGTGAACGACCATCAAGCCCTGCGCGTTGCGGCAGAGGATTTCCTGGCACAGCATGGCGGCGTGGACGTGGTGGTGGCCAATGCCGGCGTATCGCACGGCACCTTGACCGAGCATGCGGAAGACTTGCCCGTGTTCGAGCAAATCATGGCGACCAACCTGCTGGCAACGGTTGCCACGTTTTCCCCGTTCGTCGCCGCCATGCGCGCGCAAGGTTCGGGGCGCCTGGTGGGGATTGCCAGCGTGGCCGGCATACGCGGCTTGCCCGGCGCTGCGGCCTACAGCGCCTCGAAAGCGGCGACCATCAGCTATTGCGAATCCTTACGGGTCGAATTGCATGGCTCGGGCGCGAAGGTGGTGACGATAGCGCCCGGCTACATCGATACGCCGATGACGCAGCACAACAGCTACCCCATGCCTTTCCTGATGCCGGCGGAGAAGTTCGCCCGTGTCGCCGTCGCGGCGATTGCGCGCGGGTCGAGCTATGCCGTCATTCCCTGGCCGATGGGCATCGTGGCCAAGCTGCTGCGCCTGCTGCCGAACTGGCTGTACGATGCGGCGTTCGCGCGCGCACCGCACAAGGCACGAAAATAAGATCCGGAGGAGCGCGCCAATGAGCGTCCACCTGATCGATGCCGCCGGCACGACACACGTGCCGATCAATTCGCATGCCGTACCGCGCATCGTTTCGCTTGTGCCGTCGGTCACCGAGCTGTTATGTGATTTGGGCCTCGCACGCTGGCTGGTCGGACGCACCGGCTTTTGCATCCATCCGGCACAGGTGGTGGCGGCGATTCCCAAGGTCGGCGGCACCAAGGACGTCAATCTCGAAAAAATCCGCCGTCTTGCGCCGACGCATCTTGTCGTCAACATCGACGAAAATGAAAAACCGACCGTCGATGCCTTGGCGCAATTCATGCCGCATGTCATCGTGACGCACCCGCAAACGCCGCGCGACAATCTTGGCCTGTATCGGCTGCTGGGCGGCATTTTCGGCGCCGACGGTGAGGCGCTGCGCCTGTGCGGCGAATTCGAGCAGGCCTATGCCGAGTTGAAGGCGTTGCCGGCGCGCGAACCGAGAACCGTACTCTATTGCATCTGGAAAGATCCCTGGATGACGGTTGCGCGCAACACTTACATCGGCGCCATGCTGGATTTGATTGGTGCTCGCCAATGGGATAGCGGCCTGCCCCAAGCCGAGCGCGGGGGCGTGCGCTACCCGCGTTTCGAGTGGGAACCGCAGATGCTGGGCGCGATCGACGAAATCCTGCTGTCGTCCGAGCCATATCGTTTTACCCAGGAGGATGTAGCCGAACTGGCGCGTCGGACCGGAAAGCCGGTGCGGCTGGTCGACGGGGAAATGTTTTCCTGGTATGGCAGCAGGGCGATTGCCGGCCTGGGATATCTGCAGGGTTTATAGACGGGAAAGCCTATTTGCGTCCGCTGATGCGCACCAGCATGCGGATGATTTCACGCGCTACGGCGCGGTACTGATCGTCCAGCCGCTGCAAATCGGCAATCAGCTTCACGTCGTCGGTATCGAAACGCAAGCTGTGGTCGGAATTGCTCGCGTTTTGTGGTTCATTTCCACCAAAGCGCAACCATTCAGCAGTGACGCCTAGCCATTGAGCGAGCGTGCGCAGCTTTTCCTGGGTCGGAATGGCTTCCCCGACGAGCCACTTGCGGGCAGCATGGACGGTAATCGGCCTGCCCGAAAAACGGACATTGAATTCCCTGGCCAATTGAGTCGGGCTGTCTGGCGAGTAGTTTGCGTTCCGTAAGGACTGCTGCAAGCGCTCGCTGAAGTCTTCTCTTTCGATTGCTGCTTTCATTAGTCCGCACTATTCCACGCCATGACGTGATAGTCAGTCTCTGTAAGACAGCAACTTCCTGTGATCGTTCATATAACTTTTGCAGCGCCGTCCCGATGTACCACAAAGTGTGGTTGATTTCACTATGCGCCCGTCGGAGCGAATCCTCACGTGTTTGCTATCCGGACAAAGCGAATCACGCCATCGTCGTCGAGGCGGCGTATCAGCCGGCCCTCGTACCAGAGCGCGTGCAGGTGGGCCAAGGCTTCGCCGATGGCGAAGCTCAGTTGATGGCCATCCAGCGGTCGCTTGAACATCACCGGCACGATGTCGGCGGCCGTCTGCGGCGTGACGCATGCTTCAAGCACCTCGGCCAGGCGCTCGGCATGGTGCGTTTGCAGCTGTTCGATGCGCACGTGCAAGCGGCGGAACGGCTTGCCATGCGAAGGCAGAACCAGCGTATCGGGCGCCAGGCGGGTGAATTTCTCCAGCGAATCGAGATAGAGTTTGACGGGATCGGCTTCCGGTTCGATGGCGAACACCGAGACGTTGGTCGAAATGCGCGGCAGCAGCATGTCGCCCGAAATCAGCAGGCCGACTTGCTCGCAGTGCAGTGCAGCATGCTCGGGGGAATGGCCGAAGCCGGTGATGATGCGCCAATCGCGCCCGCCTATCTGCACCGACTCGCCATCGTGCAGGCGGCGGTAGGCTTCCGGTACGGCCGGCACCATGGTGGCGTAATAATGCCTGCGCGTCTGCAGATTTTCCAGCGAAGCCGTGTCGCGCAGGCCGTGCTTCTGGAAATGCGGAAACATCGCCGTGCCGTCCGCGCCCGGCAATTGTGCCGACATCATGCGGGCGAACGCGTATTCGCCCGCCGTCATCCAGAGACGCGCGTCCCAGCGCTGGCACAGCCAATGCGCCAGGCCGACGTGGTCGGGATGGCAATGCGTGGCGATCACCCGCAGGATCGGCAAGCCTTGCAGGTGCTGGGCGAATACCGTCTCCCAGGCCGCGCGCGTGGCCTCGCTGTCGATGCCGCAATCGATCACGGTCCAGCCTTGCTGCATGCCGGCGCCTGTGTCGAGTTGATCTTTCAGCAGCCACAGATTGATATGGTTCAGCGCGAAGGGCAGGCCCATGCGCAGCCAGAACACGCCGGGCGCGAGTTCCAGGGTGCCGCCGGTGTCGGGCAGGGTATCGCCGTGGGGATAATCGAGTTGGGCTTCCAGAGGATTCATGAGGCTGTCATTTTTGCCGTGCGGGTTTTACAATAGGGTTTACGTTAACGTAAACTGGATATCCTGGATTTAACCATAAATCGGCTAAACGTATTTCCCATGCCCAACTACACCATCACCGAGCTGGCGCGCGAATTCGACATCACCCCGCGCGCGATCCGCTTTTACGAAGACCAGGGCTTGATCAGCCCCAAGCGCGAAGGCGCCGGCGGCCGCACGCGGGTCTACAGTGCGCGCGAGCGCACGCGGCTGAAGCTTACGCTGCGCGGCAAGCGCCTGGGCCTCACCTTGTCCGAGATCAAGGATCTGGTCGACATGTACGAGTCGCCCAAGGATTCGGTCGCCCAGTTGAAGCGCTTCTTGGCCGTGTTGGCCCAGCATCGCGAGACGCTGGAGCGCCAGCGCGAGGATATCGAGATCACCCTGGATGAAATTACGGCGCACGAAGCCGATTGCCGCCGTCTGCTGGAAAGTGAAAAAAACGGCAAGCGGGCCAAGCCTGCCGCGAATACAACAGCGGTGCGCGCCGTTTCCCGCTCGCGCGCCAAGGAAGCCGTCTGAAGATTTATACTTTTGCAAGCTTGGCCCGGTCCGGGTGTGTTTGCTTTACGTTTACGTAAACGTCAATTGAAGGTATCATTTCCCGGATTCTCCAAAAGAGAGGCGGGTTCTACCCGTCAGTGCCTATCGGCGCGAACCGTACAAACTGCACTAACCGCACGACCTGCACCAACGCCAACACCGAGGACAACATGATCCATCTACCCGGCCTTACCTTTGACCACGGCGAAGACATCGCCGCCCTGCGCGAGACCGTGCAACAGTTTGCCCAGGCCGAAATCGCGCCGCGCGCCGCCGAAATCGACCGCACCGACCAGTTCCCGATGGACTTGTGGAAGAAGATGGGCGACCTCGGCGTGCTGGGCATCACGGTTTCCGAAGAGGATGGCGGCACGGGCATGGGTTATCTGGCCCATATCATCGCAATGGAAGAAATCTCGCGCGCCTCGGCTTCGGTCGGCCTGTCCTATGGCGCGCACTCGAACCTGTGCGTGAACCAGATCAAGCGCAACGGTACGCCCGAGCAAAAGGCCAAATACCTGCCCAAGCTGATTTCGGGCGAACACGTCGGCGCGCTCGCCATGTCCGAGCCCAACGCCGGCTCGGATGTGGTCAGCATGCGCCTGCGCGCGGATTTCAAGGGCGACCGCTGGGTCTTGAACGGCAGCAAGATGTGGATCACCAACGGCCCCGACGCCGACACGCTTGTCGTTTACGCCAAGAACGACATCGAAGCCGGCCCGCGCGGCATGACGGCCTTCCTGATCGAAAAAGGTTTCAAGGGCTTTTCGATTGCGCAAAAGCTCGACAAGCTCGGCATGCGCGGCTCGCACACGGGCGAACTGGTGTTCCAGGACTGCGAAGTGCCGGCCGAAAACGTGCTCGGTGGCCTGGGCAAGGGCGTCAACGTGTTGATGTCGGGCCTGGACTTCGAGCGCACCGTGCTCTCCGGCGGCCCCTTGGGCATCATGCAGGCTTGCATGGACGCGGTGGTGCCCTACGTGCACGACCGCAAGCAGTTCGGCCAACCCATCGGCGAATTCCAGTTAATGCAAGGCAAGCTGGCCGACATGTATTCGACCATGATGGCTTGCCGCGCCTATGTCTATGCCGTGGGCCAGGCCTGCGACCGCGCCAAGACGCCCGAGGCGATCCGCGCCTTGCGCAAGGATGCGGCCGGCGCCATCCTCTATTCCGCCGAGAAGGCCACCTGGATGGCCGGCGAAGCGATTCAGACTTTGGGCGGCAACGGCTACATCAACGAATATCCGGTCGGGCGCCTGTGGCGCGACGCCAAGCTCTACGAAATCGGCGCCGGCACCAGCGAAATCCGCCGCATGCTGATCGGGCGCGAACTGTTCGCTGAAACGAAATAAGCCACGGTTCGATCCCCATCCGGTCGGAGACAGTCCATGCAGGCGATAGCACCCGAAATCAGGGCCGCGGCAGAACGCGGCTTCCGCGAAGCGGCCTTCGTCAATGACGTTGGCATCGCGCTGCTCGATTGCGGCGCCGGCTGGTGCGAATCCACCCTGGCGCTGTCGCCGCGCCACATGCAGCACACCGGTGTCGTGCACGCCGGTGTGCAGACGACCATGGCGGATCATACCGCCGGCACTGCAGCCATCACCTTGGCGCCGCCCGGTCATTACGTGCTCACCTCGGAATTCAAGCTTAATCTGCTGCGCCCGGCACGCGGCACGACGCTTTGGTGCCGCGCCCAGGTGTTGAAACCGGGCCGGACCATCATCGTGGTAGAGTCCGAGGTCTACGCTGAAGAGGGCGGCAAGCGCACCCTCACCAGCAAGCTCAGCGCGACCATGGTCGTGATGCGGCCCCAATAAAGGTCATTTGGCAACCAACATGACGACACTTCATCAAGCTACACCTCTGGTAGAGCACGCGCCGTTGTCGGCCATGCTCGGCAAACAAGTATTCCTGAAGCTGGAAAACCTGCAGGCTTCTGGTTCGTTCAAGTTGCGCGGCATCGGCAAGCTGTGCCAGAACGCCCATGCGCGCGGCGCGCGCCGGCTGATTTGCCCCTCGGGCGGCAATGCCGGCTTCGCTGCTGCCGTGGCCGGCCGCGCGCTCGGCATGACGACCCTGATCGTGGTGCCCTCCACTACGCCGGAGTCGGTGCGCGCGCGCATCCGAGCGCTTGGTGCCGACGTGCTCGTGTCGGGCAACGTGTGGGATGAAGCCAACCAGGAAGCGCTGCGCCTGTGCGGTGAGCCGGGCAGCGTCTACGTGCCGCCATTCGACCACCCCGATATCTGGGATGGCAATGCCAGCCTGATCGACGAAGCTGCACGCCAGATTCAACTGGAAACTGAGGGCGGCGCTTTTGACGCGGTCGTGTGCGCCGTCGGCGGCGGCGGCTTGATGGCCGGCGTGCTGCAAGGCCTGCATCGTAACGGCTTGCAGCACGTGCCCGTGATTGCTGCCGAAACCGAAGGCGCGGCATCGTTTGCCGCTGCCATCGATGCGGGCGAACCTGTCACGCTGCGGGCCATCACCTCGATAGCGGGGTCGCTCGGCGCCAAGCGCGTGGCCGACGAAGCCTATGCCTGGACACGGCGCCACGAAATCAAGAGCGCCGTGGTCAGCGATGCCGACGCGGTCGATGCCTGCTTGCGTTTCGCCGACGACATGCGCATCCTGGTCGAACCGGCCTGCGGCGCGGCACTGGCAGTCGCTTACGGCAAGTTGCCGCAGCTCGCGCCGTTCAAGCGTCCCTTGATTGTCGTATGCGGCGGCATAGGTGTTGACCTGGGCAAGCTGGCCGCCTGGAAGTCGCAGTATTCCCTCTAAGCGAAGAGATCGCAGAACGCGCCATGCAAGCCGCCTTCCCCAAGATATTGTCGTCGCAAATCGCCTTCGATACGGCGCGCACGATCTTAGATGGCTTCGACAAGCACTACCGGCTGTTTCGCAAGGCCAGCGAGGCGGCCAAACGGCATTTCGAGAATGGCGACTGGGCCAAGGCGCAGAACGAGGCGCGCGAGCGCATCGCCTTTTACGACAAGCGCGTCGATGAATGCGTCAAGATACTCGAAGACGAATACGACGACGAAGACTTGAGCGGCGAGGTGTGGCGCGAAGTGAAGCTGCATTACATCGGCCTGTTGACCGACCACAAGCAGCCCGAGCTGGCCGAGACCTTCTTCAACTCGGTGTGCTGCAAGATGCTGCACCGCGCCTATTATCACAACGATTTCATCTTCGTGCGCCCGGCGATTTCGACCGAATACATCGAAAATGCCGAGCCGGTGCCGGCCTACCGCGTGTATTACCCGGACACCGATGGTTTGCGCTATACCTTGAAGCGCATCGTCACCAATTTCCAGTTGCAGTGCAAGTTTGCCGACCTCGACCGCGACGTCGGCTACGTCGAAGAGCGCTTGCAAAAGATCTTCGGCGACGACGCGCTGGAACCGAACCACCAGCTCCAGGTGCTGTCGTCGCTGTTCTACCGCAACAAGGGCGCCTACATCGTCGGCAGGCGCATCAACGGCAGCCGGCAATATCCGTTCATCGTGCCCATCCTGCACAATCGCAAGGGTGAATTGGTGCTCGATACCGTGATCTTCGATCCGGTCATGATCATGATGCTGTTCTCGTTCACGCGCGCCTATTTCATGGTCGATATGGAAGTGCCCTCGGCCACCGTGCAATTCCTGCGCAGCATGATGCCCAACAAGCCGCGCAGCGAGATCTACACCATCATCGGCTTGCAAAAGCTCGGCAAGACGCTGTTTTATCGCGACTACCTGCACCACCTGCGCCACTCCTCCGACCGCTTCGAGGCTGCGCCCGGCATACGCGGCCTGGTGATGGTGGTGTTCGCGCTGCCGTCCTTCCCCTATGTGTTCAAGGTGATCAAGGACAGCTTCCCGCCGCCCAAGGAAACCACCAAGGAACTGGTCAAGGAAAAATACACGCTGGTGAAAAACCACGACCGCGTCGGCCGCATGGCCGATACGCTGGAATATTCCGACGTGGCCTTCCCGCGTGCGCGCTTCGACGACGAATTGCTGGCCGAGCTGAAGAGCGTGGCGCCTTCCATCGTCGAGGAAGACGGCGAGCAGGTCATCATCAAGCACCTCTACATCGAACGCCGCATGACGCCCTTGAACATCTGGCTCACCAAGGCCGAGCAGCGCGGCGACGAATTTGCCATCGAACATGGCGTACGCGAATACGGCAACGCCATCCGCGAACTGGTCGGCGTCAACATCTTCCCCGGCGACATGCTGTACAAGAACTTCGGCGTGACGCGCCATGGCCGCGTGGTGTTCTACGACTATGACGAAATCGAATACATCACCGATTGCAATTTCCGCGCCATTCCCGCGCCACGCCACGAAGAAGACGAAATGGCGTCCGAGCCTTGGTATCCGGTGGCCAAGAACGACGTGTTCCCCGAACAGTTAGGCACCTTCCTGTTGGGCAACCCCAGCGTCAAGAAATACTTCATGCGCCACCATGCCGAACTTCTGACCCCGGAATTCTGGCAAGCGCGCAAAAAGCGGATAATGGAGGGCATCATCGACGACGTCTTCCCATATCCGCAAGAGTTGCGTTTTAGTTATCACAGTAGCAGTCAAACAAACCCCGAGGCCACCCCCGAGGCTGCTCCGGCATAGCCGAGTCCCAGGCCGTTTTTTTGGAGAAGCAACATGAATGATCCTATCGTTATCGTTGGCGCCGCCCGTACCCCCATGGGCGCATTCCAGGGCGACTTCGCCTCCGTGCCGGCAGTCGACCTCGGCGCCGCCGCCATCCGCGCCGCCATCGAGCGCGCCGGCATCCCGGCCGACAAGATCGACGAAGTCCTGTTCGGCAACTGCCTGATGGCAGGCCAGGGCCAGGCACCTGCGCGCCAGGCCGCGATCAAGGCCGGCGTGCCCGTGTCGGCCGGTGCCGTGACGATGTCCAAGATGTGCGGCTCGGCCATGAAGGCGGCCATGTTTGCGTTCGACTCCATCATCGCGGGCACCAACGAAGTCGTGGTGGCGGGCGGCATGGAATCGATGACCAACGCGCCCTACCTGATTCCGAAGGCGCGTGGCGGCTATCGCATCGGCCACGGCACGATCTATGACCACATGATGTTGGATGGCCTCGAAGACGCCTACGACAAGGGCCGGGCCATGGGCACCTTCGCCGAGGATTGCGCCAGCAAGTATTCGTTCACGCGCGAAGCGCAAGATGCCTTCGCCATCGAATCGGTCAAGCGCGCGCAAAACGCCACCAACGACGGTTCGTTCAAATGGGAAATCGCCCCGGTGACGGTGTCGGGCCGCGGCGGCGACGTCGTGATCGACAAGGATGAAGGCCCGTTGAAGGCCAAGCTCGACAAGATTCCGGCCCTGAAGCCTGCCTTCAAGAAGGATGGCACGATCACCGCCGCTTCGTCTTCCTCGATCAACGACGGTGCTGCCGCCCTGGTGCTGATGCGCGAATCGACCGCGCAAAAGCTCGGCTGCAAGCCCATCGCGCGCATCCTGGGTCATGCCACGCATTCGCAGGAACCGAACTGGTTCACCACCGCGCCGGTCGGCGCGATGGAAAAGCTGCTGAAAAAAGTGGGCTGGAGCGCCAAGAGCGTCGATCTGTTCGAAATCAACGAAGCCTTCGCGGCGGTGCCGATGGCAGCCATGCATGAACTCGACATTCCGCACAGCAAGGTCAACGTGCACGGCGGCGCCTGCGCCCTGGGCCACCCGATCGGCGCCTCGGGTGCGCGCATCATGGTGACCTTGATCGGCGCACTGAAGAAAACCGGCGGCAAGCGCGGTGTGGCGTCGCTGTGTATCGGCGGCGGCGAAGGCACGGCGGTAGCGATCGAACTGGTGTAAAGCACCCTCTCCCGCAGGCGGGAGAGGGTTGGGGTGAGGGCAGGCGCGCTCTGACTGCGCTGAATAGGCCAAGCCAGATTGCAGCGTCCCTCATCGGTTCGCCGCCCGCCCCACCCCTCTCCCGCCCGCGGGCGAGGGGAGTCCCGCAGTCAATTTTGCTAACCTAGCTAAGTTATTGAGCAGATGCCCACAGCCCTAATCATCGGCGCCTCGCGCGGCATAGGCCGCGAATACGCCCATCAGCTCGTGCAAGACGGCTGGAAAGTCTATGCGACCGCGCGCGATGCCGCCTCGCTCGACGCCTTGTGCGAAGCCGGCGCCGAGACACTCAAGCTCGACGTCGCCAAACCCGAATCGCTGGCTACCTTGAGCCGGCAACTGGAAGGTGTGAAGCTCGACCTGGCAGTCTATGTCGCCGGCGTGCTGGGTCCGCAACGCGATGCGAAAGAGTCGCCAACCGCGGCCGACTTCGATGCCGTGATGCACACCAACGTGCTCGGTGCGATGCAATTGACGCCCTTGATCGCACCGGCAGTCGAAGCGGCACGCGGCAAGTTCGTCTTCATTACCAGCGGCATGGGCAGCATCGCCGAATCGGAAGAGAGCGGGCCGTGGTGGATTTACCGCGTCTCCAAGGCAGCATTGAACATGGCGGTAAAAAGCGCCGCTCACGATTATCCCAAGGCCACCTTCGTCGCCATGTGCCCTGGCTGGGTGCAGACCGACATGGGCGGGCCGAATGCGACCACGCCGGTCGATGTCTGCGTGGCCGACATGCGGAAAGTACTCGATACCTTGAAGCCGTCCGACAGCGGCATTTATGTCAACCACGCCGGGCGCCACCTGCCTTGGTAAAAGAAAGAGCAACATGGTTCTATCCGAACAACACGAAATGATCCGCGATGCCCTGCGCGCGTTTTCGCAAGAGCGCCTGGCGCCCAACGCCGCGCGCTGGGACAAGGAACATCATTTCCCCAAGGAAGAGCTGCAAGGCCTGGCCGAACTGGGCGCCTTCGGCGTGGCTGTGCCTGAGGAATTGGGCGGCGCCGGCCTCGATTATCTGTCGCTCTCGCTGGTGCTGGAAGAAATCGCTGCAGGCGATGGCGGCACCTCGACCGTGATCTCGGTCAATAACTGCCCCGTGTGCAGCATCGCCATGACCTATGCCAACGATGCGCAAAAGGAGCAATGGCTGCGCCCGCTCGCGCAAGGCAAGATGCTGGGCGCCTTCTGCCTGACCGAGCCGCATGCCGGCAGCGATGCCTCCACTTTGCGCACCACGGCAACGAAGGATGGCGACCATTACGTCTTGAACGGCGTCAAGCAATTCATCACCAGCGGCAAATATGCCGATGTCGCCATCGTCATGGCCGTGACCGACAAGGCGGCCGGCAAGCGCGGCATCAGCGCGTTCTGGGTGCCCACCAACACGCCGGGCTACATCGTCGCGCGCCTGGAAGAAAAGATGGGCCAGCACTCTTCGGACACGGCGCAGATTCTGTTTGAAAATTGCCGCATACCCGCACAAAACCTGATCGGGGAAGAAGGCCAGGGCTACAAGATCGCCTTGTCCGGCCTCGAAGGCGGCCGCATCGGCATCGCCTCGCAATCGGTCGGCATGGCGCGCGCCGCATTCGAAGCCGCGCTGGCCTACGCCAAGGAGCGCACCAGCTTCGGCCAGACCCTGTTCGAGCATCAGGCGGTGCAATTCAAGCTCTCCGACATGGCCACGCAAATCGAAGCCGCGCGCCAACTGATCCGGCACGCCGCCAGCCTGAAGGACGCCGGCAAGCCCTGCCTCAAGGAAGCCGCCATGGCCAAGCTGTTTGCCAGCGAAATGGCCGAGCGCGTCTGCTCCGACGCGATCCAGATCCACGGCGGCTACGGCTACGTCACCGATTTCCCGGTCGAACGCATCTTCCGCGACGTGCGCGTGTGCCAGATCTACGAAGGCACGAGCGACATCCAGAAAATCCTGATCGCCCGCGCCCTCAACTGAGGACAGAACATGACCGCCGACATCGATTTCTACTTCGACTTCTCCTCACCCTACGGTTACTTCGCCTCGACTGGTATCGACGCGCTGGCGGCCAAGTACGGCCGCAAGGTCAAGTGGCACCCGGTGCTGCTGGGAGTGGTGTTCAAGGTCAGCGGTGCGCAACCGCTGACGATGGTGCCCCTGAAAGGCGACTACTCGATCCACGATTTCAAACGCACAGCACGTTTTCATGGCATCGAATTCAACTTTCCAAACGTCTTCCCCATCGCCAGCCAGAACGCTGCGCGAGCAGTGCTGTGGCTGCAAGCGAATGCCGGTGAAGACAAGGCCCGGAGTTTCGCCAAGGCGGTCTACCGCGCCTTCTTCGTCGAAGGCAAGGACATCAGCGACCTGGCCAACCTGCAAGCCGTGATGACGCAGGAAGGTTTGGATGTTGCGCGACTGCTTGATGCGATCAACCAACCGGCGATCAAGGAACAATTGAAGCAGGAAGTGGAGCAGGCGGTGAAGAACGGCGTGTTTGGTTCGCCGTATATTGTGGTTGATGGCGAGCCGTTCTGGGGTTTCGACAGGTTCGATCAGTTGGAAGCGACGCTGAAGAGCGGCAAGATTTAAACAACATTTCCTCTTGACGAGGCGTAAGCCAAGACAAGAGCTGATAGTTCCGGAGAAGTTCCGCTTTCGACGACGCCAAAAATGCCGAAGCCAAAGCGGAAAAAGAAGCACGGGCTGTCTGAGCCGAAGGCGAGTTTCCCGTGCTTCCCGCTTTGGCTTCGGCATTTTTGGGAACCCCCGTAGGGGGCGGCGTTGAGCGGTCGTCTTTCTTTGCTTACTTTCGGGCGGCCGGCTAGGTGCGAAGCAAAGAAAGTGAGCGGCTGCCGGGCCGCCCCCGGCGGAGGGCTCTACGAAGTAGATGCAGACTAAGGAAGTAAATGACGTAGTCGGGACACAAGTGGATTCCCGCCTGCGCGGGAATGACGGAGATGAAGCGGAAGTAGTCGTGAAGAAAAAACACTGGAGCAAACCATGACCATGATCAAAGGCTACAAAGCCCTGGTAGACGAAGCCACCTCCCAAATCAAGACCTACTCAGTCGAAGAGGCAAAGGCAAAGCTACAGGACCCCAACGTCCAACTGGTAGACATCCGCGACATAAGAGAGCTGGAGCGCGAAGGCATAGTCCCAGGCGCCTTCCACGCCCCAAGAGGCATGATCGAATTCTGGGTCGACCCCGATTCCCCTTACTTCAAGCCGGTATTCAGCGAAAACAAGGAATACATCTTCTTCTGTGCAGCAGGCTGGCGCAGCGCCCTGACAACCAAAACGGTGCAAGACATGGGCCTGAAGCCCGTAGCCCACATCGACGGCGGCTTCACGGCCTGGAAAGCCGCCGGCGCCCCGGTAGCGGAAAAACCGAAGAAGGCATAAGAGATTGTCGAAGAAAAATATAGAGCAAACAACCTGCCCCTGCGGCGGCAAGAGCTATGCAACCTGTTGCGAACCTTACCACCAGGGCAAGGCAGCCGAGACGGCCGAAAAGCTGATGCGCTCGCGCTACAGCGCCTACGTCAAAGGCTTGTGGGACTACGTGTACCGCACCTGGGACGAGCGCACGCGCCCCAGCCTGGCCGAATTGAAGGGCGATCGCGGCGACAAATGGCTGGGCCTGGAAGTGAAACGGCATGAAGAGCAAGGCGACGAGGCGAAAGTGGAATTCGTGGCACGCTACAAGATCGATGGGCGCGCGCACCGTTTGCATGAAGTGAGCCGCTTTGTACGAAGCGAAGGACATTGGATATACGTAGAAGGCAGTTTTCCGGAAAGACAACAATGACGACACTAGAATCGAAACTCAACATCCGCAGCGAAGACTTCAAGGCCAACACCGCCGCCATGCAAGCCGTCGTTGATGATCTATATGCCCAGGTGGAAAAACTCGCCATGGGCGGCGGCGAGGACGCACGCAAGAAACACACCGCGCGCGGCAAGCTGCTGCCGCGCGACCGCGTGCAAATGCTGCTCGATCCCGGCACCCCGTTCCTGGAATTTTCCCAGATGGCGGCCTACGGCATGTATCACGATGCGGCACCGGCGGCCGGCATCATCACCGGCATCGGCCGCGTGGCCGGGCGCGAATGCGTGATCGTGTGCAACGACGCCACCGTCAAGGGCGGCACCTATTACCCGATGACGGTCAAGAAGCACTTGCGCGCACAAGAGATCGCCGAACAGAACAACCTGCCCTGCATCTACCTGGTCGACAGTGGCGGCGCCAATTTGCCGAACCAGGACGACGTCTTCCCCGATCGTGACCATTTCGGCCGCATCTTCTACAACCAGGCCAACCTCTCGGCACAAGGCATTCCGCAGATCGCCGTGGTCATGGGCTCGTGCACCGCGGGCGGCGCCTACGTGCCGGCCATGAGCGACGAATCGATCATCGTCAAGGACCAGGGCACCATCTTCCTCGGTGGCCCGCCGCTGGTGAAGGCCGCCACGGGTGAAGTCGTCAGCGCCGAAGACCTGGGTGGCGGCGACGTGCACACGCGCCTGTCCGGCGTGGTGGATCACCTGGCGCAGGACGACATGCATGCCCTGTCGCTGGCGCGCACCATCGTTTCCAACCTGAATCGGCAAAAGAAACACGACATGGTGCTGCGTGAGAGCATCGAGCCGAAGTACGCTGCCGAAGAGCTGTACGGCATCATCCCGGTCGATACGCGCAAACCCTTCGACATCCGCGAAGTGATCGCCCGCATCGTCGATGGCAGCGAATTCGACGAATTCAAGGCGCGCTACGGCACCACGCTGGTGTGCGGCTTTGCCCACATCTTCGGCATGCCGGTCGGGATCATCGCCAACAACGGCATCCTGTTTTCTGAGTCTGCCCTGAAGGGCGCGCACTTCATCGAACTGTGCAGCCAGCGCAAGATCCCGCTGGTGTTCCTGCAAAACATCACCGGTTTCATGGTCGGGCGCAAGTACGAAAACGAAGGCATCGCGCGCAACGGCGCCAAGATGGTGACGGCGGTGGCCACCGCTGCCGTGCCCAAGTTCACGGTCATCATCGGCGGCAGCTTCGGCGCCGGCAATTACGGCATGTGCGGCCGCGCCTATTCCCCGCGCTTCATGTGGATGTGGCCCAATGCGCGTATCTCCGTCATGGGCGGCGACCAGGCCGCCAGTGTGCTGGCAACCGTCAAGCGCGACGGTATCGAGGCCAAGGGCGGCGCCTGGAGCAAGGAGGAAGAAGAAGCCTTCAAGCAACCGATCCGCGCCCAGTACGAACACCAGGGCCACCCGTATTACGCCACCGCGCGGCTGTGGGACGACGGCGTGATCGACCCCGCCGATACGCGCATGGTGCTGGGCCTGGGCTTGTCTGCCGCCTTGAACGCGCCGATCAAGGATACCAAGTTCGGTGTCTTCCGTATGTGATAATGATGGATTGATCATGAACTACACGACACTGACTTGCGAACGCAATGGCCACGTGGCGACGGTGCAGTTGAGCCGTCCCGAGATGCGCAATGCGTTCAATGAACATTCGATCGCGGAATTGACCGATGCCTTCCGCACGCTGGGCGCGGAACCCGAGGTGCGGGCCATCGTTCTGGCAGCGCAGGGCACGGCCTTTTGTGCCGGCGCCGATCTGAACTGGATGAAGAAAATGGCGGCGTATACGCACGAGGAAAACCGTGCCGACGCCGCGCAACTGGCCGAGATGCTGTTCGCCATCTACACCTGCCCGAAGCCCATCGTGGCCAAGGTGCAGGGTGATTGCTATGCCGGCGGCATGGGCCTGGTGGCCGTGTGCGACATCGCCGTGGCGGCTGAGGAGGCAAACTTCTGCCTCTCCGAAGTCAAGCTCGGCCTGATTCCCGCGACGATCTCACCGTACGTGATCAAGGCCATGGGCGAGAATGCAGCGCGCCGTTACTTCCTGACGGCCGAGCGGTTTTCTGCGACCGAAGCGCATCGCATCGGCTTCGTACACCAGACGGTCAAGGGCGGGGAATTGGACGGCGCGGTCGATGAGATCGTCAAACAGCTCACCAATGCCAGTCCGAACGCCGTGCGCGAGGCCAAGCGCCTGGTGCGCGAGATCGGCGGCATGCCGCTGACGGCGGAATTGATTGCCGATACGGCGAGGCGGATTGCCGACATCCGCTCATCGTCCGAAGGACGCGAGGGCGTGCAGTCGTTCCTGGAAAAGCGCAAGCCGAATTGGTTGTGATGATCTAAAGAACCCCTCGCCCGCGGGCGGGAGAGGGGCGGGGGTGAGGGACGCCATGCGTTGACTAAGCTAAATAGACAGAGTCAGTTCGCAATTTCCCTCATCGGCCCGCCGCCCGCCCCACCCCTCTCCCACCCGTGGGAGAGGGGAGTTAACAAGACTGGAGTAGCATTGGATTCACCCCAACAAGCCGACTGGATCAAACGGAGCCTAAACAGCGTCTGGCACCCCTGCACTCAAATGCAGCACCATGAGACCGTGCCGCTGATCCCCGTATCGCACGGGCGCGGCGCATGGCTTTACGACATGGACGGCAAGCGCTATCTCGACGCCATCAGCTCCTGGTGGGTCAACCTGTTCGGCCACACCAACCCGCGCATCAACGCGGCGCTGCGCGATCAACTCGACAGGTTGGAGCACGCGATGCTGGCCGGCTTCACGCACGAACCGGTGATCCGCCTGTCGGAAAAATTGTCCGAACTGACAGGCGGCGCATTGGGCCACTGCTTCTACGCCTCCGACGGCGCCTCGGCAGTCGAGATCGCGCTCAAGATGAGCTTCCACGCCTGGCGCAACCTCGGCCAGGAAGACAAGCGCGAATTCGTTTGCCTGAAAGGCAGCTACCACGGCGAAACCGTAGGCGCGCTGGCCGTGACCGACGTGCCGCTGTTCCGCAACGCCTACGGCCCCATGCTGCAAAGCGCCCACGTGATCGCAACGCCCGATGCGCGTAATTCTGAAGCGGGCGAGAGCGCCGCAGACGTAGCGCGCCGCGCCGCGCAGGAATTGCGCACGCTGCTGGAACAACGGGCGCAACACATCGCCGCCGTCATCGTCGAACCGCTGGTGCAATGCGCCGCCGGCATGCAGATGTACGATCCCGAATACCTGCGCCAAGTGCGCGCCCTGTGCGACCAGCACGGCGTGCACCTGATCGCCGACGAGATCGCCGTCGGCTGCGGCCGCACCGGCACCTTCTTCGCCTGCGAGCAAGCCGGCATCTGGCCCGACTTCCTGTGCCTGTCCAAGGGCATCAGCGGCGGCTATCTGCCGTTGTCGCTGGTGATGAGCAAGAACGAGATTTACCAGGCGTTCTACCACGCCGACGTGCGCCGAGGCTTCCTTCATTCGCACTCCTATACCGGCAATCCGCTGGCGTGCCGCGCGGCCCTTGCCACGCTGGCGATCTTCGAGGAAGACAATGTGCTGGAGCGCAATCGCGCCAAGGCAGCACGCATCACCGAAGCATTGTCCCCGCTGGCACAGCACGCGCACGTGCGCCACTTTCGCCAGCGCGGCATGATCTGGGCCTTCGATGCCGACGTGTCCGCAGAAGCCGCTACAAGCTTCTCGCGCCGTTTTTTCACGCTGGGCCTCCAGCACGAATTGCTGCTGCGCCCGATCGGCACCACGGTCTACCTGATGCCGCCCTACATCCTCGACGACGCGGAAATCGCGCTCCTGGCCGACAAGGTGCAGACAGTATTCGACAAGGTGGTGCAACAATGAGCCACCCCCTGATCGCCGTGCTCGAACGCGAGCTGACCAACCTCGACGAACGCGCCCTGCGGCGGCGCCGCCGCATCGCCGAAACACCCTGCGCGCCGCGCATGCGCGTCGACGGACGCGAGATGCTGGCTTTTTGCAGCAATGACTATCTCGGCCTGGCCAGCCATCCGCGCGTGGTCGAAGCCCTGCGCGAAGGCGCGGTGCGCTATGGTGCGGGCAGCGGCGCCTCGCACTTGATCAGCGGCCACGCCGAGTCGCATGCGTTGCTGGAAGAGCGCCTGGCGCAATTCGCATCGCCCAACATCGCCTCGGCGCGCGCACTGTATTTCTGCACCGGCTACATGGCCAACCTGGCCGTGATCACGGCGCTGGCCCGCCCCGGCGCGGAAGTTTTCTCCGAAGAGCTGAACCACGCCTCGCTGATAGACGGCGCGCGGCTATCGCGTGCCAAGGTGCAGGTCTATCCGCATGCCGACGTCGAAGCGCTCGCTGCCATGCTCGCCGCCAGCACGGCTGAAACGAAAATCGTCGCCACCGACAGCGTCTTCAGCATGGATGGCGACATCGCCCCGCTGGCGCAATTGGCGGCGACCTGCGAGCGCCACGGCGCCTGGCTCGTCATCGATGACGCGCATGGCTTCGGCGTGTTGGGCGAGGATGGGCGCGGCGCATTGTCACACTGCGCATTGAACTCGCCCAACATCGTCTACATGGGCACGCTGTCCAAGGCAGCCGGTGTGGGCGGCGCTTTCGTCGCCGCGCACGAAACCGTCATCGAATGGTTGGTGCAGCGCGCCCGGCCCTACATCTATACAACCGCCGCGCCGCCGGCGCTGGCGCACGCCTTGCTGGCCAGCCTCGACATCATCGCCGGTGAAGAAGGCGCACAGCGCCGCATCCATTTGCAAGCGCTGATCGCCCAGTTGCGCACAGGCTTGCGCTTAAAGCGCTGGCAGCATCCGCATTCCGACACGGCGATCCAACCCCTCATCATCGGCGCCAACGACGAAGCCATGCGCGCAGCGGCAGCCCTGTACGAACAGGGCCTGTGGGTACCGGCGATCCGCCCGCCGACCGTGCCCTCAGGCACCTCGCGCCTGCGCGTGACCTTGTCGGCGGCGCACACGGCGGATGACGTGGCGCGCGCGATCGAGGCCATCAATACCCTGGAAGGAGCCGCCTGACATGGCTGCGCGCTTCCAATGTTTCGTCACCGGCACCGATACCGAGATCGGCAAGACCCTGATTTCCTCGGCCATCCTGCACGGCCTGGTGCAAGCAGGTGTCAAGGCCGCCGGCATGAAGCCGATTGCCGCCGGCGCCGACATGCGCGACGGCTTGTTGCATAATGACGATGTGGCGCAGCTGGTTGCGGCCTCCAACGTGGCCTTGCCGCGCGAGCTGGTCGTGCCCTACCTGTTGCGCGAGCCGGCGGCCCCGCAGCGCGCGGCCGAGCTTGAAGGCGTCGTGATCGAGGAAGAGCGTATCCTGGCTGCGCATGCGCGTATCGTGGATCAGGTCGATGCAGTCGTGGTCGAGGGCGTAGGCGGCTTTCGCGTGCCCTTGTCCGACCGTTTCGATACGGCCGACTTGGCACAGCATCTGGGCTTGCCCGTGGTACTGGTGGTCGGATTGCGCCTCGGTTGCATCAACCACGCCTTGTTGACGGCCGATGCGATCAAGGCGCGCGGCCTGAAGCTGGCCGGCTGGGTCGCCAACCTGGCCGACCCGCGCATGCGCCACTCCGAGGCCAACCTCGATGCCTTGCAATTGCGCTTGGGCGCGCCCTTGCTCGGCTACGTGCCGCGACTGCAGACGCCGACGGCGGCCGCAGCGGCGGCCTGCCTCGATTTTACGGTTTTGCCGAACTGGCCCGCAGTTGATACAGCCAATTCGGATTGAATACATTAGTGTAGAAAAGGAAAGCACCATGTCGTCCCATCCAGTCACGTTCCACCCGGCCTCCGCACCCGTCGCCCCCATCGTCGCCAAGACCTGGTCCGTCGAAGACATCGTGGCCCTGTTCAACCTGCCGTTCAACGATCTTGTCTTTCGCGCGCAGCAGGTGCACCGCGAACATTTCGACGCCAACGAAGTGGAATTGGCAACACTGTTGTCGATCAAGACCGGCGGCTGCCCCGAAGATTGCGGCTATTGCCCGCAAGCCGCGCGCTACGACACCGGTGTGACGGCGCAAAAGATTTTGCCGCTCGACGCCGTGCTGCAAGCCGCGCGCGAAGCCAAGGCACACGGCGCCACGCGCTTCTGCATGGGTGCGGCCTGGCGCGAACCGAAAGACCGCGATCTGGAACACGTCGAAGAGATGGTGCGCGAAGTCAAGGCCCTGGGCCTGGAGACCTGCGCCACGCTGGGCATGCTGGGCGAAGGCCAGGCGGAAAAGCTCAAGGGCGCCGGCCTCGATTATTACAATCACAACCTCGACACCGCCCCCGAGTTCTACAGCAACATCATCTCCACGCGCGACTACCAGAACCGTCTCGATACGCTGGACCGCGTGCGCGGCGCCGGCATCAAGGTCTGCTGCGGTGGCATCGTCGGCATGGGCGAAACCCGGCTGCAGCGCGCCGGGCTGATCGCGCAACTGTGCAATCTCGACCCCTATCCCGAATCGGTGCCGGTCAACAACCTGGTGCAGGTCGAAGGCACGCCGCTGCACGGCACCGACCCGATCGATCCGCTGGAATTCGTGCGTACCGTGGCTGTCGCGCGCATCACCATGCCCCAGGCGCGCGTGCGTCTGTCGGCCGGACGGCGCCAGATGAGCGAAGCCGTGCAGACGCTGTGCTTCCTGGCCGGCGCCAATTCGATTTTCTATGGGGACAAGCTGCTGACGACCGGCAACCCCGAAGTCGAACAGGATCAGGCCCTGCTGGAGAAGCTGGGCATGCATTCGCGCGGCAAGGCCATCGACGCGCGCTGCGAGGTGACCACGGAACAATAAGCCCGTGCCGTGAATTATCTCGCGCACATCTACCTGGCGAGCCAGAGCGACGACGCGATGATAGGCGCCTTGCTCGGTGACTTCGCCAATGCGAACTATGCCGGCGACTACACGCCCGAGATCGAACGCGAGATTGCCATCCACCGCAAGGTGGACATGTATACCGACAGCCACCCCGTGGTGCTGGCGGCGAAGCAGCAGTTTGAGCAGGGGCGCAGGCGTTTCGCCGGCATCCTGCTCGATATTTTTTACGACCACGTATTGATTGTGAACTGGAAGCGTTACAGCGACCGGCCGGCCGAAGAATTGATAGCGCGTTTTTACCGCGCCCTGGAAGGGCGCCGCGCCATCCTCCCGGAACGCTTGCAGCGCATGCTGCCCTATATGGTGGAGCACGACTGGCTTGGCTCGTATCGCGAGTTCGCCGGCGTGGAGTTGGCGGCGTCGCGCGTGTCGCAGCGTCTGTCGAAGAATGGCGATTTGCTGCGCGAGGGAATCGAGGATTTGCGCAAGAACTATGAAAGTTTAAGCGCGGGGTTTCACGAATTTTTTCCCGACCTGATCGGCTTTGCCGGCGCGTTGCGGGAACGCATGCTAGAGCAATAAGGCGAGGGCGGGCGCACGATCTGCGGCCGCTTTCTTGGAGAACACCGGCCACCAGCCGAGAAGCCAAACCAGGGAAGTAGGAAGGAAAACACATGTTCAAGAAAATCCTGATCGCCAATCGCGGCGAAATCGCTTGCCGCGTCGCCGCCACGGCGCGCCGCATGGGCATCAAGACGGTCGCCGTCTATTCCGAGGCCGACGCGCACGCCAAGCACGTCGCCGTGTGCGACGAGGCTGTCTTGATCGGCCCGGCGCCGGCCAAGGAAAGCTATCTGCGCGCCGACAAGATCATCGAAGTCGCGCTGGCAACGGGTGCCCAGGCGATCCACCCCGGCTACGGCTTCCTGTCGGAGAACGAAGGCTTCGCCCAGGCCTGCGCCAAGGCCGGCATTGCTTTCATCGGCCCGCCCGCGTCGGCGATTCACGCCATGGGTTCCAAGTCCGCCGCCAAAGCCTTGATGGAACAGGCCCAGGTGCCGCTCGTGCCGGGCTACCACGGCGACGAGCAGGGCGCTGATTTCCTGCAAGCCCAGGCCGACAAGATCGGCTACCCCGTGCTCCTGAAAGCCAGCGCAGGCGGCGGCGGCAAGGGCATGCGCATCGTCGAGAAGAGCGCCGACTTCAAGGATGCGCTGGCCTCGTGCAAACGCGAAGCGATCAATAGCTTCGGCGACGACAAGGTCCTGGTTGAAAAATACCTGACCCGCCCGCGCCATATCGAAATCCAGGTGTTCGCCGACACGCGGGGCGAATGCGTCTACCTGTTCGAGCGCGACTGTTCGGTGCAGCGGCGCCATCAAAAAGTATTGGAAGAAGCGCCCGCGCCCGGCATGACACTGGAGCGCCGCGCCGCCATGGGCGAGGCGGCGGTGGCCGCGGCCAAGGCGGTCGGCTACGTCGGCGCCGGCACCGTCGAATTCATCGCCAACCAGGACGGCTCGTTCTACTTCATGGAAATGAATACGCGCCTCCAGGTCGAACACCCGGTCACGGAAATGATCACGGGCCTGGATCTCGTCGAATGGCAATTGCGCGTGGCGGCCGGCGAAGCGCTGCCCTTGAAGCAACACGAATTGCGCATCAACGGCCACGCGCTCGAAGCGCGCATCTATGCCGAGAATCCCGAAAAGGGCTTCCTGCCCTCGATCGGCACGCTGCGCCACATGCACACGCCGAACGCGGTGACCTTCCGCCTCGGCGACGGCGCGCATGGCCACGCACCGGCGGCTGTCCGCATCGATTCCGGCGTGCGCCAGGGCGATGCGATCTCGCCGTTCTACGACCCCATGATTGCCAAGCTCATCGTCTGGGGCGCGGACCGCAAAGAAGCCTTGGCGCGCATGGCACAGGCGCTGGCCGAATACCAGATCGTCGGCCTGGCTTCCAACATCGCCTTCTTGCAGCGGCTGATCGCCAGCCAGGCGTTTTCCGGCGCCGATCTCGATACCGGGCTGATCGAGCGCAATCAGGCCGCGCTGTTCCCGGCGCAGGCGGCACCGGGCTTGCCGGTACTCGCGCTGGCCTCGGCAGCGGTGCTCGATGGCGAGCGTGCAGAGAATGGTTCCGACCCGTGGTCCGGCACGCACGGCTGGCGCATGAATGGCGCCTTGCGCCGCACGCTCGATTTTGCCATCGAAGGCGAACATCATCCCGTTGCCGTGACCTATCAAACACAAGGCTGGAGCGTCGCGGTTGGCGCCGCACACGCACGCATGCTCCTGGCCGAGCGCCACGGCAGCCACTTCAGCATTAAATTGGGCGACGCGACGGTGCAAGGCAACGTCGTGCGCGACGGCGAAGAAGTGCACGTGTTCCACGCCGGCAGCCACACCGCGCTGACCTGCCTTGATCCGCTGGCCCACGCGGGGGAAGCCGAAGCTGAAGGCGGCCGCCTGACGGCGCCGATGCCGGGCAAGATCGTCGCCGTGCTGGTTGCGGCGGGTGACACGGTGGAAAAGGGCAAGCCGCTCCTCATCATGGAAGCGATGAAGATGGAACACACCATCGCCGCGCCGCATGACGGCAAGGTGGAAGAGTTGCTCTATGCAGTCGGCGACCAGGTGGCCGAAGGGGCGCAGTTGCTGGCGTTCGAGGCGGCGGCGAAGTAAGAGATATCGCTTTGCGCAAAACTACCGTCGTCCTCGCGAAAACGGGGACCCACAGCCTAGGTGGCGCTGTGGATTCCCGCTTTCGCGGGAATGACGGAAATAAATAATCCTTCGATGAGAATCCTCTTTCACGCTCCCAACAGCAACCCCGAAGCCTGGCGCGCCGCGCTCGGCCGTGCCGTTCCCGGCGCCGACGTCCGCATCTGGCAAGACGGCGACAACGCCGCCGCCGATTACGCCGTGGTCTGGAAACCGCCCGCTGCCGTGCTCGCACCGCAACGCGGCCTGAAAGCCATCTTCAATATCGGCGCCGGCGTCGACGGCATCCTGGAATTGGGCGAAGCGCTGCCGCCCGATGTGCCGGTCGTCCGGCTCGATGATGCCGGGATGGGCGTGCAAATGGCCGAATACGTGACGCATGCCGCATTGCGTTACCTGCGCCGCTTCGACGAATACGACATGCAGTTGCGCGCGCAGCAGTCGCGCTTTCTCAAGCCCTACAGCAAGATGGACTTCACCGTCGGCATTCTCGGCCTCGGTTTGCTCGGCCAGCGTATCGCTGCCGCATTGGCGGCGCTTGAGTTCCCCCTATGCGGCTGGAGCCGCACACCCAAAGACGTGCCCGGCATCTCTTGCCATCACGGCAGGGAAGGGCTCGACGCCTTCCTGGGCAAGACGCGCCTGCTCGTCTGCGTGCTGCCGCTGACGCCCGAGACGGCACGTATCCTGAACCGGGATACGCTGTCGAAGCTGCCGCGCGGCGCCTTCCTCGTCAACGTCGCGCGCGGCGGCCACCTGGTCGAAGCGGATCTGCTCGAATTGGTGCAAGATGGCCATATTACTGCAGCCACGCTGGACGTAACCGACGAGGAACCCCTGCCGCCGGAACACCCGTTCTGGCGCGAACCGCGCATCACGCTCACGCCGCACATCGCAGCGCTGACCCTGCGCGACGAAAGCGCGCGCCAGATTGCCGGCAAGATAGCCCTGCTGGAACGCGGCGATGCCGTTCCCGGCACAGTCGATAGAGTGAAAGGATATTAGGATGAACAACAGCTTGCCCCAACGCGTCAAGATCGTCGAAGTCGGTCCGCGCGACGGTTTGCAGAACGAAAAGGAAACCATTTCCGCCGAGGTCAAGACCGAACTGGTCAACCGCTTGTCGCGCGCCGGTTTTGCCAACGTCGAGGCGGCATCTTTCGTTTCGCCCAAGTGGGTGCCGCAGATGGCCACATCCGCCGAAGTGATGGCCGCCATCGAACGCCGGCCCGGCACGATCTATTCCGCCCTGACGCCCAACATGAAAGGCTTCGAAGCGGCACTGGCCGCGCGCGCCGACGAAGTCGTGATCTTCGGTTCCGCCTCGGAAGCGTTTTCGCAAAAGAACATCAACTGCTCGATTGCTGAATCCATCGAGCGCTTCCGCGACGTGGCGGCAGCGGCCAAGCAGCACAAGCTGCGCCTGCGCGGCAGCATCAGTTGCTCGTTCGGCTGTCCTTACCAAGGCGAAGTGGCACCCGCCGCCGTGCGTGACGTGGTCGAACGCCTGCGTGACTTGGGCTGCGACGAAATCGACATCGCCGACACCATAGGCGTCGGCACGGCGCGCAAGGTGCAGACCGTGTTCGAGACCGTGGCGCAAGCCTTTCCGCTGGCGCAACTGTCGGGCCACTTCCACGACACCTACGGTCAGGCGCTGGCCAACATCTATGCCGGCCTCGAAGTCGGCGTGGCCATCTTCCACTCTTCCGTGGCCGGCCTGGGCGGCTGCCCCTATGCCAAGGGCGCAACCGGCAACGTCTCGTCGGAAGATGTGCTGTACATGATGCAAGGCCTGGGTATCGCAACCGGCATCGATCTCGATGCCGTGGTCGATGCCGGCCAATACATTTCGCAACATCTGGGCCGCAAGGCAGCCAGCCGCGCCGGCAACGCGATTGCGGCCAAACGCAAGGTGGACTAGACCGGAGTAAATGCGAGTGAGCCCCGAACTCAAGCCCGGCCTGCGCTTCACCTGGCGCTACACCATTCCCGAACGCGCCACCGTGCCGCAGCTTTATCACGACACCGCCTTCTGCCGCGACATGCCCGAGGTCCTTGCCACAGGCTACATGGTCGGCATGATGGAGCTGGCCTGCACCAACGGCATCATGCCCTACGTCGATTGGCCGCGTGAGCAAAGCCTGGGTGTGATGGTGAATTTCCGGCACCTCGCCGCGTCGCCGCCTGGCATGACGCTGGAGATCAAGGGCGAAGTGGTCGAAGTCGAAGGCCGGCGCGTGCGCTTCGCCGTCGAGGCCTGGGACGGTATCGACAAAATCTGCGAAGGCACGCACGAGCGCCACGTCATCGACGCGGAGAAATTCAACGCGAGGCTCGCGACGAAAAAAGATAAGGCCGGGCTGTGAACGACGTCGCACGCATCGACTTCGACCCCTTCGCCGACACCGGCGCGGTGCCGTCGCCGTGCATCTCGGTCTGCCGCATGGACGAGCAAAGCGGCTTGTGCGAAGGCTGCCAACGCACGATAGACGAGATCGTGCGCTGGGGCAGTGCCGACGATGCCTATAAGCGTGCGGTCTGGGTAGAAATCCACCTGCGCCGGAAGATGCCATGAGCACGGCGATATCCTTGCCGCCGACCATGCGCGTGTTCGAGCGCGGCTGGCTGTCGTCGAACAACGTGCTGTTCGTGGACAGCGACACTACCGCCATCGTCGACACCGGCTACATGACGCATGCCGAACAGACTCTCGCCCTGGTGCGGCACGATCTGCAAGGCCGCCCGCTCGATCTGGTGGTCAACACCCACCTGCATTCCGACCATTGCGGCGGCAATGCCATCCTGCAAAAGGCCTTTGGCAGCCATACCCTGATCCCGGCCGCAGAGGCGGACAAGGTGCGCGACTGGGACATGGAAGCGTTGTCGTTTGACGCCACCGGCCAGCAATGCGAGCGCTTCGGCTTCGACGGCACGCTTTCGCCCGGCGATGCATTGGCGCTGGGCGGCCTGCGCTGGCAAGCCCTGGCTGCGCCGGGCCACGATCCGCACTCCCTGATTTTTTATTGCTCTGAGGCCGGCATCCTGATCTCGGCCGACGCCTTGTGGGAAAACGGCTTCGGCATCATCTTCCCCGAACTCGACGGCGAGTCGGGTTTCGCCGAGGCACGCGCCACGCTCGATGTGATCGCCGGCCTTGACGTCAAGCTCGTCATCCCCGGCCATGGCGCGCCCTTCACCGATGTGCAAAAGGCGCTATCGAACGCCTATTCCCGCGTTGACTATCTTGCGGCAGACCCCGCACGCAATGCGCAAAATGCAGTCAAGGTGATGCTCAAGTTCCTGCTGCTGGAGCGGCAGCGGATCGCCCTGGCCGAACTGCCGGCCCTGCTCAATGCCGGCAGTTCCTTCCGTTCAGCCAACAAATATTTTCTGAAAAAGGCGCCTGAGGAATTGGCGCAATGGGCGGCGGCGCAATTGGTGCGCGCCCAGGCAGCGCGTATCGAAGGCGACACTCTGCTCAATCACGATTGAGTGAGGTCGGCGGTTCATGATGAATTGGTGGCCGGCGCGAGAGCGTGCCACAGGTGTCGTGACGCCTACTCCGAAGTCCTGATAATGACCACCGTCGTTGGGTGTTTGGTCTTGCGTGGCTGGTTCTGGTTTTGCCCCGCGCCGGTTTCCACGGCCTCGGTCTGGTAATCGACAGCCTTGATTTCCTTTTCGGTCAGGTCCTTGCTGAAGTTGTTCTTCACGAATTGCCACATATCGGTCACAAGGGCGCCGCACTTCAATTCGGCGGAGGTCTTCTGGTGATAGCGATAGTCGTGATCCCAGTCCACCGGTTCGCCACGCTGTTCCTGTTGGCTGGCCTGCCGCTCGCGTTCCGCTTCATAGCGATGTTGCGGGCCGTAGCAGCTTTCCTGGAAGTGCGTGCTGATCGTGGGATGGATATAGAGCCCGCAATGCTGCGAGCGGTCCGCCATTTCCGAGCAGGCCTGTCCGAGCTGGCGATCGCGGTCGCGCGCCATGGCATTGGACAGCGAGGAATCGGATTTGATCTCGGCCTGCTTCAAGCCATCCTTGGCCGGGCAGGGCTTGTCGGAAAATATGGTGGTGCCGTCAGCCGCGACGCACTTGACGAGGTCGGCAAGTGCCGCCGTCGGCAAACAAGCCAACACGGCGGCGACGGCAAAGCCGGCGGCGTAACGTTGACGCATGACTATCCCCTTGTCGAAATGAAGCTGGGCCATTTCTTATTGCCCGTCTATTAGTTTTGCGTAAATAGTAACGAATAGACCGAGAGTTACGCAAGCTCTTTGCGCTTCTCAAATCGATTTGCGGGAATATTACCGCCGGCCGGCTTCGGCTTGATCCGGTTCGGCGCCTCCCCCGACGGGAGCGAGGCGGAAGACGTACAAGGACAGCCCTTCGCGCATGGCTTTCGGCAGGAACCACGCCATGATGCCGGCGAACCAATTGTCGGCAAAGCCCAGGATGTTCTCGATGATCGATACGCGCGCTTCGGGCCGGTAGCCGGCCGCGACGAAATTCGCCGCCGGCTCTTCCGGAAGCCATACCAGTTTGGCGCCCAGCGCTTCGATGCGCCGGATCAAGGACTTGCCATAGCGTTCCATGAAGGCGCGCGTGCTCAGGTCGCAGATCAGCGTATGGCGCGGGTAAGCCTGGCGCAGCGCCAGCAGCGTCGCATTACGCTGGCTGTCGTCGAGATAAAAGAAAATTCCTTCCATCACCACCACCACCGGCGTGCTGGCGGCAAATGGCGGCAGCTTGTCGGCCAGGGCCTCCTGCGCAAAGTCGATCGCGATGCGACGCAGCGGGTTGCGGCAGTCTGCCGAGGGCAGAAGCGCGTTTTTCCGGTCGATCACTTGCGGCTCGTCGATCTCGATCCAGCGCCCGCCGTCGATGCGGTAGGCCCGGCTGTCGAAGCCGGCGCCAACGATGACCACGGCAGTGTTGGCATTGCCGGCGATGCGTTCGCGCAGCAGATCGTCGATCAGGCGGTGGCGCACCACGACGCTGGCAATCGGCCCCGACTCCTTCTTGAATTGGCGGTAGATTGCTTCACCGGGGCCGGCCAGGAAGCGTGCGGCATAGCGGTCGCCGCACACCGGGTTGGCTTTGGCCGCATCTTCGGCGCGCGCGCCGCAGGTCAAATACGCCGTGTCCGAAACCGGGTTCATGGGACTGCTCCCTCGTCGGAAAAAGCGTCGGCCGCAAGGCGCCGCACGTGCTCGCGCAGATCGGCCGGCCAAGGGGCACTCAGTGTTTCGAACGGCTCCCGCTTGCCGGCAAACAGCGCGCGCGTCGCCTCTTCCAGTCCCGCCTCGCTTGCCAGCATGGCCGACATGAAGCGATAGGTGCGCTCCTGCGCAAGGCGCGCCTTGTCCTTGTCGGCGTGGGCGCGGCGCGCATCCTCCACCAGCTTGCGCAAGGCGACCGAAGCGCCGCCCGGTTGCGCCGCCAGCCATTCCCAATGGCGCGGCAGCAGCGTGACCTCTCTGGCGACAACGCCCAGCTTCGGGCGCCCAGGGCCGCGTTGCATCGCTTCGGCGGGTTCATCCCCGCTGCTCGGCGCGGCAGGCAGCCGCGCCAAGATGTCGGCATCGCTACCGCGATAGTCGATATCGACGACGCGGCCTGTGCTGTTGTCGAAAATCAGTGTGCCGTCGCCGTGCGCGTCGGCAAACCTGGTCTTGACCGCGATGGCAACCTGGCCAAGGCTGCCGCTGGCAATATGATTCGCCTTGTTAAACCCGCTATAAGGCGCGAGCCGTTCCATGATTGTGCTTTCTGTATTGTTCATCATGGGCACATATTACCCGGGTAAAAATAAGATGTCAATTAGACCCGGGTAAAAATACAACTCCGCCTGTTACCTGATCGGACGCAGTGGAAAAGATGCGGCTCGTTAATTGCCGCATCGACAAGTTTCTTGTAGACTCGACGGGTATTTTTTCAAAATTATTTTTTGCGCGCGCAAAAAAACTCTCAATCTGGAAATACTTATGAGTGCAACGAATACTCGGCTTGCAACCTGGGTCAGACTGATTTCCACCTTCATCCTGATTTCCCTGATCGGCTGGTGTTCGACCAACAGTTACCGCAATCGCCAGCTCGGCCCGATGAAGGCGGAACTGATGAGCCTCTTCATGGAGGAAGGGGTAATGGTTTCACGCAGCGATACCGTGACCGATGTAGTCAAACATGCCAGCCCCGAGACGCTGGAACGGGTTTTCTACGATGCCGCCGGCAAGGCGACCTTGCCCGCGCTGAAGTGGCTGGTGGAAAACGGCGTGAAGCCGCAGGGTATCGGCAAGCTCAAGGATTTGACGCTGTTTCAGCAGGCCGCGCGCAATCCCCAGTACGACAACATGGAATATTTTCTCAGCCTGGGTTTGAATCCGCTCGAACGCAGCCGCGACGGCAGAACCGTGCTGCACGTCGCCGCCGAGGGCGGAGTGGATCAGCGCACGCTCACGTTGCTGCTAGCGAAGGGTTTGAAGGTCAGCGACGTCGATGATCTGGGGCGCACACCCATCCACTACGCGAACCAGAAATCCGTCGGTTCCCTGGCTGCAGCAGGCGCGGAAATCGATGCCAAGGACAACCGCGGCGTCACCGCGCTTGATCTGGCTGCCGCCACCGGCCACGAAGACGTGGTCAAGGAACTGCTCAACCATTCGGCCTCGGTATTTACCACCGACGCCAAAGGCAGGACGCCGCTGCATTACGCGGCGTTGAATCCGAATGACGCCGTGGTCGATGCCTTGCGCGATCACGGCGCCCCGACCGCAGCGCGCGACAGCGAGGGCTTTACGCCGAGGGAAGTTGCCCAAGCGCAGTCGGAAAGCAACCCCGGCAGGGGCGTTTCGCCCAATACCCTCGACAAGTTCTGATCGCGTTTTTTGCCGAGCGTGCTAGTCGGGCAACTTGTACGGCGCGGCGCTGAATGAGACGATAGGCACCAGGTCGGCAAATTCCGGCGCGCGGCCATCCTTCTTGGCCATGGCCGCTTCCATCAGGTTGCTGGTTTGCCAGATGCCAGACTGCAGCCAGCCCATCTGCTGCAAGGCGTCTTCGGTGCTGTGGTCGCGCGCATAGTGGATCGCCTGCTTGCTGCCCCAGATCGCCACCGGCGGCTTTTGCGCGATCTCCGCCGCCATCTGCATCGCGGCGGCAAGCATCGCTTCCTGGGTGGCGAACAATTCGTTGACCAGACCAACGGCGAGTGCACGCTGAGCCGGCAGGCGCCGTCCGGTATAGGCCAGCTCGTGCACCACGGCTTCGGGGATCAGTTTGGGCAGGCGCTGCAAAGTGCCCATGTCGGCCACCATGCCGATATTGATTTCGTGGATAGTGAAGAAGGCATCTTCGGTGGCGAGCCGGATATCGCAGGCGCTGATCATGTCGACGCCGCCGCCGATGCAGCCGGCATGAATTGCCGCGATCACCGGCATGCGCAGCGTTTCCAATGCCGTGAAGGCGCGCTGCATATCGACCATCATGGGCATGATGTTGGCGCGCGCAACGGCGCTGCGGTCGTCGAGCGCGATGCTGGAGCTGAACACGTCGAGCGCCATGCCTGCCGTGAAATGCTTGCCGGTCGAGGAAATCACCAGCGCCCGCGCCGGCGCGTCGCGCTGCAAATCGTTGGCAATCTGCTCGAGCTCGCGCCAGAACACGGGCTGCATCGTGTTCAAGGCGGCGGGGCGATTCAGCACCAGGTGGGCGATCTTGCTTTCTATTTTCAAATCAAAGCATTGGTAGCTCATGGCGTCTCCCTGTTATCCGGTCCCGGCCCGACTTCGAGCGAACGCAGCACCGCGTGAACGGCCGCGTCGAACAATTCATCGGCGCGCTCGGTTTTCAAATAGTAGCCCTTCAATTCCAGGCTGATGGCGCCATGCATCGCGGCCCACAAGAGTCGTGCGGCGGCGGTCGGGTTCGATTTGGGCAGGCTGCCATCCTGCATGCAGGCGTCGAAGGCTTCAATCAACACCGCCAGCGATTCCCAGGCCCGCTTGCGCGATTCGACCGGCGGCACGAACCCGGCGATGGCGTCGCCGAACATCACCATGTAATAGCTGGGGTTGTGCTTGGCGTATTGGTGATAGGCGCGCGCCAGGGCACGCAGGCGCGGCAAGCCGGCAAGCCTTGCATTGACCGGGTCGGCGGTAAATTCCTGCTTCAGCCGCTCGAAACCTTCCAGATACAGCTCGTTGGCCAAACCATCCTTGCCGCCGAACAATGAATACAAGAGCGTGGTCGAGCAATTGACCGCTTCGGCCACGCGCCGCACCGTCAGAGCCGACGGGCCTTCCTCGCTCAAGAGGCGCGTGGCGGCGTCAAGCATGCCCTGGCGCAGGCTTTTATGCAGCTCTTCCTGGCCTTGGCGGAAATCCACCAGTTTTACTTTGTTGGGTTTGGTCATGAAATAACTGTGGGCAGTCGTTCAAATAACATTGTTTTTTTCAAAAACATCATTTAACATCATATCCAAGCCAGCCAAAAACGCAATCGCTTTATCGTTTTTTGGCGTGATTTCGCTTCCAGACATTTATTTGCCAGAGAGAATGACGATGTCCTCCAACCGCCTGCCTGCCGCCCTGCAAAACCTCGCCCTGCCGGTCATCGGCTCCCCGCTTTTCATCGCCAGCGGCCCGGCCCTGGTCAAGGCGCAATGCAAGGCCGGCATCGTCGGCTCCTTCCCGGCCCTGAATGCCCGCCCGGCCGAATTGCTCGATACCTGGCTGACCGAGATCCAGGCCGAGCTGGCCGAATACAAGGCCGCCAACCCGGACGCCATCATCGGCCCGATCGCCGTCAACCAGATCGTGCACCAATCGAACGACCGCCTGGCGCACGACGTCGAAGTCTGCGTCAAGCACCAGGTGCCCATCACCATTTCCAGCCTGCGCGCGCCGCCCAAGGAAATGCTCGATGCCATCCACAGCTACGGCGGCATCGTGCTGCACGACGTGATTTCGATCCGCCACGCCAGGAAGGCGCTCGAAGCCGGCGTCGACGGCTTGATTCTGGTGGCGTCCGGCGCGGGCGGCCACGCCGGCACCTTGTCGCCGTTCGCCCTGGTCGGCGAAATACGGAAATTTTTCGACGGCCCCATCGCCCTGTCCGGCTCGATCGCGACAGGCGACGCCGTGCTGGCGGCGCAAGCCATGGGTGCGGACTTGGCCTACATCGGCTCGCGCTGGCTCGCCACCCGCGAATCGAACGTGGATGATGCCTATCGCCAGGCGATCGTCGATTCGGCGGCGGACGACATCGTCTACACCAATCTCTTCACCGGCGTGCACGGCAACTACCTCAAGAAATCCATCGTCAACGCCGGGCTGGACCCGGACAACCTGCCTGAGTCCGACAAGACGGCGATGAGCTTCGGCTCGGGCGGCAGCAGCAAGGCAAAGGCCTGGCGCGACATCTGGGGCGCCGGCCAGGGCGTAGGTTTGATGGATGATGTACCGACCGTGGCCGAGATGGTCGGGCGTTTGAAGGAAGAGTATCAGGCGGCACGGCGCCGCCTGGCGCTGTAAGCTTTACATCAGCAGCGCCGAGACGGCATTGCGCAAGGCATGCACCACGCCTACCCACAGGTAGGCGCGCCCGCCATCGTAGTCGCGCGCGACAAAGGCCCAGGCCAGCACCAGCCCCACCATAAAGGTGAATACCACGTAACCGCTGCTGTAGCCGTGCGCCGCACCAAACAGCGCTGCCGAGATTGCAATGGCAGCCCAGCTCGGCAGCTTCAACCCGTTGCGCAACAGCCGCAGCGGCAGCCATTGGAACATCGCCGTTTCGATGGCGGGCACCACGAATGAGCCCAGCACCAGCCGCCTGGCCAGGCCGAACGCCGGCATATTGGAAGGCCCGCCCTCGATATGCAGCGCCTCGTGCGGCTGCAGACTGTCGAGGTAGATCAAGGGCATCAGCACGCCGTAAGTCAAGATCAGCACGACATACACAAAGGCAGCCGGATGCAGGCGGCCCAATTGTGCAGTGCACCGTCGAAAAAAATCCATTTCCGAAACATCGTGTGGGCAATCGCCCATGATGTCATGTCTGCAAGTCCGGGGCAAATGACGGTTCGACAGGCATGTCTCGTGCTTGCACGAAATTCGGCAAATATGGCCCGCCGGAAAACATGGCGTGGTAAAGTACGCCGAAAAATTAAGCGGCCAGCCCACAAGGCGGGTCACTACAACAAGACACTTACGGAGTCATGATGAGCAATGAATTCAATGTTCCCGAGGGGGAAATCCTTGGCCATCCCAAGGGACTTTTCATGTTGTTCGCCACGGAGATGTGGGAACGATTCAGTTACTACGGCATGCGCGCGCTGCTGGTGCTGTCGATGGTGGCAGCGGTCGACTCGGCCAATCCGGGATTCGGCTGGAGCCGCGCCGATGCGCTCGGATTCTATGGCACCTATACCGGCTTCAGCTATTTCGCTCCCTTGATCGGCGGCTGGCTGGCAGACAACTTCCTCGGTCAGCGCAGGGCGGTGCTGCTCGGCGCCTTCATCATGGCTGCGGGACAGTTCATACTCTCCGCCTCGATCGCGAAGGACCTCAATCTGTTCTACCTCGGCCTGGTCGTGCTCATCAGCGGCAACGGCTTGTTCAAGGCGAACATCTCGACCATGGTCGGCGAGTTGTATCGACCGGGCGACGCGCGGCGTGATGCGGCGTTTTCGATCTTCTACATGGGTGTCAATCTCGGCGCGTTCATCGCCCCGTTGGTGTGTTCGACGTTGGGTGAAGATCCTCATTACGGATGGAAGTTCGGCTACTTCGCCGCCGGTTGCGGCATGACGTTGTCGGCCTTCATCCAGATGTTCCTGTCGCGCCGCTTCCTGGGCGACCTTGGCATGCGGCCTTCGGCACAGCGTGCCAAGGAAAAGAGCGGCGGCGTGCATGTGCCGCTGACCTCGGTCGAACGCGACCGACTCAAAGTGATATTCGTGCTGTTCGTCTTCGTCATGATCTTCTGGGCCGCTTTCGAGCAGGCGGGAGGCTTGATGAATCTTTATGCATCGGAAAAAACCGACCGCATGCTTGGCGCCTTTGAGGTGCCGGCGGGCTGGTTCCAATCGGTCAACGCCTTGTTCATCGTCTTGCTGGCACCGTTCTTCGGCATGCTGTGGGTGGGCCTCGCACGCCGTGGCAAGGGCGTGCCGACGTCGCTCAAGATGGCGCTCGGCCTGCTGCTGACAGGTGTCGGTTTCATCGCCATGGTGCTTGCCGTATTCGACCAGGGTGCGCATGGCAAAGCCAACATGATCTGGCTGATCCTGGCTTACTTGTTCCACACCATGGGTGAACTCTGCATCTCTCCGGTTGGCTTGTCGATGGTGACCAAGCTCGCCCCATTGCGGCTGGCCAGCTTGATGATGGGAGTCTGGTTCCTGATCAATGCCTTTGCCAACAAGCTCGCAGGCACGATCGGCGCCTATGCCGAACATGCCGGAGAATTGACCGTGTTCGCCGGGCTGGCGATCTTCCTGATCGTTTTTGCCATCGGATTGTGGTTCCTGTCCGGAAAACTGATTTCCTGGGTGCATGGCGCCGAAGACATCACGCCGGAACCTGCTAGCGAGCCGGGTACAGGCGCCGCCGTTGTGTAAGCGAGTTCAACGTATTTCCAAAATGGCGGCTTCGGCCGCCATTTCTCTTTTGCGGCCGGCAAAAGCCACTACATAGTAAATGTAGTCAAGTTACTTAAAATGGCGAGCGCTTAAGCTTGCCGATCATAAAAGATAAAGTCGTAATTAATCAAATGCTTACTGATCTCTCAAAACATGATTCGACTACATTTCTCCATGTATTTGACGTCAAATCTAGTTTGAGTACATACTGACTCCGCAATACCACAAGACCCAAAATATTCCTCGCCGTCTTGCGGCTGCTGCCGCAGGCCGAGCGAGCCACAAAGATATTTGGAGGAGACATCCATGCGTTTCAAATCCGTCGCCATACTGGCGCTCGCGGCTGCTGCCGCCTGCGCCATCGTTCCACCGGCGGCACAAGCCGCCGTCAATTCGCAAAACCTGGGCGCCAAGTACGACAGCACCGGCGCCAACATCACGTTCCGCTTGTATTCGTCGCGCGCCACGCGGATCGAACTCGATCTGTTTTCCGCCGGCTACGGCCAGGCCGAAGCGGCAAAATATCTGCTCGCGCTCGACCCGAACACGCCTAACGTGTGGCAAGTCACCATTCCGGTGTCGACCATCAGGGCGGCCGGCATCTCGGGCACGGTGTATTACGGCTACCGCGCCTGGGGGCCGAACTGGACCTACAGCTCGTCCTGGACCAAGGGCAGCAGCGCCGGTTTCGTCACCGATGTCGATTCCGCCGGCAACCGCTTCAATCCCAACAAGCTGCTGTACGACCCGTATGCGCTGGAATTGAGCCAGGACCCGATCAACGCGAGCTGGACCGACAGCACCGTCTACGCCTCAGGCTCGCTGTACCGCACCAAGGATAGCGGCCTGTATGCTTCCAAGGGCATCGTGCTGCCCAATGGTTCGACCTCGACCGGCACCAAGCCGACGCGCGCGCAAAAAGACGACATCGTCTACGAGGTCAACGTGCGCGGGCTGACCAAGAACGATTCCTCGATCGCCAGCGCTTACCAAGGCACCTACAAGGGCGCGGCCTTGAAGGCATCCTACCTGGCCAGCCTCGGCATTACGGCGGTCGAATTCCTGCCGGTGCAGGAAACGCAGAACGACGCGAACGACAATACGCCGAACTCCGACGTCGGCCAAAACTACTGGGGCTACAGCACGCTGGACTATTTTGCGCCTGACCGCCGCTACTCTTCCGACAAATCGGCCGGCGGCCCGACCAGGGAATTTCAGGCCATGGTGGCGGCGTTCCACAATGCCGGCATCAAGGTGTATATGGACGTGGTGTACAACCACACCGGCGAAGGCTATGCCTGGACCAGCGGCGACAACACCACGTACAACGTGATGTCCTATCGCGGGCTGGACAATCCGACGTATTACGAACTGAGCAGCGACAACCAGAGCTCGTACGACAATACCGGTGTGGGCGGGAACTACAACACCTACAACCCGATTGCGCAAAACCTGATCGTCGATTCGCTGTACTACTGGAACACTACCATGGGCGTGGACGGTTTCCGCTTCGATCTGGCGTCCGTCCTCGGCAATACCTGCACCCAGGGATGCTACAACTTCAGCAGCACCGATTCGAACACGGCAATCAACCGCATCGTGCGCGAATTGCCGCCACGTCCCGCAGCCGGGGGCAGCGGGGTCGACCTGATTGCGGAACCCTGGGCCATCGGCGGCAATTCCTACCAGGTGGGCGGCTTCCCGACCGGCTGGTCGGAATGGAATGGCATCTATCGCGATACCTTGCGCGAAGCGCAGAACGAGCTTGGCGTCGATCCGGTCACCCCAAGCCAGCTCGCAACGCGTTTTGCCGGCTCGTCCGATCTGTATCAGGGCAGCGGACGCAGCCCGTGGAACTCGGTCAACTTCATGGTGGCGCACGACGGCTTCACGCTCAAGGATCTGTATTCGTGCAACGGCTCGAACAACAGCCAGGCCTGGCCCTACGGGCCGTCCGACGGCGGCAGCACCAGCAACTATAGCTGGGACCAGGGCGGCGGCGCCTCGGACCAGCGTGCTGCGGCGCGCGTGGGCTTCGCCTTCATGATGCTCGATGCCGGCACGCCCATGATGACGGGCGGCGACGAATACCTGCGCACCATCAATTGCAACAACAATCCCTACAACCTCGATTCGGTGGGCAATTGGCTGGGCTATAGCTGGTCGACCGACCAGAGCAACTACAACGCCTACGTCAAGGGCATGATCGCGTTCCGCAAGGCGCACCCCGCATTGCGTCCGGTGACGTGGTACACGACCTCGCAGCTCGCGTGGTACACGCCGTCCGGCACCACGCCGGACTCGACGTACTGGAACAGTTCGAGCAACCACGACATCGCCTACGTCTTGAACGGCAGCTTGCTGGGCGACTCCTATTCCTCGATCTACGTGGGTTACAACGGCTGGTCGGCCAGCGTCAATTTCACCTTGCCTTCGCCCGGATCGGGCAAGAGCTGGTACCGCGTGACCGACACCTGCGCCTGGGATGAAGGATCGGGACAAGTGACGGCGCCGGGCAGCGAGACCTTCATCGGCGGGCAGGGTTATGTGTACGGCATTTGCGGGCGCGGCCTGCTGTTGTTGATCGCTAAATAGGGGTAGCCAAGAATGGAATCGTAGGTTGTGCCGGGCGTCGCACGCTGAACGAAGTGAAGCCCAACATCCGCACTTTGCATCAATGTATGTGACGGCGGAAACCTCCGATGTTGGGCTTCGCTAGCGCTCAGCACCAACCGACGACAGCATCCATTTAACTTGTCGTCCCCGCTTTCGCGAGGACGACGGAAATAACAAGTGCCGCGCAAAATTAATGTGCACGCCGCTTGACAGTGGACAACAGCATCTACTTGACGAAGCGTCAGACAATCGGGCTCGGGTCATCCGAGCCATTTCCATTGCCAAAAGTGGAAAAATCCGCAACGCGGTACAATCGACGGCGCAATGGCGCGGCCCCTCCAAGAACATCGCCGCCGCCTGTTTTCTCTCGTCGTTTTCCACTCTACAAGAAGGAGAAGTCCCGATGATCGCATCCCGTCTTCTGCGCACCGGCATCCTGGTGCTGGCTGGCTTTGGCACGTGCATGTTCATGGCAGAATCGGCTTTGGCCGCCGCACCCTTGTCCTCGGCCCAGGCGCCCGGTTTTTACCGCACCATGGTGGGCAATATCGAAGTTACCGTCCTGAACGACGGCACCGTGCAACTTCCCGTAGCCGACATCCTGACCCATGCCGCGCCCGGCGAAGTCAACAAGGCCTTGTCGCACAACTACCTAAAGAGTCCGCTCGAAACCTCGTTCAACGGCTTTTTGATCAACACCGGCAGCAAGCTGGTGCTGGTCGATACCGGCGCCGGGCAATTCTTCGGCCCGACCTTGGGCAACCTCGTGGCCAACCTCAAGGCGGCGGGCTATGCACCGGAACAGGTCGATGAAATCTATATCACCCACATGCATCCGGACCACATCGGCGGTTTGATTTCGGAAGGCAAGGCAGTGTTCCCGAATGCCATCGTGCGGGCAGACAAGCACGAGGCCGACTACTTCCTTTCCAAGGCCAACCTGGACAAGGCATCGGCCGATGAGAAGGGTTCGTTCCAGCATCCGCAGGAAGCCTTGCAGCCCTATATGGCTGCCGGCCACTTCAAGCCCATCGAGGCCGACGGCGAACTGGTGCCGGGCGTGAATTCGCGCGCAGCCTATGGCCACACGCCGGGCCACACCATTTACGTCGTGCAAAGCAATGGCCAAAAGCTGCTGCTGATCGGCGACTTGATGCACGTCGCTTCGGTGCAATTCCCCGACCCGTCCGTGACGATCAAGTTCGATAGCGACACCAAGCTCGCGGCCGAGCAGCGCAAGAAGGTTTATGCCGAAGCCGCCAAGGACGGCAGCCTGATCGGCGGTGCGCACTTGTCCTTCCCTGCCCTGGGCCGCCTGCGCACCGCCGGCAAGGGCTACGAGTGGATTCCAATTAACTATTCGCCGGTGAAGCCTGTCGCGGCGAAGTAAGTCTGATCGCGTAGGTTGGCGCTGAGCGAAGCCCAACATCGGAAGGCAATGCCTTATCTGCGCTTGTTGAAGTCTGCTACGTTGGGCTTCACTTCGTTCAGCGCCAACCTACGAAACCTCGCGTGTGCGGGGTTTTTTATTTGCGTTTATTTGCCGGGATATTTCGGCGTGATGCCCATGTTCTTCCAGGTGAAGGCGTAGATGTCGGCCGTCTCTTCCAGGTTCTTCGACAGGTTGGAGGCGCCGTGACCGGAGTTGGTCTCGATGCGGATCAAGGCCGGCTCGCCGTGCGGGTTCTTTTCCTGCATGGTCGAGATGTACTTGAACGAGTGTGCCGGCACCACGCGGTCGTCGTGGTCCGACGTCATCGCCAGGATCGCCGGATAATGCATGCCGGCCTTGATCGTGTGCAGCGGCGAGTAGCCGAGCAGGTAATGGAATTGCGCTTCGTCGTCGCTTGAGCCGTAGTCGGAAACCCAGCCTGTGCCGGCCGAGAATTTCTGGAAGCGCAGCATGTCCATCACGCCGACTGCCGGCAGCGCGACCTTGAACAGGTCGGGGCGCTGGTTGACCACGGCGCCGACCAGGAGGCCGCCGTTGCTGCCGCCTTGCAGCGCGAGGAATTTGGACGACGTGTATTTTTCCTTGACCAGGTATTCTGCCGCGGCGATGCAGTCGTCGAACACGTTTTGCTTGTTCAGCTTCATGCCGGCTTCGTGCCACTTCTCACCATATTCGCCGCCGCCGCGCAGGTTGGCGATGGCGAAGATGCCGCCCTGCTCGAGCCAGGCGATGCGCGTCGAACTGAAGCTCGGGTTGATCGTGATGTCGAAGCCGCCATAGCCGTAGAGGATGGCCGGGTTCTTGCCGTTCAACTTCAAGCCCTTTTTGTAGACCAGGAACATCGGCACGCGCGTGCCGTCACGGCTGGTGTAGAAGACTTGCTTGCTGACGTACTGCTCCGACTTGAAGCCGGGGATTTCCGGCGCGCGGTACAGCGTCGACTTGCGGCTGGCGATGTCGTAGCGGAAGATCGTCGGGGGATAGTTCATGGTCGTGAAGACGTAGAAGGTTTCCTTGTCATTCTTCTCGCCGCCGAAGCCGCCCACCGTGCCGGGACCGGGCATGGCGATTTCGTTTTCCAGCTTGCCGGTGCGGTCATAGACGTAGGTATGGCCGCTGACATCCTTGAGGTAAGTGGCGAACAGCTTGCCGCCTGTCGCGCCCAGGCTTTCAAGCAGCTCTGGCTTCTCCGGCAGCACCGTGCTCCAGTCGGCTTCGGCCGGATGCGCCGGGTCAAACAGCATGACTTTCTGGTTCGGTGCATTGCGGTTGGTCTGGATCAGCAACTTGTCGCCGAGGTTGTCGACCACGCTGAAGCTGTCTTCGCTGTTTTCGGCGACGATGGGCTTGAATGCGGTCTCGCCCTTGGCGTCGTCGCGGACGAACAGGCTGTTGCCGCGCTTGTCGGGATCTTGCACGTAGAGCGCGGCAAAGCGCTCGTCTTCGGTGGTGGCAATGCTGACATACCAGGTCGGGTGTGCGGCGTCTTCATAGACCAGCTGGTCTTCGCTCTGCTGCGTACCGATCTTGTGGTAATACACCTTCTGGTTTTCATTCCTGGCCGTCAGTTCCTTGCCTTTTTCCGGCTCGGGATAGCGGCTGTAGTAAAAGCCGTCGCCACGCCAGGTGGCGTCGGCGTAGCGCACCCAGTGGATGACGTCGGGCAGCGTCTGGTGTGTCTTCATGTCCATCACGTACACGTCGTGCCAGTCCGAACCGGGAATCGCGGTGCGGCCATAGGTGGCATAGCGGCCATCCTTCGATAGCACGAAGGAAGTCAGGCGCACCGTGCCGTCGGGCGAAAAGGTGTTCGGATCGAGCAGCACTTCGGGCTTGCCTTCGTATCCCTTTTGCACGTAGAGCACGGACTGGTTTTGCAAGCCGTCGTTCTTGTAGAAAAACACGTCGTCGTTCTTCTTGAACGGCGCGCTGTACTTGGCATAGTTGGCCAGGGCCTTGACGCGCTCCAACACCTTGGCGCGGTAGGGGGTGGCGTTCAAATAATCGAACGTCACCTTGTTTTGCGCCTGCACCCATGACTTTGTTTCGGGCGAATTGTCGTCTTCGAGCCAGCGGTAGGGGTCGGGCACCGCGGTGCCGAAATAGGTATCGACGTGATCGGTCTTTTTCGTTTCCGGATAGGTCAGGTGTTGGGCGTTCACGGTGCAGGGTAGGAATTGGAAAACGCTTGCGACGGAGAGCAGCAGGCCCGCGCGCGCAAAGGACATAAAGGCGGCTTTGGTCATGAGTATGTCTCAGGGTTAGGGTATTGTTGTGGAAGGCGCCTGTGACGCCTCCTCTTATCTACGGTCTCGCGGCCGAACCACGAGTGTACAACGGCAGCGCTTTGCTCACAAAAATGCCGTGGAAATGCCGGGAATGAAGGCAATCAGCAGCAGGGCGGCAAACAGCGCCGCGAGGTAGGGCCAGACGGCGCGCATGGCGCGGTCCGGTTCTACCTTGCCGATGGCGCAGGCGGCGTAAAAGCCCACGCCCAGAGGCGGCGCAAACAGGCCCAGGCCCATCGCGAACACCACCGTCATGGCGTAGTGCACCTCATTGACGCCGGCTGCGCGCGCCAGAGGGAACAGGAGCGGGCCGAACAGCACGATGGCGGGAATCCCTTCGAGCACGCTGCCCAGCACCACGAAGGCCAGCATCGACACGGCCATGAAGCCAGTTGCGCCGCCGGGCATGCTGCCCATGGCCTCGGCCAGTTGCACCGAGAAGCCCGATTGCGTCAAGGCCCAGGCCATCGCCGTAGCGCAGCCGATGATGAAGAGGATCGCACCCGAGAGCGACGCCGTTTCGACCAGCATGGGATAAAGCCGGCGCCAACGCAGCCATTCCACGCGGCGGTAGATCAGCAAGCCCGCGATGGCGGCATAGGCGATGCCGACCGTCGAGACTTCGGTGGCGGTCGCAATGCCGCGCACCACCACGGCGCGGATCACGAAGGGCAGGGCCAGCGCAGGCAGCGCCAGCAAGAACAGTCTGGCGATGCGTTTGAGCGGGACGCGCTCGACTTGCGACACATCCTCGCCCCGGTTGTGGAAGAACACCACGACAGCCAGCGCCAACGCGCCGATGGCCGCCGGCAACAAGCCGCCGGCAAACAGTTGCGCGATCGACACGCCCGTGACCGAGCCGATGGTGATCAACACCAGGCTGGGTGGAATGGTTTCCGACATCGCGCCCGAGGCCGAGAGCAAAGCGATCAGGCGGCCTTCGTCCGTTCCCCGCTTTTTCATCTCGGGAAACAGCGCTGGCGCCACTGCCGCCATGTCGGCCGCCTTGGAGCCGGAAATGCCCGAGACCAGGTACATCGCGCCGATCAGCACATAGGCCAGGCCGCCCTTGACGTGGCCAAGAAGCGAGGCGAGAAAATCGACCATGGCGCGCGCAATGCCGGTCGCCTCGATCAACAAGCCGAGGAACACGAACAGGGGCACCGCCAAAAGGATCAGCGCCGACATGCCTTCGTCCATGCGGCTGACGACGATGGTGCTTGGCGTCTCGCCGGTCAACAGCAGATAGGACAGCGTGGCGATGCCGAACGAGAAAGCGATAGGCACGCCGGCGGCGACGCACAGCGCGACGCCGCCGACGAAAAAGATCAGCAGGTTGACGTTGCCCAGGCCGGCGAACCAGGGCTTGCCGAACCACAGGGCCGTCGCCAGCGCGATGATTGCCGCCACGGCCGGCAGCAACCGGCGCAGCGGTATGCGGTCGATCAGGCGCACCAGCACGAAGAAGAGCATCATGGCCGCGCCCAGCGCGATGGCGGCAACGCGCAGACTGTCGTGGATTTCCAGAGCCGGCGTGGTAATGAAAGCCTGGTCCTGGTAGTAGTCGTAAGCAGCGGGCAGGATTTCAACCAGAAAGGCCGCGACGACCATTTCCGCCGCGAGCTGCACCCAGACCCGCGCGCGTTCGGGCAAGCGCTTGACCAGCGTGTTCAGGCACATGTGCTCGCCGCGGTGCAGGGCAATCGCCGCACCCAGCATGGCGAGCCAGAGGAAGAGGATCGACGCGAGTTCGTCGGACCAGGTCAAGGGCGCATCGAAGCCGTAGCGGGCCACGACGCCGGCCAACAGGATCACGATTTCGGCGCCGACCAATAGCGCGGCCAAGCCTTCGCCGATCCGGCCTATGAAACCGTCTAGCATGCGCAGCGCCGGATAGCGCCACGCATTCCCGGGCACGGGCGCTGCCATCAACCGAGCTTGCCCGTGTATTTCTCCAAGAGCGCCCAGGCGTCGGCCCCGAAGCGGCCCTTCCATTCGGCATAGAAGCCCGACTGGTGCAGCGCGGCACGGAAGGCGTCGGCATTGACGGTGTTGAACACCATGCCCTTGGTCTTCAATTCGACCTCGAGCGTGTTGTTCAGGCGGCGGATGTCGTCGCGTTCCTTCACGGCGGCGGCATTGATGTGTTTGGCGACGATGGCTTGCACGTCCTTGGGCAGCCTGGCCCAGGTCTTGCCGCCGGCCAGGAACCAGAAGCCGTCCCACATGTGGTTGGTCTGTGAGCAGTATTTTTGCACTTCGTAGAGTTTGGCGGTCTGGATCACGGCCAGCGGGTTTTCCTCGCCTTCGACGATGTGGGTCTGCAGCGCGGAATAGGTTTCGGCGAAATTGATCGAAACCGGCGCGGCGCCGAAGGCCTTGAACAGCGAAGTCCAGAGCGGGCTGACCGGCACGCGGATCTTGAAGCCTTTCAGATCGGCCGGCGTGACGATGGGCTTGGACGAACTGGTGACCTGGCGGAAGCCGTTGTCCCAGATTCGTTCCATCGGATGCAGGTTGGCCTTTTCGATGGCACCGCGGATGTAGGCGCCCAGCTCGAGATCCATCGCCGGCCACACCTGCCGGTAGTCGGAAAACGCAAAGCCGATGCCGTTGACCGAGGCCACCGGCACCAGCGTCGAGAGGATCAGGCCCGAAATGGTCATGAAATCGATCGCGCCGGAACGCACCTGGGACAGCATGTCGGTGTCCGAGCCTAACTGGTTGCTGGGAAAGATCTGGATATCGACAAGGCCATTGGTTTCCTTGCGGATTGCCTCGGTCGCTTCCCTGGCGCGCACGTTCAGGGGGTGCGTCACGGGCAGGTTGTTGGCGAACTTGAGCTTGAACTCGGCCGACGGCGCGGCGCTTTGGGCAAAGGCAAGCGGGGCCAGGCTGGCAGCGGCAAACGCGGAAGCTTGCACCAGGAAATCACGACGATTTTGTTGGCGGATCGGGCGGCGGGTCGGCATGGGCGTCTCTTTCTCTATTTGTAACAGGCGGACTGAAGATACGCGGGGAGCCATTTCCGTGTCAAGGCCGGGATTGGCCTAACGATAACAAAAGGCTTCCGCAAACGATGCAAGTCAATTAACATGAGTCATATAATTGTCAAATAACGTCGTCACAACAGCCTGGTACATGAATCCCATCTCGATGCAAAACTTGCTTTCCTACTGGAGCGACGGCGAAGTATCGACTTCCCTCATCATCATCCTGAATTTGATCGGCGCGCTGCTGCTCGGCCTGTTGGTCGGCTATGAGCGCTCGTATCGCGGCCGCGCGGCGGGCATGCGTACCTATGCGCTGGTCTGCATGGGTTCGACGGCGCTGACGGTGATCGTGGGCTATCCGGCCTATTGGTATGGCGGCCACCTTACCCTGACCACCACGCCGGACCCCACGCGCGTGATCCAGGGCATCGTCACCGGAGTCGGCTTCCTTGGCGCGGGCGTGATCCTGCATGAGGGGTTTTCCACGCGCGGACTCACCAGCGCTGCCTCGATCTGGTTCTCCTCCGCCATCGGCGTGATGATAGGCGTGGGGTTTTACCTCGCGGCCATCGTGCTGGCCTTCCTTGCCGTGTTTTGCATGACCCTGTTGAACCGCTTCGAGAGCTGGCTGCCGTCGCGCCAATCGGTCGCCGTCACGCTGGTGTTTCGCCAGACTTTCGTGCCGCAGGAGTCGGTGCTGGCGAAGTACGCGCTGGATCGCGGCTACGAAATTGCCAGCGGCAGCATTTCCGTCAAGTGCTTCGACGGCAAGGCCGAGTGGCATTTCGTGGCGGCGGCGCTGGGGCGGCATAATGAAGCGAAACTGACCGAACTGGCGACCGAGCTGCGCAAGTTCGACGGCATCGAGAGCTTCCAATTGAGCCATGCAAGGAACTAAGCGGAGGGTTCTGGTCAAAAGCCAGTAAGGAACGACATCGACATGCAAGCGCAATCTACGCAAACACCGCTGAAGTTTGATGTGCCGCCCGGGCTGGCCCTGGTGAGCGACGTCGGGCGCCATCATCCGGTGAATCAGGATTACGGCATGGTCGGCAGGAGCGAGAGCGGCAATGTGGTCGTGGTGGTGGCCGATGGCGTATCGAGCTCGGACAAGGCCGACATTGCCTCGGCCACGGCCGTGGCCGCTGCCTACAATGCGCTGATCCAGATTCCCGCCGAAGTGCTCGGGCCCGATGCCGTGCAGGCAGCGGTGGCCATGGCGCACGCCGCCGTGATGGATATTCCCTATTCCAGCTTGCGCAAGGAAGAACCCGAGACCACCATCGTGCTGGCCTTGGTGCGCGGCAACGTCGCCACGATAGCCTGGGTCGGCGACAGCCGCGCCTACACCGTGGGGCGGCAATATGCGCGCCTGGTGACGCGCGACGATTCCTGGCTGGCCGATGCGCTGGAGCAGGGCGACATGACTCTTGAAGAGGCGATGCTGGATGTGCGCTCGCACTCGATCACGCAATGCCTGGGCATGCTGAACGACCCGATCCGCATCCATGTGCGCACCATCAAGCTCGAGGCCGACACCTGGCTCCTGCTCTGTTCCGATGGCTTATGGAATTACTGCGACAGCCCGGCCGCCATGGCCGAACGCGTGCGCGAAGCAGGTGAGGATGCCGATGCCTTCGAGCTGTGCCAGCACCTCGTGAAGTTCGCCAACCACAGCGGCGGGCAGGACAACATTACCGTCGGCGCCTACTACTACAGCGGCGCAAAGTAATTGAACCAAACGGCGTGAATGGAACGGCGCGAATCGAACCAAGCGAATCGAAAAGAGATTACGCCGTCGTCGATAGCGTGCCGATGATGCCTTGCGCAAACGAATCCGCCGCAACGGTGCGCGACAAATTGGGATTGGTCTGCAAGGCGCTGGCCCAGTTTGACGTGAGGTCGGTGCCGCCGGCGGAAGCGGTGCTTTGCACCACGCCCGTGCCGTCATAGAAGCCGGAATAGCTGCCGCCGGGCAGCGTGGAAAGAATGGATGAATTGAGCGCTTGCTGTGCAGATGCAGCCTCGGCTGCCGCCGAGGTCGAGTTGCCGCTACCGGACGTCCCCGTCGTTGAACCGGTGCTCGACGTGGCGGCCGTGCTGGTGCCAGCTTGCGCAATCGAGTTGTACAAGCCGGCCGCATCATAGACCTGTGCGCCGGTATTGCTTGCGCTGCCGAGCGTGGCGACGATGCCCGACGTGGTCGAAAGGGCGCTCGCTTGCGCCGCCAAGCCCGGGTCGTTGCTCGCCACTACGGGCGAAGCCGTGTTCGCCGCGCTGGTTGTGCCCGTTACCGGGATCAGCAAGGACGCGGGATTAATCGTATTGATCGAAGAAACCGACATATGTGCACCAAAGTCTTAACCGCCTGACATGTTGCCTGCAAATGGCAACGACAGATAGAACCACTATAGCATGTGCAGCGTTGATGCGCAGAGTGCAGCGGGCGACTTGTCAAGCGGTTAATTGGGGTCGATTTCCACGCACTGATGGAATTCGCACTTGGCCTGGAATACGCGGCCGTCGCGGCATTGTTCGCGGTAAAGCTCGACCGGTCCATCCGACGATACGAGTTCGGCGCCGTAGACGGCATCGCATTGCCTGGCCCGGCGCGCCAGTTCCTCGACCGAATTGGATGAAGTCCCGAGGCGCAGGCGCGCATATCGGTCGCGGCTGGCCGCCGGGCCTGCCGCCGCCGGTGCCGCTGTAACTGCAGGCGATTCGACGGTCGGCGCGGCTTCGCGTGCCGGCACGGCCGTTTGCGGCTCGGGTGCGGGGGGTGGCGCGGAATACGGGACAGGATCGGGTGTCGGATCGGGGGTCGTCGTCGCCGGCTTGCCGGGAACGTAGATCGGCCCCGTCGGGGCGAAAGTCAGCTCGGGCAATTCCTTCTGTGCACGGTTGGCGCCGACCAATTCCGGCTCGATGCGGCCGGCAAACTGGCCGAGGCCAAGCGCGGTCTTGACGTATTTGGTCTCGCCGGCGCCGAGCGCGAAACTAAGGTGGCTGTTGACGTCGCCGGTGGTCGAGATGTCGTGCGTGCCGGGCGTGGTGTCGATGTAAAAGTAGGTGCCGGGGCGGGAATTGCCGATCACGCCGCCGTCATACAGGATGCCGGTTTGCAGGTCCGCGCCGACAAAGCTGCTGTTGCGGAAGAAGACGATGCGCGCCTGGTTCGAGGCGACAGGCGGCATGGCATCGCCCCGGTACTTGGTTTCGGCACAGCCGGCAAGGCTGATGATGGCAACGAGCAGGCACAAGCGACGGACCAGGTGCATCGGCGACTCCATGCAAATTCGACTTCCAATTGTGCCGCACTTACGTTTTGATTACGCCAAGCTCGCGGCGGCGTTGCAATTTTTCAATTTTATGTCAAAGTGGCACTGTCGGTAACAAGAAATCATGTCCGCAGCCCTGCCATTGCGGCTGGCGCTGTTTTCAAGGGGAAATATGAATATGCAACAACAACATGATGGCGAGGCGAAATCGCCCACCAAGCTGGTCGAGAAAGTCGTCGTTGAAACGGCGACGCTGATCCAGGATAGCGGCGAACTCGAATTCGGCATCGGCCTGATCAGCGGCGTCATTGCCTTGACGCTGGGCTTCTTAAGCCTGTTGGGCGTGCTGGCCTTCCACTTCCCGCAATACCTGACGACGCCGGAATTGCGCCACCAGTATTCGGTCGACGTGCTGCGCCAGGTCTTGTTCTGGGCGCTGATCGTGGCCGGCGGCATCGCCCTGGCCAACATCGCGCTCAACAAGCGGCGCAACGTCAACATCGCCGCGTTGGCGTTCGTGTTCGTGGCGGTGGCCCTGGGCGGCTCGCGCGTGCCGGTGGGTGATTTTCCCGACCATACGCCTTACATCGGCCTCGATTGGTTCATCCTCGACCTGCTCGGCTCGACCCTGATCTTCGTCGCGCTGGAAAAGCTGTTCCCGCTGTACCGCAACCAGGCCGTGTTCCGCAAGGAATGGCAGACCGACATGGTGCACTTCGTGGTCAATCACTTTCTGGTCGGGCTGGTGCTCTTGACAGTCAACTTCCTGATCCACCGCGTGTTCGGCTGGATGGTGCGCGGCGACTTCCAGGAAGCGATACACGGCATTCCATTCCTGCCGCAACTGCTGTTGTGCATCCTGGTGGCCGACATGATGCAATACTGGACGCATCGCGCCTATCACGAGGTTCCCTTCCTCTGGAAATTCCACGCCGTGCATCACAGCGCCAAGACTATGGACTGGATCGCCGGTTCGCGCATGCACGTGCTGGAACTGATCTTCACGCGCGTCTGCGTGCTGGGGCCGCTCTATGTGTTCGGCTTCGAAAAGTCGGTGATGGATGCCTACATCATCGTGGTCGGCTTCCAGGCCGTGTTCAACCACGCCAACGTGCATCTGCCCTGGGGGCCGCTGCGCTACCTGATCGTCACGCCGGACTTTCATCACTGGCACCACTCGTCGGACAAGGAAGCGCTGGACCGCAACTATGCGGCACACTACGCCTTCCTCGACCATATCTTCCGCACCGTGGTCAAGAGCGACCAGCCGTTCCCCAAGGAATATGGCGTGCTCGGCGATTACATGCCGGACGGGTTTGTAAAACAACAACTATTCCCATTCAAGAAGATGCCCGATACGGATCCAAAAACCTGAGCGATCCAAAAATCCGAGTATGGTTTATGCTTGCCGGAATCGACAGCAGGCCAGATAATCGTTGCTCTCCCTGACGCCGGCGCCAGGTGTTTATGTGCCGGCTTACTTGCAAGAGGCAGGAATGTCCAGCACCCCCACGTTCGGTCCGGAAGAAGCGCGCGCCTACATGCATCAACTGCTCAAGGTGATGCACCAGGCCGGCGGCTCCGACCTGTTCATTTCGGCCGACTTCCCGCCCAGCATGAAAGCCCTGGGCGGCATGAAGCCCCTCTCCCAGCAGCGCTTGAACGGCGAGATCACCAAAAAGCTCGCCACCAGCCTGATGAACGACAAGCAGCGCGCCGAATTCGAGGCCGAGATGGAATGCAATTTCGCCATCTCGATCCCCGACGTGTGCCGCTTCCGCGTCAACGTCTTCGTCCAGCAGCAGTTCACCGGCATGGTGATCCGCACCATCGCCTCGGAAATTCCGAACTTCGAAAAGCTCGCGCTGCCCGAGATCCTGAAGGAAGTGATCATGACCAAGCGCGGCCTGGTCTTGGTCGTGGGCGGCACCGGTTCGGGCAAATCGACCACGCTGGCGGCGATGATCGATTACCGCAACAGCAATTCGGCGGGCCACATCATCACCGTGGAAGACCCGGTTGAATACGTGCACAAGAACAAGAATTGCCTGGTCACGCACCGCGAAGTCGGCGTCGATACGCATTCCTGGCACCATGCGCTGAAGAATACCTTGCGCCAGGCACCCGACGTGATCCTGATCGGCGAAATCCGCGACAGCGAAACCATGGAGCACGCCATCGCCTTCGCCGAAACCGGCCACCTGTGCCTGGGCACGCTGCACGCCAACAATTCCAACCAGACCATCGACCGCATCATCAACTTCTTCCCCGAAGAGCGGCGCAACCAGTTGTTGATGGATTTGTCGTCCAACCTGCGCTCCATCATTTCGCAGCGCCTGGTGCGCACCGAAGACGGCAAGGGGCGCAAGGCAGCCATCGAAATCCTGCTCAACACGCCGACCATTTCCGAAATGATCTTCAAGGGCCAATTCCAGTCGATCAAGGAAATCATGGGCAAGTCGCGCGAACTTGGCATGTGCACCTTCGACCAGGCGCTATACACCCTCTACAACGACGGCCACATCGGCTACGAGGAAGCGATCCGCAATGCCGATTCGGCCAATGAACTGCGGCTGCAGATCAAGTTGAAGAGCCGGCGCGGCGAACAGGGCGGAGGGAGCGGCGGTGGCGGCTTCAGCCTCTCGATCAAGGAAGAAAAGAAGGAAGACGAGGACGAGGGTAAAGAGGCGAAGAAGGCTTGATGGCGCAATTGGATCGCATCGATGCGGTGCAGCCGCGACGGTGCAGTTGATGCAGAAAGAATCGTGGGTTGGTGCTGAGCGAAGCGAAGCCCAACAACCACGGTCACTCGTATCGCATGCGACCGATGTTGGGCTTCGCTGGCGCTCAGCGTGCGACCCCCGGACGCAATCTACCGGCCGGACAACTTCTCGACAATCGGCACCAAGGCCGCAGGGCGGCAGCCAAAACTCGCCAGCCGTCCCTGCGCGCCAGGCGCGAGATCAAGATCGTAAGGCAAGCGTCCGGCGACCAGCCACAATCTGTCTTGCGGCATGGCGGCGATGAACTCCTGCTGATCCGGCACCAGCACGGCGTTATAGCTTTGCACCACGACCTGCTGTGCGCCTTCGACAAAAGCGCGCGCTTCCTTCAATTCCGCTTCCGTCGGTTCGGCCGAAAGCGCAAATTCGCGTACGTCCAATCCGGCTTCAAGCAAGCCCGGCAGCATCGAACTGCGCGGTTCCTTGTTGCGCGCCAGCGCGACTTCGTCGATCTCGGTGCGTGAACGCACTTCAAAGGTCACGAGTGCGACCGGCAGCTTGCGATCCAGCGGGCGATAGGTGCCTGCGGTGCGCACGGCAGCCTTTTGCACGCGCAGCGACAGTGCCACGGCATCGGGCTTCATCAAGCCGCCCGGCCTGGCTTGCCGCTCGCGCCAATGCGCCGCTGCTGCGCTTTCCTTGAGGCGACGCACGCGTGCCACGGCTTCATCGATGCGCGCCATCGGGATTTCGCCACGCTCCACCGCCTGCGTCACGGCCTCGATACCGGCCAGCTGGCGTTCCAATTGATGCGAGATCAACACGATGTCGGTGCCGGCCTTGATCGTTTCAATGGCGCCTTTGGCCACGCCCACGCCTTGCGAGATGGCGGCCATTTCCAGGCAGTCGGAAATCACGGCGCCGTTGAAGCCCATCTCGGTGCGCAACAAGTCGGTCAGCACGGCCTTGGACAGCGTGGCCGGCACGGTCGGATCGGGTTCGATGGCGGGAAACATCACGTGCGCCGTCATGATGGCATCGACGCCTTCGCCAATCGCCGCCGCAAAAGGTGCCAGTTCGACCGCATCGAGCCGTTCGCGCCCGTGCGGCACCGAGGCCATGTCGTAGTGCGTGTCGGTCGAGGTGTCGCCGTGGCCGGGGAAGTGCTTGGCGGTGGCGATCACGCCGGCCCGGCGCAGTCCGCGCACCGCGGCCAGGCCGTATGTCGAGACGGTGGCGGCATCTTCGCCGAAGGCGCGCACGCCGATGACGGGGTTCAGCCGATTGTTGTTGACGTCCAGGATGGGCGCAAGATTCATGTTGATGCCGATCTGGCGCAGCTCATCGCCGTTGACAAAGGACAATGCTTCGCAATCCGCGACCGAGCCGGCTTCCTGGAACGCCATCGCAGCGGGGATGGGCGTCACGCCCTGCTCGATGCGCATCACCATGCCGCCTTCCTGATCGATGGCGATCAAGAGAGGCAGGTCGGACACTTCGGCATTGATTTCCTGCAGCTCGTGCGAGAGGGCCGACAATTGTTCGGGCGTGTGCACGTTGCGGCGGAACAGGATCACGCCGCCGACGCGCTGTTCGCGGATCAAGCGCTTGATATTGTCGTTCGCCTCAAGCGCATCGAACCCCACCATGAACAATTGACCGATTTTCTGCTTCAACTCGACACTCATGCTGCCCTTTCCATACCGCCTGCGCGGCTGTTCATTAACAAATAATTATCACGCCGGGGCCGTCTTCACCATGAAGACAAGCCTAACAGTTTTTCGCCCAGCGGCGTCAATTCAGCGCTTGCGTAGCGGTCGCGCTCCCAGTGGCGCGGGTCGCCATGCAGGCTATAGCCCTTGGGCGCTTCGCGCTCGCGCCAGGAGCGGATGCGCCACTCGCGCATCTCGGCATTGTCTTCCTGCGCCGGCATCATCGAAATGTATTGCGCGATGCGCACCTTGTCCTTCGACTTGTTTTGCCGGATGCCGTGGCACAGCTTGCTGTTGAAGATGACGAGATCCCCCTTGGCCAGATACACGCTGGTCTTGGGCAGATTCGATACGTCGGGCCGGTACCAATCCCAATTGGCCGGCTGGTCGCGCCGCCAGCTATCGTAGTTGCGGAAGATCTCGGGAATGCAGACGAAGCCGCCGACTTCCTCGATGGTCTGGTCGCTGACCGAAAGCACGCCCTGCACGTTTTGCGGATCGGTGTCGGGATCGTAATCCCAGTGCATGAAGCTCTTGAACTCGAAACCCGGTTCCGGCGGCAGGTTGAAGTTCATGCGATCGATCGAGACCCAGAGCGCCTCGGTGCCCCAGATATCGACGAAGGCGTCGTACACGCGTTGGCTCTGGCGCGCATCCCACAGATATTGGTGGTTGTACAGCTCGATCATGCCGGCGTTGAAGGAGAGCTCGGACTTCTTCAGCGCCGATTTGTGCGCCGGATACCAGGTCGCCATATCACGCGGATCGAGCTCCTCGAATTCCCAGACCAGCCGTTCCAGGTTGTCGATGAGCTCGGGCGCAACCGCCTGCTTGATCACGATATAGCCGTTGTTGCGCCAGAAGCGCCAGTCGTCTTCAGAGAGCACGCGCAAAGGTTCCCCGTTGCTGCGGTCGCTCAAACGGAATTCCCTGCGGCCGACCGTCGAGACGTTGCGCTCGCCGATGCTGGCCTTGCCTACGCTATCAATAGTGCTCTTCATGGGCCGGTACCGGTTCGAGTTCGTAGGAAAGGAAGTGCAGCCGGTCGAAGAACAGTTCGCGCGCATACTCGAAGATGCCTTCCTGGCGGAAGCCTTTCTTGAGATAGATGGCAAAGGCGTCGCTCTTGTTTTCCCACACCGTCAGCACGATGCGCGTGCAGCCCTTGCTGCGCGCGGTCAGTTCGATTTCATGCCACATCGCATTGAACATTCCCTGGCCGCGCAATTGCTCGTCAATGGCGAGGCTGGAGACGAACAGGTCGCCGGTGCGCGCATGCGAAGCGATGAACCCGTCGTAGGCCGCGTCCATCGCGCGCATGTCGTCGCGGTAATAGGACACGGCTTGCACCTTGTCGAATTCGGCCAGGCTGCCCGCCGTGAAAAAGCCGATGAAGTTGCCGTCGCCGTCGACCATGCCGCGCAACAGCGCAATATAGGGATCGATGTTCTGGCGCCGTTGCAATTCCACAAAGGACAGGTTGAGCTTGTTGCCGAACGAGCAGTATTCGAGATAGCTGGTGGCGAACAAGAGCTTGGCCATGCGGTCGCGGCAGACTTCGTCCATCGCTGTGCCTGGCAGGAAAGTAATCATGCGTGGATCTCCTCGTGCAGCTTGCGGCGCTGCAGGAAATTCCCCCTTGGATTGATTGCCGGTCGGGCGCCAAAAGCCTGCGCCGGCAATGCGTTGTGCATTCTTTTTGATCAAATAGGCGCCGAACAGCGTATTGACGCGATCGAGCCGCTCATCGTGCGACAGAAACGAGTAATAGGCGCAATTGGCGATGCGCGAGCGCAGCTGCGGCGGGTAGGCCATGCGCGGATGCTCGTCGAGGCAGAACACCTCGCCCAGCGCTTCGAGTTCGAGCGCATCGCCCAGGCGCCAGTCGCGCGCGTCAAGGCCGTGCACGCAGCGCTCGAAGTTGCGCCGTTCCCGCTCGCTCAAGGGGACCGGTTCGTTGGTCAGGGCGTCCGTGACCAGGCGCATGCCTTCGAGTCCGGCCGGAACGGCTTCGCATTGGCCGTCGTGCAATACGCAATGGCGCTCCGATATGTCGCAGTAGGCAAGAAAGCTCCGGCCCATTTGCGCAACCCATACGCCATAGGTCGCATCCTGCAACAGCGCGGCATAGGCCCGTGCCTCGGCGCTGGAAGAACGCATGAGCGGCAACTCGTGCACCTCGTGCATCTTGCGCGGCAGGCGCGCCAGATTGTCGGCGATTTGCCGCACCATGCCGGCCACAGCGGCATCGTTGCGCGCGGCAACCAGGGCGCCGTTCTCGTCGCGATAGAGGTTCATCCAGGAGACGTGCGCAGCACCGGGTTCGTGATAATCTGGCACCTCCGGCTTGGCCAGGAACACCGGCGCCGAACGATAGGGCAGAGTGTCGACGTCGAGATAGATGCCGCCGAATTCGCGCAGGATCACGAGGCGGAACAGGTCCGACAGATTGACGAAGTAGCGCTTTGCCTGCAACGCCTCGATCAAGGGCGAGAGCGGCGCGAGGAATTCATGCACCAGGCTGCGCAAACTGTAGACTTCAAGCTCGGCCGAGCCGACGGTATAGCGCCCGATCCCGCCGGCGCTCATGCTGACGTTCCTGGCGAAGCAGGCATCGCCCTTCACCTGCGCTTCGTCCCATACCCAGAGCATTTGACGATAGCCGTCTTCGGCGCCGGCTTCAAGCAGCGCCGCGTTCCATTGCAGCATGGCTTCGCGTGCCACCTGCGGCAAGGCGCTGCCCATCCAGATGCGGTGCAGGATGCGCTCTTCATAGTCGAGCGTGCGCGAAGGCAGGGCCAGGAGCGAGGAAGCGCGGCGCGCGTCGAAGCGGTGCAGGTTGGCTTGCACCATGGCGCGTAATTCTGCCACGTGGCTGGCATGGCTCAGGTGCAGCGAACGCTCGCGCGCCCCGGTCTGTGCGTTGCCATGTTGTGCCGCCTGCTGCGCCGCACGGCGCCAAGCCAGAAACTCGGACTTGAGCTGCCGGATGCGTGTCTCAAACTCGAGTTCGAACTGGTTCACGGCGCCACCTCAAATCGATTGTGCTTCGATGGCGGGGGCCGGCTGGCTCTCTGCATGCTTCTTGATGAAGCGCAAGAGGCAGAGATAGACGCCGATGCCGACCGGAAGATTGCACAGCGCGTAGGAAGCCAGCGTGAAGCCGCGCGCTTCGCACACCAGGTTGTAGATTTCCAGCCCGGCAGAAATGACGATGCAGTAGAACAAACTCATGGCCGAGGAAGTCAGGCTCATCGATTCGCCGGTGGCCGTCATGGCCAGCCGGATCAGGGCGCCGTTGAACAGGCCGAAGCCGACCGAGAAGACGAACATGCCGGCGATGAACACCAGGTGGTATTGGTTCAGCATGCCCAGGCCGCTCATGCCGAGCGCAGCCAACAGCCCGCCGCCGCGGATCAACTTGCCGAGCGAGAAATTCTCATCGAGTTTTTGCACCGCAAAGGTGGCGAGGATGAAGCCGGAGAAGATTGCGCATTGGTAAGCGATATAGGTGCCATAGGATTCGTGCATGCTGTCCATGACGATGGCAGGCGACAACCCGATCCACGCCGTCAGCGGCGTGATGGCGATGCCGGCCACGAGGATGCCGAACACGAACTGGCCGCAGCCGAAGATGTTGCGGTAGCTTGTCACCGTGGAAGCGAAATCGAACCGCGTTTCCTTGATCTTCCCGTCGGGCATGAACTTGTAGAGGCCGATCAAAGTGGCGCAGCCGATAGCAAGCGAGATGGCAAACACGGCCTGCCAGTGCCATTGGCTCACGATGACGCTGCCGATCACGGGGCCGATCAAGGGCGCGAAGATGCCGGTGTTGGACAGGATGGTGGTGAGCTTGACCGCATCCCTGTCGTCGAACAGCTCGTGGATCAAGGCATAGCCGATGAAGATGAAGCACGAGCCCATGCCCTGAAAGAAGCGCGCAAGGAGGAATTGATCCATCGTGGCGGCGAACGGAATCGCCAGCGTGGCCGCCAAAAACAGCAGGTTCCCCGCCAGCATGACCTTGCGCTTGCCCAGGTGGTCGGCCAAGGGGCCGAGTACGATCTGCAAGCTGCTGCCGCCCAGGATGTAGAGCGAGAGCGACAGCGCGATGTCGCGCTCGGCGGCATGGAAATCGCCCACCACCTGCAGCATGGCCGGCATGATCATGTCGTTCGACAGGTAGATGATCAATTCGTACAGGACGAAGAACACCGCGAACAACAACAGCTGTTTCTTTTTATCAGACATCTTTCAGCACACGGAGAGATAGTCGGGATGTGCCGGTGTGGGGTCAAGAGTGGAAACCGGCAGCGTCATCTAGGCGTTTAGGCGTTTGACTATATGGGTGGCAAAAGTGGATGTCAAGTGGTATTAATCTGGATGTGTTAGTGGTCTTATTTTACCTGCGGCGAAGAAAATTCAAATCGAGAGTGGTATTAATTTGTTATCTTATTTTTATCAAGAATCTGGGAATTTTCCTTGACGTGGGTTAATAAAAGGCAACACCGGCCACGCTGTGCTATCTTCTGCGCTTACCTTTTTTGACGAGGTTTTGCTCATGTCGCTACGACTCTCGCTTCGTTTGGCTTTTCCCTTGATGCTGGTGTCCGGCCTGGCCGGCGCGGCCGAGGGAATGTGGACCCTGGACAACCTGCCGGCCAAGAAAATGCAGGCCGAATATGGCTTTACGCCCGACCAGGCCTGGGTCGCCAAGGCCATGCATTCCTCGCTGCGCATTGCCGGCGGCTGTTCAGCCTCGTTCGTCTCAGCCAACGGTCTGGTGATGACGAACCACCATTGCGCGTCGAGCTGCCTGGCGCAACGCTCCACCGCCACCAAGGATCTGATCAAGGATGGCTTCCTCGCGGCAAAGCCGGAAGACGAATTGCGCTGCCCCGAAATCGAATTGAACCGCCTGGACAACATCACCGACGTGACCGACCAGGTGAAGAAGGCCACGGCAGGCCTGGAAGGCAAGGCATTCCGCGAAGCGCAAAATGCAGTCAAGGCCAGGCTCGAATCGGCTTGCGTGGGCGACAGCAAGAAGACCCTGCGCTGCGACGTTGTCGATCTGTACCACGGCGGGCGCTATCATCTATATAAATACCACCGCTTCCAGGACACGCGCCTGGTCTTTGCACCGGAGAAGGCCATGGCTTTCTTCGGCGGCGATCCTGACAACTTCAACTTCCCGCGCTACGACCTCGATCTCACGCTCTTGCGCGCCTATGAAGACGGCAAACCGGTGCAGCCGGCCGACTATTTCCCCTTCAGCAAGAACGGCGCCGCCGCCGGCGAGATGGTGTTTGTGACCGGCCATCCCGGCTCGACCCAGCGCCAGTTGACCGTCGCGCAATTGCGCACCTTGCGCGACATCGGCCTGATCGAAGGCATGCTGCGCATCGCCGAAATCCGCGGCGTGCTGGAGCAATATTCCAAGACCGGCCCGGAAGCCGCGCGCACCGCCGATCACGACATTTTCGGCATTGAAAATACCTACAAGGCCTTCCACGGCCGTCTCGAAACACTGCTCGATCCGGCCTTCATGGCGCAGAAGGAAAAGGAAGAAGCCGAATTGCGCAAATTCGTGGCGGGCAAGCCGGAATTGGCGAAAAAGATCGGCGGCGCCTGGGATGCAATTGCCAAGGCGCAAGAGACCTATCGCCAGATCGAAAAACCCTTGCTCGTGACCGAGCGCGCCTACGGCTTCCAGGGCGATTACTACCGCTTTGCACGTGTGCTCCTGCGCGGTACCGAAGAACGCAACAAGCCCAATGCCGAGCGCTTCCCCGAATATGCCGACGCCAAGCTGCCCGAAGTCGAACAGCGCCTGTTCTCCGACGCGCCGGTCTACCCGGAACTGGAAAAGGTCAAGCTCTCGCTGTCGCTGACCAAGATGCGCGAATGGTTGGGCCCGGATGATGCACTGGTCAAACAAATCCTCGGCAACAAGTCGCCCGACGAGGTGGCGGCAGAGTTGATCGCCGGCACCAAGCTGGGCGACCCGGCCGTGCGCAAGGCCTTGTGGCAGGGCGGCGCCGAAGCTGTTGCCAAGTCTGACGACCCCTTTATCAAACTGGCGATGGTCGTCGATGGCCCGGCACGCACGGTGCGCAAGCGTTATGAAGCCGAAGTTGAATCGGTCGAGCAAAAGAACGCCGAGCTGATCGCCCAGGCGCGCTTTGCGCAACAGGGCGCCGGCGCCTATCCTGACGCCACCTTCACGCTGCGCCTGTCGTACGGCGAGGTCAAGGGCTGGCAGGAAGACGGCCGCGCGGTTGCGCCCTTCACCGACTTTGCCGGCGCCTTCGCGCGCGAAACCGGCGTGGCGCCCTTCGCCTTGCCGGCTTCCTGGCACGCAGCAAAGGACAAGCTGGGCATGAGCGACCCGTTCGATTTCGTCACCACCAACGACATCATCGGCGGCAATTCCGGCAGCCCGATGGTCAACAAGAAGGGCGAAGTGGTCGGCCTGATCTTCGATGGCAACATTCATTCGCTGGGTGGCGCGTTCTGGTACGACGGCCGCAGCAACCGTTCAGTGGCGGTGCACAGCAATGCCATCCTCGAAGCGCTCGACAAGGTCTATGGCGCTCCCAAGCTGGCGGAGGAGTTACGCGGCAAGTAAGCAGTTACTTCGAGTCTGTTGCAAAGAAGCCCCGGCCGAACGATATTCGGCCGGGGCTTTTTACTTTGGCAGCAAACTCGCGCCAACTAGGGTAGCATTCAGCTATCCGGTGTTCGCACCAATCCTTTCGTCGTTTGCGCTTGAAATATTTCCTCCTGGGAAAATACTCCGATAAAAGCGCGGCGGCCTACTATAGATAATTAGAGCTTGAACATGGAATCCACAATGGAATCCCGCTTTGCATACCTGATCGCCATGTGCGATGGAAACGGTCGCCATGTCTGACACCTTTTCCCAAGACGATTGGCGCCGCCTGTTGGCCAGCCTCGGCGAAAATCCCGAACGACCCGGCTTGCTCGAGACGCCCTCGCGCGTCGAAAAGGCGTGGAAGCATTGGACCTCGGGCTACGACCAGGATCCGGCTGAGGTACTGAAAGCCTTCGAAGATGGCGCCGAGGAATACAACGAACTGATCGTGGTCAAGGGTATCCCGGTCTACAGCCATTGCGAACATCACCTGGCGCCGTTCTTCGGCACAGCCACGGTCGGCTATTTGCCCAACGGCAAGATCGTCGGCTTGTCCAAGCTGACGCGCCTGGTCGATTGCTTCGCCAAGCGCCTGCAAGTACAGGAACGCCTGACCAGCCAGATCGCCAATGCCTTGATGACGCACCTGGAGCCGAAGGCCGTCGGCGTGGTGATCCGTTGCCGCCACATGTGCATGGAAAGCCGTGGCATCCGCACCCCGGGCGAGGAAACCATCACCTCGGCCATGCTTGGCGAGCTGCAGCCCAATCTCGCGCTGCGCACCGAGTTCCTGGCGTTGGCGCGCGAACAATAAATCAAATCACTTGCCGGGCAAGGACAGGAACAGTTCCTCGACTTTCGTCCTTGCCCACGGCGTCTTGCGCAGAAACTTCAGGCTCGATTTGATGCTCGGATCGCTCTTGAAGCAATTGATGTCGATACGGCGCGCCATTTCCTCCCAGCCCAGTTCGTCAACCAGCTGAACCAGAATCGATTCCAGCGTCTGGCCGTGCAGGGGATTGTTTTTCTGCTCTGCATTCATCGTTTTTCCTTCGCCAGCCAATCCAGCGCGCCCTGGCCCGCCGCACGGCCGGTGGAAAAGCACGCAGTCAGCAGATAGCCGCCGGTCGGCGCTTCCCAATCGAGCATTTCGCCGGCGCAAAATACGCCGGGCAGCGCGCGCAGCATCAGGTGCTCGTCCAGCCCATCGAAACGCACGCCGCCGGCGCTGCTGATTGCTTCGTCGATCGGGCGCGGCGCCGTCAAACGAAGCGGCAGGCTCTTGATCGTCGCGGCCACGCGCACCGCATCGGCATAGTCCTCCTTCTTCAATACCTCGTGCAGCAAGCCGGCTTTGACGCCGGTGATCTTGACCCGGCTTTGCAGGTGGCTTGCCATCGAGCGCGAGCCGCGCGGATGGGCGATCTCGGCCGCCAGCTTCGCTTCGCTCCAGCCCGGCGCGAGGTCGAGCCGGATTTCAAGCGGTGCATGCACATCGAGCGCATCGCGCAAGCCGCCCGACATGGCATAGATCAGGCTGCCTTCGAGGCCATGTTCCGTGACCATGCATTCGCCCTCGCGGCTGTGTGCGATGCCATGCGCATCAACGTAGTGCAAGGTGATGGATTTAAGCGGCTGCCCGGCGAAACGCTCGCGAAAATGCGCGCTCCAGCCGATGTCGAAGCCGCAATTGGCCGGACGCAAAGGGGAAATATCGATGCCGCGCGCGGCGAGCATTGCCGTCCACGCACCGTCCGAACCCAGGCGCGCCCAACTGGCACCGCCCAGCGCCAGCACGGTGGCGTCCGCGCGCACCACTTGCTCGCCTTGCGGGGTGGCAGGCGTGGCAAATCGCAGGCATCCGGCATCGTCCCAGCCCAGCCAGCGATGGCGCATGTGAAACACGACGCCCGCCTCGCGCAGACGGTGCAGCCAGCTGCGCAACAGCGGCGCCGCCTTCATGTCGGTCGGAAACACGCGGCCCGAACTGCCGATGAAGGTATCGATGCCAAGTTGCGCCGCCCAGGCGCGCAAGGCTTCGGCGCCAAAGCGTTCCAGCATCGGCTCAAGCACCGGCTGTTTTGCGCCGTAGCGGGCATTGAAGCGCTCGCGCGGTTCGGAATGCGTCAGGTTCATGCCGCCCTTGCCGGCCAGCAGGAACTTGCGGCCGACCGAAGGCATGGCGTCATACAGATCGACCTGCACGCCTTGCGCCGCCAGTGTTTCGGCCGCCATCAGGCCGGCCGGTCCGCCGCCGATGACGGTAGCGCGTGGGTTATTCATGGTACGAGATGCGCGAGGGAAAGCGAGATTGTAGCCTCAGTGTACGAGTTCGCGCGTCATACGGAAGTTTTTCAGCACCTCGCGCTCGATTCTGACGCGCTGCTCGCGTTCCACCACGAAACCCCAGTGCTCGAAGAAAGGGCGGGCGGCGATGCTGACGTCGGAGAACAGCCGTTCGATGTCATCCTGCTTTGCCACCTCGACGATGATCTGCATCAGCAGGTTGCCCACGCCGCGGCGTTGCCATTGATGGTGCACGAAGAAATGATCGACATAGCCATTGGCTTGCACGTCGGCGTAACCGATCAATTTTTTTTCGTGCTCGACCACGAAGGGAGAGATACCGCGCATGCGTGCGCGCCACTTTTCAGCGTCGATCTGCGGCGGCGACCAGGCTAGTAATTGCTCACTGGTGTAGAGATCTGTGCTGATATGGTGCACGGAATCGTGAAACAACTGCCACAACTGGGCCTCCTCGCCCGGCTTGAATTTTCTTATTAGCATATGCGCCCAACCTGTTCTGGTTTAGCTGTCTCCGTTGGAAGATTATAGACATCCGGTTGCGAAGCGCAACTGGACGTGCGGCAACGTGTCGATGGAATGGCAATTGCGCCATAATGAGATGAAATTTCCACTGTTGATCCATCCATGACCGATCTGCGCCTGTCGCTGCCTGCTGCCCGCTCCCTCCATCTCGCCGCTCAAGGCTTGCTCGTCCCGCGCCGCGGAAAAGCGCTCAAGGACGACGTATTGAATGCGATACGCCACATGAGCGTATTGCAGATCGATACCATCAACGTCGTCGCGCGCAGCCCCTATCTGGTGCTGTGGAGCAGGCTGGGCGACTATCCGCTGGCGTGGCTGGAGGAATTGCTTGCCGAGGGCAAGCTGTTCGAATACTGGGCGCACGAGGCTTGCTTCTTGCCGATTGAAGACTATGGCCTGTATCGCCACCGCATGCAGGATCCGGCGGCGATGGGCTGGAAATATTCGGTGCAATGGATGGCCGAGCACAAGGACGCGATCGAGCAATTGATCGAACACATCCGCGCCAAGGGGCCGGTGAAATCGTCGGACTTCGAACGCCAGGAAGGCAAGGGCGGCGGCTGGTGGGAATGGAAGGCCGAGAAGCGTTCGCTCGAAGTGCTGTTTACTGCGGGCCGCCTGATGATCGCACGACGCCAGTCTTTCCAGCGTATCTATGACTTGAGCGAACGCGTGCTGCCCGGCTGGGACGACAGCCAGGCGCCCCACCTCGACGAGGTGCACCGCCGCTTCATGTTGAAGGCGGTGTATTCCCTGGGCGTGGCCAAGGCCAGCTGGATGGGCGATTACTTCCGCAACAGCCGCTTGAAGCCCAGGCCCGATCCCGAGACTCTCGCGGCACGCGGCGAGCTGCTGCGTGTGCGGGTCGACGGCTGGGACGTGCCCGGCTACATCCATCCCGAGCTGCAAGCGTTGGCCGTTGCGGCAGCCGATGGGCAATTGAAACCGAGTGCGACGACCTTGCTCTCGCCGTTCGACCCCGTGGTGTGGGACCGGCGGCGCGCACAGGAATTCTTCGGCTTCGATTACCGTCTTGAATGCTACACGCCCGAGGCCAAGCGCCGCTATGGCTACTTCACGCTGCCCATCCTGCGCCGCGGCGCGCTGGTGGGCCGGATCGATGCCAAGGCGCACCGCGTCAAGGGTGTGTTCGAAGTCAAGGTCTTGCATCTGGAAGATGGCGTGCGCAACACGCCGGCACTGGCTGCCGATATCGCGGGTGCCATCAAGCGTTGCGGCGCCTGGCATGGCACGCCGGAGATTGCCGTCACGCGCTGCGAACCGGAAGCGTTCCGGCCGCTGCTGCAAAAAGCCCTGGCGGAATAGGATCATGCTTGTCACCGAGTGTCCGCTGCAACAGGCACCGCGTGCGCCGCAATCGGGCGATGCCGCCCCGGCGCGCCGGCTGCTGCTGCCATCGCTGACATCGCATTGGCAAGGCAGGGCAGACTATACGATACTCGATACGGCATTCGAATTCGGCCTCAGCTTCCTCGCCACCTGGCAGGCTTGGCGCGACGGCACGGGCCGCCCGCAGCGCCTGCACTACATTGCGTTTGTTCCGCGCCTGTATTCGCTTGCCGCGCTTGAAGCGGTACACCGCCTGTGGCCGCAATGGGAAACGGCATCCCGCGCATTGCGCGAACGCTGGCCCTGCGCCGTGCCCGGCTGGCATCGCATCCTGCTGCCGGATGCCGATGTGCACTTGACCTTGGTGCTTGGGAATGAAATGCAAGACCTGGCACAGCTTGACGCCCGCGTCGATACCTTCCTGGCCGACGACGGCTTCTTCGCTCGCGAGGCAAGGCAGGTGCGGCACGATCTGACGTGGTTTTCGCGGCTTGCGGCGGCGCAATCGCAAATGGTTTTGCCCGCAGGCGCGGTCGATGAAGACGCGTTGCGTGCTGCCGGCTTCGCGCCGGATCGTGCAGCAGCGCTGGCGCCGTTCGCGCCGCGTTGGCAAGTTGATGCGCCTGCCGCCATCGAGCGGCACGCCATCGTGATCGGCGCCGGGCTGGCCGGTGCGGCCATCGGCCAGCGCTTGTGCGCACGCGGCTGGCAGGTCGAGTTGATCGAACGCCATCCAGTACCTGCAGAGGAAGCCTCGGGCAATCTGGCCGGTATCTTCATGCCGGTACTCGCGCGCGACGACAATCCCGTGGCGCGTTTTTCACGTGCGGCCTTCCTGTTTGCCCTGCGCCTGTGGCAGGAATTGGGCGGCATCGGCACGGCCTTCGATGGCGCGATGTGCGGCGTGCTGCAGTTGATGCGCGAAGACCGTCTCGCGGATTTCGGTATGTACCCGCCGCAGTTTGCGCGCCCCATCGATGCGGAGGAACTCGCCCGCAGGCTGCCGGGACTAGGCGTCGGCATCGGCGATGGCGCAGCGTGGCTGTTCGCACAAGGCGGCTGGGCCAATCCGGCAAGCGTGTGCCAGGCCATGCTAAAGGCGTGCGGAGACGGCTTGCATCGCCGCCATGGTTCGACGGTGGCGCGGCTGGAGCGGGAAGGCAATCTTTGGTGCGCATTCGATGAAGACGGTACGGCGCTTGCGCAAGCGCCGCACGTCGTGCTGGCCAACGGGATCGACGGCAATCGTTTCCCGCAAACGAGTGAATTGCCGCTGTCGCGTATCCGGGGCCAGGTGACGCATGTCGAAGCCTCATGCATGCCGCCCTTGACGATGGCGGTGTGCGGCGACGGCTACGTCACCCCCGCATGGCGCGGCCTGTGCAGCGTCGGCGCGAGCTATGACATGGATGGCGAACCCGGCTTGCGCGCGGCGAGCCAGCATGAAAATCTGGTGCGACTGACAACGCTTTTTCCTGCATTGCGTGTCGATTTCGCCGCGCGCTTCGAGGCCTTGCCGCTTCAGGGCCGCACCGGCTTTCGCTGTGTCGCACTCGACCGCTTGCCGTTTGCGGGCCGCCTTCCCGATCAAGCCGCGTTGCAGTTGTCGCGCGCCGAACGCCTGCGCGACGTGCCGCGCCACGCGGGCCTGCACGCGCTCCTTGGCCTGGCTTCACGCGGGCTCACCTGGGCGCCGTTGGCGGCGGAGTTGTTGGCTGCACAAATGTCGGGCGAACCCTCGCCGCTCGAACGCGATCTGGGCGCAACGCTTGACCCCGCGCGCTTCGCCTTGCAGCGCCATCGCACCGCAAAAAAAACGCACTGAGCCGTTTCGTCAACGCGCGTCACTGGCGTGCGTTAACTGTGGCAGGAACTTCAATTTTTCGCGACGGTCTATTGTCGGCGTTTGCGGCGCTGCCGTTTGCCGATTATGACAAGGCCGCTTATCCTCGAACAGATCGGCTTTTACAGAGCTGTTGCGGAAATTGCGCGAAAGTATTTTTAACGATTTTGTTCTACACTGAATTTGCATAAAGGGCGTATGATTAATTCGCATAGGCAAGCTTCAGACGCGCGACGGCCACTGTACATTTGGCAGCACAGGATCAAAGGACATGCATATGAACATCTTTGACAATTTCGCAGCACGTTACGAACGGACCAGGGAAGAGGAATACTCCCTGCAGGAATATCTGGAGATTTGCAAGCGCGACCGCCTGGCCTATGCCAGCGCCGCCGAGCGCATGCTGGCCGCCATCGGCGAACCCGAACTGGTCGACACACGCAATGACTCGCGCCTGTCGCGCATCTTCGCCAACAAGGTCATCAAGATCTATCCCGCGTTCCGCGAGTTCTACGGCACCGAAGAAGTCATCGAGCAGGTTGTGTCATATTTCCGCCACGCGGCGCAGGGCTTGGAGGAGCGCAAGCAGATTCTGTATCTGCTGGGGCCGGTCGGCGGCGGCAAATCCTCGATTGCGGAAAAGCTCAAATATTTGATGGAAAAGGTGCCGTTTTATTGCATCAAGGGCTCGCCCGTAAATGAATCGCCGCTGGGCTTGTTCAACGAAGAGGAAGACGGCGCCATTCTCGAAGAGGACTTCGGCATCCCGCGGCGCTATCTGCGCACGATTCCGAGTCCGTGGGCGGTCAAGCGCCTGCATGAATTCAATGGCGACATCAACAAGTTCCGGGTGGTCAAGCGCTACCCCTCGGTGCTGAAACAGATCGCCATTTCCAAGACCGAGCCGGGCGACGAAAACAATCAGGACATCTCTTCGCTGGTCGGCAAGGTCGATATCCGCAAGCTCGAAGATTACGCGCAGGACGACCCGGATGCCTACAGCTATTCCGGCGGCTTGTGCCTGTCGAACCAGGGCTTGATGGAATTCGTCGAAATGTTCAAGGCGCCGATCAAGGTCTTGCACCCCTTGCTGACGGCGACGCAGGAAGGCAACTTCAAGGGCACCGAAGGTTTCGGCGCCATCCCGTTCAACGGCGTGGTGCTGGCGCACTCGAACGAATCGGAATGGAAGGCTTTCCGGAATAACAAGAATAATGAAGCTTTCCTTGACCGTATCTATATTGTCAAGGTGCCTTACTGCCTGCGCGTGATTGACGAAATCAAGATTTACGACAAACTGGTGCGCAATTCCTCGCTGGCGCAAGCGCCGTGTGCGCCCGGCACCTTGAAGATGATGGCGCAGTTTGCCATTCTCTCGCGCCTGAAAGAGCCGGAAAACTCCAGCATTTTCAGCAAAATGCAGGTATATGACGGTGAAAACCTCAAAGATACCGACCCCAAGGCCAAGTCGCGCCAGGAATATGCCGACTACGCGGGGGTGGATGAAGGCATGGCGGGTCTTTCCACGCGTTTTGCGTTCAAGATCATCTCGAAAGTGTTCAATTTCGACACGACCGAGGTCGCGGCCAACCCTGTGCACCTGTTATATGTGCTCGAACAGCAGATCGAGCGCGAGCAGTTCCCGCCGGAAACCGAACAAAAGTATTTCTCCTATATCAAGGAATACCTGGCGCAGCGTTACGTCGAATTCATCGGCAAGGAAATCCAGACCGCTTATCTGGAAAGTTATTCGGAATATGGCCAGAATATTTTCGATCGTTACGTGACCTTTGCCGACTTCTGGATTCAGGATCAGGAATTCCGCGATCCCGACACCGGCGAAAGCTTCGACCGCGAATCCTTGAACAACGAGTTGGAAAAGATCGAAAAGCCGGCCGGCATTTCGAATCCCAAGGATTTCCGTAATGAAATCGTCAACTTCGTATTGCGTGCGCGGGCCCAGAATGCCGGCAAGAATCCGCTGTGGACCAGTTACGAAAAATTGCGCACGGTGATCGAGAAGAAAATGTTCTCGAATACCGAGGAATTGCTGCCGGTTATTTCCTTCAATGCCAAGGCCAGTGCCGACGATGCCAACAAGCATCAGGAATTCGTTTCGCGCATGGTGGCCAAGGGATATACGGCCAAGCAGGTCAGGTTGCTATGCGAATGGTACCTGCGCGTCAGGAAGTCTTCCTGACAGGCGCGACGCGGTGTCCGCCCGGCGCGGAGCCGGTTGGGCACCCGTTCGCATAGGCGATCATTCGATGAAGGGGGATACTTGGCTTACCTGATCGACAGGCGCACCCAGGGCAAGAACAAGTCCGCGGTCAACCGCGAGCGCTTTTTGAAGCGCTACAAGGGCCAGATCAAGGACGCGGTGACGCGCGCCATCAAGGGGCGTTCAATCACCGATGTCGAAAACGGCGAAAACGTCTCGATACCGGTCAAGGATGTCGGCGAGCCCAATTTCGGCCACGCCCGTGGCGGCGTGTGGGAAACCGTCAGCCCGGGCAACCAGGAATACTTGCGAGGCGATCGCATCAGCCGCCCGCGCGGCGGTGGCGGCTCGGGCAAAGGCCAGGCCGGCAACAGCGACCAGATGACGGAAGACGATTTCGTGTTCCAGTTGACGCGCGAAGAATTCATGAATTACTTCTTCGAGGATCTTGAGCTGCCCAACATGGTCAAGACGCAGTTGACTTCGACCACCGAATTCAAGAACCAGCGCGCCGGCTACAAGATGTCCGGCACCACCTCGAACATCCATGTCCTGCGCTCCTTGCGCGGTGCCCTCGGCCGGCGTATCGCCGTCGGCGGTGCAAGCCGGCGCCGCCTCAAGGATGCCGAGGCGGAATTGAAGGAACTACTGGAAGCGGGCGAAGCGGAATCGGCGCCGCACGTGGTCGAACTCAAGCGCGAGATCCATCACTTGCGCGCCAAGCTCCTGGGGATTCCCTTCATCGATCCGTTCGACCTGCGCTACAGCAACCGCATCAAGGTGCCCAAGCCGTCTTCGCAGGCCGTGATGTTTTGCATCATGGACGTATCCGGCTCGATGGATGAGAGCAAGAAGGATACCGCCAAGCGCTTCTTCATCCTGCTTTACCTGTTCCTGACGCGCGCCTACGACAAGATCGACGTAGTTTTCATCCGTCACCATACGCAGGCGGCCGAGGTCGATGAAAACGAATTCTTCCATTCGCGCGAATCGGGCGGCACCGTGGTTTCCTCGGCCTTGCACATGCTGGGCAAGATCATGCACGAGCGTTATGCCAGCAGCGACTGGAATGTCTATGTGGCGCAAGCATCCGATGGCGACAACTGGGACAACGATTCGGTGATCTGCCGCCAGTTGCTGTCGAACACCATCATGCCGGCCGTGCAGTATTATGCCTACGTCGAGATCACCGACGGCGAGGCGCAAAACCTGTGGCACGAATATGCCCAGGTCAAGGAAATGCATGCGCACTTCGCCATGCAAAAGATCGAATCCCCGGCCGATATTTATCCGGTGTTCCGTGAATTGTTCAAGAAACAACCGAAATAAGCGAGCTGCTTAGAGATGCCCATGAGTGAGTCCGACAACAGCTCCAAACGCCGTCCGCGCCTGCCCGAGCAGTCGGAGTGGACGTTCGATCTGATCGAACAGGCCCACGACGAAATCAGGCGCGTGGCGAAGCATTTCGCGCTCGACACCTATCCGAACCAGCTCGAGGTGATCACGGCCGAGCAGATGATGGATGCCTACACCTCGGTTGGCATGCCGGTGTCGTACAACCATTGGTCGTTCGGCAAGCATTTCATGGCGACCGAGAAGAGTTACCGGCGCGGCCAGATGGGCCTGGCCTATGAGATCGTTATCAACTCCAATCCCTGCATCGCCTACCTGATGGAGGAAAACAGCCTGACCATGCAGGCGCTGGTGATTGCGCATGCGTCCTACGGCCATAACTCCTTCTTCAAGGGCAATTACCTGTTCCGCACCTGGACCGATGCCGATGCCATCATCGATTACATGGTGTTTGCCAAGAACTACATTGCCGATTGCGAGCAGCGCCATGGTTCGGAAGCGGTCGAGCTGCTGCTTGACTCCTGCCACGCCTTGCAGAACTACGGCGTGGACCGCTACAAGCGGCCGGCCAAGCTCTCGCTGGAAAAGGAACGTGCGCGCCAGAAGGAACGCGAGGCCTATCTGCAAACCCAGGTCAACGATTTGTGGCGCACACTGCCGCGGCGTGAGGAAATCGCCATCGACCAGGGGCCGCAACGTTTTCCGACCGAACCGCAGGAAAACCTGCTGTATTTCTTCGAGAAATATGCGCCGCTGCTGGAACCCTGGCAGCGTGAAATCGTGCGCATCATCCGCAAGATTTCGCAATATTTCTATCCGCAACGCCAGACCCAGGTCATGAACGAAGGCTGGGCCACGTTTTGGCACTACACCATCCTGAACCAGCTCTATGAGGAAGGCGTGGTCGGCGACGGTTTCATGATTGAATTCCTGCAAAGCCATACCAACGTGGTTTACCAGCCGCCCGTTGGCAGCCCTTATTACAGCGGCATCAATCCGTATGCGCTGGGCTTCAACATGATGCGCGACATCCGCCGCATCTGCGAAGATCCGACCGACGAAGACCGGTTCTGGTTCCCCGGCATCGCCGGCACGCCGTGGCGCCCCGCGCTCGAATTCGCCATGCGCAATTTCAAGGACGAGAGCTTCATCGCGCAATACCTGTCGCCCAAGATGATCCGCGACTTTCACCTGTTTGCCGTGCTGGACGACGACAAGGACGACAAGCTCGAAGTCTCGGCCATCCACGACGAAAGCGGCTATGCTGACATCCGGCACAAGCTGGCCGATCAATACAATCTGGGCAACCGGGAACCGAACATCCAGGTCTGGAGCGTGAACACCCATGGCGACCGCGCGCTGACCTTGCGCCACACGCAGTTCCAGCGCCGTCCGCTGAACCAGCAGACCGAGGAAATGCTGAAGCACGTAGCGCGCCTATGGGGTTTCGACGTGCGCCTGGAGACCGTGGCGCCCGATGGCACGGTGCTCAATACGCAGGAACACAAGTGGGAAAAGCGTAGCCGCCTGATTTGATTCGGCCAATCGTAGATTGGTGCTGAGCGCAGCGAAGCCCAACAATACCGAGCATCAAATATCGGCGGAGAGAATCGGATGGGGCGGATGTTGGGCTTCGCTGCGCTCTGCGCCAACCTACAAAACCTGCCGCTAGGGTGGGTGCTTCTTCGTCCCTACAACATCCCCAGATCAAACACCTGGTAGTTCTTGCGCCCCATCTGCTTGGCGTGATACATCGCCATGTCGGCGCGGCTGATCAGCGTTTCGACGTCGGCGCCGTCCTTGGGGAAGGTGGCAATCCCGATGCTGGGCGTGACGTTCAAGATGTGCGCTTCGATCGCGTAGGGCTGGGCCAGCGATTCGAGCAGTTTGTGCGCCGTGTCGGAGGCCGCCAGCGTACTTCCCATGTCGGGCAAGACCAGCACGAATTCATCGCCGCCGACGCGCGAGACGGTATCGCCCTCGCGCAGCGATTCGCGCAGGCGCACTGCCACGGCGCGCAACAGCAGATCGCCGATGCGGTGGCCGAGTGTGTCGTTGACGTTCTTGAAGCGGTCGAGGTCGATGAATAGCACGGCCACGTGCAAGTGCTGGCGCCGCGCGCGCACCAGCGCCTGTTCCAGCCGGTCTTCGAGCAAGCGCCGGTTCGGCAGTCCGGTCAACGCATCATGGTGCGCCAGGTGGCGCACTTTTTCTTCGGCGATGCGGCGTTCCTGGATTTCCTTCTCCAACTGCGCATTGGCCGCCGCCAGTTCGGCGGTGCGCTTGAGCACGCGCACTTCCAGTTCGTCGCGCGCGCGGATCAGGGCTTCCTGCGTGGTCTTGCGTTCGGTGATGTCTTCGGCAAGCCAGACCGAACCTTTGTCCGGGTCATCGCGCTCGACCAGGTTGCCCGAGAGGTGGCACCAGAAGGCGCTGCCATCCTTGCGCTTCATCATGCGCTCGCCCGAGTAGGATCCCTGCCTGATCAGCGCCAGATAGCCGCGATTGCCGTCTTCGAACTCTTCCTGCGTACGAAACAGCACGGCGGAATTGACGCCGTTCAATTCGCCCGGGCCGTGGCCGAACAGTTGTTCGAATCGGGTGTTGCAGCGGATCAAATCGCGCCCCTGGGAAAAAGCCACGGCGATGAGCGCGTTGTCGAGTATGGCCTGCTGCTCCAGGAGGGCCTGTTTCAGTTTTTCGTCGGCCGTCTTGCGTAGGGTGATGTCTTCGGTGATGAAGATCGATCCTTTGCTGTGGTCGCGCGGATCGATCGCATTGGCCAGCATGCGGCACCAGAACAGCGAGCCGTCGCGCCGCATCATCTGCAGTTCGGTGTCCATGCGCTTGCCGGCCGAGAGCATGGGAACGGCGATACGTCCGAGCGCATCGTAAGCTTCGGGCGAGGGGTAGACGATATGGGTCGGTTTGCCGACCAGTTCCTCGCTGGGCCAACCGAACATATCGCCGAAACGATCGTTACAGTGGAGGAAAGTGCGATTGCGCGTGAAGGTGATGCCAAGCGATGCGTTGTCGAGGATGGCTTGATATTCGAGCAAAGTCTGACGAAGCTCGTCTTCTGTGCCGCGCAGGATGTCTTTCGCATTACTCATGGCGAGCCCCGCCTGATTTCGTTTTTTGCCCGGTCTGCCGTGCGGCAGCCGCGCTTGTTTTGAAAATCATTCTAACTGAAACTCAAGCAAAACCAGGTAAAACTTGGTGAAATCCCGCACCGTTTGCGGTCATTTTGGGAAATTTGCCAAAATGATCAGCCCAATGCGACTGAGGTAAAATGCTGACCTGCGCCCCAAAACCAGGTGGCCCAATCTTCTACAGGTTTCTTCGCATGTTGCGCTTAACTGATGTACAACTCCCGCTTGACCACCCCGAACCCGCATTGCGCGCAGCGATCCTGACGCACCTCGGCATTGCCGACGCGGACCTGATCGCGTTCACCATCTTCCGCCGCGGCCACGACGCGCGCAAGAAAAACGCGATCACGCTGGTTTATACGCTCGACGTCACGGTGAGCGATGAGGCGGCTGTGCTGGCGCGCAACAAGGGCAAGCGCCATATCGGGCCGACGCCTGATACGAGTTATCGCTTCGTCACGCAGGCGCCGCAAGGCTTGAAAGAAAGACCGGTCGTGATCGGCTTCGGCCCGTGTGGCTTGTTTGCCGCGCTGATCCTGGCACAGATGGGTTTCAAGCCCATCATCATCGAGCGCGGCAAGACGGTGCGCGAGCGCACCAAGGACACCTGGGGCCTGTGGCGCAAGCGCGAGCTGCAACCCGAATCGAACGTGCAATTCGGCGAAGGCGGCGCCGGGACTTTTTCCGACGGCAAGCTGCACAGCCAGGTCAAGGACCCCAAGCACTATGGGCGCAAGGTGTTGACCGAATTCGTCAAGGCCGATGCGCCGCCCGAAATCCTTTATGTGAGCAAACCGCACATCGGCACCTTCCGCCTGGTCAAGATGATCGAGCAGATGCGCGCCTCGATCGAAGAACTCGGTGGCGAATTCCGCTTCCAGAGCCGCGTCGAGGATTTGAATATCGAAAATGGCCGCATGCGCGGCGTGGTGCTTGCCGGCGGCGAAGTGATCGACACCGGCCACGTCGTGCTCGCCATCGGGCACAGTGCGCGCGATACCTTCCAGATGCTCTATGACCGCGGTGTGTATGTCGAAGCCAAGCCGTTCTCGATGGGCTTTCGCGTCGAGCATCCGCAATCCCTGATCGACCGCGCGCGCTTCGGCCCCAGCGCCGGCAACCCCATCCTGGGCGCGGCCGACTACAAGCTGGTGCATCATGCAAAAAACGGCCGTGCCGTCTACAGCTTTTGCATGTGCCCAGGCGGCACGGTAGTGGCGGCGACGTCCGAGCCGGGCCGCGTCGTCACCAATGGCATGAGCCAGTATTCGCGCAATGAACGCAACGCCAATAGCGGTATCGTGGTCGGCATCACGCCGGCCGACTACCCCGGTCATCCGCTGGCCGGCATCGCCTTCCAGCGCCAGTGGGAGTCGCGTGCTTACGAGCTGGGCGGCGGCAACTACAATGCGCCGGGCCAGTTGGTCGGCGACTTCCTGAGCGGCACGCCTTCGAGCGAATTCGGCGCGGTGGCGCCATCGTACAAACCGGGCGTGCAATTGGGCGATTTGTCTACCGCCTTGCCGGATTACATGATCGAGGCAATGCGCGAAGCTTTTCCTGCCTTCGACAAACAGATTCGCGGCTTCGCCATGGGCGATGCCGTGCTGACCGGGGTGGAGACGCGTACCTCTTCGCCGATTCGCATCAAGCGTAACGACGGCGATCTGCAAAGCCTCAACACGCGCGGCCTGTATCCCGCCGGTGAAGGTGCCGGTTATGCCGGCGGCATTCTCTCGGCCGCGATCGACGGTATCCGCGTGGCCGAGGCGCTGGCTTTGGACATGATCGCGTCTCATTGAAAAAGGAAAACCTGTGAGCAACCGCAGCATCAACCTCAACGACGAAGTTTACCGATACCTGATCGACGTCTCGCTACGCGAGCATCCCGTGTTGAGCGCACTGCGCGACGCCACGCGCGGCCACCCGCGCGCGGGCATGCAGATATCGCCCGAACAAGGGCAGTTCATGGCCATGCTGGTCAAACTGATCGGCGCCAGGAAGACGCTGGAAATCGGCGTTTTCACCGGCTACAGCAGCCTCGTCACGGCGCTGGCCTTGCCCGAGGACGGCCGCGTCGTCGCTTGCGACATCAACGAGGAATTCACCGCCATGGGCCGCGAACATTGGGCGAAGGCCGGCGTGGCGCACAAGATCGATCTGCGTCTGGCGCCGGCGCTCAAGACGCTGGACGCCCTGATCGAAGCCGGCGAGGCGGGCAGCTTCGACTTCGCCTTCATCGACGCCGACAAGACCAGCTATGACGCTTATTACGAACGCTGCTTGACGCTCTTGCGCCAGGGCGGCCTGATCGCGATCGACAACGTGTTGTGGGATGGCGAAGTGGCGCGGCCCTCGACCGATGCGGATACGGTGGCCTTGCAGCGCTTGAATCTCAAGCTGCACAAGGATGAGCGAATCGACTTGTCCATGCTGCCGCTGGGTGATGGCTTGACGCTGGCGCGCAAGCGTTAAGCAAGGTGCAAATCCGCCGTGCGAGGGAGGATGAGGCGGCAGCGCTGTCCGGCATCGCACGGCTATCCAAGGCGCACTGGCCCTACCCGGCGGCGCAGATCGGGGCATGGCTTGCGGACCTCACGGTCACGGCAGAACAAATCGCGGCGCATCCGACCTGCGTCGCCGACCTCGATGGCGACGTGGCGGGCTTTTACCAGCTGCTTGTACAAGATGAGTCGTGGATACTTGAACACCTGTGGGTGTTGCCGCAGCACATGGGCAAAGGTTGCGGCCGTGCCTTGCTGGAACACGCGGCGACGTTCGCCATGCAAGGCGGCGCACGTGCGCTTAGTATCGATGCGGACCCCTATGCCGAGCCCTTCTATGTTGCCTGTGGGGCCAAGACTGTGGGCGTGAAGGCCGCGCCGATCGAGGGCATGCCGGATCGCGTGCGGCCGCAAATGGTATTGCGGCTGGCGGGCTGAAACGTCTCCAGACGTTTTATGGCAAGATGCCCGGAGACGTTCGGGTCGTCGCATCGATTGCGGAGTTGCCATGAATACACGCAGAGACTTCCTCAAGCAAACCGGCGCCGCCGGGGCGAGCCTGGGATTGGCCGCAGTCGCAACCGCTGCTGACGCGGCGACAGGGGCGCACGGCCCATCATACAAAGGCAAGCACACGATGCCGCACAATCTGAAATTGCTGTCGATCAAGCACCCCGATGGCAGCGAATCGCTCGGTGCGATCACGGCCGGCGGTGTGATCGATGTCCGCGCTACGGCGCAGAAACTTGGCGTGCACGCGCCGCTGACGCTGGACGACTTGCTGCAAGGCGGCAATGCCGACGGTCTTGCGCGCGTGGTGGCCGGCGCCGCGCATTCCGGCGTGCCGCTGTTGGCCGAGGCTGACGTCGTGCATGGGCGGTTGTTCGCCAAGCCCGGCAAGATCATCTGTGTCGGCCTGAACTACCGCCAGCACGCCAAGGAAATCGGCATGCCCGAGCCGCGCGTGCCGCCGCTGTTCAGCAAATACAATAACGCGCTCGCCGGACATGGTGCCGTGATCGCGCTGCCGCCCAAGGAGGTGTCGTTCAAGTTCGATTACGAGACCGAATTGCTGGTGGTGATGGGCAAGACTTGCCGCAACGTGGCGGAGAGTGAGGCGCTGGAATACGTTGCCGGCTATTGCACGTCCAACGATTTTTCCGCGCGCGACCTGCAACTTGAGCTGCCGGCGGCGCAGTGGATGATAGGCAAGACGCTCGACAACTTCGCGCCTATCGGCCCCTATTTCGTCTCGGCTGACCTGGTGGGCAACCCCAATGCCTTGAAGCTGGAGACCTACGTCAACGGCGAATTGCGCCAGTCTTCCAATACCTCGGACTTCATTTTCAATACCCAGCAAATCATTGCCTACATCAGCAAGCACTGGGCGCTGGAGCCGGGCGACATCATCTTTACCGGCACGCCGCAAGGTGTGATCGCGGGCAAGCCGAAGGACCAGCAGGTGTGGCTCAAGGCTGGCGACGAGGTCGTGTCGTCGATCGAAAAACTGGGCGAGCTGAAGTTCACGCTCGCCTAGAACTGCAACCTTACATATTGCGGCGATATTGACCGCCCACCGCAAACAACGCCTCGCTGATCTGACCCAGTGAGCATGCGCGCACGGCATCCATCAGCCTGGCAAATACGTTCTCGTCGCGGATGACGGCTTGCTGCAAATCGGCCAAAAGCTTCGGTGATTCGGCGGCATGGCGTTTGTGGAAGTCGGCCAGGCGCGTCAGTTGCGATTGCTTTTCATCTTCGGTCGAGCGTGCCAGTTCGATCTGCTGCACCGTGCCTGTGGCCTTCGGGTTGCGGAAGGTGTTGACGCCGATGATGGGCAGGCTGCCGTCGTGCTTCTTGTGCTCATACAGCATCGACTCTTCCTGGATTTTGCCGCGCTGGTAGCCGGTTTCCATCGCACCCAGTACGCCGCCGCGTTCGGCGATGCGCTCGAACTCCTGCAGCACGGCTTCTTCGACCATATCGGTCAGTTCTTCGATGATGAAGCTGCCCTGGTTCGGATTCTCGTTCTTGGCCAGGCCCCATTCGCGGTTGATGATCAACTGGATGGCAAGCGCGCGGCGCACCGATTCGTCGGTCGGCGTGGTGATCGCTTCGTCGTAGGCGTTGGTGTGCAGCGAGTTGCAGTTGTCGTAGATCGCGATCAGCGCCTGCAGCGTGGTGCGGATGTCGTTGAAGTCGATCTCTTGCGCATGCAGCGAGCGGCCTGAAGTCTGGATGTGGTACTTGAGCTTTTGCGAACGCTCGTTGGCGCCGTATTTGTCGCGCATGGCCACGGCCCAGATGCGGCGCGCCACGCGGCCCAGCACGGTGTATTCGGGGTCCATGCCGTTACTGAAGAAGAACGACAGGTTGGCGGCGAAATCGTCGATATGCATGCCGCGCGCGAGGTAGGCTTCGACGAAGGTGAAGCCGTTCGACAGCGTGAAGGCCAGTTGCGAGATCGGATTCGCGCCGGCTTCGGCGATGTGGTAGCCCGAGATCGACACCGAGTAGAAATTGCGCACCTGATGGTGCACGAAATACTCCTGGATGTCGCCCATCACCTTCAAGGAAAATTCGGTCGAGAAGATGCAGGTGTTCTGGCCCTGGTCTTCCTTGAGGATGTCGGCCTGCACCGTGCCGCGCACGTTTTGCAGCACCCAGGCTTTGATTTTTTCGGTTTCCTCGGCGCTTGGCTCGCGCTTGTTGTCCGCCTTGAATTTCGCCAACTGCTGGTCGATGGCCGTGTTCATGAACATGGCGAGGATGGTCGGCGCCGGGCCGTTGATCGTCATCGACACCGACGTAGCCGGGTCGCACAGATCAAACCCTTCGTACAGCACCTTCATGTCGTCCAAGGTGGCGACCGAGACGCCGGAGTTGCCGATCTTGCCGTAGATGTCGGGGCGGATTGCCGGGTCGGCACCGTACAGCGTGACCGAGTCGAACGCGGTCGACAGGCGCTTGGCTTCCATGCCTTCGGACACCAGCTTGAAGCGGCGGTTGGTGCGGAACGGGTCGCCTTCGCCGGCGAACATGCGCGTCGGGTCTTCGCCTTCGCGCTTGAAGGCGAACACGCCGGCGGTGTAGGGGAAGGAGCCGGGCACGTTTTCCAGCATCAGGAAGCGCAGCACTTCGCCGTGGTCTTCAAAGCGCGGCAGCGCCACCTTGCGGATCTTGGTGCCTGACAATGTGGTGCCGACCAGGCGGGTGCGGATTTCCTTGTCGCGGATCTTCACCACGTAGTCGTCGCCGGAATAGGCTTGCTGCATGTCGGGCCAGGAAGCGAGCAGCTTCTTGGCGCCGGCATCGAGGCGGCTGTCGCGTTCATCGATCACGTCGTCGAAATCCACGAGGGTATGTTCACCTTTGCCGGCCTTGGCCAGCATGCGCTTGGCTTCCTGCAATTGCTGGCGCTCGCGCGCGATGCGCGTCTGGCGGCCGACGAATTTGTGGTAGCCGCGTACGGTGTCGGCGATTTCGGCCAGGTAGCGTGAGCGTGCCGGCGGCACGATGGCATTCTTGCCTGAGGAGAAGCGTGCCGATACGGGTGCCAGGCGGCTCTCGCTGCTCTTCAAGCCGAGCGCGGCCAGGCGCGGCAGCAGGCCTTGATAGAGCGCGGTGACGCCGTCGTCGTTGAAGCGCGAGGCTTGCGTGCCGTAGACCGGCATCTCTTCGGGGCGCTTGCTCCACAGTTCGCGGTTGCGCTGATATTGCTTGGCCACGTCGCGCAGGGCATCCTGTGCGCCCTTGCGGTCGAACTTGTTGATGGCGACGAAATCGGCAAAATCGAGCATGTCGATCTTTTCCAGTTGCGAGGCGGCGCCGAATTCGGGCGTCATCACGTACATACTCAAGTCGACGTGCGGCACGATGGCGGCGTCGCCCTGGCCGATGCCCGAGGTTTCGACCACGATCAGATCGAAGCCGGCCACCTTGCAGGCGGCGATCACGTCGGGCAGGGCCTGCGAGATTTCCGAGCCGGCTTCACGCGTGGCGAGCGAGCGCATGAAGACGCGGGACTGGCCATTCCACGGGCCGATGGCGTTCATGCGGATGCGGTCGCCCAGGAGGGCACCGCCGGACTTGCGGCGCGAGGGGTCGATCGAGATCACGGCGATGTCCAGCTTGTCACCTTGATCGAGGCGGATGCGGCGGATCAATTCGTCGGTCAGCGAGGATTTGCCCGCGCCGCCCGTGCCGGTGATGCCGAAGGTGGGCACCCTGGCTTCCTTGGCCGCTGTGTGCAGGGCGCTCTTCAAGCCAGCGTCGGCGGCATCGTTTTCCAGTGCCGTGATCAATTGCGCCAGGGCGCGCTGGCGCATGCCGGGTTCACCTCCGATCAAGGCCTTCAAGGACTTGGGTGCGTAGGGCGAGAGATCGACGTCGCAAGCCTGGATCATGGAGAGGATCATGCCGACCAGGCCGAGACGCTGGCCGTCTTCCGGGCTGAAGATGCGCGTTACGCCATAGCCGTGCAGGTCGGCGATCTCGGCCGGCACGATCACGCCGCCGCCGCCGCCGAACACCTTGATGTGCTCGCCGCCGCGCTCCTTGAGCAGGTCGATCATGTACTTGAAATACTCGACGTGGCCGCCCTGGTAACTCGACACGGCGATGCCTTGCGCATCTTCCTGCAGCGCGGCGGTGACGATGTCGTCCACCGAGCGGTTGTGGCCCAGGTGGATCACTTCGGCGCCGTTGGCCATGAGGATGCGGCGCATGATGTTGATCGAGGCATCATGGCCGTCGAACAGCGAGGCCGCCGTGACGAAGCGCACCTTGTTGGCGGGTTTGTATTCGGTGAGCTTTTGGGCGACGGAAAGATCGGTCATGGCTTCCTCGGGGGCTGCGGTGTCTTGGGTTGTTTAAGGTAGCTTACGTTAACGTTAACGTCAAGTCTCGTTCGTTGTCAAAAACACATATGAATCCGGTAGCTTGGCGCTGAGCGCAGCGAAGCCCAACATCGGCAGTCCGCCCTGTCGCATGCGTTGACTCAGAGCGCGGATGTTGGGCTTCGCCGCGCTCAGCGCCAACCTACCAAAGCGAATCAGGCCGCGTGCGCCGGCGCCTGCTTTGCCGGGTATTGCGCCAACAGCCTGTCCTTCTCGCGCCGATATTGCTCCACGGCCTTTTCCTTGACATGGCCGAAGCCGCGCACCTGGTCAGGCAGGTTGGCAATCTCGACTGCCGTCGCCAAGTTGTCGGCGTTCAAGTTTTGCAACAGGCCACGCACCATGTCGCGGTATTCCACGATCATGGCGCGTTCCGTCTTGCGCTCGGCCGTATAGCCGAAGATGTCGAAGGCGCCGCCGCGCAAGCCTTTCAGCTTGGCGAGAATGCCAAACGCCTTCCACACCCAGGAGCCGTATTGCGCCTTGACCAGATGGCCTTGCTCATCCTTCTTGGCGAACAGCGGCGGCGCGAGGTTGAATTTCAGGCTGAAGTCGCCTTCGAATTGCTGCTTCAACTTTTCTACGAACTGGCCGTCGGTGTACAGCCGCGCGACTTCGTACTCATCCTTGTAGGCCATGAGCTTGAAGTAATTCTTCGCCACAGCGGTGGCCAGCTTGTTGCCGCCGATCTTCGCTTCGGCGGCGCGCACGTCGGTCATCAGTTCTTCATACTTTGCTGCATAGGCGGCGTCCTGGTAATCGGTCAGGAAAGCCACGCGGCGCTTGATCAGCGTGTCGATGCTTTGCGGCATTTGCAGCACGATGGGCTTGCCGGGGAAGGCGACCTTTTCCACGCGGGCCAGGTCAACCGCGGCTCGGCGGCCCCAGAGGAAGCTCTTCTTGTTGCTGTCAATCGCCACGCCGTTCAATTCAATCGCGCGCAGCAAGGCCGCTTCGGAAACCGGAATCGCGCCTTTCTGGTAGGCGAAACCGAGCATGAACAGGTTGGTCGCGATGGAATCGCCCATCAGGGCGGTGGCCAGGCGTGTGGCGTCGATGAAGTCGGAACGGTTCTCGACCGATTCGTTGATCAGCGCCTTGACCTGGTCGAACGGGAATTCCCAATCGCGGCTCTTGGCGAAGTTGCCCGTAGGCTGCTCGTGCGTGTTGACCACGGCGCGCGTGCGGCCGGGGCGCATCTTGGAAATCGCATCGTGCGAGCCTGAGGTCAGCATGTCGCAACCCAAAATCAGGTCGGCTTCGCCTGTTGCAATGCGCTGGGCGCGGATGCGCTTGGGGTCTTGCGCCACGCGGATATGCGAGGTCACCGAGCCGTTCTTTTGCGACATGCCGGTCATGTCGAGCACCGATACGCCCTTGCCCTCGAGGTGGCCGGCCATGCCGATCAGGGCGCCGACGGTGATCACGCCGGTGCCGCCGATGCCGTTCAAGAGGATGTTGAACGGCACGTCGCAGGCCGGCAATACCGGGTCGGGCAAGTCGCCGAAATCGTCCTCTTTGGCGGTGCCGGTCTTGGATTTTTTGAGCCTGCCGCCCTCGACGGTGACGAAGCTGGGGCAGAAACCCTTGACGCAGGAATAGTCCTTGTTGCACGACGATTGGTCGATACTGCGCTTGCGGCCGAATTCGGTCTCAACGGGCATGATCGACGTGCAATTCGACTGCACGCCGCAATCGCCGCAGCCTTCGCAGACGGCTTCGTTGATGAACATGCGCTTGTTCGGGTCCGGATATTCGGCTTTTTTGCGGCGGCGGCGTTTTTCGGCGGCGCAGGTTTGATCGTAGATCAGGATGGATACACCCTTGATTTCGCGCAGTTCGCGCTGCACGGCATCGAGGTCCTTGCGGTCGTGCAGGCTGACCAGGGACGGCAGGCCGGTGCGCTCGACATAGCGGCCCAGGTCTTCGGTCACGAGCGCGATGCGTTGCACGCCTTCGGCGGCCATTTGCTGCGCGATCATCGGCACCGAGGTGATGCCGTCGACCGGCTGGCCGCCCGTCATCGCCACCGCGTCGTTATAGAGGATCTTGTAGGTCATGTTGACCTTGGCTGCGATGGCGGCGCGGATCGCCAGGTAACCGGAGTGGAAATAGGTGCCGTCGCCGAGGTTGGCGAACACGTGCGGCACCTTGGAAAACGGCGCCTGGCCGATCCAGGGTGCGCCTTCGCCGCCCATGTGGGTGGTGGTCTTGTTGAATTCGGGATAGATCGCGGTTGCCATCACGTGACAGCCGATGCCGGCCAGCGCGAAGCTGCCTTCGGGCACCTTGGTCGAGGTGTTGTGCGGGCAGCCCGAGCAATAGTAGGCCGGGCGCGGCGGCGTGTTGACGGCCTTCTTCAGCACCGCATCCTTGGCTTCGAGGAAGGTCAGGCGCGCCTTGATCAGGTCGCTGACGTGGAAGCGTGCGATGCGCGACGCGATCACGCGGGCGATCTGCGCGACCGAGAAGTCGGCCTTGGAAGTGAGCAGCCACTCGCCGCGCGGCGCAACCCACTCGCCCTTTTCGTCGAACTTGCCGATCACGCGCGGACGCACGTCGTCACGCCAGTTGTAGAGCTGTTCCTTCAATTGGTATTCGACGATCTGGCGCTTTTCCTCGACCACCAGGATTTCGTCCAGGCCGCGCGCGAATTCGCGCACGCCGTCCGGCTCCAGCGGCCAGGGCATTGCGACCTTGAACAGGCGGATGCCGATGTCGGCCGCCATCGCTTCATTGATACCCAACTCTTCCAGTGCTTCGAGCACGTCCAGGTAAGACTTGCCCGAGGCGATGATGCCGAGCTTGGCCTTGGGGCTGTCGATGGTGACGTGGTTCAACTGGTTGGCGCGCGCATAGGCCAGCGCGGCGTAGATCTTGTAGTCCTGCATCAGCGCTTCCTGCTTGCGCGCCTGGATGCCGAGGTATTCGTTGGACAGGCGCGCATTCAAGCCGCCTTCGGGCATGACAAAATCGGTCGGCAGCTTGATCTCGAGGTGGAACGGATCGGCGTCGATCGAGGCGCTTGACTCCACCGTGTCGGCCAGCGCCTTGAAGGCCACGGCGCAACCGGAGAAGCGCGACATGGCCCAGGCGTGCAGGCCCAGGTCGATGTATTCCTGCACGTTGCAGGGGTAGAGCACCGGGATCATCGAGGCCGCGAAGATGTGGTCCGACTGGTGCGGCAGCGTGGACGAGTAAGCGCCGTGATCGTCGCCGGCCACGAGCAGCACGCCGCCGTTCCTGGCGGTACCGGCATGGTTCATGTGCTTGAACACGTCGCCGCAGCGATCCACGCCCGGGCCCTTGCCATACCACATGGAGAAGACGCCATCGTAGGCGGATGGGCCGATCAGATCGACCTGCTGCGAACCCCAGACTGCCGTTGCCGCCAGGTCTTCATTGACGCCGGGCACGAACTTGACGTGGCTGGTTTCCAGCAGCTTTTGCGCTTTCCACAGGGCTTCGTCCAAGCCGCCCAGGGGCGAACCGCGATAGCCCGAAACGAAGCCTGCCGTGTTCAAGCCGGCTTTTTCGTCGCGCAGGCGCTGGATCATGGGCAGGCGCACCAGGGCTTGCACGCCGGACAGGTAAATCTTGCCCGAGGTGGCGGTGTACTTGTCGTCGAGGGTTACCGGCGCGAGGGAATCGGGGGCGCGTCCAGCGTCGCGCTGGACGGCCTCGGACCCAGCAGTAGGTGCTGTAGGGGTTTGCATGTCTTCTCCAAAATCGTGATTCAGATCGCCGGCGACAGGGTCGCGCCCGGGTAAGGCGTTAAGGTGTCGATCAGCAGGACTGGGGTATCAGTCTCTTTATAGCAGATTTCGCCAAGCGAAATTTGCCATGGGCGCAGTGTAGGGGCAGGCGGGGGTGATGCGGAAATACGGAATGCGGATAGGGGTATAAGATTACCTTATACCCCGTCGAAATCAAGGGATCAGGGTTTGATGTAGGCGTAGTGTTCCGCAACTTGCAAACGAGACAATTCCGCCACGCCGGCAGGAACGACGACAGCGCCGGGCACCAGCTTGGATGCCTCGATATCGAAACCCTTCATCGAATTGTTGCAGGCGACAAACCGCACACCCTTGGCTTGCAGCTCGGCGATCTGCTTCGAATACTCGCCTGCCACGAGCGTGGTGATGCCTTTGCCATTGGCGACCAGCGAGATCTTGGCGCCCGGCGAGGCGACGAGATGGTTGCCGATATTGCCCAGGGCCAGGCGCATCGCTGCCGGGTCGTCCACGTGGTATACCGCCTTGTCTTCAAATGGCGCCGGGGCTGCGCTTTGGGCGTGCGATTGTTGCGGCGAGAATGTCAGGGCCAGCGCGGCGCAGGCGAAGACGGCCGCGGAGAACATGGCAAGCGTGCGGCGGGAAAGCGAAAGGCTCATGGTTTTGGCTCCGGAGATGATGAAAGTGCAAGGATACTAGCGCGTTCCCTGGTCCTTCGCCAGTGTGCGGCGCGGATACATTTTGCCGACAATTGGGGTCGGACAATTTGCTACACTGCATGCTTTGTCCGATTCCACGGACGACAGACGAAAACATTCCGAACAGAAAAGGAAGCATATGCGGGAGTTTATGAAAACCACGTTTGTGACGGTGCTGGCATCGGCGCTGCTGGCGGCGTGCGGCGCGGGCGGAAATTCCACGGGCAGCGGTGCAGCGGCTGAGGCAAAGCAATTGCGTCGCACCAGCAAGACCACGGCCGCTGACTATGAAGCTGTGGTGCAATCCTTGTACATTGCGTATTTCGGCCGGCCCGCCGATCCGGTCGGCCTGGCCAATTTCGAAGCGGCGCTGGCCGCCGACAACGCGCCGACCACAGCGGCGCAACTGGCTGAAGCCTATTCCACCGACCCGACGCTGAAGACGCTGATAAACAGCTTCGGCACCAGCGCGGAATCGCAGAAACTCTATGCAGGAAGCGACACAACGGCATTTGTCACCGCAGTATTCCAGCACGTCTTGGGGCGCGACCCGCTTACGCAAGGCTTGAATTATTGGGTTGGTTCGCTCAATACCGGTGCCGTGACCCAGGGCGATGCGGCGCTGGCCATCATGGGCGCGGCGCAAACCAACGGGTCCGCCCAGGGCCAGATTGATGCGCAATTGGTTGCCAACCGCATCACCGCCGCCGAGTACTTCACCGATCAGGTCAATGCGCAATTCGTCACGGCCGCGTATTCCGGCTCGACGGCGGCGGGCCAGGCGCGCAACATGCTGAGCCTGGTCACGGCCACGACCGATCTGAATGGCTTCCAGGCTCAGGAAAACACCACGATTGCCGGCCTGACCATAAGCGGTGCAACGTCGGCTTATGCCGGCGCGGGCCTGGTCCAGTTCAATGGCGGCAGCAGCACCGTTTATGACGCCGCCGGTAACCAATATGGCATCGATGCGACGTCCTATGCCTTCATGTCGATGAGCAATAATGTTTACCTGACCGGCTTGAGCGTCAACCCGACCAATACCCTTTGGTATTTGATGAGTGGGGGCAATATCATTGGTTTCCTCGCCTACGTGACCAACTCTTCCGGCAACGGCGTGGTCGGCATGTATTACACCGGCAACAACAAGATGGGTCAGATGCAGATCAATGCGTCGCCCTCGGCCTGGTCCGCCGGCTGTGCCAGCGCTTGCGTCTCCAACACCAGCACCTCCACGACACCGGTTGCCTTGCAGGAAATCGATACGACGGTAGGTACGGGCGCGATGGCCACCTTCGGCAAGACTGCGACGGTCAGCTATAGCGGCTGGCTTTACGATGTCAATGCAACCGGCTTCAAGGGCACGGAATTCGACAGCTCCTCGTGGCACACCGGATCGTACCCGTTCCAAGTCGGCGCGGGCAAGGTCATTGGCGGCTGGGATATCGGAGTGCAGGGTATGAAGGTGGGCGGTACGCGTACGCTGATCATTCCCAGTTTGCTGGCCTACGGCAACCAGGCAAACGGCAGCATCCCGGCCAATGCCGGCTTGGTGTTTACAGTTACCTTGCTTGGCGTGCAGTAATTCGGTAAAGATCAGGCGTCGGTGGCCGCAGCCGCTGACGCCCGCATTTCCCGGTAGGCGGCTTCGAGCCGGCGCGTGAAGCCGGCTTCGTCATCGAGCGAAGACGCCTGCAACTTCTTCCGCATTGCCATGCGCATTTGCTTCAGCCGTGGCTGGTCCTGCCCCAGCGCGACGGCGATGGCGACGTAGTCGTCCGTACTTTCGGCGGCCAGCTCCGGCAAGCCGATTTCCTTCTGCAAGGCATAACCCATGCGCGAGACGAAGGACTTTCCTTTCAGCGTCACGCAGGGCAGGCCCATCCATAGCGTCTCGCAGGTGGTTGTGCCGCCGTTGTAGGGAAAGGTGTCGAGCGCAATGTCGGCAGCCGCTACGGTGGCGCGGAAGGCATCCAATGTGGCGAAGCGGTGGAAGATCAAGCGTTCGCGCGCGATGCCGTGGGCGGCGAATTGCCCGGCCAGATGTGCTTCCGTTTCCTTGCCGGGTATGCCCATGATGGCCAGGCGCGAGTCTGCCACCTGGCGCAGGATCGCGGCCCAGGCGGCGATCATGGCGGGGGTGATCTTGGCGACCTGGTTGGTCGAGCAAAACGTGACGTGGCCGTTGCCCTCGGCCGGCAGGGGGATCACTTGCGGCAGGTTCGGCACGGGACGGAAAGCCCACCACAGGCCGGGCAAGCGATACAGCCGTTCACTGTAGAAGGCATCGTTTCCCGGCGGGTCGGCATCGCCATTGCTCAGACGGTAATCCATGGCAGCGAGGCCGGTGGTATCGACATAGCCGAGCCAGGTCACTTGCACGGGCGCGGGCTTGCGCGCAAACAGCGGCAGGCGATTGCCGGCGGTGTGCCCGGACAGGTCGACCAGGACGTCAATGCCGTCGGCGCGGACGCGTGCCTCCAGTTCGTCGTCCGACATCGCGGCGCAGGGGATGAAATGATCGGCCAGTTCGGCGAAGCGTTGCGTCAGTTCGTCGCCGCTGTCGTGGTTGTAATAGCAGTGGACGTCGAATGACGCCTTGTCGTGATGTTCGAGCACGGGGATCATGAAGTGCGCCACCGCGTGACGGCGGAAGTCGGCCGACACGTAACCGATTTTCAGGCGTGCCGGCGCCGGGCCAATGGGCCGGGCGCTTGCCTGGATCGGCTCGAAATGCTGCGCGTAACGCTTGTGCTCGGCAAACAGTTCGGCTTGCGTCAGCGATCCTTCGGCTTGCAAGGCCATCAGCAAATTGGAATAGGAACCGGCATCGCTCGGGTCCAGCGCCTTGCGGTAGGCCGCGACCGAGAGTGCGGCCTTGCCTTGTTCACGCAAGCCGTTGCCGAGGAAGCTCCAGCCGGCGGTGAATCCGGGATCGATCTCGACCGCCCGCTGCGCGTGGGCGCAGGCCTGGTCCAGCTCGCCTTGTTCATAGGCCAGCGTGGCGAGCAGGTAGAGCGAATTGATCGATCGTGGATCGAGCCGCAGGGCTTGTTGCGCAACTTGCCGTGCTTCCTCACGTTGGCCTGCCTGCGCGAGTGCGAGCGCGAGATTGTTGCAAGCCGTTGCATTGCCGGGGTCGGCAAGCAAGGCCCGGCGATAGCTGTCGATGGCTGCGAGCCAGGCGCCCTGATCCAGCAAGGTGTCGCCGCGTGCTTTGTGTTGCGCGCTGCGCGAGGATTTTCCGTTGAACAGTGTTGCCAACCAATTGAGCATGGCTGCGCCTTATTGGATCGGAGACTGCACCAGGGATTGCGCGCCGAGCCAGCGGCCGCCAGCGCACAATTCGCGCGTGACCGCGAGCACCAGTTTTTGCACCGCGGCGGCGGCGTTGGTCAGCGGGATATTGCGCGAGGAACACAGCACCACGGTGCGCGAGAGCTGGTTGCCTGCGATGCGCTGCGCGCGCATCGCGCCATGCTCGATCTCCGACAGCAGCGGCGCCACCGGCAGGATGGTCGCACCGAGATCGGCCAGGATGGCCGACTTCAAGATCGCCACCGAGTTGATGTCGGTCACATCACCCAGCGTCAGGCCGGCGGCGCGCGCCACCGCTTCGATATGCGGGCGCACGCCGTGCTGCAAACTGGGCAGGATCAAGGGGCGCTCCAGCGCCTCGGCCAGCGTGACTGTTTCGCCCGGGCAGGCAAAGCGCGAATCGTGCTTCGTGACGAACATCATTTCCTCTTCCACCAGCGCTTCGGTGGAGAAGGCGTGCAATTGCCCGTCGTCGAACAGCACGGCGAGATTGATGCGGCCCGAGCGCAATTGCTCGATCAGGTTGCCCGACAATTCCTCAGTCAACTGCAGCGAGATTTCGGGATAGGCTTCGCGCACCGCCACCAAGAGCGGCAGCGCCAGCGCGCCCGAGACGCTTTGCGGAATGCCAAGCGCGACGGTGCCCGCCGGTTTGTCGGCGGCCTGCGCCACGGCCTGCCGCGCATCGCCGACCTGCTTCAGGATGGCTTGCGCGTGTTCATAAAAGGTCTTGCCGGCATCGGTTGCCAGCATCCCCTGCGCCGAGCGGTGCAACAGCTGGACCGCCAATTCCTCTTCGAGCTGGCGGATCTGCTGCGTCAGCGCCGGCTGGGCGATATGCAGTACGCGTGCTGCGCGCGACAGCGAGCCGTGGTCGACGATGGCGACGAAGTAACGGAGCTGGCGCAGTTCCATGGATGCTTCAGATAGCCGGGCCGATGGATTTGCGCTTGATCGGGGAAGACAGGATCAGCGAGGTCGAGGTGACGCCGCAGCGCGTCAATTGCACGATCACTTTTTCCAGTTCGGTCACGTTGGGCGCGATGACTTTGACGATGTTGCAATCGTCGCCCGTGATCGAATGGCATTCGACGATCTCGGGCAATTGCGATGCCACCACGGCCACGGGGGTGTCGTGGCTGCGCGTGGCGACGCGGATGAAGGCCGTGATGCCGTAGCCGAGCGCCGCCGGATTGATATGCGCGTGATAGCCCGAAATGACGTTGGCCGCCTCCATGCGCTTGACGCGTTCGGCCACGGCGGGCTGGCTCATATGTATACGACGCCCGATTTCTGCGAGCGTCGTTCGCGCATCCTGCTGCAGGATTTCGAGGATTTTCGCGTCCATCGCGTCGAGTTCGAGTTTCATGGCGGCAGCCTGTCATTTCGATGAAAACAAAAGTATTTTGCCTGAATTGCCTTGTATTGCCTATTCAATTCGCGTTGCCGGGCGCCTACACTATTTCAAACCCGAAACCTGTCAACGCCCCCTCTATCATGCGCAATCTGCCGAAAACGTCCTTGCTGGCCCTCCTGACGACTTATGTGGTCTGGGGTTCGACTTATCTGGGGATTCAAATTGCCCTGGCCTCGTTTCCGCCGTTTTTCCTGATGGCGAGCCGCTTCCTCGTCGCCGGTGCCTTGCTGTTTGCCTGGCTCAAGCTGCGCGGCGTACCCGCGCCCACTTTACGCGAATGGCGCGATGCGCTGATCATCGGCACGCTGCTGTTGGGTGGCGGAATGGGCCTGACGGCGCTGGGCGAGGAAACCGTGTCTTCCGGCCTGACGGCCGTATTCATCGCCAGCGCTCCGCTGATGCTCGCTGTGTTTGCCGGTCTGTTCGGCAAGTGGCCGACGGCGCGCGAATGGGCCGGCATACTGGTCGGTTTCGGCGGCGTGGCCTTGCTCGCCGCCGGCGGCGATTTTTCCGCACATCCCGGTGGCGTGCTGTGCGTGCTGGGTGCCGTGGCGAGTTGGACTTTCGGTTCGGTGCTGGCGCAAAAGAAGATGCAGCTTGCCCCCGGCGCCATGGGTTTTGCCAGCGAAATGATCATGGGCGGCGTGGCGCTTCTGGCGATATCGCTGTTGCGCGGCGAGAGTATGGGCCACCTGAGCACGCCTGCCGTCGGCGCCTGGGCTTATCTGGTGGTGGCCGGATCGCTGGCCGGATTTTCGGCTTACATGTACCTGCTGTCGAATGTTTCGAATGCGCTGGCGTCGAGCTATGCCTACGTCAACCCGGTGATCGCGGTGGCGATCGGCTCGGTGTTCGCCCATGAAGCGATCGGCGGCCGTGAGCTGCTGGCGATGGCGGTGATCCTGGGCAGCGTGATCATGCTGACCACGAGCAGGAAGGCCGCGCCGGTCCCGGCGCAAGCCAAAACCCTGGCCGAACCCTGCACGAACTAAGCGGCAGGCGAGTCGAAGAAGAATTCGACCGCCTCGTTCGACGCTTCGGACTTCAGCAAGCCGCTTTCGACCAGGGTGTCGTAGTGGCACACGCGGTTCCTGCCGCTGGCCTTGGCGTGATACAGCGCGCGGTCGGCGTGGCCTAGAATGACGACCGGCGTCTCTTCGGAGATGCGGGCAAAACCGATCGACACCGTGACGCGCCCGATCTGGGGGAAATCGTGTTCTTCAACGTTTGCGCGGAAGCGCTCGAAGATGCGATTGGCGTCTTCCTCGGTGGCCGAGCGCAACAACACCACGAACTCTTCGCCGCCAAAGCGGAACACGCGGTCTTGCGCGCGGAACGAAGTGCGCAGGCGGTTGGCGACGAGGATCAGCACTTCGTCGCCATAGAGATGGCCGAACTGGTCGTTGACACGCTTGAAGTGGTCGATGTCGGCGACGCCGAGCCAATGCGCATGCGTCCCCCGCGTGTGGCGCCGCTCGGGTTGTCCCTCCAAATCCTGGCGCGCATCCTGCTCCTGTTCGCCGACGTTGGCAACCAGGCGCGAGAAGCGTTCGTCGAAAGTCTTGCGGTTCAGAAGACCGGTGAGCGAGTCCCGTTCGCTATAGTCCAGGAGCGTCTGGTAATTGCGGTAGACCGAAAGCACGCCCTCGATGATGTCGATGGATTGCGCCGAATACGGCGCGCTGTTCTTCAGCTCCAGGCAGGTGGCGATCCGGTCGTTGAGCCAAACCGGCAGCCACATCGTGCTGCTGCCGTCGGACTCGATACGCTGCGCCTGCATGCGGCGTTCGGCGATGCATGCCACCAGTTCCGGGTGGTGCGTGACCAATTCGCCCTCGGATTCGAGCAAGGCCTGCTCGTCGAGCAATTCGATGCTGCCGTTTTCCAGCCAGACGCGCTGGCGCATGTACAGCTCATCGTCGTGGCGATAGATCTCCAGCGTGCGCATGCGTGTGGCGCCCACCAGTTCCTGCAAGGCAGCAATGATCGAGGCGTCAAGCATCGCGTGGTCGCGGTGACCGGTCATCTTGACCATGTGCTTGAGCAGCTTGTCGATCATGTTTGAATGGATAAGAGAGGCGCCAGTGGCGTGCCGGCAATGCCTGGCGGAGGAATAGTCATTTTATCTGATTCTGACGTTGCCTCGATGCATGTTGCACGCGATCATCAAGCTTTTCGTGCCGAATGGCCTTGCCGATTGCCCAGCGGCTAGGCGCGAAGGCGTTACACTCGCTTGAGTATCAGACCACTACTGTGCCGATTTAGTTTCCTTTTCGTAAGAATGCATCGCCATGAACTTGGGTCGAACATGAAAAATATGGACTGGGCTATCCCTCGTCATCCTGTTGGCAGGCTGTGCATGACTGTGGGCGGTGCTGCATCGCTCGTCATTGCCATTTACGCAATGCCGGCGCGGGCCGACGATGCGCCGGTTTCGGCGCCGCTCTATCAAGCCCTGGGCGGGCGTGAAGGCTTGAAAGTCATCGTCGGCGATTTCCTGAATCTGGTTGTTGCCGACGATCGTATAAAGCAACAGTTCGCCGATGCCGACTTGCCGCATCTGGCTCTGCGCCTGAACGAGCAATTGTGCGAGTTGAGCGGCGGTCCCTGCAAGTACGGCGGGAAGGACATGAAGACCATCCACGCCGACTTGCATATCACCAATGCCCAGTTCAATGCGCTGGCCGAAGATTTGCAGTTGGCGATGGAACAGCACCATGTTCCGGCACGCGAGCAAAACAAGCTGCTGGCGAAGCTGGCCCCGATGCAAAGGAGCATCGTCACCAAATAGGGAGTCAACAATGAAGACCCACGCGATTGCAATGCTGTTCAAAACCATGTTGGCAATCGCGGGAGTCGGGTTGGTTTCCTGTAGCGCCGCCTGGGCCGGTGGGGTCAATGCCGCGGCTTTTGCCAAGTCGGGCGAACCGATGTCCGATGTCGTGATCTATGCCGTGCCGCTCGATGCGCACGCGCTCCCGTCTGCCGTCAAGGCGGAGGTGTCGACCGTGGCGCAGGATCACTTGCAATTCACGCCCTATGTGACTGCGGTGCGTGTCGGCTCGGAGGTGCGCTTCCCGAATTACGACAAGATCGAACATCACGTCAAATCGTTTTCGCCGGCCAGGGAATTCGAGATCAAGCCATATGAAAAGGTCACGCCGCCGCCGGTTGTGTTCGACAAGACCGGTGTGGTCGTGATCTATTGCCTGATCCACGAATGGATGCGGGCCTACGTCTACGTCGTCGATACCCCTTACTTCGGCAAGAGCGAAGCGGCGGGCACGGTGGCGCTCGATAGCCTGCCGCCGGGGAATTATGAAATCCGCGCCTGGCACCCCGACATGGGCACGATCAAGCCGCCGCTGCTGCAAACGGTGAAGTTAGGCGAAAACGGCGTGCAGCAAGTAAAATTCGACTTCGACTTCATTCCCAAGAAAAGGAAGCCGGCCAAGACGAGTTGATCGGGGCGGCAGGCTGCAAATTGAATTGAATATTTCCATCGTCCGCGCCGACTATCGTAATCCCGTACACGCACAAGCGCTGATCACCGTGCTCGACTCCTACGCGCGCGACCCCATGGGCGGCGGGGAGGGGTTGAACGAGACCGTGAAACAGCGCCTTGCCGCTGCGCTTGCGGAGCGCGCGCATGCATTTTCCGTGTTGGCCTTCGACGGCGAAACACCGGTGGGGCTCATCAACTGCTTTGAAGGTTTTTCCACCTTTGCCGCCAAGCCGTTGGTCAATATTCACGACGTGGCCGTGCTGCCTGGATATCGGGGACGCGGCATCGCACAGCAGATGATGGCCGAGGTCGAACGCATTGCGACCGAGCGGGGCTGCTGCAAGCTCACGCTCGAAGTCCTGTCGGAAAATCATGGCGCGCAGGCGCTGTACAAAAAGCTTGGCTACGGCGGTTACCAGCTTGGTTCGATCAGCGGTGCGGCGCAGTTCTGGCAGAAGAAGCTGGCATACTAGGTTTTCACCCCTCGTCCGCAGGCGGGAGAGGGGCCGGGGGTGAGGGCGATAGCGAGCAGTCTTCGGGATTAGGACAACCTGCGTCACCTCGAATTTGACACTGTTTGGTTTTACGAGCCTAGCCAAGGCGCGACGCCCCTCATCGGATCGCCGCCCGCCCAATCCCTCTCCCGCCTGCGGGAGAGGGGAGAAATGCGCCATTACGGCTTTAGCATCTCGACATGCGGGATGCCGTCTTCGTCATACGGTGCCGAGGTGCTGACGAAGCCAAACCCGGCGTAAAACTTTTCCAGGTAAAGCTGGGCCGAGATTCGAATGGCCTGGCCTGGATAGGCGCGTTCGGTGTGGCGCAGCGCTTCAGCCAGCAAGGCGCGGCCGATGCCGGTGCCGCGCGCGGCATTGGCGCTCAAGACGCGCCCGAGCGAAACTTCGGCGTATTTCACGCCGGGATGGACGCAGCGCAGGTAGGCCAGCAACTCGCGCCGGCCATCAACTTCGCCCCAACCCAATAAATGAAAGGCGTGCGGATCTATCCCGTCGAGGTCGGAATAGATGCATTGCTGCTCGATAATGAAGACTTCCTGGCGCCGCGCAAGGATGGCGTACAAATCATCGCGCGACAAATCTTCATAAGCCGACCATTGCCATTGCACAGTCATGCGGCCTCCACTACCAAATGTCTACCCGCGTGGCAGCGGGGCGTAGCGGCGATTGGGCGCCGGTGCAGGAGAAGGCCTTGGCGAATTCGGGCATGTTGGCCAGCGGCGCCACGACGCGGTATTTGTCGGGCGAGTGCGGATTGGTCAGGATTTGCAGGCGCAGTTCCTCGTCGCGCTGGGCGCTGCGGAAGCTTTGCCCATAGGCGACGAAGAAGCGTTGTTCCGCGGTCAAGCCATCGATTGTGCCGGCCTCCAGTTCGGCTTGGCCCTCCTTGGAATGCAGGAAGGCGGCGAGCGCGATCTTTAAGCCGCCGAGGTCGGCGATGTTTTCGCCTTCGGTGAGCTTGCCGTTGATGTGCAGCTTGTCGATCGGGTTGAATTCGTCGAATTGCTTTTCGATGTTGGCGATGCGCGCGAGGAAGTGCTTTTCGTCATCCTTGGTCCACCAGTTCTTCAGGTTGCCGTTGGCATCGTATTGACGGCCCTGGTCGTCGAAGGCGTGCGTCAACTCGTGGCCGATGGTGGCGCCCGTGTTGCCGTAATTGGCGGCGGCGTCGGCCTTGACGTGGAACAGCGGCGGTTGCAGGATGCCGGCCGGGAACACGATTTCGTTCATGGTCGGGTTGTAATAGGCATTGACCGTGGGCGGCGTCATGCCCCATTCGTTGCGGTCGATCGGCTTGCCCAATTTGCCCAGGTTGCGCTTGAATTCGAATTCGTTGGCGCGAAGGACGTTGCCGGCGTAATCATCGGGCGTGATGGTGAGGCTGCTGTAGTCGCGCCACTTGTCGGGATACCCGATCTTGACCGACAGCGTATCGAGCTTTTCCATCGCGCGCTTCTTGGTCTCCGGCGTCATCCAGACCAGGCCATTGATGTCGTCGCGCATCGCGGTCTTGATGTTGCCGACCATCTCCAGCGCGGCGGCCTTGGCGTCGGGGCCGAAAGACCTGGCGACGTAGAGTTCGCCCAGCGCCTCGCCGGCTTCGCCGTCGATGGTGCGCAACACGCGCTTCCAGCGCGGCTGCATTTCCTTGGTGCCCGCCAGGATGCGGCCGTAGAAGTCGAAGTTGGCTTCGACGAATGTGTTGGACAACGACGGCGCGCTGTTATGGATCAGGTTCCAGCGCAGGTAGGTTTGCCAGTCCTTCAAGGGCACCGTCTCGAGCATGCGGTCGGCTTCGGCAAAGAACTTGGGCTGGGCCACGTTCATATCGCCGGGTTGAGCCAGGCCGATTTGCCCGAAGTAACGCGCCCAGTCGATGTGCTTGTCGAGCGCGGAAAACGTCGCCAGGTCCATCAGGTGATAGGTTGCCTGCGGGTCGCGCTGTTCGACATTGGTCATCGAGGCACGCGCCAGCCGGGTTTCCATGCGCATTACAGTGGCGGCGTCGGCCTTGGCTTCTTTTGCGGATTCACCCAGGAGCGTGAACATCTTTTCGACGTGGGCCAGGTATTGCTCACGGATCTTCTTCGTCTTGGCGTCGGTCTTCACATAATAGTCGCGGTCGGGCAGGCCGATACCGCCCTGCGCCAGTTGCGGGATGTAGCGCAAGGTGTTGCGCGCATCCTGATCGACGAAGAAGGTGTACAGCGGTTGCATGCCCATGCGGCTTTGTTCGGCCAATGCGTCCGTCAGGGCCTGGCGGCTGCCGATGGCGGCGATGCTTTTCAGCATCGGGGCGATGGGCTTGGCGCCGGCGGCTTCGATGGCTGCCTCGTCCATGCCGCTATGGTAAAAGTCGCCGACCAGGCGTACTGCGCCGCTCTGTTTGTCTGCTTTGCCGGCTTCCTCGACAATAGCCTTCAAGTCGCGCAGGTTGCGCTCCATCACTTCATCGTAGGCGCTGTAGCGTGAGCGGTCTGCGGGAATCGGATTGTCGGCCAGCCATTTGCCGTTGGCGTATTGGAAAAAATCGGTGCAGGGATTGGCCTTGCGGTCCATGGTCCGGGATTCCAGCACCAGGTTGTCGCCCGCCGTCTCGGCGAGTGCGGCTTGGGAGGCGAGGCACAGCAGTACGGCCGAGGTCAGGGTCGAGAGTCGCATGGTCGTTGTTGGTAATGTGGCGAAGCGGGCCAGTATACTATTGTGCGGGCGACAGCAATGAAAATACCGTCGTCCCCGTGAAAACGGGGGGCCATGATTTAGACCTGTATCGATGGCACTACCGGATCCCCGCTTTCGCGTGGATGGCGATTCAGCAAATGACCGTAGAAATGGGGTCAACCCTTCCAGCTGCGCTGTACGCCCGTATCGGCATGAATCCAGCCACCCTGCCTGGTCTGGCGATAGTAAAAACCGACGCCGCCCTGGCGGAAGCTTTTGATCAAATTGCCGAGTACTTCGGAATCGAGGTTGGAAATGCGGATGTCGGCGGCCTTGCCATCCATGTGCAGCGACTTGCGCGCCGCCGGCACGCCGGTTTCGATCAAGTGCTTGTTCGATTCGGGCGTGCGGTAGCCCGAGAGGACTTGCAGCGGCGCCGTCATGCCGTAACGCGCGACGAACGCCTGCGTGGCCCAGAGCAATTCGAGCAGCTTGGGGTCCATCGCCACGGTCACCCCGCCGCCGTTGACGTCGCGCAGCAGGTGGCACAGTTCCTGGTAAGCCGGGTCGATGATTTCGCCGTCTTTCCAATACAGCAGGTTGGCCTTCTCGCCGCTTTCCGGGCGCACCAGGGTGATCGTGCGCGGCTTGACCCAGAAGTCGATGTCCAGCGTGGCGGCATCGAAGATGTCGGGCGGGGCGTTCAAGTCGTCATCAGGTGCCGGCGCAAAGGGTTTTGGGCGCGGCTGGACGGCGACCGGCGAGGCAGGCGGCGCTTCCTTGATCACGGTTTTTCGGGGAGGGGAATCGGCACAGGCGGCCATCAAGGCCCCCGTACCCAGTGCCAGCGATTGCTGCAGGAAGGTTCTGCGGGTCGGCATGCTACTCAAATCGAAACTCAATGTGGACCAGTGTAGTCCACATTGAGTAGTCCGCCAAGGCTAAAGTTCCGGGGAAATATGCTGAACAGGCGGCTGCCTGGCCCGCTGCTTCAGCACATCCCTAAGGCTGGCCGCAGAAGCAGTGCGTGATGGCCGCAAACGGCTTGCGCTGTTCCGCCACGTCGGTGAGCCAGCCGATATCCTTCGTTACATCGTGCGCCACGGCCGGCGGCACGCCCGTGGCGTGGGCCATGGTGGCATCGACCTGGGTGTTGATGGCGGCGGCAATGCGCGCATCGAACAGATGGACCAGTCTGTCGAAGCCGCTCAATTCGCGCTCGACATAGGCCACGCGGTAGTTGTCGCCGAGCTTGGCGCGCTTGGCGGCCGCATGAATTGCATCGTCGAAGCTGCCCAGCGAATCGACCAGGCCACGGTCCTTGGCTTGCTGGCCGGTCCAGACGCGGCCTTGTGCCACTTCGTCGATCTTCTCGGGCGTGGTCTTGCGCGCGGCGGCGACCTTGCCGGTGAATTCGGCGTAGATATGTTCGATCGACGCCTGGATCATGTCGCGCAGTTTCGGCTCGAGCGGGCGCAGCGGGTTGTAGCCGTCGCGCAGCCAGGTCGTCGTTACACCGCCGGAGTGCACGCCGAGCTTGTCCATGGCCTTGTCGGCCGTGGGCAGGATGGCGAACACGCCGATCGAACCGGTCACTGTGGCCGGATCGGCAATCACTTCGTCGGCCGAGGTCGAAATCCAGTAGCCGCCCGAGGCCGCCACGTCGCCCATCGAAATCACCACCGGCTTGCCGGCCTTCTTCGTGACTTCAAGCTCGCGCCGTATCAGTTCGGCGCCGAAGGCGCTGCCGCCGGGCGAATCGACGCGCAGCACGATGGCCTTGACGCGGTCGTCTTCGCGGGCTGTCCTGATCATGTTGGCGGTCGATAGCCCGCCGATCGAACCGGGCCCGGCGACGCCGTCGCTGATCTCGCCCGAGGCAATGACCACGGCCACCGCATCGCCGATCAGTTGCGGCTTTTGCCGCGCCAGGTAGTCGTCGTAGTTGATCTGGCGGAAGCTGTGGATTTTTTCGTCAGGCGCGCCGCGCGACATCATCATCTGGCGCAATTCATCGCGTGTGGCCAGGCCGTCGACGTACTTGCCGTCAAGCGCGATCTTGGCCAGATCGCCATGGGCCGTGGTGATCAATTGCGGCAGGCTGTTGATGGTGTTCATGACGCTGCCTTCAGGCAGCTTGCGTGCCTTTTCCACGGCATCGGTGTAGTTTTTCCACATGCCGCTGTAGAGATAGGTCTCGGCTTCGAGGGCCGCCGGCGAAGGTTCGTTGGCGATGAACGGCTCGGCAAAACTCTTGTAGGTGCCGACGCGCATCAGGTTGACGGTGATGCCGAGCTTGTCCAGCGCGTCGTGATAATAGTTGCGGTGCCCGCCGAAGCCTTCAAGCTCGACCGTGCCCATCGGATGCAGCAGCACTTCGTTGGCATGTGCGGCGACGAAATACTGGCGCTGGCTATAGCTCGATCCCCAGGCCACGACACGCTTGCCTGTGGCTTTGAACCGATCAATGCCGTTGGCGACCTCGCGCAGCATGGGCAGGCCGGCGCCTTCGAAATCGTCCAGCAGCAGCACGATACTGCTGATCTTGGGGTCTTTCGCGGCCGCGTCGAGTACTTGCAGGATGTCGCGCAGTTGCACGTCTTCCTTGACTTCCTCGCCCTGCAATTGCGAAGCGAGCGTCTCGCGTACGTTGCCGGTGGCCTGCTCGACCAGGTCACCCTTTAGATTAAGCACCAGCACAGTTTTGTCTTCCATGCGCTTGCCGCCGGCCGTCAGCCCGATGATGAGGATGACGACGATCAAGAGGAAGATCAGGTTCATGACGGCACGCCGGGTGCCGTCGATCAAGCGCCAGATGAAACCGAAAAAACGGCGCGGCGCGGATTGAGTGGAAGCCATCAATGCTCCAGAAGGTTAAGTAATTGCGGGCCGCCCCTGAAAATCCGCTGCGCAACCCGACCTTGGGCCGCTACGATTTTTAGCGGGGCCCGATAACAATTATAGTTCAGCTCGCTTGCTGCACGGCCCCTCTGCTGACGCTTTCGCCATCGGTGGCGCGCAGGGTCCAGAACGAGAGCGAGGAAATCGCGGTCAGCACGCCCATCGTGACGAAGGCGTGATGCAGGGCGTTCATGACCGCTTGCTGGTCGGTTTGCGGCAGATTGCCCAGATACCAACCCGCCACCAGCGTGCCGCAAGCCAGGCCGAAACTCATCGACATCTGTTGCAGCGAACTGGCAATCGTGCTGGCCATGCTGGAGTCGGGCGGCTCGATATCGGCGTAGGCCATCGAATTCATGCTGGAGAATTGCAGCGAGTTGAAGAAACCCACGCAAAACGACAGCAAATTGATCAAGAGGATGGGCGTGGCCGGCTCGATCAGGGCGAACAGGCCGATGGTTACGCCTATCATGACGGTGTTGACGATCAGGATCTGGCGGTAGCCGAAGCGGCTCAAGAGGCGCGCCGAGAGGAACTTCATGCCCATGGCCGCCGCGGCCGACGGCATCATCATCAAGCCCGATTGCCAGGCCGGCATGCCCAGGCCGAGCTGGTATAGCAAGGGCAGCAGGAAGGGCAGGCCGCCGATTCCGAGGCGCGTGATGAAGCCGCCCATGACCGAGACGCGGAAGGTGCGCACGCGAAACAGCGACAGGCGCAACAGGGGGTGGCTCGATTGTGCTGCGTGCGCCCCATAGCCGCCCAACAGTGCCAGCGAGAGCAGGAACAATATCGTGCCCGAGGTCACGTCGAGATGATGTTCGCCGAAGATTTCCAGCAACCAGGACAATAGCGCCGCGCCGCTGCCGAACAGGATGAAGCCGATCACGTCGAGCGGGCGCGGGTCGTCGCCGTGATAGTCGGGCATGTGGCGCTGAATCAGGAACAATGCCGCCAGGCCGACCGGCACGTTGATGAAGAAAATCTCGCGCCACGACAGCCAATGCACGATGATGCCGCCCACGGTCGGCCCCAGCAGGGGGCCGATCAAGGCCGGGATGATGACGAAGTTCATCGCCGCCAATAGCTCCGATTTGGGGAAGGTGCGCACGATGGTCAGCCGTCCCACCGGCATCATCATGGCCGCGCCTATGCCTTGCAGTATGCGCGCCGCCACCAGCATCGGCGCATTGAGCGAAAGGCCGCACAGGATGGAGGCGCAAGTGAAGATCATCACGGCAGTGGAAAACACGCGCCGTGTGCCGAAGCGGTCGGCAATCCAGCCGGAAACGGGAATGCAGACTGCCAGGCTCAGGATATAACTCGTCACGACAGCCTTAAGGCTCAAGGGCGTCACGTGCAGGCTGGCGGCCATGCTCGGCACGGCGGTATTGACGATGGTGGAGTCAAGCTGCTCCATGAACAGGGCTGTTGCGACAACCCATGGGAGAAAACGCTTGACGGTGGCGCTGGCTTCGGCTTGCATGCTTGAATGGACGGGCGGGAGACGTCTATTTTAGGCGATGTGCGTCATCGGCGCCGGGCAGCCCGAAATGACGCTTGGCGGAGACGGCAGGCAAAAAAACGGCCGGAAAATCGTTCCGGCCGTTTTTAGTTTCGGGCATCGATCAATGCTCGTGCTTGTCATCCTCATGATGCTGCTGCTGGCTCGGGTGAGGCTGCGGCGCGGGCGGGCGCTGTTCCTGCGGACGAGGCTGCTGTTGCGGCTGTGGTTGAGGATGGAATTGCTGTTGTGGCTGCGGTTGTGGCTGCGGCTGCGGACGGAACTGCGGTTGTTCCTGGTGCTGCTGGGGCTGGGGTTGCGGCTGCGGGTGGAATTGCTGCTGTTCCTGACGCGGCTGCGGCTGGGGCTGCGGTTGCGGATGGAACTGCTGCTGTTCCTGATGCTGCTGCGGCTGCGGCTGCGGTTGCGGATGGAGCTGCTGCTGTTCCGGATGCTGCTGCGGCTGAGGTTGCGGATGGGATTGCGGCTGCTCCTGATGTTGCTGCTGTGGTTGCGGATGCGGCTGTGTCTCCTGATGCTGCTGCATTTGCTCAGGATGGCTACCCAGCGCCGGCGCACCCTTGGCGGGTACGATGTTGGGCGCATTGAATTTGCCCGGTGCCGGTGTCGCTGCAATGGCGGGGGCGCCATGGTTTACCGAATTGCGCAATTCAGGATTGTGCATTGCCTCCTGCTGATGCTGAACCTGTGCCGGCGGGAGAGCCGGATGGGTGGCATGGGCGAACGCTTCTTCCTGCGGGCTCGGACGCGCCTGGACGCCGCCGTTGCCGCCATTGAAGCTGACGCGGTTGACGTTGGTGTTGTTGATCACGGTCGTGTCGTGGTACACGTTGGTGATATGGACATTGGTCACGTTGACGTTGTTGACCGCGCCGTTATAGGCGAAAGCGCCGTGATCCCAGTGGCCGCCGCCGTAGCCGACGCCGACATAGCCGAAGCCATAGTTCACGCCGCCATAGAAGCCGACGTGGTCGCCCCAGTAGCCGCCGTTCCACCTATAGTTGCCACCGACCCAGCCCCAATAGCCTGGGGTCCAGAGCGCGCCGACGAACGGCGCCTGCACCCAGGTGCCGGGCACCCAGTAATAATCACCCACGTCGGGGTCCCATGCCCAGTAGCCCGGGGTCCACATATAACCGTCACCGGGAATCGGCGGCTGCACATAGACCGGCAGCGCCGGCGGTGCGATGTCGACGGAGACCGAAATTTGCGCGTTGGCGGCGAGCGGTGCTGCCAACGACGCTGCCAGTAAAACACTCATCCATATTTTTTTCATGTCATGTCCTTTCTCGTCGCCAGGCGACTCGGAATGTTGCGACCTGCAATGCAATCAAAACGGCAGGGTATAAACCGGGTTGACGACCGTATAGCGTTTGAAACCGGCCAAGGTTGACCGGGGTTACATGGTGAAACAATTAACAGGGCATTTACATTGTTCCTGGTTCGATTGCGAAAGCAGTTTGCAGTTCAATGGCTATCAGACAATTATTTCCAATATGCCAATTGTAGCGCTGTTTGTATAGACGAAAGATCTTATTTGCGGGCGGCTTGGCAGGGGACATGCGTCGCCCGAAAATAATCCTTGAAAAAATAGTTTTATTTGGTATTATATCGTTATGAACGATAAACACTCCCATCTCTGGCCTCAGCGCCATCCGCATAGCGAAATCGAAAAGCGTGTCGATATGGCACATCAACGCGCGATCGGTTCGCCACTCAATAGCGAGTTGCGGCTGACTCTGCTGGTGAAGCACAACGCCTGGTTGCTCAGCGATTTGCTGAGCCGCACGGTCGAGCCGTTCGGTATCAGTGGTGTCGCCTACATTGCCATGATGACATTGCAGAGTACGCCTGAAAACCTGGCCAACCCGTCGGAATTGTGTTCCGCCACCGGCGAGACGCGCAGCAACATGACGCGCATCACCGACGAACTCGCTGCCAAGGGACTGATCAAGCGCGTGGCCAATGAAGAAGACCGGCGGCGCGTCGATTTGTCGCTGACCGAGGAAGGCATGCAGTTGCTGCGCCAGGTGGTACCGGCCTTGCGCGAGAAGATCGACGCGGTGTTTGCCGTTTTCAATGATGAAACCAAGGCGGCGTTCGAGGGCGAGCTGATCAAGCTGAAGCAGGTCCTGGAATCGCAGTATTGATGCATGCATTTTTTTAGTTAAATATTCCCAAAATGAATAATCCAAATTCAAACTACATTGACCGCAGGCAAGATGGGCAAAACCCATCGCGCTACACCGGCCTCGTGCGGCCCTTGGCTTTGGCCACCGTGCTGGCGCTAAGCGCCTGCGCGGGCTTGCCGCCGGCCGATCCGGCTCCCAAGCTCGCCCAGCCCGCGGCCGGCGATTTCGTCAAGGCGCCCGTGGCGAGCCCGTGGCCGGTCAACCAGTGGTGGGCCGATTTTCACGACGAACAATTGAACAGCCTGATCGAGCAAGCCTTGCGCAATTCGCCTTCGATGGCGGTGGCGCAGGCGCGCATCGTTCAAGCGAACGCCCAGGCGCAGGTCGCCACCGCCAACACCGGGGCCAAGCTGACGGCTTCGGCCGATGTCACGCGCGAACGCTATTCGGGCAACTCTATTTATCCGCCGCCCATCGGCGGCAGCACGCTCAATTCGGGCGACCTGGGGCTGAATTTCTCGTACGATTTCGATTTCTGGGGCCGCAACCGCAGCCTGATCCAGTCCGCCCTCGGCCAAGTCGCCGCGGCGCAGGCGGAATCAGCCGGCGCGTCATCGACGCTCTCGGCAGCGGTGGCGTCTACCTACTTCCAGTGGCAGCTCGTGAATGCGCGCCTGTCCTTGCAAGACGATGTGCAGAGCCAACGCAACCGCTTGATAGAGCTTGAGGCGCCGCGCGTCAAGTCGGGCCTCTCCGCCGGGGAACTTGTGGCACCGCTGCAAGCCGACGCGGCCTTGCCGCGCCTGACCCGCGTGCAGCTCGAAACCCAGCGCGACCAGTTGTATTACCAATTGAAGTCCTTGGTCGGCGGCGCGCAATTCCCCGAGCATCTGGCAGCCAAGCCTTTGCCCAATGCCGACATGGGCGTGCCGTCCAACCTGCCGCTCGACCTGGTGGCGCGCCGCGCCGACGTAGCCGCCTCACGCGAGCGCGTCAAGGCGGCATTGCATGGTGTCGATGCCTCGCGCGCTGCGTTCTATCCCGACTTCAATCTCAGCGCCGTCGCCGGGTTTTCCGCCTTCGGTCTGGGCAACGTGCTGAAGGCTTCGTCAGCCAATATCGGCATCACACCGGCCTTGAGCCTGCCGATTTTCGACGCCGGGCGCCTGCGTGCCGGACTCGACAGCTCGCGCGCCGACGTGACCCTGGCCATTGCGCAATACGACCAGTCGGTCCAGACCGCGGTCTCCGACGTGAACGACGCTTTCGTGCAATTGCAGGGTGCCCAACGCGAGCAAGCCACGCTGGCGCAACAGGTCACGGCACGCCAGCGCGACCTGGATAGTGCGCAGCGGCGCCAGCACGCCGGCCTGGCCGATGGCCGCGAAGCCGTGCGTGACCGGCTGGCCCTGTTGACGCTGGACGACCAGGAGCTTGCGCGCGAAGGGCGCGCCGTCAACGCCCGCATCGCTTTGATCAAGGCCTTGGGCGGCGGCTATCAGGATCCGGCCGTCGAAGACGGCCTCGGCAAGAAATAAGACCTAACCAAATTCAAGAATCGGGAGCAACAAATGAGCAATTCCAACGACATGCAAAATCCGGCTGGCACCCCACAAGGCCAGCCTGTGCAGCAGCCGAAGAACGGCAAGCGCGGCAAGATACTCTCCATCATCGCGCTGGCTTTTGCAGCCATCGGCATTTCCTACGGTGCCTATTATTATCTCTACGCGCAATTCCATGAAGAAACCGACGATGCCTATGTCGGCGGCAATCTGGTCTACATCAACTCGGTGGTGTCGGGCACCGTGGTTGCCATCGGTGCCGACGACAACCAGCCGGTCAAGGCAGGCCAGCCGCTGGTACGCCTGGACCACGCCGACAGCGTGGTGGCCTTGGCCGACGCCGAAGCGCGCCTGGGCGAAACCGTGCGCCAGATCCGGCAGCAGTTTCGCGCGGTAGACGAAGCCGCCGCCGTCGTCGAACAACGCAAGACCGACCTGGCGCGCGCCGCCGACGACCTGGCGCGCCGCACGCCCCTGGCCGGCACCGATTCCGAATCGGGCGAAGACCTGGCGCATGCGCGTCAAGCCGTGGCCGCCGCGAAGGATGCCTTGAACGTGGCGCAAAAACAGTTGGCTTCGGCCAAGACAGCGGTGGACGGCACCACGCTGCGCCAGCATCCCAGCCTGTTGCGCGCCCGTGCCGCCTACCTGCAAGCCTGGCTCGCCACGCAGCGCAACGACATTCCCGCGCCGATCGACGGCGTGGTGGCGCGCCGCTCGGTGCAGGTCGGGCAGCGCATCGCGCCCGGCACCTCGCTGATGGCCGTCGTGCCCTTGAGCGGCGTATGGGTCGATGCCAACGTCAAGGAACCGCAATTGTTCAACATCCGCATCGGCCAGAGCGCGACGGTAGCCGCCGACGTCTATGGCCGACACGTGGAATACCACGGCAAGGTGGCCGGCATCTCGGCCGGCACGGGCGGCGCGTTCTCGCTGCTGCCGCCGCAAAATGCGACCGGCAACTGGATCAAGGTGGTGCAGCGCGTGCCGGTGCGCATTGCCCTCGACCAAGGCGAAGTGAAAGATCACCCTTTGCGCGTCGGCATGTCGACGGCGGTGAATATCGATACGCACGATCGGGGCGGCTCGGTCTTGACGGCGCTGGCCCTGCCGGACGCCTCGCTCGATACGCCGGTATATGAGGCCATGCTGAAGAAGGCTGACGAGAAGGCCGACGCCATCATCGCCCAAGCCGCGGGACGCGACGAATGAACGCGGCCGTTCAAGGGCAACGTGGCCCGCTGCCCCCCGCGGCGCTGGCGCTGTTTACCATCGCCGTGTCGCTGGCCACCTTCATGGAGGTGCTCGACACCTCGATCGCCAACGTGGCGATTCCGACGATTGCGGGCAATCTCGCGGTCAGCGCCAACCAGGGTACCTGGGTGATTTCTTCCTACGGCCTGGCAGCCGCCATCGTGGTGCCGCTGACCGGCTGGATCGCCAAGCGCTTCGGCGAAGTGCGTGTCTTTTGCACCTCGGTGGTGCTTTTCACCATCGCCTCGGCCATGTGCGGCATGGCCGGCAGCTTGCCCATGCTGGTGTTCTGCCGCTTCGTGCAAGGCCTGGTGTCGGGCCCGATGGTGCCGCTATCGCAGGCGCTGCTCCTGGCCAACTTCCCACCGCAAAAACGCGGCATGGCGATGGCGATCTGGGCCATGACTGTGGTGGTGGCGCCGATCTGCGGGCCGCTTCTGGGCGGCTACATTACCGACAACGCATCCTGGCCGTGGATTTTCTACATCAACGCGCCGGTTGGCCTGCTCTCGGGCTTCATCACCTGGACGCTTTTGCGCGACCGTGAAACGGCAACCGAGAAAAATCCGATTGATGCCATCGGTTTGGGGCTGCTCGTGATCGGCGTGGGCGCCTTGCAACTGATGCTCGACAACGGCAATGACCTCGACTGGTTCAATTCGAACGTGATCGTGGCGCTATGCTGTGCCAGCATCGTTGCGCTGACCTTCTTCGTCGCGTGGGAATTGACCGACGAACATCCCATCGTGGACCTGACCCTGTTCACCAAACCCAACTTCCGCTTCGGCGTAATCGCGATGGCAGTGGGTTACATGTCCTTCTTCGCCATGACGGTGCTGTTCCCGCTGTGGCTGCAAACGGTCATGGGTTACACCGCCACCTGGGCCGGTGTGGCGACGTCGCCGGTAGGCTTGTTCGCGCTGATTCTCTCACCCATCATCGGCCGCAACATCAACCGCATCGACTTGCGCATCCTGGCGTCGATCGCCTATGTGGTGTTCGCCATCACGGCGTTCTGGTTCTCGACCTTCAACCTCGATACCTCGCTATCGGAAGTCTACCTGCCGCGTCTGGTGCAAGGCATCGCCGTGGCCTGCTTCTTCGTGCCGATCAACCAGATCATCATGTCGGGCATCCAGCCCACGAAGCTGGCTGCGGCGTCGGGCTTGTCGAACTTTTTCCGTACCATCTCGGGCAGTCTGGGCACAGCCATCGTCGTCACGGTCTGGGATCGGCGCACCCAGGCGCATGAAGTGCGGCTGGCGGAGAGTTTCACCAGCAGCGGAAGTTCCACGCTGGACTACCTGAACCGCTTGCGCGATCAGGGTATCTCGGGGGATCGCGCTTATGGTTACGTGCAAAACCAGATCCATGCGCAGGGAGCCATGATGGCAACCTCCGACGTGTTCTGGGGCATTTCCATCCTGTTCCTGTGCCTGATCGCGTTTGTCTGGCTTACCCGCCCGCCATTCGGCTCGACCGGCGCTGCCGGAGGGCATTGACCTGCTGCCGCGTCAGGCCGAAAACAAATCGGCCTGACGCAGTTCTTCGTCTTGGGTTTTCTCCGGCGCGGCGGCGGCCGTCAGTTTCTCGGCAGGGTAGGGTTTGAGAAAGGCTTTCGCGTCCCAGGGATTCGTTTCCAGCCAGGCCTCGAAGTCGTCTTCGTCCAGCATCACCACGCTGCGTTTTTCCTCGCCGGGTTTGTGAAAGCGGCGCATGAGCGGATGCTCGTCGGCGTTGATGGTGAGCATCGAGAATGACAACAGCGGTTTTCCCTCCGGGCCGTCGGGCCGTACATCCCAGATGCCGGCGATGCCCATCGGCTTGTCGTCGGCGTGCCGGATTCCCCAGCGCACCGCCTTGCCGCTTTCATAGTTAGGCTCGAAGATGGCGTCAGCCGGCACGATGCAGAATTGCCCGCGCTGCCAGGCATTGCGAAACGAGGCCTTCACCGCGACGGTTTCGCTGCGCGCGTTGTAAGTATTCTTGTACATCTTCAGGTCGGACCAGCCCGGCACCATGCCGAAGCAGGCCGAAATGCACTCCGCCTTGGCGCCCTTTTTCTTTTTCACGATGGGTGCCGCATAGCCGGGAAACGCGTCGCGCTCATAGGGCGCATCGTTTGCCATGGTGCCAAAATGCTTGGCGATGCGGTCGCTTTGGGTCGGGGAATAGTTTACGCACATTGCGCTATTCTAAGGGATTGCCGCATTTCAATGCAGTGCAGTTTGCGCCGCTTGTGCCGGCCGTCACACGTTTTCATCAATGGATGTCATTAAGGAAAACAATCGCCCGCCAAGCTTGAATTTACTTGTTCGTGCCATAATTGGGGAGCACAATGGCACACCCGTCCGAGCAAGGATGGGAAATCTTAACGAGATGGATGAATTGATGAGGCAAACCCTGAACATGGTGCAAACCGAGGCATGCGAATTGTCGGCGCTGTTGCGCCTGCCGTTCGCGGATCGCGCCTTGATCAGCATGATGTAAGCCTTTCGGATTTGTTCCGGGAGGCTTTTGGGCCTTCCGGGAAAGAAAACCCCGGTTGCCGCCCGCTACCGGGGTTTTTGTTTTTGGAGCTCATTTTTGAGCTGCTCAGTTGGAGTTGCTCAGTTGGAGTTGATGATGCGTACCTACGACAAGTTGATCGCCGGAATTTTTGCCCGCCGGGCAAAGGGAGGCTTGCGCCCTTCCCCCGGCGACGAGTTGGCGTGGGAGGCCAGGTCCGCCTGCGCCGCGATGCAAGACATGTAGCTTTCCTCGCGTCATTTGCACCGAGGAAAGCAAGCTGAAATCTTTCATAGGTGCATATCATGAGAAACAAGAAACTGAGGAACATCGGCATCATTGCGCACGTCGATGCGGGCAAAACCACGACCACCGAGCGCATCCTGTATTTCACGGGCCAGACGCACAAGCTGGGTGAAGTCCACGACGGCAATACCATCATGGACTTCGACAAGCGCGAACAGGCGCACGGCATCACCATCAACAGTGCCGCGACGACCGTGTTCTGGAACGATAGCCAGATCAACATCATCGATACCCCAGGCCACATCGATTTCAATATCGAGGTGAACCGCTCGCTGCGCGTGCTCGATGGTGCCGTGGTGCTGTTCGACGGTGTGGCCGGTGTGGAACCGCAGACCGAAACCAATTGGCGCCTGGCCGACAAGTATGGCGTACCGCGCATCGCCTTCGTCAACAAGCTCGACCGTGTGGGCGCCGATTTCGCGCGCGTGGTCGGCATGATCGAAGAGCGCCTGGGCGCCAAGACGCTGGTGCTGCAACTGCCCATCGGGCGCGAGAGCGACTTTACCGGCGTGGTCGACCTGGTCGGCATGCAGGCCTATATCTGGCATGGCGACGATGAGAAGACGCCGTTTTCGCTTGAGCCGATCCCCGCAGAGCTGCGTGAGGAAGCCGAGCGTGGCCACCTGCGTTTGGTCGAAGCCGCGGTCGAATACGACGACGCGGCACTTGCCGCCTATCTCGATGGCCACTTGCCCGGCGCGGATGTCTTGCGCACCTGCATACGCCAGGCCGTGACGAGCGGTAAGGCGGTTGCGGTGCTGGCCGGTTCGGCGTTCAAGAACAAGGGTGTGCAGCCCTTGCTCGATGCGATCGTCGCCTACCTGCCGGCACCGGCAAGCGAAGCGGCCGATGCGCCCCTGCAAGCCTTGGCGTTCAAGGTGGTCGACAGCGAGCACGGTTCGCTGACCTATGTGCGCGTGTACCAGGGTAGCGTGCATGCGGGCGAGATGGTGTTGAACGCCAACACGGGCAAGAAGGAACGTGTCTCGCGTCTTTACGAAATGCATGCCGACAAGCGCGAGGAGCGCCAATCGGCCCAGGCGGGCGACATCGTGGCGCTGGCCGGCTTGAAGGAAACTTCGACCGGGAACACCTTGTGCGATCCCGCGCATCCTGTGGTGCTGGAGCAAATCAGCGTGCCGGAACCGGTGATCGCAATCGCCATCGAGCCCAAGACCCAGGGCGATCAGCAGAGCCTGTCCAAGGCGCTGCTGTCGATGGCGCGCGAGGATCCGAGCCTGCATGTGACGCAGGATGCGGAGTCGGGCCAGACCATCCTCTCGGGCATGGGCGAGCTGCAACTCCAGATCACACTGGAGAAACTGCACGACGAGTTCGGGCTGGACGTGCATACCGGCAAGCCGCAGGTGGCCTACCGCGAGACGATAGCCGCAACAGCAGAAGTGCATCATCTGCACAAAAAGCAAAGCGGCGGCCCGGGCCAGTTTGCCGAGCTGACGTTGCGCCTGGAACCGTTGGAACGCGGCGCCGGCGTGCAATTCCAGAGCCTGATCGTGGGCGGGGCAATTCCGCGCGAATTCATCCCCGCGGTCGAGGATGGCGTCCGGCGTGCGGCGCAAAGCGGCGTGTTGGGCGGCTTCAACACGGTCGACTTCAAGGCCGTGCTGGTCGATGGCAGCCACCATGAGCGCGATTCGTCGACGCTGGCGTTCGAGCTTGCAGCGGCGGCAGCCTTCCGCGAGGCGGCGGCGAAAGCGCGTCCGGCCTTGCTGGAACCGGTGATGGTGGTCGAGGTGGTGACGCCGCTTGACCACGTGGGCGACTGCATCGGCGACCTGAATCGCCGGCGTGGCCTGATACGCAAGCAAGATCAGCGCGGCAACGGCGCGGTGATCGACGCCTATGTGCCGTTGAAGGAAATGTTCGGCTATATCGGGCAATTGCGGGCGATGACGTCGGGGCGCGCGCAATATTCGATGCAGTTCGACCATTATGCCGAGGCGCCGGCTGCGGTGGTCGCCGAAGTCGTCAAGCACAAGTAGTGCGCCATATGCGGACGGGGAGCAATCCCCGTCCCTTTTTTTGCGTGCTAAGATTTGGCGATGGGAAGACGTTATCACTATCACGTCTACGTGATCGAACTCTCCGGCGACGTCTGGTACGAGAAGAAATTCAGGGATGCCAATCCCGGTTACGTGCCCGGCAAACCCTATGTGTATGTCGGCATGACCGGCTTGAATCCCGACGTCCGCTTCGACAAGCACAAGGCCGGGATACAGGCCAACCGCTACGTGCAGCAATACGGCTTGCGCCTGCTACCCAGATTGTACGAAGTCTACAATCCCATGCCTTACCAGGGCGCGCGCGAGATGGAAGTCGAATTGGCGATAGGTTTGCGCGAGGCGGGTTATGGAGTTTGGCAAGCTTGAACTCCGCCCTGCGATGGCAATCGAACGGGAAATGTTGGTCCATCGCGAGAGGAGCGGCCCATGACCGGAACAAAGCGTAATCAAGAGCAGCAAACCTACGCGCTTTACTATTGGCCGACGATTCAGGGCCGCGGCGAATTCGTCAGGCTGGCCCTGGAAGAGGCCGGTGCCAACTATGTCGATGTGGCGCGCCGTTCCGAAAAGAGCGGCATGGGCATTCCAGAGATGCTGCGCCTGATGGAAAGCGAGGCACAGGGACGCTTGCCGTTTGCTCCCCCGTTCCTGAAATGCGGCGAGGTGATCGTGGGCCAGACCGCCAGCATTTTGCTGTTTCTTGGCCCGAGGCTGGGCCTGGTGCCGGAAGATGAAGCGGGCCGGCTGTGGGCGCACCAGTTGCAATTGACGGTTGCCGATCTGATCACCGAAGTGCATGACACGCATCATCCGATTGCCTGCGGGCTTTACTACAAGGACCAGAAAACGGAGGCCTTGCGGCGCGCGGCGGATTTCACCGGCGCGCGCATGCCCAAGTTCCTGGACTATTTCGAGCGCGTCATGCAATGCAACCCGGATGGCGATCAATACCTGGTCGGTGCTGGGCTATCCTACGTCGATCTGTCGATGTTTCAGGTCATCGAAGGCTTGCGCTATGCCTTTCCGCGCGCGATGAAAAAGGCGGAGGGGGAATATCCGCTATTGCTGGATCTGCATGATCGCGTCGCCCGGCGGCCGCGCATCAAGCGCTATCTTGCCTCGGCGCGGCGCCTGCCGTTCAACAGACAAGGCATATTCCGGCACTACAAGGAGCTCGACGCCTGAAATGTGCGCGGCATGCCGCTTGGTGCACGCATTTGGCGGAATCGAGGGCTTTTTTTGGTAGAGTTGCGTATGTTGCATATCAACGCTTGAGGAAAAAGAGAAGAGGCGCCGGCTTCACACAATAATAATGAGGCGCCGCAACCAATAAACAAGCGATAGCTGCAATTCAGGGAGAAATATGAAAAGGATCCGTCTATTGCCGCTCGCGGCAATGCTAATGCTCGCGTGCGGCACGGCGCATGCCAATCTGGCCGAAGGGCAGGAAGCGGGGCGCCTCAAGGTTTGTCTGAAATCCGGTGCGACGACAGCATCCGCCGGCACGACACTGGAAATTCCCTACGACGGGAAGTTCGTCCTCTCTGCCAAGGGAGGCGCCGCGCCCGTTTTCGTGGAGCAGACGAATTTTGCCGGTTCTGCGGGCCAGGCCGGCAACCGCAATCCCGACGGATACGATGTCAAAGTCGAAAACAGGAATGGCGCCGCGATCGCCGCCATTGAGATGGCCGGCAGGCATTGCGTGTATCTCGACGCCGTCGCGCCGGTTTCGCAGGACAAGAACATGACCTGGTCGGCTTCCTTCGTTCATCCCGAATGGCAAGATGCCGAGGCGAAGAAGGCGGACAAGTTCAGCTACCGTTACTTCACGTCAGTCGATTCGACGTTTTACGTCGCCTCCGACGTGGGGAAGAATCTGCAATATGTGGTGCATGAAATGAACACCGGCGGCTACACCAACCGCGACAAATTCAATAATGTCGCCACCGACAATGCGATCATCAAGTCCATGGTGAGCAATGCGTTTCAGCACGCGCTGGAAAACATCAATCAATACGACGTCGAAGCGGTGGATACGGCATTGCTCGGCTCGCAGCTCGTTGCCGCGGACCTGAAAGATGACGTAGCCGTTGCCAAGGCGGTGGCGCAGTTCAGGAAAAATGTCGCGCCGCCGCCCAAATCCCGCCTGATCGTCGCCTTGCCGTTCCGCCTTCCGGTCAAGGTGCCGTACCGCAGCACCACGATCTACGGCGGCAAGGTCGAGGGCCTCGGTTTTTACGTCGATTTGGGGGTGTGGACGGAAAGCGCCGATGGCACCGCCTTGGGCTCGTTCGACGTATTCATGAATTGCCGCGTCGCAGTGATCGACGTCGACACCGCAAAAGTGCTGGCGGTGCGCGACTATTCCAACGGAAAAGTGTTTTCCGCAATACGCTCCCCGAACGGCAGTCCGTTTGCGGCGCTCACCGACGGCGAAATGTTCATGACGCTGAACTATATCGCCGCCGAGGGTGCAGGCAAGGTGGTGGGTGAAGTCTTCGAGCGGCGCTGACGCAATGCTTAAAGGCTCAGTTCGAGCACCTTGCGGCTGACTTCAAGCGTCACGTCGCGCCGTTCGCCTAAAGCCACCATGCGGTGGCTCTCCAGCTGTCTGAGGACTTCAGTGATGGCGGCGGCGTCCAATGCATAGTCGCCCAGTCGCGTCTTGACATTCATGCGCTCGAAGAACTCGCGCGTCTTGGCGATCGCCGCGTCGATGCGTATGTCTTCATCGCCGCCCTTGAGGTTCCAGATGCGCTCGGCGTATTGCAAGAGCTTGGCGCGCTTGTCGTTCTTGCGTACTTGCAGCATGGCCGGCAGCACGATGGCCAAGGTTTGCGCATGGTCGAGATTGTATAGCGCGGTCAGTTCGTGTCCTATCATGTGGGTAGCCCAATCCTGCGGCACGCCGGCGCCGATCAAACCGTTCAAGGCCAGCGTGGCGCACCACATGATGTTGGCGCGCACGTCATAGTTCTCGGGCTGTTCCAGCGCCTTCGGGCCTTCCTCGATCAGTGTCAGCAGCAAGCCTTCGGCAAAGCGGTCTTGCAGCGGCGCGTTGGCCGGATAGGTCAGGTATTGTTCCATGACGTGTACGAAGGCATCGACCACGCCATTGCCTACCTGGCGCACCGGCAGGGTGAAGGTCTTTTCGGGATCGAGGATGGAGAATTGCGGGAACAGCAGAGGGCTGTGGAACGGGCTCTTGTTCTTGATTTCCTTGCGCGTCACGACGCCGCCATTGTTCATCTCGGAACCCGTGGCCGGCAAGGTCAAGACCGTGCCGACGGGGAGGGCCGCGGCGATGTTGCGGCCGTATTTGTCGAGTATGGCCGCCGGGTCGCCGGGGAACACGGCGGCTGCCGCAACGAACTTGGTGCCGTCGATGACCGAGCCGCCGCCCACGGCCAGCAAAAAGTCGATTTCCTCGCGCTTGACCAACTCGACCGCGCGCATCATGGTCTCAAAACTCGGATTGGGTTCGATGCCGCCGAATTCATGCACCGCACGCTCGCCCAAGGCAGCCTTTACCTCGTCGAACACGCCGTTACTCTTGATGCTGCCGCCGCCATACAGGACCAGGACACGTGCCGCCCGGGGCACAACCTTGTCCAGATCGGCGATGCGGCCCTTGCCGAACAGGATGCGGGTGGGATTGTGAAACTCAAAATTCTGCATGATGCGGCTCTCGAAATAGATACCGGTGCATTGTATGCTGCTGCGGGCCTTTGCGCTTGAAGGGAGCGGCGCTGCGCCAGGCCGCCGCCGGCCGGCTAGCTCGTTGTGCGCATCGCGCCGGCCGCGATTTCGTAGGAGCGCAGCCGTGCCTGATGATCGAAAATCTGCGAAGTGATCATCAATTCGTCGGCGCCGGTGCGTGCCACGAAGTCGTGCAATCCCTGCTGGACCGTATCGGGCGAACCAATGGCCGAGCAAGACAGGATCGACTGCAGCAAGGCGTGTTCGGCCGGGCCGAGTTGTTCGAGAAAGTCGGCCTTCGGCGGCGGCAAGCGCGAGGGGCGGCCGCTGCGCAGGTTGACGAAGGCTTGCTGGGCCGACGTTGCGAGGTAGTGCGCCTTGTCGTCGCTGTCGGCGGCGAACACGTTGAAGCCGAGCATGACATAAGGCTGTGCCAAGGCTTCTGAAGGGCGGAAGTTGGCGCGGTAGATTTCGATCGCTTGCATCATTTGCGATGGCGCGAAATGCGAGGCAAAGGCATAGGGCAATCCCAGCATGGCCGCCAGTTGCGCGCCGAAGAGGCTCGAACCCAGTATCCAGATCGGCACCTTGGCGCCCGCGCCCGGCACCGCGCGCACGGCTTGCCTGCCATTGTCGGCCAGGTAGTCCATCAGTTCCACCACGTCTTGCGGAAACGCGTCGGCATCGCTGGACAGGTTGCGGCGCAAGGCGCGCGCCATGGTGTGGTCAGAACCCGGCGCGCGCCCGAGGCCGAGGTCGATGCGGCCTGGGAACAGCGCTTCGAGCGTGCCGAACTGCTCGGCAATCACCAGTGGCGAATGGTTGGGCAGCATGATGCCGCCCGCGCCGACGCGTATGGTCGTGGTTGCGCCGGCTACGTGGGCGATCAGCACGGCAGTTGCGGCGCTGGCGATGCCGGGCATGCCGTGGTGTTCCGCCAGCCAATAGCGGCGATAACCCCAGCGCTCGCCATGCTGCGCGAGCTCAGCGCTGTTGCGAAACGATTGCGCCGCGCTGCCGCCTTCAGCAATGGGCGAGAGATCGAGAATGGAGAATGAAGTCATATTGCAATTGCGCATGATGCGTGCAAACTATAGGCCAATCAGCTTAACCGAGAATCGAAATCGGCGTCGGACGGGTGCGGCGGCGGCGCCGCTGACGAAGCAGGCGCATTTGGGTATGATCGAATTCCCTATCCACTCCGTAGGCCGAAAATAATGAAAACACGCCGCCGTTTCCTCATCACTGCTCCGTTGGGCCTCCTGGCAGCGAGCCAGGCCAGTCGCGCTGCCACCTCGGAAGAGCCGCCGCCCGGCGCGCCGCCCACTTTCGGCACCTCGCCACCGGTCGGCCCTGAAGTGGCGCCGGCGACCTTTGCCGAGGCCGAGAAACTGATGCAGGTCACGATGAGCGAAAGCCAGCGCCTGATGGCGGCGCAGAGCTGGAGCACGTCGATGGCAGGCATGCTTGAACGCCGTACCGGTCCGCACAAGGTGGCACTTGAATCCGAGCTCGCGCCGGCTACGCAATGGAATCCGGTTCTGCCCGGCATGCAGGCCGGACCCAAGCTGTCGCGCCTGGTGCGCAGCAAGCTCGAAACGGGCCCGTTGCCCGCGCGCGACGAAGACATCGCGTTTGCGCCGGTTACGCAATTGTCGCGCTGGATCGAGGCCAGGCAACTGAGTTCGGAACGGCTGACGCGCATCTATCTCGCGCGCATCGAGCGGCTCGATCCCAAGTTGCGCGCCGTGATCACGGTGACGCACGATCATGCCATCGCACGCGCCAAAGAAGCCGACCGCGAGATCCGCGCCGGCAAGTATCGCGGCCCCCTGCACGGCATTCCGTATGGCGTGAAGGATTTGCTCGACACGGCCGGCATCGCTACCACCTGGGGTGCCGAGCCGTTCCGCGACCGCGTGCCCAAGGCGGATTCGACCGTCGTGGCGCGCTTGAACGAGGCCGGCGCGGTGCTGATCGCCAAGCTCTCGCTCGGCGCACTGGCATTGAACGACATCTGGTTCGGCGGCCAGACCATGAACCCCTGGCTGCTGGAGGAGGGGGCATCAGGTTCCTCCGCCGGCCCCGGCGCGGCCACGGCCGCCGCCCTCGTCGGCTTTGCCATCGGCAGCGAAACCGGCGGCAGCATCGTCAGCCCCAGCATGCGCTGCGGCGTGACCGGCCTGCGCCCGACCTATGGCCGCGTGCCGCGCACCGGCGCGATGACTTTGTGCTGGTCGCTCGATAAACTCGGCCCCATGACGCGCAGCGTGGAAGACGCGGTGCTGGTGTTGAATGCCATATCCGGCCCGGATGGCCATGACCTCGCCGCGCAGCCGTGCAAGCTCGATTACGATGCGGCCGCGCCGGTGAAGGGCTTGAAGGTCGGCTATTTTCCGACCTGGATGAGCGAAGCGCCGGCCACCGACGTCGACCGCGCGGCGCTCGAATCGCTCAAGGCGCTGGGCTTGACCACCATACCGCTGACCCTGCCCGATTGGCCTTATGACAGCCTGAACCTGATCCTGTTCGCCGAAGGCGCCGCCGCGTTCGAAGACATCACCCTGGATGGGCGCATATCGCAACTGCGCGAACAGGTGCCCGACGCCTGGCCCAACCTGTTCCGCGAAGCGCGCTTCCTGTCGGCGGTCGATTTCGTCCAGGCCGACCGCCTGCGGCGCAAGGTGGCACAGGAAATGGCGCGCATCATGTCCGAAGTCGATCTATTGATTGTTCCTTCGTTGCGCGATGAAATGCTCACCATCTCCAACAACACGGGCCACCCCTCGCTGACGCTGCGCACCGGCTTCGTCAACGTTGCCGAAGCGCGCAGCGACTGGGCGCCCAATCCGGCCAAGCCGTTGCCGAAATTCTCTCCGCCGCGCCGCGTGCCGCATGGCGTGACGCTGATCGGGCGCCTGTTTGACGAGGGCACGATTGCGCGGGTCGGCCTGGCGTTGGAGCGGCAGGCCAAGGTTGTTGCCGAGCGGCCGCCGGGATTGTAGGCGCTCCGCTACAGAAAGCGCTTGACAGGGCGCTTTCACATTCTTATCATTGCATATACATCGATGTATATGCAATGATAAGGGCCCAACATGCCTGACCGCAGCATTTGTACTTGCGCCAAACTGAGGCAGCTGACCCGTCAGCTGTCCAGTCTGTATGACCATTACCTTGTGTCCGAGGGTCTGACCATCGGTCAGTACTCCTACCTCGCGCGCATCGGCCGTTTCGGCCCGATGGGCGTGATTCCCCTGGCAGAGGAATTCGGCATGGATCGCAGCACCATGAGCCGTGGCCTGAAGCCTTTGATTGCCGAGGGCTGGATCGAGACGGTCGATCTACCGCTGGAAATGCTGACCGACAAGCGCTCGTTCGGCGTGCAATTGACCGAATCGGGCCGCGCGAAGTGGAAGTCCGCCCAGCCGAGTTGGGAAAAGGCGCAGCAGGAAGTCAACCGCATATTGGGCGACGAGCGCTTGGGCGAACTGGTTGCGCTGGTTGACGACGCCAATCTCAGAATCGAACAATCCACACAGGCCGCGTGATGAAGCACATTACCCAATCCATCAAGAATCGCATCCCGTTCAGCTATGCCTGGATCGTGGTCGCAACCATTTTTCTGGTTCTCCTCGGCGCTGCCGGCATTCGTGCCACGCCGTCGGTGATGATCGTGCCGCTGGAACACGAATTCGGCTGGAGCCGCACCACCATTTCATTTGCCATTTCGGTCAACATCGCGCTTTACGGCTTGATCGGGCCGTTTTCGGCAGCTGCCATGCAGCGCTACGGTATTCGGCGCCTCGTGCTGGGCGCGCTGGTGTTGCTGTCGGTCGGTACGGCCTTGAGCACGCAGATGAGTTTGCCTTGGCATATGGTGGCGGCCTGGGGCTTGTTAGTCGGCGTGGGCAGCGGCGTGGCGGCCAATACGCTGGCTGCAACCATCGTCGGGCGCTGGTTTGAAACGCGGCGCGGCCTCGCCATGGGCTTGCTGACAGCCAGTTCGGCCACCGGGCAGATGGTGTTCCTGCCGCTGATGGCTTACATGGTCGGGCAATTCGGCTGGCGCTCGGTCGCTTGCCTGGTCTCGATTGTGGCTGCTTGCGCCATACCGCTGGTGTTTCTGCTACTGCCCGAGCGGCCGCAGGATCTCGGGCTCAGGCCCTACGGTTCCTTGGCCGATGTCCCCGCCGCACCGGCGACGACGCAAAACCCGCTTGCGCTGGCCTTCGGCTCGCTGGCCCGCGCAGTACGCGTGCCGGACTTCTGGCTGCTGTTCTTCAGCTTCTTCATCTGCGGCATGAGTACCAACGGCTATATCGGCTCGCACTTCATCGCCATGTGCGGCGACTACGGCATCAATCCGGTCGGCGGCGCCGGCATCCTGGCCGCAATGGGGGTGCTCGACCTGATCGGCACCACCATGTCGGGCTGGCTGTCGGACCGCTTCAATTCGCGCGTGCTCTTATTTTGGTATTACGGCTTGCGCGGCGTAGCGCTGATTTATCTGCCGCACGCGTTCGGCCTGAGCTACTTCGGCTTGCCGGTGTTCGCGTTGATTTACGGCCTGGACTGGATTGCGACCGTGCCGCCGACGGTGCGCCTGGCCAACGATGTGTTCGGCAAGCTCGCTGCGCCCATTGTATTCGGCTGGGTCGTGGCCGGGCATCAGCTCGGCGCCGCCAGCGCCACCATGCTGGCCGGCTACCTGCGCAACAGCCTGGGCAGCTATACCGCGTCGTCGATGATGATGGGCGCGGCCTGCATCGTCGCGGCAGTGATGGTGTTGCGTATCAAGGGACATGGCAAGGAAAGCGACATGCTTGGCGCGCCCGCTTGAGCGAGATGGTTTTGATCCGAAAACGGGCCGCGTAAGCGGCCCGTTTTCATTAGAGGCTGACAACAACAAGCGAAGTAACCAAAAGTGAAATTGAATTACTTCTTGCCGTTACCCTATCTGCGAAAGACAACAAAAACAGGGCAAATAGGGGTAGCGCTCGTGCTGAATTACAGGCATGGAGTTCGACTACAAGAGAAAAGTAGTCAAATTACATGAATGAAAAAGCAATATTGTGGCTAAAACACGACAATACCACTCCCATTGAAAAGCGTTATTTGTCATTAAAAATCAAATACATAACAAATTAATGCAATTCTTTTGTTTGACAGTGAATATAGTTTTAGTACACACTGACGTCAGAACCTAGTCGTTCTAGGCGTTTCCCTTCGTAGTCTGAGGGAAGGGCCAAGCCGGATGTGTAGTTTTAAAACAAATAGGGGACAATCCATGAATTACTCTCACGGGAAGCGACGCCCGAGCCTGATCGCACAGCCCTCCACGTTCAAACTGAGTCCGGTCGCCGCTGCATGCGCCGCACTGATGTTTGTCGCCTCCAGCGCCGGTGCGCAACAGGCAGCACCGCAGGCTGCGCAAGTCGACAGTGCTGGTCAACCGACCAATACCGTGACCGTCACCGGTATCCGCCGCGGCATCGAAGACGCCATTTCGACCAAGAAGGGTTCGGACATGATCGTTGAAACGATCTCGTCTGAAGATTTGGGCAAGCTGCCTGACGACAGCATTGCCGATGCCTTGTCGACCCTGCCCGGCGTTTCCGCACAGATTATCGGCGGGCGTTCCGCTACGCTGAACATTCGTGGTTTGTCGGGCGACTTCGTCAACACCTTGTTCAACGGCCGCGAACAAGCCTCGGTGGGCGACAACCGCGCCGTGATGTTCGACCAGTATCCGGCTGAATTGATCAGCGCCGCCTCCGTCTACAAGACGCCCGACGCCGAATTGATCGGTCAGGGCCTGGCCGCGACGGTCGACCTGAAGACCTTGCTGCCGCTGGACTACCCGTCGCGCGTGATGCAGTTCAAGGCCATGGGCCAGAAGGCTTCATTCGGTGAATTGAATCCCGAAGTCAACAACAAGGGCGACCGCCTCTCGGCTTCCTATATCGATCAGTTCGCCAATCGTACACTTGGCGTGGCCATCGGCTGGGCGCATCTCGATTCGCCCGTCGAAGATCTGCAACAGCATAGCTGGGGCATCGGTACCGGTCCGACATCGGCACCGGGTGCGGCAGGAGCCAATTCGATCCAGGGCGCCGAATGGTGGTCCAATTCCTCGGCCACCGTGCGCGACGGCTTGATGGGTGTGGTGCAGTGGAAGCCCACCCGCGACTTTTCGAGCGTGGTTGATACCTATTATTCGCGTTCGAGCGAGAACGACACCAATCGCGGCTTGCAGACGGCCACCTACTATGGTGCTGTCAGCAATGCTGTCGTGAACAATGGCTTCCTCTCCTCCGGCAGCGGCATGGGTCTGGGTGGCCCCGGCGCCTACGGCAGCGCACCGGTCGTGCGCAACGACTTCAATACCGAAAACGACCGTATCTTCTCGATCGGCTGGAAGAACACCCTGCGCAGCGGCGACTGGACCTTCGTGGGCGACCTTTCCGGCTCCAGCGCGTCGGCCAAGCAACAGATTCTGGAAATGTATTCCGGCGCCTTCACGCCTGTGACGGCCAATTTCACGGCCAATCCGTTCACAGGCATGAACCTGTCGAACTCCTCGTTCAACTTCGCCAACCCGAGCGCAGTCCAGCTCGGCGACCCGGGCGGCTGGGGCCAGGACGGTTACGACAAGTTCCCGGCGGTCTCCGACAAGGTCAAGGAATTGCGCGTATCGGCCAAGCGCGACCTCGAAGACGGCATCTTCAACAGCTTCGTCGTCGGCGCCAACATCACCGACCGTGAAAAGACACGCGTCGCACCGGAATACTTTGTCGATTTCGCCAGCGGTTATACCCACGCCAAGACCATGCCGATTCCGTCGAATCTCGTGGTCGGCCAGGTCAATCTGCCGAATGCTCCCTCCATCACCGGCATCAACGCGCTGGGCCTGCTCGACTCCGGCTTGTATAGCCTGGTCGACAACGCCGGCAACGCCGACGTGTATGCCAAGAATTGGGAAGTCGATGAAAAGATCTCGACACTGTATGGCCAGTTGAACATCGATACCACGGTCGGATCGATTCCGCTGCGTGGCAACGTCGGTCTGCAGTTCGTGCATTCGAACCAGAGCACAACCGCAATCGAATCCAATGGTGGCGGCACGGGTCAAGCCGACTCGGGCGGTGCATCGTACAACAACTGGTTGCCCAGCTTGAACCTGGTGGCTTCCCTGCCCAGCGATCAGCAATTGCGTTTCGGCCTGGCGCAGGAATTGCAGCGCCCGCGCTTCGACGACATGAACGCAAGCAACGAAGCCAGCCTGAACACGACCACACGCCTGTGGACCAGTACCGCGGGCAATCCCAATCTGCGCCCCACGCTGGCCGATGCGGTCGACCTGTCGTATGAAAAGTATTTCGGCAAGAAGGGCTATATCGCCGTCGCGCCTTACTACAAGTACCTGAAGACCTACATCTACCAAGAGGCCGAAAACTTCAATTTTGTCGGCTTCCCGACCGGTGGCGTCACGCCGGCCTCGAACATCGGTACGGCCACGGAATACGTCAACGGTAATGGCGGCAGCGAAAAGGGTATCGAATTCACCGTCAATATCCCGTTCGATCTGCTTACACCGACACTGGAAGGTTTCGGCGTGGAAGCGAACGCTTCGCGCGGCAGCTCCAGCATCCAGACCAACATCAACGGCACGACCAGCGAATCGTCCCTGCCGGGCTTCTCGAGCAGCGTGGCCAACATGATCTGGTACTACGAGAACAACGGCTTCTCGGTGCGTTACCGCGAAAGCTATCGTTCGTCGTTCCTGGGCGAAGTCCAGGGCTTCGGCGCCAATCTGTCCTACTCGCAATTCCTGGGTGTGCATACCGGCGACGTGCAGGTCAGCTACGAGTTCAAGAACGGTCCGTTGAAGGGCTTGACCGGGTTGTTCCAGGTGTTGAACATCAACAATCCGACGCTCACGCAAACCTTCGGTATTGGCCAGGGCATGTCGCAGAGCGACCAGTATGGCCGTACTTACCTGCTCGGCGTGAACTACAAGCTGTAAGCTTGAATCAACCCTCTTGCCCCGCCCGCAGCGATGCCGGCGGGGTTTTTTCCTGGTGCGCCGAAACAAGAAGTGCCGTGGCGGAGGAGATGTTTTGAGAGGCGCGGAGAAGTGTGGAGAAGCGCCGCGAGATTGCCGATCAGGCGCTGCGGCGGCAGGTGAAGAAGCTGTTGAGCGTGAGGCGGCCGCGTGTGGGATCGTCTGACAGCAATTGCGGCGCCGTGATATGGCTGGTGTGAAAGATCGCGCCATCGTAAAAGATTGCGCGGTTCCACGCGGCTGGAACGGTGGCGACGAGTTCGAAGTAGGGATTCGACGTCACGAGGTAACCCGGGTCGCTGCCGAGCCGGCGCGTGCATTCTTCGTTGGGCAGATTGCGCCATTCCGACTCCATGGCGTACATGCGCTGGAGTTCGGCGCCGGATATTCTAGGCAGATAAAAACTGGTCCCCCCGAGGGCCGCATCGCGGAACAGGTAAAGCACGCCGGCGGCGAAGCAATGTACCGGGTCGGTGGTGAACCGGTCGCGGTGGCACAGTCTTTGATAGGGGCTCAATTCGTGCGGCTGCAGCGTCACCATGGACAGCCGGCTATACAGCTCCACCACGCGGCGCGCACCCAGCAGGCGCTTGACGTGCTGCATGAAAAATTCGTTGATGCGCGCCGAGAAGGCATCCGGCATGCGCATCTCCAGCCCTGGAAAGGCATTGTGCGGCGCCAGCTTGAACTGCTCGTGCCGCTCGACCGCGCCCGTCACCAGCAGCTCGGGCGCTTCCAGAAAGTCATCGATGACGATGCAGGGATGATGCCCCGGAATCGGCACCAGTTCGATGCGCGGATTGGGATTGAACACGGCTCAACCTGTTTTGCAATGGCGCGCGATGAAGTCGGCGTGCATGGGCATGAGCGCTGCTGCCTGATCGACCAGGCCTTTTTGCACGCGCATGAACTCGAGGTTTTCCTGCTCGGTCAGCACGTGCGTCAGCCGATGGTAGCGCTGCGGCTTGATGCCCTGGCCCTGCATCACCTGGAGCCAGGAGACGACGGCGAACAGTTCGTCATTGTCGCGGAAGATGCGTCCGCTTGATTCGAACAGGCGCATCTTCTGCGCCAATTCCCTGGGCACGTCCATGGTGCGGCAATAGTTCCAGAACGGCGAATCGTCGCGCCGCGTGGCCTTGTAGTGCAGGATCAGGAAATCGCGGATGCGGTCAGTCTCGAAATCGATCAGGCGGTTGAATTCGTCGATATCGGCCTGGGCGAAATCCAGATCGGGGAACAGGCTCAAGAGGCGCGCGATGGACGACTGGATCATGTGGATGCTGGTCGATTCGAGCGGTTCCATGAAGCCGGAAGACAGGCCGATGGCGATACAGTTCTTGTTCCAGCTCTTCTTGCGCTTGCCCGTGGTGAAGCGCAACGTGCGCGGATCCATCGTGGGGCGCCCTTCGACATTGTTCAACAGGATCGCGGTCGCTTCGTCCTCGCTCATGAAGCGGCTGGAGAACACATGGCCGTTGCCGACGCGATGTTGCAGCGGAATGCGCCATTGCCAGCCGGCCGCGTGGGCGGTGGCGCGTGTGTACGAGGCAGGCGGCTCGGTCGATTCGGTCGGCAGGGCGATGGCGCGGTCGCACGGCAGCCAGTGCGACCAATCCTCGAAGCCGGTGTGCAGCGCCTGTTCGATCAAGAGGCCGCGGAAACCGGAACAGTCGATGAACAATTCGCCTTCGACGCGCGTACCGTTCTCCATGACCACGGCATCAATGAAGCCGTCGCTGCCGCGCAAGACGGTATCGACGATCTTGCCTTCGAGCCGCTGCACGCCGCGCGCTTCTGCGTAGTAGCGTAGGTAGCGCGCATAAAGACCGGCGTCAAAATGAAAGGCATTGGCGATGCGCGTCAGGGGCGATGCTGGCCCCACTTCTGCCGGATTGGCCGCACGCATGAAGCGGCCCTGTTTGGCTGCGACATTGTTGAGCGAAAACTGCTGCAGATCCGGTACGGTACCGGCGGGGTTGTTCATCTGCGCGCGCAGCCAGTATTGATGGAACTCGACGACGCCGAGATCGCGCCCGATGTCGCCGAAACCGTGAATATAGGATTCGCCGATGTGGCCCCAGTTGACGAATTCGATGCCCAGCTTGAAGGTGCCCTTGGTGAACTTGAGGAATTCGTTCTCGTCGAGTTCCAGCGCCTGATTGAACAGCTTGATCTTGGGAATGGTCGCTTCGCCTACCCCGACTGTCGAGATCTCGTCCGACTCGATCAGCCGGATCGCGATGTCGCGGCCCAGCAGTTTGGACATGGCTGCCGCCGTCATCCAGCCGGCGGTGCCGCCGCCTACGATGACGACCTTGGTGATGCGTCTGTCATTCATGTGATGTCTTGTCTCGATCTGTAGTTTGGCTACTTGTTTTGGCAACAAAAGCCGCAATTACCATACAAGTCAGCGTAATTTGTTTTGGAAGTGTAGCGTATTTAATGTATATTAACTACAAAAAGAGTATGGAGACCGAAGACTCGCGCTGCTTGCAACCGCGCCGGGGCGTCCTTGCCCATCTTCGCGGTTCATCATGCTCCCGTCAACCAGGGGACACCAAGCATGGAAGCGACCAACAAACCCGCCTCGCCGTATCACCACAATCCTGAGGCCATGGCCATGGCGGAGTCCGCCGGCACCAAACCGCGATTGTCGTTCTGGCAAATCTGGAACATGAGCTTCGGCTTTCTCGGCATCCAGTTCGGCTTTGCGCTGCAAAACGCCAACGTCAGCCGTATCTTCGAAACGCTGGGCGCCAATATCGACGATCTGCCTTTGCTATGGATCGCCGCACCGGCTACCGGCCTTCTGGTGCAACCCATCATCGGCTACCTGAGCGACCGCACCTGGGGCAAGCTGGGCCGGCGCAAGCCTTACTTCCTGATCGGCGCAATTCTCGCCTCGCTGGCCTTGGTGGCGATGCCCAATGCCGCGGCACTGTGGGTGGCGGCGGGCTTGCTGTGGATGCTTGATTCGTCGATCAATGTCTCGATGGAGCCGTTTCGCGCGTTCGTCGGCGACATGCTGCCCGAGGAGCAGGTGACGCAAGGCTTTGCCTTCCAGAGTTTTTTCATCGGCGTCGGCGCCGTGGTCGCATCGAGCCTGCCGTATATGTTTACCAATTTCTTCCATGTCGCCAATACGGCGGCGCCGGGCCATATTCCTCCCTCGGTCGAATATTCGTTCTACCTCGGCGCGGCGGCCTTTTTTTGTGCCGTTGCCTGGACCGTGTTCAGTACGAGGGAGTATTCGCCTGAACAACTGCGCGCGCATGAACCGCAGGCTTGGCAGGAACCGCAGGGAAATTCCTTCGTCGTCAATCTGCTGGACGATTTTTTGCACATGCCGCGCGCCATGGTGCAATTGGCCTTCGTGCAATTTTTCACCTGGTTCGCCTTGTTCGCGATGTGGATCTATACCACCTCGGCCGTGACGCGCCATATCTATCACACGGTCGATACCGCCTCTGCGGCATATAACGACGGAGCCAACTGGGTCGGCATCTGCTTTGCCGCCTACAATGGTTTCTCCGCCCTGTGCGCGTTCCTCCTGCCGTGGATGGCCAGGAAAACCAACCGCAAGACCACGCATGCCATCTGCCTCGTCATCGGCGGCTTGAGCCTGGTCTCGATCTATTTCATCGACGCCCCCGGCATGTTGATCCTGCCCATGGTCGGCATCGGTCTGGCCTGGGCCAGCATTCTTTCCATGCCCTACGCCATGCTGGCCTGCGCACTGCCGCCGAACAAGATGGGTGTTTACATGGGCATCTTCAACTTCTTCATCGTAATCCCGCAGATTCTCGCGGCCAGCGTGCTGGGCTTCTTCACCAAGCACGTCTTCGGCGGCGAGGCCATTTTCACACTGGCCCTGGGCGGCTGCTCGATGTTCATCGCCGCAGGCCTGGCCTTGTTCGTGCAAGACCACAGACAGGAATGAAAAGCATGTTCAAGAAATTGTTTGCCGGCCTGATGCTCGGCTTGTCGCTTCATGTTTATGCCGCGTCCGCCGATCCTGTCGAGCGCATTGAGCGCATCGAGCCGCCTTCGTGGTGGGTCGGCATGCAAAGCGACAAGCTGCAATTGATGGTGCATGGCACGAACATCGCCGACACCACACCGGAATTGCAATACCCGGGCGTGCGCATCGAAGCCGTGACGGCCGTACCCAATCGCAATTACCTGTTCATCGATCTCGTCATCGACCATGGCGCACCGGCCGGTACGCTCAATCTGGTGTTCAGGCACGGTGAGCAGAGCTTCAGCTATCCCTATGCCTTGCAGGCACGCGAAAAGGGCTCGGCCGCACGATCCAGTTTCACCTCGTCGGACGCGATCCTGAACCTGATGCCGGACCGCTTCGCCAATGGCAATCCGGCCAACGATACCGTCGCCGGTTATCCCGACAAGCTCGACCGCGCCGACAATGCGGCGGGGCGGCACGGCGGCGACATCGCCGGCATCACCGCGCATCTCGACTATATCGCCGCCTTGGGCTACACCATGATCTGGCCCACGCCCCTAATTGAAAACAACCAGTCCAACTATTCCTACCACGGCTATGCCGCCACCGACACCTACAAGATCGATCCGCGCTATGGCAGCAATGAGGAATACAAGGGCTTCGTTGCGCTGGCAAAGCAAAAGGGCATGGGCGTGATTCAGGATGTGGTGCTGAACCACATCGGCTCTTCCCATTGGTGGATGAAAGACATGCCAATGAAGGATTGGATCAGCTACGACGGCAAGTTCGTAGCGACCAGGCACGCGCATACCACGGTCGCCGATCCTTACGCTTCGCAGGAAGACAAGGCTAATTACACAAGCGGATGGTTCACCGACACCATGCCGGACATGAACCAGCATAACCCCTACGTTGCAACCTATCAGATACAGAATGCGATCTGGTGGATCGAGTATGCCGGCCTGTCGGGATTGCGCGTCGATACCTACAGTTATAGCGATCCTGACTTCCTTTCGACCTGGTCGCACCGCATCAGCGAGGAATACCCCAATCTCAACTTCGTCGGCGAAGTGTGGAGCGGCAATCCCAACATCGTCTCCTATTGGCAGCGCGGCAAGCAAAACCCCAACGGCTATCGCTCCTACCTGCCCAGCCTGATGGACTTCCCGCTCAACGGCGCCTTGCGCGCGGCATTGACAGCGGATGACGATTTCACGGCGGGTTTGCCGGGTTTGTATCAATTGCTCTATGACGATACGCTGTATCCGAACCCGATGAACCTCGTCGTGTTCGAAGGCAACCACGACGAAAGCCGCTTGTTCTCGGTGGTAAACGAAGACCTCGGCTTGTACAAGATCGCGTTGTCCTACATCGCCACCATGCGCGGCATCCCGCAGTTTTACTACGGCACGGAAGTGCTGATGACGAGCAAAAAGACGCGCGACGACGGTGCGGCGCGGCACGATTTCCCCGGCGGTTGGCCCGGCGATAAGGTCAATGCCTTCACCGGCACCGGCTTGACGGCACAGCAGCACGAGGCGCAGGACTTTGTACGCAAGCTGCTCAATTGGCGCAAGAACGAACCGGTGATCCACCACGGCAAGCTCATGCACTACAACCCGGATCGCGGCACTTATACCTATTTCCGCTATGACGGCAAGAACACGGTGATGGTGGTGCTCAACAAGAGCAAGAGCGACGTGCTGCTTCCGACCCAACGTTTCCATGAGGTGTTGGCCCCGAACGCCAGCGGCACCGACGTCATCACCGGCAAAACCTACGACCTGGCAAGCGCACTCACAATTCCGGCCCGCTCCGCCCTGATCCTGGAAGTGAAGTAAGGCATGTTGAATCGATTTTCTCTATCACTCATTGCACTGGCGCTGGCCGCACAGGCGCACGCCCAGGATGCACGCCGGTTTGTCTCCGCAGAGGCGTTCGCCGACCATCTCGAAATCAAGACCAGCGACGGCGCCTACCTGATCAAGCCGTATACCGACCAGGTCATCGAGACCAGTTTCGTGCCCGAAGGCGAGCAATTCGATCCACATTCGCACGCGGTGGTCGAAGTACCTCAAGGAGTCAAAGCCGAGGTCAAAGACGATGGCGGCACCCTGGACTATTCGACCGGCGGTCTGGCGGTGCATATCGTCAAACAGCCGTTCGCCGTGTCCTACGTCTATCACGGCAAAGCGGTAATCGCCGAGAAGGATGGTTATGCCAGGGGCGAGGGCAAGGACGCGTCGAACTTCACCTTGGGCTTTACGCTCGATGATAGCGAAACGCTGTATGGCGGCGGGGCGCGCGCACTCGGCATGAATCGGCGCGGTTACCGGCTGCAACTGTACAACAAGGCGCACTACGGCTACGAAACGCATTCGGAGTTGATGAACTACACCATGCCGCTGGTGCTGTCGTCGAAGATGTATGCCATTCACTTCGACAATCCGCAGATCGGCTGGCTCGACCTCGACAGCAGACATGACGATACGCTGTCATTCGAGGCCATAGGCGGGCGCAAGACTTACCAGGTCATCGTCGGCGATAGCTGGGAAGAACTGGTCGGCAATTACACGCTCCTGACCGGGCGCCAGCCGCTGCCGCCGCGCTGGGCTTTCGGCAACTTCGCCAGCCGCTTCGGCTATCACAGCGAAAAGGAAGCGCGCGCCACGCTGGACAAGTTCGCCAGCGCTGGCATTCCAGTCGATGCCATCATTTTCGATCTCTATTGGTTCAGCAAGGAAATCAAGGGCGGCATGGGTGACCTGGCGTTCCGTCCGGAAGACTTCCCCGACCCTAAACGGATGATCGATGATTTCGCACGGCAAGGCGTCAAGACCGTGCTGGTGACCGAGCCCTTCATTCTGACCACCTCGAAGCGTTGGGACGAGGCCGTGGCGAACCACATCCTCGCTACCGGCGCCGACGGCAAGCCTTACACGTATGACTTCTATTTCGGCCACACCGGCCTGATCGACATCTTCGGCGAGAAGGGGCACGACTGGTTCTGGAACGTCTACAAGCAATACACGCAAATGGGCGTGGCCGGCTGGTGGGGTGATCTGGGCGAGCCGGAAGTCCACCCGTCCGAGTTGCACCACGCCACCGGCACGGCCGACCAGGTGCACAACATCTACGGCCACGAGTGGGCCAAGCTGGTGGCTGACGGCTATCGCAAGGATTTTCCCGATCAACGTCCCTTTATCCTGATGCGATCGGGCTATTCCGGCTCGCAGCGCTTTGGTCTGATTCCGTGGTCGGGCGACGTCAACCGCAGTTGGGGCGGCTTGCAGTCGCAACCCGAGATCGCCTTGCAGATGGGCATGCAAGGACTGGCCTATATGCATTCCGACCTGGGCGGCTTCGCCAACCCGAACCTTGACGATGAACTGTACGTGCGCTGGCTGCAATACGGCGTGTTCCAGCCCATCTTCCGCCCGCACGCGCAGGAAGAGGTGCCGTCCGAGCCGGTCTACCGTGATGCGCCGACCGAGGCATTGGCCAAACAAGCCGTGCTGCTGCGCTACCGCCTGCTGCCCTACAACTATACGCTGGCCTATGAAAACAGCGAAAACGGCACGCCGCTGATGCGCCCGCTGTTCTTCACGGAACCGAAGAACGCCAAGCTCTATGGCAATGCGGAATCCTACATGTGGGGCAATGATTTTCTCGTCACGCCCGTGGTCAAGGCCGGCGCGAAAACCCAGCATGTCTACTTTCCGGCCGGCAGCCGTTGGTTCGACTTCTACAGCGGCGAAGCGCACGAAGGCGGCAGTGAAGCCGATGTGCCGCTGGTGCCGGACCATATCCCGGTCTACGTCAGGGGCGGGGCCTTTGTTCCGACGATCGAGCCGATCCCCAACACCACGCGCTATTCGACACGCGATTTCAGTCTGCATTACTACCTCGACGATAGCGTCAAGGTCAGTAGCGGCGACTTGTATGACGACGACGGCAAGACGCCGGACGCGCACGCCAAGGGCGAATTCGAGCTGATGCGCTTTGCGGCCAGGTGTGATGCGCGGCGGCTTACCATTTCACTGGCGGCGGAGCAGGGCAGGCATTACGCAGCCGGAAGCGGCAAAGTCACGCTGGTGCTGCACAATATCGCCGCTCGCCCCGCCAGGCTGCTGCTGGATCGGCACGCCGTTCCCTATCGCTGGAATGGAGCGAACAAGCAGCTGGAAGTGATGGTGCCCTGGAACCGCAGCAGGGCGCGCACGCTGGTTGTTGGTTTAAGTTGAAGCTTTCGGCTCTGGAGGCGGTACAATTCTGGCGACAATGGGATAACAATGGCGATGAACTCCTCGGAAAAATCCAGTACGCTCTCCAATAACGGCGCCGCAGCCGGCGCCTATGCCGGCGGCCCCCGCCTGTTGGCCGATATCGGCGCGACACGCGCGCGCTTCACGCTGGAGACCGCGCCGGGAAGATATGAATTCCTGGGCGAGTTCAATTGCGACGACTTCAGCGGCATCGTGCCGCTGGTTCATGCCTATCTCGCCACGCTGGGCCAGGTCAAGCTGCTGCACGCGGCCTTCGCCATTGCCAATCCGGTCGAAGGCGACCAGGTGCGCATGACCAACCGCGACTGGAGCTTTTCCATCGAAGCGGTGCGGCGCGAATTCGGCTTGCATACGCTGCTGATCGTCAACGGCTTCACCGCGCTTGCCATGTCACTGCCGGGCCTGCAGGAAAAAGACCGCCTGCAGATCGCCGGCGGCGCACCCGTGCCCAAGTCGGTGATCGGCGTGCTCGGCCCCGGCACGGGCCTGGGCGTGTCGGGCCTGATTCCGACTTCCGACGGCTTCGTTACGCTCGGTTCCGAAGGCGGCCACGTCAATTTTGCGCCGTGCGACGAACGCGAATTCGCCATCCTGCAATACGCCTGGCGCGAGTGGGAGCACGTGTCGTCGGAGCGCCTGATTTCCGGCCCCGGCATCGAGATCATTTACCGCGCGCTGGCCGAGCGCAACAAGGCGCAAGCGCCGGCGCGCAGCGCGCGCGACGTGATGCGCGGCGCGCTCGACGAGAACGATGCCTTGTGCATTGAAACGCTGGAATGCTTCTGCGGCATGCTCGGCAGCTTCGCCGCCAATCTGGCCGTGACGCTGGGTGCGGTCGGCGGCATCTATATCGGCGGCGGCATCGTGCCGCAGATGGCGCCATGGTTCGCCAAGTCGCCGTTTCGTGCGCGCTTTGAAGCCAAGGGCCGCTTCACCGCCTATCTGCAACAGATCCCGACCTACGTCATCACTACGCCAAACCCGGCCTTCCTCGGCGTATCGGCCATCCTTTCCGAGCATTTGCGCGGGCGCAACAGCGACAATTCGCTGATGGAGCGCATTGCGCAATTGCAGGACGAATTGCCGCCGGCGGAGCGTCGCGTCGCCAAGCTGGTGCTGGAAAACCCGCGCACGGTGGTCAATGAAGCGATTGCCGAAATCGCGCGCTGGGCCGACGTGAGCCAGCCCACCGTGATCCGCTTTTGCCGCTCGCTCGGCTTCCTCGGCCTGTCCGACTTCAAGCTCAAGTTCGCCAGCAGCCTGACCGGCACGATCTCGGTGCGCCACAGCCAGGTGCGCATGAGCGACAGCACGCACGACCTCTCCGCCAAGGTGATCGACAACACGGTCTCGGCCATTCTCAATTTCCGCGACCAGCTCGACGTGCGCTCGATCGACCAGGCCATTTCGCTGCTACGCAAGGCCAGGCGCGTGGAGTTCTATGCCATGGGCAATGCACGCGTGGCGGCGCTGGACGGCCAGCATAAATTCTTCCGCTTCCGTATCCCGACCACACTGCATGGCGACGCCTACCTGTTTTCGCTGGCGGCCGATTTGTTGAAGCCGGGCGACGTCGCCATCGTCATTTCCAACTCCGGCAAACTGCCGGAATTGATCAAGGCAACCGAGACGGCGCGCGAAGCCGGTGCCGACGTGATCGCAATTGCACCTTCCCAATCGCCCCTGGCGAAGAAGGCGACAGTCTGCCTCGCCGTCAACCACGGCGAAGACAGCACGCTGTTCCTGTCAATGATTTCGCGCTTCCTGCAATTGCTGTTCATCGACATTCTCTCGGTCGGCCTGTCGCTCGACAACCAGGCTGAGAAAGCCACCGACAACGGCGCCAAGCCGGCGGGCGGCAGTTTGATGATTTCCCATCTCGATAGCTGAAGTCAGCCGGCTACCGACTATTTTGGCCATCATCTTTCAAACGGGAAAGATCGTGGCCGGATATCCTGCGCAACATTTCAGATGTTTATGTAGTTGAGATACTTACTCGCCACGCGATGTCCTGTTTGAGGATCTGCGCGATTTCGGCAATGGTCTTCCATAATTCACCATTTTTCCTTGTTTTATCAGGAAAATTTCACAATTTTGATTAATTTTGCGACGTCAATACGACGGTGAAGGGATTTATCGGGAAAAATCCATCCCGGCCTTGCTCATCGCCATGTTTATGTAGTATTGTTACACCAACGAACAAGGTAGCTTATCAGCGAGCGAGAAACGGGACGTCCGCTTGCCTGCATACGCGTCAAGATTCAGGATAACAACGCATATGAACAAGACAAACGCCTATCCCGACGGCGCCCGCTTGCTGGCCGATATCGGCGGCACCAACGCCCGCTTTGCACTGGAAACCGCGCCGCACCGCTTCGACGCAGTGTCAGTGCTGCCATGCAACGCCTATCCAAGCCTGCGCGATGCCATTGCGGTCTATCTGGAAAGCGATGCGGTCAAGGCCGTGCAAGACACGCCGATCAAGCGCGCGGCCATTGCCATCGCCAACCCCGTCGATGGCGATATGGTGCAGATGACCAACCACCATTGGCTGTTTTCCATCGAGGCATTGCGCGCCGAACTAAGCCTGGAAACGCTGGTCGTGGTCAATGATTTCACCGCGCTGGCGATGGCCTTGCCGCATTTGGCGCCGGAGCAGAAACTGAAGATCGGCGGCGGTATTGCACAGCCGGGCCACCCGATAGGCCTGATCGGTCCCGGCACCGGCCTGGGCGTGTCCGGCATCATCCCATCGGGCGAGCACTGGCTGCCGCTGTCGTCTGAAGGCGGCCACGTCACCTTCTCGCCGGTCGATGAAAGTGAAACCGCGATCCTGCGCTTTTGCTGGCGTGAACATAAACACGTCTCGGCCGAACGCCTGCTCTCCGGCATGGGACTGGAATTGATCTACCGCGCCTTGAGCGAGCGCGCCGGCAATTCCGCCGCCACGCTCGATGCGGCCGAGATCGGCCGGCGCGCCGTTGACGGCAGCGATGCCATCTGCTTGCAAACGGTCGAAACCTTTTGCGCCATGCTGGGCACCGTGGCGGGCAACGTCGCGATGACTCTCGGTGCGGTCGGCGGCATGTACATCGGCGGCGGCATCGTGCCGCGCCTGGGGCAGCGCTTTGTCGATTCGGCTTTCCGCACCCGCTTCGAATCCAAGGGGCGCTTCGCCAACTACCTCGCGCAAATCCCGACCTACGTCATTACGGCAGAGTACCCTGCCTTCCTCGGCGTCTCTGCCATCCTGGCCGAAAAGCTCGCTTGAGCCGGCAAGGGTAAGATTCAGTACCGCATACGCTTTCGGAACAAAGTCATGTCCAATATCGACACCCGCGACGTGCCCTGGTGGCGCGAAGCCGTGATTTATCAAGTCTATCCGCGCAGCTTTTACGACACCAACGGCGATGGCGTGGGCGATCTACCGGGCATCACGGCCAAGCTCGACTACATTGCAGCGCTCGGCGTCGATATCGTCTGGATCTCGCCGTTCTTCACCTCGCCGATGAAGGACTTCGGCTATGACGTGGCCGACTATTGCGACGTCGATCCGCTGTTCGGCACGCTGCAGGACTTCGACCGCCTGATCGCACGCGCTCACGAACTGGGCCTGAAGGTCATGATCGACCAGGTGTTGTCGCACACCGCCGATGCGCATCCCTGGTTCGTCGAGAGCCGCAAGAGCCGCAAGAGCCACGATAACGCCAAATCCGACTGGTACGTCTGGGCCGACCCCAAACCCGACGGCACGCCGCCCAACAACTGGCTCTCGGTGTTCGGCGGCTCCGCGTGGCAGTGGGATGCGCGGCGACGCCAGTACTACATGCACAATTTCCTGGTCAGCCAGCCGCAGATGAATTTCCATCATCCTGAGGTGCAGCAGGCGCATCTGGAGAACATACGCTTCTGGCTCAAGCGCGGCGTCGATGGCTTCCGCATGGATGCCTGCAATTTCCATTTCCATGACCGCGGCCTGCGCGACAACCCGCCGGCCTTGCTGCGCGACAGCGTCACCGTGTCCGACTCCAATCCCTATGGCATGCAAGCCCACGTGCACGACAAGACGCAACCGGAAAACCTGGATTTTCTCGTGCGCTTGCGTCGCCTGCTTGACGAGTACGGCGCCATCGCCATCGGCGAAGTCGGCGCCGACGATTCGCTTGCCGTCATGGCCGACTACACCGCCGGTGGCGACAAGCTGCACCTGGCCTACAGCTTCAACCTCCTGACCGCCGACGGCAGCGCGCGCTATATCCGCACCCAGGTCGAGCAATTCGAAGCGCGCGTCAAGGGCGGCTGGGCCTCCTGGCCGGTGGGCAATCATGACAGCGCACGCGTGGCTACACGCTGGAACAAGGGCATCTGGGACCCGGCCTTTTCCAAGGTCGTGCTGGCGATGCAGCTGTCATTGAAGGGCACGCCCTGCCTGTATCAAGGCGACGAACTGGCCCTGACCGAAGCCGAGATTGCCTTCGAGGATTTGCAAGACCCCTACGGCATCACCTTCTGGCCCGAATTCAAGGGGCGCGACGGCTGCCGCACGCCAATGCCTTGGGACGGCGAGCTTGCCAACGCCGGCTTCTCCGCTGGCCGTCCCTGGCTGCCTGTGCCGGCAGAACACGTCAGGCTGGCAGCAGCGGGACAGGAGAACGATGCCGGATCGCCGCTGCGCTTCGCTCGCCGCTTTATCGCCTGGCGCAAAGGCGTCGCGCAGCTGCAAGGCGGCGAGATCGGTTTTTTCGACGCGCCCGAGCCTGTGCTGGCGTTCAAGCGCGAGTTGAGCGGACATGGCAGCGTGCTCGCGGCGTTCAATCTCGGCGCACAGCCGGTCCAGTTTGCCTTGCCGCAGGCGGCAGGCGCCATCGACATGAGCGGACACGGCATGGCCGGATCGAATCAACAAGGCATGATCAGCTTGCCGCCCCATGGCGCGTGGTTCGGCACGGTGTGATTGAAAGCGCGACAAGCTTCGACTACACTGGGGCCAGTTCAACCAGCGAGGGAGTACAACAATGAAACTTGGTTTGATCATCGGCACCGCGCTCTTGTGCGCCACGCCCGCCATCAGCTTTGCCCAATCCGCCGCAACGCCGGCCAAGACGGACGGCGCGGCACCGGCCCCAAGCGGCCGTGTCACCTGCGAAGAACTCAAGCAAAGGATCTCTTCCCAGATCGAAGGGCACGGCGTCAAGCAATACACGCTTGAGATCGCCGATGCGGCCAGTCCGGGTGACGGCAAGGTGTTGGCAAACTGCGAGGGCGGCAAAAAGGTGCTGGTGTACAGCAAGGGCGCGGCAGCCAAAGCCGACGCAAGCAAATAAGATTGGGACGCCGCATTCGTGCGGCACCTCGTCACTTCAGGCTATTTCCGCAAGCGCCTGCGCAGAGCGCGTGCCGCCTCGTCGCAAGGCGGCAAGTGAAGGATCTCAGTAGAACGTGACGTCGAAGTGATAACCTTCGGAGGACAGGCGCCAGTCGAGATTGGACTCGACCGATTGCATCGCCATCTTGCACAACGCCTGCCAGGCCGACTTGCAATCCTCGAAATGCGACACGCCCGCGTCGAGCGCGGCTTGTTCGTCGGCTTGCATCAGGCGCAGGATTTCGATGTTGGGGCAGAGTTTTTCCAAGGCCAACGCGAAATACTCTTCGGCCCTCTTTCTCACCGATTCTTCCATCGTTTGCCCATACAGGGTCACGGAAAATTTTCTCATAGGTCCTCCTGGATGATGTCGTTCGAGCCGGCCTGTTGGGCGCCTCGTCATGGCGGCGGATTTGCGCTCCGTAGGCGGTGTTTCTGCCGTGCTTCGCCTGGATAGCGTGCAAATGCTCTTCAATTGGAATTGTGCACTGCGTGCTTGTTGTTATGCAAGGAAAGTGTGAAAAATTGTTGAATCCTGAGGATTTCCGTTGGCAAGCTTGAAAGATTTATAGAGTGGCATGTGGCCGGACGCCGCCGATATCGGTTTGGGCCCTCATCGTCTCAGCCTTCCGGGCGTGCCGGCTTCCGTTGGCGCAACTCTTGCACGGATTGGAACGGATTCGTGAATATCTTGTCTTCATAGCATGATTGCCTGCACCTGGCAAAAACATGGGAGCGTGTGCCGATGAAGAACTTTCACTGTGGCCGTTGCGGCGCGCAGATTTTTTTCGAAAGCACGTCATGCCTGGGTTGCGGCGCGATGCTGGCTTATCTGCCGCTCCAATGCCGCATGGCCGGTTTCGAAGCAATCGACGGCAGCAATCGCTGGGGCTGCCTGGGCGGCGAGGGCGACGGCGGGGTTTACAAGAAATGCGCCAACTATGATAACCACGGCACGTGCAATTGCGTGCTCGAGGTCGACGATCCGCAGGAGCTGTGCCCGAGTTGCCGGCAGACGGCCGTCATCCCGTCGCTTGCGGATGCGCGGAACGTTGCCTATTGGCGTTCACTGGAATCGGCCAAGCGCTGGCTATTGTATTCATTGCAGTCCATGCGGCTCAATCCGTTTGCCATGCGGCCCGATGGCTCGCCCGACATGAAATTTCAATTCATGGAATCGGGCCCGGTCGACGGCCACATCCTGACCGGCCACGACGACGGCGTCATCACGATCAACCTTGCCGAAGCCGATCCGGTCGAGCGTGAACGTCACAAGGAAAACATGCGCGAACCTTACCGCACTCTGCTCGGGCACTTCCGCCACGAGAGCGGGCATTTCTACTTCCAAAGGCTGGTGGCAAACAGCAAGTGGATCGAGGGATTCCGGGCACGGTTTGGCGACGAACGGATGGACTACAGTGAAAGTCTGCAGCGCTATTATGCCGAGGAAAGATTCAATGCCCAATACGAGAATTTCATCAGCGCCTACGCCAGCTCGCATCCCTGGGAAGATTGGGCCGAGACCTGGGCGCATTATCTGCACGTGATCGATACGCTTGAAACCGCGTATTCCTGCGGCCTGGACTTGAAGCCGCGTTGGCGCGACGAACCCAAGCTGAGTCCGGCGCCGAACACGCTGACTGCGAGTTCGTTCGAACGCATCGGCAGCGACTGGCTGGCCCTGAGCTACGCGCTCAACAATCTCAATCGCAGCATGGGCCTGCCTGACGCGTATCCATTCATGCTCTCGGAAACCGTTTTGGAAAAACTGGCTTTCGTACATCGCATCGTGCTGTCGCAGCGCTCGCCGCGAACGGGACGCACCTAACCAGACGACGATCTCCTCCTGGGAACCTTGTCACCTTCGCGGCGCGCCTCGGCGATGCCGATGGCAACAGCCTGTTTCTGACTCTTTACTTTCGCGTCGCTATTACCGCTCCTTAATTTTCCTTCCTTCCATTTTTCCATGGTCTGCTTGATTTTCCTTTGCGCTGCTTTGCCGTATTTGCGAGTCATGATCGATTCCAATTGGTGGGTTGGGTCAGGGCGAGCAATGCCATATGCAAGCAATGACAATGAACTAGGCAACAGGTTCGCAGTCGAACAAGGGAATCCGGCATCGTCGTTGAATGCGCGACGGGGCATGTTCGTTGCGCCGATATGGGGCTCGAACTTGCGGCGCGAGGTGTTCAGTGTGCGTTGCGGATTCGAGAAAGAAAGCTGGAAAGCAAGTCGTTTTCAATCTGAAAAGAAAGAGACGGGATCATGCTCGAAACCATCGCTATCTTGCTCATTATTCTCTGGCTCCTGGGGCTGGTATCTTCCTACACCCTGGGTGGCTTCATTCACCTGTTGTTGGTAGTCGCGGTCATCGTCATCCTGGTCAGAGTAATACAGGGGCGCGGACCCTTGTAAGCGGCGAACATTGCAGCCGTAGTGTGCTGCGCCGCCCCGCCAACGAATGAAGAAAATGGCCCGCGAGGTCACTTTCGTCTTCGCATGGACGGTCTGGCGTGGGCCTTGGCTTCGTAAAAGTTTGAGTCGGCGAATCGGCATGACGTATCTCAATGGCCCGGCCGCGCAGATATTGCCGGCCAGGTCATCGGGGCGCGCCGGACCTCGGCCGGCTCGACGCGCATTTGCAAGGTCTATCGTTCAGAAATTCATGCCGATGCCAAGCCACGTGCCAAGCTGGTTATGGCCTGCCAAGGGCGAGTTGCCCGGTCCGGAGCAGCATTCCACTGAAAACGCCGCCGCAGAGCTATTGTTGACGTCGCCCACGGTTGCGTAAAGCCAGGTTCTCTTGGATAGGCTGTAATTCGCACCGAACGCGTACAAATTTGCAGAACCGCCGCCGTTGTTGACGTTGGTATGATAAACCGCGCCAATCAATTGCAGGGGCGCGCTGACCTGGTACCAGGCACCGACATATTCCTCGTTGGCCTTGCTGGGAACTCCCGGTCCGGCGTTGGGCGTATCGGGGGCGGAAAGATTGACATAGCCGGCCAATAGCGTCCAGTCGCTGCCCAGCCTGATCTTGCCGGCGGCGATCCACTCCTTGGAATCGTTATACAAGCTCGAGTAGAGTCCATTGGCATCACGTTGGTCGTCGTAGAGGACGCGCGCGTCGAAAGCGCCCGGCTGCTCATAGACCAGCTCGAATCTTTTCGCTTGTTTGTCCGTCGTTGAGCCTGCAACGCCGCCGAGATCCCACTGAACCTTGCCGGTAAAGCCGCTTACGGTTGGTGTGATATAGGAGATGGTGTTGGAGGTGCCGCCGCCCCAACTACGGCCATTGGTCAAGGTCTCGATGCCGGAGAATTGATGTCCCATCGGATCATCGTTCCAATCGTCACATTGCAAGACCAGATCTTCGCCGAAATTGAGCGTACCCCACGATCCAGTCAATCCGACGAAGGCCTTACGATCGAAGACGCTGCTTGTCGGACCGTTGCCGACGCCTTGCGGGGTGCTGAAGCCGGATTCGAGAGTAAAGTGCGCGGACAGCCCGCCCCCAAGGTCCTCTTTGCCGGCGATGCCCCACCAACTCGTCCCCCATTGATTTCCCGCCGCGTTGACGAGACTGCCGGTCTTGCCGTTTCCAAGGTTGACGTTGTCCTCATAGTTCACGCCGGCTATCACCCGCGCATAGAGCGTAACATTGGTGCCGTCGTCCGCCTTCGCCTGACCTGAAAACATGGCTGAAATTGCCAAAGCGAGTAATGGCAATTTCAAAGACGAATTGAGTTTGAAAGATTGGTTGATTTTCATGATGCCTCCTCTAGTTTGTCAAATATGGTTGTTGTTGCGGCGAAAATGAACGCGACGCTGTTCCGTTAGGCAATTCGCCAACGACCATCGCGTTTTAAGTGTCAAGAAGAATAGAAGTCCCGTCGTTGCAGTTGTAGAAAACAGCAATCGATCATTGATTCCGTCCTTGTCGAACCTCGCGCAGGCCGCCTGGTTATGCCGTCATCAGACCTGGCGAAGTCCAACTATCGGCAGACCTTATTTGTAATACCCGCCCTTGCGCATTTCGCGGTCGGCCGCCTGCTGCGCGATCTCGAGGGCCTCGTCGACCGAGACCTTGCCCAACAGCGCCGCCGTCATCTGCTGCCCTGCCGCCGTGCCGATGGCCTGGAACTCCGGAATGGCCGCGAACTGCACGCCGGTGTAAGGCGATGGCGGCAGCGTGCTCTTGTTCGGATGGGTCGAGGCAATCGCCTTGCTTTCCGCAGCCGAGAATTTGGCGGCCTGCTGGAACTCCGGCGTGGCATAGGTGGACTTGCGCGTGCCGGTCGGCACGTTGGCCCAACTGGTTTCCTTTGCCACCAGCTTGATGTAATTCTTGGAGGTGGCCCAATTGACGAATTTCTGCGCCGCCGCCTCGTTCTTCGTGGTCTTCGGAATCGCCAGCGACCAGGCCCACAACCAGTTCGCGCCGCGCTCAGTGGTAGCCACCGGGGATTGCGCGAAAGCGACCTTGTCGGCCACCTTGCTTTGCTTGGGATCGGAAATGAACGAGGCTGCAATGGTGGCGTCGATCCAGATACCGCATTTGCCTTCGTTGTACAAGGCCAGGATTTCATTGAAGCTGTTGTTGGCCGAACCTGGCGGGCCGTAATCCTTCAGCAGGTTGACGTAGAAGCTCACGGCATCCTTCCACGGCTTGCTGGTCAATTGCGGCTTCCAGCTCATGTCGAACCACTGGCCGCCGAAGGAATTGGCGATGGTCGTGATCAAGGCCATGTTATCGCCCCAGCCCGGCTTGCCGCGCAGGCAGATGCCGTAGACGCCGTTGGCCGGATCGTTGATCTTGGCCGCCACTTCGCGGATATGAGCCCAGGTCGGGCGGTCTTCTATCGTCATGCCGGCCTTCTTGAGCAGGTCGCTGCGATACATGATCATCGAGCTTTCGCCGTAGAACGGCGCACCGTAGAGCTTGCCGTCGGCCGACAGGCCTTCCCGTATCGACGGCAGCAGATCGTCGACGTCGTAGTTCGCATCCGGCTTGATTTCGTCAAGCCAGCCGCGCTTGCCCCAGATCGGCGCCTCGTACATGCCTACGGTGACGACATCGAATTGCCCGCCTCGGGTGGCGATGTCGGTAGTCAGACGCTGGCGCAATACGCCTTCTTCCAGCGTGACCCATTTGAGTTTGATGTCGGGGTTTTCCTGCTCGAAGAATTTCCCCAGTTTCTCCATCTCGATCATGTGACCGTTGTTGACGGTCGCAATCACAAGATCGGTTGCCGCCTCCGCAGCACTGCTTGCTGCAATCAGGCCGGCGCACAGCGCGCTCGCGACTATGTGCTTCATGTTGTTGTCTCCA
>FTKD01000078.1_pt2 | contig 246589 bp, 224 predicted proteins | sample 1658191 | NCBI WGS metagenome assembly FTKD01 (sample SAMEA3914808, study PRJEB12502) | metagenome | biome: forest; material: soil | place: Canada | collected 2011-08-03 | depth 0.3 m
GAGCACCGCAGGGGTGGGGGCGGCGCGCGCAGCGCGCTTCGTCAACTGACTCGCGCCAGCTGTTTGAACGGAGCGCGCAGCGCGAAGTGAGTTCTGGCGCGCGCCCCCGCCCCGAGGAGCACAGCGCAGTCGACCCGCAGGGGAGACCGCCACGATGCCAGCCCCGGCGGGACGCAGCCGCCGCTCGCCAGCGCGGTAGGCACCGGCGACGGATTCCTGGTCCGCGCTTCGAAAGACGGCGATCGGTCACCGCCGACGCCGCCTCACGAATCGTCGCCCGAAACACTGGGCTCGCCGACTCGCCGCGCCAAGCGCCTGTTCCCCGCAGATCGGCGAAGAACCGATTTTTTGGAGGGGCTCGCACCATTTGCGGGCCCTTTTGCTTTGTGCGAGGCGCGCTGGGTCAGGCACGGCGAGTGCGCCCCAACGCAAGCCAAAGCAACAAATCAGGCGCCGCCCGCGCCGCCGGGCTCCAGGAAGCCCGGCCCCTGTCCCTTCGAGACCGGCGCGTCCTTCAGTTCCTCGGCACTCGCCGCCGGCGCAGACGAAGTGACCGCCGACGAAGCGGACTGCATGCCAGGAATCACGCCCTCGGCATCGAGCCCGCCCCGCACCGGCATCACCCGAACCACCCGCTGCGGGAACGGAATCTCGATCGAGTTGGCATTGAACAGCCGCAGCAGCGCCATGTTGACGTCGGACTTCACGCTGCCCGTGCCGTTCTCCGGATCGGCGATCCAGAACGAGACCGTCAGCTCGAGGCCGTCGGAGGCGAAGGCGCTCAGCTGGACAGAGGGCTTGGGGTCGGCGATCACCCGGGCGATCTTCGGGACGGCTTCGAGGATCTGCGGCACCAGCTTGTCGATGTCGGTGTCGTAGCCCACCTGCACCACGGTGCTCAGGGCCAGGCGCGGGTCCGCCAGCGTCGCGCTCTCCACGCGCTGCGTGATCATCATCTCGTTGGGCACGATCGACTCGCGGCCGTTGAGCGCGCGCATCACCGTGTAGCGGGTCGTGATGTCGGAGATGCGGCCTTCGAAGCCGTCGACCTTGACGGTGTCGCCGATGCGCAGCGCGCCCTCGGCCAGCATCACGAAGCCGCTGACGTAGTTGGCGGCGAGCTTCTGCAGGCCCAGGCCCAGGCCCACGCCGATGGCGCCGCCCAGCACCGACAGCGCCGTGAGGTCGATGCCCACGGCCGACAACGCCAGCAGCAGGCCGATGAACACGAGCAGCGCGCGCACGACGTTGGACGCCGCCTTGCGCCACGACAGCTGCTGGCCGGTGGCGCCCTTGAGCAGCCTGGCCTCGATCACCGACGAGATCCACAGCGTCACCATCAGCACGACGCCGGCGACGATGACGCCCTCCAGGATCGTGGCCAGGCTCATCGTGCTGGAGCCCATCTTCCAGTGCACGTCGTCCAGCGCGTCGACGAACGACGGCAGCACGCCGGTGATCCACAGCACCACGCCGCCCCAGGCCATCCAGGACACCGTCTTCTCGACGGCGCGCACGACGCTCGAATTCGGGAAGGCCACGCGCATCACCCGCACCGTCAGCCGGATCACCAGCAGCGACAGCAGGATGGGCACCACCACCTTGAAGACGGCCAGCGGCAGGTGCTGGCGCAGGCAGAACACCCGCGCCATCCAGACGAGGCCCAGCCACAGCGCCGGGAACAGCACGCCATCGAAGATGCGGCCGCCGAAGACGATGGAGCCGTGGCGCGGCACCGGGCCGCGCAGCAGGCGCGGGATGCCCCAGGCGACGGGGAACGCGGCGGCGATCAGCAGCAGCGCAATGTAGGCGTAGGGCTGCTCGGCCTCGCGGATGAGCGCGACGAGTTCGGGAGAAAACCAGTTTTCCATGCGGCGATTGTGCAAGAGCCGGAGGTCTTGTCGAAAGTCGACCGCGCCGGACGTCGTGGCATGAGGCCCGGCTCGATTCCCGAACCGCCAGCCCCCGACAACCCCCAGGAGCCGACATGACCCAGTCCGTCAATCCCATCCCGCACGGCATGCACACGATCACGCCGCACCTCGTCTGCAAGGGCGCCGCGGCCGCCATCGAGTTCTACAAGGAGGCGTTCGGCGCCGTCGAGGTGGCCCGGCTCGCGGGCCCCGACGGCCGGCTGATGCACGGCATGGTGCGCATCGGCGACTCGGCCCTGATGCTGGTGGACGAGTTCCCCGAGATGCACGCCCTCGGCGCCAAGGCCCTCGGCGGCTCGGCCGTGACCATCCACCTGGCCGTGCCCGACGCCGACGCGTCGTTCAAGCGCGCCACGGCCGCGGGCGCCACCCCGCGCATGCCCGTCACCGACATGTTCTGGGGCGCGCGCTACGGCCTCGTGGAGGATCCGTTCGGCCACCTGTGGTCGATCGCGACGCAGGTGCGCGATCTCACGATGGACCAGGTGCGCGAGGCGATGCTCGCGCAGCCGCCGATGGACGGCTGCGGCCCGCAGGGCTGAACGGACGACGGCTCAGCGCCCCGCGGATGCGCGGGCGCGCGCCAGCAGCAAGGCCTTCTCGCGCGCGTTGGCGGTCATCGCGGCCGCCCGCTCGAATTCCGCCCGCGCCTCGTCGTGGCGCTCCAGCCGGGCCAGCAGGTCGCCGCGCGCGGCGTGCAGCAGGTGGTAGCGCGCCAGGTGGCCGTCGGTGACCAGGCCGTCCACCAGCAGCAGCGCCGCGGCCGGCCCCGTGGCCATGCTCACCGCCACCGCGCGGTTGAGTTCCACCACCGGCGACGGCGTGCACTGCATCAGCTCGCTGTAGAGCGCCACGATGCGCGGCCAGTCGGTGGCCTCCGGCGTGCGGGCGCGCGCGTGGCAGGCCGCGATGGACGCCTGCAGCTGGTACGGGCCGGGTTCGCCGGCCAGGCGCTGCGCCTGCGCCAGCGCGGCCAGTCCGCGGCCGATCAGGAGCTGGTCCCAGCGGCTGCGGTCCTGCGCCATCAGCAGGATGGGCCTGCCCTCGGCATCGAGCCGGGCGCGCATCCGAGAGGCCTGGATCTCCATCAGCGCCACCAGCCCCAGCACCTCGGCGGTGGACGGCGACAGCTGGGCCAGGATGCGGCCCAGCCGCAGGGCCTCGTCGCACAGCGCGGGCCGCGTCCAGTCGTCACCCGCCGTGGCCGAGTAGCCCTCGTTGAAGATGAGGTAGACCACCTCCAGCACCGCGGCCAGGCGGTCGGCCAGCGCCTCGCCGCGCGGCACCTCGAAGGGCACGCGCGCGTCGCCCAGCGTGCGCTTGGCCCGCACGATGCGCTGGGCGATGGTGGGCTCGGGCACGAGGAAGGCGCGCGCGATCTCGGGCGTGCTCATGCCGGCCAGCAGCTTCAGCGTGAGCGCCACCTGGGCCTCGCGCGACAGCACCGGGTGGCAGGCGGTGAACACGAGACGCAGCAGGTCGTCGCCGATGTCGTCGGCGTCGTCCAGCGAGTCCGAGAAGTCGGGCACCACGTGGTCGCCGCGCGCATCGGCGTCGGCGCCCAGCTCCTCCTGCTTCTGGCGATGCAGCGTGACTTGGCGCAGCCGGTCGAGCGCGCGGTTCTTGGCGGTGGTCATGAGCCAGGCCGCCGGGTTGTCGGGCACGCCGTCGCGCGGCCAGTGCTCCAGCGCGGCGACGAGCGCGTCCTGCGCCAGCTCCTCGGCCAGGCCGACATCACGCACCCGCCGCGCCAGCGCCCCGATGAGGCGCGCCGACTCCATGCGCCAGACCGTGTCGATGGCGCTATGGACGTCACGCGCCATGGACGCGCTCCGGCGGCGGCGGACACATGCTGCGCATCAGGGGCGCAGCCCCGCGTTCTGCGCCTGGATCTCGGGCGTCAGCGCCGCGCCGAAGTCCTCGGCCTCGAACACGGGGCGCAGCTCCAGCTCGCAGTCGGACGGATGCGGGTTCGGGCAGCGACGCGCCCACTCGAGCGCCTCGTCCATCGAGCGCACCTGCCAGAGCCAGAAGCCCGCGATGAGCTCCTTGGTCTCGGCGAACGGGCCGTCGACCACCGTGCGGCTGGCGCCCGAGAACTTCACGCGGGCGCCGGCCGAGGACGGCTTCAGGCCCTCGCCAGCGAGGATGACGCCGGCCTTGACCAGCTCCTCGTTGAACCTGCCCATGTCGGCCAGCAGCTTCGCGTCGGGCATCGCGCCCGCCTCGGATTCCTTGCTGGCCTTGACGATGACCATCACTCGCATGTCGATTCTCCGGTTGTCGAAAGGCCGCGACGCCGCCGCCCCTGTCTCCACGACGGACGGCATGGCCGCGTTTCGACACGCCCCCCAATGAAGGATTGAAAAAAGGCGGCGCCCGCAGGCAGAATCACGTCGCCCATCCCGGCCGCTCACCGTCCTCTTGCCATGCAATACCTGCTGCTTGTATACACCGACGCCGACCTGCTGGACAAGCTGCCGGACGATGAGTTCAACGCCGAGATGCGCGCGTGCCTGCAGAACGCCGACGCGCTGAAGGAACAGGGCAAGGTGCTGGGCTTCCAGCAACTGCAGCCGGCGTCCACGGCGCGCACCGTGCGCTCGCGCAATGGCCGCGCGGCCGTGCTCGACGGCCCGTTCGCGGAGACCAAGGAGATGCTGGCCGGCTTCACGCTGATCGAGGCCGACTCCCTGGAAGAGGCCGTGCGCATGGCCCACGAGCAGCCGTGGATCAAGTACGGCGCCATCGAGGTGCGACCCGTGGGCGACATCGCCGCGATGCGCGCTCGCGTCGGCGCCTAGACGCCCGCCAGCACCCGCACGTGCGCGGCCGCGCTCCGCGCGAGCGCGCCCAGGTTGTAGCCGCCTTCCAGGCAGCTCACGATGCGCCCCTGCGCGTGGCGCTTCGCCACGTCGACGAGGCGCGACGTGATCCATTCGTAGTCGGCTTCCACCAGCCCCATGCGGCCCAGGTCGTCGTCGCGGTGGGCGTCGAAGCCGGCCGACACGAAGATCATCTCGGGCCGGAACTTGTCCAGCAGCGGCAGCCACTGGTACTCGACGATCTCGCGCACCTCGGGTCCCTTGGTGTACGCCGGCACGGGCACGTTGAGCATGTTGTCGCCCGCGGGCACGTTGCCGCTGAACGGGTAGAGCTGGTCCTGGAAGAAGCTCACCATCAGCACGCGCTCGTCGCCGGCGATGATGTCCTCCGTGCCGTTGCCGTGGTGCACGTCGAAGTCGACGATGGCCACGCGCTCGAGGCCGCGCACGTCGAGCGCGTGGCGGGCCGCGATGACCACGTTGTTGTAGAAGCAGAAGCCCATCGCCGCGTCGCGCGTGGCGTGGTGGCCGGGCGGCCGGATGGCGCAGAAGGCGTTCTCGGCCCGGCCGTCGAGCACCAGGTCGGTGGCGGCCACCGCGGCGCCGGCGGCGCGCAGCGCGGCCTGGCGGGTGTAGGGGCAGGCCGAGGTGTCGGGGTCGACCGCGGCCGGCCGGCCGTCGGCGGCCACGCGCTCGAAGGTCTCGTCCAGCTCGCTGAGGTAGTTGCTCGCGTGGGCGTGGGCCAGGTCCTGGAACCGGGCGGGCGCCGCGTCGTCGTGGCGCACCAGGACGTCGGCCAGGCCGGTGGCCAGGAAGTGATCCTCGATCGCGGCCAGGCGCGCGGGCGATTCCGGATGGCCGGGGCCCATGTCGTGGCGGCGGCAGTCGGGGTGGCTGAAGAACGCGGTGGTCATGTTCATGCCTCCGCGCGTCCGGCCGTCGCGGCCGCTCGTCTCGAATCCTGGGTTCTCATCTTCGATCTCGCCCGCTCGCGCGTACGCGTTGTCTGCCGTTCGGATATCGTTGTCGCCATGACCTCATCGCTGCAAGCGCGTCTGACAAGGCTTCGAGCCCAGATTAGCACGATCATCGTCGGCAAGCCGGCCCAGATCGACGACTCCATCGCCTGCCTGCTGGCCGGCGGCCACCTGCTGATCGAGGACGTGCCGGGCGTCGGCAAGACCACGCTGGCGCACGTGCTGGCCGTCTCGCTGGGCCTGAGCTTCTCGCGGGTGCAGTTCACGGCCGACCTGATGCCCAGCGACCTGGTGGGCGTGAGCGTCTACGAGCGCACCAAGGAGGCCTTCGCCTTCCATCCCGGGCCGGTGTTCGCCCAGGTGCTGCTGGCCGACGAGATCAACCGTGCCGGCCCGAAGACGCAGAGCGCGCTGCTGGAGGCGATGGAGGAACAGCAGGTGAGCGTGGACGGCGAGACGCGTCCGCTGCCGCTGCCCTTCTTCGTGATCGCCACGCAGAACCCGGGCGACCAATTGGGCACCTACGCGCTGCCCGAGTCGCAGCTCGATCGCTTCCTCATGTGCATCACGCTGGGCTACCCCGACGCGAAGTCCGAGCGCGAGCTGCTCGCCGGCCAGGACCGGCGCGAGGCCGTGGCGAGGCTGGCGCCGGTGATGACGCCCGCCGAGCTCGTCGAGCTGATGGGCGCGGTGCGCCGGGTGCACGTCTCGGAGTCGCTGCTCGACTACCTGCAGGCGCTGATCGCGGCCACGCGCTCGGGCCACTGGTTCGGCGAGGGCCTGTCGCCGCGCGCGGGCATCGGCGTGCTGCGCCTGGCGCGCGCCCGCGCCCTGTTGGCCGGACGCGACTTCGTGAGCCCCGACGACCTGCAGGCCATCCTGCCGCAGGCCATCGCGCACCGGCTGATCCCGGTGCCCGGCGCGGGCCGCGGGCGGCGCGAGCAGGTGAGCGCCATGATCGAGTCCGTGGCGTTGCCATGACGTCCCGGTCGGCCCTCGCGCGGGCCGTGCGCAGGGCCGACCCAAGGAGGCCCGTGGTCCCCTCGGGGGACGGAGCGCCGTACCCGGCGCGGGAGGGGTCGTCATGACTGCGCGCCCGTCGATCTTCGACGCCCGCGGCCGCTGGCGCGCCTGGTGGGATTTGCGCCGCCAGCCGCGCGAGAGCCAGACGCTCACCCAGCGCAACATCTACATCGTGCCCTCGCGCGCCGGACTGGCGTTCTGCCTGACGCTGCTGCTGCTCCTGGTGGTGTCGATCAACTACCAGCTGAGCCTGGGCTTCGCCCTCACCTTCCTGCTGGCCGGCAGCGCGGCGGCGTCGATGCAGATGACCCACGGCAGCCTGCGCGGGCTCACGCTGCACCTCAAGCCGCTGGTGCCCGCGTTCGACGGCGAGGCCGCGGTGCTGGAGATGGTGGTCACCAACCCGGGCCGCAGCCGGCTGGGCCTGGGCTTCGGGCTGGACCTGGACGCGCGCCCGATCCCGCTGGCCTACGCCGAGATCGGCGCCGAGGGCCAGACGGTGGTGCACCTCAGCTGGCTCGCCCCGGGCCGCGGCCTGCATGGTCTGCCGCTGGTGCGCGTGGAGTCGCGCTATCCGTTCGGCCTGTTCCGCGCCTGGACGATCTGGCGGCCCGCGGGCCAGCAGTGGGTCTATCCGCGGCCGGAGTCGCCCACGCCGCCTTGGCCGCAGGCCGAGGCCGCGCAAGGCGACGACAGGCCCGCCGCGCGCACCGGCACGGGCACCGAGTTCGAGGGCGTGCGCGCGTACCGCCGCGGCGACACGCTGCGCCAGGTGGTCTGGAAGAAGGCCGCGCGCACCGGCGAGATGATCAGCCGCGAGACGGCCGGCGCGGTGCAGCGCGAGCTGCGCCTGCACTGGTCGCAGGCGCAGGGCCTGGAGCCCGAGGCGCGGCTGTCGCGCCTGGCCGCGTGGGTGGTCGCGGCCGACGCGGCCGGCCACAACTGGGGCCTCACGCTGCCCGGCGTGGAGCTGGAGCCGGCCAACGGCAGCGCGCAACGCCACGCGGCGCTGCAGGCGCTGGCGCAATGGTGAGGCCCGTGGCCGGCGCCTCCGCCCTGCCCTCGGCGTCCGGCCCGCGCTGGCGCGCGCCCTCGCGCGAGGCGCGCGACACGCTGTTCATGGTGGCGCTGATCGGCTGGACGATCGCGCCGCACCTGTTCCACCTGCCGCTGTGGGTGGCCGGGCTCGCCGGCGTGGTGCTGGCGTGGCGCGGCTGGCTCGCGTGGCGGCAGGCGCCGCTGCCCGGGCGCGGCGCCGTGCTGGCCCTGCTGGGCCTGGCCGCGGTGCTCACGTTCACGGCCGAGAAGACGCTCGTGAGCAAGGACGCCGGCGTCACGCTGCTGGTGGTGCTGATGGCGCTGAAGACGCTGGAGCTGCGCGCGCGCCGCGACGCCCTGGTGGTGTTCTTCCTCGGCTTCTTCCTGGTGCTCACCACCTTCCTGTATTCGCAGACCGTCCTCACGGCGCTGGGCACCGGCGTGTCGGTGTGGGGCTGGCTGACGGCGCTCACGCTGGCGCACATCCCCGCCGGCCGGCCCACCATCCGCCAGGCCGCCGGCCTGGCCGGGCGCGCCGCGCTGATCGGCACGCCGGTGATGGTGGCGCTGTTCGTGCTGTTCCCGCGCATCGGGCCGCTCTGGCCCTCGGCCAACAGCGCCGCCCGCACCGGGCTGTCCGACCACCTGCAGCTGGGCAGCGTGGCCGACCTGGCCAGCGACGACAGCATCGCGATGCGCGTGAAGTTCGACGGCCGCGCGCCCGATCCGTCGCGCCTGTATTTCCGCGGCCCGGTGCTGGTCGACACCGACGGCCACGACTGGCGCGCGCAGTCGCTGTCCGACGGCCGCTCGCGGCGCGCCATCGGCCCGCGCGGCCGCGGCATCGAGGAAGGCGGCCGCACGGTCGGCTACACGCTGGCGCTGGAGCCCACCGAGCTCACCTGGCTGCCGCTGCTGGAGCTGACGCCGCCGTCCGACACGGCCGCCGACGCCACCCACGGCGTGCAGGTGCTCGACGGCTCGGACGTGCGGCCGCTGGCCGACCTCGACCTGCAATGGCGCACGCGCCGCCCCATCAGCCAGCGCGTGCGCGTGCACGCCGTCGCCGGACTGGACGACCACCTGGTAGGCGCCACGCCCTCCGAACTGGACGAGAACCTGCGCCTGCCGCCGCAGCTGTTCCCGCGCACGCGCGCCTGGGCCCGGCAATGGCTGCTCGACCACCCGCCACCCGCGCGGTCGGGCGCGGCCGACAACCCCGACCCGGTCATCGAGAGCCTGTACCGCTACATCGGCACCGCCGGCTTCAGCTACACGCTGTCGCCCGGCGCGTACGAGCTCGACCCCGTGGACGAGTTCTGGCTCGATCGCAAGGTCGGCTTCTGCGAACACTTCGCCACCGCTTTCGTCGTGGTGCTGCGCGCGATGGGAATCCCGGCGCGCCTGGTCACGGGCTACCAGGGCGCCGACGCCCAGCCCGAGGACGGCTGGTACGTCGTGCGTCAGAGCAACGCCCACGCGTGGGTCGAGTACTGGAACCCGTCGCGCGGCTGGGTGCGCGCCGATCCCACCGCCGCCGTCGCGCCGGACCGCGTGCAGCGCGGCCAGGCGATCCGGCCCGCGCAGGGCATCGTGGGCAGCGCCATCAACTCGCTGAGTCCCGGCATGGTCGATCGTCTGCGCACCTGGCGCGAGACGCTGGACAACCGCTGGCAGGAATGGGTGCTGGGCTACAACCGCAACTCGCAGTTCGACCTGCTCAAGAAGGCCGGCTTCAGCTCGCCCGACGCCGATGACCTGGGCCACCTGCTGATCCTCGTCGTCAGTGCCGCCGCGGCCTTCGGCGCCGGCGCCGCCTGGTGGGACGCGCACCGCCGCACGCCGGGCCAGCGCGCGACGCGCCGCCTCGCCTCCGCGTTGCGCGCGCTGCAGGTCCACGGCGTGCGGGTGGCGGCGCACGAGTCGCCGGGCGTCGTCGCCGCGGCGCTGCGACGGCGCTTCGGCGCCGCGGCGCACGGCCTGGCGCGCCGGCTCGACGCAATGGAGCGCCAGCGCTACGGGCCGCCCGGCACGGCCGTCGACGCCGACTGGGCCGACGTCAAGGCCAGCGCCTGCGATTTGGTGGCTAAACTGGGTCGATGATCCTCGCGCACGCGTCTCGCCCGCCTTCGATTTCCTCTTCCCGTTCCCGCGCGGTCGCGGCGCTCCTGGGACTCGCGCTCGCGATCGCCGGCCCGGCCGCGCTCGCGCAGGACGCGGCGTCCGCGACCGCGCCGGCCGCGTCCGCCGCGTCCGCCGCGAAGCACGCCGCCAAGGCCAAGGCCGCCGCCAAGAAGAAGAAAAAGGCCAAGGCGATCGCCGCGCGCGACGACGACGCGCCCGACAGCTTCGTCTACGGGCGCCGCGACGATGTGCTCGCGTTCGCGGCGCAGGTCGCCGAGGACCGCGGCCTGGATCGCGCCTGGGTCGAGGACCAGCTCGCCAGGGCGCGCTACCAGCCCGCGGTGGCCAAGGCCATCATGCCGGGCCCGCCGGGCACCGCGAAGAACTGGGCCGCCTACCGCGCGCGCTTCATCGAGCCCAGGCGCCTGGCCGCCGGCGTGCAATGGTGGCAGGCCCACGCGGCGGCGCTGGACGAGGCGCAGCGGCGCTACGGCGTGCCGCCCGAGCTGGTGGCCGGCGTCGTCGGCGTGGAATCGTTCTATGGCCGCATGACCGGCAACTTCCGCGTGCTCGATTCGCTGGCCACCCTCGCCTTCGACTTCCCCACGGGCCGCTCCGACCGCAGCGCGTTCTACCGCAGCGAGCTGCGTGCCTACCTCGTGTGGTGCGCGCTGGAGGGCCGCGACGCCGACACCGCGCGCGGCTCGTTCGCCGGCGCCATCGGCTGGCCGCAGTTCATGCCCAGCAGCCTGCTGAGGTACGCCGTGGACTTCGACCACGACGGCCATGTCGACGTCTCGGCCGGCGGCGACGACGTGATCGGCAGCGTGGCCGGCTACCTGGCCATGTTCGGCTGGCAGCGCGACCAGCCGATCTACTTCCCCGTGCAGCCTCCGGCCGACCCCGAGGCGCGCGCGCGCCTGTTGGCCGCCGACATCGTCCCCACGTTCACGGCCGCGCAGCTGATCGAGGCCGGCGCGCAGCTGCCCGACGCGGCGCGCGACTACGCCGGCCCGCTGGCCTTCGTGGAGCTGCAGAACGGCGATGCGCCCGCCAGCTACGTGGCCGGCACCCGCAACTTCTACGTGGTGACGCGCTACAACTGGTCGGCCTACTACGCGATGGCGGTGGTCGACCTGGCCGCGGCGCTCAAGCGCGAGATGACGCTGGCGCCGGCGGCGCGCGCGCTCGCCAATTGAAGCTCAGGCAGGCAGCCAGGCACCTTCGACGCTGCGCCACGCGCACCCGTAGGTCTGCTCCAGGACCTGCGCGCTGAGGATCTCGTCGACCGGGCCGGCGCGCCAGCAGCCGTCGCCCAGCAGGGCCAGCACGTGCGTGGCGACGCGGGCGATCCAGCTCGGGTCGTGCGCGCTCGCCACCCAGGCCTGGCGGCCACCCTGCGCCGGCACGGCCTCGACCAGCCAGCGGCCCACCACCTGCTGGTGAGCCGGATCCTGGAACGACACCGGCTCGTCGAGCAGCATCAGCGCGGCGCCCTGCACCGCGCACTGCGCGAGCGCGACGCGCTGGCGTTCGCCGCCGGACAGCTGGTCTGCGCGGCGCGACGCCAGCGATCCGATGTCCAACGCAGTCATCAGTTCGGAAACCCGAAGCGCGGGAGAGCCGGCCACCTCGCTCAGCGCCAGCGTGCGCTCCACCGTCAGCGCGAAGCGATCCTGCGCCTGCTGCGGCATCAGCGCGCGCAGCGTGGCCGCGGTGCCCACGGGCCACTCGTTCTGGGAACGGCCCTGCCACAGCACCTCGCCCTCGCGCCCGGGCACGCCCAGGCCGGCCAGCGCCCGCAGCACCAGGCTCTTGCCGGCGCCGTTGCGGCCGATCACGCACCAGCGCTCGCCGGCTTTCACGCGCCAGTCCAGGCGCTCCACCAGCGCGCGCCCGGCGGCGCGGACGGTGAGCGCTCGGGTCTCGAGCAGCGGTGCGTCGTTCATTTGACGCCCCGTGCCAGGAACCAGATGAAGCACGGCGCGCCCAGCAGCGACATCACCGCGCCCACCGGCAGCTCCAGCGGCGCCACCACCATGCGCGCCAGCAGGTCGGCGGCCATCAGCAGCGCCGCGCCGGACAGCGCCGCGAGCACCGCCAGTTCGCGCGTGCGCAGCACGCCCGCGAGGCGCCAACCTTGCGCGACGACAAGGCCCACGAAGCCGATCGCACCCGCGGTCGCCACCGACAGACCCACTGCCAGCGAGGCCATCAGCAGCAGTTCCAGCCGCAAGCGGCGCACCGGCTCGCCCAGCAGCCACGCGGCATCCGCGCCCAGCATCAGGCGATCGACCGAGCGGCCGCGCACCCACAGCCAGGCCACGAACACCGCGGCGCCGACGAGATTCCAGAGGCTGGCGGCAGCGCCCGACAGGTCGCCCACCATCCAGAAGATCGCGCCGCGCAGGCGCTGGTCGGGCACCAGCACCAGCAGCAGCGTGGAGATGCTGCCGAAGATCGCCGCGAGCATCGCGCCCAGCAGGATCAGCCGCGGCGACGCGTCGTCGGCCACCGCCAGCGCCGGTCGCGCGAGCCACAGCAGCGCGAGCCCGGCCAGCAGCGCGCCGGCGGCCGCGCCCATCCACAACTGCACGCCCAGCAGCAACGCCACCAGCGCGCCCACCGAGGCGCCGGTGGAGTGCCCCAGCACGTACGGATCGGCCAGCGGATTGCGAAGCAGCACCTGCAGGCCCAGGCCCGCCAGCGCCAGCAGGCTGCCCACGCCGGCCGCCGCCGCCACGCGCGGGGCGCGCAGCGTGGCGATCAGCTGCCAGTCCAGGCCGCCCGAGCCGAGGCCCAGCGCGAGCACGGCCACCAGCGCCGTCGCGAGCGCCAGCAAGGCGATGCGAAGGAAGGCGGGGTCGCGCGGGCGGGCCGGGGCTGCGAAGACGGGCATCCCGCGAGTGTCGGTCATGACGCCTGCGCGCTCGCGGGATCGCCGTTCACCAGCTACCGCGCAGCGTGCCCAGCACTTCGCGCGGCGGCGCCGTAAAGCCGTAGACGACCGGTGCGGTCGAATTGGCCAGGTTGTTGACCTTGGCCCCGATCGTCCAGTTCGGCGACAGCGCGTGCTCGGCGCTCAGGCCCAGCGTCGTGCGGGCGCGGGACTTGATGTCGCCGAAGCTCACCGGGTCGTAGTCGTGGTGCGGACCCATGTACTGCACGTACGCGCCGGTCTCCCAGCCCATCACCGTCACGCGATAGTTCGCCGCGACCGCGGTGCGCGGGCGGCGCTGCAGCGGTACGCCGCCGTCGCCGCGCGCATTCTGGAACGTTGCGTCCAGGCCCAGCTTGCCGTAGCCGGTATCGCCGTCCACGGCGAGTTCGACGCCGCGGTTGGTGGCATGGTCGACGTTGTGGGCCGTGGGCGTGAAAGTGTCGGAACTGTAGGTGTAGTCGATGAGGTCGTGCTGGTGCTGCGAGAACCAGGTGGCGCGCGCCAGCCAGCCCGCGTGCGAGTAGTGCACGCCGAGCTCGATGTCGCGCGAGCGCTCGGGCTTGAGCTGCGTGGTCAGGCCTTGTCCGGCGCGCGACTCGATGGCGAAGAACGCCGGCGCGGAGAATCCAGTGGAGAACTGCCCCACCAGCTTCCAGTCCGGCGACAGGCGCCAGCCGAGCGCCAGCAAGCCGGTGGTGGCGGAGTCGAAGTCGCTCGGGTCGTCGCGGCGCACATTGGCCTGCACGTCGACGACGTCCGCGAAGCTGCCCACGTAGCCGACACGCACCGACCGCGTGGTGCGATCCAGGTTCACGTTGCCGCTGTAGTCCGGCTTCAACGCGGCGCCGCGATCGTCGCGGTCCTCGAAACCGAACTGGAGGCTGTGGTCCGCCGACAGCGTCCAGCCCAGATCGAAGCCCGCGACGTCGGAACGCGCGTTGCCGTGCGTGGTGCCGTTCGACATGTAGTTGAACTTGATCAGCGTGTCGGACAAGTTGACGTTCAGCACGAGCGACGAGCCGAGCGCATGGTGCGATTGCAGCGACTCGGTGTCGAGCGACGTGATCAGACGGTCGACCACCGTCGGACCGTTGTAGCCGTCGTAGTTGCTCGTGGTGTCGGAGTGCAGCACGCGCAGCTCGGTGCGCTGGTTCGGCGCCCAGGTCTTGCCGAGATGCAGGTTCTCGCCGCTCTGGTAGCCGCTGTCGCGATCGAGGTTGTTGCCCGGGTTCGTCGCCGGATTGGTGGCGTTGTAGCCATCGCTCACCTGGCCGGAAACGCCGCCGCCGATGTCGAACGCGTGGTCGGCGTCGCCGAAGCGGCGGCCGATCGAGACGTCCGCCAGCGCGCGCCCGCGGCTGCCGACCGTCACCGCGACGCTGGAGTGGTTGCCGCCTTTCGTGAAGATCTGGATCACGCCGCCGATCGCGCCCGAACCGTAGAGGCTGGACATGTTGCCGCGCACGATCTCCACGTGGTCGATCTGGCTCAACGGCAGCAGTTCCCACGGCGACGAATTCGCGTCGGCACGCGTGACGGGCGCGCCATCGACCAGCAACAGCACCTGGCCCGAGTTGGCGCCGCGCACGAACACGCTGGTCTGCGAGCCGAACGGCCCGCTCTGCGCGACGCTCATGCTGGTGAGCTGGGACAGCAACCCCGGCAGGTCGGTGGCCGGCGTGGTCTCGATGTCGTGGCGCGTGATGACCGTGGTGCTGGGCAGCGCATCGGGCAGCTTCTGCTCTACGCGGGCCGCGGTGATCACCACTTCCTGCGTGGGCGAATCGGAGGCGGCCTGGGCGAATGCGGCCTGGGCCGCGAACAACGGCAGCGTGACGGCCAGGGTGGAGACGGACAACGCCGCGACGCGACTGTTCACGGGCGCGGTCGACCCGGTGTGGCGAGACTTCATGGGAGTACTTCGATGCATCAAACGCGGCAGCCAGCGTCCCCGCAGGTGCCACAGAACGGCCGCACGCGCTCGCGCGCGCTCGACCCCGAGCAATTGGCCGGTATCCGGGCTGGCGAAGGGGTAGCGTGTCGAGGGCCTTCCCATGCCTTCTTGCGAAATGCACAGTGACCACGAGGAACGACAGCCGATGCCGAGCGCCTGGTGAGGCGACGGCATCCTCCGCGACCGTTGCGGGGGCAGCTCAGGTCGGGTCGGGGCTCCGTGACGAAGACGACCCTCCTGATTCCCGTTTGACTCGGACGGCACGACAGGCCATCCGGAGCACCAACTGAAGAGCGAATCGTACCATTCGACACTCTTTTCCGCGCCCCGGGCGAGGCCTGCGCGCAACGCCCGGCGCGTGCGCGGCCGCAGGCCTCGTTCAAGGGCCGGCGAGCGAACGGACGCGCGCCTCGCGCCCCTACAATGGGTCTTTGTCGCCCCAGCGTCCTCGCCCATGTCACGACTGCCGGATCTTGCCGAACGCATCGAACGACTCCTGCTGCGCCACGACGAGCAGAAGCGCACGAACACCTTGCTCGAGCAGCAGTTGCGCGCCGTCACTGACGAACGCGACAACCTGCGCTCGCGGCTGGCCGCGGCGCGCGCGCGCATCGACGCGCTGATCGACCGCCTGCCGGCCTCGGAAGGCGGTCATGCCGCCGACGACTCGAGCGCCGACACCAGCGACAGCCCGCGGAGCGTGCAGCCATGAAGCAAGTGGAAGTGACCATCCTGGGCCAGAGCTACCTGCTGGCCTGTCCCGAAGGCGGCGAGGCGCTGCTGCAGGCCGCCGTCGCCTCCGTCGACCGCGAGATGAGCGGCATCCGCGACGCCGGCAAGGTGAAGGCGCGCGAGCGCATCGCCGTGCTCGCCGCGCTCAACCTCGCCTACCGCCTGGCGGAAGCGCCGCGCGCGGCCGCGGCGGCCGCTGAATCGACCCCGCCCACGCAGCACGTGGCGCATGCCGAGGCCAGCGAGGCGCGCCGCGCCGCGGCCGCGCAGGTGGAGAGCCTGATCGCGCGGCTCGACACCGCGCTGAACGAAGACGGACGGCTGCTGTAACGCCTTTCGAAATCGCGTTCGTCAAGTGATTTTGTAGGCCCTATTCACATCTCTGATGCTGGCCTGCGCGCAGCGCCGACGCATAGAATGGATTCGTCCGTCGCGTTCGCGAGGGTTTTATATTTCCTTGAACCGATGCGCTTTGCGCTAGGGCTTGGAACATCGTCTGGTTGGTGTGATCGTCTCGCGTCAGATGAACCCGATTCCAGACTGACCTCGCCCACCTGAACACCCCTGGGTTCAGGAATGCGGCCCGAGGTTCGCGGCGGACACCCTTATCCCCTGATCCAGCACATGCCCGCTTACTGGCTGATGAAAAGCGAGCCCGACGAGTGCTCGATCTCCGACGTTGCCAACGCCCCCGGCCATCGCGTGCCGTGGATCGGCGTGCGCAACTACCAGGCGCGCAACTTCATGCGCGACCAGATGCGCGTCGGTGACGGCGTGCTTTTTTACCACTCGAGCTGCGCCGAACCCGGCGTGGCCGGCATCGCGGAAGTGGCCAGCGCGGCCTACGACGACGCGTCGCAGTTCGACGCGAAGAGTCCCTACTTCGACGCCAAGTCCGATCCGGCCAAGCCGCGCTGGCAGCACGTGGACGTGAAGCACCTGGCCACCACGCCGCTGCTGCCGCTCAAGGAGATGCGCACGCGTCCCGAGCTCGCCTCGATGGTGCTGCTCAAGCCGGGCAGCCGGTTGTCCATCACGCCCGTCACGCGCGAGGAATGGGACGCCGTGATCACGGCGCTGGTCGAACACGGCGCGAAGCCATCCATCACCAAGCTGGTCGCGGCTTGAAGCGCGTCGACGTCGTCGTGATCGGCGCCGGCGCGGCCGGCCTGTTCTGCGCGGCGCAGGCCGGGCAGCGTGGCGCGCGCGTGCTGCTCGTCGACCATGCCGAGAAGGTGGCCGAGAAGATCCGCATCTCGGGCGGCGGCCGCTGCAACTTCACCAATCGCGACGCGACGCCGGCGCAGTTCCACTCGCGCAATCCGCACTTCTGCCGCTCGGCGCTCGCGCGCTACACCGCGCAGGACTTCATCGCGCTGGTGCAGCGCCACCGCATCCCGTTCCACGAGAAGCACCGCGGACAGCTGTTCTGCGACGAGTCCAGCCAGGACATCATCGACCTGCTCCTGCGCGAGTGCGACGGCGGTCTCGTGGAGCGCTGGCAACCGTGCGCGGTCACGGCCGTGCGTCACCGCGCGGACGTGGGCGCGACCGGCGCGCGCTTCGAGGTCGACACCGCACGTGGCCCGGTCGAGGCGCGCAGCGTGGTCGTCGCCACCGGCGGCCTGCCGGTGCCCAAGATCGGCGCCACCGACTTCGGGCTGCGGCTGGCCAGGCAGTTCGGCCACGCCATCGTGGAGCCGCGGCCGGCGCTGGTGCCGCTGGTGTTCGACGCCGCCACGTGGGCGCCGTTCGTCGATCTGTCGGGCGTGTCGCTGGAGGTGGAGATCTCAGCCGGCACGGGCAGGCAGCGCGCGCGCTTCGTGGAGGACCTGTTGTTCACGCACCGCGGCCTCAGCGGCCCGGCCGTGCTGCAGGCGTCCAGCTACTGGCAGCCCGGCGAGACGCTGGAGATCGCGTTCGCGCCCGGCACCGACTGGCCCGAGACGCTGCAGCGCGCCAAGGCCACGTCGCGCCGCCAGCTCGGCAACGAGCTGGCTACCCACCTGCCCCAGCGGCTGGCGCAGGCCTGGCTGGCGCGCGGCGGCCTGTCCGAGGGACGCCCGATGCCCGAGGTGGCCGACAAGCCGCTGCGCCAGCTGGCGGAGTCGCTGTCGGCCTGGCACGTGGCGCCCACCGGCACCGAGGGCTGGAAGAAGGCCGAGGTGATGGCCGGCGGCGTCGACACCCGCGAGATCGACTCCCGCACCATGGAGAGCAAGCGCGCGCCGGGGCTGCACTTCATCGGCGAGGTGATGGACGTCACGGGCTGGCTGGGTGGCTACAACTTCCAGTGGGCCTGGGCCAGCGGCTACGCCTGCGCGGAGGCCCTGGCGGCCGATCGGGCCCACGAGTCCGAAACGGCGGCCTGAGAGGCGCCGTTCCTTCCGCTGCCGAGACCGCCCGAAGCGCCGCTCCGCAGAATATGTGGCGCGAGCCAGTATTTCGGGGTAGAATCCTAGGCTTTGCTGGCAAACCGCGTGTCGATCTTTGTCCAACTTCTAGAAGCCGAGGCGCTTTCCTCATCACGAGGAGCGAGTGCAGCGGGTCTGGACAAGGACTCCGAGCGCAATATTTCTCCCGAAGGATTCTTCGAAAAATGACGACCATCCGTGTCAAGGAAAACGAGCCGTTCGACGTGGCCCTTCGCCGCTTCAAGCGCACCATCGAAAAGCTGGGTCTTCTGACCGAACTGCGCGCCCGCGAGTTCTACGAGAAGCCCACTGCCGAGCGCAAGCGCAAGAAGGCCGCGGCCGTCAAGCGCCACTACAAGCGCGTTCGCAGCATGCAGCTGCCCAAGAAGCTCTACTAAGAGTTTCGCGGAGCTCTCGAGCTCGTTTCCTGCGGGTCGGCGCGCAAGCGCAGGCACCGGAGCAGAAAGCCCGTGCGGGACGCCGCAGCGGGCTTTTTTCATTTCCGAAGCGATTACAGTGTTTTCAAGAACAGATCAGAAAGTCCAACCATGACGCTCAAGCAACGAATCTCCGACGACATGAAGACCGCCATGCGCGCCAAGGAAGCCGATCGCCTGCTCGCGATCCGCAACCTGATGGCCGCGATGAAGCAGCGCGAGGTGGACGAGCGCGTGGAGCTGGACGACGCGGCCATCGTGGCGATCGTCGACAAGCTCGTGAAGCAGCGCAAGGACTCGATCGAAGCGTTCACCAAGGCCGCCCGCACCGACCTGGTCGACAAGGAGACCGCTGAACTCAACGTGCTGCTGGGCTACCTGCCCGAGCGCCTGGACGCCGCCGCGATCGCCGCCGAGGTGAACGCCATCGTGGCCGAGCTCGGCGCCGCCGGCCCGGGCGACATGGGCAAGGTCATGGCCGCCGTGAAGGCCAAGCTGGCCGGCAAGGCCGACATGGGCCAGGTCTCCGCCGCGGTCAAGGCCGCGCTGAGCAAGTAACCGACTCGAGGAAGCATCGCCATGGAAACCACCCTCCCCCTGCGCCAGATCGCCGACGACGTGTTCGTGGCCCCGCAGCTCGATGCCGCCGCCATGGCCGAGCTCGCGCGCCTGGGCTTCAAGAGCGTCGTCAACAACCGCCCCGATTTCGAGCACGGCCCCGACCAGCCGGCCTCCGCCCAGGTCGAGGCCGCGGCGATCGCCGCCGGGCTGCAGTACCGCCATCTGCCGGTGGCCGGCGGCTACCAGTCGCCCGAGGAAGTGGCCGCGTTCCGCGCGCTGCTGGCCGAGCTGCCGCATCCGCTGCTGGCGTTCTGCCGCTCGGGCGCGCGCTCGACGCGGCTGTACCAGTTGGCGCAGGGCTGACCTTCTCCGGCGCTTCACGCGTGGTTGACACGATGCAACGGTCAACTTACATGTCAGGTCGACAATAAGGCGCGGCAGATGCCGTCCAACCGACTCGACACGACCATGCGCAAGTCCCTTCTCGCAGCCACCTTCGTCCTGCTCGCCGGAGCGACCGCCGGCGCGCTGGCCCAGGATCACGACCACGATCGCGGCGGCCCGCCGGCGGCCAAGGGCGGCCCCGGTCCGGCCCGCGGCGGCCCCGGCCCGGCCTGGAGCGGAGGCCGCGCCCGCGGTGTCGAGTTCGACGGCCGCTACGGCCACAACCACTACTACCCCTCGCGCGGCTTCGTCTACGGCACGCTGCCGCTCGGCGCGGTGAGCGTGGGCTACGGCCGCGGCAACTATTTCTTCCACGGCGGCGTATGGTATCGACCATACAGCGGCCGCTATATCGTCGTGCAGCCGCCGCTGGGCATCTACTTGCCGGTGCTGCCGCCCGACTACGCCACCGTCTGGGTGGGCGGCGTGCCCTACTATTACGCCGACGGCGTGTACTACAACGTGGCGCCCGGACGCGGCTACGTGGTGGTCTCGGCGCCGCCGGGCGTCGACCCGACGATGACGACGCCGCCGCCCGCGCCGCCGCCGGCCGCGCCCGATCCGATCTTCTATCCACGCAACAACCAGAGCGTCGAGCAGACCGAGGCCGATCGCCGCGACTGCAACGCGTGGGCGACGTCGCAGCCGAATGCCATGGCCGACGCGAAGGTGTTCCAGCGCGCCACCGAGGCCTGCATGGACGGCCGCGGCTACACCGTGCGCTGAAAGACGGAACGGGCGCGACGGCGGTGTTCCCCGCCATCGCGCCCGTTCTCGTCACGCCATGCCGCCGCGCGCTCGTGCGGCGGCGGCATGCGCGCAAGGCGGCCGGTGGCCGCCTTCAGATCAACGCCAGCCGCGGTGCCAACCGTACTGCGGATGGTGCCAGCCCCAGCCATAAGTGGCATGGTATTGCCAGGCCCAGCCGGGACCCGGCGCCACGTAGGTGGGCGCCACGTAGACGACGCCCGCCGGTGCCACGTAGCCGCCGGCATCGCCGTAATACGGACGGGCCGGCGCGACGATGCAGCCGGTCATGGAGGCCAGCGCGACGCTGGCGACGGCGAGTGCAAGAACGTTTCTCATGATCATTCCTTGTGGACCTGTTGAGTCTCTGGGGATGTGCAGGCAAATCGCGCACCCTGTGCCTCGACAACGGCCGCATTGGCACGAACGTTGACGCCGAAAGCCGCCCACGGTCGAGCATTCAGCCCGTCTTTACCTGCCCTACCTATGACGAGCTCATCCGCGGTTTACGCGGCTTTGCAATCCGGAAACCCGATGCTTGTCATCGACCGATGACAACTGGCGTTGAATGAGGCAGGCGGCACTGATGCAGCCTTTCAGGAGACCCGGATGAATTCGAATCGAAAGCTCGTGCGCTGGGGCGCGCTGGCCTTGCTCGTGACGCTGATGAGCGGTTGCTGCATCGCACCGTGGGGCGGCCGCTACTACGGCGGCGGCCACTACTACCAGGGTGACGGTGACGGCTATCGGGGCGGCGGCGACCATGGTGGCGGCTGGCGCCATTGAGGCCTTCGTGACGCGCCGCCCTGCGCCAGCACGGCGGCACGTGAAACGAAGAAGGCCGCGCGATGCGGCCTTCCGTCGTCGGGCGCGGGGCGCGTCAGTGCAGGTTGCGTCCGCGGCCCTTGGCGCCGCCCGGCGGCGCAGCCGCGGTCTTCGCATCGACGTTGCGCAGGATGTCCTTGCCGCTGATGCCGGCGAACAGCGCGGCAGCGCGCACCTTGATCTCGAGCAGCTCGCTCGCGCTCACCGAGTACTGGCCGGTGACCTTGTTGACGTCGACCTTGAACTCGACGTCCTTGCCGTTGTTCGACAGCGTGCCGACGGTGAACTCGTAGTCGTCGCTGTCGGCCGGCAGTCCGCGGCCCGCGAGGTCGTAGTCCTCGTACTCGATCCGATGGATTTCCCCGCTGGCCAGGTCGAGCAGGCCGGTCGAGTCGATGATGTCCTCGCTCAGTTCATCGGAAATCTTGATCGGTACCTTCAGGTCCACGGGCTTACCTCGTCTTGTTCTTGAAAATTCGATTTTCTCATGCGCGACGGCAACGCGCCCGAACCCGCCTCGCCAGTGTGGGACTCACGCGTCGTCCCGCGCGGTGGCGCGCAGCAGCCGAAAGCGGTTCAGGAACCCGCGACCTTCATCGGCGACAGCAGCACCGAGCCCACCGTCTTCGCGCCGTAGTTGTAGGTGTCGGCGCCGATCGCCTGGATGCCCATCAGCATCGTGCGCAGGTGGCCGGCGATGGTCACCTCCTCCACCGGATGCACGATGCGGCCGTTCTCCACCCAGAAGCCCGCCGCGCCGCGCGAGTAGTCGCCGGTGACGTAGTTGACGCCCTGCCCCATCAGCTCGATGACGAACAGGCCGCGGTCGAGCTTGCGCAGCATCGCGGGCAGGTCGTCGCCCGGCTGCGTGCGGCGGTGCGTCATGCGCAGGTTCTGCGAGCCGCCGGCGTGGCCGGTGGTCTTCATGCCCAGCTTGCGCGCGGAGTAGCTGGAGAGGAAATAGCCCTGCACCTCGCCGGCGTCGACCACGTCGCGCGCCTTGGTGCGCACGCCTTCGTCGTCGAACGGCGCGCTGCCCTTGCCCTTGGGCTCGTGCGGGAACTCGAAGATGTCGATGTCCTTGGGGAACACGGCGGTGCCCAGGCTGTCCTGCAGGAAGCTCGCCTTGCGGTACAGCGCGCCGCCGCTGACGCCCTGCACGAACGCGCCCAGCAGGCCCGCCGCGAGGCTGGACTCGAACAGGATCGGCACCTCGCAGGTGGCCACCTTGCGCGACTTCAGCCGCGACAGCGCGCGCTCGGCGGCGTAGCGTCCGACGGCCTCGGGCGCCGACATGTCCTGCGCGCTGCGCATCGAGGTGTACCAGTGGTCGCGCTGCATGCCGCCGCCCTTGCCGGCGATCGGCGCCACCGACAGCGAATGGCGCGAGCTGGCGTAGCCGCCGCGAAAGCCGCGGCTGTTGCCCGTCCAGAAGTGCGACTGCTGCGCCGACACGCCGGCGCCCTCGGAATTGGTGATGCGGCGGTCGGTGGCGAAGGCCGCGTCCTCGCAGCGCTTGGCCAGCGCGGTGGCCTGCGCCACGTCGACGTCCCAGGGATGGAACAGGTCGAGATCCATGCCCGCCTCGGCCGGTGTGGCCAGGTCCTCGGCGTCGGGCAGGCCCGCGGCCGGGTCTTCCGCGGTGAAGCGCGCGATGTCGTAGGCCGCGCGAACCGTCTGCTCCAGCGCCTTGGTGGAAAAGTCCGACGTGCTCGCGTTGCCGCGGCGCTGGCCGATGTAGACCGCCACGCCCACCGACTTGTCGCGGTTGCGCTCGACGTTCTCGACCTCGCCCTTGCGCACCGACACCGACAGGCCGCTGCCCTCGGACACCTCGGCCGCCGCGTCGGTGGCGCCGGTCGCCTTGGCGATCTTCAGGACGTCTTCGATGATCTGCTGGAATTGCGCCGGTTCGAAGGCAAAACCCCGGTTTTTCGTGACGGCCATCGGCATTCCTTGCTTTGTGTTTGTAGGGGCGGCCCCGCCCAGGCTGGCGAGCCGCGTCAATTGCAGGACAATCTGGGCCATCATAGCGATCCCAGAGAGTCCGTCGAACCATGCCCCGTGAGCCCAAGCACGCCTCCAACCGCCAGGTGCCGGAGATCGATGCCGACATGGCCGACATGCCCGTCAGCAAGCGCCAGGCCGCCATCGACGGCATCACGCCCAGCCGCAACGAGCTCAAGCAGCAGATGCAGGACCTGCAGGAACTCGGCGAGGCCGTGGCCGCGCTGCCGCCTGATCGCCTGGACAAGCTCAAGATCGACGAGCGCCTTCGCGACGCGATCGACGAGCTGCGCCGCACCCGCTCCTTCGAGGGCAAGCGGCGCCAGGTGCAGTACATCGGCAAGCTGATGAAGCACGAGAATCCCGAGCCGCTGCGCGAGGCCGTCGCCTCGTACCGCGTCGGCAGCGCCACCGACACGCTGGCCCTGCACCAGTCCGAATACTGGCGCGACCAGTTGCTGGCCGCCGACGACGCGCTGGCCAACTGGGTCAAGGAATACCCGGCCACCGACATCCAGCAGCTGCGCAGCCTCGTGCGCGCCGCGCGCAAGGAGAGGCTGGAGCCCGGGGAGCGCCACGGCCGCGCGTACCGCGACCTGTTCAAGCTGGTCAAGGAACAGCTGCAGGCCGGGTCCGAAGGCGACGGCGACGCGGCCGAAGACGATCCGTCGCACGATGACTGAGGCCGCCGGCATGGCGCTGGAGCCGGTGCGCATCGGGCTCGTCTCGATCAGCGATCGTGCATCCGCGGGCGTCTACGAGGACAAGGGCCTGCCCGCGCTGCGCGACTGGCTCGCCCGCGCCGTGCGCAACCCGGTGGCGTACGAGGAGCGGCTGATCGCCGACGACGCGCCCACGATCAGCGCCACGCTGCGCGCGTTGGTGGACGAGGCCCGCTGCGACCTCGTCCTCACCACCGGCGGCACCGGCCCCGCGCCGCGCGACGTCACGCCCGAGGCCACGCTGGCCGTGGCCGACCGCGAGATGCCCGGCTTCGGCGAGCAGATGCGCCAGATCAGCCTGCGCTTCGTGCCCACCGCCATCCTCTCGCGCCAGGTGGGCGTCATCCGTGGCCGCGCGCTCATCCTCAACCTGCCCGGCCAACCGAAGGCCATCGCCGAGACGCTGCAGGGCCTGCCCGATCTCGCACCGCCGGTGCCCGGCATCTTCGCGGCCGTGCCGTACTGCATCGACCTGATCGGCGGCCCGTACATCGAGACCGATCCCGCCCAGTGCAAGGCCTTCCGTCCCAAGTCGGCACGACGCGCGCCCTCCGGCGCCGCGTGACCGCCCTTCGCCCTTCCTGCCTCCGGTGCCCATGCCGCTGACGTCCCGTCGCTCGAACCCGCATCACCAAGTGCTCGCGTCCCTGTGCGCTGCCGCCCTGCTGCCCGCAGCGGTCGCGGCGCCGGCCGCCCCGGCCCCTGCGGCGTCGCAGCCGCTGCTGGTGCCCTACACGGTCACGCCGCACGACACCCTGATCGGCCTGAACCGCACGCTCTTCGCGGTGCCCGGCGCGTGGAAGGAAGTCTCGCGCATCAACCACCTGCCCGACTCGAACCGCATCAAGCCGGGCCAGGTGCTGATGGTGCCGGGCGACTACCTGCACAACAAGGTCGTGCCGGCGCGGCTGGTGAGCGCGTTCGGCGACGTGCGCATCGGCGACAAGCCGGCGGCCAGCGGCGCACTGCTGAACGTCGGCGACTCGATCCGCACCGGCGAGGCCAGCACGGCCGTCGTGCAGCTGGCCGACGGCTCGCACGTGAAGCTCGCGCCGGACACCGAAGGCCGGCTCGACGAGCAACGCCGCTTCCAGGTGAAGGCCACGGCCGCCGCCATCGACGAGGGCCTGGTGGCCGCGTCGTTGCGCCTGATCGGCGGCAGCGTGGAGGTGTTCGCCAGCAAGGTGCTGCGCGCCCGCCCGCTGGAGGTGAGCACGCCCACGGCCGTCATCGGCGTGCGCGGCACCGTGTACCGCGTGCGCAACAACGTCACGCCGGCCACCGGCGGCGCCGCCGCGGTCGACGCCTCGGCCACCGAGGTGCTGGAAGGCAAGGTGCACGCGCAGGTCGGCTCCGCCGCCACCCAGGCGGTCGACGTGCCGGCCAACTTCGGCGCGCCGCTGGAGGCCGGCAGAAAGCCCGTCGTGCTGCCGTTGCCGCCCGCGCCCGACCTCGCCGGCGTGCCCGCGCTGTTCGACCAGCTGCCCATCAGGGTGCACCTGGCCGGCGACTGGCCGCTGCGCGTGCAGCTCGCCAACGACGCCGCGTTCGACCACATCTCGCTGGACCTGCGCGTGGCGGCCGGCGACGACATCCGCATCCCCCAACTGGCCGACGGCGACTGGCACCTGCGCGTGCGCCGCATCAGCCCCGAAGGCCTCGAGGGCCTGGATGCCGTGCGCGACTTCCGGCTGCGCGCGCGGCCCGAGTCGCCCTTCCTGCTGGATCCGCCGGCCAACGCCAAGCGCCCGGTGGGCGACGTGCCGCTGCGCTGGACCCACAACCCCGACGCCGCCACCTACATCCTCGAGGTGGCCCGCGACGCGCAGTTCACGCAGATCGCGCTGGCCGACGAGCAGGTGCGCGGCGAACAGGTGGTGTTCCATCCGGTGGACACCGACTACGGCGCCGCCGACGGCGTCTACTGGTGGCACGTGGTGAGCGTCAACGCCGAGGGCCGGCGCGGCGCCTGGAGCGACACGCAGGCGCTCATCCTGCGCCCGACGCCGCGCGCCCCGCTGGGCCGGCTGAGCCCCGACGGCGCGGCCATCGAGCTCGCCTGGGGCGGCCGCCCCGAGGATCGCGTCGAGGTGGAACTGGCGGCCGATCCCGACTACCAGCAGATCGTCGCCCGCGGCGATTTCGGCGCGCCGAAAGGCCGCCTGGGCCGGCCCGCCACCGGCACCTACTGGGCCCACTACCGCTTCGTGGAGCCCGACGGCTTCAAGACGGCCTGGAGCGGCTCGGTGAAGATCGAGGTCGACAGCAACTGGCACCAGGCGCTGCGCGCGCTGCTGCCGCAAGCGCTGGTGAAGTAGCGCCCGCGCGCTCTACTTCACCAGCCGGCTCAGGCCTTCGGCGTCGAAGTTCTCGGCGGTCTGCGCGTCGGTGGGCACGCAGTCGCGCGCCTGCAGCACGCCCTCGTCGAGCACGCGCTCGATCGCGTTCCACAGCAGCGCGATCTGGTGCTCGTGCGCGGAGGCGTTGTCGATCAGGCCCTTCATCGCCAGCGCCACCGGGTCGTCGCCCTGCGTGACGCCGTAGGCCGAGAAGCCCAGGCGCGCGGCCGTGGCCTCGCGCGCGGCGTCGGTCTCGGCCGCGATGATGCGGGCCGGATTGCCGACCGCCGTCGCGCCCGCGGGCACGGGGCGCGTGACGACCGCGCCCGAGCCCACGCGCGCGCCCGCGCCCACGATGAAGCCGCCCAGCACGCTGGCGTTGGCGCCGATGATCACGCCGGCCTCCAGCGTGGGATGGCGCTTGGCGCCCTTGACGAGCGAGGTGCCACCGAGCGTGACGCCCTGGTAGATCGTGCAGTCGTCGTGGATCTCGGCCATCTCGCCGATGACGACGCCCATGCCGTGGTCGATGAACACGCGCCGGCCGATGGTGGCGCCCGGGTGGATCTCGATGCCCGTGAAGAAGCGTCCCAGGTGCGACAGGAAGCGGCCGGCCACGTGCATGCCGTGCGACCAGAACCACTTGGCGCGGCGATGCCAGATCAGCGCGTGCAGCCCCGGGTAACAGAGCAGCACCTCCAGGCGCGAGCGCGCGGCGGGGTCGCGCTCGAGGATGCAGGTGATGTCTTCGCGCAGGCGATCGAACATGGGGCGGACAGTGACGGACGGAACAGGAAGTGTATCGGCAGCCTTCCGGCCTGCCGGGCGGTGCGGGCTTAGGGCCGCGGGCCGCGGATCTTCTGGACCTGGCGCGCGATGCCGCGCAGGATGTGCACCTCCTCGGTGGTGACCTGCGCGCGGTTGACGAGCTGGTGCAGCCGCGCCATGAGCTTGCGCGGCACGGCCGGGTCGAGGAAGTCGATCTGCACCAGCATCTCGCGCCAGTGCCCCAGCAGGCCGGCCACGGCGGCGGCGTCGGCTTGCTCGGGCGTGCGCGTGCGCTCCACCACCGGGAACCCGCCGAGCGCCTGGCGCCAGTCGTAGGACAGCAGTTGCACCGCCTGGGCCAGGTTCAGCGAGCCGTACTCGGGCTGCGTGGGGATGCTGATGCACAGGTGGCAGGCGTGCACGTGCTCGTTGGACAGTCCGAAGCGCTCGCCGCCGAACACGAAGGCCACGCGGTGGCCGGAGCGCGCGAGCTCGGCGAACGCGTCGCGCGGCGCGCGCGTGGGCGGCCCGAAGTCGCGCGGCGTCATCGCGGTGGCGCAGGCGAAGGTGGTTCCGGCCAGCGCCTCGTCCAGCGTCGCAACGATGCGGGCGCGCTCGAGGATGTCGGTGGCGCCGGAGGCCATGGCGATCGCGTCGGGCTGCGCCAGCACGTCGGCGTAGCGCGGCGTCACCAGCACCAGGTCGCAAAAGCCCATCACCTTCATCGCGCGGGCGGTGGCGCCGACGTTGCCGGGATGGCTGGTGTCGACCAGGATGAATCGCGTGGAATCTGTCAAGAACTGCACCGGCTGGCGAGGTCGCCGGGACGGCGCACATGGACTTCGCGGCACCGGCCCGGATAGAATGGGGGTTCCCCGCATTGTCGCGCCTGCCGCCGTTCCCGGCCGCCGCCCGGCATTGCCCCCGCTCTTTCGTCGCTGTCGCCCTGTTCCCTGCCCTTGCTGGCGCTCCGCGTGGAGCGCCGCAGCCTTCTCCATTGGAAAGCCCATGTCCCAGTCCCTGCACCCGATGCTCAACATTGCCGTCAAGGCGGCGCGCGCTGCGGGGTCGGTCATCAACCGGGCCTCGCTGGACATCGACAAGGTGCAGGTCGAAAGCAAGGGCGTGAACGACTTCGTCACCGAGGTCGACAAGCACGCGGAAGCGGTCATCGTCGACACCCTCCTGGCCGCCTACCCCGGCCACGGCATCCTGGCCGAGGAATCGGGCCGCGAACTGGGCGCCAAGGACAGCGAGTTCCTGTGGATCATCGATCCGCTGGACGGCACCACCAACTTCATCCACGGCTTCCCGGTCTACGCCGTGTCGATCGCGCTCGCTTGGCGCGGCGTGGTGCAGCAGGCCGTGGTCTACGACCCGAACCGCAACGATCTCTTCTACGCCTCGCGCGGCCGCGGCGCCTACCTCAACGACCGCCGACTGCGCGTGTCCAAGCGCCTGCGCCTGGCCGACTCGCTGATCGGCACCGGCTTCCCCTTCCGCAAGGGCGACAACTTCAAGCGCTACATGAAGATGTTCGAGGAGATCTCGCAGCAGTGCGCCGGCCTGCGCCGCCCGGGCGCCGCGTCGCTGGATCTCTGCTACGTCGCAGCCGGCTACTACGACGGCTTCTTCGAGACCGGACTCAGTCCCTGGGACATCGCGGCGGCCTCGCTGATCATCACCGAGGCCGGCGGCCTCATCGGAAACTTCAGCGGCGAGGCCGACTTCCTGTACCAGCGCGAGGTCGTCGCCGGCAACCCGAAGGTCTACGGCCAGCTCGTCAACATCCTCACGCCGTACACCCGCGTGATCAAGGAAGACGACGCGAGGCCGGGCGCCGGCGACGCCTCGGCACCCGCCGCGGACGCCACCGACGCCTTCGTGGCCGCCAACACCGAGGCCGCCCCGGCCGGGCCCAAGCCGCGCAAGGCCATCAAGGTCAGCGGGCCGCGCACGCCGCGCAATCGGCTCTGAGGCCGGTTGCGTGGCCGCCCTGGTTGTAGTAACGTTGCTACCAACTCCCGGGGAGCCGCCATGTCACCGCCCAAGCACTACTCCACGTTCACCGCTCGCGAGTTCAACCAGGACGCCGGCGGCGCCAAGCGCGCCGCCGAAAAGGGTCCGGTCTACATCACCGACCGCGGCCGTCCGGCGCACGTGCTGCTGAGCATCGACGAATACCGGCGGCTGACCGAGCCCGCCCCCAGCATCGTCGACCTCATCGCGATGCCGGCCGATTCGGACATCGACTTCGAACCGGTTCGCGCCCGCATCGAACCGCGTCCGGCCGACTTCAGCTGATGTACGTTCTCGATACGAACGTCGTCTCCGAACTGCGAAAGGCTGCCCGCGGCAATGCCGATGCGCGCGTCGTCGCCTGGGCGGCGTCGGTATCGCCCGCCGCCCTCTTCCTGTCCGTGGTGACGCTGATGGAGATCGAACAAGGCATCCTGCAGCTCGAGCGTCGCGACCTGCGCCAGGGCACACTCGTCCGGCACTGGTTCGTGCGCCAGGTCCAGCCGGCATTCGCGGGGCGCGTGCTGCCGATCGACGACACGGTGGCGCTGCGCTGCGCGCGGCTGCACGTGCCCGATCCGCGCCAGGAACGCGACGCGCTGATCGCCGCCACGGCGCTGGTGCACGGAATGACCGTCGTCACGCGCAACACCGCCGATTTCGCGTCCACCGGCGTGCCCCTGCTCGATCCCTGGGCCTGACGGGCGGGGCGGCACGCGATAATCCGCGTCCTGCCGCGCGGCCCGCGTGCGCCCTTCCCCCGAAGCCCCGTCGTCGATGACTGCCGAAACTCCCGTGAACCCGATGGACCTCGCCGGCCACACGCCGATGATGGCGCAGTACTTCGGACTGAAGGCCGACCACCCCGACACGCTCCTGTTCTATCGCATGGGCGACTTCTACGAGGTGTTCTACGACGACGCCCGCAAGGCCAACCGCCTGCTGGACATCACGCTGACCACCCGCGGCGCGTCCGCCGGCCAGCCGGTGGTGATGGCCGGCGTGCCGGTGCACGCGCTGGAGTCCTACCTCGCGCGCCTGGTCAAGCTGGGCGAGGCCGTGGCCATCGCCGAGCAGGTGGGCGAGGTCGGCGCGACGAAGGGGCCGGTCGAGCGCAAGGTCGTGCGCGTCGTCACGCCGGGCACGGTCACCGACTCCGAGCTGCTGTCCGATCGCCAGGACACGGTGCTGCTGGCCGTGTTCGCCAGCCGCGCCCGCGTGGGCCTCGCGTGGCTGGCGCTGGCCGAGGGCCGGCTGGGCCTGGGCGAGTGCGCCGAGGCCGAACTCCCGTCGTGGCTGGCGCGGCTGGCGCCGGCGGAGATCCTCGTGTCGACCGAAGGCGCGCCGACGGCCGTGCGCCAGGGCGCGGTGTCGGTGGTCAACCGTCCCGCGTGGCAGTTCGACGCCGAGCTGGGCCTGCGCAAGCTGTGCGAGCTGCTGGGCGTGTCCACGCTGGCCGGCTTCAACGCGCAGGAGCTGCCGCGCGCGCACGCCGCCGCGGCCGCGCTGATCAGCTACGCCGAGCACACCTCGGGGGGTGCCCGGCACGCGCTGGGACACGTGAAGTCGCTGGGCGTGGAGAAGGCCAGCGACCTGCTGGAGCTGCCGCCGGCGACGCTGCGCAACCTCGAGCTGACGCAGACGCTGCGCGGCGAGGCGGCACCCACGCTGCTGTCGCTGCTGGACACCTGCCGCACCGGCATGGGCAGCCGCCAGCTGCGGCTGTGGCTCACGCACCCGCTGCGCGAGCGCAAGGAGGCGCTGGAGCGCCACGCCGCCATAGCCGTGCTGATGGCGCACGGCCCCGAGCCGCTGCGCCAGGCGCTGCGCGGCGTCAGCGACGTGCAGCGCATCGTCGCGCGCATCGCGCTGCGCCAGGTGCGCCCGCGCGAGCTCGCGGGCCTGCGCGACACGCTCGCGCTGCTACCGCAGCTGGTGGCCTGCCTGCCGCCCGACCACTGCCGCCTGCCGGCCGCGGGCGAGGACGTCGAGCCGCTGCTGGACGACGAGCCCGTCAGCGCCCTGCTGCTGCGCCTGCACGCGGCGCTGCACCCCGATCCGCGCATCGCGGCGCACCTGGCCGCGACGATCGCCGCCGAGCCCGCGGTGCTGCTGCGCGACGGCGGCGTGATCGCCTCCGGCTTCGACCCCGAGCTCGACGAGCTGCGCGCCATCGCCACCAACTGCGACGACTTCCTGGTGGCGTTGGAGGCGCGCGAGCGCGAGCGCACGGGCATCTCCAACCTGCGCGTGCAGTACAACAAGGTGCACGGCTTCTACATCGAGGTCACCACGTCGGGCCTCGACAAGGTGCCGGCCGACTACCAGCGCCGCCAGACGCTGAAGAACGCCGAGCGCTACATCACGCCCGAGCTGCGCGCCTTCGAGGACAAGGCGCTGTCGGCGCAGGAGCGCTCGCTGTCGCGCGAGAAGCTGTTGTGGGAGACGCTGCTGGACGACCTGCAGCCCACCCTCGGCATCCTGGGCGAGCTGGCGCGCGCACTGGCCTCGCTCGACGCGCTATGCGCCCTCACCGAGCGCGCGCAGACGCTGGGCTGGTGCCGGCCCGAGTTCGTCAACCACCCGTGCCTGGACATCGAGCGCGGCCGCCACCCGGTGGTGGAGGCGCGCCTGGCCGAGACAGGCGGCGGCAGCTTCATCGCCAACGACTGCCGGCTGGACGCGCGCACGCGCATGCTCATCGTCACCGGCCCCAACATGGGCGGCAAGAGCACGTTCATGCGGCAGGTGGCGCTGATCACGCTGATGGCGGCCATCGGCTCCTACGTGCCGGCGGCGCGCTGCCGCCTGGGCCCCATCGACGCGATCCATACCCGCATCGGCGCGGCCGACGACCTGGCCAACGCGCAGTCCACGTTCATGGTGGAGATGACCGAGGCAGCCGCCATCATCCACTCGGCCACCGACCGCTCGCTGGTGCTGATGGACGAGATCGGCCGCGGCACGTCCACCTTCGACGGTCTGGCGCTGGCCGGCGCGATCGCCTCGCAGCTGCACGAGAAGAACCGCTCGTTCACGCTGTTCGCCACCCACTACTTCGAGCTCACCGACTTCCCCACGAAGCACGCGGGCGCGCTCAACATGCACGTGTCGGCGGCCGAGAGCGGCGATCAGATCGTGTTCCTGCACGCCATCGAGGCCGGCCCGGCCAGCCGCAGCTACGGCGTGCAGGTGGCCAAGCTGGCCGGCATGCCCGCCGGCCTGGTGCGCCAGGCGCGGGCCACGCTGGAGGCGCTGGAGGCCCAGCAGTCCAGCGGCGCGGCCCAGGTCGACCTGTTCGCGGCGCCCGCGGCGGCCGACGCGGCCGCCGCCGCCGCCGGCCCCTCGCGCGCCGAGGCCGCGCTGATGGCGCTGGACCCCGACCAGTTGGCGCCGCGCGAGGCCCTGGAGGCGCTCTACCGGCTCAAGGCCTTGTTGCCGAAAGACTGAAACCGTCGGGCATTCGGCCGCCTCGTCCAGGCGGTCATCGACCGCAGGCGCGACAATCGGCCCTGCACCGCACAACAAGAGACACCCATGACTTATTGCGTCGGAATCAGGCTCAACGCCGGGCTCGTCTTCCTGTCGGACTCGCGCACCAATGCCGGGCTCGACCAGATCAGCATCTTCCGCAAGATGATCGTCTACGAGAAGCCGGGCGACCGGTTCATGACGCTGCTGTCGGCCGGCAACCTGTCGATCTCGCAGTCGGTGCGCGAGATCCTGCAGGTGGAGTCCCTGCCGAACCGGACGCCCGAGGGCGACGACGAGCCCATCACCATCTGGAACGCGAAGAGCATGTTCGACGCCGCCCGCGTGCTGGGCGCGGCCGTGCGCCGGGTCTACGAGAACGACGGCCCCAGCCTGAAGAACAACGGCATGGACTTCGTGGCCAGCTTCATCTTCGGCGGCCAGATCGGCGGCGAGGCGATGCGGCTGTTCCTGGTGTACTCGGCCGGCAACTTCATCGAGGCCACGCGCGAGACCTGCTTCTTCCAGATCGGCGAGTCGAAGTACGGCAAGCCCATCCTCGACCGCGTGCTCACGCCCACCACGCCGCTGGAGGAGGCCGCCAAGTGCGCGCTGGTGTCGATGGACTCCACGCTGAAGTCCAACCTGTCGGTGGGCCTGCCGCTCGACCTGGTGGTCTACGAGAACGGCAAGCTGCAGTCCGACCAGATCGCCTGCATCGACGACCAGAACCCGTACTTCCGCATGGTGCGCGACTCGTGGGGCAAGCGCCTGCGCGAGGTGTTCGAGGGCATGGAGGATCCGCAATGGGGCCACGACGCCCCGGCGACCGGCACGCCGCTGATCGTGGACGCACCCCGCTACGAGGCGTTGAAGAAGATCCACAACGAGACCGAGAAGATCGTTTGACTCGCACGATCGTCTTCGCCCACGCCAACGGCTTTCCCGCCGGCACCTACGAACCGATCTTCGACGTCTGGCGTGCCGAAGGTTGGCGCGTCGAGGCGCCGGCGCGCTTCAGCCACGACGCGCGCTACCCGGTCACGAGCAACTGGCCGCGCCTGCGCGACCAGCTCACCGATTTCATCGTCGCCAACGACCTCGCCGGCGCGATGCTGGTGGGCCACTCCCTCGGCGGCCTCGTGAGCCTGATGGCGGCCTGCAAGCGTCCCGACCTGGTGGGCGGCCTCGTGATGCTGGACTCGCCCGTCGTCACCGGCTGGCGCGCGCACAGCGTGCACATGGCCAAGCGCGCGGGCCTGATCGAGCGCGTGGGCCCGGGCAGGGTCGCGCGCAAGCGGCGCCACGAGTGGCCGTCGCGCGAGGCGGTGCACGCGCACTTCGCCGCCAAGTCGGCGTTCGCGCGCTGGGATCCGCGCATGCTGGCAGCCTACGTGAAGGCCGGCTTCGAGGACGTGGACGGCAAGGTGGTGCTGGCCGTGCGCCGCGAGATCGAGACCCGCATCTACAACACGCTGCCGCACCACGTGCCGGCGCTGCTGAGGAAGCACCCGCCGCGCTGCGCCGTGGGCTTCATCGCCGGCACCCGCTCGGCCGAGATGCGCCAGGGCGGCTTCGCCAGCTCGCACAAGCTCGCGGGCGACCGCTGGCGCTGGATAGCGGGCACGCACCTGTACCCGATGGAGCGGCCCGACGACACCGCCCTGCTGGTGCTGGAGCTGCTGAACTCGATGACGCCCGTGGCGCCGCGCCCGCGGCACGCGCCGCGCTCCTGACATTAAGATCGGACGCGACCGCCGCCCTCCGCGGGGCGCGGACCCGGCAACACGCAGCAACGGAGTGACCATGCGCGCACGCGACAGGAAGAACCACGGGGCCAGGCCCGCGAGCCGCGCCGCGGCCGGCGTCGCGCGGTCATCCGAGCCCGAGCTCGCGCTGCCGCCGGGGCTCGTGATGCCCGCCGGCAAGGCGGTGCTCGGCAAGTGCCCGCCGCCGCTGGACGTGCCGGCCGAGATCAAGCCGCTTGACGACTCCTGGCGCCAATGGATCGTCGACAACGCGCTGCGCCGTTGTCCCGCCGACGGCATGGTCTCCACGGTGGCCACCGCCGGCTTCGATCCGGCGCAGGCGAGCGGCTTCATCGCCGCCCTGCCGCACAACCCGATGTACCGCGCCGCCGAGCGCCAGCGCGACCGCTACGAGCGCTACGCCCGCGTGATGCAGAACGTGCAGGCGGTGCGCGAGAGCGGCGACGACTACACGCGGGTGGAGCGCCGCGCCGACCTCTCGCGCGACGAGTTCATCGAGCGCTACGTGCGCGGATGCCGCCCGGTGGTGATCACCGACCTGGCGCGCGACTGGCCCGCGATGAAGCGCTGGAGCTTCGCCGAGTTCAAGCGGCGCTACGGCTCGATGACGGTGCAGGTGCAGGCCGGGCGCGACAAGGACGCCGACTACGAGGTCAACAAGGTGAGCCTGCGCCACGACACCAACTTCGCGGCCTTCCTCGACCGCGTGGCCACCAGCGACGTCACCAACGACGAATACCTCACGGCCAGCAACGAACTGCTGCGCCGCCCCGACTTCGCCGGCCTGCTCGAGGACGTGGGCCCGCTGCCCGACTACTGCGACGACACGCTGCGCCACTCGGCCTCGCTGTGGGTGGGCCCGGCGGGCACGCGCACGCCGCTGCACCACGACACGCTGATGCTGCTGCACACGCAGATCGTGGGCCGCAAGCGCTGGCGCTTCGTGTCGCCGCTGTCCGCGCCGAAGCTGTACAACGACTTCGACGTCTACAGCCCAGTCGACTTCGAGGCACTGGACCTCGAACGCTTCCCCGAGGCCGCCAACGTGAAGGTGCTGGACGTGGTGGTGGAGCCCGGCGAGACCGTCTTCCTGCCGCTGGCGTGGTGGCACCAGGTGACCTCGCTGGACAAGTGCATCTCGCTGTCGTTCACCAACCTCGACGTGCCCAACAAGTTCGACTTCGGGCACGCCAGCTAGACACGTCCGCAAGCGCGAAGGGAGGGCCGGCCCTCCCGTATAATCGCGCTTTACCACCATGGCATTCCTGCCGTGGGCCCGCCCTCCTCCCACCGGAGCGCCGCGGCCCTCGACGCAGATGCCCACTGACATGACCAAGTTCGTCTTCGTCACCGGCGGCGTGGTGTCCTCGCTAGGCAAGGGCATCGCAGCGGCTTCCCTGGCGGCGATCCTCGAATCGCGCGGCCTCAAGGTCACCCTCATCAAGCTGGATCCGTACCTCAATGTCGATCCGGGCACGATGTCCCCGATGCAGCACGGCGAGGTGTTCGTCACCGACGACGGCGCGGAGACCGACCTCGACCTCGGCCACTACGAGCGCTTCATCAACACGCGCATGAAGCGCGGCAACAACTTCACCTCCGGCCAGATCTACAAGTCGGTGCTGGAGAAGGAACGCCGCGGCGACTACCTCGGCAAGACGGTGCAGGTCATCCCGCACGTCACCAACGAGATCCAGGAGTTCGTGCGCCGCGGCGCCACGATGGACCAGGTCGACGTGGCCATCTGCGAGGTGGGCGGCACCGTGGGCGACATCGAGTCGCTGCCCTTCCTCGAGGCCGTGCGCCAGATGGCGCTCAAGCTGGGCCCCACCAACTCGGCCTTCGTCCACCTGACCTACGTGCCCTTCATCGCCGCCGCCGGCGAGCTGAAGACCAAGCCCACGCAGCACACCGTGCAGAAGATGCGCGAGATCGGCATCCAGCCCGACGTGCTGCTGTGCCGCGCCGACCGCGAGATCCCCATCGACGAGCGCGAGAAGATCTCGCTGTTCACCAACGTGCCGATGCACGGCGTGATCTCCATGTGGGACGTGAAGTCGATCTACAGCGTGCCGCGCCTGCTGCACGAGCAGGGCCTGGACGAGCAGATCTGCATGAAGCTGCAGCTGCTCACGCGCCCGGCCGACCTCAAGCGCTGGGACCTGCTGGTGCACGAGGTCAACAACCCGACGCGCGAGATCACGATCGCGATGGCCGGCAAGTACACCGACCTGTCCGACTCGTACAAGTCGCTCAACGAGGCGCTGCGCCACGCCGGCATCCACAACCACGCCCGCGTCAACATCGAGTACGTCGACTCCGAGACGCTGACGCCCGAGAACGTCATCCAGCTCGACAAGTTCGACGCCATCCTGGTGCCCGGCGGCTTCGGCAAGCGCGGCGTGGAGGGCAAGATCCTGGCGGCGCAGTACGCCCGCGAGCACGCCATCCCCTACCTGGGCATCTGCCTGGGCATGCAGGTGGCCACCATCGAGTACGCGCGCCACAAGGCGGGCCTGGCCAACGCCAACTCCACCGAGTTCGACCCGCACACGCCGCATCCGGTGATCGCGCTGATCGACGAGTGGCAGGACGCCGACGGTTCCATCCAGAAGCGCGATGCGAACTCCGACCTCGGCGGCACGATGCGCCTGGGCGCGCAGAGCTCCGACGTCGAGGCCGGCACGCTGGCCAGCCAGATCTACGGCAAGGTCGTCACCGAGCGCCACCGCCATCGCTACGAGGCCAACGAGCACTACCTCGATCGCCTCAAGGAGGCCGGCTTGGTCATCTCCGCGCTCACGCAGCGCGAGAAGCTCACCGAGATCGTCGAGCTGCCGCAGGACGTGCACCCGTGGTTCGTGGGCGTGCAGTTCCACCCCGAGTTCAAGTCCACGCCGTGGGACGGCCATCCGCTGTTCATCAGCTTCATCAAGGCCGCCCTGGTGCACCACGCCGCCGCCGACGCCACGCAGAAGGCCGCCGCGTAATTGACGCACGGCTGTAACCCGGAAGGGGCGAAATGCCTCTTCGGTGTGGCAGAGTGCAGCCCGTACCTGCGCGCCCGGCGGTCCGCCCGCCCGGCCACGACATTTCGAAAAACCTGGAGCAAAGACAATGAGTGCCATCGTTGACATCGTCGGCCGCGAGATCCTCGACAGCCGCGGCAACCCCACCGTCGAATGCGACGTGCTGCTGGAAAGCGGCGTGATGGGCCGCGCGGCCGTGCCCTCGGGCGCGTCCACCGGCTCGCGCGAGGCCATCGAGCTGCGCGACGGCGACAAGAGCCGCTACCTGGGCAAGGGCGTGCTGAAGGCCGTCGAGCACATCAACACCGAGATCTCCGAGGCCGTGCTGGGCCTGGACGCCTCCGAGCAGGCCTTCCTGGACCAGACCCTGATCGACCTCGACGGCACCGACAACAAGGGCCGCCTGGGCGCCAACGCGACGCTGGCCGTCTCGATGGCCGTGGCGCGCGCCGCAGCGGAGGAAAGCGGCCTGCCGCTGTACCGCTACTTCGGCGGCATGGGCAAGATGCAGATGCCCGTCCCGATGATCAACGTGATCAACGGCGGCGAGCACGCCAACAACAACCTCGACATCCAGGAATTCATGATCCTGCCGATCGGCGCGCCCTCGTTCCGCGAGGCGGTGCGCTACGGTGCCGAGGTGTTCCACGCGCTCAAGAAGATCCTGGGCGAGCGCGGCATCTCCACCGCGGTCGGCGACGAAGGCGGCTTCGCCCCCAGCGTGGCCAGCCACGAGGAGGCCATCCAGCTGCTGCTGCAGGCCATCGAGAAGGCCGGCTACACCGCCGGCGAGCAGATCGCCATCGGCCTCGACTGCGCGGCCAGCGAGTTCTACAAGGACGGCAAATACCACCTCGACTGCGAAGGCCTCAAGCTGAGCGCCGAGGAGTGGACTTCGATGCTGGCCAGCTGGGTCGACAAGTACCCGATCATCTCGATCGAGGACGCCATGCACGAAGGCGACTGGGCCGGCTGGAAGCACCTCACCGACGTGCTGGGCAAGAAGGTGCAACTGGTGGGCGACGACCTGTTCGTCACCAACCCGAAGATCTTGAGCGAAGGCATAGCCAAGGGCATCGCCAACTCGATCCTGATCAAGGTCAACCAGATCGGCACGCTCACCGAGACCTTCGAGGCCATCGAGATGGCCAAGCGCGCCGGCTACACGGCCGTCATCAGCCACCGCTCGGGCGAGACGGAAGACTCGACGATCGCGGACATCGCCGTCGGCACCAACGCCGGCCAGATCAAGACCGGCTCGATGAGCCGCTCGGACCGCATCGCCAAGTACAACCAGCTGCTGCGCATCGAGGAAGACCTGGGCGACATCGCCACCTACCCGGGCCGCGCCGCGTTCTACAACCTGCGTTGAGCCAGGGGCAGTAGACTCCGCCGATGCCTTCCGCCTCGAACTGACCCGGCCTCATGCGACTCGTCACGATCGCGCTGATGGTGCTCATCGCCTGGGTGCAGGCGGAGCTGTGGTTCGGCAAGGCCGGCGTCGCGCACGTGCACGAGATGAGCCGCGACCTGGCCACGCTGCGCGCCGCCAACGACGCGGCGCGCCAGCGCAACGACCAGCTCCAGGCCGAGGTCTCCGACCTGAAGGAAGGCCTGGAGATGGTCGAGGAGAAGGCGCGCTCCGAGCTGGGCATGACCAGGCCCGGCGAGTTGCTGGTCGTCCTCACGCCCGGCAAGTGACGCCTCTCGCGCGCGTCCCGCGCGCGCGCCCCTGATGCTGCAGTCCCTCCTCGCCCTCGCCCACCCGTTGCTCGCGCCGGCCTTCACCGCCTGGGGCGTGCCGGTGACGTGGATCGAGGTCGTGGCCTTCGTCGTCTCGCTGTGGATGGTGGGCTGCGAGATGCGCGTGCATCCGCTCGCCTGGCCGCTGGCGATGCTGTCGTCGCTGCTGTACGCACTGCTGTTCGCCGACAGCAAGTTGTACGGCGAGGCATCGCTGCAGCTGTTCTTCGTGGCGATGTCGATGTGGGGCTGGTGGCAGTGGCTGCGCGGCCACGCCAGCGACGGCGGCGCGCTGGTGGTGCACCGTGCGACGCCGCGCGTGGCCTGGACGGCGCTGGCGCTCACGCTGCTCGCCTGGCCGGCGGTCGCCTGGCTGCTACGCCGCTGGACCGACTCCGACGTGCCCTGGCTCGACGCCCTGCCCACGGTCGGCAGCGTGCTGGGCACCTGGCTGCTGGGGCGCAAGTTCATCGAGAACTGGTTCGTCTGGATCGCCGTGAACGCGTTCAGTGTGGCGCTGTTCGGCTACAAGCACCTGTGGCTCACGGTGATCCTGTACGTGATCTTCACGGCGCTGTCCTGGGCCGGCTTGCGCTCGTGGCGGCGTCTTTTGGGATCTGCGCGCGCATGACGGCGCTGCGCATCGCCATCGTCGGCGCCGAGAGCACCGGCAAGACGACGCTCGCCGGCGCGCTCGTGCGGCGGCTGCGCGACGAATTCGCGCTCGACGCCGTCGAGGTGTCCGAAGTGCTGCGGCAATGGTGCGACGACCGCGGCCGCACGCCGCGCCGCGACGAGCAACGCGACATCGCGCAGCTGCAGCAGCAGCGGATCGACGATGCGGCGCGGGATGCCGACGTGGTCGTCTGCGACACCACGCCGCTGATGATCGCCGTCTACAGCCAGATCATCTTCGGCGACGACTCGCTCGTGGCGATGACCCGCACGCTGCACGCCTCGAACGCGTTCACCCTCCTGACTGGGCTGGACATCGCCTGGATGCCTGACGGCCTGCAGCGCGACGGCCCGCACGTGCGCGCGCCGGTCGACGAAGCCATCCGCGGCCATCTGCTCGCCGCCGGCGCCGACTGGGCCGTCGTGATGGGCGAAGGCGAAGCCCGCACCCAGAACGCGTTGGCGGCGCTGCGGCCCGTCCTGGCGGCCTGGTGCACCTGTCCCGGCGGATCGGCCGGGCTGTTCTCCGCGCTGCTGGAAAGTCGGCGGGGTCCGGCGCGGCCGCCCGCGGCGCCGTGCCTGCGCTGCGAACCGCCGCAAGTCTCGGGCTGAAGACACCGGCGCGTGACGCAGCCCGAAACCGCGCCGCCCATCCGCTCGCCCTGACCGTTCGGGCCAATCGGGCCTGCCCGGGGCCGAGCGACGCCGTAATCTGGCATCAGGCAAGATGATCGGATGGCGTGCCGGGACGCCGTGGCCCCCCCTGCCCTGACGGAAAACGGTGCGGCTCCACGTCAAACCTGCGCGCGTCCTTCCCCGTCGAGCAACAGGCGGCCCTGACCTGACCGCTTACGTCCACCGATGACCCACCCGCGCAGCGCACACACCATGTCCAAACAACGTAAAACCGCCGGCTTCACGCTGATCGAACTGATGATCGCCGTCGCTATCGTCGGCATCCTGGTGGCGGTCGCGCTGCCGGCGTACAAGAACTACGTCATCCGCTCGCGGCTGGTGACGGGCACCAACGCGCTGGCGACGATGCGCGCGCAGATGGAGCAGTACTACCTGGACAACCGCACCTACATGACGGTGTCGTCGCCCTCGATCGTCACGCCATGCACGCAATACGCCGTCACGGCGACAACCTCGCAGATGCCGTTCACGGTGGGCTGCTCCGCCGTCGGCGACGTGCCCACGGCCACCACCTACACGCTGCGCGCCACCGGCTCGGGCGTGGTGGCGGGCGCCGTCTATACGGTCGACAACTTCAACAACATGGTGACGGTGAGCTTCCCCAGCAGCTGGGGAACGGTGCCCAGCAACAACTGCTGGCTCATGCGCAAGGGCGACACATGCTGAAGCACGCGCGCCGCCGCGATGGCGGGTTCTCGATCATCGAGCTGATGGTGACGCTCACGCTGATCTCCTTCCTGCTGGTGCTCGGGGTACCCGCGTTCGGCAAGTGGGCCGCCGACGGCCATGTCCGCGCCGCCGCGGAAGCCCTGACCAACGCCATCCGCCTGACGCAGTCGATGGCAGTCGCGCAGGGCCGCACCGGCCTGTTCGCGCTGACCGCCGACACGTCGCCGGTCTACAACTCGACGCCTTCGGGCACCGGCTCGAACTGGATCGGCGAGATCAACCCGCTCAGCGGTTCTGACGAGACCGCCGCCACGCTCCCACTGATCCTGAAGTCCACCGAGGGCACGCAGCACAGTGTCAGCATTTCCGGGCCCGCGCTGATCTGTTTCAGCTCCGTGGGCCGCCAGACCAGCCTGGCCGCCACGCAGACGAGCCTTTCCACGGCTTGCACTACCGGTGCGGACGATACCCACCCCACGACCTACACCGTCTCGAAGACCGGCGCAACGCGCACGTTCAACGTGCTCGTCTACCTGGGCGGACGCGTGCGCATGTGCGACGCCGCGAAGACCCTTTCCTCATCGAACCCCGACGGATGCTGATGAAAACGCCCGCGATTCCTTCTCGCTGCCGACGCGCGTCGGCCGGCTTCACGCTGATCGAAGTGCTGATCTCGATCCTCATTTTCTCGCTAGGCGTTCTCGGCACCGTCGCGCTGCAGGCGCGCGCGGCGCAGTTCACGGAACAGAACGGCGATCGCTCGCGCGCGGCAGTGCTGGCCAACGAGCTTGTGTCCAACATGTGGGCGCACCAGTCGGCGACGCCGGATTCCACCTACCTCTCCAGCTGGACGACGGCCGTGTCCAACCCCGGCGTCTCGGGACTGCCCAACGGCAGCAGTAAGGTCGCGACGACCGGCAACAGCGCCACCATCACGGTCTACTGGAAAGGCCCCACGGTCGCGGCCACTGCGGCGTCCGCCAGCTACTCGACCACGGTGGTGATCCAATGATGCGCCGTCGTGTCCAGGCCGGCCTGACGCTGATCGAGCTGATGATCGCGATCCTGATCAGCATGATCCTGTCGATCGCCGTGATGAAGGTGATGTCGACGTTCGAAGGCAAGCGCCGGACGCTGGGCTCCTCGTCGGATCTCGATTCGGCGGGCAACCTCGCGATGTTCCAGCTCGATCACTGGATCCGCAGCGCGGGCACAGGGCTCGTGCAGGGCAATGGCTACACCTACGGCTGCCGGCTGTTCGCGTCCAAGAGCTCGACCCAGTTGCTGCCCCTGACCGCGTCCCTGCCCGCGCCGTTCACCAGCACCGCGGAGAACTCCAGCGCCAAGACGACCTATCGTCTCGCCCCGGTGGTCATCGTCAGCGGTGGCACCACGCCCGCGGCCAGCGGTCAGGCTTCCGACGTGCTGGTGGTGATGGCCTCCGGCAACGAGGGCTCGCAAGTGCCTTCGCCGCTGACGTCGTCGCCGACGGCCTCCAGCTTGCCGCTCGCCAACGTCACCGAGTTCCAGCCCAGCGACCTGCTGCTGATCACCGACCAGCAGATGCTGACGACCGGCCCGCAGGATTGCATGGTGTCGCAGGCGGATCCCGCCACGCCAACGAACGGCGTGTCGACCACCCTGTCGCTTTCCGGCGCCTACTACGCCTCGTCGATCGGCACGCGTGCGCTCACCGCCTTCACCTTCTCCTCCATGGCCATCGACCTCGGGGGAGCCACCACCACCGGCGGCAACGCGCCGCCGTCGTTCCAGGTCGTCGGCGTGGGCGACAACAACACGCTCTACAGCTACGACCTGCTGGCCGTGAACTCGCCGGCGCTACAGGCGCAGGCCGAGGGCGTGTTCGAGATGCACGCCGTCTACGGCATCAACTCCACGGGCAATGCCAACAACGTGATCGACCAGTGGGTCGACGCGACGTCCACCAGTGCCTACAGCGCGGACAAGCTCACCGCCGGCACCTTCGGGGCGGCCCAGTTGCTGAAGAACATCCGGGCCGTGCATGTGGCGCTCATCATGCGCACGTCGTTGCCGGAACGCGACCCGACCGGTACGCCCGCCTCGCTGACGTATTTTTCCAACGTGCCGGGCATGACCGCCCTGACGCGCCCCATGTCGGCGACTGAACGCACCTATCGCTATCGCGTCATCGAGACGACGATCCCGGTGCGCAACAACCAGTACTGATGGACACGCCGATGACCTCCCTCCGCGTCCGCCCACGTCTCGCGAACCGCCCGCGCCGCCATGCGCAGCGTGGCGTCATCCTGATCCTGACGCTCATCGCGCTGGTACTGCTGCTGATCGGGGTGGCCGCGATGATGCGCACCACCAACAACGCCACCGCCGTGATCGGCAACCTGGCCTTCCGCCGCGACCTGACCAACCGGGCCGAGGTGGCGATCGCCACGGCCAAGGCGGTCTTGAACAGCGGGGGCGCCCTATTCACCGACACCTCCCGCAGCAGCGACTCGGCCGTCAACAACTACTCCGCGACACGCCTCGCGAACGCCAGCAGCATCGGCGTGCCGAGCGTGCTGCTCAGCAATTCGGCCTATACCACGGCCGGGTACCAGTGCCTGCCCGCCGGCTGCACGCCAGGCGCCGACGGCGTCGTGCTGCGCTGGGTCATCGACCGCCAATGCAGCGGAACCGCGGGCACGACGCTGACCTTCAACATTGCCGACTGTGGCTACCTCGGTACCACCAAGGACAAGGGCGGCACCGATTGGCTAAACCCGAAGAAGCCGGGCAGCTCTGCTCGAGGCTTGTTCCGGATCAGCGTGCGGGTCACCGGCCCGCACAACACCGAAGCTTATATCCAGACCACTGCAGGCTGAGGCTCCCATGACTACATCTTCGCTTGCCCGCCATTCGCTGCGCGTCCTGGCCCGGCTGACGCTACCCCTGTCCCTGTTCGCCGCCTTGGGAGCAGGCGCGCAGTCCGTCGACCTGGCCGACAGGCCGCTGTTCTCCACCACCAACGTGCCGGGCAACCTGCTGCTGGACCTGTCGGTGGAATATCCCACCGCCAACAGCTCAGCGTACTTCAGCACGACCGCCTATTCGTCCAGCACGATTTATCTGGGGTACTTCGACGGTGCGAAGTGCTACAGCTACGTCTACAACTCGTCGACGCCGTCACTCAGCTATTTCCAGCCCAAGTCGACCGCCACGTCGCAGACGTGCTCGAGCACGTCAGCGGCACCGCGTTGGAGCGGCAACTGGCTGAACTACGCGTCGATGCAGGGCCTGGATATCTTCCGCTGGGTGCTCACCGGCGGCAATCGCACCGTCGACACGTCCGGTACGGGTGGAATGACGATCCTCACGCGCTCCACCCATTCGGGACAGGGCGGCGCGGGCGACGCACCCAACAAGGTTCTGACAAGCAGCGACGAGCCGGGTGCGACGCCGTTCAACTGGAACACCCAGAACAACACCCGCGTCTGGGGTGCCGGCACCCAGCTGTGGATCACCGGCAACACCACCGACATCACGGGCAGCGTAACCACGGCCGACTACAAGGCGCAGTACTGCAGCAGCTGCGATTCGGGGACGGACTCCGACGGCAACAAGTACAAGTCCGTCGTCTACACGCTCTACATGAACGTGCGGGTGTGCGACTCCACGGTCGGCCTTGAGACCAACTGCGTGCAGTACGGAACGAACAACTACAAGCCCGAAGGGCTGATGCAGCAGTACTCGCAGACGCTGCGCTACGGCGCCTTCGGCTATCTCAATGACAGCAACAACAACCGCGACGGCGGCGTGCTGCGCGCTCGCATGGCCTACATCGGCCCGACGCAACCGGTTCCCGGCTCCGTTGCGATCACCAATCTGAATCCGGAATGGAGCGGGACGACCGGCGTCATGGTGCCCAATCCCGATCCGAGCGACGCCACCGACACCAACACCTTCACCCAAGGGTTCGCGAGCACCGCCGCCAGCGTCACGCAGAGCGGCGTGATGAACTACCTGAACAAGTTCGGATACGCTGCAGCCGCGATCAACCTGGGCAGCGCCTACAAGACCTACGATCCGGTGAGCGAGCTGTACTACGCGTCAATACGCTACCTCAAGGGACTGAGCAACGTCAGCTCGTACACGGACATGACCGGTGCGAGCGCGTCCACCATCAATACCTGGGTCGACGGATCGCCGGTGATCACCAAGTGGGCAACGGTTGCCAACACCCCCTCGTATGACCCTATCGTCTACAGCTGCCAGAAGAACTTCATCCTCGGCATCGGCGACGTCAACACCCACCGTGACGGCAACCTGCCCGGCAGCTCGCTGACCGCGCATGAGCCAACGAAGCCCGCCGAGCCCGAGGTGTCCGCCGACCTCTCCATCGATGTCCCAGGTACCAACGGGGCCGGCGTGACCGGGGCGACCAACACCGTCGGCAGGATGGAGAGCGCGACCAACACCACGCTCGGCTCGACCTATCTTGGCGACTACGCCACCTACTACATCGCCGGCCTGGCGTATGACGCGCACGTCCCGCTGGCCGGACATGGGGTGCGCACGAACTCGGATAACAGCATCAGCACTGTCAGCACGTACTGGCTCGACGTGCAGGAATACCAGACCTACGTCAACAACAACCAGTACTACTACGCGACGAAGTACGGCGGCTTCACCGTGCCCGGGACGCAGAATCCCTCGGAGCTGTACACCTACGGCACGGCTCCGACGCAGGCCAGCTGGTACACCACCACGAACATGCAGGGTACCAACAAGCAGCCTGACAACTACTTCACCGCCAACAACGCGCCAGCGATGCAGGCCGGCCTGACGAGCGCGTTCGCCAAGATCGCCAGCGAGAGCACCCAGTCGTTCGGTACCGCGCTCTCCGTGCCCACGCCCAACGTGGTCACCGGCTCCACGGCGAGCTATGCGAGCAACTACGACCCGCGTAGCTGGACGGGCCAGGTGCTCGGCAAGCTCGTGACTTTGGACTCCACCGGTGCGATCACGCTCACCCAGCAATGGGATGCAGGGGCGCTGCTGACCGCGGCGACCCAGGCGCGCAAGATCGTCACGTGCTGCACGACGACCGCCGGGGCGCCGGGCCTGCCGTTCACGTATACGGCGCTGAAGGCCGCGACGACCGCAGCGACACTCAATGCGCGTACCTACTATGCGTCGTTCGCAAGCGTGCCGGGCACGACGTGCACTGCCGGGACGGTGCAATGCATCACCAACTACATCGCCTACCTGCGCGGCGACACCACGCAGGAAATCGGCAATGCCAGCACGGCTACCCCGCCTGTGCCTGGCGCGTACCGGGCCCGCACGTCCCTGCTGGGCGACATCGTCAATTCCAAGCCCGTCGTCGTGGGAACGCCGGCCTACCAGTTCTTCGACAACGCCAATCCCGGCTATTCCGCGTTCAAGGCCAAGTACGCCAACCGCCAGAACGTCGTCTTCGCCGGCGCCAACGACGGCATGCTGCATGCCTTCAACGGCTCGGTTACCCCGAACACGACCCCTGCCAGCACGCCCGACCCCAACGCGGGCCAGGAGCTGTTCGCCTACATCCCGAGCTTCGCCTACGGCACGTCCAGCACCGCCGCGACGACGGGCCTGGCCTCGTTGGGCAACCCGTCCTTCACGCACCACTACCTCGTGGATGCGCCGGCCGGCGAGTTCGACGTCGACTTCGGCAACACGTACCAAGCCAGCCCGAGCACCACCGACTGGCACACGATCCTGATCGGCGGCCTCGGCAAGGGCGGCAAGGGCCTCTACGCGCTCGACGTCACCGATCCGACGACGTGGACGAGCGAAACCGCCGTCGCAGGCAAGGTCCTGTGGGAGTTCACGGATTCGCGCCTGGGCTACACCTACGGCACCCCTTCGGTCGTCAAGACCAAGAAGTACGGCTGGACCGTCGTCTTCACGTCGGGCTACAACAATGCCGATGGCATGGGCTACATCTTCTTCTTGAACCCGAAGACGGGTGCGCTGCTTGAGGTGGTCTCGACGCCGACCGGCTCGGGAACCGTCGCGAAGCCGCTCAACATCGGAGAGCAGGCAGCGTATGTCCCGGACTACACCGACCAGACCGCCGATGCGATCTACGCCGGCGATGTCCAGGGCAACGTCTGGCGCGTCGACGTGACCGGCACCGACCCCACGGTGGCCTACCCGACAGCCCTCAACTTCGCCCAATTCGGCAGCTCTCAGCCGATCACTACCCGTCCGCTGATCGAGATCGCCCAGAATTCGACCGTGCGCTACGTGCTGGTCGGCACGGGCAAGCTGCTGGCCGACAGCGATATCGCCAGCAGCGCCCCGCAGTCGTTCTACGCGATGATTGACGGGTTCCTGCCGTTCGGCGCGTTCTACGGCACGGCGGCCAATCCGCTGCCCACTGGCGTCACGTTCCCGCTCACGCGCTCGGAGCTCAACGTCAACGCCAACCCGCTGACCAATGGCATCGGCAGTAGTCCGGCGTCGGCGATGGGCTGGTACATCGACCTGCCCGTGTCGACGAGCCCGGCCATCGCCCAGCGCGTGAACGTCGACGCGACCGCCAACCAGGGCTACGTCGCGTTCATTGGCAACACGCCCAACGGGTCGGCATGCAACCCGAGCGGCATCGGTGCCGTCTACACCTTCCAGTTCGCGACTGGGCAAACCGTCCTCACCAACATCGACGGCACGGCAGCCTTGTCGGCGACGCTCGGCGGCCTGGGCACCGACGTGGCCATCCTGGGCGACAGCGGCACCATGCGCGTCTACACCGGCGACAACAAGGGCAACGCCTTCAAGGCGCCGACCAAGCTCACGAGCTCGGCGGGCGTTGTGCAGATCAACTGGCGCGACGTTCCCAGCACGAACTAAGGGGAGTCGATGCGCCGGCGAGGCTTGCTCGTCTGCACCGTGGTCGTGGTGGCTGCCCATGCCGCGCTGATCGAGACGATGGCGGGACATGGACTGCAGCCGACATCGAGGCCAACGCCTGAAGCGGCCCAACGCGCTCCGGCGCGCCTGGTGCTGCTGGATCGCGAGCAGGTCGCTTCGCTGACGCCACCCAAGGCGCAGGCTCCGGCAGAGCCACCGCCTCCGGCCGCGTCCGTGCCCGACAAGGCCGCGCAACAGACTGCGTCAGTGGACCCCGACGCCGGTTCGCAGGCGCTGCGTCCCACGACCACGATCTACCGGACTCCAGCGCAACTCGACGCGCCTCCCCGCGCGCGGTCGGCGCCGGACGTGTCGATCCTGAACGGCCTGGCGTGGTCCGGGACGCCGATCAGGCTGCGCCTGTTCATCGACGACCAGGGCAGAGTCGTCGATACGCAGGTGCTGCAAAGCAGCGAAGCCGACGACGTGATCGCGCTGGTGCGCCAGGTGTTCCTCGCCACAGGCTTCACGCCCGGCATCGAGCACGGGCAGCCGGTGCCAAGCTACAAGGACCTCGAGATCACCGTCGGCACGCCGCCCTGAGCGGCAGCTCGGGGCGCGACGTTCGCAAACGTCAATGGACGCTCGGCGCGACGCCAGACTGGCTGGTGGGCGCCGCGAACAGCGCGCCGATGTCGACCGCGTCGAAGCGGTACTGCGTGCCGCAGAAATCGCAGCCGATCTCGACGTCCTCGCGCTCGGCGAGGATGGACTCCGCCTCGTCGCGGCCCAGGTTCTTCAGCATCGCCCTCACCCGGTCGGCCGAGCAGCTGCACGCGAAGCTGGGCGTCTGCGGCTCGAACACGCGCAGCGGCTCCTCCCAGAACAGGCGGTGCAGGATCGTGGCCGAATCCAGCGTCAGCAGCTCGGTGGCGGTGAGCGTGGAGGCGAAGTGGGCGATGCGCGTGAAGGCCTCGGCGTCGATCTCCGCCTTCTCGGCGCCCGCCAGGTTGCCCGCGCCCTCGATGGGCAGGCGCTGGATCAGCAGCCCGCAGGCCGCCTCGCCGTTGGCCGCCAGCACGATGCGGGTCTCCAGCTGCTCGGACTGGCGCATGTAGTGCTCCAGCATCGTCGCCACGTCGCCCACCGGGCCGCCATCGGGCGCCTCCAGCGGCACGACGCCCTGGTAGGGCTGCTGGCCGGGCTGGCGGTCGAGCGGATCGAGCGTGATGGCGCAGCGTCCGTCGCCGTGCCGGTTGACCAGGTCGGCGAAACGCGCGTCGGGCGCCACGTCGCCCTGCACCTTGGCCGTCACGCGGAAGCGCAGGTCGGACATCGATTCGGCCACCGCCAGCTTCACCGGCCCGTCGCCGTGCACCTGCAGGATCAGCGCGCCGTTGAACTTGAGGTTGGCCTGCATCAGCGTGGCGGCCGCGGCCATCTCGCCGAGCATGTCGCGCACGGGCGGCGTCCACTCGCCGCTGGCGGCGCGGCGCCGCAGCACCTCCTGCCAGCTGTCGGTGAGGCGCACGATCATGCCGCGCACCGGCAGGCCGTCGAAGATGAATTTCTGGAGTTCGCTCATGGGATTCAGGCGCCTTTTCCGGTGTGGGCGGCGTTACCTGCGGGTTCATCGATGCGCACGACGGTGTCGCGGTGGCGCGCCGCGTTGGCCACGTAATGCGCCGCGCTCATGCGCAGCTTCGCGGCCTGGTCGTCGGTGAGGGTGCGGACGACCTTGGCCGGGCTGCCGACGATCAGCGAGTTGTCCGGGAACTCCTTGCCCTCGGTCACCAGCGCGCCCGCGCCGACGATGCAGTTGCGGCCGATCCGCGCGCCGTTCATGACCACGGCCTGGATGCCGATCAGCGAGTTGTCGCCCACCGTGCACCCGTGCAGCATCACCTGGTGGCCCACGGTGACGTCGGCGCCGAGCGTGAGCGGCGAGCCCATGTCCGTGTGCAGCACGCTGCCGTCCTGGATGTTGGTGCGCTCGCCAATGGTGATCCACTCGTTGTCGCCGCGCAGCACCGCGCCGTACCAGACGTTGGCGCCGGCGGCCAGGGCCACGCGTCCGATGACGGTGGCGGATTCGGCCACCCAGGCGTCGGGCGCCACGCGCGGGGCATCGTCGCCGATTCGGTACAGGGCCATGCGGATCTCCGGGAATGAGGGCGTGATTTTACGGATAGTCGCGCGCCATCGCCCCGCTTCGGGGTCTTGTGCGCCGACTCGCCCACATGGGGACGATCAGCCCAGTCTCAACAGCTCTTCCTCGCTGAAGCCCGCGGCGCGCCGCGCCTCCAGGTTGAACGGGCCGCGCAGGCGCGGCGCACCGTGCTGCAGCGCCAGCGCGGCGTAGGTGGCCACCGGGTCGAGCCCGCGCTCGGCGCACAGCACGCCATACCAGCGGTTGCCGATGGCCACGTGGCCGATCTCGTCGCGCAGGATGATGTCCAGGATCTCCGCCCCCCGCTTGTCGCCCACGCTGACCAGCTTGTTGCGGATCGCCGGCGAGGCGTCCAGCCCGCGCGCCTCCAGCGTTCGCGGCACCAGCGCGATGCGCGCGAGGAGGTCGTGCCGGGTCTTCTCCGCCATGGTCCACAACGCGTTGTGCGCCGGGAAGTCGCCATACGCAAAGCCCAGCTCCACGAGCCGGTCACCAAGCAGCCCGAAGTGATAGGCCTCCTCGCGCGCCACCTTCATCCAGTCGAGGTAGAACGCATCGGGCATGCCCGGGAAGCGCCAGGTGAGGTCGGCCGCCAGGTTGATCGCGTTGAACTCGATGTGCGCCAGCGCGTGCATCAGCGCGGCCAGGCCCTCCGGCGTGCTCACCGAGCGCTGCCTGACCTCGGTGTGCGGCACCAACAGGGGCTTTGCCGGCCGGCCCGGAATGCCTTGCGGCTCGGCGATGTGCTCGTCGGCGCCGATGCCGTCGAAGGTGTCGAGCCCGCGCGCCAGCGCGGCCTTCTGTCGTGGATCGGACGCCAGCAGGACGGCCAGGGAACGTTGTCGGAGGGTGCTCACGTCGACATGGTACGTGGACGCGACAACGCCAGGCCGGTGCACCAACGCACCAACTTGGCCTCCTCGATGAAAAGGCGCGACGGCATCGCTACCGTCGCGCCTGTCGGCTCAGGAGAGCGAGGCTCAGAACTCGTAGTTGCCGGACAGGCCGATCGTGCGCGGGCGCAGCTGGTACTGCTCGGGCAGGAACTGCACCGACGGACGCTGGATGACGGTGCGAGTGTTCGTCAGGTTCTTCGCGAACAGGGTGAACTCCCAGCTGTCGAAGTTCACGCCCGTGCTGCCATCCGCCGTGAAGTATCCGGCGCGACGGAAGTCGGGATTCGTGCGCGAGAGCGAACCGCGGCTCGAACCGGTCCACTGGCCGTTGCCACGGACGAAGCCGTTGACGTTGCCGGTCAGCGCGGTGCTGTAGTCGAAGCCCAGCGAGCCGCTGAAGCGCGGGACGCCCTGCACCTGGTCGCCCTTGCGGACGTTGAGCTGCGTGGCCGCCGAATCGGCATAGCCGAGCGACGGCTGGTCCGACGAGAACTTGGCGTGGGTGATGCCGAACGAGCTGGTCAAGGTCAGGGCGGGCGTCACCTTGGCCTTGAGCTCGGCCTCGAAACCGGAGCTGCTGGCATTGCCGACGTTGGTCTCGTAGTCGAAGCCGGAGACCGGCAGCACGATGTCCTGCTGGATGTTCTTCCAGTCGATGTAGAACGTGGCCAGATTCAGGCTGATGCGGTTGTCCAGCAGGTTCAGCTTGGTGCCGCCTTCATAGCTCCACAGGCTGTCCGGCGCGAACGTCGCCGGCGGCTTGCCGGTGATATGCAGCGTGTTCAGGTCGTCCTGCACCGCGCTGCTGAACGGAATCGGCCGGTTGGCGCCGCCCAGGCGGAAACCCTTGGCGATGTTGCCGTACAGCGAGACCTCCGGGTTCAGCACCCAGTTCAGCGCGAAGCGCGGCGTCGTCGCGTGCGCCTTGGTGTCGATGGAGGCGTCGACCGGCGGATTGCCGGCGAAGTAGAAACCGCCCTCGCGTGTGAAGTGCTGAGACGCGCTCAACACGCGCAGGCCTACCGTGGCGCTGAGGCTGGGCAGCACGTGGTACGTCAGTTCGCCGAAGACGGAGTCCTGCTTGTCCTTGTAGTGGCGCGCGCTGTAGTAAGAGTTGTCGCCGGTGAAGGCGCCCGTGAACGATCCCGAGAACGCGTTGGGGTCGTTGATGTCCTCGCCAGCATTCAGGAACGCCTTGTTGATGCCAAACACGGGCTCGTTGTCGAACACCTGCGTGCGCGCCTCGGAGAAGAACGCGCCGCCGACCCAGGTGAACGGGCTGCGGTTCGCGTCGTAGTCCTTGGAAACCATGCGCACTTCAAGCGAGGTCTGGTCGACCGTGTTTTGCAGTTCGACGGCCGACGGCAGGCTGTTGACGGTGTCGGCCAGCGCCGCGCCGTTGGGATAGGCCACCGGATCGGTGTTGATCAGCGTCGCGAGATAGCTCGAGTTGACCGAGGTGCCATCCTGGATGCGGTCGAAGCGGCGCTTGTAGCCGCTCAGCACCGCGGTGAGGTCGCCGATGCCGAGGTCGCCGTTGACGGTGAGGCTGGGCACGGCGAGGCGGTCGTTGCCCGGCTCGCGCACGGTCTTGCTGGTCTGGAACGCACCGAGTGCCGGCGGGTTGGCGTTGGGCGCGCTCAGCGGGTACTGGTACGAGCCGACCGTGGCGTAGGTGGCGGCTATGTCGTCGGTGTGGGTGTACTGCGCGAACAGGGCCGGCGTGACGCTCCAGCTCTTGTTGATGTCCGCCTTCAGCGACATCTTCACGACATCCCAGCGGCTGCTGTTGATGCCCTTGGCGATCACCTTCAGCGTGTTCGGATCGACCTGGTCGACCCAGCCGCTGTCGTGGCCGCTCTGCACGCCCACGCGCAGCGCGACCTCGTTCTTGACCAGCGGCAGGTTGATGACGCCCTCGGCCTGGTAGTTGGTGCCGCCGTGCTGCGTCTTCGAGATCTCGACGCTCGCGGTGCCCGAGAGCTGCTTGGCATCGGGCTGCTTGCTGATGTACTTGATGGTGCCGCCCAGCGAGCTCGCGCCGTACAGCGTGCCCTGCGGGCCGCGCAGCACTTCGATGTCCTGGATGTCGAAGAAGCGCGGCTCGGCCGTGCCCTGGCTGTACAGGTTGCGGGTGGTGAGCGAGACGTCGTCCAGGTAGGTGGCGACGGTCGCCGTTCCCGCCTGCGAGCTGACGCCGCGGATCTCGACGGTGCCCAGGCCCGGGCCACCCTGCGAGGTGAACGACACGTTCGGGATGTTGCGGGTCAGGTCCTCGACACTGTTGATCTGGCTCGCCGTGAGCTGTTCAGCCGTGATCACGGACACGCTCAAGGGCACGTCGCGAATGTCTTCCTTGCGCTTCTGCGCCGTGATGATGACGCGAGCGATCTCGGGCGCGGATGCAGCGGGGCTGGTCGCGGCCGCGGCGGCCTGGGCGAGCGCGGTCAGCGGGACCAGGCAGGCGAGTCCGGAGGCGACTCCGGCGACGACGATCTTCTTGGACATGTTGTCCCTCCTCGGGGGCATTTCGGTGGTGGTGGAAAACTGGCTTCGCCGCCTCGTGGCCGGCGTTTCTCGGGATCGTGTTGGCTGGCTTTTTCCGGGGCTCACTGCCGGGCGATCTGGCCGATGAACGCGCGCACGCGCTCGTCTTCCTGGTCGCCGAAGAACTTGTCTGGCCGCGCGTCCTGCGCGATGCAGCCCTTGTCGAAGAAGAGGATGCGGTCGCCGACCTCGCGCGCGAAGCCCATCTCGTGGGTCACGACGATCATCGTCATGCCGCTTTTCGCGAGCTGCTTCATCACGTCGAGCACTTCCTTGACCATCTCGGGGTCGAGCGCCGACGTCGGTTCGTCGAACAGCATCACGCGCGGCTGCATCGCCAGGCTGCGCGCGATGGCCACGCGCTGCTGCTGGCCGCCCGACAGCGCGAACGGGTGCTTGTGCGCGTGCGCCTGCATGCCCACGCGCTCGAGCAGTTCCAGCGCGCGCGCCTCGGCCTCCTTGCGCGCGAGCTTGCGCACGCGGCGCGGGGCCAGCATCACGTTCTCCAGCACCGTCAGGTGCGGGAACAGGTTGAACTGCTGGAACACCATGCCCACCTCGGCGCGCAGCGCGTCCAGCGCCTTGTGGTCGTCGCCCACCTCGATGCCGTCGACCACGATGCGGCCGCTGTCGTGCTTCTCGAGGCGGTTGAGCGTGCGCAGCAGCGTGCTCTTGCCCGAGCCCGACGCGCCGATGATCACGGCCACCTCGCCGGCGTTGAAATGCGTGCTGACGCCCTTCAGCACGGGCACCGTGCCGAAGGCCTTGGTGACGTTGTCGACGGTGATCAGCGGTGCTTCGGGCATAGCACGATCGTTCGCAACTTCCATGCCATGGGCCCCGGTCATGCGAGCTTGTCCTCGATGTCGAAGCGCCGCTCCAGCGCACCCGAGAACTGCGTCATCACCGTGGTGAGCAGCAGGTAGATGACCGCCGAGGCGACCAGCGGCTGCGTGGCGATGTAGGTCTTGGCGCGCAGCTGGTCGGCCACGTTGGTGAGTTCGACCAGGCCGATGACGGAGGTCAGCGACGAGTCCTTCAGCAGCGAGACGATGTTGTTGACCAGCGCCGGCAGCGAGATCTTGAACGCCTGCGGCACGGTGACGTCGATGAAGGTGAACCAGCGGTTCATGCCCAGCGAGCGCGCGGCCTCGAGCTGGCCCTTGGGCACCGCGAGCAAGCCGGCGCGGATCGCCTCGGCGTTGTAGGCGCCCACGTTGAGCGCGAGCGCCACGCTGCCCCAGCCGAACTCCTCCATCTTCACGAACGGAATCAGCTGCGGCAGCGCGAAATATGCGAAGAACACCTGGATCAGCAGCGGCGTGCCGCGGATGACCCACACGTAGAAGTTGGCGATCCAGCGCAGCGGCGGGAGGCGCGAGAGCTTGCCGAGCGCGGCCAGCGTGCCCAGCACCACGCCCGCGAGGCCCGAGACGATGGTGAGTTCCACCGTCATGCGCGCGCCGTCGGCGAAGGCCTGCGCGTTGCTGCCGATGGGCTCGGGCGCGAGCGCGACCAGGCGCGCGAGCAGCCACAGCACCAGGATCATGCCGGCCACCGACGCCGCCATCGTGGCGGTGCTGCGCTGCTTGCGGCCCCAATGCGCGGGCCAGGGACTGCTGAGGATGGCCATCACTTGCAGCGGATGTCTTCGTTGAACCACTTCTTCGAGATCGCGGCGTAGGTGCCGTCGGCCATGACCGCGGCCAGCGCCTTGTCGAACTCGCCCACGAGGCCCGCGTTGCCCTTGCTCACGGCCGCCGCGATCTTCTCGGTGAAGATGAAGTCGCCCTCCTTCAGCGCGGTGCCCGGCGTGGCGGCGAGCGAGGCCTTGCCGACGAACTTGTCGGTGACCCACGCGTCGACATGGCCCGCCTCCAGCGCGGCGCGCGCCGAGTTGTCCTGCGGGAAGTTCTTCACGTCCTTGACCGGCAGCTTCTTCGCCGCGTCATGGTAGGTGGTGCCGGTCTGCACCGCGACGACCTTGCCGGTGAGATCCTTGCCCGACTTGATGGCGCCGTCCTTGGAGATGATCACGCCGCCGGTGCAGTAGTGCGGGTCGGCGAAGGTGACGGCCTTGGCGCGCTCCTCGGTCACGCCGTGCGAGGCGATGACCAGGTCCCAGCGATCCTGCTGCAGGCCGATCAGCAGGCCGTCGAAGCCCATCATCTTCCAGTCCACCTTCAGGCCCATCTTCGCGGCCACGGCGTTGGCCACGTCGATCTCGAAACCGGTGAGCTTGCCGTTGTCCACGAAATTGAACGGCGCGAACTTGCCCTCGGTGGCGATGACGATGGTGCCGCTCTTGCGGATGTCCTGGATCGAGCGCGCCTGCGCCGCCCCGGCGGCCAGCAGGCCGGCGGCGGCCACGAGCGCGACGCGGCGCGACAACATGAGGAGCGGATGGAAGCGTGCGGTCATTGGGGAAATCCTTCGTCGCGGAAACGTGTCGAATTCGGGGAAATACGGTTCAGAGGTCGCCGATGAAATAGCGCTTGAGGCCGGCGAGGATCATCTCCACGGCCACGGCGGTCAAGACCAAACCCATCAGCTTCTCGATGGCGGCCACCATCTGCGTGCCCAGCGCGCGCCGGATGCGGTCGGCCGCCAGCAGCACCACGCCGCTGACGCCCAGCGCCGCCGTGAGCGCGACGATCCAGGTGACCAGGTGGTCGGGCTGGCGCGAGGCCAGCAGCAGCACGGTGGCCATCGCCGACGGGCCCGCCAGCAGCGGCACCGCCAGAGGGAAGATGAACGGCTCGCGCTGGCTCACGTCGGCGCCGTAGATTTCGCCGCCGCCGAAGATCATGCGGATCGCGATGATCGCCAGGATCACGCCGCCGGCCACTTCCAGCGAGCGTTCCGACAGCCGCATCAGCGTCAGGAAGCCCTGCCCCGACACCATGAACAGCACCAGTACGGCGAACGCGATCAGCACCTCGCGCAGCGCCACGAAGGTACGGCGCTCGGGCTTCACGGCGCCCAGGATGGAGATGAACACGGGCAGGCTGCCGAAGGGATCCAGCACCAGCAGGAGCAGGATGAACGCGGAGAGAAAGGTGTGATCCATGGGGGCGCAATTGTCTTTGAACGGGAGCGGGTCTCAGTGGCGCCTGTGCCACAGGAGTTACGCAAGAAGCGGGCCGTTTGTTGGAACGATGCAAAGACAGCGCGGTTGTCACAAAACGGTCGACTGTAGCCGCCGGCCGGTGAAATAAGTGTTCCAAACATTGCGTGACTAACCCTAAGATACGCACGTTTATTTCGCGGAATACAGCGTGAATACAGCTTCAGCTTCCTTGGACGCCATAGACAGAAAGATTCTTGAGAACCTGCAGGCGTCGGGCCGGATATCCAACGTGGAGCTGGCGGCCGCCATCCACCTGTCGGCGCCGCAATGCTTCCGCCGCGTGCGCTCGCTCGAGGAACGCGGCGTGATCCGCGGCTACCACGCCAGCGTGGACGCGGCGTCGCTGGGCCTGGACGTCATCGCCTACGTGAGCCTGAACATCGTGGGCAACGCGTTCGGCCAGGTGCGCGAGATCGAGGCCCAGCTGCGCGACTTCCCGCAGGTGCTGGAGTGCCACATCGTGTCGGGCGACTGCGACTACCTGCTCAAGGTGGTGGCGCGCGACCTGAAGACGCTGTCGCACTTCCTCACCGACCGGCTGATGCAGGTGCCGGGCGTGGCCAACGTCCGCTCGATGATCTGCCTGGAGGAGATCAAGCCTGCCGGCCCCCTTCCCTGCGGCGCTTGAATTCGAATAAGGACGAGTGTATTATTCGGCCATGCCCAAGCCCTCCCACCGCGAAAAGCTGCTGCACGTCGGCATGCAGGTCGTCCACGAACGCGGGTTCGCGGGCGCCAGCGTGCGCGACATCGTGCAGGCCGCGGGCGTGCCGCAGGGCTCGTTCACGAACCACTTCACCTCCAAGGAAGCGTTCGGCCTGGAGGTGATCGACCTGTACTTCGCGAATGCGCTCAACAGCATGCGCGAGACGCTGCGCAACGACGAGCTGCCCCCGCTGCAGCGCCTGCGCCTGTACATCGACAACGGCAAGAACCGGCTCAACAAGGACAGCATGAGGAACGGCTGCCTGTTCGGCAATTTCACGGCGGAGGCCAGCGACTGCAGCGAGCCGATCCGGCTGCGCCTGGTGGAGGTGTTCGCCGAGGTGCAGGCCGCGCTGGCGTACTGCCTGCGCGCGGCGGTGAAGGCGGGCGAACTCTCGCCGGCAACCGATTGCGACGAGATCGCCGCGTTCATCGTGTCGTCGCTGCAAGGCGCCAACCTGCTGGCCAAGGCGCAGCGCAGCCCCGTGCCGGTGGAGCGCTTCAAGGAAGTGCTGTTCGGCAGCGTGCTCAAGCGCATCGGCTGAGGCCGCGCGGCCCCGTTTCAAGCTGCTCGCAAAAAGAATGCGTACAAGCGTATTTTTCTGTTGACTCACCTAATACGGTCGTACATACTTAATTCATCGAACGCGCAACACCGGACGGAACGTCCCTGATCGTCCTCATCCGACGTCAACGGCGGCAGGACCCCGTTCCGAGTCGCCAGCGAGGAAACACCATGACCAAGACCATCCGCATCCCCGGCCCCGACCACCCGATCACGATCAACCCGCAGCCGGGCCGCGTCGTCGTCACCGCGGGAGGCCGGGTCGTCGCCGACAGCCGCGCCGCGCTGTCGCTCCAGGAGGCGGCCTACCCGGCCGTGCTGTACCTGCCGCGCTCGGACGTGGACATGGCGCTGCTCGAACGCACGGACCACGCCACCTACTGTCCGTACAAGGGCGATTGCGCGTACTACAGCATCCCTGCCGGCGGCGAGCGCGCCGTCAACGCGGTGTGGACCTACGAGCAGCCCTACGACGCGGTCGCCGCGATCCGCGACCACGTGGCGTTCTATCCCGATCGCGTCGACTCGATCGCCCGCCTGGCCTGAGGCCTGCCTGCGCCACTGCGGCATCTCCCCAGCCCTCATTCCCCCTTTCTCAATACGGTCATCCATACGCGAATGACCTCCTCCTCTCACACCAGGAATTCCATCATGTCCAGCACCTCCTCTCCCGTCGTCCTCGTCACCGGCGCCCTGTCCGGCATTGGCCGCGCCGCCGCCCTCGCGTTCGCACGCGCCGGCACGCGGCTCGCCGTCTCGGGCCGCAACCAGGAGGCCGGCGACGCGCTGGCCGCCGAGTTGCGCGCGCTGGGCGCCGACGCGATCTTCCTGCGCGCGGACGTCCGCCACGACGCCGAGGTGCGCAGCCTCGTCGACCGTACCGTCGAGCGCTTCGGGCGCCTCGATGCCGCCGTCAACAACGCGGGCACCGAGGGCCGGCCCGGCCCGGTCGTGGACCAGACCGCCGAGACCTACGCCGCCACCTTCGACACCAACGTGCTGGGCGTGCTGCTGAGCATGAAGCACGAGCTGCGCGTGATGACGGCGCAGGGCGCGGGCAGCATCGTCAACGTCTCGTCGGCCTACGGAAAGATCGGCGCGGCCGGCGCCTCGGTCTACGTCGCCAGCAAGCACGCCGTGGAGGGTCTGACGAAGTCGGCCGCGCTGGAGGTGGCCACCACCGGCGTGCGCGTCAACGCCGTCGCCCCCGGCCCGATCCAGACCGGCATGCTCGACCGCTTCACCGGCGGCGCCGAGGGCAAGGCGTGGCTCACCGACCAGGTGCCCGCCAAGCGCCTGGGCCATGTCGATGAGATCGCCGCGGCCATCGTGTTCGCAGCGATCGGCAACGCGACCTACATGACGGGCCAGTCGATCTCGGTCGACGGCGGCGTCACGGCCTGAGCCCCGCGATGAACGCGCGGCGCGCGCTGGGCCGGCGGGCCAGCTTCAACGTGGCCGCCGCCGTGGTCGCCCACACGCTGTGGACGAGCGCCGCGCCCGCCCTCACCTACGCGCTCTACGCGGCGCGCTGGCACCTGACCCCCACCGTGACGACGGGCATGTTCGCCGTCTACCCGGTGGCCGTGGTGTTGACGCTGCTGCTGTTCGGCAACCTGTCCGACCACGTGGGACGGCGCGCCGTGATCCTGGCGGGCGTCGCGGCGTCGCTGGCGGGCGTGGGCCTGTTCGCGGTGGCGCCCGGCGTGGCCTGGCTCTACGCGGGCCGCGCGTTCATGGGCATCGGCGTCGGGCTGTCGGCCAGCCCGGGCACGGCGGCGCTGGTGGAGTTCAGCGCGCCGGGCCGGCAGGCGCGCGCCAACGTGGTGGCCACCGCGGCGACGGCGTTCGGGCTGGGCATGGCCACGCTGGGCGGCGGCGCGCTGATCCAGTATGCGCCGTGGCCGCTGCGCCTCAACTTCATCGTGCTGTTCGGCGTGCTCGCGGCGGTGTTCGCGTTCGCCTGGTTCCTGCCGCGGCCCACCGCCGAGCAACGCGCGAACGCCGCGCCGTGGCGCCCCGGCGCGCTGGCCGTCCCACGCGCCATCGCGCGCGTGTTCGCGACGGCCACGGCGGCCGTCACCGCCGGCTACGTGCTGGGCGCGCTGATGCTGTCGCTGGGCGGCCAGATCGCGCGCGACCTCATCGGCTCGAGCAACGCGCTGATCAACGGCGCGGTGCTGGCGCTGTTCGCGATCGCCACGGGCGCGACGGCGGTCTTCGCGCGCCGGCTGCCCGGACCGCGCGCGGTGCAGTCGGGCGGCGTCGTGGCCGCGGCCGCGCTCGCGTTGCTGCTGCTGGCGGCCTCCGAGCACGCGCTGCTGCCGTTCCTGGCGGCGTCCGCGCTGGCGGGCGCCGGCTACAGCCTGCTGTTCCTGGGCGGCCTCACGCTGGTCAACGCGCACGCGCCCGCCGCGCATCGCGCTGGCACGTTGTCGACGATCTACCTTGTCGGGTACCTGGCGATGGGCGCGACGGCGTTGTCGCTGGGCGTCGTCGCCACGCACTGGGGACTGCGCCTGGCGCTCGAGATCGGGGCGTCCGGGATCGCCGCTGTCGCGCTGGCGGCGGCCGCATCGGCATTGCCCGACCTGGCGCCGGCGCTTCCTGGTCGGCAGGTGCCGGGCAAAACTTGAGCGAGTGAACCCGGGGCGGATCGCCCCTCATCCGCCCATCGGAAATCGGGGCGATCGGCACATTGGAACTTCCAAAAAAGGAAGTGTCCGATGCATTGCCGATCCACTCTTTCCGGGCCCTCGAGGCTCGCCTGCGCACTGGTCCTCGCAGGCCTGTTCCACCCATTCGCGAACGCGACGCCCAAGGCCCTGGCCGACGCCGAGCTGAGCAGCGTGCGCGGCGCCGACGGCTCGATCGCCGCGGCCATCCAGACCACGCCGTCGAACGCGCAGAACGCCTTTTCCAGCGGCCTCGCGTCGGCGTTCACAAGCAGCGGCGGCTCCGCGCTGCTGACGCCCACGCAGTTCGCGGCGGCGCTCGACAGCGCGGGGCTGTCGCTGGACTCGATGCCCGACTACCACGGCGAGACCGTGGCGCAGACCGTCGTCGACGCGAAGCCGGTCACGTTCTCGTTCACGTTCTCCGACGTGCTGCGCGCCACCACGGGCCTGCAGTACAACGGCGGCGGCGCCTCGTTCGGCACCTTCACCATGAACAACTTCGACGCCCGCGGCACGACCTTGTGGGTGTGGCAGCACCACTAGCCACGCGGGTGATGCTTGGCGTGCAGCTGCCGCAGCCGCTCGCGCGCCACGTGGGTGTAGATGGTCGTCGTGGAGATGTCCGCGTGCCCCAGCAGCAGCTGCACGGCGCGCAGGTCGGCGCCGTGGTTGAGCAGGTGCGTGGCGAACGCATGGCGCAGCGTGTGCGGCGAGATCGGGTTGCGGATGGCCGCGGCCAGCGCGTATTTCTTGACCAGGTTCCAGAACATCTGGCGTGACATCGCGGCCGCGCGCACGGTCACGAAGAGCGCGTCGCTTCGGCGCGCCTCCAGCAACTCGGCGCGCGCGCCGTGCAGCCACGTCTCGAGCCAGCGCCGCGCCTCGTCGCCGAACGGCACCAGGCGCTCCTTGGAGCCCTTGCCCATGACGCGCACCACGCCGTCGGCCAGGCTCAGGTGGACCAGCTTCAGCTCCACCAGCTCGCTCACGCGCAGGCCGCTGGCGTACATCAGCTCCAGCATCGCGCGATCGCGCAGGCCCAGCGGCGACTCGACCTGCGGCGCGGCCAGCAGCGCGTCGACCTGCGCCTCGGTGAGCGTCTTGGGCACGCGCACGGCCTGGCGCGCGGGACGCAGGCGCAACGTCGGATCCTCGGTGACGAGGCGCTCGCGCAGGCCCCAGCGATAGAAGCGCCGGAACACGGCCAGGCGCCGGTTCGCGCTGGTGGCCTTGCTCGCCGCGTGGCGCGCCAGCATGTAGCCCTGCACGTCGAGCGCGCGCGACTGCGCCAGGTCGCGCGCCTCGGTGTCGGCCAGCCAGGCGGCGAACAGCGTGAGGTCGCGCCGGTACGCCGCCAGCGAGTTCTTCGCGAGGCCGTCCTCCAGCCAGAGGCCGTCGAGGAAGCGGTCGATCACGCCCTGGCTGCGCTGCATCGCGGCCGACGGGGCCGCCGTGGCCTTGGGGGGCTTTGTGGCAGCGACCAACTCAGCTCGCAGAACCCAGCATGCCGGCCTTCATCTTCGCGTCGACCGGGCGGTCGCCGACGAAGATCTGCAGCAGCGCGGCGTAGAGGTCGGCGCCCGGCACCGGCGCGCCGAAGGGCTTGCCGTTGACCGTCATCGTCAGGCCCACGGCCGGCGCGTAGTCGAGGTTGACGACGTCGCCCTTCTTCACGTTGCCCACGCTGCGCAGCGTGTGGTCGAACGCGGCGATGCGATCCTGCATCGCGGCCACCTGGTCGGCCGGCGTGCGCTTGGCGATGCCGCCAGTGAAGGCCTTGGCGAACTCGTCGGACGGGCCATCCATCAGCATGCGCACCTGCACGCGCTTGGCGCCGGCCTGCGCGAACACCGCGGGGCCGGTGGCGGCCTTCGCGGGCAGGTACAGCCCGGCCAGGTAGACCTTGTAGATGAACGCGGCGCGCAGCCCCACGCCGTTGAGCTGCAGCGGCGTGCCGGCCACGGTGGCGCCGGCGGGGAAGGTCTGGTTCTCGAGCGTGATCGGCTCGGCGGCGTGGGCGCTGGGCAGGAACGCCAGCGCGGCCAGCGCGATGAGCGCCATGCCCAGCAGGCCCTGGGCCAGGGCGCCGACGCCGGCCAGGAGGCGGCGGATCCGGGGGGGCTGCGTGGTGTCTCGGAGCATGTCGGTTCTCTTTCGTCGGCGTCGCTGGCGACCCCTCACGCGCTCAACGCGCCAGCACCGGGCGCGGACGACAGGGCCCACTCGATGTGCTCGGCCAGCAACGGGCTCGCGTGCGCGAGACGCGCGCGCAACGCGGCCTCGATCGGTTCGCGCGGCTCGCCCGCGTGAAGCGCGTTGCCGAGCGCCACGGCGATGTTTCTCTGCCAGCGCCCATGGCCGATGCGGCGGATCGGCGAGCCTTCGGTGCGGCGCATGAACTCCTCCTCGCTCCACGCCCACAGCGCCAGCAGCGACGGATCGGCAAGATCTTCCCGCTCTGCAAAGTCCGGTAAAGGACTGCGCCGCGCGAACTTGTTCCAGGGGCACACCACCTGGCAATCGTCGCAGCCGTAGATGCGGTTGCCCATCGCGCGCCGGAACTCCAGCGGGATCGGATCGTCGCTCTCGATGGTGAGGTAGGAGATGCAGCGCCGCGCATCGAGCCGCTCGGGAGCGACGATGGCCTGCGTCGGGCACACGTCCATGCAGGCCGTGCAGCGGCCGCAGTGCGGCTCGGCGGCGGCGGTCAGCGGGAGCGCGATATCGACGAAGATCTCGCCGAGGAAGAACATCGAGCCGGCGTCGCGGGCGAGCGCCAGCGTGTGCTTGCCGCGCCAGCCGAGGCCGGAGCGCGTGGCGAGTTCCACCTCCAGCACCGGCGCCGAGTCGGTGAAGCAGCGGTGGCCCAGCGGCCCGATGTCCTCGGCGAGGCGGTCAGCCAGCTTCTGCAGCCGGTTGCGCAACACCTTGTGATAGTCGCGGCCGCGGGCATACATCGACACCACCGCCTGGCCCGACCGCGCGAGGCGCGCGGTCTCGTTGGCCTGCCAGTCGTCGCCGCGCGACTCCGGCAGGTAGTCCATGCGCGCCGTGATCACGCGCAACGCGCCGGGATGCAGTTCGGCGGGCCGCGCGCGCTTCATGCCGTGCGCGGCCATGTAGCCCATGCTGCCGTGGAAGCCGGCCTCGAGCCAGGCGCGCAGGCCGTCCTCGGCGTCGCCGAGATCGACCTCGGCCACGCCGATCTGTGAGAATCCGAGCTCGCGCGCCCACCCCTCGAGGCGTTGCAGGAGTGCAAGTCCCTCAGGGTCGTCCCCGACGTCATGACGCAGTTGAAGCATCCACCGATTCTAGGAACATCGCAGGCCACCTGGTCCGACGAGGCCGCCTGCGCGTCCTCCGCGCGCGGCCTCGCGGGCGCGCCCGCGCTGCGCGACGCCTTCGTGGAGCTGGAGGGCCCGCTGGGCGCCGGCAAGACCACCTTCGCGCGCCACCTGCTGCACGCGATGGGCGTCGAGGGCCGCATCAAGAGCCCCACCTACGCGGTCGTCGAGACGTACGAGCTCGACCACGCGGCCATCTCGCACTTCGACTTCTACCGCTTCGACGATCCGCAGGAATGGGAGGACGCCGGCCTGCGCGACCTGTTCGGCGCGCCCGGCCTGAAGCTGGTGGAATGGGCCGAGAAGGCCGAGCCCCTGCTGCCCGTGCCCGACCTGCGCGTGACCATCACGCCACACGACGGCACGATTCGAGGCGTCCGATTCGATGCGATGACCCCCATCGGCCTGCAATTGCTCGACAATCTTCGTTCATGAAGCGAAGAGAACTGCTGCGCGGCGGCAGCCTCGTGCTGTGCCTGGGAGCGTCCGACCTCGTGTTCGGAGCCACCATCGTCGCCGTCCGCATCTGGCCCGCGGACGACTACACCCGCGTCACCATCGAGTCCGACCAGCCGCTGGCGGCGCGCAACTTCGTCGCCGACAACCCGTACCGCCTCGTCGTCGACATCGACAACCTCGAGCTGAGCCCCGCCCTGCGCGACATGGTGGGCAAGGTGCGCTCCGACGACCCGTACATCGCCGGCGTGCGTGTGGGCCAGAACCAGCCGCGCGTGGTGCGCCTGGTGCTGGACCTGAAGCAGGCCGTGGCGCCGCAGCAGTTCATGCTGGCGCCGGTCGCGGCCTACCAGCACCGGCTCGTGTTCGACCTCTATCCGGTCAAGGAGCAGGATCCGCTGCTCGCGCTGCTGCGCGGCAAGGAACAGGCCGAGCAGGCGGCCGCGCAGTCGGTGCAGGACGCGCTCGGCGAGTTCATCGGCAAGATCCCCGCCGGCGCCAGCGCCCCCTCCGTGGCCGGCGCGGACGCGCCGCCGGCGCCGCGCGTGGCCGATGCCGGCAACGCGGCGCTGCGCGGCGCCGACACGTCACCCATGGAGACGCAGGCGCCGTTCGCCGCGCGCCCGCTCACGCCCGAGGAGAAGCGCAAGGTCGACCGCCTGCTGGTGATCGCCATCGATCCCGGCCACGGCGGCGAGGATCCCGGCGCGATCGGGCCCACCGGCCTGAGGGAGAAGGACGTGGTGCTGGCGGTGGCGCTGCAGCTGCGCGAGCGCCTCAACGCCAAGCCCGGCGTGCGTGTGCTGCTCACGCGCGATTCCGACTTCTTCGTGCCGCTGGGCGAACGCGTGAAGAAGGCCGAACGCGTGCAGGCCGACCTGTTCGTGTCCATCCACGCCGACGCGTTCTTCACGCCCGAGGCGCGCGGCGCGTCGGTGTTCGCGCTGAGCCAGGGCGGCGCGTCGAGCGCCGCGGCGCGCTGGATGGCCAACCGCGAGAACGCGTCCGACTCCGTGGGCGGCGTCAGCGTGAAGGTGAAGGACGCCCAGGTGATGCGCGCGATGCTCGACATGAGCACCACCGCGCAGATCAAGGACAGCATGCGCGTGGGCGGCGAGGTGCTCTCGCGCATGGGCAAGATCGGCAAGCTGCATCGCGGCCAGGTCGAGCAGGCCAGCTTCGCGGTGCTGAAGGCGCCGGCGATCCCGTCCATCCTCGTCGAGACGGCGTTCATCTCGAACCCGCAGGAAGAGGACAAGCTGCGCGACCCCGACTACCGGCACCAGCTGGTGGAGGCGCTGTTCACCGGCATCGACCGCTACTTCGCGAAGAACCCGCCGGTCGCGCGCCATCGCGACCTGTAGCGCGGGCGTGCCGCCGGCTCAGGCGGCCGGCGGCGTCTTCTTCTTGCGCAGGATCCCGACCAGCGCCAGCACGCCCGGGATGATGATCATGGCCAGGAATATCCACTGCAGGTGGCCCTTGACCCAGGACAGGTTGCCGATCGCGTAGCCCAGCAGCGTGACGCTGCCGATCCACAGCGCGGCGCCGCTGACGTCGAACAGCGTGAAGCGGCGCCGCGTCATCAGCGTGACGCCCGCCACGAACGGCGCGAAGGTGCGCACGAAGGGCATGAAGCGGCCGGCGATCAGCGCCACGCCGCCGTACTTCTCGAAGAAGGCGTGCGACTTGTCGAAGCCTTCCTTGTTGAACCAGCGCGAGTTCTCCCAATGGAACACGCGCGGGCCGAACCAGCGGCCGATGGTGTAGTTGGCCTGGTTGCCGATCACCGCCGCGCCGAACATCACGCCGAGCGCCATCGAGATGTCGAGCACGCCGGTGGCCGCGGTGGCTCCGACGACGAACAGCAGCGAGTCGCCGGGCAGGAAGGGCATCACGACCACGCCGGTCTCGATGAAGATGACGGTGAAAAGCACCGCGTACACCCACGGGCCGTTGCTGGCCACGAACGCCGCCAGGTACTGGTCGGCGTGAAGAAGATGCTGAAACAAGGGGATCAGGGAGTCCATGGGCGGCGATTATCAGCCGGGGTTCCTACAATACGGGGATGAGTCTCCAGAATGCGCCGTCCGAGCGCCGCACGATCCGTGAAATACCCGACGAACTGGTGAGCCAGATCGCCGCGGGCGAGGTCGTCGAACGGCCGGCCTCCGTGGTGCGCGAGCTGGTCGACAACGCGCTCGACGCCGGCTCCACGCAGATCGGCGTACGCCTGGTGGCAGGCGGCGTGCGCGCGATCCTGATCGAGGACGACGGCGGCGGCATCGAGGCTGCCGAACTGCCCCTGGCGCTGAAGCGCCACGCCACCAGCAAGATCCGCTCGCTCGACGACCTGGAGCAGGTCTCCACCATGGGCTTCCGCGGCGAGGCCCTGGCGGCCATCGCGTCGGTGTCCGAGCTGGCGCTGGTGAGCCGCACGCCCGACGCCGGCCACGCGCAGCGCCTCGATGCGCGCTCGGGCGAGCTGTCGCCGGCGGCGCGAGCGCAAGGCACCACGGTGGAAGTGCGCGAGCTGTTCTTCAGCACGCCGGCGCGCCGCAAGTTCCTGAAGTCCGACTCCACCGAGCTGGCGCACTGCATCGAGGCCGTGCGCCGCCACGCGCTGGTGCGACCCGCGGTGGGCTTCGCCGTGTGGCACGAAGGCAAGCTGGTGGAGCAGTGGCGCGCCGCCGATCAGGCGCAGCGCATCCGCGACGTGCTGGGCGACGAGTTCGTCGACAACAGCCGCCCGCTGCAGGCCGAGATCGGCCCCATCGCCATCCACGGCCGCGTGGGCCTGCCCGCGGCGGCGCGCACGCGCAGCGACCATCAGTACGTCTACGTCAACGGCCGCTACGTGCGCGACCGCCTGATCGCGCACGCGCTGCGCGCCGCCTACGAGGACGTGCTGCACGGCCAGAAGCAGCCGGCCTACGTGCTGTTCATCGCCATCGATCCGGCACGCGTGGACGTCAACGTGCACCCCACCAAGATCGAGGTCCGCTTCCGCGACTCGGGCGCCATCCACCAGGCCGTCAAGCGCGCCGTGGAGGACGTGCTGGCCCCGTCCGGCGCCACCACGCCCGTCGCGGCCGCGGGCACCGGCGCGCTGGGCACGTCCTTCGGGACGCCGGGCGGTTTCGCGTCCGCCGCCGCGGCCGCCGTCGAGCGCCTCAACGGCAACGGCGCCGCCACGCCCGGCTGGAACGCGGCCGGCCTCGCGCCCGCGCGCCCGTGGGCGCTCGCCGGCGACACGCGCGACCCGCTCGCGGGCGCGACCACGGCCTCGCTGTTCGCGCGCGCCTTCGGGGATTCGAGCGCGCCGGCGCGGGAAGGCGTGCTCGACGTCGGTGGCAGCGCCGTCCTCGAATCCCGCGAGGCCGCGCCGGCCTGGGCGCGCCCGCAGGCCGGCGACGAGGCGCAGGCCGCCGTCGCCCGGGCCGACGCGAGCGACTGGCCGCTGGGCCGCGCCATCGCCCAGATCCAGGGCGTGTACGTGCTGGCCGAGAATGCGCAGGGCCTGGTGGTGGTGGACATGCACGCTGCCCACGAGCGCATCGTCTACGAGCGCCTGAAGGCCGGCGCCGCCACGCACGACATGCCCACGCAGGCGCTGCTGATCCCCGCCACCTTCGCCGCCACGCCGGCCGAGCACGCGCTGGTGGAGACGCACGCCGAGACCCTGCGCGCGCTGGGCCTGGACGTCTCGCCCATGGGCCCCACCACGCTGGCCGTGCGCAGCCTGCCCGCCGCGCTGCTGCAGGCCGACCCGGTCGACCTGGTGCGCTCGGTGCTGGCCGACCTCGCCGAGGTGGACGCCAGCAGCCTGGTGCAGCGCGCCCGCGACGACGTCCTCGCCTCCATGGCCTGCCACGGCGCCGTGCGCGCCAACCGCCGTCTCACGCTCGAGGAGATGAACGGCCTGCTGCGCCAGATGGAGGCCACCGAGCGCTCCGACCAATGCAACCATGGCCGCCCCACCTGGCGCCAGGTGACGATGAAGGAACTCGACGCGCTGTTCCTGCGCGGACGCTGATTCCGGACTACCCTGTTCCCCTGATCCCTTTGCGGCTGACCTGACATGACCGATTCCCCCACCCCGCCGCCGCCTTCCGACAAGCCGCCCTCGACGCCCCGCCGCATCCCGCGCAGCGAGGCGACACCGTCCGAAACCGACGCACGCGACCCGCGCAAGGTCGGCCAGCGCGTGATGGAGCAGCGCCCGCACGAGCGCAAGCCCACCGAGCACGCCGCCGCGCGCGGCAAGCGCCCCGACCTGCGCGACCTGCCGCCGCCGCGCCGCGACACGCCCAGCAACGTCTGGCGCGCCGACCCGCCGGCCCCTGGCCCGCGCGATCGCCGCGACGGCCCGCGCCGCGCCCACGGCGACGCGCCGCGCGCGGATCGTCCGGGCGAGCGCCGCACCAGCCCCGGCCCGTGGCAGGACCGCGGCGCGCGTCCCGACTTCAGCGATTCGCGCCCCATGCGCAACGACGACCGCCGCGCCGCCGGCGGCCCGTCGAGCGAGGAGCGCCGTCGCGACGGCGGCTTCGAGCCGCATCGCGGCCCGCAGCGCCCGGGCCAGGGCCAGGATCGCGGCGGCGCGCCGTTCAACGAGCGGCCGCCGATCGGCGAGCGCGGCCGCGCCCCGTACGGCGAGCGCGGCCCGTCCTACCCGCAAGGTCCCAACGAGCGGCCGCGCGGCTTCGAGGGCGACCGTCCGCGCCAGGCCCGCGACGATCGCCGCCCGCCGGGCCCGAACGACCGCCCGCCGCCGCGCCGCCGCGAGGACTTCGAGCGTCCGCCGGCCGCGCAGGTGCCGCCGCCGCAACGCCCGGCATTCGACCCGGATGCGCCCCGGCGCGACGACCAGCGGCTGTCCAAGGTGCTGGCCGAGCGCGGCATCGCGTCGCGCCGCGAGGCCGACGACTGGATCGCCGCGGGCTGGGTGAAGGTGGACGGCGAGATGGCCGTGCTGGGCGCCCGCGTGTTCCCGCACCAGGTGATCGAGGTCGACGAGGAGGCCAGGACCCAGCAGGCCCACCGCGTCACCATCCTGCTGCACAAGCCCATCGGCTACGTCAGCGGCCAGGCCGAGGACGGCTACGAGCCGGCCTCCGTGCTCGTGACGCAGGCCAACCACTGGCCCGAGGATCCTTCGCGCGAGCGCTGGCACCCGGGCCACGCCCGCGGCATCGCGCCGGCAGGACGGCTCGACATCGACTCCACCGGCCTGCTGGTGCTGACCCAGGACGGCCGCGTCGCGCGCCACCTGATCGGCGAGGACTCCGACGTCGAGAAGGAATACCTGGTGCGCGTGGAATACCCGCGCGGCGGCCAGTTCCCCGACGAGGACCTGCAACGCCTGCGCCACGGCCTGTGGCTGGACGGCCGCGAGCTGCGCCCGGCCAAGGTGAGCTGGGCCAACGAGGACCAGCTGCGCTTCGTGCTCCGCGAGGGTCGCAAGCGCCAGATCCGGCGCATGTGCGAGGCCGTGGGCCTGGTCGTCACGGGCCTGAAGCGCGTGCGCATCGGCAGCGTGGTGCTGGGCAAGCTGCCGCAGGGCCAGTGGCGTTACCTGCGCGAGGACGAGCGCTTCTGACATGGTTGGCCACGCGCCCGCGGCCGGCCTGAAGTGGCTGGGCCTGGCCGGCCCCACCGCATCCGGCAAGACCGCGCTGGCGCTCGCGCTGGCGCGGCGCTGGCCGGTGGAGATCGTCAGCGTCGACTCGGCGCTGGTCTACCGCGGCATGGACATCGGCACGGCCAAGCCCGCCGCCGCCGAACAGGCCGCGGCGCCGCACCACCTGCTCGACATCATCTCGCCGGCGCAGTCGTACTCCGCCGCCCAGTTCGTCGCCGACGCGCGGCGCCTGATCGCCGGGATCCGCGCCCGCGGACGCTGGCCGCTGCTGGTGGGCGGCACCATGATGTACTTCAAGGCGCTGGTGGACGGCATCGACGAGATGCCCGCCGCCGACCCCGGCATCCGCGCCGCCATCGACGCCGAGGCGGCGGCCGCGGGCTGGCCCGTGATGCATGCAGAACTCGCGCTGGTCGACCCGGTCACGGCGGCCCGGCTGGCACCCAACGATTCGCAACGCATCCAGCGCGCGCTGGAAGTGTTCCGCGCCGGCGGCACGCCGCTGTCCGAGCTGCACCGGCGCGCGCTTCGCGACGCGCCCGCGCGCGACGGCGTGCTCGTCGCGCTGGAGCCCGCGTCGCGCGCCTGGCTGCACGAGCGCATCGCGCGGCGCTTCGACACTATGCTGGCGGGCGGCTTCCTCGATGAGGTGCGCCGACTGCGCGCCGATCCGGCGCTGAACCTCGACCTGCCGGCTATGCGCTGCGTCGGCTATCGGCAGGCGTGGGAGGCGCTGGACGCGAGCGACCCGCCCGATCTCGCCGGCCTGCGCGAGCGCGGCATCGCGGCCACGCGCCAACTGGCCAAGCGCCAGATCACGTGGCTGCGCGGCATGGCGGATCGGCACGTGGTGGAGGCGGATGCGGCCAACGTCGAGGAGCGTCTGGTGGCACTCGTGGAGACGCTGATCGGCGCGCCGGGCGCCGCGCCGGTTTGAACATCGGCGAGCCGGGCTTCCGCCGGAGGTGGCCGAGCGTCGACTCGCCTGCGCATGAAAATGCCGGTGCCCCCTTCAGGCGGCAACGGCGAGCTCGCGGCGCAGGCAACCCTCAGCTCGACACGCGCTCTCCGCTCTTGCGCGGCTTGATCGGGCCCGTGCGCACGCAGTTGCGGCCGGCGTCCTTGGCCGCCTCCAGCGCCTGCTCGGCCTCGTGCACCATGGTGTCGACGCTCAGCTGGCCCTGGTGCACCGTGGACACGCCGATGCTGACCGTGGCCACCACGTGGGTCTGCTGCCAGGTGTAGGGCGCGGACGCCACCTGCTGGCGGATGCGCTCGGCCGCGTCGAGCGCCCCCAGCGGATCGGTGTTGGGCAGGAACACGGCCAGTTCGGCGCCGCCGAAGCGGGCCAGCAGGTCGGGCTGGCGCAGCGTGGTGCCCACGCGCTTGGTCACTTCGAGCAGCAGCGCGTCGCCGCACAGCTGGCCCAGGTGTTCGTTGATGCGGCGCAGGTGGTCGGCATCGATGAGCAGCAGCGCGCCGTCGTCGCCGTAGCGACGGCAGCGGGCGAACTCGCGTTCCACCAGCTCGAGGAAATGGCGCCGGTTGGACAAGCCGGTGAGGTCGTCGTCGACCGCCTGCAGCGCATGGCGGGCGCGGGCATCGGCGACGACGTGCGCCAGCCGGATGACGATGCCCACCAGGCCCAGCGCCGCCAGCGAGAAGAAGACGGCGACGCTCAGGGCGATGACCCCGCCGCGTCCGCCGGCCAGCATGCCCAGCGCGGTTGCCAACGCGATGCCCGCCAGCGCCGCCAGGATGGACGCGCCGGCCCAGAAACGCGTGCTGCGCCGCTCGAGCACGCGCACCAGCCCGCTCAACGTCGAAGAATCGATATCAGCCGTCACCTATCACCTCGACCAAGACCCCGGCCCGCGCCCAGTCGCTCGCGGGCAATTCCTGCGCCCGCCAGGAGAGTGGGCAGGCGCCATGCCGTCTCCCCTTGGGAAGGACGCACTCAAGACTCTATCGGCCGGCCACGCCGGTCAATGAAGGAATTCTTGGTCGATTGTGCGGCACAGGTCGAAAACCGCACAGCCTCGGGCGACCCAAAATTGCGTAAATGGTGAGTCTCCTTACCCGGGGTGTCGGCGCGGACGCGGCGACCCCGCCCGCCACCACTGTCGAGCATGGTACATGCCGTATGCTTGGCCCCGAATGAACGATCCCGCCCGCGGCGCCCCGGCGCCCCTGCTCACCGTCTCCGGCCTGGCCAAGCGCTACGGCGACACCTTCGTCTTCAGCGACGTCTCGCTGGCCATGGCGCGCGGCGAACTGGTGGCGCTGCTGGGCGAATCCGGCGTCGGCAAGTCGACGCTGTTGAACTGCGTGGCCGGCCTGGACACCGCCGACGCCGGCCAGGTGCGGCTGGCCGGCCGCGACGTGCTGGGGCTCACCGAACCCGAGGCGGCCCGCCTGCGCCGCGAGGACCTGGGCTTCGTGTTCCAGGCCTTCCATGTGTTGCCGCACCTGAGCGTGGCCGACAACGTCGGCTTGCCGCTGCAGTTGCTGGGCCGTCCGCGCGGCGACCGCGTGGCGCGCATCCTCGCCGCGGTCGGACTCGACGGCCTGGGCGAGCGGGCGCCGCGCCAGCTGTCAGGCGGACAGTTGCAGCGCGTGGCGATCGCGCGCGCACTGGTGCACGAGCCCGCGCTGGTGCTGGCCGACGAGCCCACCGGCAACCTGGATCCGCGCAGCGCCGGGCTGGTGATGGACGTGCTGGTGGACGTCGCCCGCCGCACCGGCGCCGGCGTGCTGATGGTCACGCACTCGCCCCCGGCCGCGGCCCGCTGCGACCGGGTGCTGGAGCTGACGGCGCAGGGCGTGCGGCTGCCCGTGGCGGCCTAGTCCCGCGCGCAGCGACTCAGCGTCACCGGCACCCCGTTCAGCACGGACGTGCCCGACAACGGATCGCGCAGGCGGTCGTCCAGCAGGTCGTTCAGGTTGGCACCCGGCCGCTGCGCCGCGACACCGAGCCGCGTGCCCGCCTGGTCGTGGCCCCAGCCGTGCGGCACGCTCACGACGCCCGGCATCATCTCGTCGGACAGCGTTGCCGGCAGTTCGATGGCCCTGCCGCCGGCGCCCTGCAGCCGCACCCGGTCGCCCGCCTGCACGCCGTGACGCGCCGCGTCGTGCGGATGCAGCAGCGCGGTACAACGCTCGGGGCCCTTGGCCAGCGTGGGCAGGTTGTGCATCCAGCTGTTGTTGGAGCGCACGTCGCGCCGGCCCACCACCACCAGCGCGGGCGGCGGCGCGCGCAACGCGTCGTCCACGGCCGCCAGTTCGGCGGCCACCGGCGCCGGCCACAGCTCGATCCGGCCGCTGGGCGTGCGCAGGATCTCGGGCAGCCGCGGTTGCAGCGCGCCCAGGTCGATGCCGTGCGGCGCGGCCTTCAGCGCGGCCAGGCTCAGCCCGCCGGGCTTCTGGCCGAAGCGGTCGCCATGCGGCCCGGCGCGCAACGCCAGGTCGAGCAGGCGTTCGGGGCCGGGCGTGTCGCCCAGCGCGTGACGCATGGCCGCCTGGAGCGGTTCCGGCACGCCGGCCGCCAGACGTCGAAGGTCGTCGGCCAGCAACTGCTCGTCGAAGGCCGCCAGGTCGAAGCCGGCCGTGCCGGCGCCCGGCTCGCCGCGCAGCGTGGCGGCCATGTGCAGCAGCGACTGCCACTCGGCCTGCGAGCCGGGCCGCGGCGCGAACACGGGCGGGCTGTAGCGCGCATGGTTGCGGCATGACAGCTGCGGGAAGCTGACGTCGTAGTGCGGCTCCTCGAAGGTGGACAGGCCCGGCAGGATCACGTCGGCGTGCTGCGTGGTCTCGTTGAGATAGATGTCCACGCTCACCATGAAGTCGAGCTTGGCCAGCGCCTGGCCGATGCGCGCGCCGTTGGGTGCCGACAGCACCGGATTGCTGGCCACCGAAACCAGGGCGCGGATCCGCCCCGGGCCGTCGGTCTCGATCTCCTCGGCCAGGCAACTGGTGGGGTACTCGCCCAGCACCTCGGGCGCGCCGGACACGCGGCTGCGCGTGCGCCCCGTCACCATGCCGCGGCCGATGCCCGGCCTGCCCTGCGTGTTGGCAGCGAACGCCGCGGCATGCGGGAACATCGCGCCGCCTTCGGCATCGAGGTGGCCCGTGAGGATGTTGAGCGCGTCGACCAGCACCGAGTTGAGCGTGCCGAAGCGCTGCGTGCTGGAGCCGATGCGCGAATAGACGGCCGCGCGCGGCGCCGCGGCAAGCCGTCGCGCCAGCGCACGTTGCACCTCGGCCGGCACGCCGCAATGCGCCGCCATGCGTTCCGGGGCGTACGGCGCGACGGCCGCCTGCAGCGCCTCGATGCCCGTCGCGCCCTCCGCCAGGAACGGCGCCAGGCGGCCGGGCCGCGCCAGGCCCTCGTCGAACAGCGCGTGCAGCATTCCCAGCAGCAGGAACTGGTCGGTGCCGGGACGGATGAAGTGGTGTTCGTCCACGACGGCCGCGGTCTCGGTGCGGCGCGGGTCGACCACCACCAGTTGGCCGCCACGCGCGCGCATCGCCTTCGCGCGGCCGCGGAAATCGGGCACCGTCCACATGCTGCCGTTGCTGGCCATGGGGTTGGCACCCAGCATCAGCAGGAAGTCACAGTGGTCGATGTCGGGCACGGGCACGGTCAATGCATGGCCATACATCCAGCCGCTGGCGAGCTGGCGCGGCATCTGGTCGAGCGTGGACGCGCTGAAGACGTTGCGCGAGCCCGCGGCGCGCAGCAGCCGCTGCACGTAGAGCCCCAGGCCCAGGCGGTGCACGTTGGGATTGCCCAGCGTGAACGCCAGCGCGTCGCGGCCGTGCTCGGCCACCAGTGGCGGCAGGCGGCGCGCGATCTCGGCATGGGCCTCCTCCCACGTGGCCTCCACGAAGCGGCCGTCGCGCTTGACCAGCGGCTGGCGGAGGCGGTCGGGATCGTCCTCCAGGTCCTTCAGCGCCACGGCCTTGGGACACAGGTAGCCGTGGCTGAACACGTCGTGCTCGTCGCCGCGGATGGCGATGACGCGCGCCTGCGCGCCGGTGCCCGACACCGTGAGGCTCAGGCCGCAGCAGGCCTCGCACAGCGGGCAGATGCGCTGGACCACGCGCGTGGGCGGGGCGGCCTCCGGGGCCTGGGAGGCAGCGCTGGCGAGGGGCGTGGCAAGCATCATGGGGTTGTCTCAGCTCTTGATTCGTTGTGGGGCAAGCATACGGCGGTGACGGCGATGATGGTGGGCTTCGAACGCCGCGGCTGCCACTTCGGCGACAAATGCGGGCAGATGCGCAGGTCGCGACATTCGCGGACGAAACCGGCCGATCGGCGCCCGGCGGCTTCGCGGATTGATGGCAGGATGCATGTGTCCCGTCTTCACCGAGTGCCCTTGTCCACCGCCCTGTCCTCTCCGCCGTCTCGACCGCCCTGGCTGGCCATGGCCGCGCTCCATGCCCGCCTGCTGGCGGCGGAGTGGCGCCATCATCCCTGGCGCCAGGCGGCGGCGGTCATGGCCGTGGCCCTGGGTGTGGCGCTGGCCTTCGCCGTGCAGTTGATCAACGCCTCGGCCCTGGCGGAATTCGACACGGCCGTGCACGCGGCCAGCGGCGCGCCCGACTTCAGCGTGCGGTCGCGCGACGGCCTGCTGTCCGAAGACCTTTACCCGCGCGTCGCGCTCGCGCCGGGCGTCGCGCAGGCGAGCCCGGTGATCGAGCTCGCGATCACGCTGCGCGGCAGCGACGGGCAACCGCATGCCGCCCGGTTGCTGGGCCTCGACGCCTTCGTCGCGCCGTTCATCTCGCCGGGCTGGCTGGCTCAGCCCGAATCCAAGGCCGCGCCCGATGCGGGCGGCGCGCCGCTGTCGGCGCTCGATCCGGACGTGGTGTTCGTCAACGCCGCGGCGCGCGCGCAACTCGGCACCGCCGACCACGTCACCGTGCAGGCCGACGGCCGCCGGCAGACCTTCGCCATCGCCGGCCGCATCGCCGCCGACGGACCGCCCCTGCTGGTGATGGACATCGCCGGCGTGCAGACGCATTTCGACCGCACCGGCACGCTCTCGCGCATCGACGTGAGGCTGGCGCCCGGCGCACGCCAGGAGGCCGTGATGGCGGCGCTGGACGCGGGCCCCGGGGTGCGTGCCGCGGCACCCGACGAAGCGGCGCTGCGCATGGCGCGGCTGTCGCAGTCGTACCGCGTCAACCTGAGCGTGCTCTCGCTGGTGGCGCTGTTCACGGGCGGCTTCCTCGTGTTCTCGGTGCAGTCGCTGGCCGTGGCCAAGCGCATCCCGCAACTGGCGCTGCTGGGCGTGCTGGGCATGAACGGACGCCAGCGGCGCACGCTGGTGTGGGCCGACAGCCTGATGGTGGGCGCCGTCGGTGGCGTCCTTGGCCTGGCGCTGGGCACCGCGCTCGCGGCCGCGGCGCTGCGCGCGCTGGGCGGCGACCTGGGCAGCGGCACGCTGGTCGGTGCCGCCCCGCCGCTGCAATGGAGCGCGCTGGCCGCATTGGCGTACGGATCCCTGGGCCTCGCGTCGGCCTTCGCCGGCGGCTGGTGGCCGGCGCGGGCGGCGCAAGGACTCGCCCCGGCGCAGAGCCTCAAGGGCCTCAGCACCGCCAGTGGCGGCAACTGGCCCGCGGCGGCCGGCCTCGGGCTCATCGTGCTGGCCGCTGCGCTGGCGTTCATGCCGCCCTGGCACGCCATTCCCTGGGGCGCATATGCCTGCGTGGGGGTGTTGCTGCTGGGCGGCATCAGCCTCGTGCCGCAGGTGGTCGCGGTGCTGCTGCGGGGCCTGCGCGGCGCCCGCAACCCGGTGGTCGCGCTGGCCGTCGCGCGCGCCGTCGACCAGCGCCAGACGGCCACCGCCGCCGTGGCCGGCGTCGTCGCCAGCCTGAGCCTGGTCGTGGCGCTGACGGTGATGGTCACCAGCTTCCGCGACTCGCTCATCGTCTGGCTGGACGAGGTGCTGCCGGCCGACCTCTACGTGCGGCCCCTGCCGGGCGCCAACGAAGGCCCGGTCTACCTTGCGCCCGCGGTCATCGCCGCCGCGACCGGGCCCGGCGTGAAGCAGGTGCGGGCCGAGCGGCTCGTGCCCGTCACGCTGGCGCCCGAGCAGCCGGACGCCATGCTGCTCGTGCGCGACCTGCCGCCGGACGGCGCCGCCCCGTCGCTGCCCTGGATCGTGGCGCCCGATGCCGCACCGCCCGCATCGTCGCCGCCCGGCGCGATCCCGGTCTACCCCAGCGAAGTGCTGGCCGCGCTGCAGCACCTGCACCGGGGCGACGTGATCACCCTGCCCCTGCCGCCACCTCGCGCGAGCGCCGGCGCAAACCCGGAGGCCACCGTGGCCACCCGCGCCGTGGTGCGTGGCGTCTGGCGCGACTACGCCCGCCAGCAGGGCGCGCTGCTGATGGCGCGCGCCGACTGGCTGCGCCTGACCGGCGACGGGCGCATCAGCGGCCTGGCCGTCTGGCTCGCCGACGGCAGCACCGACCGCGGCGCCGCGCTGGTCGCACGCATCAAGTCGGCCATCCCGGACGGAGCGCCGGTGGAGGTCTCGACGGCGGGCGAGTTGCGCGCGTTCTCGCTTCGCATCTTCGATCGAAGCTTCGCCGTGACGCATTGGCTGCAGGGGGTGGCGCTGGCCATCGGCCTGGCCGGCATCGCGGCCAGCTTCTCGGCGCAGGTACTGGCGCGCCGGCGCGAGTTCGGCACCTTGCAGCACTTGGGCTTCACGCGGCGCCAGGTGCTGGCGCTGGTGGCCTGCGAAGGCGCGCTTTGGAGCGCCGTCGGCGCAGTGCTGGGACTCGCGCTCGGACTCGCCGTGAGCGTGGTGCTGGTGAAGGTGGTCAATCCGCAGAGCTTCCACTGGACGATGTCCCTGAGCGTGCCGCCGCTCACCCTGCTGGGGCTGGGCATCGGCGTCGTCGTGGCGGGCGCGCTCACCGCCTGGGGCAGCGGCCACGCCGCGACGGGTCGCGACATCGTCCGCTCGGTGAAGGAGGACTGGTGATGCGCCGCCGCCCCTTCATCGCCGGCCTCTTGCCCGCGGTGCTCGCCGCACGGCCAGGCGCGGCATCGGCGCTCGCACCGCCGACGCTGGCCGACAACCCGCCGCTGGGCGTCAGCCGCCGCGCGTTGCGCTTCCCCGCCGACCACGGCAGCCACCCGGACACGCACGTCGAGTGGTGGTACGTCACCGGCTGGCTTCGCGGCGGCACGGAAACTGGTGCGGAAGCCGGCGCGGCATCGCTGCCCGAGTTCGGCTTCCAGGTGACCTTCTTCCGCAGCCGCACGGGCCTCGCCGACGGCTCCGCCAGCCGCTTCGCCGCGCGCCAGCTCGTGTTCGCCCACGTCGCGCTCACCGATCTCGCGGCGGGTGCGAATGGCGGCGGCCTGATGCACGACCAGCGGGCCGCACGCGAAGGCTTCGGCCTCGTGCAGGTGCCGTCCGCATCGGGTGCGCAGCTCGTGCAACTGCGCGACTGGTCGCTGCTTCGGCAGGCGCCGGCCTCGCCGGACGACACGCGCAGCCGGATGCATGCCGTGGTGCGCACCGAGCGTTTCGCGCTGGACCTCGATCTCTCGGGCACGCAACCCGTGCTGCTGCAAGGCGAGGCGGGCTACTCGCGCAAGGGACCCGATCCTCTCGACGCCAGCCACTACTACAGCGAGCCGCAACTGGCGGTGCGCGGCCGTCTCGGGCTCGCCGGCGCGCCCGCGCGAGACGTGGTCGGGCGCGCGTGGCTCGATCACGAATGGAGCGACCGCTATCTCGGCGCGCAGGCGGTCGGCTGGGACTGGGTCGGCTTCAACCTGGACGACGGCGCCGCGCTGATGGCGTTCCGGCTGCGGCGCGCCGACGGCTCAGTCACGTGGGCCGGCGGCTCGTATCGCAACCCGGTAGGCGAGCTGCGCAACTTCGCGGCCGACGAGGTACGCTTCGAGGCGCAACGCCAGTGGACGAGTCCGCGCACCCAGGCGAGCTACCCGATCGAGTGGCTGCTGACGACGCCGTCCGGACGCTGGCGCGTCGTGGCGCTCCGGGACGACCAGGAACTCGACAGCCGCAACTCCACCGGCTCGGTCTACTGGGAGGGCCTGTCCGCGTTGAAGCGCGAGGACGGCCGCGTCGTCGGCCTCGGCTACCTGGAACTCACGGGCTACGCCGGCCGGCTGCGCCTGTAGGATCGAAGGGCTATTCGACCGCGTGCAAACTGCGTCGGTGTCACCTCGCACCCGCCGACGGGCACAGTCGTTGCCGCGACCGGGATTCACGTCAGGAATGGAGAGCCCATGAAAGCGCAGAACGATTCGACCGACCCGCAACACATCTATCGCCAGCTCAAGCTGGGCCTGGGACACGAACTGGTCACCGACGGCAACGTCTTCGAGTTGATCGCGATGGCGCAAAAGGATGGTAATCAGTTGCTGGCGACCGAACTGCGCGAATGGCAGGCGCCCTGCAGTGACTCCAACGACGGTCCGCGGCCGACGATGGTGCCCACGCGCGGCTTCAACAAGGACAACGCGAAGCATTGACGCGGGCGGGGCACTTGCGCCGCGGCGCCGGCGCGCGATGCCTGGCCTTGTCATGACCTCGCGCCGACGCTCCGGCACGTCCTGTCGGCCTCCGCGCCACCCCTGTCGGCCCCCGGCGCAGCCCATCGTACGCGTATGGCGCGCGCGCCACGGCGAGCGTAATCTTGCGTCATCGATTCAACGCATCCCAACCAGGAGCAGACCATGTCAGACAGCGACGAACTCGGCAAGCTTGGCGACCTCCACGGCCGCGGCATCCTCTCCGACGAGGAATTCGCCCGCGCCAAGGCCCGCGTGCTGAGCGGCAGCCATGCCTCGCGCACCGGCGCGCCCACGACCGCGCTCAACCAGTTGCGCCGCAGCCTCAGCGACCGCTGGCTGGGCGGCGTCTGCGGCGGCATCGCGCAGGTCACCGGCGTGCCCTCGTGGGTGTGGCGGCTCGTGTTCACGCTCGGCATCGTGTGCGCCGGCTCCGGCCTCGCGCTGTACATCCTGCTGTGGATCCTCGTGCCGGAGGAACAGCTCTACCTGCCGGCGCCCGACGACACGATGCGCGCGGGCTGAGGCATCGGGCGCGGCGTGGAACACTCCCGGCGTCGACCGACGCATCGCCGATGATCAAGGTCCGGGACATCGACCATCTCGTCCTGCGCGTGGTCAACCTGCCGGCCATGCTGCGCTTCTACTGCGAGGGCCTGGGCTGCCATGTCGAGCGCCGCCAGGACGAGATCGGCCTGATCCAGTTGCGCGCGGGCCGCTCGATGCTGGATCTCGTGCCGGTGGACGGCAAGCTGGGCCGCGCCGGCGGCGCGGCGCCGGGCGCGCAGGGACGCAACCTCGACCACCTGTGCTTTCGCGTCGAGCCCTTCGACGAAGCCGCGATCCGCGCGCACCTCGCCACGCTGGGCATCGCCGCGGGCCCGCTCGAATCGCGCTACGGCGCCGAGGGCGAAGGCCCGTCGATCTACGTGAGCGATCCGCAAGGCAACGTCGTCGAACTCAAGGGGCCGCCAGACGCATGACGACGCTCCGCCTGCGCCACGCCCGCCGCGAGTACCTTGACGCCCTGCTCGCCCTCTACGTGCAACTGAATCCGGACGACGTCCCCGCGCCGCGTGAGGGCCTCGCCGCGATCCTCGACACCATCCTCGCCAGCGCGCACTTCGAGGTCATCGTCGGAACGCACCGCGAGCGCATCGTGGCCACGTGCTACCTCAACCGTGATCCCCAACCTCACGCGCGGCGGCGCGCCGTACGCGGCGATCGAGAACGTCGTCGTCGAGCGCGCGCTGCGCGGCGGCGGGCTGGGCCGGCAGGTGATGCGCTTCGCGCTGGACGAGGCCTGGCGCCGTGGCTGCTACAAGGCCCTGCTGCAGACCGGCTCGCGCGATCCGCGCGTGCATCGCTTCTACGAGGCCTGCGGCTTCTCGGCCAGCGACAAGACCGGATTCGTCGCACGCGCACCACGCGCATGAGCCCACTGGTCCCGCTGGCGGCGGCCTGAAGAATGTAAATTTGAGTGTCAGTTGCCCACCAAGCCGGGTACTCGAGCGTTGAACCGACACGTGCCGCGACAATGGCCGATCCAGCCCGCATGGCAGGGGCGAATGAAAGAGGACTCTCTCGACATGACAACTCCAACAAGCCGCGGCCTCCTGCGCCTGAGCGCGCTGGGCGCCGCGCTCGGCGCCGCCGCCCTTCTGTCCGCCTGCGTCGTCCAGGGACCGACGCGCTACGTCGACCGGCCCGTCCCGGTCTACCAGCAACCGGCTCCCGCCTACCAGCCGCCCCCGCCGCAGGAAGCCGAACCGGTCGTCAGCGTCTTCGTCGATCCGCCGCTGGAACAGCCCGCGCCGATCGCCGTGCAATGGGCGCCGCCGCCGATGCTGGTGGAAGTGCCATCGCCGCAGCCCTATCCGGAAGCCATCTGGACGGGTGGCTACTGGGCGTGGGAAGGCCGCTGGTTCTGGAGCGCCGGCCGCTGGGCGCCGCCGCCGCGGCCCAGCTTCGTCTGGGTGCAGCCGTACTACGAGCACCGTGCCGACGTCGTCGTGTTCGTGCCGGGCTTCTGGTGCGCGCCGGAACGCCACTTCGTTCCGCCGCCGCCGGGGCTCAGCATCTCCGTGGCCATCGCCGCGCCGGGCGTGCGCTTCGGCGCCGCGCCGATGGGCCCGCAAGGCGTGTTCGTGCCGCCGCCGCCGGGCTCGCGCGCCGGCATCATCGTGCCCGCGCCGCTGGGCACGCCGCCCGCCGTCGTGGTGAGCGCGCCCGCCGTCGTCAACGTGGGCATGCGCGTGCACGGCAACGTGGAGAACAACAGCCACAACGTCACCAACATCACGAACGTGACCAACGTCACCAACGTGACGATCGAGGCCCCCGCGGGCGCCACGGCCAACGGCCAGGCGTTCCAGAACTCGGTTCCCGCGCGCGCCCATCTGGCCGCGGCGCTGGCGCCGGCCGGCCGCCCCGCGGCCCCGCAACCCACGTCCAGCCAGGCCATCCCGGCGTACCAGGCCGGCCGCCAGCCGATGCAGTTGCCCGCGGCCCAGCCGGTGCGCAACGACCGCTTCGACCGTGGCGCGCGTCCGGGCCAGCCACAGCCCGCGCAGCAACCCGCCATGCAACAGCCGCAAGCGCCGCAGCCCGCGCCGCAAGGCCAGGCCCAGCAGGGTCAGCCGCGTCCGGGTCAAGGCCAGGGCCGCGCCGAGTTCGATCCGCCGCCGCGCCAGCCGGCGCAGATCAACGGCCAGCTGCAACCAGGCCAGGGCTACGGCCAGCCGCAAGGCCAGCCGCAGCAAGGCGTGCAGCAACCCGGCCAGCCGGGTCGCCAGCCCGGCCAGGGCTATGGCCAGCCGCAAGGCCAGCCGCAGCAAGGCATGCAGCAACCCGGCCAGCCGGGCCGACAGCCGGGCCAGGGCTACGGCCAGCCGCAGAGTCAACAGTTCCAGGGGCAGCCGCAAGGCCAGCAGCCCGCGGGCCAGCCGCAGCAGAACGCACAGGATCCGCGCCGTCGTGGCGGCAATCCGCAAGGCCAGCCGGGCGCGCAACCCGGCGCGCAGCAGCCCCAGGGCCAGCCGGGCGCGCAAGGCCAGCCGCAGGCCAAGCCCCAGGACGAGCACGAAAAGGACGGCAAGAAGAAGCCCCCGCGCGAGGGCAGGGACGATCGCGAGAAGAGAGAAGGCGAGCGCGATCGCTGAGCGGCGTCGCCGTCGCGCAAGGGAGGCACTTCGGTGCCTCTTTTCTTGGTTCTTCGCCGATCTGCGGGGAACGCACTGAGCATGCGCAAATGGGCAGGGTCCTGGGTGGTCTGGGGACTTGGAATCCGCCAAGCCGCGTCGTTCGCTTTGCGGGGCGCGCGAGGCACGACTCCCCCGGTGAGTCGTGCCTGACCCAGCGCGCCCCGCAAACCAATGCACCCCGCAGATCGGCGAAGAACCGATTTTTTCTCTCGCGAACCGCTGCCAGGCGCCTCCGGCCGCCGCCGCCCTTTGCCTACTGCGCCGCCACCACTTCGTTGAGCAGGAAGCCCAGCTCGTCGGCAAGCTGGTCGATGCCGTCCGCCAGTTTTGCCTCCGCCGGCTGTCCGCTGAAGACATCGGTTCGGATCAGGATCGGGCGGCCGCTCGGATCGGCCTGTTGGAGCCGCGCCGTCATCTTGCGCGCCTGCGCCGCGTCGACGCGGCGCTCGCGATCGCCGGCCAGCAGCAGCACCGATGGATAGCGCGTGCCATCGCGCACGGTGCGATAGGGCGAGATCGCCGCCAGTGCGTCGAACTGCGCGCGATCGTGCGTGCTGCCGAATTCCGGCAGGTCGTACTCGCCCGCCGGGTCGCGTTCCAGCCGCAGCAGGTCGTAGCGTCCCGAGGCCGCCACCACCGCGCGGAACAGGTCGGGCCGCTGCGTCATCGCCGTGGCGGCCGCCAGCGAGCCGTCGCCGCGCGCACGCACGCCCAGCAGCGCGGGCTGCGTGTAGCCGCGCTTGACGAGCGCGTCGGCGCAGGCGACCAGGTCGTCGACGGCGGCCTGCTTCCTCGTGCGCTGGCCGGCCGCGTGCCAGGCCTCGCCCGAGTCGATGGCGCCGCGCAGCGTCGCGATGGCGACGACGCCGCCCCGATCGAGCCACACACGGCGCGACGCGTCGAAGTCGGGCGTGGTGCCCGGGCCCGCGGAGCCCGCGATCGTGAGCAGCACCGGGTTGTGTCCGTCCAGGCGCGTGCCCTTGCGACGCAGGATGTCGAGCGGCACCGGCGTGCCGTCGCGCGACGTGGCGAACTCGCGCACGACCTCGCTGTCGTTGAAGTTGGCGTCCGAGATGCTCACCAGGGGCGTGCGCCTCGCGCGTCCCCCACCCACCCGCGTCCACAGCGGCGGCTCGACGTAGTTGGCCACCTGCGCGACGACGTCGTTGCGGCCGAGGCGCGCGAATGCCGCGACGGCGCCGGTCGGCGGCAAGGCCACCACGCTGCCGCGCTTCGTGCGCACGTCCACCAGGCGCAGCCGCGTCGGCCCGGTCTGGCCCTCGGCGAGGTACAGCGTGCCGCCGGCCACCACGAAGCGCTGCACGGCGCCTTCGAGCGGCGCGGCGATGGTGGCCACGCGCTCCCAGTTCACCGATTTCGATTCGGCCAACGGCAGGCGCAGCACCTTGCCGCGCGGCGCGTTGGCGATCGAGCGCACCCAGATCGCGTCGTCGTCGCCGAACTGCGCGTCGCGCACGCCGTCCTGCTCCGAGGCCAGCCGGCGCCAGGTGCCCTCGCCGTTCGCGTCCGCGGGCTTCAGGTACAGCGAGACGTCGCCGCCGCGGCCGTTCTCCACCAGGGCCAGCAGGTGGCGCCCGTCGCGCGCGCCCTCGAGGCGCACGCGCGCGAGGCGCGGCAGGCCGGCGCCGAGCTCGACGCGGTCCTGCGAGGCCGGCGCGCCCAGCTTGTGGAACACCACCTGCACCGCCGGCGGCGCGTCGGGCACGGGCGGGCCGCCCGGCACGGGGAATCGCGTGAAGAACAGTCCGCCTCCGTTGGTGCTCCAGGCCACGTCCCCGCCCGCGCCCGCCGACGTCACGCGCGCGAGCGTGTCGGGCAGCGCCTGGCCGCCCGCGCCGAGATCGATCACGCGCACCGTGTCGCCGTCCGGCCCGCCGCCGGCCAGCGCGATCGCCACGCGGCGTCCGTCCGGCGATGGGCGGAAGAAGTCGATCGCGAGCGCGCCGTCGGGCGACTGTTCGTTGGGATCGAACACGACGCGCTCGCTGGCCACGTCGTCCACCGACTTCAGCATCACCAGCACCGGCCGCTGCAGCGGCGGCGCGGTCTTCAGCGCGAAGACGACGCCGCCGCGCTCCACCAGGGCCGAGTACGCGTTCGAGGTCGAGCCCACCAGGGCCTGCAGCCGCTGGCGCAGGGCCGGGCGCGCGGGCATCGCCTCCAGGTAGCGGCGCGCGTAGCCGTGTTCGGCCGCGAGCCAGGAGCGCGTGGCCGGGTCGGCGGCGTTCTCGAGCCAGGTGAAATCGTCCGCGACGACCGTGCCGAAATAGTCCTGCGTGGCGCTGCGCGAGGCCGCGAACGGATAGCCGCGCTGCCCCGGTGCCACCGGATAGCTGGCCTCGGACGATGCGCCCGTCGAGGGCTTCGCGCCGCCACCCGCGCAGCCCGCCAGCGCCGCCAGCGCGATGGCGGCGGCCAGGCCCGTGGCCGCCAGGGGGCGCGGCACATACAGCGGCGGCATCAGGTTCACGCGTGGATTCCCGGCTCGGAGTTTCGGCAGACCGAGATGTTAGAGGCGCCGCGCGGCCTTCGGACGCCGCGAGCCTCCAAAGAAGGCACAAACGCACGGCCAGGGCCCCCGCGCAGGGATTGACAGCGCGCGAGCCGGGTCCTAAAGTGATATCACTTTGATCTCTATCGAGGACCGATCATGACCTCCGCCAACGCCCTGCGAAGCACGGCGCATCCCGCGCGCAACGAGTATTCGGAGCGCCACCTCACCTCGCTCAACGGCTACGCGATGGTGGTGCTCGCCATCGGGCTGGCGCTGTTCGCGCTCTATCGCTTCATCTCGATCGCGCAGGGCATGAGCGTCCCCGAGGTTCTGCTGGGCCACGTGCTGACGGGCGTGCTGAGCGTGATCGCCGCCGTACTGGTCTTCGCGGGCCTGTACACGCTGCAGCCCAACGAGGCGGCCCTCGTCACGCTGTTCGGCCGCTATGCCGGCACCGACCGCGCCGAGGGCCTGCGCTGGGCCAACCCGTTCTACGTGAAGCGCCGCATCTCGCTGCGCGCGCGCAACCTCAACTCGCCGGCGCTGAAGGTCAACGACAAGCGCGGCAACCCGGTGGAGATCGGCGCTGTCATCATCTGGCGCGTCGAGGACACCGCCAAGGCGCGCTTCGAGGTGGACGACGTCGACCTCTACGTGAAGCTGCAGTCCGAGGCCGCGCTGCGCCACGTCGCGTCGCTGTATGCCTACGACGAGGCCGACAGCGACGACGCGGCCGAGATCACGCTGCGCGGCGGCCTCGACGACGTCGCGCAGGCGCTCAAGGCCGAGCTCTCGGCGCGCTTTGCCAGCGCGGGGGTGCGCGTGTCCGACGCCCGCCTCACCCACCTCGCCTACGCGCCCGAGATCGCCCAGGTGATGCTGCGCCGCCAGCAAGCCGAGGCCGTCATCAGCGCGCGCCACAAGATCGTGCAGGGCGCGGTGGCGATGGTGGAGTCGGCGCTGACCGCGCTCAGCGAACGCAACGTCGTCACGCTGGACGACGAGCGCAAGGCGGCGATGGTCAGCAACCTGCTGGTGGTGCTGTGCGGCGACAAGGACACGCAGCCCATCATCAACGCGGGCACCCTCTACAGCTGACGCCCCACCGATGGCCAGTCCCGGCAAGAAGTCCTACCCGCTGCGCATCGACCCCGAGCTGTGGGCCGAGATCGAGCGGCTGGCCGCGCAGGAGCTGCGCAGCGCCAACGCGCAGGTGGAGTTCCTGCTGCGCGAGGCGCTCGCGCGGCGCGGACGCAAGGTCAAGCCCTCCACCGAAAGCGGCAAGCCCGGCGACTCCTAGAATCGCCGCACCCCTAGTGTCGTGATTGAGGAATTCGTTGAAGAATCCTGCCCAGAACGGCCACATCCGTCGTTGCGCCCGCTCGCGAGGCCGCCCGGCATCGTGTCGCGGGCGCGCCTAGTCTGCACCCGTTCTGGACAGGATTCGGCACCGCTACTTCTTCGCTCCCGACCTATTCAACGAATTTCTCAATCACGACCCTTGAAGCGGAGCGACGATTGGCCTACGACTACAGCTCGGACAACAAGCGCCTCGAACTGCCCAACCCGTTCCGGGTGGAGAACACGTTCCTGTTCGCCTGCGCCGCCATCACGCTCGGGGGCGGCGTCATCGGCCTGCTGTGGGCGCGCGACGCGATCCAGGCCAACTCCACGCGCCTGGGCATCGCACCGTTGCTGGTGGGCGTGGCGCTGCTGGCCGCGGGCTTCTCGTTCGCGGTGGTCGCCGCGCGCCGGCTGCGCTTCTTCTTCGGCCGCGGGCGCCCGCGCTCGCTGGCGCCCGAGGTGGCCATCGGCGCCACCGGCAACTCGGCGCGCGCCGACTTCTACAAGACCACGCTGCGCCAGGGCGGCCTCGAGTACCCCGAGCCGCGTGGCGCGCTCAACGGCGTGCTGTACCACGCCGTGCCGCGCCTGATCACCGCGCCGGTGGTGGTGCAGGAGCTCGCGCAGCGCCACTTCTTCAACGCGTTGTCGTTCCTCGTGACGCTGGTGAGCTTCCTGTTCGCCTGGCGCGTCTTCGGCACCGAGGCCACGCGGCCGCTGATCTCCATCGTCTACTTCGTGTTCGGCGCCGCGGTGCTGCTGCGGCCGCTGGTCGGCGGCAACCAGGCCAGTCTCGGCACCGGCTCGCTGATCGCGCTGGTGGTGGCCGCCATCGTCGGTCCGGTGGCCGCGGACCTGCTCGGCGCGTCGCTGCCGTCGGTGCGCTACTCGGTGACCAGCCAGGCCCTGTTCCTGCTCGTGTGCGCGCTGGTGGCCGTGGTGCTGATCCTGTGCGCGCTGCACGCGCAGCTGGACGCCTCGCCGCAGACCGAGCGCGCCTGCGAGCAGCGCACGCTGTCGATGAACGGCCCGCCGGCCGCGCTGATCACCGAGCTCGACCGCACGCTGCAGGACGAATGGGTGGAGAAGATCCCCAACCGCCGCTACACGCGCATCGAGCCCGTCACCGAGGGCGCGGCCGGCTCCGGGCGCTTCGCGGGCGAGCTGCTGGAGGAAACGCAGCCCATGCCCATGTCGGGCACCGCCGCGGTCACGCTGGGCAGCGCGCTGCGCGAGGCGCGCCACAGCTGGCTGGTGATACTCGACCTGTACGGCACGCTGCTGACCGTCATCGGCGTGGTGTGCGCGCTGGTCTACGTGCGCTCGTTCGATCCGTCGCGCGTGCTCACCGAGGGCTGGGGCAGCACCGCCACCGTCGGCTACGCGGCCGTGTGCCTGGCGATCGCGGCCTTCTGCTTCCAGTCGGCCGGCGCGATCTGGGGCCGCTTCAACTTCGAGTCGGCGCTCGTCTGGGTGGAATTGCTCGGCACGTGGCAGTCGTCGCGCATCGGCACCGGCAACCAGTTCAACAGCCGGCTGCAGACCCAGAACGACGTCGTGCGCGTGGAGGCGATGACGCTGCGCGTCTGGCGCGCGCGCGTCGAGTCGGTGGTGTTCGGCAAGGACGGCCAGCGCCAGGTGACCGCGATGTACGCGACCTCGCAGGAAGCCGTCCGATTCGCCAACGAGCTGGAGGCCTTCGCGGACCGCCAGAGCGTCTTCGTAGCGCCGCGCGCGCCCGAGGACCAGCACCGCATCGCCGCGCTGCAGGCCACCGAGACGCTGCTGGGCGGCAACGCCGCACCCCTCGTGCGCGCGGAGGCGCTCGCGGGCGCACCCGAGGCGCCGCGCGTCGCCGCCGCGACCACGCCGGCCGCGCGCTTCTGCACGGCCTGCGGCACGCGCGCCGCGGCGGACGCGAAGTTCTGCAGCGCGTGCGGCACGGCGCTGCCATGAGCGCCAGCGCCACGCAGGGCGTCCTGTTCGACCTCGACAACACGCTGGCCCACCGCGGACTGAGCATCGCCTCGTACGCGCGACGCTTTACGCAGGACTTCGGCAACCGGCTGGAAGACGCCGACTGCGCGCTTGTCGCGCGCCTGATCGACGAGCGCGACAACGGCGGCTACGGCGTAGCGGGATCGCCCTTCCCCACCGTGCGAGACGACGTCTCGGCGACGCTGTCCACGCGCCTGCTCTGGCGCGTCGTTCCTGCGCACGCCGATCTTGTCGATCACTGGTTCACGCACTTCCCCACGCAGTCGGTGGAGATGCCGGGCGCCACGGCGTTGATCGAGCGCCTGGGCGCGGCCGGCTGCGCGCTGGGCATCGTCTCCAACGGCAAGGACAGCTCGCGGCGCGCGCTGGTTCGACACCTGGGGTTTGATTCACGCGTGCGCACGGTGCTCAGCTCGGAACGCGCCGGCGTCAAGAAGCCCGATGCGCGCATCTTCCAGCTCGCCGCCGCGGAGATCGGCGTGCCTGCGCAACGCTGCTGGTTCGTCGGCGACCACCCTGTCAACGACGTCGCGGGCTCGCGCGCAGCGGGAATGCGGCCCGTGTGGCTATCCGGCTTCCATGCGCCGGAGCGCGACGTCGATGCGCAAGCGACGATCGCCGCGCTCGCCGAGCTGGAGCCGCTGCTGCTGCGCTGACCGTCAGTGCGGCATCACCGCCGGCGCGAGCTCGTCGACCTCCGGCGCGTCCTTGTCCGAGATCAGCCCGCGCAGGAACGGGATCAGCAGTGCCAGCGCGACGCCCACGGCCACCGTGCCCCAGCCCAGGCGGCCGAACAGCATCGAATAGAACGCATTGGTGACCTGCGGCACGGCGCCCTGCGCCGAGGGAATCCACTTGGAGAGCTGGCCGGCGAAGACCGAGGCGAGGCCGGTGAGCAGCATCCAGGCGCCCATCATCACGCCCTGGTACTTGTGCGGCGCCAGCTTGCCGATCATCGCGTAGCCCACCGGCGAGATCAGCAGCTCACCGAGGCTTTGCAGCACGTAGCTGAGGAAGATCCAGAGGAACGCGGAGCGGCCCGTCACGGGGTCGGCCAGCGCGATGCCCACCGGCAGCGCCAGGTAGCCCAGGCCCATCAGGACGACCGCGGTGGCGAACTGCTTGGGCACGTCGATGCGCCAGCCGCGCTCGCGCAGCGATGCGAACAGCGACGCCAGCATCGGCCCGCAAAGGACGATGACGATGGTGTTGATGTTCTGCACCCACTGCGGCTGGATCTGGATGCCGAACACCATCGGGTCGACGTTGCGGTCGAAGAACAGCGTCAGGCCGCTCGGCTGGATCTGGTACAGCGACCAGAAGACGAGCGAGCCGACGGCCAGCACCAGGTAAGCCCACATGTTGCGGCGTTCCCTGCGATCCGGATGGTTCAGCGTCACCCAGCCCAGCGCCAGGAACACCAGCGCGCAGACGACCTCGACGACGATCGTGGTGGAGTCCGGATGCTGCAGCAGCGTCCACACCACGGGCACGAGTCCGACGAGGATGGCCAGGCCGGCAAGACCGCGCTTGCGGAACGCGTCGGGCGTGGCATGCAGCAACGGTGTCTCGCGGTCCTTCAGCACGCGCCAGTACCAGACGGCGAGCACGATGGCGATCAGGTTGCCCAGGGTGGCGAACGTGAACAGCGGGCCCCAGCGGCCCGACTCGTTGTAGAGCCCGGCCACGAGGATGCCGATGAAGAAGCCGACGTTCATGCCCGCGTAGTTCCACAGGAACGCGCCTTCGCGGCGCGGGTCGTCGGGCGTGAAGCGCTGCGTCAGCATCATGTTGATGCAGGTGACGTTCAGGCCGCTGCCGGTGAGGAACAGCGACAGGCCCCAGTACAGCATCGCGCCGCTGCCGGTGGCGATCAGCCCGCAGCCCAGCACCTGCAGCGCCATGCCACCGACGAACAGGTTGCGATTGCTGAGGAAGCGTCCGCCGAGGTAGCCGCCGAACAGGTGCAGGCCGTAGTTGAAGGCGCCGAACAGGCTCATCAGCGACAGCGCCAGGTTGTCGCTGAAGTGCAGGTGCTTGGTGGCATACAGCACCAGGGACGTCTGGAGCACGGCATAGCCGAGCGTCGAGAACATCTGGATGAAGAACAGGGCGGCCGAGCCTTCGGGGATCTTGTCCAGCCGGGCTTTGAGGGAAGACATGGGGAAACTTCTTTCGGGAATGGGCGCAGCGCCGCCCGGATCCGCGGGGCGCGGACAAGCCCGAAATCATAGCGTTCGAGGCCGCTCCGCCTGGCAGGGTCAATCCCCTAGACAACTGGAACGAGCCGACGTCTTCTGGCAGGCACCGACTCGATGCAAGATGCCCTTGCCCGCCCAGGCAACTTGTCTTGCGACTAATCTTGCGGGCTTCGCGGCCTCAACCGCAACTCAGGAGATCAGGATGAGCACCATGGTCAGCTTCAAGCGCCCCGACGGCAAGGACCTTCAGGGCTATCTCGCCGAGCCGGCGCAGGCCGCGGGCGCGCCGGCGGTGGTGGTGATCCAGGAATGGTGGGGCCTCAACGACCAGATCCGCGGCGTGGCCGACCGGCTGGCGCAGGCCGGCTACCTCGCGCTGGTGCCCGACCTGTACCGCGGCAAGAGCACGGTCGAGAAGGAGGAGGCCCATCACCTGATGAGCGGCCTGGACTTCGGCGATGCCGCCACCCAGGACGTGCGCGGCGCCATCCAGTTCCTCAAGACGCGCAGCGCCAAGGTGGGCTGCGTGGGCTTCTGCATGGGCGGCGCACTGACGCTGCTGGCCGCGGCCAACGACCCCGAGCTCGACGCCGCCGTCACCTGGTACGGCTGCCCGCCGCTCGAGTACATCGACGCGGGCAAGATCAAGATCCCGCTGCAGGGCCACTGGGCCACGCAGGACCAGTTCTTCCCGAGCGCGCAGGTCGAGGGCCTGACGGCCAAGCTGAAGGAGGCCGGCGTGGACTTCGACTTCCACCAGTACCTGGCCCATCACGCCTTCGGCAACGAGCAGGCCGTCGGCCCGGGCCGCATCGCGGAGACCCACTACGACCCGGTGTGGGCGCAGCAGGCCTGGGATCGCACGTTCACCTTCTTCGCGCGGCACCTGCGCTGATCAGCTCTCGACCGCGCTCGACATCTCCAGGAACCGGAGCTGCGGATCGAGCGCCAGCGCGCGCGTGGCGGCGCGCGCCTGCGCGACGTCCAGCGGAGCCAGCAGCTCGACCTGCCCCGCCACGCTGGTGCCGATGGCCAACCCGTCGCGATAGAGCACGCGCGAGCCGGCCACGCGCGGCACCTTGGGGCCCGCGAGCACCGTGCCCAGCAGGTTGACCGGATCCGACGCGGACAGGCACACCAGCGTGTCGTCGGGCGGCTGGCGGCGCACGGCGCGCATCGTGGCGATGGCGTCGGGCAGCGCGAACTGCTCGCCCGTCACGCCGGCGATGAAGCGGCCGCCGCGGATCTCGCCGCGCGCCTCCAGCCGGCGCCACACGCGCACCAGCTCGCGCCACGGCGGCAACCAGGCAGCCTCGCGTTCCAGCAGCTGGAAGCACACCACGCCGTAGCGGCGCAGCAGCGTGCGGGCGACGTGCTCGATGGCCTCGGCGGACGCCTTCGCGTCGGCGGCCCGCGGCGCGCGGATCACATTCCAACGCCCCGCGTCCTCGATGCCGAACAGCGCCACGCGGCGGCGCGAGCGCGAGGCCGCGGTCGCGCGCTTGGCGGCCGGCACGAGCAGCGCGCGCAGGCCGGCATAGCTGTCGCAGTTGGCGCGGCCGCGCACCACCAGCTCGGCGAGCGCGTCCTCCAGCTCGGCGCGCAGCAGGCGTGCGCCGTCGGCGATCTCGTCGAAGAACGACGCGCCCGAGGCCTCGAGGAAATCGAACACGCGTTGCGCGCGGCCACCCAGCGCCTCGTCGCCGGCGACCGCGGACGCCAGCAGCGACCACGTGGGCGCCGCGCGCCGCGGCAGCAGCAGGATGGGCGTGCTGCGCAGCGACGACCGCCCGCCGCCCTGCGCGCCGCTGGCCAGCGGCCGCAGCCGCGTCCACATCGTGCGGCCCGCGGTACACAGGTCGTCCAGCCACGACGACGCGTAGTCCTTCACGCGCGCCGGCAGCACCTCGGCCTCCCACAGCGACGCGGGCGCCTCGAAGCCTTCGAGCTGCGCGAGCACCGCGGGCAAGGCCTCGGGCCCGCTCACGCGCGACGCGCCAGCCACGTGCTGCCACTCGAACAGGAAGCGCACGAAATCGCGCGGCTCCACGGGCTCGATCTCGCGGCGCAGGCGCCCCAGCGTGTAGCGATGGATGCGCGCGAGCAGGTGGCGCTCGCACCATTCGATCTCGGCCAGCCCCGGCGTGACGTGCCCCTGGAACACGCTGCCCTCGGCCTGCAGCGCGGCCAGCGCGAACTCGACCTGGCCACGCGGCAGGCCCAGCTGCGCGACCAGCTCCTCCACCGTCACCGGGCCGAGGCCGCCCAGGCGCGCGCGCAGCAGCTCGCGCAGCGCCTCCTCGGGCGATCCCGCGCCGTCCTCGTAGCCGGCAGGCGCCGAGATGACGGGCTCGAGCGCCGCCTGCGGATACAGCTGGCGCATGGTCGCGAGGCGCTCCGCGGCGATCCACAGCCCGTCGCCGCCGGACACGAGGCGCGCCGCCCGGCCCGACTTCGCGAGCGCGGCCAGCGCGGCCTCCCAGTGCTCGTTGTCGCGCGCCTCGGCCGCGGTGATCGCGCCCAGCGTCATCAGCGCCTCGTGCACCTCGTCGGCGTTGCGCGCGCGCGGCCACGCCTCCTCGCGCACGCCCGCGATCGCGCCCGCGTCGAGCGCGCCCATCTCACCTACGTTGCTGGCGTCGCCGAAGCGGCGGTTCTGCACCGCCTGCGTGCGGCGCTCCTCGATGGGGGCGTCGTCGAGATACGCGTAGGGCCGCGCGTTGAGCGCCTCCGCCGCCAGCGGCGACGGCGCGGGCAGGTCGCGCGCGATCACCTCGATGGCGCCAGCCTCGATGCCGCGCAGCACGGCCAGCCAGCCCTGGGAGTCCATCGCCTCGTTGAGGCAGTCGTGCATCGTCTGGGCGACCAGCGGATGGTCGGGCACCTCGCGATCGCCCACCAGGTTCTCGGCGCAGGCCACCTGGTCGGGAAACACCGAGGCCAGCAGGTCTTCCGACTTCATGCGCTGCAGCTGCGGTGCCACCTTGCGGCCGCCGACGAAGCGCGGCAAGGCGAGCGCGGTGGTGGCGTTCCAGCGCCAGCGCACGGCGAACAGCGGCGCGTCGAGCAGCGCCTGCACCAGCACGTCCAGCGCCGTGACCGAGCGCAGGTAGCGCGCCACCTCGTCCAGCGGGAAGCTGTGGCTGGTGGACAGCGACAGCACGATCGCGTCCTCGGTGGCCGCGGCCTGCAGCTCGAAGTTGAACTGCCGGCAGAAGCGCTTGCGCAGCGCCAGGCCCCAGGCACGGTTCAATCGGCTGCCGAACGGCGAGTGGATCACCAGCTGCATGCCGCCCGACTGGTCGAAGAAGCGCTCCATCACGATGCGCTGCTGCGTGGGCAGCGCGCCGAGGACGGCCTGCGCGCTGGCCAGGTGGTCCACGATCTGGCGCGCCGCCTCGCCGTCGATGCCGCCGGCGGTCCGTTCCACCAGCGCGTCGATCGCCGCGGCCACGCCGTCGCGCCGCACGTGCTCGCCGACCTCCTCGCGCAGCCGCGCCACCGCGAACGACAGCTCGTCGCTGCGGCCCGGCGCTTCCCCGAGCCAGAACGGGATGTTGGGCGGCGCGCCCTTGGCGTCCTCCACGCGCACGCGGCCCGGCTCGATCCTCAGGATACGGTAGCTGGTATTACCCAGCTGGAACACGTCGCCGGCCAGGCTCTCCACCGCGAAGTCCTCGTTGACGCTGCCGATGCGATCGGACTGCGGCTCGAGCACCACCGCGTAGTCGCCGGTCTCGGGAATGGTGCCGCCCGAGGTGAGGGCCGTCATGCGCGCGCCGCGGCGCTCGCGCAGTTGGTGGTGCACCGCGTCGCGATGCAGGTAGGCGCCGCGCGGGCCCTGGCGCGTGGTGTATCCGTCGGCCAGCATGCGCAGCACGGCGTCGAAGCGCTCGCGCGGCAGTTCGGCGTAGGGCCAGGCGCGACGCATCAGCGCGAACAGCGCGTCCTCGTCCCAATCGCGGCAGGCGACCTCGGCCACGAGCTGCTGCGCCAGCACGTCCAGCGGCTGCGGGGGCACGCGCAGCGCGTCGAGCTCGCCGCGGCCGATGGCGTCCAGCAGCGCGGCGCACTCCACCAGCTCGTCGCGCGACTGCGGGAACAGCCTCGCCTTGGGCGTGCCGCCCACGGCGTGGCCGGCGCGGCCGGCGCGCTGCAGGAACGCGGCGATGGAGCGCGGCGAGCCGAGCTGGCAGACGAGGTCGACGTCGCCGATGTCCAGGCCCAGCTCCAGCGACGCGGTGGCCACCAGCACCTTCAGCTCGCCGCGCTTGAGCCGCTGCTCGGCATCGAGCCGCAGCTCGCGCGCGAGGCTGCCGTGGTGAGCGGCGACGGCCTCCTTGCCCAGCAGCTCGGCCAGGTGGCGCGCGGCCCGCTCGGCCATGCGTCGCGTGTTGACGAACACGAGCGTGGTGCGGTGCGTGGCCACCAGCTCGACGATGCGTTCGTAGACCTGCTCCCACTGGTCGTTGGACATCACCGCCGCCAGCGGCGTGGGCGGCACCTCCAGTGCCAGGTCGCGCTGCTTCCTGTAGCCGATGTCGACGATCTCGCACGTGGCCGCGCCGTCGACGACGCCGCCCGCGCCGACCAGGAAGCGCGCCACTTCGGCGATGGGCTTCTGCGTGGCCGAGAGCCCGATGCGCACCACGTGACGCGGCCGCGCGACGGCAACGATCGCCTTCGGATCGGGCGGCACGCCGTCGGCCTTCGGATCCGCGGGCGGGCACGGCGGCTGGTCGACCATCGCCTGCAGCCGCTCCAGCGACAGCGCGAGGTGGCTGCCGCGCTTGTTGGCGGCCAGCGCGTGGATCTCGTCGACGATCACCGTGCGCACCCTGGAGAGCATGCGCCGGCCCGCCAGCGAGCCCAGCAGCACGTACAGCGACTCCGGCGTGGTCACCAGGATGTGCGGCGGCCGGCGCAGGCTCTGCTGGCGCTCGCGCTGCGGGGTGTCGCCCGTTCGCACAGCAGTGCGAACCTCGACGTCGGGCAGGCCCAGCGCCCGCAGCTCGGCGCGGATGCCGGCCAGCGGCTCCTCGAGGTTGGCGCGGATGTCGTTGGACAGCGCCTTGAGCGGCGACACGTATACCACCGCGGTCTCGTCGGGCAGCTCGCCGGCCACGCCGCGCAGCACGAGGTCGTCCAGCGCGGCCAGGAACGCCGTCAGCGTCTTGCCCGAGCCGGTGGGCGCGGCCACCAGCGTGTCGCGCCCCGCACGGATGTGCGGCCACGCGGCCAGCTGCGCGGCCGTGGGCGTTCCGAAGCGGCGCTCGAACCAGCGCGCGACGGCGGGATGGAAGTGTTGCAGGGCCATGGGTGACCGGCACAGGTGGTGTCCGGGCATCCATTCTCAAGCCTGCAGGGCTCATCCGACGAGCGACACGCCAGTGGGGGGATGCCACCGTCGGGCATGAGTCCTGCCCTGGCAACATCGCCGCACGACCAACCGCCGAGAAAAGTCATGACCCTGTTCCCCGTCCGCGCCCTGCCCGCCGCGCTCTCCGCCACCGTTGTCGCCGCCGGGCTTGCCGCCTGCGCCTCGCACCCCGCCGAGCCGCCCATGGTCGCGGCGACGTCCAGCAGTTCCTCCACCGCGACGTCCAGTTCCACGACCTACACGCACCTGTCGCGCGAACAGGTCGTCGCCATCGTGGCGAGCCCCGACCGCAGCGCGGCCGACCGCACCAACGACCAGCGGCGCCATCCCGAGGAGATGCTGATGTTCATCGGCATCCATCCCGGCTGGACGGCGCTGGACGTGAGCACCGGCGGCGGCTACACGACGGAGCTGCTGGCGCGCGCGATCGGCCCGACGGGGCTGGTGTGGGCGCAGAGCCGTCCCCCGTCGCCCGAGCCCCGGCCGGCCGCCGCGGAAGGCGGCGGCCCGCCACCCGCGGGCACGCCGGCGCCACGACGCAACCCGGCGGACGTGCTGGCCGCCCGCTCGGCCGGAATGAAGGCCGCCGGCGTGGCCGCCGCGCCCATCGCCTACGTGGCGCGTCCGTTCGACGACCCGGTGCCGCCCGAGGTGACGGACGGCCAGTTGGACCTCGTGACGCTGATGTTCAACTACCACGACTTCGGCTTCCTGGGCGTCGACCGCGCGCGCACCAACGCCGCGATCTTCAAGGCGCTGAAACCGGGCGGCCTCTACGTGATCGCCGACCACGCCGGCCGGCCGGGCACGGGCATCACGGAGTCGGGCACGCTGCACCGCATCGAGGAATCGTTCCTGCGCGCCGAGGTGGAGGCCGCGGGCTTCAAGCTGCAGGCCGAGGGCGACTTCCTGCGCAACCCGAACGACCCGCGCGACCAGAACACGCCGAACCCGCCGCAGCCCAAGGACGAGTTCGTGCTGAAGTTCGTGAAGCCCTGACGAAGGGCGGGTTCCGCTATTTGCTGGCCGACGACGCCGGCAGCGGCGCCATCGACAGGAACCGGTCGACGCGCTTGTTCGCCTTGTTGTCGATCGCCCACCGCCAGAAGCCCGCGTTGTCGTAGACCTTCTGCGCCTCGCCGCGGCATGCGGCCACCAGCGCCTTGTGGCGGGCCTCCGGCCAGTCCTTCTGTTCGGCGGTGGCCGCCTTGAGCATGTTGCCGCCGCGCGGGTCGCGCAAGCCCTTCAGGTAGGCCTCGCCCACGTACGCGAAGCCCAGCCTGGTGAGCTCGAACAGCTGCGGCCGCACGGTCTTGTCGCCGGCGCGCGCCCTGCCGACGAGGGCCAGCTGGTCATACTGCATCGCGGCGGCGCAGTCGGAGGCGCGCTGGTAGAACGCCTCGTCGTCGGCGTCGGACGCGAGCGCCGGCGCGGCGACGGCGGCCGCCAGCGCGGCGAGCGCCAGTCTCGAGACAGTGGAAGCGGCGGAGAGTCGTCGTACCGGATGCATCGCCTTATTGTGCCAAGGGACAGGGCTCCCTGGACGGCAAGCCGGGTTCCGGGGTCAGGCGGGGGGCAGGAGCCGCGCGATGGCGTCGTCCGACAGCCCCGCCTCGCGCAGTATCCCGGCGCCGTGCTCGCCGCGCGTCGGCACGGCGCCGGGCTCGCCGGACGGCGTGGCCGAGAAGCGCGGCGCGGGCGCGGCCTGCAGCACGCCGTCGCGCCGCGCGTACACGCCGCGCGCGGCCAGGTGCGGGTGCGCGAGCCCTTCGAGCGGCGTGAGCACCGGCGCGAAGCAGGCGTCGCTGCCTTCGAGCAGCGCCACCCAGTGCGCGCGCGGCTCGGTCGCGAACAGCGCGGCCAGGCGTTCGCGCAGGCGCGGCCAGCGGCGCGCGTCATACGCGTTGCGGAAGTCGGGGTCGTCGGCCAGCCCCAGCATCGCGAACAGCAGCGCGTTGAACTGCGGCTCGAGCGCGCCCACGCTCACGAAGCCGCCGTCGGCGCAGGCGTAGCTGCCGTACCAGTGCGGTCCGTCGAGCAGGCCCTTGCCGCGCTCGAACGGCTGCTGGCCGGCGGCGTGCGCCGAGAGCAGCAGGTTCATCAGGTTGGCGCTGCCGTCGACGATGGCCGCGTCGATGACCTGGCCGACGCCCGTGCCGCGCGCCGACAGCAACGCCGCGAGCAAGCCCATCGCGAGGTACAGCGCGCCGCCGCCGAGGTCGCCCACCAGCGTGGCCGGCGCCATCGGCGGCTCGCCCGGCGCGCCCGCGAACCACAGCGCGCCGGACAGCGCGATGTAGTTGATGTCGTGCCCCGCCGCCTGAGCCAGCGGGCCGTCCTGGCCCCAGCCGGTCATGCGGCCGTAGACCAGGCGCGGATTGCGCGCCAGGCAGGGGTCGGGGCCCAGACCCAGGCGCTCCATGACGCCGGGCCGCATGCCCTCGATCAGCGCGTCGGCGCCGTCGACCAGCCGCAACACGGCGTCCACCGCGGCCGGATCCTTCAGGTCGAGGGCCACCGAGCGCTTGCCGCGGTTGACGATCGCGTTCTTCCCGAGCGAAAGCGGATCGGCGCCGCGCGGGCCGGCGCGCTCCACCAGCACGACGTCCGCGCCCATGTCGGCCAGTAGCATGCCGCAGAACGGCGCGGGGCCGAGACCGGCGATCTCGACCACGCGCACGCCGGTGAGGACGCCCATCTCAGGCGCGCGCCGCGCGCAGCAGCGGCAGCGAATGCAGGACCCCGAACAGCAGCGACTGCAGAACGCTGGCCGCCAGCGAGCCGCGATAGGTGCGCAACGCCGCGAAGAAGAAGGGCAGCTCGATCACGTGGATCGCGATGAACGCCGCGGCGAGATATTGGGCACCAGTGGCGACGGGCCCGTGCCAGGCGCCGGCAAAGGCCGCCAGCCCCGCCGCGTAGATGATCAGGCAACCAAGTTTCAGCAGAGCGAGCATCGTGGTCGGGGCGGGCTGGGCGCGGAGCGCGCGAGGCTCTCATTGTGCGCGCGGCGCCAGGCTGCTCGACGGGGGGCCCCCCGCCGGCAAACAGTGCGTCCGGGCGAACGCGCCGCCAGCGTCCGCGGTGGAAACGAACGGTTCGTGCAAAAGCACCGCGCCGGCCCTTCAAAGAGACGCCGGACGGCCGAAAGATTCGGGTCGAGACCCGACTCGGCGACAACACCAAGCACGAGATCCATGTCCAGGGAACGTTCCGGGCGCCGCGCGGCGCCCGCCATCCATCCGGCCGTCCGCGCCGCCTGTGCGGCCGCCCTCCTCCTCGCCGGCGCCGCGGCCGGCGCCTCCGAACTCAGCCGGGCCGTGGACCGCCTCGTCGTCCAGGGCTTCGAGGATCCCCAGGGCGCCAACGCCGGCCTGCGCGCGCTGCAGGCCGCCACGCCGCCCACGCCCGACAACACGCGGGCTCTGCTCGTGGGCTTCGGCATGGTCGCCGCCGACAACCACCGGGCCGCCGAGACGGCCGCGGCCGCCCAGGCCCTGCGCGACCTGGCGGCCACGGCCGGCCCGATCGCCGAGGCCGACGCGCACATGGTCGGCGCCGACCTCGAGTTCGAGGGCATGCAGGAGGAGAACGGCAACGTCGAGGCGCGCGCCGCCGTGGCGGGCTACTCGCCGTACTGCGAATCCAGGGATCCGGCGATGGCCGCGCGCTGCGACCGCCACGACTGGTTCTACGCGCTGATGTTCGCCGGCTACGGCGCGCAGGGCGAGCGCAATCCCGCCGCCGCCGCGATCTACCTGCACATGGCCCTCGACGCCGCGCAGCAGGCGGACGACCGCGGGCTGGAGATCAAGGCCACGGCCATCCTCGCGTCGCTCGCCCAGGGCGACAACGACGCCGAGCTCGCCGAACGCCTGCTGGCGCGCTCGAAGGCGCTCGCGCTGCAGGAGGACGATCCGGCCCTGCTCGCCTACGTGCGCTCGTTCGAGGGCGATGTCCTCGACGCCCGCGAGCAGTACGAGGCCGGCCTGGCCGCCTACCGCGAGGCCATCGCGTTCTCGCACGCGGCCGGACTGCAGCGGCGCGCGGCCCAGTACGAGCTCAGCGTCAGCAACGAGCAGCTGCACCTGGACCACCCGGCCGAAGCGTTGGCCGCCCTGGAGCGCGCCGGCAGCTTCCTCGCCACCCACAACGAGCCCGGACTGGAGCGCTCGCGCCTGCACGACCAGGCGATCGCGCTGCTGGCGCTGGGCCGCACCGCCGAGGCCAAGGCGAAGCTGCGCGAGGCGCTGACGCGCTACGACCACGAGACCGGCCCCAACGCCCGGATCAACATGCTGCGCGACCTGGGCCCCGCGCTGGCGCGAGCGGGCGACCGCACCGGCGCGCTCGAGCTGTACACGCGCGAGCAGCGCCTGCTGCAGGCCAAGAACGACAGCCGCTACGACCGCGACATGCAGGACGTGCAGAAGCTGATCCGCGACGAAGGCGACCGCCTGCAGGCGCGCCGCCTGGCCGGATGGGGCGGCGCCACCGTCGCGTGCGTGCTGCTGGCGCTGGCGATCGCGTTGATCGCCCGCCGCCAGGCCACGCGCAACCGCCAGCTCGAGACCCACAACGACCTGCTGCTGATGCGGGCGGAGCACGACCCGCTCACGGGCCTGGCCAATCGTGCCTGCCTGCAGGCCCGCGTGGCGCAGGCCCCGGGCGACCTGTTCGAAGGCGCGCTGCTCCTCATCGACGTCGACCACTTCAAGGAGATCAACGACCGCCACGGCCATGCGGCCGGCGACAGCGTGCTCGTGGAGATCGCGCGCCGGCTGGAACGCGTGCTGCGCGAACGCGACCTGGTGGTGCGCTGGGGCGGCGAGGAATTCCTCGTGATGGTCGACCCGATGCCCGTTTCCGAGGCGGTCGCGCTGGCGAACCGGCTGATGAAGGCCTTCGTCGAGGCGCCCGTGGTGGTGGACGACCGGGCGATCGCGGTCTCGGCCTCGATCGGCTTCGCGGTGTTTCCGCTCGAGGGCCCGGCACAGGGGCACGGCTTCGACACGGCGTTCGCGCTGGTGGACGCGGCCATGTACCACGCCAAGGACCAGGGACGCGGCTGCGCCACCTGCATCCTCTCGCTGGATCCGGCGCTCCCGCTCGACCAGTCGTCGCTGCCGGCGACGCTGGCGCGGGCGGCTGACGACGGCCGCGCGATCCTGGAAGTGCACCGTCCGGAGAAATCCTAGAACGCCGCGCCGTCAGGTGGACTGGCGGATCGTGCGCGCCGCGCGCCACGTGAGCGCGGCGCCCAGCGCGAGCAGCAGCGCGGTGCCGAGGAACACCGGCCGCATGCCCAGGTGACCGCCGATGAAGCCGCCGATCAGCGGCCCTGCCACCTGCCCGACGTACTGCGACGACGTCGCGTAGCCCAGCAGCATGCCCGTGGCGCGGGCCGGCGCGTGGTGGCGGATCAGGCTGGTGACGCAGGGCAGCAGTCCGCCGAGCGCGAGGCCCATGAGGAAGCGCAGCGCGACCAGTTGCCAGCTCGCGGTGACGAAGGCCTGCGGGATCAGCAGCAGCGCCGCCACGACCAGGCCGCCACCCAGCACCGGCCAGTGCCCGACGCGGTCGCCCAGCCGGCCCAGCCGCGACGCCGACAGGATGCTGCCCAGCGCGGTGGCGGACATCACCAGGCCGGCCACCCAGGTGACGCGCGCCGGGTCGCTCACCAGCTGCTGCACGTAGACCGTGATGATGGGCTCGATCGACATGACGGCCAGCATCAGCAGCGCGCCCACCACCAGCATCGCGACGATGGGCCGCCGGTCCGGCACGAGCGACCAGGTCCCGGCGGCCTTCGCCGCGCCGGGCGGGCGCGCGGGACGCCCCTCCTTGATCAGGATGCTGGTCGCGAGAAAGACCACGAAGATCGCCGCGCCCGCAAGCCAGAAGGTGGCGCGGATGCCGATCAGCGGCGGCAGCGCGCCGCCGATCAGCGGCCCCGCGAGGTTGCCCGCCATGATCCCGGAGGCCAGCACGCCCAGCGCCCAGCCGGTGCGCGCGCGCGGCGTCTGCGTGGCCACCAGCACGTTGGAGCCCGACGCGTAGCCGCCGAGGAAGCCCGCGAGCAGGCGTAGCGCGACGAGCTGCCACACGGTCGACGCCATCCCGATCAGGGACATCGCGACGGCCATGCCCAGGCTGGCCCGGATCAGCATCGGCTTGCGGCCGTAGCGGTCGGCCAGGCGTCCCCACAACGGCGCGCAGAGGGCCGCCGTGAAGAAGGTCGCGCCATAGGCCGCGCCCGACCATTCGACGATGGCGGCCGTGTCGGTCACGCCCAGCTGCGCCACGTACAGCGGCAGGAACGGCAGCAGCAGCGTCATCGCCACGATGGTGGTGAACGAGCCCGCCACGCACACCGCGAGGTTGCGCCGCCAGTGCAGCGATTCGCCGTCGTCGGCAGTGTCGTGGAGGGCGGGCGCGGCGCGGGTCATGGCCACCATTCTTCAACGCTTCGCGCCCGCGTGGGCCACGGAAACCTCCGCGACCCGGCGCGTCGCGCTTCGCCGGCGGCGAAGCCCATTGAAAAGGGCCGCGCGCGGCGGCCCTCGTCATGGCGAGTGAGGCTTCAGTGCGCCCCGCCCGCGTCCGCCGACGGCGCGCCCGCGATCTTGGGCGGCCGGCGCGTGAACCAGATCGTGAAGATCAGGAACAGGAACGTGATCGCGGAGCCGATGAAGACGTCGTCCGCGGCCCAGGTGAAGGCCTGGATGTCCACCAGCCGGTTGATGCTGGCGTAGGCGCCCGCGGTGGGCACGCCGGCCTGCGCGAGCGTGGTGGTCGCCGCGTCGAGCTGCGTGCCGTTGAGGCCCATCTGCTCCACCAGCCGCGTATGGTGCAGCGTGGCGCGGTTGTCCCACAGCGTGGTGGCGATGGACGTACCCATCGCGCCGAACATGATCCGCACGAAGTTCGACAGGCCGGCGGCCGCGGGGATGCGTTCGGGCGGCAACCCTGCCAGCGTGATCGTGGTCAGCGGGATGAAGAAGAACGCCATCGCGCCGCCCTGGATCAGCGTGGGAAGCAGGATGGTGCCGAAGTCGGTCTGCGACGTGAAGTTCGAGCGCATCCACAGCACGACCGAGAACAGGATGAAGGCGCCGGTGGCCATCCAGCGCGGATCCCATTTCGCCACGTTCTTGCCCACCATCGGCGTGAGCAGGATGGCCAGCACGCCCACCGGCGCCAGCGCCATGCCCGCGTCGGTGGCCGTGTAGCCCATGTACTGCTGCAGCCACAGCGGCAGCAGCACCACGTTGCCGAAGAACAGGCCGTACGCGATGGCCAGCGTGCCGGCGCCGAACAGGAAGTTGCGCCGGGCGAACAGCCGGATGTCGACCACCGGATGCTCGTCGGTCAGCTCCCACGCCACGAACACCGCGAACGCGATCACCACGATGATGGCCAGCGCGACGATGGTGTTGGAGTTGAACCAGTCGAGTTCCTTGCCCTTGTCCAGCATCACCTGCAGGCAGCCCACCCACAGCACGAGCATGGCCAGGCCGATGCCGTCGATGGGTCGCTTGACGATCGGCGTCTCGCGCTTGTGATAGATGCTCCACGTCACGGCCGCGGCGAAGATGCCCACGGGGATGTTGATGTAGAAGATCCAGGGCCAGGTCCAGTTGTCGGTGATGTAGCCGCCCAGCAAGGGCCCGGCCACCGGCGCCACCAGCGTGGTGACGCCCCACAGCGCGAGCGCCGTCCCCGCCTTCTGCGGTGGATAGGTGGACAGCAGCAGCGTCTGCGACAGCGGGATCATGGGCCCGGCCACGAAGCCCTGCAGCACGCGGAACGCGATCAGCAGCTCGATGGACGGCGCCAGGCCGCACAGGATGGACGCGATCACGAACAGGATCACGCTCATCGTGAACAGCCGCACCGCGCCGAAGCGCTGCGTGAGCCAGCCCGTGAGCGGCACCGAGATCGCGTTGGCCACGCCGAAGCTCGTGATGACCCACGTGCCCTGCGAGATGCTCACGCCCAGGTCGCCCGAGATCGACGGCAGCGAGACGTTGGCGATGGACGAGTCGAGCACGTTCATGAACGTCGCCAGCGACAGCGACAACGTGCCCATCACGAGCGCGCCCCCTTTCAGAGGCGCGCGCGCCGCTGGTGCCGGTGAGCTCATGATTGCTTGTGGTGCTTGTGATGCCTGGTCGTGCCGTCCACCGACGCGACCTTGTCGCCGGAGGCCACGGCCGTCGGGGCCGAGGCGGCCTGCGGCGCCGCGGAGGCCTGCGCCTTGGCGTGGCCGCCGCCGTTGGAGGCGATGATGCGCGCCACTTCGGCGTCGGCGTTCTGCTGCAGCGAGTCGAACACGTTGGTCGACGCGACCGCGCCTTGCGCCGCCGTGCGCGGTGTGTCGGAGATCGCGCGGCCGCTCTCGTCGGCGACGTCGAGCGTCACGTTCATCGACAGGCCCACCTGCAGCGGGTTCTGGGCGATTTCCTTCGGGTCGAGCGCGATGCGCACCGGCACGCGCTGCACGACCTTGATCCAGTTGCCGGTGGCGTTCTGCGCCGGCAGCAGCGAGAACGCCGCGCCGGTGCCGGCGCCCAGGCCCTCGACCTTGCCGTGGAAGACCACGTGCTTGCCGTAGACGTCGGCCTCCAGCTTGGCGGGCTGGCCGATACGGATGCGCGCGAGCTGGCCTTCCTTGAAGTTGGCGTCGACCCAGGCGCTGTCCAGCGGCACCACCGACATCAGCGCAACGCCGGCCTGCACGCGCTGGCCCACCTGCACGCTGCGGCGCGCCACCTGGCCGCTGACCGGCGCGAGCACGTCGGCGCGCTGCACCGCGAGCCAGGCCTCGCGCACCCTCGCGGCGGCGCGCTGCACGTTCGGGTGGTCGGCGACGCTGGTGCCTTCGGTCTGCGACTGGTTGGAGTTCAGTTGCTCCCTGGCCGCGTCAAGCGCCGACTTGGCGGCGGTGTACGCGCTCTTCGCGGAGGCCAGGCCTTGCGTCGCGTGCTCGTACTCCTCCTTGCCGACGGCGCCGCTCTGCACCAGGGGCTGGCGGCGGTTGACGTCGTCCTGCGCCTTCGCGAGGTCGGCGGCCGCGCGCGTGGCGTCGGCGGCGCGGGCATCGATCTGGGCCTGCAGGGTGGAGTTGTTGGCGAACAGGATGCGCGTCTCGCGCACCGTCTGCGCCAGCGCGGCCTCGGCCTGGTCCAGCGCGACGCGCGAGTCGGCCGGATCGAGCTTGACCAGGAGCTGGCCGGCCTTCACGTAGTTGGTGTCGTCGGCCTGGATGGCCGTGACGGTGCCGCCGGCCTGCGCGGTGATCTGCACCACGTTGGCCGACACGTAGGCGTTGTCGGTGGCCTCGGAATGGCGGCCGGTCATCCAGTAGTAGATGCCGTAGCCGCCGCCGATCACCAGCACGGCCACCGCGATGGCGGTCAGGGCCGTGCGACGCCTGGGGTTGCCGGCCGGCGCGGTGGTGGCGGAAGCGGCGTTGTCGTTGGCAGGAGCGTTCATGATCTGTTAGGCGGGCGTGAGGTTGTCGTTCTTGGCGGTCGTCGTCGGTGCGGACGCCGCGGCGGCGGGAGTCGCGGCGGCGGCGCCGGCGGACCAGCCGCCGCCGAGCGCCTTCATCAGCTGGGCCTGGACGTCGAGTGCGCGGTAGCGCAGGTCGACCTCGAGGCGGCGTTCGGACAGCATCTGCGTCTCGGCGTTGAGCACGATCAGCGCGTTGCCCAGGCCCTGGCCGTAGCGCTTCTGCGAGAAGTCGTAGCTGTCGGTGGAGGCGGCCAGCGCCTGGCGCTGCAGCGTGAGCTGGCGGCCGATGGAGGCCGCGGACGTGGCGGCATCGGCCGCCTCGCGCACGGCGTCGATCACCTGCTGGTTGTAGGCCTGGATCGCGGCGTCGCGGTCGGCCGCCTTGCCCTTCAGCTGGGCGCGCAACTGGCCGCCCTCGAAGATGGGCAGGTGCAGCGCGGGGCCGAACGACCACTCCTTGCTGGGCAGCTCGAGGAAGTTCTTCAGGCTGATGGAGTCGAGCCCGAAGCCGGCCGAGAAGTTGATGTCCGGATAGAACTGCGCGCGTTGCGATGCCACCTGCTGGTTGGCGGCCTCCGCGCGCGCCAGGGCGGCGGCGACGTCGGGCCGGCGCGCGATCAGGTCGGCGCCCAGCACCGGCGGCTGCGGCGACACCTGGAGCTGGTCCAGCGTTGGCGCCAGCGTGGCCAGCGACTGCATGGGCTGTGCGGTGAGCGCGGCCAGCATGTGGCGGGTGAGGTCGATCTGCTCGTCGAGCGACTCGATCTGCGCGAGCGTGTCGGGCAGCGCGCCCTCGCCCTGCTTCTGCTCGACCACGGTGTCGAGGCCGGCCTGCACGCGCTGCGTGATCAGCGACAGCATCTGCTTGCGCTGGTCGTAGGTGCGCTGGGCAACGGCGCGCTGGCTCTCGAGGCGGGCCAGCGAGAAATAGCTGCGCGCCACCTGGACGGCGATCTGCTGCGCGGCGACGTCGGCGTCGGCGCGCGCGGCGCGGGCGCTGCCCAGCGCCGCCTCGATGTCGGCCTTCTGGCGGCCGAACAGGTCGGCGTCCCACTTCAGGCCGAACGCGGCGTTGGACTGGTTGAAGATGCTGCCGCCGTACGGAGGCGGGAACAGCCCGTTGCGCGAGAGGAGCTCGCGCTTGACGCTCGCGTTGAAGTCGACGTGCGGGAGTTCTGCGCCGCGGGCGTTGTCCACCACCGCCTGCGCGCGCGCGACGCGGGCCTGCGCGGCCGCGAGGTTGGGCGAGCCGGCCAGGGCCTTGTCCACGAGCGCGCTCAGCTGGGCGTCGCCAAACTGCTTCCACCACTGCGCGTCGACCGATGTCGTCTGCTGCGCGGCGGACAGGCCCAGCGAATCGGCCGTGCGGGCCGTGGCGGGTGCGGACTGGCTGCCCATCGAGGCGCAGCCGGCCAGCATCAGCATGGCGGCCGAGGCGACGGCCACGGCGAAGGTGCTGGCGGACAGCACGCGCGGCATGTCGAGGTCGAGGCCGCGATGCGTGGGACGGCGCGTGGCGCGGCGCTCCACCTGCGGCTCGCCGGTCTTGGGGGACGCGCCGGCGTGGCGCGGGCAGTCTTGGGGTTGCTTGGCGCAGTTCATGGGAGATCTTTCAGTCGGGGGTCGCTGCGTTGTTGCTGGCGGCGGTGCGCAATGCTTCGCCGTTGGCGCGCATGCGCTTGAGCATGCCCAGCAGCGCGCGCCACTCTTCCTTGGAGAAGCCGGCCAGGTGCAGGTTGAGCACCTCGGCCAGCACGGCCGGCACGACGGCGGCCACCTCGCGGCCGGCCTCGGTCAGCTCGAGATTGACCACGCGCCGGTCCTCGCTGGAGCGCACGCGGGCCACCAGGCCCTTGGCCTCGAGGCGGTCGAGCGCGCGCGTCATGGCGCCCGGGTCGCTCTGCAGCTTGCGGGCGAGCTCGGCCACGGTGCCGCATTCGCCGTGCGCCAGCTTGAACAGCGGCACCCATTGCGCGTGCGTGAGGTCGTGGTCGACCAGGCGGCGGTCGACCTGGCTCGTGATGGACCCGACGACACCCTTGAGCACGGACCCGATGCTCTCTTCCTGGGTGTAGCCCTCGGCAGAGTAGAAGTCGGCCCGCGGGTGGGGATCGTTGGTGGATGACATGGACGCAAATATACTTGCTTAGGCAATGACTGCGTCGACAATCATTGAATAGGCTTTGATTGCGTGGGGGTATACCCTTTGTCGCTCCGCGAAAGTCCCCTGTCACCCGCAGCCCGTAGACTTGGACGGATATGACCACTGCTTCCGAACGCGCGAAGGCGGCCTCGCCGCGCTCGCTGTCTGGCCTGCTTCCCTTTCTTCGCCCGTATCGGGGACGCATCGCCGCGGCGATCCTGTTCCTGATCCTGGCGGCGCTCACCACGCTCCTGTTCCCGATGGCGTTGCGCAAGCTCATCGACGGCGGCCTGGCCAACTCGCCCATCGTGGCCGGCGGCGCCACCACGGCCGTCGCCAACGGCAACCGCCTGCTGGCGTTGCGCGACCACTTCCTCGCGCTGTTCGGCGTGGGCGTGGCGCTGGGCGTGTTCTCCGCGCTGCGCTTCTACACGGTGACCTGGCTGGGCGAGCGCATCACCGCCGACCTGCGCAGCGCCGTCTACCGCCACGTGGTGCGCCAGAGCCCGGCCTTCTTCGAGACCAACGCCACCGGCGAGGTGCTGTCGCGCCTGACCACCGACACCACGCTGGTGCAGCAGGTGGTCGGCTCCAGCCTGTCGATGGGCCTGCGCAACGGCGTGATGGGCATCGGCGCGATGGTGATGCTCATCGTCACCAACCCGACCGTGATGACGCAGGTGCTGGGCATCCTCCTGCTGGTCGTGGCGCCGGCCATGGTCTTCGGGCGGCGCGTGCGCAAGCTGAGCCGCGCCAGCCAGGACCGGGTGGCCGACTCCAGCGCGATCGCCGCCGAGGTGCTCAACGCCATCCCCGTGGTGCAGAGCTACACGCAGGAACCCCGCGAGGCCGAACGCTTCGCGGTATCCACCGAGAACGCGTTCGACACCGCGCGCAAGCGCACGCTGGTGCGCTCCATGCTCGTCGCCTTCATCATCAGCGCCACGTTCGGCGCGCTGCTGTGGGGCCTGTACCAGGGCACGCAGGCGGTCGTCGCCGGCAAGGTCAGCGCCGGCCACCTCGGCGAGACGGTCATCTACGTGCTGCTGCTGGTCAGCAGCGTGGCAGTCCTGTCGGAGGTCTACGGCGACCTGCTGCGCGCCGCCGGCGCCACCGAGCGCCTGATGGAGCTGCTGGCCGCCGTGTCGCCGGTGACGGATCCCCCCGCGCCGCAGGCCCTGCCGCCCACGCGCGCGGGCTCGTCGGTGGAACTGCGCCACGTGCAGTTCCACTACCCGTCGCGGCCGGCCCATGCGGCGCTGGCCGACTATTCGCTGCGAGTCAGGCCCGGCGAGACCGTGGCGCTGGTGGGCCCCAGCGGCGCCGGCAAGAGCACGGTGTTCCAGCTGCTGCTGCGCTTCTACGACACCGGCGGCGGCAGCGTGCTGGTGGACGACGTCGACGTGCGCGCCACCTCGCTCGAGGCGCTGCGCTCGCGCATCGGCATCGTGCCGCAGGACTCCACGGTGTTCTCGGCCGACGCGATGGAGAACATCCGCTACGGCCGACCCGACGCCACCGACGACGAGGTGATCGCCGCCGCCCGCGCGGCCTTCGCCGACGAGTTCATCCGCCGCCTGCCCGAGGGCTACAAGACCTTCCTGGGCGAGCGCGGCGTGCGGCTGTCGGGCGGCCAGCGCCAGCGCATCGCGATCGCGCGCGCGATGCTCAAGAACCCGCCGCTGCTGCTGCTGGACGAGGCTACCAGCGCGCTCGACGCCGAGAGCGAACGGATGGTCCAGGCGGCGCTGGAAGCGGCGATGGCCGACCGCACCACACTGGTCATCGCCCACCGCCTGGCCACCGTGCAGAAGGCCGACCGCATCGTGGTGATGGAACAGGGCCGCATCGTGGAAGAGGGAAACCATCAGGAATTGATGCAGCGCAACGGGCTGTACGCGAAACTTGCAAGAATGCAGTTCTACCTCGACCCGCTCGCGCCCTCCGCCGTGGCGCCCGAGCCGGAAGAAGCCGCCTGATCACGCGGCCACGACATGACGACCTCACTCGAAGACGTCGACGCGCTGTTCGACGCTCCCGTGCCCCCGCCCCCCGTCCAGTCCGCGCCGCCCGGCAATCCGCTGCTCGGCGCCGTGCCGATCGACGGCCGCAAGGAGCATCGCGTCAAGGTGTCGTGGCCGGCGCGGGTGCAGTTGCCGGGCGGCAAGGTGATCGAGCTGCGCGTGCGCGATCTTGCGGAAAGCGGCGTGGGGCTCGTCACCGACCTGCACATCCCGCCCAGCACCGTGCTGAACTTCGCGATGGGCGTGCCGGGGCTGAACGAGCCCACGAAGATCACGCCCGTGACCGGCACCATCCGCACCAGCTACCTGGTGCTGCAGGGGCGCGACCTGTGCTGCGGCGGCACGTGGGTGTCGCTGCCGCCGGACCACCGCGACCTGCTGGACCAGTGGATCCGGCGGCTGCGCAAGTAGGGCCCGTTCAGGGCGCGTAGAGCGCCGCGCAATGCCCCGGTAGGCTCGGGGTCTGGTCTATCGTGCCGCCCTTGGCCACGCACTGGCTCGCCGGCAGCGCCGCGCGCGTCTCCACGTGCGCCACCAGCAGATCGAACGCCGTGTGCGCGTGGGGCTCGATCAACGCGAGTTGCGGGAACGTGTCCTGGTAGGTCTCGATGTGGTTGCCGTTCTGCACCTCGTAGAGCCGGTACGGCGCGTCGCGCTCGTCGTGGTGCAGGCCCCAGCCGTCGTTCGCCTGCGCCGCCGCCACCTTGCGGGCGTAGGCGCGCGCATGGTGGTCGATGGGCAGCAGCGCGTCCATCGTGCCGGCCACGGTGATCAGCGGGCGCTGGATGCGGCCCGTCGTGGCGAACGACGCCACCTGCGCGCCCAGGTCGGAGGCCGACAGCCGCGCGACGTAGTTGTAGGTACCGGTGCCCGAGCCGTAGGTGTCGTACGTCGGATCGAGCCGCTTCTGCCACTGGCATTGCGTCACTTCCCAGAACTGCGCCCAGTAGCTGGTCCAAAGGGTAGCCTTGGGGCTGGCGACGATGTCTGGCGGGTAGCCGGCGGCGCGGATGTTCTTCGCGGCGGTGCTGTTGGCGTCGAGGCCGGAGGCCGCGTAGTCGTTGTAGTTGAGGATCGCGGCCGGCAGGTCGGTGAGCAGGTTGGGCGCGTGCTCGTCGACGAAGGTGCCTTCCCAGTCGACGCCGCCGTCGAACAGCTCGGGCGCGGTCTCGATGGCGCGGCGCACCTGGTAGCCGCCGTTGGACGTGCCCACGGCGTAGACGAAGCGCGCCGGGCGGCCGTAGTTGGAGATCACGCCCTGGCGCGCGAGGCGCGCGGCCTTGATCATGGTTTCGGTCCAGCGCGAGAACTGCTGGTCGGGGCCGTTGTCGTAGAAGTTCACGAAGGTGGTCGACACCGGGTTCAGCCGGCAGCCCAGCGGGTCGGCCGACGTGGTCAGCTGCAGGTTGAGCACGCCCTTGTTCTGCGACGCATAGGCATAGCCCTTCTGCACCACATAGTCGCTCCACGCGAAGTCGCCGTTGAACTCGCTGCGCGTGCCCGAGGCGCCGGCCACCACGAGGCGGCCGTTCCAGTCCTGCGGCAGGCGCAACAGGAAGCGCGCCTGGCCAGTGGGATCGGACGCGATGCGGCCATTCAGCTGGATGCCCGGCACGACCTTGGTGACGGGCGTGCGCTTGGCGGCGCTCGGCGCGATCGTCGCTCGATCGGTCTGCGGCGTGAACGCGAACGCCGGCAGGCCGGCGATGGCGTTGTTGGCCGGCGTGGTGTCGGGGTTGGTGGTGGTGAGGTCGGCGCTGTCCACGCAGGTGGCGTCGGCGAGGGCCGGGCCGAACTGCCGCAGCAGCCGATCGCAGGCCGTGGAGGCGCTGGCGGCCAGCGGAACGAAACAGGCGAGCGCCAGCAAGGGCGCCCGACGGCGAAGCAAGGTCGTCATCGGCAAGTCTCCATGGGTTTCTTATCGGGCCCGCGAAGACTACTGCCGCGCCGTCAGCGGCGCAATCCAGTGAGCAGGTGGGACGTCATTCCACCTAAGTGATTCCCCGAGGTGTTCAGGACGGGTCAGAACCTGCGAGCGAATCCCACACACCCGAGCGGCTCGCGGGATTCATTCACAGGCTCTGAGGCGGCGCGGCGCGGCGGCTGTAGGCGGCGGTGCCCAGCGCGCCGAGGAAGCCGCCGACGATGGCCACGTACCACAGCGGCGAGGTGCCCACGGGGCCGCTGACGGCCACGAGTCCGGCACCCGCGGCGACCAGGCCCAGCACCGACAGCAGCGCGATCGCGAACAGCGGCGCGGCCACGGCCCTGGTGGCGAAGCCGCGCGCCGGATCCAGGTCGCTGACGACCAGCAGGAACCAGCCGAGCAGCGTCAACAGCGGAAACAGGATCCACAACGACAGGCCCGGCGCGGCCGCGATCAGGCCCAGCGGCGCGGCGGCGAGCAGCGCGCCCGACAGGATGCCCAACAGGGCGAAGAGGCCGCCGGCGATTGCGATCATGGCTGGTGATTCCCGTGCGAGGGCTTGCTCAAGGGTGGTAGAGCCTTGCGAACGCCAGAGCGCCGGACAACAGCACCACGACGACGCCGATGATCTTCCACGTCTGGGCATGCAGCTCGCGATGGAAGCTGGATTCGATGCGCGAGACCGATGCATCGATGGCGCGAACGTCGTCCCGCGTGGCGAAGCGGTCCGACTTCGTCTCGAAGGTGAGCAGGCGATCCTCGATCGCTCGGAGGCGTTGTTCCATGGCCCCATCATCGCCCCGGTATGCGCCGTCGTCAAACGGCGGACCGGGAGGCGGCGGGCGCTGCCCGTGGAGTTCCCGAAAGAGGTGGTCCAAGGCAGCTCGCTCGAAGGGTTGTGGACATCCGCCGCAGCATACGGATGCATTGGCCGGATGCAAGCCATCGCCGCCCGCGAGGCACGCAACGGCCCGAACCCCCCGCTTCGGCCGCCGCGAACGTCACCTACCGATCGCGCAGTCCCAGCAACTGCCGCGCCCGCGCCGGCGACGCGATGGTCCGCCCCACCCGCTCGGCGCACTTCGCCAGCGCTTCGATCATCACGCCGTTCCCGCTCGCGCGTTCCCCGCCCGGCAGGTAGAAGCTGTCCTCCAGCCCGGTGCGCAGCATGCCGCCCAGCTCGGCGGTCTTCTGGTGCACCGGCCAGATCTCCTCGCGGCCGATCAGCGTGGCCTGCCAGACGGCGCCCGGGGCGATCCAGCGCGGCAGGAGCTCGAGCAGGTCGGCGTCGCAGGGCATGCCCGAGGCCACGCCCATCACGAGGTTGTACTCGGGTGTGCCCATCGACGGCTTGAACATCCCGGACGTCAGGTACATGCCCACCGAGCGCACGATGCCCACGTCGAAGCACTCGAACTCCGGATGCGAGCCCGCGGCCTCCATCGCGTCGAGGAACTGCCGCACCTTGGCCACCGGGTTGTCGAACACCATGGGCGGCCAGGCCCAGCGGCCATCGGAGCGCAGCTTCAGGTAGTTGAGGCTGCCCGCGTTGCAGGCCGCGATCTCGGGCCTCACGCGTTCGATGCAGGCCACCGGACCGCTGATGTCCTTGCCGATCACCCCGGTGGTGAGGTTGATGATCACGCCCGGGCACGCGGCGCGGATCGCGCCGCACACGTCCTCGGCCACGTCGGGATCCCACGACGGCAGGTGGCCCTGGCCCTCGTCCTGGCGGCGGATGTGCACGTGCATGATGGACGCGCCGGCGTTGAACGCGTCGCGCGCCTCGGCGGCCATCTGCGCGGCGGTGACGGGCACCGGATGCTGCGCCGGGTCGGTGAGCACGCCGGTCAGCGCGCAGGTGAGGATGGCCTCGTTCATGCCGCTGTCTCCTTCTCGTCCGTCTCGTCTGTCTTGTCCAGTTCCAGCTCCACCAGCACCGCGCCCGAGGCCACCGTGTCGCGCGGCGCCACGTGCACCGCGCTCACGACGCCGCCGGCGGCCGCGTTGAGCCACATCTCCATCTTCATCGCCTCGACGCACACCAGCGGCTGGCCGGCGACGACGCGCTGCCCCGGCGCGACGGCGACCTGCGCCACGACGCCGGCCACCGGCGCGCGCGCCACGCGGGCCGCGGTGCCGGCGTCGGGCTGCGGGAACGACGAGGGCTCGGCGAAGACGTGCACGGCGGCGTCGCGCGCGACGTGCACGCCCTGCCTGTCGTCCACGACCAGGCGCTGGCGGCGCACGCCGTCGATGTCGACCGCACGCCAGCCGTCGGCGTCGGGCACGTGCAGCCGCACCTCGAGCACGCGTTCGCCCAGCGTCACGCGCGCGCCGCGCTCTACCGCCAGCGAGCGCGTGACGCCCGCGCACGCGAGCAAGAGGCGGCGCGTGGCGACGCTCGCGGCCAGCGGCCCGCTCGTCGGCGCGGACTCCGGCGCCCGCGCGCGCAGCACGGCCGCGACGGCCCAGTCCTCGTCCTCGGGCAGAGGCGCCACGTTGATCGGATCGCGCGCGGCGGCCCAGTCGTCGAGACGCTTCGTGGTGACCGCGCCGGCGACGAACTCGGGATGCCGCGCCAGGTCGCGCAGGTAGCGGCCGTTGTTGCGCAGGCCCAGCAGCGGGCTGTCCTCCAGCGCCGCGCCCAGGCGGCGCAGCGCGTCCGCGCGGTCGCGGCCGTGCACGATCAGCTTGGCCACCATCGCGTCGTAGTAAGGGGATACGACGCCGCCCTCGGCGATGCCATCGTCGATGCGCACCGACGCGAGCAGGCTCGCCGGCACGCCCTGCGTGCCCGCGTCCGCGCGTCCCGCCCGCAGCGCACGCGCGGGGCGCCAGTGCGCGATGCGCCCGGCCTGCGGCGCGAAGCCGTCGTAGGGATCCTCCGCGTAGAGCCGGGCCTCGATGGCGTGGCCCGTCCACGTGATCTCGTCCTGGCGCAGGGGCAGTGGATCGCCGGCGGCCACCCGCAGCTGCCACTCCACGAGGTCGAGTCCGGTCACGCACTCGGTGACGGGATGCTCCACCTGCAGCCGCGTGTTCATCTCCAGGAAGTAGTGGCGGCGCTGCGCGTCGACGATGAATTCGACCGTGCCCGCGCCCACGTAGCCCACGGCGCGCGCCGCGGCGACCGCGTCGCGGCCCATGGCAGCGCGCATCCCGGCGTCGACGAAGGGCGACGGCGACTCCTCGATCACCTTCTGGCGCCGGCGCTGCGCGCTGCAGTCGCGCTCGCCCAGGTGCAGCACGTTGCCGTGGGCGTCGGCGAAGACCTGGATCTCGATGTGGCGGCCCTCGGTGACCAGGCGCTCCAGCATCAGCGTGCCGTCGCCGAAGGCCGACGCGGCCTCGCGTCGCGCGCCCGCGATCGCGTCCGCGAGCTCGGCGGCCGCATGCACCAGGCGCATGCCGCGCCCGCCGCCGCCGGCCACGGCCTTGACCAGCAGCGGATAGCCCAGCGCCTGCGCCTCCCGCATCAACGCGGCGTCGGACTGGTCGTCGCCGAGATAGCCCGGCACGCACGGCACGCCCGCCGCCAGCATGCGGCGCTTGGCCCCCGCCTTGTCGCCCATCGCCGTGATGGCCGAGGCCGGGGGTCCGATGAACTCGAGGCCGGCATCGGCGCAAGCCCGCGCGAAATCGGCGCGCTCGGACAGGAAGCCGTAGCCCGGATGCACCGCGTCGGAGCCGGTGCGTCTTGCCGCGCCGAGCACAGCGTCGATGCGAAGGTAGGAGTCGGCGGCGGTCCGCCCGCCCAGCGCCACGGCCTCGTCGGCCAGCGCCACGTGGGGCGAAGCGGCATCGGGCTCGCTGAACACGGCCACCGTGCGGTAGCCCAGCGCGCGCGCCGTGCGGATCACGCGGCAGGCGATCTCTCCCCGATTCGCGATGAGGATCTTGTTCATTGCGGAGCCCACGACGGCGAACGCTTCTGCAGGAACGCGGCCATGCCCTCGGTGCCCTCGGGCCCGCGTGCCGCCTTCGCGAACAGCTGCGCGGCGTCATCGACGAGATCGGCCGCCGGCGTGTGCAGCGCGCGCGCCATCAGCGCCTTGGTGGCCGCGATCGCGCCGGGCGCGCAGCGCAGCGTCTGCGCCAGCGTGGACGAGAGCGCGGCGTCGAGCGCCGGGCCGTCCTCGTGAACCTCGTGCACCAGGCCGATGGCCAGCGCCTGCGCGCCGGACAGCCTGCCGCCGGTCACCGCCAGCCGGCGCGCCTGCGAGGCGCCGACGCGCTCGACGAGGAACGCCGCGATCTGCGCGGGCACGACGCCCAGCGAGGTTTCGGGCAGGCGCAGCTGCGCGCCCTGCCCCGCCAGCGCCACGTCGACGACGCACGCGAGCCCCAGGCCGCCGCCCATCACCGCGCCCTCCAGCACCGCGATCGTGGCGATGCCCGTGCGTGCGAACGCACCGCACAGGGCGCCGAAGCGGGCGTTGACCACGGCGATGGCGTGCGTGTCGCCGGCCAGCTCGCGCTGGCGCGCCTCGGCCATGTCCTGCAGGTCGGCGCCGGCGCAGAAGTGGCCGCCCGCGCCGCGCAGCACGATCGCGCGCACGACGCCCGCGGCCTCGGCCTGCGCCAGCACGTTGCGCAGCTCGTCGACCATGCGCAGCGACATCGCGTTGCGCGCCGCCGGCCGGTTCAGCGTGATGCGCAGGACCCCGCCGTCGGTACGGACGTCCAGGGTGTCGGCCATCAGTGGCTTCCCTTCGGGAGCGTGCCTTCCAGCTTGCAGATGATGCCCAGCATCACCTCGTCGGCGCCGCCGCCGATGGAGATCAGGCGCGAGTCGCGGTAGGCCTGCGAGATCGGGTTGTCGCGCGTGAAGCCCATGCCGCCCCAGTACTGCAGGCAGCTGTCGGCCACCTCGCGGCTGAGGCGTCCGCACTTGAGCTTGGCCATGGACGCGAGCTTGCTCACGTCCTTGCCCGAGATGTAGAGCTCGCAGCACTGGTAGGTGAGCGCGCGAAGCGCCGCCACCTCGGTGCGCAGCTCGGCCAGGCGGAAGTGCACCACCTGGTTGTCGAGGATGCTCTTGCCGAAGGCCTGGCGCTCGCGGGTGTAGGCGATCGTGAGGTCGATCAGCCGGTCCAGGCTGCGCAGCGACGAGGCCGCGCCCCACATGCGCTCCTCCTGGAACTGCATCATCTGGAACGCGAAGCCCATGCCTTCCTGGCCGATCAGGTAGCGCTGCGGGATGCGCACGTTGTCGAAGAACAGCAGCGCGGTGTCGGACGAGTCCATGCCGATCTTGTGGATCTTCTGCTTGGTGATGCCGGGCAGGTTCATCGGCACGATGACGAGGCTCTTGTTCTTGTGCACCGGGCCGTCGCCGGTGTTCACGAGCAGGCAGCACCAGTCGGCCTGCAGGCCGTTGGTGATCCACATCTTGCTGCCGTTGATCACGTAGTCGCCGCCGTCCTTGCGCGCCGTGGTCTTGATGGCCGCGACGTCGGAGCCGCCGCCGGGCTCGCTCACCGCCACGCAGCCGACGACGTCGCCAGCGATCGACGGGGCGAGGAACTCGCGGCGCAGCTCGTCGGAGCCGAAGCGGGCCAGCGCGGGCGTGCACATGTCGGTGTGCACGCCGATGGACATGGGCACGCCGCCGCAGGTGCAGTCGCCCAGCGCCTCGGCCATCACCATCGAGTAGGAGAAGTCGAGCCCGGCGCCGCCGAACTCCTCCGGGTACTTCAGGCCCAGCAGGCCGAGGTCGCCCAGCTTCTTCATCACCTCGTGCGCGGGGTACTGCTCGTCGGCCTCCCACTTCGGCACGAACGGGTTGAGCTCCTTGGCGACGAAGCGGGAGACGGTCTCGGAGAGGGCCTTGTGTTCGGTCGTGAATTTCATGGTCTTGTCTCGTGGAATCGTTCTAGAAGCGGGCAATGCCAAAGGCGTTGGGACGCAGCGTGCGGGCGTCGGCCTCGCGCGCGAGCGCCAGCGCCAGCGCGAGCACGCGGCGCGTGTCGCGCGGGTCGACGATGCCGTCGTCCCACAGCCGCGCGGTGCCGAACAGCACGTGGGACTCGCGGTCGATGCGCTCGCGCAGTTGCTTGCCCATCGCGGCCAGCGCCTCCGCGTCGACCGGCGCGCCGGCACGCGCGAGCTTGCCCGCGCCGACGATCTCCATCACCTTGCCGGCCTGCGCGCCGCCCATCACCGCGGTGCGCGCGTTGGGCCACGAGAAGATGAAGCGCGGGTCGAAGCCGCGACCGCACATGCCGTAGTTGCCAGCCCCGAACGAGCCGCCGATCAAGAATGTGAACTTGGGCACGCGCGCGTTGGCCACCGCCTGGATCATCTTGGCGCCGTGCTTGATCGCACCGCCGCGCTCGGCCGCCGAGCCCACCATGTAGCCGGTGGTGTTCTGCAGGAAGACCAGCGGCGTGCCCGTCTGGTCGCACAGCTGGATGAACTGCGCGGCCTTGTTCGCGCCGGCGGGCTGGATCGGGCCCATGTTGCCGAGGATGCCCACCAGCTGGCCATCGATGCGCGCATGGCCGCACAGGGTGTCCGCGCCGAAGCCGGGCTTGAACTCGAGGAAGTCGGAGCCGTCGACCAGGCGGGCGATGACCTCGCGCACGTCGTAGGGTTCGCGTTCGTCGGCGGGCACCACGCCCATCAGCTCCTCGGCCGGGTACAGCGGCTCGACGGCGGCGTTCGCGGGCGGCGCGGCGTCCCACTGCAGCTTGTCGACCAGCTCGCGCGCGATCGCGATGGCGTGCGCGTCGTCCTCGCCCAGGTACTCGCCCAGGCCCGTGACCTCGGCGTGGGTCTGCGAGCCGCCCAGCTCGTCGTCGGTGGCGTCCTCGCCGATGGCCGCCTTCACCAGCGGCGGACCGGCCAGGTAGATGCTGGAGCGCCCGCGCACCAGCACCACGTAGTCGGACAGGCCCGGCAGGTAGGCGCCGCCGGCCGTGGACGAACCGTGCACCACCGCGACCTGCGGGACGCCCGCCGCCGACAGCCGCGCCTGGTTGGCGAAGCTGCGCCCGCCCTCCACGAACATCTCGCTCTGGTACATCAGGTTGGCGCCGCCCGATTCCACCAGGTAGATCAGCGGCAGCTTGTTCTCGAGCGCCACCTGCTGCGCGCGCAAGGCCTTGCGCAGGCCCATGGGCGACACGGTGCCGCCCTTCAACGCGCTGTCGCTGGCCGAGATCACCACGCGCTTGCCCGCCACCAGCCCGATGCCCACGATGGAGCCGCCGCCCTGCACCGACTTCTTGCCGTCGTCGTCGTGCATGCCCAGGCCGGCGAGCGTGGACAGCTCCAGGAAGCCGCTGCCGCGATCGAGCAGCTGCGCCACGCGTTCGCGCGGCAGCAGCTGGCCGCGCTTGTCGAACTTGTCGCGCTTGGACGCGCTCTCGGCGATCACCTGCTGCTCGAGCTTGCGTACGTCGGCCAGGCGCTCGGCCATGCGCGCCGCGTTGGCGACGAAGGCCGCGGACTTCGGGTTCAGCTTGGAGACGATAGCGGGCATCAGGCGGCGTCCGGCTTGTCTTGGCGCAGGACTTCCGGCGTGACCGCGCGATGGAAGCCGTCGAACGGCACCGACCGGTCGTGGTCGACCGACGGGAACAGCGGCGAGCCCAGCGAGGCCCCGCCGTCGATCTGCAGCGTGACCCCGGTGATGAACGACGCGGCCGGCGACAGCAGGAACACGATGGCCGCGCTGACCTCGGCCTCCAGGCCCATTCGGCGCAGCGGCACGTGGCGCTTCAGCTTCGGGATCAGCGTCTTCATGGCGCCGCCGTAGGTGTCCATGCCGCTGGAGGCGATCCAGCCCGGCGCGACCGCGTTCACGCGCACGCCGTACGAGGCCCATTCGAATGACGCGGTCATCGTGAGGTTGCTCATGCCCGCGCGCGCCGCGCCCGAGTGCGCCATGCCGGGCATGCCGTTGCGGAAGTCGGCCGTCATGTTGACGATGGCGCCACCGCGCGCCTGGAAGCTCTGCAGGAACAGCTCGCGCATCATCAGGAAACCGCCGGTGAGGTTGTTGGCCACCACGGCCTCGAAGCCGCGCTTGCTGATGGCCATCATCGGCGCGGGGAACTGGCCGCCGGCGTTGTTGACCAGGCCGTGCACGACGCCTTCCGTGGCGATGACGTCGGCCACGTTGGCCTTGACGGCCTCGTCGTCGCGGATGTCGAACACGCGCCAGGTGCAGCGTCCGCCGTCCTCGCGGATCTCGGCGGCCACGCGCTCGAGCTTGTCGACGCTGCGTCCGCTGACGACCACGTCGGCGCCCAGCGAGGCCAGCTCGTGCGCCACGGCCCGCCCGATGCCCGAGCCGCCGCCGGTGACCCACACGCGCTGGCCGGAGAACAGGCCGGGCGCGAACACGCTGCGGTAGCGGGCGGACGGATCGGGATGGTCTGTCGTCATGGTTCCAGCAGTGAGTGAAAGAAGCGAAGACGTGCCGCATTAGGCTTCAGGGTTACGTTAACGTCAACCTCATGCCTCATCGGGAATTACACTGATGGCGACGTCAATTGCAAGGCCTAGCATGGCCCCGTTCGTCCGCGCCTGCGGCCGCCAGCTGTTCCAACCCATCCCACCGAAAGCAACCCATGGACCTCCAGACCGCCACCGAACAACTGCGCGCCAAGGTCGGCGAGGACTGCGGCCTCGGCGCCGTGCTGAAGTTCGACTGCGGCTCCGACGGCGCCGTCGTGATCGACGCCACCAAGGTGCCCAACACGCTGTCGAACGACGCGTCGCTGGTGGCCGACTGCACCGTTGCGCTGGGCGTGGACACGCTGGGCGACCTGCTGTCGGGCGAGCTCGAGCCCACCACCGGCTTCATGATGGGCAGGTTCAAGGTTTCGGGCGACATGAGCGTCGCGCTGAAGCTTCAACGCATCGTCTGATCCCCGTGGAGCCGCAGCCTTCGATGTCCCCCCGGAACCTACAAAACAGCGCAAGCGCCCCACGCACGCAGACCGCCGACGAGGTGGTGGCCGACCACCGCAGCGACGACGCCGGCGAGCTGTTCGGGATCGCCGAGCTCTGCAAGGAGTTCGCGATCTCGCCGCGCGCCATCCGCTTCTACGAGGACAAGGGCCTGCTGGCGCCGCGCCGCGTCAACGGCACGCGCGTCTACACGCGGCGCGACCGCGCCCGGCTGTCGCTGATCCTGCGCGCCAAGGCCATCGGCTCGTCGCTGGCCGAGATCAAGCACTACCTCGACCTGTACGGCGCGCACGGCGAGGGCCGCACCGTGCAGATGAAGTACGTGCTGGACAGGACATCGAAGGCGATCACCGAGCTCGAGCAGAAGCGCGCGCACATCGACGCGTCGCTGGCGGAACTCCGCATCATCAACGCCACGGTCAAGCGTGGCTTGGGGAAATGAATGACTGAAGCCTTGATCTTCGACCACGTCCGCACCCCGCGCGGCAAGGGCAAGAAGGACGGCAGCCTGCACCAGGCCACGCCGGTGTGGCTGCTGCGCGGCCTGCTGCGCTCGCTGCAGCAACGCCTGGACCTCGACACCGCGCTGGTGGACGACGTCGTGCTGGGCTGCGTGACGCCGGTCGGCGAGCAAGGCGCCGACATCGCGCGCACCGCGGTGCTGGACGCCGGCTGGGCCGAGAGCGTGGCCGGCGTCACGCTGTCGCGCTTCTGCGCCTCAGGCCTGGAAGCCGTGAACCTGGCCGCGGCCAAGGTGGCCAGCGGCTTCGAGGACTTCGTCGTGGCCGGCGGCATCGAATCCATGAGCCGCTGGACGATGGGCTCGGACGGCGGCGCGTGGTTCATGGATCCGCGCATCAACCAGGGCATCTCGTTCATTCCGCAAGGCATCAGCGCCGACCTGATCGCGATGCTGGAAGGCTTCTCGCGTCATGACCTCGATGCGTACGCGCTGCAGTCGCACCAGCGCGCCGCCGCGGCGCGCGCGGCCGGCCGCTTCGGGAGATCCGTCGTGCCGGTGCACGACATCGCCGGCCTTCTGATGCTCGCCGAGGACGAGACCATCCGCGCCAACGCCACGATGGAGGCGATGGCCAGGCTGGAGCCCTCGTTCGCCGCGATGGGCGCGATGGGCTTCGACGCCACCGCGCTGCGCAAGTACACGACGGTCGAGAAGATCACCCACGTGCACCACGCCGGCAACGCCTCGGGCATCGTCGATGGCGCCGCGCTGATGCTCGTCGGCTCGCGCGACGCCGGCGCCCGCGCGGGGCTGCGCGCCCGCGCGCGCATCCGTGCCGCCGCCGTGATCGGCTCCGAGCCCACCATCATGCTCACCGGCCCGACGCCGGCCTGCCGCAAGGCGCTGGGCAAGGCGGGCCTGCAGGCCGGCGACATCGACCTGTGGGAGATCAACGAGGCCTTCGCCGCGGTGCCGATGAAGACGGCGCGCGATCTCGGCGTGTCGCTGGACCGCGTCAACGTCAACGGCGGCGCCATCGCGATGGGCCACCCGCTGGGCGCCACCGGCTGCATCATCCTCGGCACGCTGCTCGACGAGTTGGAACGCCGCGACCTGTCGCTGGGCTGCGCCACCTTGTGCGTGGGCGGCGGCATGGGCATCGCCACGATCATCGAGAGGATCTGAAATGACTGAAGCTCTCGCTGTGGTCGTCGACGCGGACGGCATCGCCACCGCCACGATGGACTTGGCCGGCCGTTCGATGAACGTGCTCAACGACGACCTGGCGGTGCCGCTGGCCGCGCTCGTCGAGCGCCTCGCCACCGACGCGTCCATCAAGGGCCTGGTGCTCGCCTCGGGCAAGAAGGACTTCCTGGCCGGCGCCGACGTCGACCGCCTGCGCGCGCTGTCCTCGGCGCAGGAGGCCTTCGACGAATCGATGCGCTTCAAGAAGCTGCTGCGCAAGATGGAGCTGGGTGGCAAGCCGGTGGTGGCCGCCATCAACGGCAAGTGCCTGGGCGGCGGACTCGAGATCGCCCTCGCCTGCCATCATCGCATCGTGCTGGATGACCCCAAAAGCGACGGCGAGGCGTGCCTGGGCCTGCCCGAGGTCAAACTGGGCCTGCTGCCCGGCGGCGGCGGCACGCAGCGCATGCCGCGGCTGGTGGGCATGCAGCAGGCGCTGCAGTGGATGGGCGAAGGCGCCGACATCCGCGCGGCGCAGGCGCTGAAGTCCGGCCTCGTGGGGGCGCTGGCGACCTCCGCCGACGACCTGCACGCGCAGGCGAAGGCGTGGATCCTCGCGAACCCGGCACCCAAGCAGCCGTGGGACCAGCCGAAGTTCCGCTATCCGGGCGGCGACTCGCGCAGCCCGGCGATGGCGCAGCTGTTCTCGGTCGCACCTTCCATGGGGGCGGCCAGGAGCTATGGCAACTATCCGGCGATCACGCACATCCTGTCGTGCGTGTTCGAGGGCGGCGTGGTCGGCTTCGACGCGGCGCTGGAGATCGAGTCGCGCTACTTCGCGGCCTGCGCGATGTCGCAGGAGTCGAGGAACCTCATCGGCACGCTGTGGTACCAACTGCAGGCGATCGAGCGTGGCGCGTCGCGGCCGGCCGGCCACGAGCAGCGGCTGGTCAAGCGCCTGGGCATCCTGGGAGCCGGCATGATGGGCGCGGGCATCGCCTACGTCGCGGCCAAGGCTGGCATCGAGGTGATGCTGCTCGACACCTCGCCCGACAACGCCGTGCGCGGCCGGCAGTACTCACAGGACCTGCTGGACAAGGCCGTCAAGAAGGGCCGTACCTCCCCGCAGCAGCGCGACGCCATGCTGGCGCGCATCACGCCCACCGTGCAGTTCGAGGACCTGGCCGGCTGCGACCTGGTCATCGAGGCGGTGTTCGAGGATCGCGCCATCAAGGCCGAGGTCACGCGCAGGACGGAAAGCCTGCTCGCCTCCGACGCCGTCTTCGCATCCAACACCTCCACGCTGCCGATCACCAGCCTGGCCGCCGCCAGCGTGCGCCCGGCGCAGTTCATCGGCCTGCACTTCTTCTCGCCGGTGGACAAGATGCCGCTGGTCGAGATCATCATGGGCAAGCAGACGGACGACGCCACGCTGGCGCTGGCGTTCGACTTCGTGCGCCAGATCGGCAAGACGCCCATCGTGGTCAACGACTCGCGCGGGTTCTATACGAGCCGCGTGTTCGCCACCTACGTGATGGAGGGCCTGGCGATGCTGCGCGAGGGCGTGCACCCGCGCCACATCGAGGCCGCGGGCCTGCAGGCCGGCATGCCCATGCCGCCGCTGGCGCTGCAGGACGAGGTGTCGCTGACGCTGGCGCTGCACGTGGCCGACCAGACCCGCAAGGATCTCGCCGCCGAGGGCAAAGCCTACGCCGAGCACCCGGGCGAGGCGGTGCTGCGCCAGATGTGCGAGCTGGGCCGCATCGGCCGCAAGGCCAACCTCGGCTTCTACGACTGGACCGACGCCGGACGCAGCCTGTGGCCCGGCCTGGCCGAGATGTTCCCGGTGGCCGCGCAACAGCCCACCCAGCGCGAGCTGATCGACCGGCTGCTGTTCGTGCAGGCCAACGAGGCCGCGCGCTGCGTCGAGGAAGGCGTGCTGCGCTCGGTGGCCGACGCCAACGTCGGCTCCATCTTCGGCTGGGGCTTCGCGCCCTTCCACGGCGGCGCGCTGCAGTTCATCAACGCGATGGGGGCGAAGCGCTTCGTCGAGCGCGCGCGAGAACTCGCGGGCGTGCACGGGGCGCGCTTCGAGCCGGCACATGTGGTGGTGAACCTGGCGGAGCGGGACGGGGTGTTCGAGGATTGAGGGGTGGCTGGAGAGCGTGTGACCGGTGAACTTGTCTTGGCATCAAGCGGGGTCGCCGGCCAGCGCCGCAGATCTCGGGGTGACGGACTGCTTTGTGGTGTCTTGCTGCCGTAGATCCGCTTGAACTGAGTGGCGGAGGTCGACCCATCTGCGACATTCGGGTACCAAAACGCGGCGCCGCAAAGCGGTCACTTGAGCCCAAGCAAATCGCGGAGCATGTGGATCTTCGCAATGTCCAGCTTGTAGGGTTCGAATTCTTTCCAACGCATGAGCAGTTCGAGCCATTCCGTCAGGAAGACTCCATCGGCCCGCAGCGCGTTCTTTCCATCTGCCCACCGATTTTCGCGTTCAGCGATGGCAGCGCTGACTCGATGCGACTCCGACCAGCACGCTGTGCAGAACTTGCGCCGTTGATCGATGCTTGCCTTCTTGACTTCGAACGTGTATTTCTGATCCTGAGCTGTGAACACGCAAGCGGCACCGCAGCGCCAGCACTTGTATGGTTCGTCGACATACTCACGCTTGAAGTGGAAGGCGACTGAGCGCTTGCTCTGCGCTGACCATTGATCCGGGTCAGCGGCAATTAAAGTCAGCTCAACGTCGTTGGTTCGCTTGGCCATGGCGCCATTCTGCGTCATCAATGCCCGTGGGGCTGAGAGACGATGTGTCGAGACCTCCACCGAGCGGACATCCGCGGGCGACGGCTCCTGGCCGCGTGCCGCTTCGAAGCAGTCTTGTCGATCGTAACGCTGCTGACCGATCAGCGACGTTCGGCGCCGCGGCTTCAACATCGGAGCGCGGCCATTCGTTGGTCGCTGGTGAACTCCGGAACCGCCCGAGAAGTCGGTTCTCCAATCCAATTGGTCTCACTGGCAGCCGCTCTTCGCGTGAATCACAGGACGCTGGTCAAACGGTACTGCGTCATTTCTCGCCATCGCCGCTTCGAACAACACGACCTTCTGCTCTCCGGAAAACCAAGGCGTCAACAGGAGGTTTGGGCGACGACCGACAAAGCTATTCGGTAGCTGGGTCCTGACCCACCTCTTGTCGTCCAAGACAAAGACGTAGTAGGGCGGATTTGGCTTCCCCATCGCACTCCATGCATTGCACCCGAGTGGTTCTGCCACCACGAACCAATTTCCGCTCGACAAGTCACGATCAAGCAAGACCGGTCGCAAAGTGCTGTTCCATTGCGGTGCTGCACCTGCAGCACCGAGCCGGGGCAGATCCAAGATGTATTCCGTTGGGAACCAACTATCTGGCCTGGATTCGAGCTTCGCCCACACATTGCCTTTCGCCTGGCGCAACACCATGACGTCGGTTCCATCGGGCAGCCGCACTTGTTCGGACCACCTCGGGTTGACATCGCCGAAAGTAAGTATGAACCAGCCCATTGCCAATGAAACAGCAAGCGGCAGCGCAAGCACCAACGTCATTGCAGTCGCTCGTCGATGCACTCGGTCCTGGATTTTGACAAGCAACCGGAACAGGTATCGGCCAACACCTACGGCAACAAGCAATGCGAGCGGCCCACCGATGAAGATCACAAAGACTGGCCAGAAAAAGGCGATCGTGCCGTCTATGCCAAACAAGCCAGGCGCAATGAACCAAAGGCCGCCCATCAAGCAGGCGGCTATCGCGCCCATTACCAAAGAAAAAGCAAAGAGCAATGGCCGCATTGAGCGGGTTCCCCTAGTCGGTGACACGTCGTTCAAGGAATCGCAGAGCATCACGGACGCTGTTGTGCACGCAAGCAGTCTGTCGGCAAGGACGGCTTCTGGCCGACATGCGTCCCTGCCGTCGATCGCCAAGCCGCGGGATGCCGGCTTGAGCGGCGTACGACCACTGTGGGCAGCATACCTGCCCGTCGACGCGGGCGACCGAGCAGCAGGGCCCGACCCGTTGCTGCCATCCGACGTGCCGAGCTGGGCGCCCGATACTTGACGTAGCAAGGAAACCTCTGCGACGAGCGACTGACAGCTGACCGACCAGGAATCGCCTCTCGACAGAGGCGTGATCGCTTTATTCAACAGGTCCAGGATCATTCCCGGCTCAAGGTTCTGGTAGCTACCCGGCCCGCGATCCTTCACCCCAGGGTTGCGCCGATGCTTGCTGAAGGATTGTTGAGCTTTGTCGATACTGCAGCGACTGGCATCGGGCCGAGAGCGCGGACGTGCCATTGGCCATCAGATGATGGACAACGCGCTCCATGGCCGGGTTCCCGACGATCGACTGGTTCGGACCGCGTGCGGCTACGAGCACCGACAGCTTTTCTGCGCCGCTGCGGGAGGGGAAATAGGATAACTACCGGCCTAGTGGGTGGCCCGACGACGGGTCAGCACCGCGCCAAGCAGGCCCAACACGCACAGTGCCGCGGTCGAAGGCTCGCGCACCGACGGCATGAATTGAATTTGGTCCACGATTAACCCCGGCGGGTTCGGCGGCAGTTCGAGGTCGATGATCTTCAGCTCGACCGTCTGCCCAGCGAAGTCGGACACGTCGCCGGTCCACTCGCCCGAGTAGTAAAGCAGGTCGTCCTGGTAGGTGGGGCTGTTGGGATCGAGTCCGACCGGTACCATGTCGATGGGGTTGCCGTTCAACGTGAGCTCGAAGCGCCCATTGCTGGCCAGCAGGCCCACAGTGGTCACGTTGGAGGCCAGCGTTCCGGTCTGCGAAATGAAGGCCTGGACGAACCCACTATTGGGGTCGCCTTCGGTGTAGTTGCCGCTGCGCATGCCCAGGCCGTAGGGCCCCGAAACCGCTCCGTACGGCGACTGCAGCAGCCAATAGGTCTGGCTGTAGCCAGCGTTGGGAATCATCGAGATGTAGTTGGTGCTGTCGCCGTCGGGGTGCCCCCATCCCGGTGCCCCCTGAGCCCAGGTCAGGTAGCCATCGGAGTCGATCGGCACCATGGCCGAATCGAAGTCGAGGTTCTGGAAGGGGTGCGCCGTGGCGCTCGCGGCGGCGCAGGCCAGGAGGGCGGCAATGCAGACGGCGAATTTCACGGCGATCCTCCTGAAGTGCGCTTGTCATCGTCATGCCGCAGGTGTGAAACTGTCAACCACTGCGTCACCGGTGGTGTCTTCCGCCTCCAGTGCTGATTGCCTGCACAGCCGCATGGATTGGTAGACCTGATCCCACGGTTTGTTCTCGGCCGCGGAGCTTTGGTTCGAATCCGAGCGCGCCCTTGAGGTTGCGTTGCAGCTGTACCGCAAGAGCGCCGGCGACTTCGCCGACTGCCTGCACATCGCATTGGTTGGGGAGGCCGGAGAGCGGCCTCTCTGGACGTTCGACAAGGGCGCGTCGAGCGTCGACGGGGCGCAATTGAGAGGCCGATGACGGGCCGATTGCGCCAGAAATGCGGCCCTTTGCTTACGCCCGCTTCTGGCCAGATGTTGGCTCACTCGTCCAAGAACTTCCAAGTGTCGGCGCCATCGAACTTGCGGACTCGCACGGAGGCTATCAGCTTCGGGTCGAAATTGCCGAGGTTGACGCCATGTTTCGCGCCGGCCACCACCTCGATAGGCTCCGAATGAGTGACGCAGCCGCAATGTCTGCAGCGGATCGTGCGCAGAGTTCTATCGCCCTGGACGTAGGCCTCGGTCGAGTCGGGATGGCCTTCAATCGTCACCGTTCCGAGCTCGAACTTCACCCACGGCCCCCCGATCCTGCGGCAGAGCGAGCAGTTGCACGATGTCGCGACTTCTGGCGTCGACGGCAGCGTGAGGCGGACGGCGCCGCAGTGACATGCGCCTTGGTGCATCGTTAGGGACTCCCGTTTGATCTACAGCGCGAATAGCCTACCTGGGTGCGGTCGTTGACGAACGGCTGCACCTGGCTGTGGGCGGCCCCACGGCGCCCAGATCAATCGTAACGCCGCTGAGCCATCAGGGACGACGACCTCTCGGCTTCGACGGCATAGAGAAGCTCGACCGCGCGGAATCCCCGCATGCCATGATCGGCTCTATGCACGGGCAACGCCAGTTTTCCCAGCGCCGACGGCTCGCGCTCGTCGCTATTCTGTCATTCTCAATGCTTGCCCGCGCCGCGGACGCCCCAGGGTCTGCGCCCCCGTCGCCGGCGCCTACGCGCGTGATCGACGACATCGCGCATTGGCAGCATCCTGCGAAGGATGTATTTGCGAAGTACAAGCTCTCGCTGCAGCGCGTAACGTTGCAAGGGAGGCATGCCACCTTCCGCGTGGCGTTTCCCTTCGATCCGCAGACACAGCCCAACGAGGCGACATGGACGCCTTGTACTTGGATCTGCTGCGGGCGAACGGTGGGTGGGGCTGCACGCTGGAGTCCTTGCAGGACGGCCTCGCGATCGATGTTGCCTGGAAGCAGCGACCAAGCACGATCGCACTCGCCTTTCGCCGACTCTGAATGGGCCGAGCTTCAACACCTCAAAGCAGCCACAGGTGAGCGTCCGATTCTGGCCGACAAGCGTCCTCGGACGGCGGGCTCCCCGGAGGTCCAGCGCGTGTAGGTCGCGGGGCTCCCCCAACTTGTATCCACTCCCAGATTATTCGTTCATCGACACCAGAAATTTGAAATGAAGATCATCTTGCGACTTCCTCTTGCAGTCATCTTGTTTGTGACCGTGCTTGCCTCAGCCCAAGCTTCAGAACACTCATCGGCCTCAAGCTTCTTTCGCCAGGCTGCAATCGACGATGTCGAGTTCGCGAACAGGACGCTTCTAGAGAACCATCCTGGTGCCGCTCCAGAAATGCAGGACGCGCACTTTCAGAAGATGCTCCAAGCAGCCTATGTTTTGGCTAAGGACCGGGCGCCGGAGGTGAACACTGCTGAAGGCTATTTAGCGGTCATGTCGGGCTTCTCCAACACGCTCGACGACAAGCATCTGAGCTTTAAATCGGCACTCAACGTTGCGCGCCTGAATTGGGTTGGTCTGATCATGACGCTACGCAACGGTCGTTGGATCGTGGCCGACGAAGATCCCTGGAAGGGCAGGCTGCCATTGAAGGGCGCAACGCTCGTATCCTGCGACGGAAGGTCGGCCGATGACGTGGCACGCGAACGGCTTGGCGGCTTTCGAGCGGATTGGTCCATTCCCGCGCAGCGGACGATTGCTGCACCCTGGCTACTCATCGACGAGAGCAATCCATTTTTTAAGCCGCTGAAGCAGTGCGAGTTCTCGACCTCGACTGGGACCCGCAACATCGACTTGGATTGGGATTCAGTTTGGCGCGACGGAATCATCTCGCGAATCAACGCAGCCAGAGGCACTGGCGCTGCGGGCTACGGCGTCAAGCGGTTTGGGTCAGGGTGGTGGATTTCGATACAAGAATTCACTGCCAAAGCGCCTGAGGTGATCGAGGCGGCTCGCGCGGTGCACGCCGAACTGCGCTCCGCACCATTTGTCGTCTTCGATGTTCGAGGAAATGGCGGTGGCTCCTCGGATCTTGGCGACCAACTCGCCGCAGTGCTCTACGGCGACTCAGCAGTGCCTCCTCCTGACAATTGCCGATCCCCGTGGCGGGTCTCTCCTGAAAACCAGGCCCACCTCGAGTCCTATCCCAGGTTGCTGGGCGACCGCCTATCCCCTGAAGCACGGAGCGACATTGATCAAGACATCGCGGCTATGCGAAAGGCCAGGGCCGACGGGGCAGCCTTTTCCGGTCCAATCACCATTTGCTCCCACAAGAAGCCTCAGCAACATGTCGCGCCACGGGTCTATCTTTTGACCGACAGCGTCTGCTTCAGCTCGTGCCTGCTCGTCGTCGAGAGATTTCGCGAGCTAGGCGCGGTGCAAGTTGGCTCGGCAACCAACGGCAATACCAACTACGAGGAGAATCGGCGCGTCTCGCTTCCGTCAGGCCTCGGGACCATCGGCGTGCAAGCGAAGGTCGAACTGTCCCATCCCTCGCGCGTAGGGCCGTTTGAGCCGGACATTCCGTACGACGGGGATCTTGGCGACACCGCTGCCCTCCAAGCTTGGATAGCAGCAAAAGCCACTGGTGAATGGACACGTATTGTCGTGAATCACAACCGCAACTGAATGCCCCAGAACCGAACTTCTGAATCGCCCCGTTGGGCGGACCAGCAGCGCGCCGGAGCGAATTGCAAGCTCGCCCGAGACAACCACTCGTAGCGCACCAAGTCACCCCACGACTACGCGACGAACTGATCCTGGTGGCCGACGTAGCCACGCAGGCTCGCTCCACCAGCCGTCCCGGCCCTGCCTGCGCGCGCGGGGCCCGCGGTGGCTCGGGCACACAGCGGTCAATCCAGGGCGTGCCCGGCGGATCCCAATCGTCATCATCAATGCCGGACTCGCGCTCCAAGCGTCGCGGCCGTGAGCCGCATTCGGAAGTGACATGCGCATCAGTGCAATTCGTCACGGAAGAGGCGGCGTGCTGGCGAACAAGCACGTCGACGCTGAAGTCGTAAGAGCGGATACTTCCTCGTTTTAAAAAATGTGGGAGGAGTGGTATCCATGAAGGCCATCATCACGGCAGTCGCCGCTGCGGTAGTTTCGATCGGGGTGCAGGCGCAGCAGTCCTTGGGGGGTCAGGTGTTGACCACCATCCAGTTCCAGCCAGCCACCGCGAAAGCCTTCGATCCCACGCACTTCGCCCAGCAGGTCGTATCGGTCGAGCCCTACGTCGCGCAGTCGACGCTCAGTTCGCAGCTCGTGGCCGGCGATGGGGCGACGCACCTGTATTCCGGTTCGACGCAAGGCCGTGGCGCAATCTCCGTGATCGGCGCGGTACTACGCGCGTCGGCGTCCTTGTCCATCTCGTCCGCCGACACCGATTTCTTCGACAACGTGGGTTTCGCGACTACGAAGGTCCAAGGCTCCATGCTCGATGCCTTTACCCTGACCGGTGCACCCGTCGGTACAGCGGTGACGATCCGCATCGGCCTCGAATCGATGCTGGCCCATCCCGTATTGGCCGGCAGTGATTCCTCCACCGGGCTCGACGGCACGAGCAGCTTCACGCTCATCGACGTGCTGCCGCAGCTGACCTTCGCGCAGGACCCCACCATAACCTTGCAGGCAAACGTCGGCACGAGAGCGGGTGCCGATACCCTGGAGGGCTCGTACGCCACGCTGGTGGTGCACGCCGGGGACCCCATAGTGCTGTCCAGCCACGAGTCGCTGAACGCGCTGGCTGTGCTCTCGCCGAGAGACAGCCTCTCCGCGGAGGCTTCGTCATGGGACGAAGTCATGCTGTCCTTGCAGATCCTGACGCCAGGCGTGTCGTACGAATCCGCGTCCGGCGCGACCTACGTGACGACGCTGCCGGACATCGCGCCAGCCGTGCCCGAACCCGCAAGTGCGGTGTTAATGTTGACGGCCCTGGGCGCGCTGGGCGTGGCGCGCAGGCGCCAAGCAGCACGAGCCTGATTGGCGGTGCGCGCCTCATCGGTCTGAAGGTCCGCGAACGCCAGCTCCATGTCCCTCGGGATCTTGATCCGCGCCTCGGGAATGTCATGGCGCGTTCTGAAGGTCCGGTAGAACTTGCCTGTTCGCGCCGACGGCGGAGTGCGCCAATTTCGCCTGGCGTGCCGATCGCAGGGTGTGCCGGGCAATTCAGCGGAGAACCCGTATGCCCGCGGGGCAAGGATTCTGCCGAGGCGGCTCATTCGAGCGTCGGCGCGGTGGCTCAGTACCGGGTCGACGCCAACAGCCTACCCGCAAGCTGACTTTCACGACCGTCTGGTTGCGCCGATCTCAGTCACTCGGCATGAGTTCCTGAGCGACCGCTCCCCGCAGCATGCCGCCATCCGACCCCTGCTCCAGCACCCGCCGCAACGCTTCCAACGCCGCCCCGATCTCGCCCGGCTCGCGCATCACCTTGCGTGCGGTCCCGACCGCCTTGCGCACCGCGCCCGGCACCTCGCCGCCGGCCGCGAGCACCATGACGGGCTCGCGGCAAGCCGCCAGCGCATCGATCCATTCCACCGGCTGTTGCGGACGCCAGCGCCCGAGCGCGATGCGGCGCGCATGGAACGACGGCCGCAGTTGCTCCACCTGCGCGATCGTCGCCGCGATCCGCTCCGGACGCCGATCCGCGTTGCCTGAATCCAGCGCCTGCGCCATCGCCGCTAGCGCGTCGGCGATCCGGCGTCGCAGCACGTCCGTCGAGCGGATCGGGAAGACGAACCACGCGGCCGCCACGCCCAGCACGGCGCCGATGGCGATCTCCACGAGGCGCTGCGCCAGCAACGCCAGCGGCGGCACGTCGCGCGGCTGCAGCCCCTGGAGAAGCGCGAGCGCCAGGGTGACGAACAGCGCCCACCAGCCGTAGCCCAGCGGCCGCAGCCAGACGCCCAGGAACACGCAGCCCAGGATCAACGCGGCCGCCGGTGCCCCCTGGAGCGACGCGGTGCCGGCCAGGGCCACTGCGGCCACGGTTCCCGCCGCCGCGCCCAGCACGCGCAGCGCGCTCTTGTAGACCACGTCCTGGCGGCCGCGATTGCCGCTGTTGACGATGAACGCGGTCAGCACGATCCAGCTCCAGTGCGCCGGGAACATCAGCTCGCCGACCACGAAGGACGCGGCCAGCGCCGCCGCCATCTGCAAGGCCATGCGCGTGTGCGCCGGCGGGCGCGGCGTGCCGCCCGCGGTCGCGCGCGACGCCTCGTCGTCGGCCGATGCCGGCGGCACGGGCGCCATCCATCCGAGGCGCCGTCCCAGCGCCTCGGCGGCCGTGACCCAGGCCAGCGCCGCGACGGCGACGCCCACCGGGACGAGCACGCGCGCCACGGCGCCGCCACCTTCCCGCGACAGGTGCGGCACCACGAGCAGCGTCACCAGAGGCAACGCGAACAGCGAGCCCACGCGGCGCCCCATCAGGCCGAAGCGGCGCATCCAGATCGATGCGGACATCGCGGCGACGAACAGGGCCGCGCCCGCCCAGGGCGCGTGGCGCAGCAGGCCACCGACGCCCACGCTGGCCAGGCTCACCAGGGGCAGCGCGACCAGCGCCTCGAGACGGCCGTCGCGCTCGCCGGCGAGGTGGCTGCGCGCCAGCGACAGGGCCAGCACCCCCGCCAGCACGGCCGACGCGGCGCCCGGCGCGAGCCACTGGCTGCAGGCGAGCGTGGCCAGCAGCGCGGCGAAGGTCAGGAGCGCCTCCCGGAGCGAGCGGACGATCAGGGTCATGAACCAGCGACAGAGGCCTTGGAATGCACGATTCTGGTCGCCAAGGGCGTCCGCGACGTGAACCCGGGATGACGCCGAGCCGTCGCCTGACGCGGGTCTTACAGCTGGTGTGGCGCGCACCGGAACGGCTCTCGGGGTTTGCACGAATCTGCGGGGAATACGTAGGCGCAAACGGTTGCAGCGGCACCACAATCGACGTGAAGGCTCGCCTTGAATCACAACGCGAGGCAACAACAGCTTGCCCAAACGGAGACAACCCATGAAGTTCACTTCCCGACTCACTGTCGTCGCCCTGGCCTGCACGGCCGCTTCCGCCTTCGCCGCCGACCCGATCAAGATCGGCGTGGACGGCCCGTTCACCGGCGGCTCGTCCTCGATGGGCGTGAGCATGCGCGACGGCGTGCGGCTGGCCACCGACGAGATCAACAAGGCCGGCGGCGTGCTGGGCCGCCAGATCCAGCTCGTCGAGCGCGACGACGAGGCCAAGAACGAGCGCGGCGCGCAGATCGCCCAGGAACTGATCAACAAGGAGAAGGTCGTCGCCGTCGTCGGCTACATCAACACCGGCGTGGGCCTGGCCTCGGAGCGCTTCTTCCAGGACGCGAAGATCCCCGTGATGAACAACGTGGCCACCGGCTCGGTGCTCACCCACCAGTTCGACGACCAGCCCGAGAACTACGTCTTCCGCAACGCCGCCAACGACAGCATCCAGGCGCCGATGATCGCCGAGGAGGCCGTCGCCAAGCGCGGCTTCAAGAAGGTGGCCATCCTCGCCGACTCCACCAACTACGGCCAACTGGGCCGCGCCGACCTGGAGAAGGCGCTGGCGCTCAAGGGCATCAAGCCGGTCGCCGAGGAGAAGTTCAACATCAAGGACGTGGACATGACCGCGCAGCTGCTCAAGGCCAAGGAGGCCGGCGCCGAGGTCATCCTCACCTACGGCATCGGCCCCGAGCTGGCGCAGATCGCCAACGGCATGACCAAGCTGGGCTGGAAGGTGCCGATGATCGGCAGCTGGACGCTGTCGATGGCCAACTACATCGACAACGCCGGCCCCGGCGGCGAAGGCGCGCGCATGCCGCAGACCTTCATCCAGGAGCCCACCACGCCCAAGCGCCAGTCCTTCATCATCTCGTACCTGAAGACCTTCAACCCGAAGAACGCCCGCATGGATTCGCCGGTGTCGGCGGCGCAGGGCTACGACTCGGTCTACCTGCTGGCCGCGGCCATCAGGCAGGCCGGATCCACCGACGGCCCGAAGATCAAGGAAGCGCTCGAGAACCTGAAGGCGCCGGTCGAGGGCGTGGTCACCACGTACAACAAGCCGTTCACCAAGACCGACCACGAGGCCATCACCGCCAACATCCCGGTGTTCGGCGAGGTCAAGGGCACTCGCGTGGTCTACGCCTACCCGGACGACTTCAAGAAGGCCTCCGAGGTACGCGTGAAGGACGTCAACGCCAAGGGCGCCCTGCCCGCTGCGAAGAAGTAAGCTGCGGCCTCGTGCCAAGCCAGCGCCGCCCCGGCACCTGTCGCGGCGGCGCTTCCTTTGAATTCGCCCGCATGACGTCCCCGCGCGGAGACCTTCGTCCATGGAAATCCTGACCCAACTGATCTTCAGCGGCATCGCGCTGGGGATGATCTACGCGGTCATCGCGTTCGGCTACCAGCTCACCTTCGCCACGTCCGACACCCTGAACTTCGGCCAGGGCGACGCGCTGATGCTGGGCGCGCTGGTGGGCCTCACGCTGGTGGGCATGGGCGTGAACTACTGGCTCATGATCCCGCTGGTGTGCGTGTTCGGCGCGATCCAGGGCGCGGTGGTTGAGCGCATCGGCGTGCGGCCCGCGCTCAGGATCAAGAGCGAGTTCGGCTGGATCATGTCCACCATCGCGCTGGGCATCATCTTCAAGAACGTGGCCGAGAACGTGTGGGGCCACGACGACCTGAAGTTCCCGTCCCCGCTGCCCGAGTCGCCGATCCGCTTCCTCGGCGCCAACGTGCTGCCGATGGAGATCCTCGTGGTCGTCGGCGCGCTGCTGATGATGGCCGCGGTGGAGCTGTTCAACCGCAAGACGATCTGGGGCAAGGCCGTGGTCGCCACCTTCAACGACCGCGACGCGGCGCGCCTGATGGGCATCAACACGAGCCTGGTCATCACGTTCTCGTACGCGCTGTCGTCGATGAGCGCGGCGCTGGCCGGCGTACTCATCGCCCCGCTGACGCTCACCGGCTCCACGATGGGCGCGGTGCTGGGCCTGAAGGCGTTCGCGGTGGCCATCATCGGCGGATTGACCAGCGGCATGGGCATCATCGTGGGCGGCATCATCCTGGGCATCGCGGAGAAGCTCACCGGCTTCTACCTGTCCACCGGCTACCAGGACGTGCCCGGCCTCGTGCTGCTGCTGATCGTGCTGGCCGTGCGCCCCGCCGGCCTGTTCGGCAAGACCGCGATCAAGAAGGTCTGACGATGAAGTCGCGTCCCCTGCTCCTGGCCGCCGTCGGCCTCGCCCTGCTCGTCGGCTTCCCGTTCGTCGTCGCCAACCCGTACTACATCCACCTCGCGCAGACCATCGCCATCTACGCGATCCTGCTGTTCGGCCTGGACATCGTGGTGGGCTACACCGGCCAGGTGTCGCTGGGCCACGCGGGCCTGTTCGGCATCGGCGCCTACACCGCGGGCGTGCTGTTCATGAAGTTCGGCGCCCCGCTGCTGCTGACGCTGGTGGCCGGCGTGGCCGTCACGGCCACGTTCGGCGCGCTGCTGGCGCTGCCCGCGCTGCGCGTGACCGGGCCCTACCTGGCCATGGTGACGCTGGCCTTCGGCACCATCGTCCAGATCCTCATCAACGAGATGACGGACCTCACCAACGGCGCGATGGGCATCACGCTGCAGCGCCCGCGCCTGCTGGGCGTGACGCTCGACGAGCGCGGCTACTACTTCGTGATCTGCGGCCTTCTCGTGGCCTCGCTGGTGGTGGTGCACCGCATCCTGCGCTCGCACCTGGGCCGGGCCTTCGAGGCCCTGCGCGGCAGCCCCGTGGCGTCGGACTGCATGGGCGTGTCGGTGTACCGCTACAAGGTCTACGCCTTCGTCATCAGCGCCGGCCTGGCCGGCCTGGCGGGCTCGCTGTACGCCTACTCCGAGAAGTACATCTCGCCCAACACCTGGAACTTCGAGCTGACGGTGCTGCTGCTGCTGGCCATCATCATGGGCGGCCGCAAGACGCGCTCGGGCGCGCTGCTGGGCGCGGCCATCATCGTGATCCTGCCCAAGCTGCTGGACGACCTGGACCTGTTCCGCTACGTCTCGGTGACGCTGGCGGCGCTGGTGGCCGCGGGCGCGGCGGTGCAGGTCGCGCGCGGCAAGACCACCGTGGCGCGCTCGGCTGTTCCCGTGATCGGCAGCGTGGCGCTGGCCGTGCTGTCGTTCGTGCTGACCTCGATGACCGACTGGCGCCTGTCCATCTTCGGCCTGATCACGCTGCTGGTGGTCTATTACCTGCAGGACGGCATCGTCGGCTTCGTGCGCCAGACGCTGGGCTGGCGCGGCCACGGCGCGAGCGACGCCGCGGCGGCCGCCACGCTGCCGCCGCCGGCCAGCGCGGTGTCCACGGCCGCGGCGCAGCCGGCCACGCCCGCCGCGCAGGACCTGGTGGCCGCCGACAAGGTGCTGATGCAGTTCGGCGGCCTCAAGGCCCTCAACGACGTCGCCCTGCACGTGGCCCGCGGCACCATCCACGGCCTGATCGGCCCCAACGGCTCGGGCAAGAGCACGATGATGAACGTGCTCACGGGCATCTACGTGCCCACCGCGGGCTCGATCGCGTTCAAGGGCCAGTCCATCGTCGGCAGGACCTCGTCGCGCATCGCGCTGGCGGGCATCGCGCGCACCTTCCAGAACGTGCAGCTGTTCGGCGAGATGACGGCGCTGCAGAACGTGCTGGTGGGCCTGCACCACACCTATCGCAGCAACCTGCTGGACGTGGCGCTGCACCTGCCACGCTACCTGCGCGAGGAACGCGCGGCCACGGCGCGCGCGGTCGCATTGCTGAAGTTCGTGGGGCTCGAGGACCTCGCCGGCGAGGAGGCGCGCAACCTGCCCTACGGCAAGCAGCGCCTGCTGGAGATCGCGCGGGCGCTGGCGCTCAACCCCGAGCTGCTGCTGCTGGACGAGCCCGCCGCCGGCCTCACCGCGCCGGACATCAAGGAGCTGGTCGTCATCATCCGCAAGATCCGCGAGCACGGCATCACGCTGATCCTCATCGAGCACCACATGGACGTGGTGATGTCGGTGTGCGACGTCGTCACCGTGCTGGACTTCGGCCAGAAGATCGCGGAAGGCACGCCGGCCGCTGTGCAGGCCAACCCGCAGGTCATCAAGGCCTATCTGGGCGGAGAACTCGAAGCTCCAGCCGCCCACTAGGACATCCCATGCTCTCGATCACCAATCTCCACGCCGGCTACGGCAAGGTCGAAGTCCTGCACGGCATCTCGCTGGAGGTGCCCAAGGGCCAGGTCGTCACCCTCATCGGCAGCAACGGCGCCGGCAAGACCACCACCATGCGCGCCATCTCCGGCATGATCGCGCCGCGCGAGGGCAAGGTCATGCTCGGCGAGGTCGACATCACCGGCCGCGAGTCGCACCGCATCGCCCGGCTGGGCCTCGCGCACTCGCCCGAGGGCCGGCGCGTGTTCGCGACGATGAGCGTCAACGACAACCTGCTGCTGGGCGCCTTCCCGCGCTTCACGGGGGCACGCAGGAAGGGCGACATCGATGCCGACCTCGAACGCGCGATGGAGTATTTCCCGCGCCTGAAGGAACGCCGGCTGCAGCTGGCCGGCACGCTGTCGGGCGGCGAGCAGCAGATGCTCGCGATGGCGCGCGCGATGATGATGAACCCCGAGGTGGTGCTGCTGGACGAGCCCTCGATGGGCCTCGCGCCCATCCTGGTCGACGAGGTGTTCCGCATCATCTCGCGGCTGCGCTCGGAAGGCGTGACGATGCTGCTGGTGGAACAGTTCGCGGCCGCCGCCTTGAATGTGTCCGACTACGGCTATGTGCTGGAGAACGGGCGCATCGCGGTGCATGGGCCGGCCGACAGGCTGAAGAACGATCCGGCGGTGCAGGCGGCCTACTTGGGCGGCGGGCACTGAAGAGCGGGGCAAGACGCCTGCCACGCACCGAACGGGCAGAAAACCCCCTCATTGGCGCGTCGCGTCCGGCACAGGGAAGTGCCACACTGGACGGCCAGCAAGCACGTTCGCCCATGCCCAACACCTCCACTCCCGGCGTCCTCAACTACACCAGCCTCGAAATCTGCACGCCGGCGCGCACGCCCGGCTGCCTGGGCCTGAACGATCAGGGCGACCCGGGCCTGTGCACCCGCCTGGGCGACACACCCAACTGCACCGGAGTGCGCGACGGCGCCGACTTCAGCCTACCCTGGTGGAAGCCGGCAGAGGGCCCCACGCTGGGCCCGGTGCGGGCCTCCGACGGCACACCCATGGCCATGCCAGTCACCGCGCCCGCGAGCGCCCCGGCCGACCCGGTGCCCTGGATGAAGCTCGCCGAGGCCGAGGCGCGCAAGTTCAAGGGCCAGGACGAGGCCATCATCGAGAAGACGGCCAACTACGCCAGGGAAGTGGGCACCGGTCAGACGACGCTGGTGGGCAACGACCACCCCTGGTGCGCGGCCTTCGTCAACTGGTGCCTGATGAAGGCCGGCGTCACGATCGACAATGCCGGCTATGCCGACCACGTGGCCGCCAAGGGCCGTGCGAACGGCTTCTACATGGTGCAGGGGCCCAAGGTCGCCAAGGGCAAGACCGGCGACAAGGCACAGCCCATGATCCACAATCCGCTGTTCGTCGAGCTCGACGCCCCGGTCTACGGCGCCATCGCCATGGTCACCAACGCCAGCGACCACGGCCACCACGTCGGCTTCGTCTATTCCAAGCCCGATGACAACGACGTCGTGCTGCTCGGCGGCAACCAGGGCAACACCATCAAGTTCTCCAAGGACAACATCGTGGCCGGCAAGCGCCAGAAGAACCACCTGAAGTTCTTCTTCCCCGCCGGCGGGCCGTGGTCGGCCAAGGCCGCCCCCGCGCTGGGAACCGATTCGGCCGAGGTGCTGAACAAGCGATTCGGCATCAAGGCGTCCGCCTCCGATACCACGCTATGACCGCTGCCCTTCAAGTCAACGCGCGGCGCGCTGCCTCGGCGCTGGTGGCCACGATCGTCCTCGCGGCGGCGCCGGCGCACGCCGGCCAGGTGGACGGCCCGTTCCTGATCTGGATGAACTTCGCCGGCGACGAGACCGCCAACCGCGCCCTTCACGACTACACCCACGCCGAGACAAACGCGGACATGTGCTGGACCGAGGAGGCCCGGCTGTTCACCGGCGGTTACCCGGTGGAGATCACGCCCGCGCTGGTCAGGCGCGCGGTGATCCGGCGCGAGCCGGCGGCGCAGGCCAGGCTGAAGGGTCTGCTGCGCAAGGGCGATGACAAACGGACCGACGGCTACGACGGCGTCATCATCGTGCCGCAGGGGCACAAGCCGATGCTGATGAGCTTCGGCACCGACGGCAAGGTGCGCTCGCATCCGGCGGTGGGCAAGTCCGGCCAGGCCGACTGGCCCGAGGCGTTCTGCGACGTGCAGCCGCCCATCCTGCGCAAGCCTTGACCGGCGGTCGCGGCGTTGAAACCAGCAACGCGATGACGCGCTTCGTGCGCACCCTGCTGCGCGGCGCCTGCGCGGCGGCGGCCCTGCTGGCGAGCCAGGCCGACGCCGGCTCGGTCACCGGCCCTTACCTGATCTGGATGAACTTCGCCGAGGATGCGGCGGCCGACCAGGCGCTGCACGACTACACCCACGCCCAGATCAACGCCGACATGTGCTGGAGCGACGGCGCGCTGCTGCTGATCAGCGACTACCCCCCGGCGATCACGCCCGAGCTGGTGCGGCGTGCCGTGCTCAAGCGCGAGCCTGCTGCACAGTCCAGGCTGCGTACCCTGCTGCGCAAGGGCGACGCCGACCTGTCCGGCTACGACGGCGTCATCGTCGTGCCCAAGGGAGCGAAACCGATGCTGATGAGCTTCGGGGCCGACGGCAAGGTGCGCTCGCATGCGGCCGTGAGCAAGGCGGGCCAGCCCGCGTGGGCCGAGGCGTTCTGCGACGTGCAGCCGCCCATCCTGCGCAAGCCCTGATCAGGCGCCGGCGCCTTCGGCCGGCCGTCTGCGGGCGAAGCGCCACGTGTGCCGCCCCGACCGCTTGGCCTCGTACAACGCCAGGTCCGCCGACTTGTACAGCTCGTCCTGCGTGCTGCCGTCGCCGGGAAACAGCGACACGCCGATGCTCGGGCTCGCGCGCATCTCGCGGCCTTCGTGCAGCACCGGCGCGTCGAACGCGTCGATGATGCGGCGGCAGGCGATGTCCGCCGCGCTGGGCACCGCGGCGTCGGCCAGCAGGATGGCGAACTCGTCGCCGCCGAGGCGCGCCACGCTGTCGGACTTGCGCGCGATGCCGCGCAGGCGGCGCGCGGTCTCCACCAGCAGCGCGTCACCGGCGTCGTGGCCCAGCGTGTCGTTGACCTGCTTGAAGTGGTCGAGGTCGATCAGCAGCAGCGCGAAGCCGGCGTCCTGGCGCTCGCAGGTGGCGATCGTCTGGCGGCACCAGTCGGCGAACATGCGGCGGTTGGGCAGCGTGGTCAGCGCGTCGCTGTAGGCCAGTTCCTCCAGCTGGTGCTGCAACTGCGTGAGTTCCTGCGTGCGCTGCTCCACGACGCGTTCCAGCTCCTGGCTGCGCTGCTGCACGTAGCGCACGCGCACGGCCACCACGGCGGCCACCAGCAGCAGCGCGCCCAGGATCTTGAGCAGGTCGAACCACCAGGCCTGGTACCAGGCCGGCTGGATCCGCACGTCCACCTCCAGCGGATGCGCGGTCCACGCGCCGTCGCGGCTCGCGGCCTTCATGTGCAGCACATAGCGCCCGGGCGACAGGTTGGTGTAGCTGGCCGAGCGGTGCGTCGGGTCGACCTCGCGCCAGGTCTTGTCGTAGCCCTCGAGCCAGTAGGCATAGCGGTTGCGCTCGGGCGAGGTGAAGTCCAGCAGCGAGAACTCCACCGAGAAGCCGCCGGCCTCGGGCGGCACGGTCAGCCGCCTGCGTCCGCCGGCGTCGGCGAGCGCCGCCGGCTTGCCGCCCACCTCGACGTCGGTGACGACGATGGGCGCCGAATAGACGTGCTGCGTCAGGCGCTCGGGGCGGATCACCGTGAGGCCGCCCAGGCCGCCGAAGAGCAGCTCGTCCGTCGGCCCCACGGCGCCGGAATTGACCCAGTAGGTGGAGATGGCCGCGCCGTCGGCCGGATGCAGCACGCGCAGCGCGTACGTGGCGGGGTCGATCACCGCCACGCCGTCGTCGGTGCTCACCCACACGCGGCCGGTGGCGTCCATCAGCATCGTGTCGATGTTCTCGCTGGTCAGGCCCTCGGCCTTGCCGATGTGGTGGAAGCGCGCGCGGCCGTCCACGTCGCGCCGCTCCAGGATCTGCACGCCGGCGTTGTTGCCCACCCAGAGCCGGCCCTGGCGGTCGGTGAGCAGCGTGTTGATGACGGCCGCGGCCAGGCTTGTGGGGTCGCCCGCCACGGGCACGATACGATCGACGGGCCGGCCGGGACGCACCAGGTTCAGCCCGTTGTTCGTCGCCACCCACATCGCGTCGCCCGGGCCGGGCAGGATCGCCGTCACCTCGGGATCGCTCAGCGCGCGGGTGGGCACCGGCTGGGACAGCGGATGCCCCGGCGCGCCGAGATCCATCGTCCAGATGCCGTCGCCCTTGCCGCCGATCCACAGCATGTGGCCGTCGAGCGCCAGCGCCGTGACGAACTTGATCGCGCCGCGCTGGGTCATGGGCACAGGTCGGATCGGGCCGCCTGCGGGGGGCAGCGCGAACAGCCCGTCGCGCGTGCCGATGTAGCGCGTGCGGTCGGCGGCGTGGACGATGGCCGTGACGTTGTTCATGTCCTGGCCGTCGGCCAGACGCAGCGCCGTCATCCGCCGCGCCGCCGGATCGATGACCTCGATGCTGGTCTTCTGCCCCAGCGTCACCACGCCGCGCTCGTCGACGTCCACCGAGAACACGTAGGGATCGGTCCACGCGGAGCCGTCCGACGAGAACAGCGACAGGATCGCGTCCTGCTGCGGGCGGGTGCGGCTCAGGCCGGCCGTGGAGGCCACCCACATCTCGCCGCCGCGGTCCCGGTGCAGGCCCCAGATCCAGCTCGCCTGCAGGTTGCTTGGCACGCTGCGGTCGCGCAGCACGCGGCGCGCCAGCAGGCTGGCCGTGTCGGCGATCACGAGGCCGCGGGTCTGCGTGCCGATCCAGATCTCGCCCTGGCCCGATTCGCAGAACGACGTGATGCTGTCGGACAGCAGCGCCGCGTCCGACGCGCCGGCCGGCTGCAGCCGCGCCAGGCGGCCGCTGGCCGGATCGTGCACGAACACGCCGTGCCCGACGGTGCCGATCCACACCTGGCCGCGCGCATCCTCGTAGAGCGCGTCGATGGTGGCGGGGCTGGCGTCGGTCACGCCCGGCAACTCGACGCGCCGGCCCGGCCGGCCGTCGGGAAAGCGCAGCACCACGCCGGAGGCCGAGCCCACCCAGACGGCGCCGGCGCGATCCTGGAGCACGGCCGTGATGCTGGACTCGGGCAACGCATCGGGCTTGTTGCCCGCATGCGGCCAGGCGTCCTCCACCGTGCCGTCGGCGTGCGCGTGCACCAGCCCGGCGGTGCTGGCGGCCCACATGCCGCCGCCGCCGTCGGAGGCCAGGTTGACCACCGTGGAGCCGCCGAAGCGCGTGAACCAGTTCTCGACCGGATCGAAGCGCGCCAGGCCCCCGCCGTCCATGCCCACCCAGACGCGGCCCACGCTGTCGCTGGCGATCGTGCGCACGTAGCTCACCGGCAGGCCGTGGGGGTCGTCGGGCCGTGCCGGATAGACGCGGAAGCGGTAGCCGTCCCAGCGGGCTAGGCCGTCCTGCGTGCTGGTCCAGAGGTAGCCCTGGGCGTCCTCGGTGACGCCGGTGGCGATGTCGTGCGGCAGTCCGTCGTGCTGGGTCAGGTGCTCGAAGACGGTGTTGGCCATGCCCACCCAGCCGATGCTGGCGGCGGCGGCCGAGGCCGCGGAGGCCTGGCGCGGCAGGCTGGGCTCCGCGTACGCGCCGAGCGCGCCCAGCGCGAGCGCGCATGCGAGGACCAGGCGGACGCCGGGGCGTCGGCGCGACAAGGCGCGTCTCCGCGTTGTCGGCGGCGCGGCCGGCAACGGGAGGGATTCGAGCGCGACCGGCGGTTTTCCCCACACGACCGACAGGAGGGACGAAGGCGTCAAGCTGTCAAGCATAAGGCCCGCCGGCCGCGCGGGGCCCTCCCGTGGCGCGCCAGGGACAACGCTTCGAGGCATGCGTCACGCCACCGCTAAAATCGCCCGATGACCCGACCCGTCCGCTCTCAATACGAAGACTTCATGCGCCTGGTGCGCGACCAGGGCCGGTTCAAGGCCGACCGCACCGGCACCGGCACCACCAGCGTGTTCGGCCACCAGATGCGCTTCGACCTGAACGAAGGCTTCCCGCTGGTGACCACCAAGAAGGTGCACCTGAAGTCCATCATCCTCGAGCTGCTGTGGTTCCTGCGCGGCGATTCGAACGTGAAGTGGCTGCAGGAGCGCGGCTGCACCATCTGGGACGAATGGGCGCGCGAGGACGGCGACCTGGGCCCGGTCTACGGCGTGCAGTGGCGCTCGTGGCCGACGCCCGACGGCGGCCACATCGACCAGATCGCCGAGGTCGTCAAGCAACTCAAGACCAATCCGGACTCGCGCCGCATCATCGTCAGCGCCTGGAACGTGGCCGACCTCAGCAAGATGGCGCTGATGCCCTGCCACGCGTTCTTCCAGTTCTACGTGGCGCCGCCCGAGGCCCCGGGCGGCCGCGGCAAGCTGTCGTGCCAGCTGTACCAGCGCAGCGCCGACATCTTCCTGGGCGTGCCCTTCAACATCGCCAGCTACGCGCTGCTCACCCACATGGTCGCGCAGCAGTGCGACCTCGACGTGGGCGACTTCATCTGGACCGGCGGCGACTGCCACCTGTACGCCAACCACGCCGAGCAGGTCGACACGCAGCTGGCGCGCACGCCCTTCCCCTATCCGACGCTGAACATCAAGCGCCGCCCGGCGTCCATCCTCGGCTACGAGTACGACGACTTCGAGGTGGTGGACTACCAGCACCACCCGGCGATCAAGGCCCCGGTGGCGGTATGAAGGTCGCCGTGATCGCGGCCGTCGCGCGCAACGGCGTCATCGGCCATGACAACGCCCTGCTGTGGAAGCTGCCGGAGGACATGGCGTTCTTCAAGCGCACCACGCTGGGCAATCCGGTGATCATGGGCCGCAAGACCTGGGATTCCATCCCCAAGCGCTTCCGGCCGCTCCCCGGCCGCGCCAACATCGTCGTCACGCGGCAGGCCGGCTGGCACGCCGACGGCGCGCTGGTGGCGCACGGCTTCGAGCAGGCGCTCGAGCTGGCGCTGGAATCGGTGGCGTCCAACCCGCACGGCATGCGCGCGTTCGTCATCGGCGGCGCCGAGCTCTACGCGCTGGCCCTGCCCCACGCCGACGAGCTGGTGCTCACCGAGATCGACCGCGACTTCGAGGGCGAGGCGCGCTTTCCCGAATGGCCGCGCAACCATTTCGTGGAAACCAGCCGCGAGCGCCACCACGCCGGCGCGCCCAACGACTTCGACTACGCGTTCGTCAGCTACCGGCGCACGCACGCGGTGCGCTGAAACGCATGCCGCCGCGTGTGGTCATCTTCGATCTGGATGGCACGATCAGCGACCCGCTCCTCGGCTTCGCGCGCTCCATCAACCATGCGCTGCGGCTGCAGGAGCTACCCGAGCGAGTGCCCGCCGACCTCGCGCGCTTCATCGGGCCGCCGCTCTACGAGTCGGCAGTCGAACTCACCGGCAGCGCCGACCCGACGCGGCACAACCGCCTGATCGCCGACTACCGCCGCCGCTACGGCGAGCGGGGCTACGCCGAGAACACGCTCTACGACGGCATCCCCGCTGCCCTGGCCGCGCTGCGCGGCGCCGGCTGCACGCTGGGCCTGTGCACGTCCAAGCGCGCCGATTTCGCCGAGAAGATCCTTGTCCGGTTCGGGCTTCGCGAGCTGTTCGCGTTCGTCAGCGGCGGCGACATCGGGGTGCACAAGTGGCAGCAGTTGGAGGCGCTGCGCTCTGCCGGGGCAGTGGACGGCACATCGGTGATGGTCGGTGACCGCGATGTCGACATCACGTCGGCGCATCGCAACGGGCTTCGCGCGTGCGGCGTGTTGTGGGGGTTCGGGTCGCGCGAGGAGTTGGAGGCCGAACGGCCGTGGCACCTGGCGGGTGCGCCGTCGGAACTGGTGACGCGGCTGCTGGCGTAGCGGCTTTTCATGCCTGCGGCGCCGGGCACTTCGCCGCTCAAGGCGAAGCGCAAAGCGCCGCAGGCACGCGAGGCTGGCATGTCGAGACGTCGCCGTGAGCCGGCAATCGGAGCAGCCCCCTTGTTTTGTAACTGACAAAACGGACAGCCGAGTAGAGCGAGTGGGGATCCTCGATAGATGAGGGTAGCTTCACTTCTTCTCACTATGATCGCGGGCTTGACTGCCTGCGGATAGTGACTCCATGAACCTGATCCAGCTCGCGCTGCGGCGACCCTACACGTTCATCGTCATGGCGATGCTGATCGTGCTCGCGACGCCCTTCGCGCTGCTGAAGATGCCCACGGACATCCTGCCGGAGATCAACATCCCGGTGATCTCGATCGTGTGGAACTACACGGGCATGTCGGCCCAGGAGATGGGCCAGCGCATCACCGCCTCCAACGAGCGCAGCCTCACGACGACGGTGTCCGACATCGAGCACGTCGAGTCGCAAACGCTGGCGGGCATCGCGGTCATCAAGATCTTCTTCCAGCCCAACGCCAACATCCAGACGGCGATCGCGCAGGTCACCGCCATCGAGCAGACGCAGCTGCGCCAGCTGCCGCCGGGCATCACGCCGCCGCTGATCATCAAGTACTCGGCCTCCAGCATCCCGGTGGTGCAGCTGGGCCTGTCCAGCGGCACGCTGCCCGAGCAGTCGATCTTCGACAACGCGATCAACATCCTGCGCCCGCAGCTGATCAACATCCCGGGCGTGGCGATCCCGTTCCCGTACGGCGGCAAGAACCCGCTGATCTCGGTCGACCTCGACACCAACGCCCTGCAGGCGCGCGGCCTGTCGCCGGCCGACGTGGTCAACGCCATCAACCTGCAGAACCTGATCCTGCCGTCCGGCACCGCCAAGTTCGGGCCCACCGAATACACGGTGAAGATGAACGGCTCGACCGACACCATCGCCGCGCTCAACGACCTGCCGGTGCGCAGCGTCAACGGCGCCACCACCACCATCGGCGACGTCGCCTTCGTGCGCAACGGCTACGCGCCGCAGACCAACATCGTGCGCCAGGACGGCCAGCGCGGCGTGCTGCTGTCGGTGCTCAAGAACGGCGGCGCGTCCACGCTGGACATCATGTCCAACCTGCGTGCGCTGCTGCCCAAGGCGTCGGAGCAGTTGCCCAAGGAGATCACGGTCAAGACGCTGTTCGACCAGTCGGTCTTCGTCAAGGCCGCGGTCGCCGGCGTCGCGATGGAGGCGCTGATCGCCGCCGGCCTCACCGCCGCGATGGTGCTGCTGTTCCTGGGCAACTGGCGCAGCACGCTGGTGATCGCGCTCACGATCCCGCTGTCCATCCTCACCTCGGTGATCATCCTGCAGGTGCTGGGCGAGACGCTCAACCTGATGACGCTGGGCGGCCTCGCGCTGTCGGTGGGCGTGCTGGTGGACCAGGCCATCGTCACCATCGAGAACATCGAGCGCCACCTGCACCTGGGCACCGAACTGACCGAGGCCATCGTCGTGGGCGCCGGCGAGATCGGCGTGCCGGCCTTCGTCTCCACCGTGTGCATCTGCATCGTGTTCGTGCCGATGTTCTTCCTGTCGGGCGTCGCGCGCTTTCTGTTCGTGCCCATGGCCGAGGCGGTGGTGTTCGCGATGGCCGCGTCCTACCTGCTGTCGCGGACGCTGGTGCCCACGATGGTGATGCTGCTGATGCGCGAGCAGCATCACGGCGAGCCGCCAGAAGGCACCAAGCCCAGCCTGCTAAAGCGCCTGAACAAGGCCTTCGACGCGCGCTTCGAGCAGGTGCGCCGCGGCTACACGCTGGCGCTGTCGGTGCTGCTCTCGCACCGGCGCAACTTCTCGATCGGCTTCATGGCGTTCTGCCTGCTGTCGTGCGGCCTGTTCCTCGCGCTGGGCCGCGACTTCTTCCCGGCGGTGGACGCCGGCCAGGTGCGCCTGCACATGCGCCTGCCCACGGGCACGCGCATCGAGGAGACGGCACGCGCCGCCGACCAGGTGGAGGCCGTGATCCGCGAGCTGGTGCCGGCCGACCAGCTCGCCACCGTGCTCGACAACCTGGGCGTGCCCAACTCCGGCATCAACCTGTCGTACAGCAACGCCGGCACCATCGGCACGCTGGACGGCGAGATCCAGATCGCGCTGAAGGAGGGCCACGAGCCCACCGCCAGGTTCGTCACGATCCTGCGGCGCGAGCTGCCGAAGCGCTTCCCCGGCATCGAGTTCTTCTTCCAGCCGGCCGACATCGTCACGCAGATCCTGAACTTCGGCCTGCCGGCGGCCATCGATGTGCAGTTCACCGGCAGCAACGTCGGCGCCAACGCCGCGCTGGCCGCCGCGCTGAACAAGCAGATCCGCCAGATCCCCGGCGCCGTCGACAGCCACGTGCACCAGCGCAACGACGCGCCGTCAATCAACCTCGACATGGATCGCGCCCGCCTGCAGCAGATCGGCCTGAGCGCGCAGAACGTCGGCCAGAACGTGCTGATCGCGCTGTCGGGCAGCTCCCAGACCGCGCCGGCGTTCTGGCTCAACCCGCAGAACGGCATCGTCTACAACATCGCGGTGCAGACGCCGCAGTACAGCGTCGACTCGCTCGACGCGCTGCTGGCCACGCCGGTGGGCACCGGCAGCGGCGCCACCACCCCGGGCGCCGGCAACACGCAGCTGCTGGGCAACCTGGTGAAGGTGACGCCGGCGGTGCAGCAGGCCGTCTCGTCGCGCTACAACATCCAGCCGGCCATCGACGTGTTCGTCAGCGTGCAGGGCACCGACCTGGCCAACGTCGCCGCGCAGGTCACCAAGCTGGTGGACGAGACGCGCGCCAAGCTGCCGCGCGGCAGCTCGGTGGTGATCCGCGGCCAGGTGCAGACGATGCAGGCCTCGTTCCTGGGCCTGCTGGTGGGCCTCGCGATGGCCATCGTGCTGGTCTACCTGTTGGTGGTCGTGAATTTCCAGTCGTGGATCGACGCTCTGATCATCATCGCCGCCCTGCCCGCGGCGCTGGCTGGCATCGCCTGGATGCTGTTCATCACCGGCACCACGCTGAGCGTGCCGGCGCTCACCGGCGCCATCATGACCATGGGCGTGGCCACGGCCAACTCCATCCTGATGATCTCGTTCGCGCGCCAGCGCCGCGAGGAAGGCGTGCCGGTGCTGTCGGCCGCGCTGGAGGCCGGCGCCACGCGCCTGCGGCCCGTGATGATGACGGCCCTGGCGATGATCATCGGCATGATCCCGATGGCGCTGGGCCTGGGCGAAGGCGCCGAGCAGAACGCGCCGCTGGGCCGCGCCGTGATCGGCGGCCTGCTGTTGGCCACCGTGTCCACCCTTCTCTTCGTGCCGGTGGTGTTGGCCGGCGTGCACCGCCGCCTCGAATCGCGCCACCCGCGCCGCGATCCGGCCGCCCTTCTTCCGCAGGAGACCTGATATGACCGAGCAGCGCCATGCCAAACTGGGCATCCACGCCGCCACGCCGGGCGACGACCCTCACGACCTGCTCCAGCGCCGCCAGATCGTGCGCCGCCTGAAGCTCGTCAGCATCGTCGTGCTTGTGCTGCTGGCGCTGGGCGCCGCGCGCACCGTGCTGAGCCGCGCCGCCAACGGCAGGGAACTCGACGCCGCCGTGGCCGAGCATGCGGCCATCTACGTGAAGACGACGCTGCCGCAGCCGGCCGGCGCGGGCCGCACGGTGCCGCTGCCCGGCACGCTGCAGGGCGCCGTGCAGGCACCCATCGCGGCGCGCGCGGCGGGCTACGTCAAGAGCTGGAGCAAGGACATCGGCAGCCGCGTCGAGAAGGGCGACGTGCTCGCCGAGCTGGAGGCGCCCGAGCTCGACCAGCAGGTCTCGCAGGCCCAGGCCGCGCGCGACCAGACCGCGTCCACCGTGGCGCTGGCCGAGACCACCGTGGCGCGCTGGGACGCGCTGCGCGGGAAGGACGTGGTCTCGCAGCAGGACCTGGACGAGCGCCGCGCCGGCCTCGTGCAGGCGCGCGCCAACCTCGCCGCCGCCGATGCCAACCTGCAGCGCCTGAAGCAGCTGGAGGCGTTCAAGCACGTCACCGCGCCGTTCGCCGGCGTCGTCACCAGGCGCAACGTCGACGTCGGCGACCTGATCGACACCAGCGGCAAGCCGATGTTCCTGCTGTCGCAGACCGACCCGCTGCGCGTCTACGTCAGCGTGCCCCAGAGCTACGCCAACCTGGTCAAGACCGGCCAGACGGTGGTGGTGACGCAGGCCGAGCTGCAGAACCAGCAGTTCAAGGGCCAGGTCACGCGCACCTCCGCGTCGATCGACGCGAGCACGCGCACGATGCAGGTGGAGGTCTCGCTGCCCAACAAGGACGGCCTGCTGCTGCCCGGCGCCTACGTGCAGGTGGCCCTGCCGCTGTCGGCGAGCGCCGCGCTGTCGGTGCCCAGCAACGCGCTGCTGTTCCGCGGCGAGGGCACGCGCGTGGCGGTGGTCGATGCGCGGGGCAAGGTCACACTGCACGCGGTCACGCTGGGCCGCAACAACGGCACCACGGTGGAGATCACCGGTGGCCTGAAGGCCGACGACCGCCTCGTGCTGAACCCGCCCGACTCGCTGGTGGACGGCGACGTCGTCACGCTGCAGGCGCCGGCCACCGCGAAGGTCCCGGCGTGAGGCCAGTGCCGCGACTCACGCCGGTGGCCGTGGCGCTTGCCGCTCTTTCAGCATTCAGCGCTTGCGCCGTCGGCCCCGACTACGAGCGCCCCGCGCCCGACCTGCCCGTGGCCTGGAAGCTGGACGCGCCCTGGCGCACCGGAGCGCCGGCCGACGGCGCCGACAAGGGCGAGTGGTGGAAAGCCTTCGGCGACCCGCAGCTTGACGCGCTCGAGACCCGCGCGATGGCGGACAGCCCCACGCTGGCGATCGCGGCAGCGCGTCTCGCGCAGGCGCGCGCCACCGTCACCGCGCAGTCGGCCGGCCTGTTCCCGTCGTTGAGCCTGACGTCGCACGACCAGCGCTTGCGCATCTCGGCCAACCGGCCGCTCGCCAACTACGCGTCGCCCAACTTCTCGACGGTGCAGAACGACTTCACGCTGGGCGTCGGCGCGAGCTACGAGGTGGATCTCGCCGGCCGCGTCTCGCGCAGCGTCGAGGGCGCGAAGGCCTCGGCCGCGCAGTCGGCCGCCGACCTCGCGAACACGCGCCTGGTGGTGAGCGCCGAGCTCGCGTCCGACTGGTTCAGCCTGGTCACGCTGGACGCGTCGCTGGACGTGCTGGATCGCTCCATCGCGCTGCAACGCAAGGCGCTGGGCTTCGTGAACTCGCGCCATGAACTCGGCGCCGGCACCGGCCTCGAGGTGGCGCAGCAGCAGGCGCTGCTGGACAACACGCTCACCCAGGTGGACGTGCAGAAGCGCCAGCGCGCGCAGTTCGAGCACGCGATCGCGACCCTGGTCGGTGCGCCCGCCCCCACGTTCAGCCTGCCGCCCGCGCAGCGCGACCTGCAGCCGCCGGCGATTCCGCTGGGCCTGCCGTCCGACCTGCTGCAGCGCCGGCCCGACGTGGCCTCCGCGGAACGCGCGATGGCCGCCGCCAACGCGCAGATCGGCGTGGCCACCGCGGCGTTCTATCCCAGCGTGATCCTGCAGCCCAGCATCGGCGAGGAGAGCCGCGTCCTGAGCGCGCTGTTCGACGCGCCCAGCCTGGTGTGGTCCGTCGGCGTGTCGGCCGCGCAGACGCTGTTCGACGCCGGCCGCACGCGCGCCAACGTCGACTTCGCCCGCGCCGGCTACGACGCCTCGGTGGCCAGCTACCGCCGCACGGTGCTGGTGGCGATGCAGGAGGTGGAGGACGGCATCACCGGCGTCGCCTCGCTAGATCGCGCCACCGCGCAGGCCAACGTGGCGGTGGCGTCTGCGCAGCGCGTGCTGGACATGTCCAACGCGCGCTACGAGGGCGGCGTGGCCACCTACCTCGACGTGATCACGGCGCAGCAGTCGCTGCTGAGCGCGCAGTTGCAGGCCGCGCAGCTCGCGGGCCAGCGCCAGCTGGTGGCCACGGCGCTCGTGAAGGCGCTGGGCGGCGGCTGGGACGGCGGCGTCCAGGAGAACCCGTGAACGAATCCCACAGCTCCTGACCTCGACCGGCGCCCCTCAGGGGCTGAGCATCTGCGCCCGCCGGCGCGACAGCTCGGACGCGCACTTGCGCAGCGCGGTGATCTCCGCGGCCGTCCAGCGGCGCGGAGCGTCGTGGACGCACGAGATCATCCCCCAGACGCGATCGTTCACGTGGAAGGCGGCCACGATCATCGTCATGGCCTGCGTGGGCTGCAGGTAGGTGCGGAAGATGTCGCGCAGGTTCGGGTCCGTCGACGTGTCAGCGCAGACGTAGCAGCCCGCGCCGTAAAGCGTCCTGAAGAATTCGCCAGTCGTCTCGTTCAGCTCCAGCGGTTCGGACAGCACCCGGTCCGCGCGCCCGTCATAGCCGGTGATGCGGCTCATCACGCGCCCGCCGACCTCGCCTGCCACGTTCCAGAAATTCACGCGCGCGCATCCGAGCGCGCGCTGGATCGCGCGCGCCACCTCGGTGGCCGCCTGGAGCTCGGTCATGCGGCCGACGTCGACGGCCAGCGAGTGGTCGCGCATCAGGTGGTGGAAGTTGTACGGAGGACTCAAGGGCGCCGGTCTTTCATGCCGTTCGATTTTCGCTCAGCAGGCGGCGCCGGATGACAGCCTGCGTTCAGCTGTGCGACATCAGCGACTGCAGTTCGCCGTAGGTCGATGCCGGTGCGGCGGCGGCATCCACGCGTCCCGTCGCGACGAACGTCCGCATCATCGCCAGCACATGGCCGTGCATCGCCTCCGAGATCGCCGAGCCAGCGCTGAGGCGGCGCACGCCCAGCGATCGCAGCCGGGCCGCGTCGGGCAGGCCGGTCCAGGCGAGCACGTTCACGGGCATGTCGGTGCCGGCCACCAGCGCGGCGATCTCGCCCGGGTCGGTGACGCCTGGCGCGAACAACCCGCTCGCGCCCGCGGCGCGGTAGCGCGCGGCGCGCGCGAGGGTCTCGGCCACGCGCTCGGACGGCGGCGCCAGGCCGCGCAGCCAGACGTCGATGCGGGCGTTGATGTACAGGTCGACGCCGGCGGCCGCCGCCGTGGCGCGCACCGCGGCGATCTTCGCGCACAGCAGCGCGGGATCCTTGTTGCCGTCCTCGATGTTGACGCCCACGGCGCCGGCGGCCAGCACCGCCGCGGCCAGCTCGCCCACGCGCGCCGGTTCGTCGGAGTAGCCGCCCTCGATGTCGATCGTCACCGGCAGCGGCGTGGCCGCGGCGACGGCGCGGGTCGTCTGCAGCAGCAGCTCGACCGGCAGCCGGTCGCCGTCGGGCCAGCCGTGGGCCCAGGCCACCGCCGCGCTGCTGGTGGCGATCGCGCGGGCGCCCGCCGCGTGCGCGAGGCGCGCGCTGCCGGCGTCCCAGGCGTTGGCGAGGTGCAGCAGGCCATCGGCGTGCAGCGCGTGGAACTGGCGGGCGAGAGCGGCGGTCATGGGGTCTCCTCGAGGTTGGCGCGCATCGTCGCACAGGCGGCCGAGCCCCGCTCGCCGCCTGGAAATGCGCTTCGGATCGAGAACTCCCTACAAAACCCCCGGCTCAAGTAGGGTGTCGCAGCCGTCGATATTCAGGAAGCCTGGAGCCCCTTGTTGTCTGCCCACGGCCCCCGTACTGGAGACATCTTGAACATGCCCGCTTCCCGGAAAACGAAGGTCGCAACCAAGCTCGCGCTGAGCTACGGCCTGCTCGTCGGCCTCATCGTCATCGTGGCCGCCGTCTGCGCGCTGCGCTTCCAGGCGATCGACGCGCGCGTGGCCAACATCGTCGACGAGCGCTACCTGCGCGTCACCAAAATAGCTGCGGTGGCCGACAGCGCCAACGCGCAGGCGCGCTTCATCCGCAACACGGTGATCGCGGCCAAGGATCCCGAGCAGACCGCGGACGCGTTCAAGAACCTCGAGGCCAACGCCCGGGCCACCGACGAGGGCATCGCCGAGTTCGACAAGCACGTGGACCTCGCCAAGGGCCGCGAGCTGGTCGACGCGATGATTGCGGCGCGCGGGAAGTTCTACAAGGATCGCGACGAGGTCATCCGCCTGGTCAAGGCCGGCCAGTACGACGACGCCGCGCACACGCTGCTGATCACGATGCGGCCGTCGCAGCGCGCGTTCTTCGCCAGCATCGGCGAGATCACCAAGCTGCAGACGGCCATCATGACCGCCGAGGGCCAGGCGGCGCGCGACGACGGCCACGCCGCGATCGTCGTCACGCTGATCCTGGCGGCCGTGTCCGTGATCGCCGCCAGCGCGATGGCCGTGACGATCACGCGCGGCCTGGTGCGCCAGCTCGGCGCCGAGCCCGGCGAGGTGGTGGCCATCGCCAGCGCGATCGCCGACGGCAACCTGGCCATCGAGGTGCGCACGCGCGCCGGCGACACCACCAGCATCCTGGCCGCCATGCAGCGCATGCGCGAGCGGCTGGCCGAGGTCGTGGGCCAGGTGCGCCTGTCCAGCGACTCGATCGCCACCGGCTCCTCCGAGATCGCCAGCGGCAACGCCGACCTGAGCCAGCGCACCGAGGCGCAGGCCGGCAACCTGCAGCAGACCGCCGCGTCGATGCAACAGCTCACGGGCAGCGTGCGCTCCAACGCCGACACGGCCGGCGTGGCCAACCAGCTCGCCACCGAGGCCTCGGCCGCGGCCGGCCGCGGCGGCGTCGCGGTCAGCCGCGTCGTCGAGACCATGAACGAGATCGCCACGTCGTCGCGCAAGATCGGCGACATCATCGGCGTGATCGACGGCATCGCGTTCCAGACCAACATCCTGGCGCTCAACGCGGCCGTCGAGGCGGCACGCGCAGGCGAACAGGGCCGCGGCTTCGCGGTGGTGGCCAGCGAGGTGCGCTCCCTGGCGCAGCGCTCGGCCGGCGCCGCCAAGGAGATCAAGACCCTGATCGGCGCCAGCGTCGAAAAGGTGGACATCGGCGCGCGCCAGGTGGACGAGGCCGGCGCGTCGATGAGCGACATCGTGGCGCAGGTGCAGCGCGTGGGCCAGCTGATCGGCGAGATCTCGAGCGCCACGGTGCAGCAGTCCAGCGGCATCGGCCAGATCGGCGACGCCGTGGGCGCGCTCGACCGGACCACGCAGCAGAACGCGGCGCTGGTGGAACAGAGCGCGGCCGCGGCCGAAAGCCTGAGCCAGCAGGCGGCCAGGCTCACCCAGATCGTCAGCGTCTTCCAGCTCTGAGGACATTGCGGGCGAATCCGCAGCGTCCGCAATTGTTTCAGGACAGGACACAGTTCTTCGCTACCATCGCCGGCTGAAATCGACGCACCCGCGTCGGCGCCACGATCCACCAGCGAAAGAACTGCCATGTCCTCAGGATTCCATGTCCACGGCCCCCACGACCACGAGGTGGAGCACGCCGCCGAGCACGGCGGCGGCGGCATGTCGGGCCAGATCGCCGTGATCACCGCGGTGCTGGCCACGATCGGCGCCATCTGCTCCTACATGGGCGGCGCCACGCAGGCCGACGCCGCGCTCGCGAAGAACAACGCCGCCATCCGCAAGACGGAGGCGTCCGACCAGTGGAACTTCTACCAGGCCAAGAACGCGCGCCAGGCGATCGCCGAGGTGGCGCTGGACCTGGTGCCCGCCGACCGCCGCGACGCGTACACGAAGAACATCGAGAAGTACAAGGCCGACAAGGAGCCCATCATGGCCAAGGCCAGGGAGCTCGAGGAACAGGCCGCGCAGTTCGACGAGCAGAGCGATCACCTGATGCACCAGCACCACCGCTGGGCCGAGGCGACGACCGTGCTCCAGGTGTCCATCGCGCTGGCCGCCATTGCGCTGCTGACGCGCCGGCGCTGGCTCGAATGGGGCACGCTGGGCGTGGCCGGCGTGGGCATCGCCGTCGGCATCGCCGCGTTCCTGAAGGTCTGAGCAAATCATGAAGATCTGCATCTACGGCGCCGGCGCCATCGGCCTGCTCGTGGGCGCGCGCCTGGCCGCCACCGGCGCGCACGCGGTGAGCGCGGTCGCGCGCGGCGCGACGCTGGCCGCGCTGCAGGCGCACGGGCTGCGGGTGGATGGCTACGCCGGCCCGATGTCGGGGCCGGTCGCGGCGCACGCGGATCCCGCTGCGCTGGGCGTGCAGGACGTCGTCGTGATCGCGGTGAAGGCGCCGGCGCTGGCCGACGTCGCGCGCCGCATCGCGCCGCTGCTGGGCCCACGGACGATCGTGGTGCCCGCCATGAACGGCGTGCCCTGGTGGTTCTGCCAGGGCCTGCAGGGACCGGCCGCCGGCCTGGCACTCAAGAGCGTCGACCCCGAGGGCAGCATCGCCGCGCACCTGCCCGTCGGACAGGTGATCGGCTGCGTGGTGCACGCCGCGGCCTCGGTGCCCGAGCCCGGCGTGGCCTACAACCAGATGGGCCGCGGGCTGGTGATCGGCGAGCCGCTGGGCGGGGTGTCGGAGCGCGTGCTGGCGCTGAAGGCCGCGTTCGACGAGGCCGGCTTCGAGACCACCGCCAGCGAGATGATCCAGCGCGACATCTGGTACAAGCTGTGGGGCAACATGACCACCAACCCGATCAGCGCCATCACCGGTGCCACCACCGACCGGATCATCGGCGACGAGCTGGTGCGCAAGCTCACCGGCGACGCGATGCTGGAGTCGGGCCGCATCGGCGAACGCCTGGGCTTCGCCATCACGCAGACCCCGGCCGAGCGCCACGCCATCACGCGCAGGCTCGGGGCGTTCAAGACCTCGATGCTGCAGGACGCCGAGGCCGGCCGGGCCATCGAACTCGACAGCCTGGTGGGCGCGGTGCGCGAGCTGGGCCGCCACGTGGGCGTGGAGACGCCGCTGATCGACGCGATCTATGGCCTGGCGCGCGTGTTCGGGCAGGTACACGGCCTGTATCCCCAGGCGCCCGAGGTGGTGTAAGGTTTGGCCATGCCGCACGACCAACGGCCATGAGCCACGCCCTTCCCACCATGACCACCGCCACAATGCCCTCGCGCTCGTTTCGCCGCGGCCCCGGCGCGCGCGGGCGCGTGCTTGTGGCGCGCCACTCCGCGCTCGTGCGGGTGACGCACTGGATCAACGTCTTCTGCTTCTCGCTGCTGCTGATGACCGGCGCGCAGATCTTCAACGCCCATCCGCGCCTGTACTGGGGCCAGTACGGCGCCGACTACGACCCCGCGTGGTTGTCGGTGGACTCGCTGCGCAGCGCGGGCCAGTGGCGCGGCGTCGTGCGGCTGGGCCCGCTCACGATCGAGTCGACCGGGCTGCTGGGCGCGTCGCGCGAGAACGGCGCGCTCGCGCCACGCGGCTTCCCGGCCTGGCTCACGATCCCGTCGTACCAGGATCTCGCCGCGGGCCGGCGCTGGCACTTCTTCTTCGCGTGGCTGTTCGCGATCAACGGCGCCGTCTACCTGCTCGGTGGCCTCGTGCAGCGCCACTTCCGGCGCGACCTGCTGCCCACGCGCGCGGAGCTGGCGCCGTCCCACCTCGCGCAGGAGGTGGTGGACCATGCGAAGCTGCACTTCCCCCGCGGCGAGGCCGCGCGCCGCTACAACGTGCTGCAGAAGCTCGCCTACCTGGGCGTGGCCTTCGTGCTGCTGCCGATGATGGTGCTCACCGGGCTGACGATGTCGCCGGGCCTCGATTCGGCGTTCCACGTGCTGCTGGACGTCTTCGGCGGCCGGCCCTCCGCGCGTTCGCTGCACTTCATCTGCGCCTCGCTCCTGGTGGCATTCGTCGTGGTGCACCTGGTGATGGTGCTGGTCTCGGGCGTGTGGAACAACCTGCGCTCCATGATCACCGGCCGCTACGCCATCGAGACCGACGGAGACGCGCAATGAACCCGAACGTCAGGTTCAGGAGCGGCCGCACGACGCCGTTCCAGGCGCGCCGCCGCTGGCTCACGGCGTTTGCTGCGGGTGCCGGAACCATGGCGCTCGCCGGCTGCGACAAGGCCGTCAACAACGCCCGCATCGACGCCACGCTGCGCAGCGCCGAGAAGCTCACCTACGCGAGCCAGCGCCTGATCCTGGCGCACCAGCCGCTGGCCAAGGAATACGGCGAACGCGACCTGTCGCCGGTGTTCCGCCCCAACGGCTCGATGATGCCGTCGAGCCCGGAGTACGCCCGGCTGCTGCAGGGTGGCTTCGCGGATTTCCGCCTGCAGGTGCACGGGCTCGTGCAGCGGCCGCAATCGCTGTCGCTGGCCCAGCTGAAGGCGATGCGCCCGCGCACGCAGATCACGCGCCACGACTGCGTGGAAGGCTGGAGCGCCATCGGCAAGTGGCAGGGCGTGCCCCTGTCGCAGCTGCTGGACCTGGCCGGACTGAAGCCGGGCGCGCGCTACGTGATCTTCCACTGCGCCGACAACCTCGGCGGCGACGGCGACGCCGGCCTGTACTACGAGAGCATCGACCTGCTCGACGCCTACCACCCGCAGACGCTGCTGGCCTATGGCATGAACGGCAAGGACCTGCCCGTGGCGCACGGCGCGCCGCTGCGCCTGCGCGTGGAGCGCCAGCTGGGCTACAAGCAGGCCAAGTACGTGACCCGCATCGAGGTGGCCGACTCGTTCTCGCAGCTCAACGGCGGGCACGGCGGGTTCTGGGAAGACCGCGGCTACGAGTGGTACGCCGGGATCTGAGAAACTGCGGGCACCCCGTCGCAGGAGCCTCACGTGTCCGACACCGACCAGCCCATCCGCCAACTGCTCGCCGGCTACCAGGCCGCCGTCTACGCCAAGGACGTCGACGCCTTCGTGGCGCTGTACGCCGACGACGCGCTCATCTACGAGCTGTGGGGCACGTGGACGCACGACATCGCGTCGTGGCGCGCGATGGCCAAGGGCTGGTTCGAGTTCCTCGGCGACCAGCGCTCCGTGGTCGAGGCGTCCGATGTGAAGACCACCGTGTCGGGCGACATGGCGCTGCTCACCGCCTCCCTCACCTATCGCGCGGTCGATGCCGACGGCACCGAGCTACGCTCGCTGGACAACCGCCTCAGCTGGGTCGCGCGCCAACGCGGCGGCCGCTGGCAGGTGGTGCACGAGCACACGTCGGTGCCCATCGCGCACGCCGACGGCAAGGGCATCTTCAAGAAGCCGTGAGCCCGCGTGTGTAGGCCTCGGTGAACTCCGGCACCATGCGCCGAACCTTGCCGCTGGCGATCTCCACGCAGACGAAGTGCGTGGCGCCGCGGAACAGCGTGGCGCCGTCGGACTCGCGCACGAACTGGTAGCGCCGTTGCAGCGACAGCCGGTCCAGCGCCACGATCCACGTGGCCAGCAGCACGCGGTCGCCCAGCAGCGCCGGGGCCACGTAGTCGAGCTCGTGGCGGCGTACCACCATGCCGTGGCCCAGGCGCGTGTAGTCCTCCTGGCGCATGCCCAGCGCCACGGAGTGATCCCAGGCCACGTTCTCCAGCCACTGCAGGTAGTGCACGTTGTTGACGTGCTGCATCAGGTCGATGTGCGCATCGGTGACGGCAACGGCCAGCACGTGCGGGGCCGGCGCGTCCCAGGCCGGCGGATCGAAAGGCTCGCTCATCCGGGCAGCTTATCAGCGCGGCGCTTCCAGCCCGCGTCCCTGCAGCACCGGCAACGCACGCAGCCGCTCGCCCGCGAAGCGCACGAACTCGCGCACCTTCGCCGCCGCCACGCGCCCGGCGGGGTAGACCAGGTGCACGGGCACCGGCGCAGGCTCATGCGCCTTCAGCACGACGCGCAATCGGCCGTCGCGCACCTCGTCCGTCACCTGGTAGGCCAGCGCACGCGTCAGCCCATGCCCGGCCACGGCCGCCGCCACCTTGACGTCGTTCGCGTTGACCACGAGGCGTTCGCTCGGCACGGAGACGGTTCGCGACCCCGGAAAGTTCCACGCGACGCGCTCCTGGCCCTCGATCAGGAAGCCGATCGAGCGATGCGATTTCAGGTCGGCCGGACGACGCGGAACGCCATGGCGGCGCAGATAGTCCGGCGACCCGACGACCACCGCGCGCATGTGCCCCACCGTCACGGCCGTCAACGAAGAATCGGGCAGCACCGCGATGCGCAGCGCGACGTCGAAGCCTTCGTCCACGAGATGCACCAGGCGATTCGTGAACAGGACACGCGCCTGCATCTGCGGATGCTGGTCGAGGAACTCGAAGAGCAACGGCGCCACATGCCGGCTGCCGAACAGCGCCGGCGCCGTCACCGCCAGCGTGCCCTGCGGTTCGCGGCGCGCGCCCGTGACCGCCGCTTCGGCCTGGTCGAGCTCCGCGAGGATGCGGCGACAGTCGGTCAGGAAGGCCTCGCCCTGCTCGGTCAGCCGCAGACTGCGCGTCGTGCGCTGCAACAGCAACGCGCCGAGGTGCTTCTCGAGTGCCGCCACCGCGCGCGTGGCCGCCGACGCCGAGATTTCCCGCGCCACCGCGCCGCGGGCGAAGCTGCCCGCCTCGGCGACGGCGACGAAGGTGCGCAGGCGCTGCAGATGATCCGTGGTCATGTCGGCTCCCCTGGTTCGTTCCTTATTATTGCAACTCCTGCAATTCTCAACTGCATCTCGGCGGTCTTACTTTCATTGGCGGAACGTCCTACCCTGCAGGCATCGACCACAGGAGACCTCCATGTCCGCACCGTCCGCTCCGATTCGCCTGCATCGCTTCGCGCTTTCCGGCCACGCCCATCGCGCGCAATTGATGCTGTCGTTGCTGGGCGTTCCGCACGAGCTCGTCGACGTGGACCTCACACGCGGCGCCCAACGTACGCCGGAGTTCCTCGCGCTCAACCCGTTGGGGCAGGTGCCCGTGATCCAGGACGGCGACATCACCGTCGCCGACAGCAACGCCATCCTGGTGTACCTCGCCCTCACCCGCGATCCCGGCCGGAAGTGGCTGCCGGAGAACGCGCTCGCGCAGGTCGAAGTGCAGCGCTGGCTGACCGCGGCCTCCGGCCTGCTCGCGTTCGGACCCGCGGCCGCGCGCGTCGCGCACCTGTTCAAGCAGCCGCTCGATCCGCAGGCCATCGTCTTCGCGCGGCAACTCCTCAGCCGCATGGAGCGCCACCTGGATGGCCGCGACTGGCTCGCCGCGCCGCACGCCACGATCGCCGACGTCGCGATGTACAGCTACACGGCGCACGCCCCGGAAGGCGGCATCGATCTCGCGCCCTGGCCGCGCATGCGGGCCTGGCTCGAACGCGTCGAGGCCCTGCCCGGCTTCATCGGCATGGTGCGTTCGGCCATCCCGTCATCGACCTGACAGCCGCCACCGAACCGGACGCGCGACATGACTTCTTCGTCACCCTTCCACGCCGGTGAGCACATGCTGCAGTCGCACGCCGGCGTGCGCGAACGGCTCGAGGCCGTCGGGCAGGTCGCGATGCGCGACCACATGCCCGACCAGCACCGCGAGCTGTTCGGCAAGCTGCCCACGCTGCTCGTCGCCGCGCAGGATGACGACGGCCAGCCCTGGGCCACCATGCTGCACGGATCGCCGGGGTTCGTGACGACGCCCGATGCGCGCACGCTGCGCATCGCGGCGAGCCTGGTCGATGACGACCCCGTGTCGCCATGGCTGGTCGAGGGCGCGCCGATCGGCCTGCTCGGACTCGAGCCGCACACGCGTCGCCGCAACCGCGCCAACGGGCGCGTGCGCGCGGCCTCGCCCGACGCGCTGGAGGTGGCCGTGCAGCAGAGCTTCGGCAACTGCCCGAAGTACATCCACGGGCGCGAGCCCGAAATCGTGGCGCGGCCGTCGCCACCTCGGGCCCAACGGCTGGGCCCGGCGCTGAACGACGCGTCGCTGGTCCTGCTCCGCCGCGCCGACACGCTGTTCATCGCGTCGGCGAGCGACGCGCGGGCCGCCTCGGCCGGCGCTGCTGACCGATCGCAGGGCATCGACGTGTCGCATCGCGGCGGCCGGTCCGGCTTCCTGCGCGTGGACGTCGAGGTCAACTCCGCAGGCGTCGCCACAGTGCGACTGACGATGCCCGACTACACCGGCAACTTCTTCTTCAACACCTTGGGCAACCTCGTCGCCTGGCCAAGGGCGGGCCTGCTCGTGCCGGACTACATCGATGGCAGCCTGCTGCACCTGGCAGCCGACGCGGCTGTCGAACTCGATGGCGAGGCGCTGGAGGAATTTCCCGGTGCGCTGCGCTTGCTGCGGCTAGCCGTGCGCGCGGCCTGGTGGCGCAAGGGTGCCTTGCCCTTGCGGTGGTCGGCACCCGTGGCGCCGCCCCAGTTCGCCTCCTGAACGCGGCGTCGATCGGCACTTGATGCCAACGCATTCCCGGCGCTGACTGGCGAGTGCCCGCTTCAGCGAGCCGCCATGAGACAGGTGACCGGAACGAGGGTGCAAACGACGGCGCACCGCCTTGCACACGCGCCGTGCCGCCCGCAGACTTCGCAACGCCATCCACTTCACGCGAGCTGCGAATGACACCGCGACGCACCCCATCGTTCCTGCGCTTCGGCCTGCTCGCCGCGAGCTTGTCCATTGCTTCGGTCCACGCAGGGGGCCTGTCGGCGCAGCCCGTGCGCATTCAGCTGTTTGGAGATTCCACGCAGTTCGGCTACGACGGCAAGACGGACAAGCAGACGGCGCATCCTCCGGCGGTCGTGCTCCAGTCGCTGATGGACGCCCGCTTCGGCAGCGGCGCGGTGATCGTCACCGAGCGCGCCGTGCCAGGCTCCGCCAGCGCGCAGTTGCTGGCCGGCACCGATGGCCGCAACAGGCCATGGCCCCAGGAGGTCGACGCCGACATCGTGGTCGTCAACCACGCGTTGAACGATGCCTACACGAAGGTGCCGCTGCCCAAGTACGCAGAGCAATTGCGTCGATTGCATCCCACGGTCTACGAGACGCCCAACCCCGTGACCATCGGCTGGCCCTCGTCGAAGTACGCTCGCGTGATGCGCCAGGTGGCAGCCGAACAGCATGCACCGGTGGCCGATGTCGAGACATGGATGCGCGCGCAGCCGCACTGGCGGCAGCACCTGACCGACGGCCTGCACCCGGACGACGCGACCTATGGCGAGATCGCGCGGCAAGTGCTGATGCCGACCCTGGAGCCGTTGGTGCTGGCGGCGCAGGCCAGGCGCTGATCGTCGTGGGCTAGGATGTGCCAGCATGACAGCCCGACACGATGAGACGCTTGCGCAAACAGGGCGATCGATGGGGTCATCGCCGACCGCAGGGATGGACAATCTCATCTGGATCAACCGGTTACCCACGCCATGAAACTCGCCACCTGGAACGTCAACTCCCTCGCCATCCGCCTGCCCCACCTGCTGGCCTGGCTGGCCGAGGCGCAGCCCGATGCGGTCGTGTTGCAGGAGACCAAGCTCGTCGACGAGAAGTTTCCGCATGCGCAGCTGAAGGAGGCCGGCTGGAACGTGGAGTTCTTCGGGCAGAAGACCTACAACGGCGTGGCGCTGGTCTCGAAGCTGCCGGCCACGGACATCGTGCGCAACATCCCCGGCCATGCCGACGAGCAGGCGCGAGTCATCGCGGGCACGATCCCGGGAAAAAGCGGCGACGTGCGCATCGTGGGCGGCTACTTCCCCAACGGTCAGGCGCCTGGCAGCGACAAGTTCGCCTACAAGATGGCGTGGCTCAGCGCGCTGAAGGACTGGCTCGCCACCGAGCTCGCCGCGCATCCGAAGCTGGTGCTGATGGGCGACTTCAACATCGCGCCGGAAGACCGCGACGTGTACGACCCGGTGCTGTGGTACGGCCAGATCCACTGCACGCCCGAGGAGCGCGCGCACTTCAAGGCGCTGGTCGGCCTGGGCCTGCACGACGCGTTCCGCCTGCTCGATCAGCCGCCCAAGCAATGGAGCTGGTGGGACTACCGCAACCTGGCGTTCCGCAAGAACCAGGGCCTGCGCATCGACCATATCCTGGTGAGCGAGCCGCTGCGTGCCGGCGTGAAGGCCTGCACCATCGACAAGGCGCAGCGCAAGCTCGAGCGGCCCAGCGACCACGCGCCGGTGATGGTCGACATCGAGGGCATCTAAGCCGTCGCGGACGCGGACCCCGGGCGCCACAGCGCGACGACGTTGCCCAGGATGGCCAGCGCGATGCCGGCCAGCGTGAGACTCGTCCACGTGAAGTTCTCGAGCACGCTCGACACCGCCAGCGCCACGACGGGCGTCAGCACGCCCACATAGCCTGCCTTGGCCGGGCCCACGCGGTGCACCAGCGCGTAGAAGGCGCCGAACGCGCCGATGGAGCCGGCCAGCGCGAGCCACGCCAGCGAGCCGAGGAAGCCCGGCTGCCACGACCAGTTCCACGGCGTGCCGGTCGCGACCGCATGCACGGCCGCCCCGCCCGCGCCCCAGGCCATCGCCCACGCGAGCGGGGCCCAGCCACTGACGCCGAGGCGATGGTAGGCCGATGCCGCCACCGTCGACAGGCTAGCCAGGAGCACCGAGATCATCGTGAGTTCGGCGCCCCACAGAACCTGCTGCGAGGCAGTCAGCCGCATGAATTCATGCCAGAAGATCAGCACGACGCCCGCGATGCCCGCCACGCCTCCGAGCGCCACGCGAGCCGACATCGGCGTTTTCAGGAATACCTTGGCCAGTATCAAGCCGAACAGCGGCGAGGCCGCATAGCCGACCGCCACCACGCCGCTGGCGACGAAGCGTTCAGCCTCGTAGACGCAGACGTAGCTCGCGTAGAAGCCGGCGAGCCCCTGCGCGACGACGAGCGCCTGCACGCGGGGCGGGAATCGCAGCGGGATGCGCCGCACGCGGCAGAACGCGAACAGCACGACGGCCGCGAGGCCGAAGCGCAGCGCGACGCCGAGCGCCGGGGTGAGGACGTCGATCTGGGCGGTGATGGCGAACCAGGTGGTGCCCCAGATCAGGATGCAGATGGCGTAGAGGGCGGAAGTCGGCATGGGCCGCGCAGTGTGCCACGCCTGCCCTGCCAGACCTTGTCATGATTTCCGCCGCGGCCACCCGCGGGACGTGAGGCTCAGCCTCCGCGCGCCTCCACCGCCTTCAGCGCGGCGCTGGCCTGGGCTATGGCCTCGCGGTTGAGCTCGCGCGACGACGGCGTGCCCACGCGGGCGTTGTGCAGCACGCCTTCGAGCAGCGGCCGCGCCTGCGCGTCGCGGCCCAGGCTGGCCAGGAAGATGCCGTAGGCGGCCTGGGTCTCGGTGGAGTTGTGCACCTGGCTGGCGTGCTCGAACGCGGCCAGCGCGCGCGTCTCGTCCACCTTCGTGAGCGCCTGCGCGAGCCACAGATAGGCGTCGCCGCCGGCGTCGCGCGGCGAGTCGGCGATCAGCCCCTCCAGCGTGGCGGCCGCGGCCGCGTGGCGTCCGGCGGCGAGCTGCGCGCGGGCCAGGCCGCGGCGGAACTTCACGTCCTTGGCGTAGGGCCCACTGGCGCAGGCCTGGAACTGCTCGATGGCCTCGTCGTTGTCGCCGCGCGCCAGCAGCGCCTCGGCCAGGCGCGAACGGTTGTCGACGGTGGGCGTGCGCTCGAACGCGAGGCGCGCCTCGCGCAGCTCGCGGTTCGGGTCGACGAGGGACTTCACGGCGCGCGCCGACTTGCGGGCCACCGTGGAGTGCCGCATCTCCGGCAGGTATTCGGCGAAGAAGTAGATCAGGCTGCCCAGCACCGGCGCGATGATCAGGATCATGATCCAGTACATCTGGCGCCCGGTGCGCACGGCATGCACGGCGAAGAAGATCGCCACGGCGTAGTTCAGGATGAACAGGATCGGCACGAAGTCATTCCGCTGGGATGGAAACGGAATTGTAGGTGCCGCGCGCGGGCGCACGCGTGACGCACGCCCGCAAGCTCAGTCCTCGAGTCCCAATTCCTGGATCTTGCGCGTGATGGTGTTGCGTCCGATGCCCAGCTTCTGCGCCGCCTCGATGCGGCGGCCGCGCGTGAGCGCCAGCGCCGTGCGGATCAGCTGCCCCTCGAACTGGCGGCTCAGTTGCTCCCAGACATCGGGCGAGCCGGCGTCGAGCAGCGTGCGCGCGGCGAACTCGAGGTCGCCGAGCCAGCTGCCGCCACCCGGCACGCCGGCCAGGTGCGCCGCGGGCGACGCGGGGCCGGCAGGCGCGCCCTCGCTCCCTGCGCCGGCCGGCGCCCAGCCGCCGCCGAGGCCCTCGCCTGGCGACGCGGACATGGTGTCGCTGGACGACGGCCGCACGAAGGCGCTGCGCGGGGCCAGCAGCTCGGGCGGCAGGTCCTTGCTCTCGATCACCTGCGCCGGCGCCATCACGGTGAGCCAGTGGCAGATGTTCTCGAGCTGGCGCACGTTGCCGGGGAAATCGAAGCCCTTGATGGACTCGAGCGCGTCGTCGGTGATGCGCTTGGGCTCCACGCCCAGCTCCTTGGCGCTCTTCTGCAGGAAGAAGCGCGCCAGCGCCGGCACGTCCTCGTTGCGCTCGCGCAGCGGCGGCAGGCGCAGGCGGATCACGTTGAGGCGGTGGAACAGGTCTTCGCGGAACACGCCCTGGCGCACGCGCTCTTCCAGGTTCTGGTGCGTGGCCGCGATCACGCGCACGTTGCTCTTGATGGGCTGGTGGCCGCCGACGCGGTAGAACTGGCCGTCGCTGAGCACGCGCAGCAGGCGGGTCTGCAGGTCGAACGGCATGTCGCCGATCTCGTCGAGGAACAGCGTGCCGCCGTCGGCCTGCTCGAAGCGGCCGCGCCGCATCGTCTGGGCGCCGGTGAACGCGCCGCGCTCGTGGCCGAACAGCTCGCTCTCGAGCAGGTCCTTCGGGATCGCCGCGGTGTTGATCGCCACGAACGCGCCGTTGCTGCCCTGGTCGCCGCGCGGGCTGTGGCGATGCAGCGCGCGCGCCACCAGCTCCTTGCCGGAGCCGGACTCGCCGGTGATCAGCACGGTGACGTTGCTCTGCGACAGCCGGCCGATGGCGCGGAACACGTCCTGCATCGCGGGCGCCTGGCCCAGGATCTCGGGCACCGGAAGGTTGCGCTCGTCGAGCACCTCCTCGCGCAGGCTCTCCTCCAGCGCGCGGCGGATCAGCTCCACCGCCTTGGCCAGGTCGAAGGGCTTGGGCAGGTACTCGAACGCACCGCCCTGGAACGACGAGACCGCGCTGTCGAGGTCGGAGTACGCCGTCATGATGATGACGGGCAGCCCCGGCAGGCGCTCCTTGACCTTGGCCAGGAGATCGAGACCCGAGCCTCCCGGCATGCGGATGTCGGAGACGAGCACCTGCGGTTCGTCGGTCTCGAGCGCGGTCAGGACGTCGCGGGTGGTGGCGAAGCTCCGGACGGGCAGCTGTTCGCGGGCCAACGCTTTTTCGAGCACGAAGCGGATGGATGGGTCGTCGTCAACGATCCAGATGGGTTTCATGCGGTGCGCGCTGCAGGTCAGTGCAGAGGAATCAGGATCTTGAAAACCGTGCGTCCTGGAACGCTGTCGCATTCGATCGTGCCCAGATGCTGCTGCACGAACGTCTGCGCCAGCGTCAAGCCCAGTCCCGAGCCGCCTTCCCGCCCCGACACCAGCGGATAGAAGATCTGATCGCGAATGGACTCGGGAACGCCCGGGCCGTTGTCCTCGATATGCAATTCCAATGCCAATCGGTAGCGCTGCTTGCCGATCGTCTCCTGCCGGGCGATGCGCGTGCGCAGGACGATGCGCGCCACGCCCCGCTCGATATGGTCGGCCAGCGCCTGGGTGGCGTTGTGCACGATATTGAGCACCGCCTGGATCAGTTGTTCGCGATCGCCGCGGAATTCGGGGATGGAGGTGTCGTAGTCGCGCTCGATGACCAACCCACGGGGGTATTCGGCCAGCACCAGCGAGCGGATGCGCTCCAGCACCTCGTGGATGTTCAGCTCGGCCACCACCTGGGCCTTGCGGTGCGGCGCCAGCAGGCGGTCGACCAGCACCTGCAGCCGATCGGCCTCGTGGATGATGACCTGGGTGTACTCGCCCAGCTCGGCCTGGTCGATCTCCAGCTCCAGCAGCTGGGCCGCGCCGCGGATGCCGCCCAGCGGGTTCTTGATCTCGTGGGCCAGGTTGCGGATGAGCTCCTTGGTGACCTGCGCCTGCCCCAGCGCGCGCTCCTCGCGGTCCTGGCGGGTCTGCTGTTCGATCTCGATCATCTCGACGAACACGCGCCCGCCGTGGAGATCGTGCTGGCTCACGATGACGTGCACCGGCAAGGTGGCGCCCGACGACACCGACGAGCGCTTGAGCGACCCGTCGAAGCGGCGCGCCGAGAACTCGTTGCGCGACACGGCAGCGATGGCCTCGGACAGCGCGGCCGTCTCGCGGAACCAGTCGTAGATGCTGCCGCGCGTGAGCTTGCGGCGGGCCACGCCCACCACCGCCTCCAGCACCGAATTGGCGAACACGCACTTGCCGTCGGGCTCGACCACGGCCACCAGCGTGGCGAGGTGGTCGAACGCGGTGTAGTCGATGCCGCCCACGGGCAGCGCCGCGGCGTCGTGCGCGTCTTCGGGGGCCGGGGCCGGCGCGGGCACCGGGGCGGGAGCGGGCGCCGCGGCCGGCGGGACGCGACGCGGTGCCATCAGGGCGTCTTCGCGAGTTCGCGCGTGATCGCGTTGACGTCGGATTCGGTGCGCGCGATCTGGGCCTTCAGGTCGGCCGTGCGGTCGAGGTACTTCTGGTAGTTCTTCTCGTCGCCCTTGCGCTCGGGCTGCCCGTTGTTGTATTCCTTCTGCAGCGCGTCGAGCGCGGCCTGGGCCTTGATCAGCTCGTCCTGGAGGATCTTGCGGGCATCGGAGTCGCGCGCCTTCTGCTCCTGCGCGTCGACCTTGCTGGCCGACGACCCCGGGGCGGCGGCGACGCGCACTTTCGGCGCCGGGATGGTGGTGGGCTGCTGCGTGACCATGGCCTTGCAGCCCTTGGACTCCGCCTCCTTGGCCGAGATCGTGTTCGTGAACACGTTGCCCGGGCATTGGTAGTAGGTGTCGGCCGCCTGGGCGGCGCCGACGCACCCCAGCAGCGCCGCCGCGAGGAGCGACGCCGGACGGCCGCGCGCGGCGGCCCGGAGGAAGGAAGCGGTTGCAGTGGCCACGTTCATCATTTCATTGTGGCGCAAAACGGCGCGCCGGATGGTGACCCAACGTGTCGAGGCGCCCTCCGGAGGACATCGGGCGCGGCCGACGGTGCGTAAAGTGGGGAAAAGCCGCTCGCGCATGAAAAAAGCGGCCCGTCGCCGGGCCGCTTTCGAGCGAAGGGCGCAAGCCGCGCGGATGCAGCGCTCGGCCGCTCCGGAGCAAATCCGCGCCCCCCTCGGGGGGTGGCCGCCGTACTCGGCGGCCGGGGGCTGTCTTACAGCGAGTAGTACATGTCGAACTCGACCGGATGGGTCGTCATGCGCATGCGCTGGACGTCCTGCATCTTCAGGTCGATGTAGGCGTCGAGGTAGGCATCGGTGAACACGCCGCCCTTGGTCAGGAAGGCGCGGCCCTTGTCCAGGTGCTCCAGCGCCTGTTCGAGGCTCGAGCAGACGGTCGGGATCTTCGCGTCTTCTTCCGGCGGCAGGTGGTACAGGTCCTTCGTGGCGGCTTCGCCCGGATGGATCTTGTTCTCGACGCCGTCGAGGCCGGCCATCAGCATGGCCGAGAAGCCCAGGTACGGGTTCATCATCGGATCCGGGAAGCGCGCTTCCACGCGGCGGCCCTTCGGGTTCGCCACGAACGGGATGCGGATCGAGGCCGAGCGGTTGCGGGCCGAGTAGGCCAGCTTCACCGGGGCTTCGTAGCCCGGGACCAGGCGCTTGTAGCTGTTGGTGGTCGGGTTCGTGATGGCGTTCAGCGCGCGGGCGTGCTTGATGATGCCGCCGATGTAGTACAGCGCGAACTCCGACAGGCCGGCATAGCCGTCGCCGGCGAACAGGTTCTTGCCGTCCTTCCACACCGACTGGTGCACGTGCATGCCCGAGCCGTTGTCGCCGACGATGGGCTTCGGCATGAACGTGGCCGTCTTGCCGTAAGCGAACGCGACGTTGTGGATGATGTACTTCTGCAGTTGCACCCAGTCGGCGCGCTGCAGCAGCGTGGAGAACTTGGTGCCGATTTCCATCTGGCCGGCGTTCGCCACTTCATGGTGGTGAACTTCGACGGGGATGCCCATCTGCTCGAGGATCAGCGACATTTCCGAGCGCATGTCCTGGCCGGCGTCGACCGGCGGGACGGGGAAATAGCCGCCCTTGACGGACGGACGATAGCCCTTGTTGCCGTGCTCGTACTGCTTGCCCGTGTTCCAGGCGGCTTCCTCGGCTTCGATCTCGACGAACGAGCCCTTCATGCTCACGTCCCAGCGCACCGAGTCGAAGATGAAGAATTCGGGTTCCGGGCCGAAGTAGGCGGTGTCGCCGTGGCCGGAGGACTTCATGTAGGCCTCGGCGCGCTTGGCCAGCGAACGCGGATCGCGCTCGTAGGGCTTGCCGTCGCTGGGCTCGACCACGTCGCAGGTCAGGATCAGCGTGGGCTCTTCGAAGAACGGGTCGATGTTGGCCGTGTTCGGGTCGGGCATCAACTGCATGTCCGACGCCTCGATGCCCTTCCAGCCGGCGATCGACGAACCGTCGAAGGCGTGGCCGGAGACGAACTTGTCTTCGTCGAAGTGAGACACAGGCACGGACACGTGTTGTTCCTTGCCACGGGTATCGGTGAAACGGAAGTCAACGAACTTGACCTCGTTTTCCTGCACCAACTTCATCACGTCGGCGACGGTCTTGGACATCAAACGGCTCCTAAATTTGTTTGGTAATTCACCGGGTCGGCGCACGGCACCGACCGTTTCAAACGGGTTGCGGGGACGGGGGAAGCAGGTTCTGTGCCGCTGGTCGCGGATCATTGCCTGCCGGTGTGATGGCAGCTCGGCCGTGCGGATCGCGCACCGCCATTGTGCACATCATTTTGAGCACCAAAATGGGACCTTTTAAGCACCATTTCAGGACGGATCGATTTCGGTCGCGCCGGTGGCCGCGGCGCCATCGCGCAACGCGGCCATGGCCAGCTCGACCTGGGCGGGATCGGCGCCCTTGACGCCGATCTCGATGTGGGGTCCCAGCGCCGGGTGGTCGACGCTGGGCAGGCTGAAGGAGCGCACGCCGGGGAACGCCGCCTCGATGCGCTCGAACACGGGGATCAGCGCCGACTCGTTGGTGCCGCGCACGCGAACGGCGCGCAGGGCGAGCGCGCCGCCCTGGCCGGCGTAGAGGGTGTCGAGCACCCAGTCGAGCATCGGGTGCGCCATCACCGGGAAGCCCGGCATGAAGTGCAGGCGGCCCACGCTGAAGCCGGGGATGCGGTTGTACGGATTCGGGATCAGCGTGGCGCCGGCCGGGAACACGCCCATGTTCAGGCGCCGCTGGTGGTCGGGGCCGGCGGTGTCGTAGGCGACGCCCTTCTCCGCGGCCATGGCGATGCCGCGCTGGGTGATCAGCGCCGCCGCCTCGGGATGCAGCGCGAGCTCCACGCCCAGCGCCTGCGCCGCGCACTGGCGCGTGTGGTCGTCGGGCGTGGCGCCGATGCCTCCGAACGAGAACACCGTGTCGCCGGAGGCCGCGGCGGCGCGCAGCTCGGACACGATGCGCGCGGGCTCGTCGCCCACGTAGCGCGCCCACGCGAGCGCGAGGCCGCGCGATTCGAGCGCGGCGATGGTGCGCGCGAGGTGCTTGTCCTCGCGCCGGCCCGAGAGGATCTCGTCGCCGATGATCAGTGCGCCGAAGATCATGACTCGAGCGGCCGCGAGTCTTCGTAGCCGAAGCGCTCCTGCGGAGGCACTTCCTCCACCAGTTGCAGGTCGGACAACGGCGCCACGACAGGCTGGACGGCACGCATGGCCGTCTCGGCGTCACGCAGGCTAGCCAGCACGGACATGCCGTAGTGGGTGAACCAGAGCGCCGAAAAGGTGAAGATCATCGTGTAGAGCCAGAGCGCGGCCGGCATGACGACGGGCGCGAGCACCAGCAGCTTGATGCTGATCGTCCAGATCAGCGAAGGGACGCCGCACAGGAAACCGCACACGACGCCCATCGCGAGCATCGGGCCGCGATGCGCGCGCCGGATGGCGTCGCGCTCTGCGACCGAGGCATGCTCGGCCAACGAATCGAAGCCCATGATCCGCTCCGTCAACCAGCCCCAGATCAGCGGAGGCACGACGAGCGCAACACCCGGGATCAGCCAGAACGGCAAAGAGACCATCACCATGAACAGCGCCGCAGCCGAATAGGCGAGCGACAGGAATAGTCCACTGAGCCACGATCCCCCATGGCGACGCTCAAGCTCGGAAAAACGGCGGCGGCTGACCATTGAAACCACCGCGGGCGTGACCCAGATGCCGACCAGCGCAAGGGTCAGCGCGACTTCCACCGGAATGACTGCCGCGACGACGATCAGCAACGCGACACCGGTGCGGAAGTCGGCTCCCAGGAAAGACGAAACCCACTCGAGCGCCGAATTGACCAGCGACCAGTGCTCCAGCCCCGACCGCACCGCGTCGATCGCCTGTTCCCAGAACAGGTAGCCGACGCCCAGCGTGAGGACGCCCGCGACGACCAACGGCAACAGCGACAGCACCAGCACCTTGGGATGCAGGCAATAGGCCACCGCGCGGAAGAACGAACCAAACAGCAATTTCATCGGGGGTGAGGATAAGCGAGCGAGGTGCGCGGTGTGTGAAGTTCAGCGAGGGTTCAGTCGTCGTCGCCGCTCAGGAGGCTGCCGAGGCCGCCCAGGATGCCACCCGCGGCCAGCCCGCCGAGCACGCCCGCCCCGCTGCTGGACCCGGCGCGATCGCTGCCGCCGCCGTTCTGCGGCGCGGCGGCGAACACACGGCTGGCCAGGCGCGAGAACGGCAGGCTCTGGATCCACACGGTGCCCGGGCCGCTGACCTTGGCGAAGAACAGGCCCTCGCCGCCGAACAGGGCGGTCTTGATGCCGCCCACGTACTGGATCTCGAAGTTGACTGTCTGCGTGAACGCCACCAGGCAGCCGTGGTCGATCAGCAGCGTCTCGCCGGGCTGCAGCTCGCGCTTGTCCACCGTGCCGCCGGCGTGGACGAAGGCCATGCCGTCGCCGTCCAGGCGCTGCATGATGAAGCCGTCGCCGCCGAAGAAGCCCACGCCCAGGCGCTGCTGGAACGCGATACCCAGCGACACGCCGCGCGCCGCGCACAGGAACGACTGCTTCTGGCAGATCAGCGCGCCGCCCACCGTGCGCAGGTCGATGGCCAGGATCTTGCCGGGCACCGGCGCGGCGAACGCGACGCGGCGCTTCTGGTTGGCCTGGTTCATGAACACGGTGGTGAACACGTTGGCGCCGCTGATCAGGCGCTTGCCGGCGCCCACCAGCGCGCCCCACAGGCCGGAGTTCTGCTGCGAGCCGTCGCCCAAGACCGTGTCCAGGACGATGCCGTTCTCCATGAACATCATCGATCCGGCCTCGCCAACCGCGGCCTCGCCGGGGTCGAGCTCGACCTCCACGAACTGCATCTCCGCGCCCTTGATCTCGTAGTCGACCACGTCCATCGCCATCCCGGTTCCCCTTGCGTTGCCGGAACGCATTCTCCGTCAAGCCACGGCCTCGGTTAAAGCCATGACGGAAACGCATTTGGCGCCGCGCTATCCTGCATCCACCGCCAACTCCGAGCGGCCCGGCCACAAGCCCCGGCCGCCACGAACGAGACATGACCCAACCCGTCCAGCCCGCGGCCGCCCGACCGGCCCGCCCCGCCGTCCTCGACCTGATCGGCAACACGCCGCTCGTCGAGATCACGCAGTTCGACACCGGCTGCTGCCAGCTCTTCCTGAAGCTGGAATCGCAGAACCCCGGCGGCTCCATCAAGGACCGCATCGGGCTGGCGATGATCGAGACCGCCGAGCGCGAGGGCAAGCTCAAGCCCGGCGGCACGGTCATCGAGGCCACCGCCGGCAACACGGGCCTGGGCCTGGCGCTGGTGGCCCGCGCCAAGGGCTACCGCGTGGTGCTGGTGGTGCCCGACAAGATGTCGTCGGAGAAGGTGCTGCACCTGAAGGCGCTGGGCGCCGAGGTGCACACCACGCGCTCGGACGTGGCCAAGGGTCATCCCGAGTACTACCAGGACATGGCCGCCCGACTGGCGCAGGAAGCCGGCGGCGACGCGTTCTACATCGACCAGTTCAACAACCCCGCCAACCCGCTGGCCCACGAGACGTCCACCGCGCCCGAGATCTGGCAGCAGATGGGCCACCGCGTGGACGCCATCGTCTGCGGCGTGGGCTCCGGCGGCACGCTCACCGGGCTGAAGCGCTACTTCCAGCGTGTGTCGCCCGAGACCGAGTTCGTGCTGGCCGACCCCAAGGGCTCGGTGCTTTGCGACTACATCGCCACCGGCACGTTCGGCGCCGCCGGCTCCTGGGCCGTGGAAGGCATCGGCGAGGACTTCATCCCCTCCATCGCCGACCTGAACGGCGTGCGCACCGCCTACTCCATCGACGACGAGGAAAGCTTCGCCACGGCGCGCGAGCTGCTCAAGCGCGAGGGCCTGCTGGCCGGCTCGTCCACCGGCACGCTGCTGGCCGCGGCGCTGCGCCACTGCCGCGCGCAGACGACGCCCAAGCGCGTCGTGACCTTCGTGTGCGACACCGGCACGCGCTACCTCTCCAAGGTCTACAACGACAGCTGGATGTTCGACCAGGGGCTGCTGCACCGCGCCACCGTGGGCGACCTGCGCGACCTGATCTCGCGCCGCGTGGTCGACGAGGCCGTCATCAGCGTCTCGCCCGACGACACGCTGCTGACGGCGTTCCAGCGCATGCGCGCGGCCGACATCTCGCAGTTGCCGGTGCTGCACGACGGCAAGCTCGCCGGCCTGCTCGACGAGTCCGACCTGCTGCTGCACGTGAGCGGCGACTCGGAGCGCTTCCGCCAGCCGGTGCGCCAGGCGATGAACCGCCAGATCCGCACGCTGCGTCCCGACGCCGGCCTGCAGGCGCTGATCAAGACGCTGCAGGAAGGCTGGGTGGCGGTGGTGGCCGACGCGAACGGCTTCCACGGGCTCATCACCCGCTTCGACCTTCTCAACTACCTCCGCAAGACCCTGGCCTGATCGAGACCCCCATGAGCAACGACACCAAGCAACACGGCTTCGAGACCCGCGTCATCCACGCCGGCCAGCATCCCGATCCGTCCACCGGCGCGATCATGCCGCCGATCTTCCAGACCTCCACCTACGTGCAGTCCAGCCCCGGCATGCACAAGGGCTACGAGTACTCGCGCAGCCAGAACCCCACGCGCGAGGCGCTGCAGCGCTGCGTGGCCGACCTCGAGGGCGGCCTGCAGGGCTACGCGTTCGCCTCCGGCCTGGCCGCCATGTCCACGGTGCTGGAGCTGCTCGACGCCGGCGCGCACATCATCGCCAGCGACGACCTCTATGGCGGCTCGTTCCGCCTGTTCGAGCGCGTGCGCAAGCGCTCGATGGGGCTGCAGGTGAGCTTCATCGACATGTCCGACGCGAACGCCGTGCGCGCCGCGCTGCGGCCCGACACGAAGCTGGTGTGGGTGGAGACGCCGTCCAACCCGCTGCTCAAGCTGATCGACCTCGCCGCGGTGGCGAAGATCGCGCGCGAGGCCAACCTGATCGCCGTGGCCGACAACACCTTCGCGAGCCCGTGGGGCCAGAACCCGCTGGCGCTCGGCTTCGACATCGTCGTGCACTCCACCACCAAGTACCTCAACGGCCACTCCGACGTGGTCGGCGGCATCGCGGTGGTGGGCAAGGAGCCGCGCCAGGCCGAATGGGCCGAGCGCCTCGCGTTCCTGCACAACGCGGTGGGCGCCATCGCGGGCCCGTTCGACTCGTTCCTGGCGCTGCGCGGCGTCAAGACGCTGGCGCTGCGCATGGAGCGCCACAACCAGAGCGCGCTGGCGCTGGCGCAGTGGCTGGAGGCGCATCCCAAGGTGGCGCGCGTGCACTACCCCGGCCTGGAGAGCCATCCGCAGCACGCGCTCGCCAGGCGCCAGATGCGCGGCGGCGGCGGCATGATCTCCATCGACTTGAAGAGCGATCTCGCGGGCTCCCGCCGCTTCCTCGAACACGTGCACCTGTTCGCGCTGGCCGAGAGCCTGGGCGGCGTCGAGAGCCTCATCGAGCACCCGGCCATCATGACCCACGCGTCCATCCCGGCCGCGCAGCGCGCCGCGCTGGGCATCGGCGACACGCTGATCCGGCTGTCGGTGGGCATCGAGAACCTCGACGACCTGAAGGCCGACCTGCAGGCCGGATTCGCTCAGGTTTGACGCGCGGTCAGTAGTTCGCGACCGCGCGCACCGCGCTGGCCGGCTTGTCGAGATCGGCCAGCAGTTCCGGCGCGACGATGGTGAACGGCACCGAGCCGTACGACAGCAGGCGGTCGTGGAAGTCGTGCAGCGAGCCCTTGTCGCCGGTGCGCAGCTGGTATTCGGCCAGCAATTCCTCGAGCTGCCGCCGGCCCACCGTGTAGGCCAGCACGTAGCCGGGGCGCAGCGCATAGCCGGCCACGGCGGCCTCGGAGGCCGACTTCGTGAAGCCCGACTGCTCCTCGAAGAACTTCGCCGCCTGCGCGAGCGTCCATTCGCCGCTGGCCAGCTTCACGTCGACGATGACGCGGGCGCCGCGCACGCGCTCCCAGCGCGCCGTGAACAGGCGCGCGTCGAGGTCGTCGCCGTACAGGCCAAGGCGCACGAACATCTCCTCGCCGTAGAAGGCCCAGCCCTCGGCGAACGCGCCCGAGTACTGGATCTTGCGCACGTAGTCGGAATGGCGGCGGGCGATCGACAGTTGCAGGAAATGGCCCGGCATCGCCTCATGCGCCGCGGTGGACAGGATGCGGTCGCGGTCGAAGTCCTCGTTCATGTCCAGGCGCTCGGCGGCGTCCTTCAGCGACTCCGGCGGCGTGATGAAGTAGTAGCCGTTGGCCGACCTCGCGAACAGGCGCGGCGACTCCATCGAGGCGCCGGGCGACACTGGCTGCTGGAACTTGGGCGTCTCCACGACCTCGATGGTGCCCAGCCAGTCGGGAATGGTCAGCAGGTCGTGGTCGGCGACGAAGGCACGCAGCTGCGCGATGCGGTCGCGGTAGTAGTCGATGAGCGCCGGGCCGGCGGGCGCCATGCCGCCGCCGCTCTCGGCGCCGAAAGGCTGCTTGCGATGCGTGGACAGCGACTTCAGCCACGCCTCCTCGGCCCAGCCGTGCGCCAGCTCGTCGCGGGCCATGCCTTCGAGGTCGCCCGTCGTGTAGGGCAGCAACTGCTCGCGTTGCAGCATCTGGTCGTAGGCAGCCTTGCCCATCGCGAAGTTCTCGGGCCACGTGTCGACGTGGGCCTTGATCGTGGCATCGGTCTTCGCGAGCGTGGCCAGCAGCGCGTCGCGCGCCGCCTCGAAGCGCTTGAACGTGGCCGGATCGCCGGCAAGCTGGTCCCTGGCGGCTTGGGTGAGCGCGCCGTCGAGCAGGTCGGGCGCGCCGGCGATCTGCTTGCGGCCCGCAACGCCGTAGAGCTTGCCCGGGTGGGTCACGAGCTTCTGGCCGGCCTCGACGTAGGCCGGGCCCTTTTCCAGGCGCGCGACGATGTCGGCCCAGGCCTTGGGCACGTCGGCGGCGGTGGCGCCGTCGCGGCCGGGAATGGGCAGGTGCAGGAACTGCGTGTAGATCACGTCGATCAGGTTGACCGCGGGCCCGGCGTAGTCCTTGCGATCGGTCTGGCGCACGAGCAGGTTGTCCAGGCGCTGGTCGATCTGGGCGCGAAGCAGCTTCGCGTCGTCGGCATCGACCAGCGAGACGGACGCCCCCGCGCCATTGCGGATGGCCTCCAGCCGGGCGATCCAGGCCCTCATCTGCGCGATGTTCGCGGCACGCGTGGCCTCGGTCGGAATGACGAGTTCGCCGTCCAGGCCCGCGATGCCCAGGTAGGTGGCGGTCATCGGATTTGCCCTGGCGCTGGCCTGGATCATCTCCTGGGCGAGGCTCGTGAGCTGGTCGTGCGTGGCCGGCGCGGCAAAGGCGCTGGCGCAGAGCAGGCAGGCCAGCGCGAGGGCCAGCGACGTCTTTTTCATGGCGGAGATCCGATCTTTTCCGGGAACCGGCGGGAATCGAGGCGACGCATGTTACGTCGGCCACGGTGGCCGCCGCAGAGGCGGTGCTCAGGCGACTGGCCTTTCGAGGGCCTTGGTCACGAAGGCGAGCGCCTCCAGCGCCGCGTCGGGCGACGCGAGGAACTGCGCCTGCACGATGGCGCCGTCGATCGCGAGCGCGAGCGCGCGGGCGGTCCGCGCGCGGCCGGACGCGGGCTTCATCAGCCCCGCGACGGCCGCCGTCATGTCCTGCTTGTGGCGGCGCGTGGACTCCAGCACCGCCGGCAACGCCGGGCCCAGCTCTCCGACGCTGTTGAGGAACGCGCAGCCCCGGTAGCCGTCGCCGGCGAACCACTCGCGCAACGCCGGCGCGATGGCCGCGGGATTGCCGCCGTGGCGCGCCAGCGCGTCGACGAACCAGGCCATCCAGCGCGCGTGGCGGAATTCGAGGAAGGCCAGGATCAGGTCGTCCTTGCTCGGGAACTGGCGATAGAACGTGACCTTGGCGACGCCCGACTCCGCGATGACGCGATCGATGCCCGTCGCGCGGATGCCATCGCGGTAGAACAGGTCGTGCGCAGCGTTCAGGATGCGTTCGCGCGGCGGCGCGGCGATAGGCGTGGCGGTCATGGGCTCATTGTAGACAGTTCTGTCTACATCCCATAGACTGGCCGCCGATGTAGACAGACCTGTCTACACATCGTCCGACGGAGACTCCATGGACCCCAAGCCCCCGCTGCCGCCCTTCACCCTCGAGTCCGCCACGCAGAAGGTGCGGCTGGCCGAGGATGCCTGGAACTCGCGCGACCCTGCGCGCGTCGCGCTCGTCTACACCGAGGACACGCGCTGGCGCAACCGCGCCGAGTTCCCCGTGGGGCGCCAGCAGGTGCGCGAGTTCCTGGCGCGCAAGTGGGCACGCGAGCTCGACTACCGGCTCATCAAGGAACTCTGGGCGCACGACGGCGCGCGCATCGCGGTGCGTTTCGCCTACGAGTGGCGCGACGATTCGGGTCACTGGTTCCGTTCGTACGGCAACGAGAACTGGGAGTTCGACGAGCGCGGCTACATGACGCGGCGCTTCGCCAGCATCAACGACCTGCCCATCGCCGAGGCCGACCGGAAATTCCACTGGCCGCCGGGCCGGCGGCCGGACGATCATCCGGGACTGGGCGACCTGGACCTGTGAGCCGCGAAAGCGTTGTGCGCCGCCGCAATTGACCCTGCCCTCGTATCGCGCCGCTCCGCAGTCCACCATCGCGTCCCTGACCACTGCAAGGATCCACGCCATGCCCAAGATCAGTTCGAAGTCGCTCGCCCTGGCCGCGCTGCTGGCCTGTTGCGGCATGGGCAGCGCCCTGGCCGCGGACCTCAAGCTCACCGGCGACCAGGAAGTGCCGGCGAACACCAGCACGGCGGTGGGGACCGGCAACATCACGATCGCCGCCGACGGCTCCGTCAGCGGCAGCGTGACGGCACCGACGCTGCAGGCCATGGCGGCGCACATCCACGTCGGCGCGCCGGGCGTGAACGGCCCCGTGATCATTCCGCTGACGGGCAGCGCCGGCGGCGTCTGGTCGGTGCCGGCGGGCGCGAAGCTCACCGCCGAACAGATGGACGCCTACAAGGCCGGCAACCTGTACGTCAACGTGCATACCCCCGAGCACAAGGGCGGCGAGATCCGCACGCAGCTCAAGCCCTGAGGCGGTCGATCAGGTCCACGGCGGCGGCGGGCGCGCGCTCCTTCGCGCCATTGATCATGAACATGAAGACGTCCCGCGAGGCCGACGCCGGTGCGCCGCTGTCGCCCGGCACGAGCGGTAGCCCGCTCGGCTCGCCGCCGTCCGCCCACGCCTTCGCGCAAGCGGCGAACGCCGCCAGCACGTCGGCAGGGTAGCCCGTGGGCTCGTCCGATTTCGCGTTCATCAGGCGCAGGTACACGAAGTCGGTGGTGAGGTTGGCGAACGACGGGTAGTCGGGCGAGTCGGTGAACACCACCGCCGCGCGGTAGTTGCGCGCCAGCGCGAGGAACTCCGGCACCATGAAGCTGTCGTGGCGCACATCCAGCACGTGGCGCAGCGCGCGGCCGTCGACGTCGGCGGGCAGCAGCTTCAGGAAGGCCTCGAAGTCGACCGGATCGAAGCGCTTGGTGGGCGCGAACTGCCACAGGATGGGGCCCAGCTTGTGTTCCAGCCGTGCCAGGCCGCTGCCGATGAAGCGGTTGATCGATTCGGCGGCTTCGGCCAGCACGCGCCGGTTCGTGGCGAAGCGGTTGGCCTTGAGCGAGAACACGAAGTCGTCGGGCGTCTCGGCGAACCAGCGCTCGAACGACTTGGCTGTCATCGTGCTGTAGTAGGTGCCGTTGACCTCGATGGCCGTCACCTGCCGGCTGGCATGCTGCAGCTCCTTGGCCGCGGGCAGTTTCGCGGGATAGAAGTTGTCGCGCCAGGGCTCGTAGGTCCAGCCGCCGATGCCTACTCGGATCCGGGTCATGTGCTGCTCCTCGAAGGGGAGCCGCGTTTTTACCCCAATCAGGCCGCGAGCAGGTCGAACAGGCTGCGCGCGATCACCTTCGTCGCTCGCCGCAGGTCTTCGAGATCGAGGTGTTCGTCCGCGCGCTTGGCGTTCGATTCGAGCACCGTGCGCGGCCCCGCGCCGTAGATCACCGCCGGGATGCCGCGCTCGCTGAACAGGCGCGCGTCGGTGTACAGCGGCGTGCCGCAGACGGGAATCTCCTCGCCGAACAGATCGCTCGCGTGGCGGCGGATCGCGTCGACCAGCGGCGCGTTGCCGGGCAGCGGCTTCAGCGGATGCGCCAGCAGCAGGCGCTTGCAGTCGACACGGATGCCCGCGCGCGTCGCCGCGGCCTGCGCGATGTTGCCGCGGATCTCCTGCTCGACGGCCGCCGGATCCTCCTCGGGAATCATGCGGCGGTCCAGCTTGAGTACCACGGTGCCGGGCACGACGTTGGTGTTGGTGCCGCCCTCGATGCGGCCCACGTTGATGTACGGGTGCACGATGCCCGCCACCCCCGAGCGCACCTGCTTGTAGGCCACGTTGCGGGCATAGAGCGCGTTGAGGATGGCCACAGCGCCCTGCAGCGCGTCGATGGCGGTGTCGGGCACCGCGGCGTGGCCCATGCGGCCGTGCACGGTCACCTCCATCTGCAGGCAGCCGCTGTGGGCGGTGACCACCTGGTAGCTGAAGCCGGCGGCCACCAGCAGGTCGCACTTCGCAAGGCCCTGCTCCAGCAGCCAGCCCGGGCCCAGCGTGCCGCCGAACTCCTCGTCGTAGGTGAAGTACAGCTCCACGCCGCCGGACAGTTGCGGGCGCAGCGTCTCCAGGGCGCGGGTGGCGAACACGTAGGTGGCGAAGTCGCTCTTGCTGACCGCGGAGGCGCGGCCGTAGAGCCGGCCGTCGACGATGGCGCCGCCGTACGGGTCGTGCGTCCAGCCCTCGCCGGGCGGCACGACGTCGCCGTGTGCATTGAGCCCGATCACGCGGCCAGTGTCGGCGTAGGTGCGTCGCACGACCAGGTTGGTGAGCGACTGCAGGCCGTAGTCGTGCACGCGGCCGGCGGGCACGGCGTGCGACTCGGCGAAGAAGCCGAACTGCGCCAGCAGCGCGGCGGTGCGCTCGGCGTGCGGCGCGTTGTTGCCGGGCGGGGTGTCGGTGGGTACGCGCACCAGGGCTTGCAGGAAGCGCACCTGCTCGTCGAAGTGGGCGTCGATCCAGGCGTCGAGTTGGGCGGCGGCCTGTGCGGTCATGGAGTGGGCTCCTCGGCCAGTCGGGTGAGGAAATGGAGGAAGGCCTCGACGGCCAGCTGGGTGTCGGCGGCGTTGATCGCCTCGAGCGGGTTGTGGCTGATGCCGTCGTTGTCGCCGCGCATGAACAGCATCGCCTGCGGCATCGCCTCGTGCAGCTTCATCGCGTCGTGGCCGGCGCCGCTGGGCAGGCGCAACACCGGCGTGCCGGTGGCGGCCACCGCGCGTTCCCAGCGCCGCTGCAGCACGGGATCGCTGGGCGCCGCGCTGGCGCGCATGGTCTCCTGCAAGGTGTAGGTGAGCCCGCGGCGCGCGGCGATGGCGGCCAGCTCGGCCAGCACGTCGGCCACCAGCGCGTCGCGCAGATCGTCGCCGGGCGCGCGCAGATCGAGGCTGAAGCGGCAGCGGCCGGGCACCACGTTGATCGAGCCGTCGGGCACGTGCAGCTGCCCCACCGTGCCCACCAGCAGCGGCACCTGCGACGCGCGCCGCTCCACGAACAGCGCGAGCTCGGCCACGCCGGTGGCCGCGTCGCGGCGCTGGCCCATGGGCGTGGTGCCGGCATGGCAGGCCACGCCGTTCATCTCGCCCACGAAGCGCACGCTGCCGTTGATGGCCGTGACCACGCCCAGCGGCAGGCCGGCACGCGACAGCACCGGGCCCTGCTCGATGTGCACCTCGATGAAGCCGCGGTAGCGCGCGGGGTCGCGCGTCAATTCTCCGACCCTGGCCGGATCGTGGCCCGCGGCGCGCATCGCCTCGTCCATCGTGATGCCTTCGGCGTCGCGCAGCGCCAGCCACGCGGGATCGAAGCGCCCGACCAGCGCGCCCGAGCCGATGAAGGTGGCCGCGAAGCGCTGGCCCTCCTCCTCCGCGAAGCCCACGACCTCGAGGTCGAACGGCAGGCGCCGGCCCTGGCGCGCGAGTTCGCGCACGCAGGCCATGGGCACCAAGATGCCCAGGCGGCCGTCGTAGCGCCCGGCGTTGCGCACCGTGTCGTAGTGCGAGCCGGTGAGCAGGCGTGGCTGCGCCGGGTCGGTGCCGCGAAGGAGGCCCACCACGTTGCCCACGGCGTCGATGCCCACCTCGTCGAAGCCGTCGCCGCGCATCCAAGCGGCCAGGTCGGCGGCGCAGGCGCGGTGGGCCTCGGTGAGGTACGTGACCGTGAGCGGCCGCGCGGCGCCCGCGGGCACGTCGGCGAGCGGCACGTCGCTGTGGCGTGCCAGCTCGTCCGCACGCGCCAGGATCGCGTCGCCGAAGGGGGTGGAGGACATGCCTCGATCCTAGTGCAATGTGGCAAGAAACTGCTGCAGCTCGGGCGTCCGCGGCGCACCGAAGACCTGCTCCGGCGGCCCGATCTCGTGGATGCGGCCGGCGTGCATGAAGACGACGCGGTCGGCCACCTTGCGCGCGAAGTTCATCTCGTGCGTGACCATCAGCAGCGTCATGCCCTCCTCGGCGAGGCTCTCCACCACCTTGAGCACCTCGCCCACCAGCTCGGGGTCCAACGCCGAGGTGATCTCGTCGCACAGCATCACGCTGGGCTGCATCGCCAGCGCGCGCGCGATGGCCACGCGCTGCTGCTGGCCGCCCGAGAGCTGGTCGGGCCAGGCGTCGAACTTCTCGGCCAGGCCCACGCGCGCGAGCAGCTTGCGCGCCGTGGCGTCGTTCGCCTCGGGCTGGGCCTTCTTCACCAGGCTGGGCGCCAGCATCACGTTGCGGCCCACGCTCAGGTGCGGGAACAGGTTGAAGCCCTGGAAGATCATGCCCACGTGCTGGCGCAGCTCGCGCATGGCCTTGGCGTCGCCGTGCTTCAGCGGCTGGCCGTCGACGTGCAGCGTGCCTTCCTGGAACTCCTCCAGGCCGTTGATGCAGCGAAGCAGCGTGCTCTTGCCCGAGCCGCTCTTGCCGATGATGGCGATCACCTCGCCGCGCTTGACGTCGAGGTCGACGCCCTTGAGCACCTCGTTCGCGCCGTAGCGCTTGCGCAGCTGGCGGATGTCGACGATGGAGAAGCTGGAATCAACGGTCACGGCGCATCCTTCTCTCGAGACGTTTGCTGTACGCCGACACCGGCCAGCACAGCAGGAAATACATCAGGGCCACGCAGGCATAGACAGTGAACGGGCGGAAGGTGGCGTTGGTGATCATCGTGCCCGTCTTGGTGAGCTCGATGAAGCCGATGATGGACGCCAGCGCCGTGCCCTTGATCACCTGCACCAGGAAGCCGACGGTGGGCGCCACCGCGATGCGCAGCGCCTGGGGCGCGACGACGTGGCGCAGCTTCTCGCCGAAGCTCAGTGCGAGGCTGTCGGCCGCCTCCCACTGCCCGCGCGGGATGGCGTTGACGCAGCCGCGCCAGATCTCGGTGAGGTAGGCGCTGGCGTACAGCGTCAGCGCCGCGCCCGCGGCCACCCAGGGCGACACGTTGATGCCGAACAGCCCCAGCCCGAAGTACGCCAGGAACAGCTGGATCAGCAGCGGCGTGCCCTGGAACACGTGCACGTAGGTGGACACCGCCGTGGCCACGCCGGGCCACTGGCGCAAGCGCGCGGTGAGCAGCGCGAGCCCCACCGCGCCCCCGCCGATGAACGCGATCAGCGACAGCACCACCGTCCAGCGCGCGGCGAGCAACAGGTTCCACAGGATCTGCCAGACCGAGAAATCGACCATGTCACCTCCCCGCCGGCGCCACGCGCCCGAAGATCCAGCGCGGGCCGGCCCACGCGAGCGCCTGTCGCAGCAGCACGGCCATCGCCAGGTAGATCGCCGCGGCGACGAAGTTGGCCTCGAACGAGCGGAAGTTGCGGCTCATGATGAGGTTGGTGTAGTAGCTCAGCTCCTGCGCCGCGATCTGGCCGCACACCGCCGAGCCCAGCATCACGATGACGATCTGGCTCACCATCGCCGGCCACACGCGGCCCAGCGCCGGCGGCAGCACCACCTTGAGGAACACCTGGCCCTCGGTCATCGCGAGGCTGCGCGCGGCCTCCAGCTGGCCGCGCGGCGTGCTCTCGATGCCGGCGCGCACGATCTCGGCCGCGTAGGCGCCCAGGTTGAGCGTCATCGCGATGATGGACGCCACCTCCGACGACAGCCGCAGCCCCAGGCTGGGCAGGCCGAAGAAGATGAAGAACAGCTGCACGATGAACGGCGTGTTGCGGATCAGCTCCACGTACGCGGCCGCGAGCGCGCGCAGCCACGCGGGGCCGTGCGTGCGCGCCCGCGCGCAGGCCACGCCCAGCGCGAGGCCCAGCACCGAGGCCACCGCGGTGAGCCCCAGCGTGAACGCCGCGCCGCGCAGGAGCAAGGGCCAGTCGACGAGGACGGCCGCGAAGTCGAGCTGGATCATCGATCGGCTCCCGGTTGCGCCTCAGCGATCAGTTCGGCAGGTCGCCGGCGCCGCGGCCCAGCCACTTCTGGCACAGCCTGTCGATCTCGCCGCTGGCCTTGGCCGCCGCGATGATCTCGTTGACCTTCAGGCGCAGCTTGTCGTCGCCCTTGGCCACGCCGATGTAGTTGGGCGATTCCTTGAGCAGCAGCTTGAACTCGGTGCCCAGCTGCGGGTTGCGCGCCATCATGTTGCCGGCCACCGAGGCGCCGGTGGCGATCACCTGAACCTGGCCGGACACGAAGGCCGACACGGTGGCGTTGTTGTCCTCGAAGCGCTTCACGTCGGCCGTGGGCGGCGCGATCTTGCTGAGCTCCATGTCCTCGATGGCGCCGCGCGTGACGCCCACCGACTTGCCGCCGAGGTCGGCCGCCGACTTGATGGACAGCGTCTTCGGCGCGAACACCGCCTGGAAGAACGGCGAATAGGCGGCCGTGAAATCGATCACCTTCTCGCGCTCCGGGTTCTTGCCCAGCGTGGAGATGACGAGATCGGCCTTGTGCGTCTGCAGGTAGGGGATGCGGTTGGCGCTGCTCACGGGGATCAGCTCGACGGCCACGCCCAGCCTGGCCGCGATCAGCTTGGCCATGTCGACGTCCAGGCCCTGCGGGGCCATGTCGGTGCCGACGAAGCCGTAGGGCGGGAAGTCGGTGGGAATCGCGATGGCGATGGACTTCTTCGCCATCACGCCGTCGAGCGCGCTGTCGGCGAACGCGGACGTGGACTGGAACAGGCCGGCACCGACGGCCAGCGCCAGGGCGATGAAGGTTCGACGTTGCGGGCTCATTCAATTCTCCTTGTGGCGCCGTTGCGGCGCGCGCGTTGCGGACGGGGTCTCGGGGATCAGGTCGGTGAACAGTCGCCGCGCGCGGCGCGGCTTCGGGGCTGGCGTGGCCGGCGGCTGCAGCGCCTGGCGCAGGGGATCGAGCGGATCGACCTGCGGCGCGGGCGCGCCGAGCGCGGCGGCCACGGCGCCGATGTGCGCGCGCATCAGCTCGGCGGCGCCGGCGGCATCGCCGCGCTCCAGCGCCGCGACGATGGCCACGTGCTCGCTGCACGACAGCTCCGCATCGTGCGTCGACTGGAACACCGTGGCCACCAGCGTGGTGCGCGCCGTGAGGTCGCGCAGGATGTCGGCCAGCAGCGGGCCGCTGACGCAGTCGGCCAGGCACACGTGGAAGTCGCCCAGCAGGTAGCTGCGGTTGCCCGCGTCGGGGGCCTTGATCGCAGCCTGCTCCGCCTTGTAGTGCGCCTTCAGGCGTGCCAGCTTCGTCTTCGGCAGCGGCCTGGCCAGCGAGTTGAGCATGCCCGTCTCGATGGCGATGCGCGCCGAGAACGCCTCGGTGGCGTCCGCGCGCGAGGGCTGCACCACGAACCAGCCGCGCCGGCTGCTCACCTCCACCATGCCGCGCGCCGACAACCGCGCCATCGCCTCGCGCACCAGCGTGCGGCTGACGCCGAAGACGTCGGCGAGCTCCTGTTCGCCCAGGCGCTGGCCCGGCGCGATGCGGCCCGACAGGATGGCGTCGACGACGTGGGCGGCGATCTGCGGCGCGCTGGAACGCGAGGGAACGGCGGTGGTGCTCAAGATGCGCTGGTTTGGAGCCCCCGGCCCCATCGCCGTGCAGGAATGCGGGCGGCGGGGCTTGGATGCGTTGTTTGTATACAAGCCATGCAAGGCCCATGCCCGGTTCCAGTACCGGCCGCCGGGCGCGTCCGCGCGGCCTGTTCCGTGACGAAAGGCAGGAATGGGCCCGGAACCTGCCGCTTTTCCCCCGTTCGCAGGCGGCGCTGCCGGCGAGACTGGCGGACTCCCCCGCCGCCCGTCCTGCACATGAACCGTCGATACGCCTACCGCGACTACGAGATCCTGGTGTCGGCCCGACCGGCCGGCGGCCAGCCTGGCTGGCGCCCCGAGATCTGCGTCATCGCCCCGGACGACCGCTGGGAGTTCGTGCCCACGCACCATTCGCTGGTGGCCAACGACCCGGGCTGGTGCCTGGAGATCGGCCGGCTCTGCGCGGAGAGCGCGATCCAGAGCATGGATCCGGCGCGCGAGCGCGCCACCCGCGCCGAGCCCTTGCACTGAGAGGACGCGTCTCGCCGAGCGCGGTTCAGCGCGCCGCGCCGGCGTCCGCCAGGCGAAGCAGGTGCATCCGCCCGGCCATGTCGCCGACGGCGAGCGTCACGCCGTCCGGCGACACCGCCAGCGAACGCAGCGCGGCGTCGGCCGTGAACGACGCCACCTGCGCGCCATCGGCCAGCCGCCAGGCCCGCAGGCTGCGGTCACGCCCGCAGGAATAGCCGAAGACGCCCGCCGCGTCGAAGGCGACCGCGTTGACCTTCTCGCCGTGGCCCTTCAGGTGGCGTGGGCCGCCCGCGTTCTCGAGTTCGAGCAGCACGACGTCGTGCGCGGTGTCCGCATACAGGAGTCGCGTGCCGCCCGCGTCGACGTCGAACGCGGTGGGCATCTCGCGTTGCGGCAGCGCGATGGTGCGCACGCCTTCGGCCGCGACCTCGAGCACGAGCAGGAACGCCTGTTGCGTTTCCACGCTCCGCCGTTCCTCGGCGCGCGCGGAGAAGCTGGCGACATCGCGCCGGACGGCGGTGACGGCCACGTGCCGTCCGCCTCGCTCGATGCGGGCGCCTCCCAGCTCGAACCGGGGCTCGCCGCCGAGGTAGACGTCCAGCGAATCCGCGGTCTGCGGCATCCGGGCGCGCAGCGGCGACGGCTCGATGAGATGGTCGAACATCCGCCGCGTGCTGAACCTGGCGAGCGCGGCGCCGCTCGGGATGTCCCACAGGCGCAAGGTCTTGTCCTGGCAGCAGGTCGCCAGGTAGCGCGACACCGGGCTGAAGGCCGAATCGTCCACGGGCACGTCGTGGCTGATCGGGATCCAGGTCGACTCGCCGGTGGCCACGATCCAGAGCCAGTAGCGGCCGTCGATGCCGGCCGACAGCACGCAGCTGCCGTCGTCGCTGAACGCGAGCGAACGGATCGGCGTCGAATGCGCCGCGATGCCGCGCAGGATCTGGCCGCTCGCGACGTCGACGATTGCGACGCGGCCGTCGGCGCCGCCGGATGCGCACAGGCGGCCGTCCGGGCTGAACTCGACCACCTCGACCGCGCCCTGGTGCAGCGCGGACGGAACGACGGCGCCGAGCCGCTCGCACTGCCAGAGCTTGACGGTGCCGTCGGCCGCCGCCGTCGCGGCGCGCTGGCCGTCGCCGGAGAGCTGCGCGGCCGTCACGGCATCGCTGTGGCCGGAAGGACGGGCGAGGAGCTCGCCGCCGCGCAGATCCCACACCGCCACGCTGCCGTCGGACGCGCCCGTGAGCGCCCGGCCGGCCGCGTGCGCCAGCGCGACGGCGGTCACGCCGCATTCGTGGCCACGCAGCGTGAGCAGGCAGGCGCCGGTGGCGAGATCCCACAGGCGGGCGCTGCAATCGACCGCGCCGCTGAGCGCGAACGCGCCGTCCGGGCTGATCGCGACGGCGTTGACCGGGCCGCCGTGCGTCCCTAGCCGGCGTTCCGGGAGGCCGGCGGCGAGGTCCCACACAATCAGACGGCCGTCGTCGGAACCGGAGACCGCGCGCCGGCCATCCGGCGTCATGGCCACCGCCGTGACGGGCTCGGCGTGTCCGCGCAAGACGTGGCTACGCGCGCGCGCGTCGAGATCCCAGACCAGCAGCTCGGGCTCCCGGCCGAAGGTGATCGCGCGGCTGGCGTCGGCGGACATCGCGGCCGACCGCACGCCGCTGTCGTCGCCCACCTGGAAGTGCGACACGCGCTCTCGGCGCTCGACGTCCCACAGCTCCAGCATGCCGTCCGCGCCGCAGCTCAGCGCGCGCCGGCCGTCGGCCGACAGCGCCACGGCCAGCACGGCCAGGTGCGGCGCGCCGTGCAGCGGCTGCCTGCGCCCGCTGTCCCAGTCCCAGGCGTTCAACAGGCCATCGACCGATCCGGACAGCAGCAGCCGATGCGCGGCATCGCTCGCCAGACCGCGCACGCCGCGGCGCGAGCCGACCAGCGTCATCCGCAGCATGCCGCCGGGCGCGTCGAGCGAGGGATGCAGCAGGCGCAGCCAGGGCTCGGACGCCGCCTGCGCCAGCGCCCGGCGCAAGGCGGCGCCGTCGTCGTCCGTGCGGGCGAGCAGGCGGCCGTGGAGCTGCGTCCGCAATTCCTTCGGCTGGCCCGCGAGCGCCGGCGCCGACAGCCGCAACGCGTCGCGCACCGCCTCGAGGACGCCTGGGGCGCCGGCCGCATCGAAGTCGTCGACCAGCGCGTGGATATCGGTGGCCGCGAGCTTGGCCTCGAGCCACGCGGGCTCGGCGAGCAGCTCGCGCAGGCGCGCCTGGCGTCCGGCGCTCACCATGTGCCAGGCGATGCCGCGCCACGCGAAGGCATCGGCCGCGGCCGGCCGCTCGCCCCAGGCGTCGACCAGCCGCTGGTGTGCCGGCGCGGGGTCGCCGAGCCGGGCCGCCAGGTAGGCGCGCAGCGTGTCGTGCAATCGCAGCGTGCCGCGGGGCTGGTCGAGATCGACGAGCGCGAGGTCGTCGAGCCGGCGCGCGAAGTCGCCGGCGTCGAACGGGTCGCAGCCCCAGAGCTGCGCCGCGGCGCCCAGCGCGACGGCCTCGTCCTCGCGAAAGATGGACAGCTCGCAGGCGCTTTGCCGCTCCACGGCGGACAGCAGGCCCAGGCTCACGTCGATGGTGAGCCCCACGGCCTCGTCTCGCGCGGATGCACCGAGGCGGTCGAACGCAGTGGGGCCGTGCTTCTCGAGCTTGCGGAAGACGTACTCGAGCGCGTTGTCGGCCGACTCCCCGCGATCGGTCAGCTGCCGCATGGCGGAGCCGGCCAGCTTGATGGCCAGCGGCCAGTGGCCCAGGCGCGCCACCAGTTCGGCACCGCGCGCCTGATCGGGCACCGCGGCGTTCGCACTGGCGCGCAGCAGCGCGACGGCCTCCGTCGGCGTCATACGGTCGACTTCGAGGGCACGCCCCTGCGACGCCACCTCGAACACGCGCGTCGTGACGAGCACGGCGCAGTTCGGGCCGCCGCAGAGAAAGCGCCGCGCGTGCGCCAGGTTCCAGGCGTCATCGACGACGATCAGGCAGCTCTTGTCGGCGAGCTTGAGCGCCAGCTCGCGCGCGGCGTCCTCCATGTCGACGAAGCCGGGACGCTCGCCGGTCAGGGCCGCGTAGAGCTTGACGAGCTCGTTGAGCAGGTTCGGCGTCTGACCCAGCGTCACCCACAGGATGCCGTCCTCGTAGGCCTCGACGATGCGCTCGTCATGGCACACGGCCGCGGCGAGCGTGGTCTTGCCGAAGCCGCCGGCGCCGCTCACGGCGGTCGCGATCGCCACCGGCAATCGCGACGGCGACGGCGCCAGTAGCCAGTCCATGAGCGCCGCCAACTCCCGCTCGCGCGCGACGAAGTTCTGCGGCAGCGCCGGCGCCATGAAGGGCACGCGCACGGCCTGGCAGCCGCGCTGCAGGTGCGCGACGAATTTGGGCCACTCGCGGTCGAGGTCGTAGAAGTGGGCCCGGCTCATCCAGCCCGGCAAGGACGAGAAGTCGAGCACTTCCCCGGAGCCGCTGCGGACCGGGTACACGCAGACGCCGCGCTGGCGCGCGCTGCTCCATTCGCGGCGCGTGTTCTCCGAGCGCAGGGCGGCCGGCGTGGCCAGGATCACGAGGAACTCGATGTCGTCGAGCGCCCTTTCGATCTGGTTCCACCACCCGATCCCACCTTCCAGTTCCTGGCGGTCGAGCCACGCGGGCACATCCGGCAACGCGGCGGCCAGCCGCCCGTGCAGGGCGCGCGCCGCGGCCTCGCCGTCGCTGCGCGCGTACGAGATGAAGATGCCATGCCTGGCTCGCCCGCTGGGTCGCATGAGACTCCCAATGCCGCAGAGATCGCGGACGATGATAAGTGTTGAGCGGCGACGCCGCGCCCGAAGCCCGGGCAGGCTCGCTGATTGCCGGCGCGCTTCCACTCGCACGGGTTTCCCGATCGAGCTGGTTCGCTCAGCCGCCATGAACAGAGGATCGTCATCATGGACAATGTCTCGCCCTGCCGCCTCCCCTCGCTCCACTGGACTCATCCGTTAGCGCGCGCACTGGCGCATTGCATCGGCAGGTTCCTCTCGATCGGGATGTTCGCCGTGGGGTTGCTGGCCAGCCCGCCGTCGAACGCGACGACGCTCGTCGGCACGGCCACGATCTCGGCCACGCAGGACAACAACTCCGACGGGATGGCCGAAGCCTTCAGGGCGACGGCCGGCGCCGACGGCACCGCCACCCAGATGTCCGCGTACCTGGACGCGGCCAGCACCGCCAGGACGGTGGTGCTCGGGGTGTTCACGGACTCGAGCGGACACCCCGGCAGCCTGCTGACCCAAGGCGTGATCAGCGCCCCCGTGGCCGGCGCGTGGAACACGGTGACCGTCCCGCCCGTGACGCTCGTATCGGGCCAGGCTTATTGGCTGGCCATCCTGGGGGCCGCCGGGGGCGGCACGGTCTGGTTCCGCGACGTCGCCGGCGGTGGGCGCTCGGAGACCAGTTCGGCGTCCACCTTGTCGACGCTTCCCGGCGCCTGGAGCAGCGGGACAAGCTACCCCGACGGCGCGCTCTCGATGGTCGTGTCATCGGCCGACAGCAACGGCTCGGGCCCGCTCCTGGTGACCTCGCCGTCGACGCTGTCGTTCTCCGCGGTGGCCGGCGGATCGAACCCGGCAGCGGCCACGCTGAACGTCACGAACGGCGGCGTCGGCACGCTGTCGTTCACGTCCGCCGCGGGCGCGTCGTGGCTCGCCGTGTCGCCCAGCAGCGGCACGGCACCGGCAACCGTGAAGGTGAGCCCGTCCGTCGGCGGGCTGGCCGCCGGCACCTACACCAGCCAGGTGACCATCGCCGCCGGCGCAATGACCAGCACGATCCCGGTCACCCTCACGCTGGGCGCGCCGGCCGCGGCCCTGCTGGTCTCGCCGGCCACGCTGTCGTTCAGCGCGACGGCCGGCAGCACGTATTCCTCCTCGCGGGGCCGCCTCGCGATCTCGAGCGCCAACGGCGCGGCGCAGGCGTTCACGCTGACCAGCAACCAGCCGTGGCTCACGGTGTCGTCCTCCAGCGGAACGACGCCGGCCAGCGAGCGGGTGCGGGTATCGGCCGCAGGCCTGCCGGCGGGGACGTACATCGGCCAGCTGATGATCACGCCCAGCGGGGCCGGCGCCTCGGCGGCGGTTTCCGTTCCCGTGACGTACACGGTCGCCTCCTCCACGCCCTCGGGGCACACGATCTCCGGCACCTTGTCCCCGGCCTCGCTGGGCGCCGGGGCGCTCGTCACCTTGAGCGGCGCCGCCGCCCTCACGACCACGGCCGACGGATCGGGCAACTACGCCTTCAGCGCCGTGGCCGACGGCAGCTACTCGGTCTCGCCCAGCAACGCGGGGATCGCGTTCAGCCCGTCCGCGCAGGGCGTGGTGGTCAACGGCGCCGACGTGGGCGGCGTGAACTTCACGGCGGCCAGCAACGCCACCACCCTCTTCTTCGACGACTTCGCCGGGACGTCGCTGGGCTCCGCCTGGACCGTCGTCCAGCGGCGCGGGCCGGCCGTGCAGGGCGAGAACGAGTGCAACACGGCCGGCGCGGTGGGCGTCACCGGCGGCATCCTGAGCATCACGACCTCGGCCACGCCGGCCACCTGCGGGGATGCCGTCACGGCGGCCAGCGTGCAGCCCTACACCTCCGGCGACATCCAGTGGACGAGCCTGAACTTCACCTACGGCTCGGTGGAGGTGCGCGCCAAGTTCCCGCCCCAGAACACGGGCACGTGGCCCGCGATCTGGCTCCTGGGCTCCAACTGCCAGGCCGCCAACCTGATCAACGGCTCCGAGGCGGCGGCCTACGACGGCTGCCCGGCCCAGGGCGACTCCAGCTACCGCGAGATCGACGCGGTCGAGTGCGACGGCCGCAGCTGGTGCCACATCGTCGTCGCGCAGGGCAGCGCGGGCTGGTCGACCCTGTGCGCGTTCCCCGTCGACGCGAACTGGCACGTCTTCAAGCTCAGCTGGACGACCGCCGCGGTCTCCATGGCGGTCGACGGCACGCCCACCGGATGCAGCTTCGCCAACACGGGGCTCAACGGACCGATGTTCCTGATCATGCAGACGCAGACCACCGGCGCGGGCGGCGTGGCGGGGCTTCCCAACAACGCCAACCTGCCCACGACGTTCCAGATCGACTACGTCAAGGTGACGCAGCCGTAGCGCCGGCTGCGCGGCTCAACGTGCCGCGCAGCCCGGGCGATCGAACAGCGCCGCCAGCCCGCACGCCGACATGAACATGCGCCGCTCGTCGTGGCCCACGCCATCCACCGTCAGCACGCGGTGGCGCAGCCGGTCGCCGTCGCGCGAGCGCAGCATCGCGACATAGTTGAGGCCGCGGGCGTGGCGGTCGGGGCCCTGGGCCTCGCCGGCGCAGGTGACGTCGAGCGCCGGATGGTGCGGATCGGTGTCGGCGCCGCCCAGCAGGTAGGTCACGTCGCGCTGCACGTAGCGGCGTTCGAGCGTGGCCGCGTCCTGCGTCACGTAGGGCGGCAGGTCGCCTTCGAAGCCGTATTTCCAGCGGTCCGCCCTGGGGCACGCGCCGGCGACGGCCACCGGGCGCTCCGGCGAGAACCACAGGTACGACGACGGGTTGGCCACCACGTAGCGCACGGCTATCCCGCGCGCCTCGAGCGCCGCGGCGCCGTTGCCGACGACGGCGTAGCGCTGCACGATCTGGCCGCCACCCGAGTGGCCGGCGATCACGACCTGGCGCAGGTTGGGGAAGGCCGAGGCGTCGGCCAGGCGCGCGAGGATCGCGTCGATGGCCGAGAACGAGCTGACGGCGGCCGGCGCCGTCGCCGGCAACCCGCCCTCCCACGCGGCGCCGTGCCAGCGGAGCAATTCCTCACCGAGGCCGCGGGCCTGTGCGTCGGCCTCGGTGAGGAATTGCGGCACCAGCACGAGCGTGCGTGGCGCCTCGTCACCCGCGGCCAGGGCCAGGGCCGCGCGGGCGGTGGCGAAGTAGGTTGCCGCGTTCCTGTCCACGCCATGGATCACCAGCACGACGCGCGTGGTGTCCGGCTGAGGCGCGCTCCAGTCGGCGCTGGCGTACAGCGGCAACAGGGCCCCGCTCGCCACCGCGACCCGCTGCGGAGCGACCTCGGCCACGGGCGTGCGGCCCGGGGCGGGCCGGCTCCAGGCCGCGCTGGCAAGCAGGCACAGCGCGATGCTGGTCGTGATAAGGATTCGCCGGCTTGTCGTCATCGCATTGCGCTTCGGATGGAAAGTTGACCGATCGCCATCAGAAGCCGGGACTGTGTAGCCCGTGTTGCCGCCCCAACGAAAAGGGCGACCGAAGTCGCCCTTGCGCCCTGGGTCGCTCCAGGCGACCCTCGCGAGATCAGTTCGTCTTGCGGCGCTTGGCCAGCGTGCCGACCAGGCACAGGCCGGCCAGCAGCAGCGCGGCGTTCGCCGGCTCGGGAACGGCGGCCGTGACGTCGAAGGAGTATTGGCCACCCTTGGTGCCGGCGGTGCGGCCCTCGACGGCGAAGAAGTAGTTGCCCGCGGCGAGGTGGTTGACCAGCGCGTCGCCGCTGGTGCCGAAGCTGATCTGGTCGATCAGGGTGTACGACGACAGGCTGCTGCCCGCGAGGAAGGTGCCCGAGTAAAGTTGCAGTTCGCCGGCGTTGCCGGAGAACGAGTAGGTCTTCGGGTTGGGGCTGACGATCTGCGCCGCCGCGGTGACGTCGTCGCTGACCAGCAGCTTGAAGTCGTAGGTGTCGGTGAAGAAGGAGCCCACGGGCTGCTTGGCCGACACGGCCCAGACGACGTTGCTGCCGTTGTTGGCCGCGTAGTCCGTCCCGAAATCGACGGCTCCAATGGTCGTGTCTGTCGTGATGGGTTTGACGACCGGTCCGGCCGAGGCGGCGAAAACGGCACTGGCCAGTACCAGCGCCGTGGCGAGCGACTTCTTGTTCATGGGCTTCCCTCCTGAGGTGGTCCCGCCCGCGGGCGGGGTAGTTTTCCGACGGTCGCCCCGGGTGCACCCGGCGACTTTCGGTGAAGGTCGCCTTGACTGCCGCGAAGCGCATGCCTGGCCCAAGTGGGCTGCATGGATGAGCAATTGTGGCACCGCAACATGCGGTTTTCCTATCGGCTGGCTGTCAACAAGAGCCTTCGGACTCCCCGAAATAGGGGAGTTGCCAAGGGGGAATGCACGCTGCGGCTCCGCGGTCGTGACAAAAGTCCGGCGGCGATCCGCGAATGCGTCAGGAAAGGAAAAGCGCCAAGCGGGGGATCTGCTTGGCGCTCTGGTCTTGTCATGATGAGCCGAGGACGACGACGAATGCCGCAACGTGCTGCTGCGGATCGGCAAGATGTTCCGCTTCATCCAGTCCGGTGCCGCCGCGACGCGCGCATCGAATGCGCCAATCGGCGTGCCGCCATTTCCGCGTCCATCGACGCACGCGCCTGCGCATCCAGATTGGCAAGGACTTGCGGATAGATCAGATATTCCTCCAGCGCGATGTGGTCGCGCGACAGCGTCGAGAAGATCTCGACGCCCTCGCGCAGCATGCCGCTTTCGTACCAGGCCTGGCCTCGGGCGACGGCGTCGATGATGGGCGACAGTTCTCCCCAGTCCACGTCCAGCCAGGAGTGGTCCTGGCGCAGCAGCGCGACGGCCTGCCGGGCCTCGGCGTCGCCGCTCGCCTCCAGTTGCGGAAACACATGGCGTTCCTCGTCCTCGTGGTGCTCCCGCACCGCAACCGAGAAGTGCGCGTGGATCGCGGCCGCCATCGAGCGCGCACGCGCGTCGGCACCGACCGCCTCGAGACGAGTGACGAGCGCGGAGAGTTCCTCCAGCATGCGAAGCGTTTCCCGGTGGCAGGCATCCAGCGCGGCTGCCCCATCGAAGAATCCGCTCGCGGGACAGGATCCGGGGCCGGATGAGTGTCGGTTCATGGAGCTGCTCCTTCGCGAACATGGATTTCTCGTGCGCAAGGCTCGGAATGCGCGCACCTCGCTCGAGAACTCCGGTGGAATCAGCGTAATGGCACCGGAGGGTCACCTGTTGATCCGGCTCAAGACGCGAGGCGCGAATGCGATCGACGCCATCTGCACTCAACGGCGCCGGCCCGGAGCAAGTCATTTCAATGCAGGGTGCGGCCCAGCACGACGGGCGCCGAGAAGTCCCGCCCGATCACGCTGTGCACGAAGAAGAAGTTGTTGCGTGCCCGTTCGCTGAGCGCGTCGAGATCGACCCGTCCCGAGGCGTCGCAGGGAAAGCTGTAGGCCCGGCCTTCGTCGAACAGGGAGCAGAAGCGGAGTTCGAAGGTGCCACAGTCCGGGTGGCTGGCGATCGCAGCGGTCATGACATCTCCTCTGGCAATTCCGGCGACCGGGAGGTCGTCCGGAACCCAAGGTAGCCGGAACCGGAAAACCGAGCGCCAACGGCAGGCAACGTGGCGAAACAATGCGTGAACACCGTGCGACAGACGTCGTGATCGCAGGCCGGCGGGCCCGGGCCGCACGCCGAACCAGGGCGGCGCGTCCAGCGCGGCGCCCTCCCCACGCGCCTCAACGATCCCGTTTGATTTCGCGCAACTGCAGCGGTGGATCATTGGCGTCAACTGAAGGCAGCGCGGTCATCGGCGTGCTTTCGTCGCTCGACTTCGCGCGCGAGTTCGCGGCGGACGCGCACCGCGGCGGGCGGCTGGCTTAGGCCCGTCCGAGCCAGCCGAATTCCTTCCATCGATGAAGACAACATGGACATCCTGATCGAGATCGGCGAATGGCTCTTGATGGCGGCTGGCGCAGCCGTCGTTCTCGGTCTCGTCGTCTACGCGGCCCTCGCGTACCGTCTCAAGCATCCCCCGAGTGATTGACCGCGCCCGGGAGCGCTGCAAGGAGCGCCCAGAAGCGCGACGCCCCCTGGCGAGAACATGTCCAACACCCACGAGGACTGCGACCTGATCGGCCTTCGCCGCCCGCCAGTGGCCAACGGCGATCAGGCGCAGATGTCGACAAGGAGAGCCTGCAGCAGGTATCGCCCATCGTCCTGCGCATCCTGGCGCATCGCGCGAAGCGCAATCCATTCGCCGGCCAGGTCGGCGATGGCGGGAACGCCGGCGGCCTGGCGCAGGCTCTCGACGATCCGCGCGGGGGCGTCGACGCAGATCAGGGCATCGTAGAGTCGACCCAGCACCTTGCCGGTCTTTTGCACCGCGAGCAGCGCGTCCGCCTCGGTCAGCCCCGCCCGGACAAGCGAGACACGAGCCCCCAGTTCGGCAGCCGCGCGCTGAAGCAGAAAGACCTCGGGGCGGTCGGGATCGTCGCACAGGATGCCAATGTTTCGACCGCACAGCGCTGTCTGGGCGACTCGCGCCAGCGCGCTCGCCCTGAGCTTGGCGACGATGCCTTCAAGCGCAGCGGAGGAATCGACAGATCTCTTGGCTTCTTCTGGCACGGCGGGACGGTGTATCGGGGGAGCCGCATGCGAGCGTGGCGCATCAACGGATGGAACAGGGTAAGGCGCACAAGGCGGCGACCGTTGAGGCTTGTCAAGGCGCGAGCCGCGGCTCGACGCGTGCGGGCCCGCGCACGGTTGGCGCAGGCCCCTGGGCCACTGACGCATGGCTTGACCTGGAACAAGCAGCGCCCCCGGCAGGAGTGCGACGCTGCGGCTCTCAGCGGACAAATGCATGTACTCCACGATCCGGATCCTGCGTTCCGAGCACACGGCGCTCGTAGCCCTCCTGCGCGCCGCGAGTTCGATGGCGGCGAAATCGCGCGAGCGTGCCGAGTTGCCGGACTTCAAGGTCCTGCGCGCGATGTTGTTCTACATCGTGGAGTTCCCTGAGCGCCACCATCATCGCAAGGAATCCGAGCTGCTGTTTGCCCGGCTGCGCGCCCGCACGCCCCTCGCGCGGCCACTGCTGGATCATCTGGACGACGACCACGCGCGCGGCGATGCCCGGATCCGGGAAGTCGAGCACGAACTCGTCGCGTTCGAGATGCTCGGCGAATCGCGCCGCGCCGCGTTCGAGGCTTCGCTGGAACGCTACGTCGACTTCTACCTCGTGCACATGTCGCTCGAGGAACGGGAGGTCTTCCCGCTCGCCGAGCGCGTGCTCGATGCCCGCGACTGGGAGGAACTTGACGCCGACTTCGCCGCGAATGTCGACCCGTTGACGAAAGTCGACCCCGAGGCGGCGTACGTCGACCTTTTCGCTCGGATCAAGCCACACCTGCAGGCGTCCGACTGGCCCTGAGATGCCTGGGCGCTCCAGCCCCGTGCCTTGGTCCGACACCGTCCATTCACCCGGTATTACGCAGCGATTCCGTCCATTGTCACGGCCGTGGCGGCCCGTCCTTGGCATGCCTCCATCGAGCCCGCCCGCCACCTCCAGGAAACCATCATGCTCAACACCGAAGTCCAGCCGCAGCCTGCCCTTCCTGCTTTCGCATCGCTCGCCGCCCTGCAGGCACGGCAACGATCGGAGGACCCGGCGCGTCCCATGGCTCCTCGGTCCGCCGACAATCTGCTCCTGACGGCGCTCCACGCCGCCAAGAGCCTGGAGATCGCGCGGGATCGCGAGTCGCTGATGTCCGCCTGCACGCTGCCGGCCGACGCCCGCGTTGCCGACTTCCTGCGTTTCATCGCCGAGTCGTCCGCGGCGCGCGGCATGCGCACCGACCAGATCACGCTGCGCATGACCCGCGCCGAGATCGGGAACCATCTCGGCCTGACGCTGGAATCGGCCAGCCGCGCGCTGTCGCCTTGGTCGTGAAGAACGGTTCGAAAGCGCACTCGCGTACTTCGTCCGGCATGCCCATGCCCGTATCCGAAACCGTGATGCGGAGGTATCGTCACGGTTCGCGCTCGCGTGGCCGACCAGGCCTCGTCCCAGTTCTCCGGCTCGCGCCGGGTTGACCATGCGCAAGCGATCGTCGCGCGGTCGCGGCCCATGGTCGGCGCAGGCTCAATGCGCGAAAAGCACTGGCACGGTCATGCCGTCCACCATGGTGCGCGTCGCGCCGCCAAGCAAGCGCTCGACGACGCGACCGTGACCCCACGCCCCCATGACCAGCAGGCCGGCGTCGACGGCCGCGGCTTCTGACAGGAGCGCCTCCGCCGCCGGCAGACCGCTGGCGGACGTCCTCGCGCGCACCTCGATCCCATGGCCGGACAGCCAGGCGACGGCCGGTTCGAGCGCGGGCTGCAGGGCGGCACTGTCCTCCTTGTGCGGATCGAAAACCTGGACAAGGTGCACGACGCTCGCGCGCCGCAGAACCGGCAGCGCCGCGCCGGCCGCGCGTGCCGCGCTCGCGCTGCCGTCCCAGGCGACGAGTACCGCGCCCGTCGGCGGCTCGATTCGTCCGGCGCGAGGGAGCATGAGAACGGGGCGCACGCACTCCTGCAGCAGCAGGTGCGCGCGCCGGCGCCGCTCGGCGTGGTGCGGGCCGGCGGCTGCCGGTTGCGCCATGACCACCAGATCGGCGCACAGCGCGTGGCGGCAGACCGCCGACACCATCTCCGAGTTGTCGAGGATCGCCTCGCTCGCGACGAGACCGGCCAGCCCGGAGCGCTGAAGAAAGACCCCTTCCCTTGCCACCGCGGCCTCCTCGGCCGCCCGCAGCTCGATCGTGAGCGGGTCACCCTCGATGAAGGCGACAGCGCCATCGCTCGGCCAGGGCGTCAGCCGATGGCAACTCAGGCCGACGAGCCGGCCCTCGTGGGCGCGCGCAAGCTGGGCCGCGTAGTCGACATGCGATTCGGCGAGCGTGTCTTGATCGATCGCGAACAGGATCGTCCGGTAGCTCATGAGGTCACCTCCTGCAATCACGCCACCGGCTCGGACAAGGGCAAGGAAGTCCGGCGGCCGTTCGGGCTCGATCGTCCGCTTGCGGCGATCGATCCGGCTTGCGCCCGATCAAGCCCCGAGCCGGGCGCCGCAGCGCTTGCCCGTGGTCGCGCGGCAGCCTGGCTGTCCCAGCCAGGCTGGAGATCGAGGGCGCGCTCTGCCAGGCGCTGGCGCGCGACGAGCTGTCGCTGCACTATCAACCGAAGATCGACGCGAACACGGGCGGCGTCGCCGGTGTCGAGGCACTGTTGCGTTGGCGGCGCAACGGTGTGCTGGTACCGCCGGCCCAATTAATCCCCATCGCGGAACAGAGCAGCCTCATCCTGGACATCGGCGCCTTGGTCATCGACAAGGTGTGCGCACAGGCCCGGTCCTGGTACGGGATTGAGGGTCATCGCCGAGGGGGTGGAGACGAGCGGACAACGGGAATCGCTGCGCGCGCGCGGGTGCGACGAACTACAGGGCTACCTGTTCAGCAAGCCGCTCGTCGCCGACGCGCTTGCCACCTGGCTCGCAGACCGCGAACTCGCCTCGGCCCGCTCCTGAAGCCTGCGCGCGCGGCCCGTTGAACTGCGGCCGAAACGCCACCCGCACCGGGAGTGCCTGCGGATCAAGTCCGGCGACGACCTGATCGCGTGGCGCCGGAGTGGACTGCCTTCCCTTGATTTTCGTCAACCCGTCGATCGACGCGATCGCTATCTTGACTCTGCGTCTGCGTCGGGACACCAGTTGGCGACCATCACCTCTCGCGTTTCGCTCGCCATGGCAATTGATCCGTTCGGCATTGACTCTCGCATGGCCGGTCAGATCGAGCGAAGCGCATCGACATCAACGAATTGCGGACAGGAGAATGGAATGCGGCAAAGGTCATGGATATCCGTTGCCACGCTGGCCGTGGTCGGCAGCGTGCTCCTGCTCGCGGCGAATGCCGCGCGCGCGGTGCCAAGTTTCGCTCGGCAGACAGGCATGGCTTGCGAGGCATGCCACACGGTGTTTCCCGAACTCACGCCCTTCGGTCGGAACTTCAAGCTGCATGCCTACACCATCGACAACCTGCCTCAGGTCAGCGGCATGAATGCGGACAGGGATCAGACCCTCGCGCTGAACCAGTTGCCTCCGCTGTCCTTCATGTTCCAGGCCTCCTACACGTCGACCAAGGCCAAGGTTCCCGATTCGCAGGCGGGCTCAGGATCGGTGCCCGCCGACGCCCTGGCGAAGAACGGCCAGGTCCTCTTTCCTCAGCAGGCCAGCCTGTTCTACGCCGGTCGCATCGCGCCGAATTTCGGCGCCTTCGTGCAGATGACCTACAACGGAACAAGCGGCACATTCGGCTGGGACAACACGGACATCCGGTATGCGCGGCCGGCGAACGACGACTTTCTCTGGGGCGTCAGCGCCAACAACAACCCGACGGTACAGGACCTGTGGAACACGACGCCAGCCTGGCAGTCGCCCTTTTCCCAGCGCAGCGCGACCACGCCATTGCCAGGACAGTCGACCATGATCGATGGCGGTCTCGTCGGCGCGGGCGTCGCGGGCGTCAGCGTGTACGGCTCCTGGCGGAATTCGCTGTTTGGTGAACTCGGGGTCTACCACTCGGCACCCGCGGCCGCGGTCATCGACAGCACGAGCAGCAACGTCGTACGAGGCCTGGCGCCGTACTGGCGACTTGCATACGAGCACCAGTGGGATCGCAACTCGTGGGAGGTCGGCACCTACGGGGTCGATGCCGGCCTGTACCCTGGCGGCGGAACGGCGCTGGCCGGGCCGACGAACCGGTATCGCGACTGGGCCCTCGACACCCAGTATCAGTACATCGGCGACGAGCACCTGGCGTCGGTGACCGCGACCTACATCCGCGAGCAGCAGCGGCTCGATGCGTCGCATGCGGCGGGGCTCTCCTCCAATGCGTCGAACCGGCTCACGACGTTTCGAATCGGCGGCAGCTACTACTACCAGCGCAGGTACGGCGGCGCGCTGGGCGTGTTCTCGACGACGGGATCGCCGGACGCGGCGCTCTACCCCGGCGGCACGCCCCTGACGGGATACGCCAACAGCGTTCCCGACAGCAAGGGGTGGAGTTCCGAGCTTGACTGGGTGCCCTACGAGAACACCAAGTTCGCACTGCAGTACACGGCGTACAGCAAGTTCAACGGCGGCAGTTCCAACTACGACGGTACGGGCAGGAGCGCGCGGGACAACAACACCTTGTATCTCCTGAGCTGGATCAACTTCTAGGTGAATCAGCATGCACAAGACCATCGCTCTCGCATTGGCCATCCTGTTCGCCGCGGGTGCCGTCGCCGCCCCGTCGCAGCAGAGCGCGAAGGCGCTCGCGTCGGGCGTCTGCGCGGCCTGCCACGGCCCCGAGGGTCGGAGCGTGTCTCCGGTGTTCCCGCGACTGGCGGGACAGCAGTCGGCCTACATCATGCTGCAGCTCGATGCCTTTCGGGGGCATTTGCGCGCCGACCCGAACGCCCAGGCGTACATGTGGGGCATGTCCTCGCAACTGGGTGACGACACGATCAAGGACCTGGCGGACTACTATGCGGCCCAGAAGCCGGTGCCGGGCCAGCCGGGGGATCCGAAGGTCGTGGCGGCAGGGGCGGACATCTTTGTCAACGGCATTCCCGCGCAGGGCGTGCCCGCATGTGCAAGCTGCCATGGCGCGAACGCCGAGGGCGCCGCCGCGTTCCCCCGCCTCGGGGGGCAGCACATCGACTACCTCGTCGCCCAGTTGCAGGGCTTCCAATCGGGATTGCGGTCGAACGCACCGATCATGCTGGCGGCGGTCCGAACCTTGACGGCAGAGCAGATCAGGGCGGTCGCGGTCTATGCGGCATCCCGATAGTGCAGCGATGGCCTGCCCTCGCGAACGGGACTTGACCGGCCAGGCATCGGCGTTCATCGCCCACTGCCTGCAGCTCGCCCAGGTCCTGCGGCCACGCACGACGCTCAGGGCGCTCGTCCTGATCGGTTTCGCCTGCTCGCCGGCAGCACATGCCGATACACCCGACCTGGCAAGCCTGGAACGCGAAGTCGTGACGCTGACAGCGATCGTCCAGCGGCTGCAGACGCGCGTCGAACGGTTGGAGAGAGAAGCCTCGGCCGCCGAGCAGCCGGCATCCGGCGTGTCGCGGCCCGCGCCGTCGCTTGCACTCCAGCCGCCGGCCCAGGTTGATTCCCACGCCGTCCAGAAGCCCGCATCACCGACCGCACCTATAGCGGCCGGCGCCGTCGACACAAGCCCGCAGACGCAGCTGCGGATCAACTGGTCGAAGATCGCGCCGGGCATGACGGCAGCCCAGGTCTTGAGCCTGCTGGGTGAGCCAACCCGGCGAATGACTCTGGACGGAAGAAGCGTCTGGTACTACATCTACCCAGCTCTGGGCAACGCCTCGGTGTTCTTCAGCGCCGCCGGTCAAGTCTCGAGTCATCAGTCGCCTTTCCCGTGGGGCTGACAGCGCTTTGGCGATGACGCCCTTCGCCAGGATCCGACCCCGGCTCATCTTCGAGAGACGGCGGCGGACGCCGCCACCGGGCCCGTGGCGGGTCCGCGCTTGATCCAGCATGTCGGCACGCGCCACGCAGACCAGGTCGGGCAGCGCCGGACTCCAGGACAGCCGCCGTGCAATGAACTCCGGCGATTCGCCACGGCGCGAGTCGAACGCGAAGAACGGCACCGGTGCGCGCCGACGATGCGGCAAACAGTCTCGCGCAGGCAGGCCGGTGCACACGAGAGGCCTTTGAGCTGCTGGATTGCTGCGACGCAACTGTGGGGATCGTCGGCTCATCAAGAAGCCACCGCGAGTGATACAAGGCGATACCTTCACGGGTCAACGTCCTACATCCGAACGACGCAGTTGGGAGCACGGTACTGAGCATCTCAATACTCAACGGACGAAGGAGGTCACATGCGAATAGCTTGTTCCTCGACCCGAGAGGGAAACATCTACCGGTTCTACGGCACCGACAAGAACACCTATCTGGCATTGAAACCCGTGGTTCCGTTCTTGCTCGCGAGCCATGCCGAAATTGTTGTCGGCAAGGAGGATGGTCACCCCGATCTGCTGCTGCGCGTCGGTCCGATTGGCGGAGATGCCGAGGCCACGCTCCTGCGCCTCATCAAGGAGCATTTGACGGAGCCGTGCACGCCCACCGCTCACTGACAGCGACGCTCGGCCTCAACAACCCTTCGACAGGCACGTCAATTGCCGTCCGCGCGACAGCGTGGGGAGCCGAATTCTGCTCTTGGTGGGGCCGCAACGAGGCTTGTGAACCGAGGAGAAAACGTGACTGACGATCGCGGCATCACCGTTGAGGATGCCTGCCTGGCATGCGCCGACGCGTGTGAGCGTTGCGTCCGGGGCTGCCTGAGCGGAGAGGCAGCTTCCAGACCGTTCGATTGCAGAGATCATTGCACGGACTGCGCCGAACTCTGCCGCCTCGCGGTGAGCTTCCGGTCACGCCACAGCGGCCTTTCGACACAGATCTTTCAGCAGTGCGCCCGAGTCTGCGCCGCCTGCGCAAGCGCGTGCCGCAGCAATGACGACGAGCTTTGTCGGGCTTGTGTCCAGGCCTGCGAGGCGTGTGTTCGCGGATGCAGCCATACCGCCTGCTGAACGTGTGAATGCGGATGTCTCGACAAGCCGGGCGAGCGTTGGCGTCCGCGCCAGGGCGTGTCCTCGCGCACGACGCGGCAACGAGGCTGGGATCGAGAACTGAAACCGTAACATGAGGAAAGTTGTCTCTCCGAGCAGGCGCCGCGGGTGCCCGAATTGCTCGTCTTTGCGGGATGACCATCGATTCACGATCGCCGCCCAGCCCGACCCGCCCGAGGGTGACTGAGATTTCACGATGAAACGATGGCGAGCGTCGGAACATCTCGCCAAGGGCATTCTTGCGCTCTTTGCCGTGGTGGTCGTGGGAACCGTCACCCTGGCCTGGCGCAACACCGAGCACCTGAAGGCCAACGACGCAGCCGTCACGCACAGCTGGCAGGTGCTCAACGCCATCGAACGACTGCAGTCCACGCTCAAGGACGCCGAAACAGGTCAACGGGGCTATCTGTTGACCGAGTCGCCCACCTTTCTGGAGCCCTACGAGCAGGCGAACAAGCAGGTTCACCTGCGCCAGGATGACCTCCTCGTCCTCGTGGCGGCCGAGCCCGACCAGGTCGAGCGAATGAAGCGCATGCAACTGCTGGTGGCGCAGCGGATGGAAGAGGCCGCCCTGGTACTCGACATTCGCCGGGACAGCGGCCCGCAAGCGGCGCGCGCGCACCTGCTGCAGGGACGCGGCAAGGAAAGCATGGACGCCATTCGCGCCTTGGCGGCCGAGATGACGGCTACGGAGGAGGCGTTGCTCGCCGCGCGGCTGCGTGCCATGCACATGGCAGACCGGTATGCCAGGGGCGTCGCCTTGGCGGCTGCGTTCACGGGCCTCCTCCTGATCGCGCTCGCCTACTTCCTCTATCACCGGGAGCACGCCGTCAACGAGCTGGCGCTGGCCGCCTTGCGGACACACGGCGAGCGGTTCCGGACGACGCTTGCCAGCATCGGCGATGGCGTCATCGTCACGAACGCCTCGGGCACCGTCGAATTTCTCAATCCGATCGCCGAGACACTGACCCGTTGGGACGATGAGGAAGCCGTCGGCCGGCGCATCGAGGAGGTGTTCCGCATCGTCAACGAAGAGACTCGCCAGCCGGTGCTCCAGCCCGTGCACGACGTCATGGAGCGCGGCATCATCGTCGGCCTGGCGAACCACACCGTTCTTCTTGCCAGGGACGGCGGTGAACACCCCATCGAGGACAGTGCGGCCCCTATCCGCGATGCCTGCGGGGCGATGACGGGTGTCGTGCTGGTCTTTCGCGACGCCGAGGGCCAGCGCGAGGCACAGAGACGGCTCCGGGACAGCGAGGCCGAGCTGCGCGTGGCGGACGCCCGCAAGGACGAGTTCCTCGCGATGCTGGCGCATGAATTGCGCAATCCGCTGGCACCGATTCGCCTGGGGGTGCAGATGCTCAAGCAGGTCGACGCCGACAACCTGGTCGGACTGGCGAAGGCGCGCGAGGTCATCGAGCGCCAAAGCGGCATTCTCAGTCGGCTGGTCGACGATCTCATGAGTGCGGCCGCCATTCGAAGCGGCAAGGTGACGCTGGAGCTGGCCAAGGTCAACGTCAGCGACGTGATCGGGCGTGCGCTCGAACAGTGCCAGGCCTCATGTAGCCGCTGAACCTCGGCTCGGGAGTTCTCCCTCGGCATGGCGCTAAGCTATGCCTCGTTTCGCGGCTTCAAGGGCCTCATCGGCCGGTTTGGCAAGTTCTTCCCTGGAGGCGCAAGAGCGCATGCTGATCGGCTCCTACGAATCGTCGCTGGTGGTGTTGTCGGTGCTTGTCGCGGTGCTCGCGTCGTACACCGCGCTGAGCCTCGCCGAGCGCGTGGCAAGCGCCGGTGGCCACGCCGCCCCCTGGTGGATCGCTGGCGGGGCGATCGCCATGGGTTCGGGAATCTGGTCCATGCACTTCGTCGGCATGCTGGCATTCCGGTTGCCGATTCCGCTGGGCTATGACCTGTTCATCACGCTCCTGTCCTGGGTGCTTCCGGTGGTGGTGTCCGCCCTGGCGCTCTGGCGGTTGTCGCGACCGCATCCAACCGGATCCGAACTCGCACTCTCGGCGTTGCTGATCGGTCTGGGCATCAATGCGATGCACTACGTCGGCATGGCGGCCATGCGCATGCAGCCCGCCATCGTTTGGGACTGGGCACTGATCGGCACTTCCATCGTCATCGCGATTGGCGCGTCGGCGGCCGCGCTGTGGATCGCCTTGCGGCTGCGCGGGCAGCGGGCGCAGTGGCGTTGGCTGTACCGAGGCGGAGGAGCGGTGCTGATGGGCCTGGCCATCGTCGGCATGCACTACACCGGCATGGCTGCGGCCAGCTTTCCGCTGGGCAGCGTCTGTGGCGCCGCCACCGGATTCTTCAGCCTGACCCAGCTCGCGGCCCTGGTGATCCTGGCGACCTTCGGCATCCTGGCCATCGCGCTGCTCACCTCCATCTACGACGCCCGGATGGAAGTGCGTGCCGCGGTGCTGGCGGCCGCGGAGCAGACCGCCCGCGAGCGGCAAACCCTGCTCGAGCGCGAACGACAGGCCCGCGCCGAGAGCGAACGGCTCGGGGCATTGAAGGACGAGTTTCTGGCGACGCTGTCGCACGAGCTTCGGACGCCGCTGAACGTGATCCTCGGCTGGGCGCAGATCCTGCGCGCCAAGCCGGATGGCGACACGCTGCTCAAGGGAGTCCAGGTCATCGAGCGCAATGCCACGCTCCAGGCGCAGTTGATAGGCGACCTGCTCGACATGAGCCGAATCGTGTCGGGGCATGTCCGGCTCGAACTGCAATGCATCGATCCGTGGACCGTCGTGGAAGCCGCTGTGGAGGCGGCGCGGCCGGCGGCATTCGCGAAGCGCATCGAGATGTCCACGCACGTCGACCACCAGGGCGAGCCCGTGTGGGCCGACCCGGCGAGGCTGCAGCAAGTGATGTGGAACCTGCTGTCGAATGCAACCAAGTTCACGCCGGAGGGTGGCCGCATCGACGTGTCCCTGCGTGTACAGGAGGCACATCTCGTGGCCGAGGTGACGGACAACGGTGCGGGCATCCCGGCCGACTTCCTGCCCTTCATCTTCGACCGCTTTCGCCAGGCCGACGCCTCCACCTCCCGGCGGCACGGTGGCCTCGGCTTGGGCCTGGCGATCGCCCGGCAACTCGTGGAGCTGCACGGGGGCACGATGGCAGCGTCCAGCGAGGGCGAAGGACGCGGTGCCCGATTCGTGGTGACGCTTCCGCTGGCGGCGGCAAGCCAGGCCGGCGCCAGCGCGCAGGCGCCCGCGGAGGCGCATGAGCCTCGGCCCGTATCGGGGCTGGAGTACCTGTCGGGCGTCGATGTGCTGGTCGTCGACGATGAAGCCGACGCGCGGCACCTGGTGGACCATCTTCTTTCGGCCCGTGGGGCGACTGTCCGTACGGCGCCAAGTGCCGATGCGGCGATGCAGGACTTGAAGGATCGTCTGCCCGATGTCTTCGTCATCGACATCGCGATGCCCGTCACGGACGGCCTTATGCTCATTCGAAGCATTCGCTCTCACCAGGACGCCGCCGGCATCGCAGCGATCGCGCTGACCGCGCTCACGCGACGCGAAGACGAGGAGCGTGCACTTCGCGAGGGATTCGACCTGTACCTGCCGAAGCCCCTGGATGCCCAGGTGCTCATTGCGGCAGTGGCACGGCTGGCAAGGCGCAAGTCCGCAGGCGCGCCATAGCTCCAACCTCATGTCGGCCGATGCAATCGCCCTGCCTCAGGCGCGGAAATCGCTAATTGGAGAAAGAAGCATTGCTCGATCGTCGGCCCTGCGGGAGCGTCTCCCAATTTGCCGACAGAGAGTCTAGCCGGCAGAAATCCTTGCGAGAACCATGCAGCTCGCCGTCTCGACGGCTCGTGGCCGCCGCGGATGCTCGACGGGTCGCTTTCCCAGCCAGCGCAGCAATACGCGACTGCTCGGGGTTCAATGAGCCCTTCGATCGAGCATCTCGGGAAAGCCGCCGTCGGGCACCGCCCGCCGCCGAAGTCCTGCATGCGAACGTGCGGCTCGAAGGATTTCTCCCAAGGCTTCGGGCGGCATCGGCTTGGGGATGAAGAAGTTGAAGCCGGCGGCGAGACAGGTATTGCGCGCCGCCGGTTCTGCACTGCCGGTCAGGCAGACATAAAGCGCGCGCGGCAGGGTTCCGTCCCGCTTTGCTTCGGCCAGCACTTCGCAGCCGTCTCCCCCGGGCATCTGCAGATCCAGGAACACGAGCGCGGGCTTGAACAGCTTGGCGATTCTCAGCCCCATCTCGCCACCATAGGCAACTGCAGCCGGGCAACCCGCAATCTGCAGGATATAAGACAGGGAGTTTGCAGCGTCAACGTCGTCGTCGATCACGAGCACGCGTAGCTCGTCCGGTTTTTCGGAAATCATCGAGAGGCACCCTGAATAGTCTCAACATCCAGCAATTTGCGGTCCTTCGCTGCCTTCAACGCGGCCTGGACTGCTTTGTCGGACAAGAGCTCGATTGCCGCCATACCGGATAACGCCTTGCTCCCCGGCACTTGCCGGGACAGTTATCCGGTTTCAGCCTGCATGCAAAGGGAGTTATCCGGAGCCATGTGGACGAGAAAAAACCGCTAAGCCATTGATTTGCTTAGCGGTTTGGTCTTTTGTGGCCCTATGCGGAGCCTTGAATGGTGGAGCCGGGGGGAATTGAACCCCCGTCCGAAAGCCATCACCGGACAGTTCTACATGCGTAGTTCTCTGATTTGGATCTCACGCCCCAGGTCGCGCAGGAACACGCTACCAGTGACGCCAGCTACTTGATCTCGCCTCCTGCCGAGTAGCCCGACAGGGTGCCAGCCAATGTGAATGACCTCTCAGCTCAGAATATTGCTATCCCTTGCCCGGCCCATCGGCCAACCGTTGAGAGGCTCACGGGTTTTAAGCCGCGAGAGCGTACGAAGAGTCGTTCGCAGTTACTTTGTTTCCAGTGGATTTACGAGCGAACTGGTGCTCGGCATGCCCTGCGCCGGATCCGTACCCCCGTCGAAACCTGGTCGGCCCCAGAACGATCATTTTAGGGCAAGCGGGGCGCCTTCAAGGCCGGGCCGTCGCAATACGGCGAAAAGAATCGAAAGCGCTCGACGGTCAGACGGCCGCGCCGCGGCCGGACAGCCACTGCGACAGCTGGCCCGGTGCGTCCAGCAGGACGTCCGCCCCCCAGCCGTGCACGGACTCGCCGAGGCCGAGGTAGCCCCAGGTCGCCGCGACCATCGCCATGCCCGCGGCCTTCGCCGCCTGGGCGTCGCGCAGGTCGTCGCCCACGTACACCACGCCCTCGGGCGCCAGGCCCATCGCGCGCGCCGCGTGCCACAGCGGCTCGGGATGCGGCTTCGAATGCGGCGTGGTGTCGCCGCAGACCACCACCGCGGCGCGGCGCGCCAGGCCGAGGCCGGCCACGATGGGCGAGGTGAAGCGCGTCGCCTTGTTGGTGACGATGCCCCACGGCAGGCCCGCGGCCTCCAGCCAAGACAGCATCTCCTCGACGCCGTCGAACGGATGCGTGCGTTCCAGGAGCCCGGCCTCGTAGTGCGCCAGGAAGGCGTCGCGCAGCGCCTCGAAGCGGTCGTCGCCCGGCGCCACGCCGAACGCCACGCCCACCATGCCGCGCGCGCCCGAACCCACCATGGGACGCAGCTGCGCCAGCGGCAGCGGCGGCAGGCCATGGTCGGCGCGCAGGCGGTTGGCGGCGCCGGCGAGATCCGGCGCGCTGTCGATCAACGTGCCGTCGAGGTCGAACAGCACGCCGCGCACGGTCGCGCCGGCCGTCACGGCGCTGGACGGCGGCAGGCCACCATGTAGTTGACGGAGGTGTCGCCGGAGAGCCAGTAGCGCTGCGTGAGCGGGTTGTATTCCATGCCCACCAGTTCCAGCGTCTCCAGGCCCGCGTCGCGCGCGAAGCCCGACAGCTCGCTCGGACGGATGAACTTGGCGTATTCGTGCGTGCCCTTGGGCAGCAGCTTGAGCACGTGCTCGGCGCCGACGATGGCGAACAGGAACGCCTTCGCATTGCGATTGAGCGTGCTGAAGAACACCATGCCGCCCGGCTTGACCAGCCTCGCGCAGGCCGCCACCACCGAGGACGGGTCGGGCACGTGCTCCAGCATCTCCATGCAGGTGACGGCATCGAAGCTGGCCGGCCGTTCCGCGGCCAGCGCCTCGACCGCGACCTCGCGGTACTCCAGCCCGCTCACGCCCGATTCCATCGCGTGCAGGCGCGCCACCTTCAGCGGCTTGACCGAAAGGTCGATGCCCAGCACGTTCGCGCCGCGCTGCGCCATGGATTCGGCCAGGATGCCGCCGCCGCAGCCCACGTCGAGCACGGCCTTGCCATGCAGCGGCGCGCGCTGGGCGATCCAGTCGAGGCGCAGCGGGTTGATGCGATGCAGCGGCTTGAAGTCGCCCTCGGTATCCCACCACTTGTGGGCGAGCTCACCGAATTTCTCGAGTTCCTGGGGGTCGGCATTGGTCATGGGCGGAATGCTAGCGCGTGTTTGAACCGCATATCGATATAACGGTCTTGCAAATGAAAAGACCCGCCGGAGCGGGTCTTGGAGGAAACCGCGGAGCCGGGGCTCCGACGGGTTTCGATATTACTTGCCGGTGGCGCGCGTGCCGACCACTTCGATTTCCACGCGGCGATTCTTCGCGCGGCCTTCGGCGGTCTTGTTGTCGGCGACCGGCTGCTTCTTGCCCTTGCCTTCGGTGTAGACGCGGTTGGCTTCCACGCCCTTGGACGTCAGGTAGGTCTTGATCGACTCGGCACGCTTGACCGACAGCTTGTCGTTGTAGGCGTCGCCACCGATGCTGTCGGTGTGGCCGACGGCGATGATCACTTCGAGGTTGATTTCCTTGGTCTTGCTGACCAGATCGTCCAGCTTCGTCTTGGCTTCCTGCTTCAGGTCGGCCTTGTTGAAATCGAAGAACGCGTCGGCGGCGTAGGTGACCTTCTCGCTCGACGGAACCGGTGCGATGACGGCGGGCGCCGGCGTCGGGGCCGGCGGGGCGACGGGGGCGGCCGGAGCCGGCGGCGGGGCCACCGGGGGGGCCACGGCCGCGACCGGCTTCAGCGCGCCGTCGCAGTCGGCAAGGGCCGTCGCCGGAGTCCAGAAGTTGTCACGCCAGCAGTATTCACGCGTGCCGTTCTTCCAGACGTTGCCGTCCACGTTGCGCCAGTTGTCGATGCGGTCGGGGGCGGTCGTCGCCTGCGCGAACACGCTGGACATCGGGGCAACAATCGCGACGGTGGCGACGATCATCGCGACCTTGTTCAGTTTCTTCATGATTCTCCTCTCGAGGAAAGCCGCAGTTGCCTGCGTAACGTCCGAATCGGATCCGAGTAACGTTGGAGCGCGCCTGCCAAACCAGCGCCTACCAACGACAAAATTCATTGTGCCATCGGCATATGACACGGGCTTCATTTTGGCCGGCGCCCCTCGAATGCGCCCGCTGAGTGTTGTGCGCCAGCGACACGGATCCTGCCCGTAGAATCCCATGTTCCGCCTGCGCCGGGATTCACCCGGGAACGCTGCGCGCTGTCTGTAGGCCATGACCCAATTTGCCAAGGAAACCCTGCCCATCAGCCTCGAAGAGGAGATGCGGCGTTCGTATCTGGACTACGCGATGAGCGTGATCGTGGGTCGGGCCCTGCCCGACGCACGAGACGGCCTCAAGCCGGTCCACCGTCGCTGCCTGTTCGCGATGCACGAACAGAACAACGACTGGAACCGACCGTTCAAGAAGTCGGCCCGCATCGTCGGCGACGTGATGGGTAAGTACCACCCGCACGGCGACTCGGCCATCTACGAGACCATCGTGCGCATGGCCCAGCCGTTCTCGCTGCGCCACATGCTGGTGGACGGCCAGGGCAACTTCGGCTCGGTCGACGGCGACAACGCCGCAGCGATGCGATACACGGAAATCCGCCTCGCCAAGATCGCGCACGAGATGCTCGCCGACATCGACAAGGAGACGGTCGACTTCGGCCCGAACTACGACGGCAGCGAGCAGGAACCGCTGGTGCTGCCCACGCGCCTGCCCAACCTGCTGATCAACGGCGGCACGGGCATCGCGGTGGGCATGGCCACCAACATCCCGCCGCACAACCTCAACGAAGTCGTCGACGGCTGCCTGCACCTGCTGCGCAATCCCGAGGCGACCATCGAGGAGCTGATGGAGATCATCCCGGCGCCCGACTTCCCCACCGGCGGCATCATCTACGGCGTCAACGGCGTGCGCGAGGGCTATCGCACGGGCCGCGGCAAGGTCGTGATGCGCGCGAAGGTGCACTTCGAGGACATCGACCGCGGCCAGCGCCAGTCGATCATCGTCGACGAGATCCCGTACCAGGTGAACAAGAAGACGCTGCTCGAACGCATCGCCGAACTGGTCCACGAGAAGAAGATCGAGGGCATCAGCCACATCCAGGACGAGTCCGACAAGTCGGGCATGCGCATCGTCATCGACCTCAAGCGCGGCGAGGTGCCCGAGGTCGTGCTGAACAACCTGTACAAGCAGACGCAGCTGCAGGACACGTTCGGCATGAACATGGTGGCGCTGATCGACGGCCAGCCCAAGGTGTGCAACCTGAAGCTGCTGATCGCGGTCTTCCTGGAGCATCGCCGCGAAGTGGTGACGCGCCGCACGGTCTACGAGCTGAAGAAGGCGCGCGACCGCGGCCACGTGCTCGAAGGCCTCGCAGTGGCGCTGGCCAACATCGACGACTTCATCGCGCTGATCAAGGAATCGCCCACGCCGCCGGTGGCCAAGACGGCGCTGATGGCGCGCGGCTGGGACTCGTCGCTGGTGCGCGAGATGCTAGACCGCGCCACTGCCGGCGCCCTGGGCGGCGCCGCGTCGTTCCGCCCCGAAGGCCTGCCGGATCACTACGGGCTGCAATCCGATGGCCTGTACCGCCTGTCCGAGACGCAGGCGCAGGAAATCCTGCAGATGCGCCTGCAGCGCCTCACCGGCCTGGAGCAGGACAAGATCGTCGGCGAGTACAAGGAGGTCATGGCCGAGATCGCCAACCTCCTCGACATCCTGGCGAAGAAGGAACGCGTCACCACCATCATCGGCGACGAGCTGCTGAAGCTGAAGGAAGAGTTCGGCACGACCAAGCTGGCCGTGCGCCGCAGCCACATCGAGCACAACGTGCAGGAACTCGGCACCGAGGACCTGATCACGCCCACCGACATGGTGGTCACGCTGAGCCACACCGGCTACTTCAAGAGCCAGCCGCTGGCCGAGTACCGCTCCCAGCGCCGCGGCGGCCGCGGCAAGCAGGCCACGCAGACCAAGGAAGACGACTGGGTCGACCAGCTGTTCATCGCCAACACGCACGACTGGATCCTGTGCTTCTCCGACGCGGGCCGCGTGTACTGGCTCAAGGTGTGGGAAGTGCCGCAGGGCGGCCGCAATTCGCGCGGCAAGCCCATCGTCAACATGTTCCCGCTGCAGAAGGACGAGAAGATCACCGTGGTGCTGCCGCTCACGGGCGAGTTCCGCACCTTCCCGTCGGACCACTTCATCTTCATGGCCACCGCGCTCGGCACGGTCAAGAAGACGCCGCTGGACGACTTCAGCAACCCGCGCAAGGCCGGCATCATCGCGGTCAACCTCGACGAGGGCGACCACCTGATCGGCGCGGCCCTCACCGACGGCCAGCACGACGTGATGCTGTTCTCCGACGGCGGCAAGGCGGTGCGCTTCGACGAGGCCGACGTGACGCCGCACGGCCGCACGTCGCGCGGCGTCAAGGGCATGACGCTCGAGGCCGGCCAGACCGTCATCGCGATGCTGGTGGCCGAGGACGAGACGCAGAGCGTGCTCACCGCCACCGAGAACGGCTACGGCAAGCGCACCTCGATCGTCGAGTACACGCGCCACGGCCGCGGCACCAAGGGCATGATCGCCATCCAGCAGAGCGAGCGCAACGGCAAGGTGGTCGCCGCCACGCTGGTGCGTCCGAACGACGAGATCATGCTCATCACCGACAAGGGCGTGCTCGTGCGCACGCGCATCAGCGAAGTGCGCGAGCTCGGGCGCGCGACCCAGGGCGTCACGCTGATCGCGCTGGACGACGGCTCCAAGCTGTCGGGCCTGCAACGCATCGTCGAGAACGACGCCAATGTCGAAAACGGCGCCGAAGGCAGCGAGGGCGACACGTCCGCCGACGGCAACGACACGGCGGCCTGACGCCATGGCCGACACCGCGCGTCCGTACAACTTCTCGGCCGGGCCGGCCGCCATCCCGGAGGCCGTGCTGCGCGAGGCGGCCGCCGACATGCTCGACTGGCACGGCAGCGGCATGGGCGTGATGGAGATGAGCCATCGCGGCAAGGAGTTCATGCAGATCGCGGCCGAGGCTGAAAGCCACCTGCGCGAGCTGCTGGCCGTGCCGGCGAACTTCCGCATCCTGTTCCTGCAGGGCGGCGGCCTCGGCGAGAACGCCATCGTGCCGATGAACCTGTCGCGCGGCGGCGCGGTCGATTTCGTGCAGACCGGCAGTTGGTCGAAGAAGTCCATCGCGGAGGCGCGCCGCTACGCCGACGTGGCGGTCGCGGCGAGCAACGCGGCCGCGCCGGGCACGATCCCCGACCCCGCCACGTGGTCGCTGCGCCCGCGTGCGTCGTACGTCCACATCTGCTCCAACGAGACCATCGACGGCGTCGAGTTCCACGCGCTGCCCGACCTGAAGGCGCTGGGCAGCGACGCGCCGCTGGTCATCGACTGCTCGTCGCACATCCTCTCGCGCGCGATCGACTGGTCGCTCGTGGGCCTGGCCTTCGCCGGCGCGCAGAAGAACATCGGCCCGGCGGGCCTGACGCTGGTCATCGTGCGCGACGACCTCATCGGCCACGCGCTGCCCATCACGCCGTCGGCGTTCGACTACAAGGTGGTCGCCGAGCACGGCTCGATGTTCAACACGCCGCCCACCTGGGCGATCTACATTGCCGGCCTCACCTTCAAGTGGATCAAGGCGCAGGGCGGCCTGGCCGCGATGGACGCGCGCGCGGCCGAGAAGTCGACCCTGCTCTACGCGGCGCTCGACGCGAGCCCGTTCTACGCCAGCCACGTCGCGCCCGAAGCGCGCTCGCGCATGAACGTGCCCTTCTTCCTGCGCGACGAGTTGCTCAACGACGCGTTCCTGGCCGGCGCGAAGGAGCGCGGCCTGCTCGCGCTGAAGGGCCACAAGAGCGTGGGCGGCATGCGCGCCTCGATCTACAACGCGGTGCCCGTCGAGGGCGTGCGGGCCCTGGTGGACTACCTCAACGAATTCGCGGCACGCCATGGCTGAGAACGACGCACCCAATCCCGACCTGCTCGCGCTGCGCGTGCAGATCGACGCCCTCGACCGCGAGCTGCTGGCCGCGCTGAACCGTCGCGCCAGGCTGGCGCAGACCGTGGGCGAGGTGAAGAAGCGCGAGGGCTCGGTGGCCTTCCGCCCCGAGCGCGAGGCACAGGTCATCGACGGCCTGAAGTCCGAGAACACCGGGCCGCTCAAGACCGAGAGCGTCGCGCCGATCTGGCGCGAGATCATGTCGGCCTGCCGCGCGCTGGAGACGCCCACGCGCGTGGCCTACCTCGGCCCGGCCGGCACGTTCAGCGAGGAGGCCGCGCTCGGCTACTTCGGCTCGTCCATCGTGCGCGTGCCGTGCGCGAGCGTCGACGAGGTCTTCCGCGTGACCACCGCCGGCGCCGCCGACTTCGGCGTCGTGCCGGTGGAGAACTCCACCGAGGGCATGGTGGCGCGCTCGCTGGACCAGTTCCTCGTCACGCCGCTGTTCATCATCGGCGAGACCAGCCTGTTCGTGCGCCACAACCTGCTGCGCAAGACGAACACGCTCGAAGGCATCTCGGCCGTCTGCGCACACCCGCAGGCGCTGGCCCAGTGCCACATGTGGCTCAACGACCACCTGCCGCACGCGGAGCGCCGCCCCGTCGCGAGCAACGCCGAGGGCGCGCGCCTGGCCTCGCTCGATCCGACGCTGGCGGCCATCGCCAGCGCGCGCGCGGGCAGCGAGTACGGCCTGCACGTGGTCTCGCCCGCGATCCAGGACGACGCGAACAACCGCACGCGCTTCGCCATCATCACGCACACCGAGCGCCATCCCGCGCCCAAGGCCTCGGGCCACGACTGCACCAGCCTTGTCGTGACCGTGTCGAACCGTCCCGGCGCGCTGCACGACATGCTCGTGCCGCTGAAGGTCAACGGCGTGTCGATGACGAAGTTCGAGTCGCGGCCCGCGCGCTCGGGCCAGTGGGAGTACTACTTCTACGTCGACATCGCCGGCCACCCCGACCAGGAACACGTGCGCGCGGCGCTCGAGGACCTGCGCAAGGTGTGCGGGTTCTTCAAGATCCTGGGCACGTATCCGGTCGACGTGCACTGAGCCACGCGCCGACTTCCTGCATGCTCAACGCGGCGAATCGATCTCGATTCGCCGCGTTGCTTTCGGCCCCGCTTTCAGGAAGAACGGCCCCCTCGGCGCCGTTCTTCCCGAGCAAGCATCGCGGGCTCAGGCGTTGGCGCAGCGGTGCTGCTTCGCGCTGGCCGGGCGGGGCCGCGCGTTGTCCGCGACCAGGAAGTCGCCGACGTCGTCCAGCCGCGCCACCAGGCGGCTGTTCATGCCGCAGAAGGTGTTGCTCGCAGCCTTCCAGCGCTTGACGTGCTCGGGATAGAGCATGTTCAGCCGCTCGTTGCATTGCTCGACAAGCTGCGCCTCCGATGCCGCCGGCCGCGTGATCGAGAACTGCTTCCAATGCGCGACGAACTCGTCGAGGTAGCCGTAGTGCAGGCCGGCTTTGTTCAGCTTGTGGTGGTACTCGTGGGCCAGCAGGCCCTTGAGCAGGCTGTGGTTGTAAGCAAGGACCGGATTCACGGTCATCACCCCCGTGCTAGCGTTCCAGGTACCGTTCTGCTTGTCGGCCAGCAACATGACGATGTTGACCTCCTGCAGGCCCTGGCCGGTGTTGCTCAGGAGCGCGTCCGGACTGTCGGCCATCTTCGCGATGACGTCGCGCACCAGGGCGAGTTCCTTCGTGTAGTTCTCGTCGGCCTTGTTCAGTTTGATCAGCAGGTCTTCCTTGAAAGGCTCGCCCGCGTCGATGTATTCGAGCTGCAGCGCGGCGCGGAAGGCGTTGAGCTCGCGCTGCTGGCGGTCCTTCTCGCCCTGCGCCACGGCGGACTTCGCGCCGCTGTGCCCGCTGCGCGAGAACTCGTTCAGGAGCCGGTAGAGCTTCTCGATCAGGGCCTTGTCCTTCTTGCCCTTGCCCTTGCTCTTCTCGAGATCGCCGGTGAGCTTGTAGATCTCCGAATACTTGCTGCCCCATTTGCCGGAGGGCTCTCCGACATTGGTCTTGAGCCACTGCTGAGTCACGTCTGCCATTGGGAAGGTCTCGGGCGAGGGAACGTTGATCGGCTTACCTCTCTGGAGGCCAGCATGAGCCGGTCATTATTTCACCCGACAGTGGCATCGCGTTGACGACGCGTCCTAGCGCAAACCCGCAACGGCGCTGGCCCGTCTCGTGGGCCGCACGATCGCGCCCGCTTGTCGACTCGATTCGATGGCAGTCCACTGACCATGCCGTCGCCGGCCACCCCGACCAGCCGCACGTGCACGGAGCGCTCGAGGTCCTGCGCAAGGTGTGCGGGTTCTTCAAGATCCTGGGCACCTACCCCGTCGACGTGCACTGAACCCGCCGGCGCGGCGACGACGAAAAAGGGAGCCGCGGCTCCCTTGTCATCGGCCCGCGCGGCCTCAGACCGCGAAGTCTTCCAGCTTCTTGCCGGCCGCCAGCGCCGCCGTGAGCCAGCGCGGCTTCAGCCCGCGTCCCGTCCACTGGTTGCCCTGGTCGTCCTTGTACTTCGGGGCGACGGCCTTGCGCTCGGTGCCGTCGAGCTTCAATCCGGCCTTGCGCGTCCGCGCGGGCGAGGCGATGTCGTCGCTGGTCAAGCCGTGCTCGGTCATGATCCTGCGAATCTCCTCGATCGCGTCCTGGCGTCCTTTTGAATTCAGTTGCGCGATTTGTCTCTCGAGATCGGCCTTTTGCCGAATCAGCTGCTGGAGGTCTGCCATTACCCATCCTTGAGATGTAGGCCGGGTCGAATATGCCCAGTTGCGACCGAGTTTAGCCGCGGAATCCATCACCTGGGCGTCGTTCATCCCCCTCGAATGACCGCCAGGACGGAGAGATCCGTCATCCCGCGCCCGACGCCCCGCAAGGTTGGCGCCGGAGCGGCTCGTGGGTTGTGCAAAAATTGCGCATTCGGCCGCGTTCGCGCGGTCATATCGCCTGTGTCCACCCGCGCCGCCCGAACTGCTGTTACTTTTGTAACTCCGGTTTTCGGGCAGCCAGGGAAGGACGCCATGTCGACCGTGTCGTCGGGAATGAATTCCGTTGCGCGAATATGTCTGCGCACCGGTTTGCAACGGTTCGACATGCCTTGATCTTCAATAGAAAAGATTTCAGATGTTCAGGCAGCTAGGGCTGATCGGTTGCGGTTTGATGGGCGGCTCGTTCGCCCTGGCGTTGAAGCGCGCCGGCCTCGTCAAGCACGTGGTGGGCTACAGCAAGTCGCCGTCCACCGTGATCACGGCGCAGAAGATGGGCGTCATCGACCAGATGGCCGAGTCGGCGCTGATGGCCGTGTCGGGCGCCGACATCGTGCTGATCGCCGTGCCGGTGGCCGCCACCGAGGCCACGCTGCGCGCGATCCGCCACCTGGTGCACCCCAACACGCTGTTCATGGACGTGGGCAGCACCAAGGGCAATGTCGTCGAGGCCGCTCGCCGCGTGCTGCGCGAGCGGCTGCCCAGCTTCGTGCCGGCGCACCCGATCGCCGGCAAGGAAGTGGCCGGCATCACCCACGCCGACGCCACGCTGTACCAGGACTGCCAGGTCGTGCTCACGCCGGTGCTCGAGACCGACATGAACCTCATCGAGCGCGCGCGCGCCGCGTGGACGGGCATCGGCGCGCAGGTGCGCGTGATGACGCCCGACGCGCACGACGCCGCCTTCGCCGCCGTCAGCCACCTGCCGCACCTGCTCGCCTTCGCCGCCTACCTGGGCGTGGCGCACCAGCCCGAGGGCGCGCAGTTCCTCGACCTGGCCGGCCCGGGCTTCCGCGACTTCACGCGCATCGCCGCCAGCGACTCCGCCGTCTGGCGCGACGTGCTGCTGGCCAACCGCGCGCAGGTGCTCGCGCAGGCCGAGCTGTTCAAGACGCAGCTCTACAAGTTCGAGTCGGCGATGCGCGAAGGCAAGGCCGACGTCATCGAGGCGTTGATCAAGGAAGCGGCGGCCGGCCGCTCCAACTGGAAGAAATGACGACCCCCTCGCTCCTCCCGTCGCTGCCCCCCGAGGGGGAGCTCGGTTAGGCTCGGGTGCGACCCTCGCTTCCCGAGGTCACTGCGCAAAATCCCACCTCCTGCATGTACGCGATCCCCTTCCTCGACATCCCGCCCCTTCGCTCGGCCGCCGGCCGCGTTCGCCTGCCCGGCTCCAAGAGCATCTCCAACCGCGTGCTGCTGCTGGCCGGCCTGGCAGCCGGCACGACGGCGGTGCACGACCTGCTCGACTCCGACGACACCCGCGTGATGCTGGCCGCGCTCGAGGCGCTGGGCTGCGGCCTGCGCCGCGACGGCGCGGTGCTGCACGTGACGGGCATCGGCGGCGTGCTGCCGGTGAAGCAGGCGAAGCTGTTCCTGGGCAACGCCGGCACGGCGATGCGCCCGCTCACCGCGGCGCTGGCGATGCTGGCCACGCTGCAGGGCGGCGAGTTCGAGCTGTCGGGCGTGCCGCGCATGCACGAGCGCCCCATCGGCGATCTGGTCGACGCGCTGCGCCAGCTCGGCTGCCCGGTGCAATACCTGGGCAACGCCGGCTATCCACCGCTGCGCGTGGGCCACGGCCGCTCCGCGCCCGTGTCCACGCACGAGCCGGTGCGCGTGCGCGGCGACGTCTCCAGCCAGTTCCTCACCGCGCTGCTGCTGGCCCTGCCGCTGGCCACCGCCGATCGCGCGGTCACGATCGCCGTCGAGGGCGAGCTGATCTCCAAGCCCTACATCGACATCACGCTGAACCTGCTCGCGCGATTCGGCATCGTGGTGGAGCGCGATCCGGCCGACCCATGGGCCTCCTTCACGCTGCCGCGCGGCTCGCGCTACCGCTCGCCGGGCGACATCCACGTCGAGGCCGATGCCTCGTCGGCATCGTACTTCGTGGCGCTCGGTGCGCTGGCCGGCGTCGAGGCGCCCGTGCGCATCGAGGGCGTGGGGCTGGACTCGATCCAGGGCGACATCCGCTTCGTCGACGCCGCCCGCGCGATGGGCGCGCAGGTGGAAGGCGGCGCCGGCTGGCTGGAGGTGCGCCGCGGCGCCTGGCCGCTCAAGGCCATCACGCTCGACTGCAACCACATCCCCGACGCCGCGATGACGCTGGCCGTGATGGGCCTCTACGCCGACGGCACCACGCGCCTGACCAACATCGCCAGCTGGCGCGTGAAGGAGACCGACCGCATCGCCGCGATGGCCGCCGAGCTGCGCAAGATGGGCGGCACGGTCGTCGAGGGCCCCGACTTCATCGAGGTGCCCCCGCCCGCCTCGCCCGCGCACTGGCTGGCCGGCGTCATCCACACCTACGACGACCACCGCATGGCCATGTGCCTGTCGCTGGCCGCGTTCAACGCGCTGGCCGGCGCCACGCCGCCGCGCCCGGTGCGCATCCTCGACCCGCAGTGCGTGGCCAAGACCTTCCCCGACTACTTCGAGGCCCTGTTCGGCCTGGCGACGGTGGCCGAGGCCGACATCCCGGTCATCGCCATCGACGGCCCCACCGCGTCGGGCAAGGGCACGCTGGCCTCCGAGGTGGCGCGCCGCCTGGGCTACGCGCTGCTGGACTCCGGCGCGCTGTACCGGGCCACGGCACTTGCGGTGCAGCAGGCCGGCGTGGATCCGTCCGACGCGGCCGCGGTGGCATTCCTGGCCGCCCGGCTGGATCTGCGCTTCGATGCCGGCCGCGCGTTCCTCGCCGGCCATGACGTGACCGACGCGCTGCGCCTGGAGGAGACCGGCAGCCTCGCCTCGCGTATTTCCGTGCACTCGGCCGTGCGCCACGCGCTGCACGGACTGCAGCTGGATTTCCGCCGCCTGCCAGGCCTGGTGGCCGACGGGCGAGACATGGGCACCGTGGTCTTTCCCGGCGCGCCGTTGAAGGTGTTCCTGACCGCCAGCGTGGAGACCCGGGCCGCCCGCCGGCATAACCAATTGATTTCCCGGGGTATTCCTGCTAATATCGACAGTCTTCTCGCAGACCTCCGGGCGCGGGACGAGCGCGACCAGAATCGCGCCGTCGCGCCCCTGAAGCCGGCGGAGGATGCGGTCTTGCTCGACAACTCCGGCATGTCCATCGACGAAGGCGTCGAGGCCGTGCTTGACGCCTGGAACAAGCACCGCATGTAGTTCCCGGTCGCCGCAAGGCGGCCAAAGAAGCCCGTCGCCGGTTTCCCGCGCGCCCTCGCAGGCGCCGTCGGAAACGTCGAACCGAGACTCCCCGTCTGGTTCGGGGCGACGACCGTTCCACCCTAACCCTGCACCCTCTCCGGGTTGCAATCCGCCGGCAGCGCTCGTCGTTTCGTCCGCCTTCGCCGGCCCTCAGGAAATACAAATGCCCAAGACCCAAGCCATCACCGATTTCGCGCCCGATTCGTTCGCCGCGATGTTCGAAGAGTCGCTGAAGAGCAGCGAAATGCGCTCCGGCGAAGTCATCACTGCCGAAGTGGTGCGCATCGATCACAGCTTCGTCGTCGTCAACGCCGGCCTCAAGTCCGAAGCCTACGTGCCCATCGACGAGTTCAAGAACGATCAAGGCGAAGTCGAAGTCCAGGTCGGTGACTTCGTTTCCGTCGCGATCGACGCCGTGGAAAACGGCTACGGCGACACCATCCTGTCGCGCGACAAGGCCAAGCGCCTGGCCTCGTGGCTGTCGCTCGAGACCGCGCTCGAATCCGGCGACTTCGTCACCGGCACGGTCAGCGGCAAGGTCAAGGGCGGCCTCACGGTGCTCGTCAACGGCATCCGCGCCTTCCTCCCGGGCTCCCTGCTGGACACGCGTCCGGTCAAGGACATGAGCCCGTTCGAGGGCAAGACCATGGAATTCAAGGTCATCAAGCTCGACCGCAAGCGCAACAATGTCGTGCTGTCGCGCCGTGCCGTGGTCGAGGCCTCGATGGGTGAAGAGCGCGCCAAGCTGCTCGAGACCCTGTCCGAAGGCGCCATCGTCAACGGCGTGGTCAAGAACATCACCGAATACGGCGCGTTCGTCGACCTCGGCGGCATCGACGGCCTGCTGCACATCACCGACATGGCCTGGCGCCGCGTCCGTCACCCGAGCGAAGTGGTGACGGTCGGCCAGGAACTGACGGCCAAGGTCCTGAAGTTCGACGCCGAGAAGAACCGCGTCTCGCTGGGCCTGAAGCAGCTGGGCGACGATCCGTGGATGGGCGTTGCCCGCCGCTACCCGACCAGCACGCGCCTGTTCGGCAAGGTCACCAACATCGCCGACTACGGCGCGTTCGTCGAGATCGAACCGGGCATCGAAGGCCTGGTGCACGTCTCGGAAATGGACTGGACGAACAAGAACGTCGCCCCGTCCAAGACCGTCACGCTCGGCGAAGAAGTCGAAGTCATGGTCCTCGAGATCGACGAGGACAAGCGCCGCATCTCGCTGGGCATGAAGCAGTGCCGCGCCAATCCGTGGGAAGAGTTCGCCGCCAACGTCCATCGTGGCGACAAGGTGCACGGCCCCATCAAGTCGATCACCGACTTCGGCGTGTTCGTGGGCCTGGCCCAGGGCATCGACGGCCTGGTCCACCTGTCCGACCTCTCGTGGCACGAAGCCGGCGAAGCCGCCGTTCGCAACTACAAGAAGGGCCAGGAAGTCGAAGCCGTCGTCCTGGGCATCGACGTCGAGCGCGAACGCATCTCGCTGGGCATCAAGCAGCTGGACGGCGACCCGTTCGCCAACTACACCTCGGTCAACGACCGTGGCGCGGTCGTCACCGGCAAGGTCAAGACCGTCGACCCGCGCGGCGCCGAGATCCAGCTGAACGACGATGTCACCGGCTACCTGCGCGCCTCGGAACTGACGCGCGACCGTGTCGAAGACGCGCGCTCGATCCTGAAGGAAGGCGACGAAGTCGAAGCCATGATCATCAACGTCGACCGCAAGACGCGCTCGATCCAGCTGTCGATCAAGGCCAAGGACAACGTCGACCAGCAGGAAGCCATGCAGCGCATCTCCTCGACGAACGAGCGTGAGAACGCCGGCACGACGAGCCTGGGCGCCCTGCTCCGCGCCAAGCTCGACGGAGACAAGTAGCCCCCACGGTCGCTGGCGCTCCCTGCCCCCCGAGGGGGGCGCGCCGCGGCCGGCCCGGCAGAGCCGGTTCCGGCGCTCCCTTGAACTTCTCTTGCAGAGTACGAGCGGCAGCGCCGGGTAGCCTGTCCCGTCAACGACTCAGCCAACGAATCGGACCGCATGACTCGATCGGATCTTGTTGCTCAGCTCGCTGAGCGTTTCACGCAGATCACTTCGCGTGACACCGAGTTCGCGGTCAAGACCGTGCTCGATGCGATGTCCGATGCGCTCGCGCGCGGGCACCGCATCGAGATCCGCGGCTTCGGCAGTTTCTCGATCAGCCGGCGCCCGCCGCGCATGGGCCGCAACCCGCGCTCGGGCGAGCAGGTCACCATCCCTGAAAAGCTGGTGCCCCACTTCAAGCCGGGCAAGGCCTTGCGAGAGGCCGTCGACAAGCAGCTTCCGGCCGTCGACAAGACGTGACCTCCAAGGCGCCTGCGGGCGCCTTTTTTTTGCTTCAGGGCGCCCGCGGGCGCCCTTTTTCATTTTCGGGCATCAAGTTCGCGAGCGCGATGTCCAAATCCGGCCTTCCCAAGCGTCGTTGTCAGGAACGATCGCGCCGGCCAGGCACGGGAGGCGAACCGGGAAAACCGGCGCCTGCTGACAGAACGCTGTCAGGAGTCCTCTCGTCCAATGCCTGCAACGACAACAAAGCCAGGAGAGAAGACCATGTGGACCGACACCGCCAGCATTGCCACCACGGCCTCGCCCCAGGCCCTGTGGCGCCTGTTCGAGGACGTGGCCGGCTGGACGAACTGGAACGCCGGCATCGAGCGCATCTCGCTCAACGGCCCGTTCGCCACCGGCTCGACATTCGACATGAAGCCACCCGGCATGGACGCCCTCCGCAGCGCGCTGCGCGACGTGCGCCCGCACGAGGCCTTCGTCGACGAGACCATCCTGGAGGACACCCGCTTCCTGGTCTCGCACGAGCTGCACGCGCTGCCGTCCGGCGGCACCCGCATCACCTATGCGGTCCGCGTCGAGGGGCCCGAGGCCGCGACGCTGGGGCCGCTCGTCACCGCCGACTTCCCGGAGGTGCTGGCCGCGCTGAAGGCACTCGCCGAGCAGGCACCGCCGGCGGGCGCATGATGGCCCGCGCGCCCGTCCCCGCCGGCGCCGCGGCATCGTCCGCCGGCGCCGCGCGCCTGATCTCGGGCGCCCTTGCGTCGCTCTGGACCGCGGCCGCGGACATCGGTGAGGTGCTGTTCACGCGCTGGTTGTGCGATGGCGCGGCGGTGGCCGCGGCCTGCGCGATGGCGGAGCTGGCGGTCCGGGTGAGCCGGGCGCTGCGCCGCGCGGCGCCGGCTCAGGCCGCCGGCGTGGTCGCCGCGCCGCGCCGGGTCGCCAGGCCCAGGCCGGCCAGCATCGCCAGCGCCCCGGCGGCCAGCACCAGCCAGCCGAACGCCGGCCACGCCCAGCGCACGCCGAGGTCGAACAGGGCGCCGGCCGCGAGGCTGCCGGTCATCATGCCCAGGTTCTGCCAGAAGTGCTGGCGCGCGAGCGCCTCGCCGGTGTCGAGCCCGCGCGCGCGGGCGCCGCTCGAGACCAGCACGTCGAACGACGGCCCGTAGAACACCTGCGACAGCGCCAGCAGCACGGCCGCCGCGAGCACCGGCCCCATGTGGCCACCCGCCAGGGCCATCGCGCAGAAGGCGGCCAGCATGCACCAGACACCCACGAACAGGAAGCGCAGGTGCCCGGCCGCGCCGCGCGCCATCGCGGTCACCCGCAGTTGCAGCAGCAGCACGGTGACGGTCGTGACCCAGTAGGTGGTGGACACCTGCAGCGCCGGCACGTAGCGCGGCACGTACAGGCTCATCGTCACGGTGGGCTGGATCGTCAGGAACCAGAACGCCACGTTGGCGGTCATCAGCCACGCCGGTTCCGCCGACGCCGGCGCCTGTTCCGGCACCGATGCCGGAGCCGGGGCGATGCCCACGGCGGCGGCGCCCGGCGCGGCCGCAGGCGCCGATTCGATGTCCCGCAGCACCACGCGCATGCAGCCGGCGTAGGCGAGGAACATCGCCAGCAGCACCGAGAACACCGCCACGAGGTGGTCGCCGCCCACCAGCGCGCCGGCGAGGTAGCCGCCCGCCATGCCCAGGCGCAGCGACATCGACAGCCCCGCGAACGTGTGGCTCGGCGCCAGCCCGTCCAGGCGCAGCAGCGCGTTCTTCATGCCGGGAAACGACATGCCGCTGCCCAGCCCGGCCACGGTGGCCACCGCCACCAGCATCCATGGCGCGGCCAGGAAGGCCATGCTGAACAGCGCGACGCCCTCGACGACGATGTTGCCGACGATGACCCCGCGGCGCTGGGCGAGCGCGCCGCGCCGGCTCGCCACGTGCGAGCCGGCCAGCCGGCCCAGGTTGGTGCCGAACAGGATCGCAGCCGCCCAGGCGCCCGAATGCGCCAGGCCCACCGCCGACAGCATCAGCGGCACGTAGAACGCGATGCCGCCGGAGGCCAGCGCGACGCCGGCGTAGATCAGGCGGGCGTTGGCGGCGGCGCTTCGGCGGGTCATGGAGAGAGGACGGATTCGGAGCACACGCCGAAGTGTCGCCGCAACGCATCCGGGTGGCATGATGGCGCCACTTGCGGACCTCCTCATGGCCAACGACGATCTCCTGGACGAAGTCTCCTTCCGCGGCGGTTCGCGCGTGGGCTGGGTCAACGCCAGCTTCCCGCTCGCGAAGCTGACCGCCAATCGCCGCCGCGTGGCGCTCAGCAGCCTGGGCAGCTACGAGTTCACGCCGCAGCAGGTCGTGCGTTTCGGCAGCTACGGATCGATCCCCTTCCTCGCGAACGGGCTCGCCATCGAGCACAACCGCCTCGACTACCCCGCCCGCGTGGTGTTCTGGTGCATGGGCAGCCGCGAACGCGTGCTGGAAGAGATCCGGCGCATGGGTTTCGTCCCGGAGGGCCAGCCGGTGGCGCGTCCTCGCGGCATGCCGTTCCGGTGGAGCTTCGCGATCGCCGTCGTGCTGGCCTGGAACGCGCTGTTCCTGTTCGACCAGCGCGGCCTGCTGGAGGGCACCCTGCAGCCCGCGCTACCCGGCATGGGCGCGGCCCTGGCGGCCATGGCGCTGTTCCTGCTGGCCACCGGCGTCCGGGTCTCGGCACGCCTGCAGCGCCTCGCGCTGGCGCCCGGCCACCAGGTCGGCGAGGTTCGCGCCCTGCTGGGCCTGCTGCAACTGGTCAGCGCGCCCCTGGCGATCGGCTTCTCGCTGGCCCATTTCCTCGCCGCACGCTGAACGGTTCCAGCCGCGCCGCGGGATTCTTCCCGCCCCGCGAGAAACAATTCGAACTCGACCGTAAAAGGCCTCCGCCCTTCGTAGAATCCGCTGCATCGGCGCCCCGAGGCGCCAAACCGACAATGCGCATCCTGACCTACGTCCTGCGGGGCTTCATCTTCTTCGTGCTGGTCGCGTTCGCGATCAACAACCAGCAGCCCGTGACGGTGAACTGGTTCTTCTCGTACGCCTGGACGGCGCCCCTGGTCATCATCGTGCTGGCGGCCTTCGTGGCCGGCACCGTGTTCGGCGTGCTGGCGATGACGCCGGCCTGGTGGCGCCACCGCCGCCGCGCCAGGCGCCTCGAGACCACGGTCGTGCCCGCCCCGGCGGCCTTGCCCGCCGCGCCCGTGGCTCCCGACGTGACGGTGGTGCGCGATGGACTTTGACTATCAGTGGTTCCTGCTGGGCCTGCCGCTGTTCTTCATCCTCGGCTGGCTGGGCTCGCGCTTCGACCTGCGCCAGATGCGCCGCGAGACCAGCGGCTCGCCCAAGGCCTACTACAAGGGCCTGTCGCTGCTGCTCAACGAACAGCAGGACAAGGCCATCGACGCCTTCATCGAGACGGTGCAGAACGACCCCGACACCACCGAGCTGCACTTCGCGCTGGGCAACCTGTTCCGCCGCCGCGGCGAGTTCGAGCGCTCGGTGCGCGTGCACCAGCACCTGCTCGTGCGCGCCGACCTGCCGCCGGCCGAACGCGAGCGCGCGCAGCACGCGCTGGCGCAGGACTTCGTCAAGGCCGGCCTGTTCGACCGCGCCGAGGCCGCCTACAAGCAGCTCGAGGGCACCGCGTACCACACCGAGGCGCGGCTCGCGCTGCTGAACCTGTACGAGCGCTCGCGCGACTGGCGCGCCGCGGTGGAGACGGCACAGCAGCTGGAGACCGCCGGCACCGGCTCGTTCGCGCGCCGCATCTCGCACTACTGGTGCGAACTGGCGCTCATCGCCGAGGAACAGAACCATCCCGACGAGGCCGAGCGCGCGCTGCAGCAGGCGCTGAAGGCCGACCCGTCATCGGCCCGTCCGTGGATCATGCAGGGCCAGCGCCTCGCGCGCGCCGGCCAGCCGGCCGAGGCCTTCGAGGCCTGGAACGAGCTGCGCCGGCGCGACCCGTCCAGCTTCACGCTGGTCGCCAACGACTACGCCACCGCGGCGCTGGCCGCCGGACGCGCCGACGACGCCAAGGCCGCGCTGGAAAAGCTGCTGGCCGACGCGCCGCGGCTCGATTTCCTCGCCGCCTGGGCCAAGGTGGAGGCCGACCCCGAGGTGGCCGGCAACCGCTACCGCGAGATGCTGCACAGCCAGCCCACGCTGTCGGCCGCGCGCGAGGTGCTGCAGCAGCCGGCGATCGCCGCGTCGGCCGCCGCGGCCGGGCCGCTCGCCGAGCGCTCGCTGGCCGATGTGCGCGCCGCCGTCACGCGCGCCGCCAAGCCGCTGCAGCGCTATCGCTGCGCCGCCTGCGGCTTCGAGGCCCAGCGCCATTTCTGGCAATGCCCCGGCTGCCTCAGCTGGGACAGCTACCCCGCCCTGCGGATCGAAGAACAATGACGACGACGTCCGCCGGCGCCCCCCTGGGCCAGAGGCACATCCTGTGCATGAAGTGGGGCGACAAGTACGGCCCCGAGTACGTCAACCGCCTCTACGCGATGGTGCGCCGCCACCTGCGCGGCGACTTCAGGTTCGTGTGCCTCACCGACTCGAACGCGGGCATCCGGCCCGAGGTGGTGTGCCTGCCCATCCCCGACCTCGCGCTGCCTGACGGCCTGCCCGAGCGCGGATGGAAGAAGCTCACCACCTTCGAGGCCGACCTGCACGGGCTCAAGGGCGTGGCGCTGTTCCTCGACATCGACATCGTGATCGTCGACGACATCACGCCGTTCTTCGAGATGCCCGGCGACTTCCTCATCATCCACGACTGGAAGCGGCCGTGGCGCGTCACCGGCAACTCGTCGGTCTACCGGTTCCAGCTCGGCGCGCACGCCGACGTACTGGCGAAGTTCCGCGCCGAATCCGAGGCGATGCGCGCCAAGTACCGCAACGAGCAGGCCTACCTCTCGGGCGAGCTGCACGAGCAGGGCAAGCTGCAGTACTGGCCCGCCGACTGGTGCGCCAGCTTCAAGTACCACAGCATCGCGCGCTTCCCGCTCAACTATTTCCTCGCCCCGTCGATTCCCAAGGGGGCGCGCATCATCGTCTTCCACGGCGTGATGAACCCGCCCGACGCCCTGGCGGGCCGCAGCAACGGCAACTGGCGCCATGCGAAGGCCTCGCCCTGGATCTCCGATCACTGGAAGGAATAGCCTGCCCGGCGGCCTCCCGGGCCGTCGCGCGTAGTACGCTCTTGCCCCGCGCACGCCTTGACGCCGTGCGTGCCCCCGACCCCGCGCGACGCCCACACCGCGCCTCAACGCCGCCATGACCACTGTCCATTTCGTCTACCCGCGTGACGCCACCCGCAACTCGTCGCCCTTCTGCATCGGCAACGAGGTGGGCGACCGGCTCGCGCGCGACTACGACGTGCGCTTCTACGGCTGGCGCGACCAGGTGAAGATCGAGCCGAAGCCCGGCGACATCCTGCTGGGCCACCCGCACTGGCGCCGCGACTCGGTGTTCGACCGCTCCGTGAACCAGCCCGGCTGGGCGCGCCGCATCCTGATGGCGCCCTACGCCGACGACCTGCGCCAGGTGGCCTACTACGACCGCCACATGGAACAGTGCGACCTGTTCCTGGCCATCACCGGCAACTACTGGTTCGACCGCATCGAGGCGTCGCCGATCCGGCGCTGGAAGCCCAAGATGCGCCACATGGATCTCGCCGTCAACCGCACGTTCTTCCCGTTCGTGAAGACGCGGTTCAACCCGCCCGGCGCGCGCAAGTTCCTCTACATCGGCCACACCGCGCACAACAAGAACGTGGGCTACCTGTCGCAGCTGCAGCGCGAGTGCGACAGCGTCGACATCAGCTGGGCCGGCCGCGGCCGCAAGAAGATCCCGGGCGTGCACGTGCTGGGCTTCATGGACTTCTCGCAGCCCGAGGCGCGCGCCAAGGTGGCCGAGTTCGACTTCATGATCACCGTGGGCGCGATGGACGCCAACCCCACCACAATCCTCGAGTCCATGGCCTGGGGCCTGATCCCCGCCGTGACGATGCAGAGCGGCTACGAGAGCCGCGCGGGCATCGTCAACGTGCCGCTGAACGACGCCGCGGCCGCCGAGCAGGTGTTCAAGCGCCTGCAGGCGCAGACCGACGCCGAGCTGCGCGAGACGCAGCGCCTGGGCCAGGAGGCCATAGCCACCCACTACCGCTGGGATCGCTTCTATGCCGACGTGCGCGCGGCCATCGAGGGCACCGAGTCCCCCGCCATCCGCAAGGCTACCTGGAAGGAACGCCTCCTGATGAAGACCTTCGACCTGATCCATTGATGGCGTCCAACCCCGCCTCCATCACGTTCTTCGGCTACTGGTCGGGCCAGTTGCCGGCCGTCACCGAGCTGCATTTCCGCAGCTTCCTGCGCCATCATCCCGACTCGCGCTACGAACTGTGGCTGGACGAGGACGACTACAGCGCCATCAAGGCGCCGCAGCTGGAATGGCTCAAGACGCATCCGCGCATCGCGGTGCGCATGTTCTCGCTCGACCGGCTGATCGAGAAACACGTCAGCGCGAAGCCCGTGTCGCACTACGACCGCCGCCCCCAGCTGCGCAAGATCGCCAGCGCCGTGCACCGCAAGATCGCGCCGCAGTGGGCGCGCCGCAACGCGTGGGAGCATCCGCTGTTCGGGCTCACGTACAAGCACTCGTCGATGCTGTTCGGCGGCTTCACGCGCAACAAGGCCTACCGCGGCGACCTCGCGCGCTGCCTGATCGCGCTCGAGCACTACCCCGACGCATGCCTCTACGTCGACCTCGACGTGGCCTTCACCAGCGACCTCACGGCGCAGTGCGGCGACAAGGCCTGGGCGTACCGCTGGGAGACCTTCCCGTTCGCCAACTCGGCGATCCTGTACCTGCCCAACCGCACCTGGAGCCTGGCGCTCACGCGCAAGGGCAACGAGCTGGAGAACTTCCTGCCCTGGATCCTGTTCACCGATCACGTGTGCAACGAGCTGGGCGTGGTGGTGCATCCCACGCGCCTGTTCGACCCGCTGTGGGATCCCACGTCGCTGCTGTACGGCGATCCCGCCAAGTTCTTCGAGCCGCGCGAGAACCTCGCGCTGGACCTGCACGCGCTGGCCACCGAACGCCACCTGGCGATCCACTGGCACAACAACTGGAAGACGCGGCCCGCGCCGACGTCCCTCTACGCCGGGCTGCTGAAGGCCTGCGAGGCGGCGGCGGCATGAGCCCCGCCCGGCCGTCCGAAGGGGCTCGCACCGCAGCCGACAGGCGGAGGGTAGCCTGATGAGCGACACCCGGCCACCAGCGGGCGCTCACCCCGGAGTCCGCACGACGGAGGCCGCCAAGGACGGGCCCGAGACGGCCATCCTCGCGCCCATGCGCTATGCAACACTGGTGGTCAGCCGGCTGCGCGCCAACGAGCCGTTCCGCCCCGGTGCCGGCCCCAACGGCGGCGATTTCTTCCTGCCCTGGCGCCAGCTGCGCGAGCGCTTCGCCAGCGAAGGCGTGGAGCTGAACACGCGCGACGTCAACGCCGGCCGCGACGTGGAGTTCGAGCTGCACCTGAACGCCCAGCGCCGCGTCGAGCACCCTCTCAGCTACGCCTACCTCTACGAAGACCCGATCGTGCGGCCGATCAACGGCAACCTCATGGAGCTGGCGCGCTACCGCAAGCTGTTCACCAGCAACGAGGAGCTGATCGACGGCGAGCACGTCATCGACCTGCCCTACCCGAACGACCTCACGCCGCGCGAGGTGCCAGGCTTCAAGGAGCGCGACCTCTTCTGCGTGCTCATCGCCTCCAACAAGGCGCTGCTGCACCCGCACCCACGCAACCTGCACCATCGCCGCGTGGAGGCCATCCGCTTCTTCGAGGAACACGCGCCCGACCGCTTCGCGCTGTACGGCCACGGCTGGAACATCCCGGCCGTCGAGCCCGGCCACCTCGGGCGCATCGTCAAGCGGCTGAACGAGTGGAAGCGCAAGCTCAACCCGGACGCGCCGCCGGCGTTCGCGAGCTGGCGCGGCACCATCTCCCGCAAGCACGAGGTGCTGGACCGCGCGCGCTTCTCGATCTGCTACGAGAACTCGCGCGGCAGCCCCGGCTACCTCAGCGAGAAGATCTTCGACTGCCTGACCAGCGGCTGCGTGCCCATCTACATCGGCACCACCCATTCGCGCCCGCCGATTCCCGAGGACTGCTTCATCGACGGCGACCAGTTCGCGACGCCCCATGAGATGCTGGCGTTCATCGCCCGCATCGACGCCGGCCACTTCGGGATGTACCAGCAGGGCATCCGCGAGTTCCTCGCGAGCCCGGAGGCGCGGCGTTTCACCAACATCCACTGGTGCGAGACATTGGTCACACGCATACTGGCCGACGTACAACAGGCCTGAGCCAGGGTTCACGGCGCGTGTACGAATCGCCAAGAGAAGGTCAACCCGCCGTCGCGGCTGGCGTTGACACTGCAGGCGGCGCGCATTTCCGGTGCCGCTACGGGTTGCAGCGCCCCATCAAGCGCGCACAACGTCGGACTCCCAAGGACGCCAACATGATCAAACGCCTTCTCGCCATCCTCCTCGCCTTCTTCGCCTTCGCGGTCTACGCCGCCGACGCCAACAACGCCACGCAGGCCGAGCTGGAAACGGTCAAGGGCATCGGCCCGGCCATCTCCACCAAGATCATCGATGAGCGCAAGAACGGCGCCTACAAGGACTGGCCGGACCTGATCGCCCGCGTCAAGGGCATCGGCGACAAGAGCGCCGTCAAGCTTTCCACCGCCGGCCTGACCGTCAACGGCGCACCGATGAGCGGTGCCCCTGCCGCCGCCCCGACCGCTCCGGCCAAGCCCACGACCCCGGCCGCCGCGCCCGCCAAGGCCGTCGCTCCGGCCCCGGCTCCCGCTCCGGCCCCGGCCGCCACCGCCAAGCCGGCCACCGCCGCCGCTCCGGCCGCCGCGCCCGCCAGCACCGCCAAGGAGCTGAAGAAGGCCGCCGCCGCCCAGGCCAAGGCCGACAAGGCCTCGGCCGCCGCGCAGAAGAAGGCCGACAAGGCCGCCGCTGCGGCGTCCGCCGCCTCGGCCGCGAAGAAGAAGTAAGCCGCCGCGGGCCTGGTGCCCGCGCGATCCGCCACGACGCCCCGCCTCGCGCGGGGCGTCGTCATTCCGGGATTCGGCGCGTCACGCGGCCGCGGGCGCGGTCAGGTCGAAGAACTGCAGCACCTCGGCGCGCCGCGCCTCGGTATCCTTCTCGCCGAGCGCCATCAGCTCGCGCGTGTAGTCGGCCTCGAACAGCAGGTAGCTGGCCAGCGCCGCGCCGTTGCTGCCGGGGCTGCCGCCGGACACGCCGATGCCGCCCAGCAGCGCGCGGATCGAATGGGGCAGCGCGCCGAGGTGGCGCCCCGCGATGTCGTCGAGGCGCTCGGACGGCGAGATCAGCAGCAGGCGCACCGGCTTGAGCGTGGCCTGCGCCCGGATCTCCTCCGGGATCAGGGCCAGCGTGGCATTGATGCGTTGAAGGCGCTCTGCGTCGACCGCCAGCGCGTCGAGGAAGATGCTGGACAGCGCGTGGCCGCCGATCTGCGCGATCGACGGATAGGCCGTCGGCGCCATCGTGCGCGGCCCGGCGGGCTCGCGCATGCGGCCGGCGCCGACGACGAGGATGCGGTCGGCGCCCAGGTGGATGGCCGGCGAGATCGGCGCGGTCTGGCGCATGGAGCCGTCGCCGAACCACTCATAGGCGCCCTGCAACGGCAGCGTGACCGCCGGGAACATGAACGGGATGGCGGCCGACGCGAGCAGGTGCGCCATCGTCAGCGGCTCCTGCACCGCGATCCGGTTGGAGCGGATCCAGGGCGCGGGCGCGGAGTCGGACCGGAAGAACGTGACGTGGCTGCCCGAGGTGTAGCTGGACGCACTCACCGCCAGCGCCTTCAGGTGGCCGTCGGCGATCAGGCGGTCGATCCGGTCGAGGTCAATCATCTCAGCCAGGAGCTTGTGCAGCGGCGCGTTGTCCAGCATCGACCGCGGCCGCTGCTTGCGCATGCGGGCGATGGCCCAGCCCATGGACATCATCGTGAGCCAGCGGGCGCCGGTGCGGATCACGCCGAAGGAGTCGGTGCGGTAGACCTGCTCCACGTGCATGTTCTCCCACACGCGGACCAGCTTGGCGATGCCGGCGTCCGGATCGTCGGCGTCGGTGGCCAGGGCCGCCGCGTTGAGCGCGCCGGCGGAGGTGCCGGCCAGCACCGGGTACGGATTGCCCGCAGGCGCGCCGGCCTCGCGGCGGATGCGGTGGACGGCGCGCAGCACGCCCACCTGGTAGGCGGCGCGGGCGCCGCCGCCCGTGAGGATCAAGCCCGTGGTGGATGCTGCGTGCATGGCGCGCAGTATCGGCGAGGTCGGGCGGCTCGCCTACGGAGGACACCCGGGGATTGGCACGCCCGCAACGCGCGTACGGCCGCGACGCGAGACGCGAGCGCCTCGCGCGTCACCCGCGTACGGCCGCGCTCAGCGGTCGCGGCCGCGCTCGAAGCCGCCGCGGGCCGCGCCCTGGCCACGACGTTCGTCGCGTCCCTGGCCGCGCTCGTCGCCGCGACGGTCGCCGTGCGGCTGCGAGGCGGCCGGCGTCTGGACCTGTTGGCCGGCGTTGCCGCCGCTCCAGGCCATGCCGCCGCCGATGCCGCCCGCACCGGCATTGGTCGCGTTGCCGGGTTGGCCACCCGCCGGGCGGCCACCGCCGTTGCCAGCCTGTTGCCACTGCCCACCCGACTGCGGGCGCGGCACGCCGTTTCCCTGCACCGGTTGCGGCAGCCCGCCGCGGGCCACGCCCCAGCCCATGCGGGCCTGGGCGTCCGCCTCGGCGCGATCGCGGTCGGAGCGCGTCCGCTGCTGGTCCTGCCAGGCGCGCTGCTGGTTCCAGCGCTGCTGCTGTTCGTAGCGCTGCTGCTCGAAGCGCTGGCGTTCGACGCGGTCGCGCGCGAGGCGATCCTGCTCCACCCATTGCTGCGGGGTCCACGAACGCTGCTCGGGCGTCCAGTTGCGGCGCAACACGTTGGCGCGGTACCAGCCGTCGTCGACGAAATACACCGGCACGCCGTACGCGCCGTATTCGCGGCAGTACTGGGCCCAGTGCAGGCGCTGGTATTCGGGCACCCACAGGTAGACCGGCGTCTGGTCGGTGGCGTAGGCCGGATCGACGGTTTCCTCCACCACCTCGCCGTAGCCGTTGTCGATGGCGACGACGGGCTGCGGGGCATAGACCAGCGGCGCTTCGGCATAGCCGCCGATGGCGACGCGGCCATACACGCCGGGCTGCACGATCACCGACCACGACGCCGCGCCGGCCACGCCGGAGGCGGTGGCGAGCGCGAGGACGACGGCGGCGATCAGGGGGCGTTTCATCACAGGCTCCATGGTAGATGGGGGCACTGGTTCAACGCGTTCAGTTTGGGGAAAGTTGTCAGGGCGCTGCGTAAAGGGCAGCAACAATCGGGCTACAAACCGCAACCCGGGGCTTCTCGCCGGCCCATGAACGGGCGTCAGTCGTAGACGACCTGCGGCGGCTGCGCCGGCATGATCTGCTTCCAGCGCGCCAGCGCGTCGTCGCTGGGCCAGAAGCGGCCCTGGTCGCCGAGATCGAGCTCCGCCGCCGCGCCTTTCGTGCGCACCTTGATGCGCACGCCCAGGCCGTGGACGGAGTCGCCGTGCTCGTCGCTGGTCCGCCGAGCCGGCCACTGCCTGACCAGCTCGGTCAGGGGCACGATGTCGCCGTTGACCTGCACCGACAGGTAGCGGCCGAAGCGCGCACGCGCGGCGGCCAGGTCCCAGACCTGTGTGACGTTCAGGCGCAGGCCGCCGCTGAAACGGTCGGGCTGCACCTTGCCCTGCACCACCACGAATTCGTCGTCGCGCAACGCGTCGCGATTGGCGTCGAGGATGCTCTCGTTGGCAACCGCCTCGATGGCCTCGGAGCGGTCGTCCACCTTGAAGATGGCCACGCGGCCGCGCTGGCCGTTGATGACCCGCAGGTCGCTCACGATGCCGCACAGGACCTGCGGCTCGCGCGAATCGATCAGGTCGGCGATGCGGCGCTTGCAGAACTTGCGGACCTCGGGCTCGTACTGGTCGAACATGTGGCCCGAAAGGTAGAAGCCGATGGCGGTCTTCTCGAGCGTGAGCCGCTCGCGGATGCTCCAGGGCTCCACCTGCACCAGCGCGGGCTCCTGCGTGGACGCGCCGTGCTCGTCGGCGCCGCCGAAGTCGAACAGGCCCGACTGCTGCGCATGCGCGGCCTGGGCATCGGCCCATTCGAACGCCAGGCCCACGCTGGCCAGCGCGCAGGCGCGGTCGGGATGCAGCAGATCGAAGCTGCCAGCCTTGACCAGCGCGTCGACCACGCGCTTGTTCACGCGCGAGCGGTCGACCCGCTTGGCGAAGTCGAACAGGCTGGAGAACGGCCGCGCCGTGTCGCTCTGCTCGGTGCGCCCCTCGCGGGCCGCGACGATGGCCTCCACCGCGCCCTGCCCGGTGCCCTTGACGGCGCCCAGCCCGTAGTGGATCAGCTTGTCGCCTGCCTTGCCCGGCGCCGGCTCGAAGCGGTGCACGCAGACGTTGACGTCGGGCGGCGTGAACGTGATGCCGAACTGCTTGGCGTCGGCGAGCAGCACCTTCAGCTTCTCGCTGTCGCCCATTTCGATGGTCATGTTGGCGGCGTAGAACTCCGCCGGGCAATGCGCCTTCAGCCAGGCCGTGTGGTACGACAGCAGCGCGTAGGCGGCGGCGTGAGACTTGTTGAAGCCGTAGCCCGCGAACTTCTCCATCAGGTCGAAGATCTCGTCGGCCTCGGCGGGCCCGATCTTGTTGGCGGCGGCACCCTCGCGGAAGATCTCGCGGTGCTTGGCCATCTCCTCGGCCTTCTTCTTGCCCATCGCGCGGCGCAGCATGTCGGCGCCGCCCAGCGAGTAGCCGCCCAGCACCTGGGCGGTCTGCATCACCTGCTCCTGGTAGACCATGATGCCGTAGGTCTCGGACAGCACCGGCTCCACCAGCGGATGCGGGTACTCCACGGTCTCCTTGCCGTGCTTGCGCGCGACGAAGGTGGGGATCAGGTCCATCGGGCCCGGACGATACAGGGCCACCAGCGCGATCAGGTCGCCGAAACGGCTGGGCTTGGCGTCGCGTAGCATGCCCTGCATGCCGCGCGATTCGAACTGGAACACCGACTCGGTGAGGCCGTCGGAGAACAGGCGGTAGACCTTCGGGTCGTCGAGCGGCAGCGCCTCGTAGTTGAAGCCGGCGCGCTCGGGCCGGCGCGCGAGGATGAAGTCCTTCGCGAGCTCGAGGATGGTGAGCGTGGCCAGGCCCAGGAAGTCGAACTTCACCAGGCCGATGGCCTCCACGTCGTCCTTGTCGAACTGGCTCACCGCGGAGTCGCTGCCGGGCTGCTGGTACAGCGGGCAGAAGTCGGTGATCTTGCCTGGCGCGATGAGCACGCCGCCGGCGTGCATCCCGATGTTGCGCACGATGCCTTCGACGCGCGTGGCCAGCGCCAGCAACTCGGCCACCTCTTCTTCCGCGGCCTCGCGCTGGTCGATCTCGGGCGCCTCCTTGCGCGCGTAGACGATGCCCGGATCGGGATCCGCGGGCACCTTGGCCAGCGTCACCGTCTTGCCCGGCGGCGCCACGATGAGCTTGGCGATGGAGTCGACGTGGCCGTAGCCCATGCCCAGCACGCGGCCGATGTCGCGCAGCGCCGCCTTGGCCGCCATCGTGCCGAAGGTGGCGATCTGGCTGACGGCCGCGCGGCCGTACTTGTCCTTCACGTACTCGATGACGCGGTCGCGGTTGCCCTGGCAGAAGTCGATGTCGAAGTCGGGCATCGAGACGCGTTCCGGGTTCAGGAAGCGTTCGAACAGCAGCTTGTACTCGAGCGGGTCGAGGTCGGTGATCTTGAGCGCGTAGGCCACCAGCGAACCGGCGCCGGAGCCGCGGCCCGGGCCCACGGGGCAGCCGTTGCCCTTGGCCCAGCGGATGAAGTCCGACACGATCAGGAAGTAGCCGGGGAAGCCCATGTTCAGGATCGTCTTGATCTCGAACTCGAGGCGTTCCACGTATTCGGGCCGCTTCACGTCGCGCCTGGCCGCGTCGGGGAACAGATGCAGCAGGCGCTCCTCCAGCCCTTCGAACGAGAGCTGGCGGAAGTAGTCGCCCATGGGCATGGCGCTGCCGTCTTCCAGCACGGGCGTGGGGAAGTCGGGCAGGTAGTTCTTGCCCATCGCCAGCGTGAGGTTGCAGCGGCGCGCGATCTCCACCGAATTGGCGATGGCCGACGGGATGTCGGCGAACAGCGCCTCCATCTGGGCCTGGGTCTTGAAGTACTGCTCGCGCGTGAAGCGCTTGACGCGGCGCGGGTTGGACAGCGTCTCGCCCTCGGCGATGCACACGCGGGCCTCGTGCGAGTCGAAGTCGTCGGGCGTGAGGAACTGCACCGGGTGCGTGGCCACCACCGGCAACTGCAGGCGCGCGGCCAGCGGCACCGCGGCGCGCACGTGCGCCTCGTGCGTGGGCAGCCCCGCGCGCTGGAGTTCGAGATAGAAGCGGCCCGGGAAGATGCGCGCGAGCTCGCGCGCCGCGGCCTCGGCGCGCGCGGTGTCGCCGCCCAGCAGGGCCTGCCCCACCGCGCCGAGGTCGGCGCCGGACAGCGCGATCAGCCCGCCGCCCAGCTCCTCCAGCCAGTCCCAGCGCACCCAGGCCTGCGCGCGCTGCACGTTCTTCGTCCAGCTGCGGCCCAGCAGCTCGGACAGGTTCAGGTAGCCCTGCTTGTCCTGCACCAGCAGCGCCAGGCGCGTGGGCACGCGGTCGGCCGCGTCGGGCAGCGGATCCATCCACACGTCGACGCCGATGATGGGCTTGACGCCCTTGCCGCGGCAGGCCTTGTAGAACTTGATGGCCCCGAACAGGTTGGACAGGTCGGTGATGCCCAGCGCCACCTGCCCGTCGGCCTTGGCCGCCGGCGCCACGTCGTCGATGCGAAGGGTGCCGTCGACGACGGAGAACTCGGTGTGGGTGCGCAGGTGAACGAAGGCCATGCGCCGATTGTAGGGAGGCCGACGGCGGCCGCCCGGCGCGCAAACCGGGCTTTTCGGGCGACAAGGTGTGATAGGGCCTGCATGGCCTATTCCCCCGTCCGCGCATCACCGGGCTTATCGTCATACGTGCGTATCTCGAGGTTGTGCCCGTCGGGATCGTAGAAGTAGAGCGAGTCGGCCGGTCCGCGGGCGCCCTGGGACTTCGCGGGCGGGCCGCCGTCCCGGGCGAAGGGCTGGTTGCCGAAGGCAATGCCTCTCAGCACGAGCTGCCGATGTGCGGCATCGAAGTCCGTGCGATCCAGGCGAAACGCCAGGTGGATCTTGTCGGCGGGCGGCGTCTCCATCATGTCGATGGTGAGCCCGTCGTTGACCCGGACGATCTCGAACGGCTCGGCTCGTCCCTCGTGCTCGAAACCGAGCACGTCCCGGTAGAACTTCACTGACCTGGCGGCGTCGTCGACGCGCAGGATCAGGTGATCCAGGAAGCTTGCCGCCCGTGGAGTCACGACATCACCCTGCCGCCGGCCACGTCCAGCGTCACGCCGGTGATCCATGACGACGCGGACGACACCAGGAACAACGCGGCCGCGGCGATGTCTTCCGCGCTGCCCAGGCGCCGCAGGGCAAACGCGGCGAGCATCTGCTGTTCCCGTTCGGCCGAGATCGACTGTCGTGTCCGGGCCGTCAACACGGCGGAAGGCGAGATGCAGTTCACGCGGATGCCGTGCTCGCCGACTTCGTGGGCCAGGTGACGGGTGAGCATGATCACGCCGGCCTTCGCCGCGCCGTAGCCGACGGGCGCTCCCGCGGCGACGCGGCCGCCCGCGGAGGACATGGTGACGATGCTGCCGCGGCGTCGAGCGATCATGGCAGGCAGGAACGCCTTCAGCGTGAGGAACGTCGACGTCAGATTGTTGTCGATGCTCGAGCGCCAGTCCGCCTCGTCGATCTGCACGAAAGGCCGAGGGCGTTCCGACCCGCCGCCGGCGAAGGCCAGCACCAGGTCCGGCGCGCCGAGCCGGGCCTCGACTCGACCGCGCATGGCCTCGAGTTGCGAGGCCTGCGAGCAGTCGGCCACGGCTTCCATGGCGTCGGGCTGCACCGGGCGAAGGGCCGCCACCAATGCACGGACGCCGGATTCGTCGCGCCCGGTGACGGCCACCTTGACGCCGCACCGGGCCAGCGCCATGCAGGTGGCGGCGCCGATGCCGCGCGAGCCGCCGGTGACCAGTGCCACTTTGCCGTGGAGGTCGGGATAGATGCCTGGCGTGGAGAGGGGAGTCGTCATGACGCTTGCGTGGAGTTGCCGTTGATTCCACTTTGCAACGGCGCTAGACTAAAAACAAATCATGAATAAATGACATACCTATAAATAATTAGATGTCACATCTGATCTACCTGAAAAGCTTCCTGAGCGTCCATCGACACAGCTCCATCTCGCGCGCCGCGCAGGCGCTCAATCTGACGCAGCCCGCGGTGTCGCGCCATATCAAGGTGCTCGAGAGCAGGCTTGGCTGCAAGTTGTTCGAACGCCTGCCGAGAGGCCTCGCCACCACGCCGGCCGGCAGCGAGCTGGAACGACGGATGGCCTCGCACCTGGACGCGCTCGAGGCCGTCGTCGGATTGACCGACGGGGCGAACGACGCCCTTGCGGGCCTCGTCCGGGTTGGAACCACCAGCGGATTCGCCGGGCTCGTGCTTGGCGCGCTGTCGACGCTGCCCCAGTACGGCATCCGGCTCGACGTCCGGTCCGCGCCGCCGCCCGCGTTGCTGTCCGCCGTCGTGGACCAGAATCTGGACATCGCGGTCACGCTCGCACGCATTCCGCACAAGGCTGTCGACTACCAGTTGATCCATCAAGCCACGCTGATGCTCGTCGGCGCCCCGCTGTGGCGCGAACGGCTGCCCAAGGCGGCTCCGCCGCGCGGGCTGCCGCTGATCGAGCTGCAAGGTCCGGTATCGGCGCTGGACGCGTACTGGCGCGCCGCCTTCGCGGCCGAGCCCGACAAGCCTTCGGTCATCGTCCCGGACTACCAGGCCGCGCTGGAGGCCGCCGTCGCGGGCCTCGGCCTGGCGGTGGTGCCCGAGTGCCTGTGCGCCGAAGCGTTGCAGACGGGACGGGTGATTGGCCAGGCCGTGCGCTCGGCGCCGTCGCTTTCCTTGTTCTCGATGCGCCGCAAGGGCGGCCTCGAGCGCGAGCGCATGGATCGCTGTCACGAGCAACTCGTCGCCGCGGCGCGTTCCTGGCCCTAGCTTTTGCGCCGAGCGCCCCGGGGGACGTCCGAGCGCGCGCCGCCCGCACGGGTGAAAATGCGTGCAAGAGCGCCGGGCCACCGCCCGCACCGTCCGAATTCGCCGTGTCCATGCCGTTCCTCAATATATCCACCTACCGCTTCGTCGAGCTCGACGACCTGCCCGCACTGCGCGATCGCCTGGAGGCCAGTGCGCAGGCCATCGGCGTGAAGGGCACGATCCTGCTCGCCCGCGAGGGCATCAACCTGTTCATGGCCGGCGACGAGGCCGCGCTGCGCGGCTGGGTCGATCGCGCGCTGCGCGCCGAGCCGCCGTTCGCCGGCCTGGCCACCAAGGACAGCTTCTGCGACACGATGCCGTTCAGGCGCCTGAAGGTGAAGATCAAGAACGAGCTGATCCGCATGAACCATCCCACGATCCAGCCGCAGCAGGGCCGCGCCGCCGCGGTGGAGCCGGCAACGCTGGCGCGCTGGCTCGCGCAGGGCCACGACGACGCCGGCCGCGCGGTGGCGATGCTGGACACGCGAAACGACTTCGAGGTTGACGCCGGCACCTTCGAGGGCACGCACGACTGGCGCATCGCGAAGTTCTCCGACTTCCCCGCCGCGTTCGACGCCCACCGCGCCGAGCTCGAGGGCAAGACCGTGGTGAGCTTCTGCACCGGCGGCATCCGCTGCGAGAAGGCCGCGCTGTACATGCGCGAGCGCGGCCTGCCCGGCGTGCTGCAGCTCGAGGGCGGCATCCTCGGCTACTTCGAGGCCACGCGGGGCGCGGCCCCCGGCTGGCGCGGCGAGTGCTTCGTGTTCGACGAGCGCCGCACCGTCGCCGCCGACCTCGCGCCCGGCGACCTGCCGCCGTGCGAGCGCCCCGTCGCCGTCGCGGAGTCGCGCTGACATGCAGGCCCTGGTCCGCGCGTTCGGGATCCTGCTGATGCTGACGGCGCTGGTCGTCACGCTCACGCACGCGCCCGACCGCACGGTGGACAGCCTCGTCACCCGCTGGGCGCCGCCGCCGTCCGACTTCATGTACGTGAAGGGCCAGTTCGTGCACTACCGCGACGAAGGCCCGAAGACCGACCCGACCCCGCTGGTGCTGATCCACGGCACCGCCGCCAGCCTGCACACCTGGCAGGGCTGGGCCGGCGACCTGCACGCCCGCAAGCGCGTGATCACCTTCGACCTGCCCGGCTTCGGACTCACGGGGCCGTTCACCGGCGAGTACCCGCGCGACGACTACCGCGCCGACAACCTCGCCCGCTTCACGCTCGACTTCCTCGACGCGCTGCACGTGCCGCGCTTCGCCGTCGGCGGCAACTCGCTGGGCGGCGAGGTCGCCTGGCGCGTGGCCGCGATGATGCCGGCGCGCGTCGACCGACTGATCCTGGTGGACGCCACCGGCTACGCCTTCGTGCCCGAACACATCCCGGTGGGCTTCCAGGTGGCGCGCATCCCCGTGTTCAACCGCGTCAGCGAGTTCCTCACGCCGCGCACGGTCGTGGAGGAAAGCGTGAGGGACGTCTACGGCGACCCGTCGCGCGTCACGGACGCGCTGGTCGACCGCTACTTCGAGCTGCTCACGCGCGAAGGCAACCGGCGCGCGCTCGACCTGCGCCTGCAGCGGATCGACACCGACCTCGCGCCCGAGCGCATCAAGACCCTGAAGCTGCCCACGCTGATCCTGTGGGGCGCGAGGGATCGCCTGGTGCCGCCCGCCAACGCGCAACGCTTCCACGCCGACATCGCCGGCAGCCAGCTGGTGGTGTTCCCCGGCCTGGGCCACGTGCCGCAGGAGGAGGACGCGCAGGCGAGCGTGGCGCCCGTGCGCGCGTTCCTCGGCCTGGACACGCCGGTGGCCGCATCGGCCGCCGCTCGCTGAACGCTCCAAGGCGCCGCCAGACCGCACGGCCGCGGCGCCGCCCCGAAAGCCCGACAATCGCCCCATGACCCTCGACCGCCGCTTCGCCCTCACCCCCGAGGCGCTCACGATGATGGACACGATCGCGCGCACCGGCAGCTTCGCCGCCGCGGCGCGCGAGCTCGGCAAGGTGCCGTCCGCCCTCACCTACAGCGTGCGCCAGCTGGAGGACGCGCTCGACGTGCTGCTGTTCGACCGCAGCTCGCGCCAGGCCCGGCTCACCGCGGCCGGCACCGAGCTGCTCAACGAGGGTCGCCGGCTGCTGGCCGAGATGGACGCCGTCGCCAACCGCGTGCACCGCGTGTCCACCGGCTGGGAGACGCAGCTGACCATCGCCGCCGACGCCGTCGTGTCGCGCCAGACGCTGTTCGAGCTCTGCGAGGCCTTCTACGCGCTGCGGCCGCCCGAACTGCGCGACGGCGCTGGCCCGGGCACGCGGCTGCGCCTGCGCACCGAGGTGCTGGCCGGCACCGTGGAGGCGCTGATGCTGGGCACGGCCGACCTCGCCATCGGCCTGCCCGCCGACACGCTGGCGCCGGCGGGCATCGAGATCCACCCGCTCGGCGACGCGCCTTTCGTCTACGTCGTGGCGCCGCATCACCCGCTGGCCGGCGCGGAGGAGCCGCTCACCGATGCCGTGATGAAGCAGCACCGCGGCGTGGCCGTGGCCGATTCGGCGCAGCGCCTGTCACCCATCACCGTCAACATCCAGCCCGGCCAGGACGTGCTCACCGTCAGCAGCATGCAGGCCAAGCTCGAGGCGCAGATGATGGGCCTGGGCGTGGGCTTCCTGCCCGAGGTGCTGGTTCGCGAGCACGTGGCCGCCGGCCGCCTCGTCGTCAAGCAGGTGGCCCGCCAACGCATGACGGCCCCGCTGTCGTACGGCTGGCGCAGCGCCGCCGCGCCGCAGCCGCAGAAGGCGCCGCAGGGGCTGGCGCTGCAATGGTGGCTGCAGCAGCTGGAGAGCCCAACCACGCGCTCGGCGTTGCTGCTGCGCGGCGGGCCCTGCCCCCCTGCCGGGAAATGAGCTACGTCGGGCGATTCGCGCCCTCGCCCACCGGCCTGCTGCACGCCGGCTCGCTGGTGGCCGCGCTGGCCAGTTGGCTCGACGCGCGCGCCCACGGCGGCACGTGGCTGGTGCGCATCGAGAACGTCGACACGCCGCGCTGCATGCCCGACGCCGACACGGGCATCCTCGCGCAGCTGCTGGCCCTGGGCCTGGTGCCCGACGCGCCGCCCACCTGGCAATCGCGCCGCGGCGACCGCTACGAGGCCGCGCTGGCGCAACTCGGGCGCAGCGGCTGGGCGTATCCATGCAGCTGCTCGCGCTCGGACATCGCCGCCGCGCTCGCGCGCGCGGGCGTTCCGCACATCGCGCACGTGGAGCGGGTCTATCCCGGCACCTGCCGCCCGCCCACGTTCGCCTCCACCGCCGGCGAGCCCGACATCCCTTTCAAGCGGACACCGGCCTGGCGCCTGCGCACGCGCACCCCCGCGGGCGAGGACGTCGTCATCGCCTGGCACGACCGGCTGCTGGGCGACCAGCGCCAGGACGTGACCACCGCCGTCGGCGACTTCGTCCTGAAGCGCGCCGACGGCCTGTGGGCCTACCAGCTCGCCGTGGTGGTGGACGACGCGGCGCAAGGCGTCACCGACGTCGTGCGCGGCGCGGACCTGGCCGACAACACCGCGCGCCAGATCCACCTGCAGCACGTCCTCGGCCTGCCCACGCCGCGCTACCTGCACGCGCCGCTGGTGTATGCGGACGACGGCCAGAAGCTGTCGAAGCAGACCGGCGCGCGGGCGCTGGCGCTGCGCAGCGACGTCGAGGCCGTGCACGCGCTGCGCCGCGCCGCCCGCGTGCTGGGCCTGCCCGCCGCGCTGCACGACGGCAGCGACCTGTGCGAGACGCCGTCCCGCTGGCTCGCCAGGGCCGTGCCGGCCTGGGCCGAACGGCTGCGCGCGGTCGGTGGCATGATGCCCTCCTTCGCGACGCCCGCGGCGTCATCTCCCCTCCCCAACCAGAGCGATTCCAGCATGACCACCACCCCCTCCGGCCTGCAGTACGAAGACACCTTGGTCGGCGACGGCCCCGTCGCCAAGTCCGGCCAGTCCGTCACGGTGCACTACACCGGCTGGCTGTCCGACCCGTCGGCCCCCAACGGCCGCGGCAAGAAGTTCGACTCCAGCAAGGACCGCGGCCAGCCCTTCGTGTTCGGCCTCGACCAGGGCATGGTCATCAAGGGCTGGGACGAAGGCGTGCAGGGCATGGCCGCCGGCGGCACCCGCGTGCTGACCATCCCGGCCGAACTCGGCTACGGCGCGCGCGGCGCGGGCGGCGTCATTCCGCCGAACGCCACGCTGGTGTTCGAGGTCGACCTGATCTCGTCGAAGTAAGACCGAAGCGCGCCGCGGCGCGCTTCGGGCAGGGGACCGCGCGAATATTCGGTTCTTCGCCGATCTGCGGGGTGCATTGGTGGTTTGCGGGACGCGCTGGTTTGCGGGACGCGCTGGGTCAGGCACGGCGAGGCGGGGGAGCTTGTTTTGTTCGTGTCCCCCGTCGGCCTGCGGCCTCCTCCTCCTTGACCTCACAAAACA